>VOFK01002714.1_pt1 | contig 423726 bp, 376 predicted proteins | sample 5384121 | NCBI WGS metagenome assembly VOFK01 (sample SAMN12384730, study PRJNA508395) | human gut metagenome | isolation source: healthy gut J | host: Homo sapiens | reverse complement strand
TTTCCTATTTTTCATCTACGAGTATATGAAATAGTCAATGTGTACAGAATATGCGACGTTTATCGTCGTAGATTGTCGCACATAGAACGAAGGCTATATGTATATACACAAATGACCCCTTCCTTCATCCGGACAACCTATAAGTAAGTAGCCATTTGCTTTTGACTAATAAGAAATCACATATTTTGAGTATTGCTAGTTCTGCTGTCCATTTATAATTTTGCACCCGCAATAGCAAAATGCAACTCAAGTGGGTGAAAAAAAAATAATACTAACAGGGGCGATGCTCGCAGCATGTCTTGCTGCAAAAGCTGACGATATCCGCGGACATATAGTGGATGCCGGAAGCAATGATGCCGTGGCGTACGCTACAGTGACAATCACTGATTCGCACAATAGGAAACTCACCACCGTGAGTGATATTTCTGGCTATTTCATATTTCAGGACCTCAGTTCGGACAGGTACACCATCACCGTGTCATACCTGGGCTACCACACCCTGACCCAGACCTACACCAGCAGGAACGGAGAGACCGTAACGCTAACCCTGAAGCTGAAACAGGACAACCGCGTGCTGAACGAGGTGGTAGTGACGGCGCACGAGTCGCAGGGTATCACTACGTCGTCGATGATCGACCGCAAAGCCATAGAACATCTGCAGCCGTCGAGCTTCACCGACCTGCTGTCGCTATTGCCCGGTGGGACAACCCAACTGCCCGACCTCACCAATGCCAACAGCATCAGACTGCGCCAGGCTGGAAGTGGAGGGAGCAACTACGATGTCAGTGCGATGGGAACACTGTTCGTGGCCGATGGCATCCCGATGAATACCAATGCCAACATGCAGATCGTGAAGCAGGCATCAAACGGCACCGTCGGTGATCCCGATGCTGGGAGGAGTCATGTGACAAGCGGCGTGGATATGCGCAGTATACCGACGGATAACATAGAGAGCGTGGAGGTGATAAGAGGTATCGCACCCGTGGAATACGGCGATATGTCAAGTGGCGTGGTACTGATAAAACGGAAGTTGAAAGCCACACCCTTTGAGGCACGCTTCAAGGCCGACTCCTATAGTAAACTACTGTATGCTGGCAAGGGAGTGGAACTGGGTAGCTTCATCGTCAACCTGGGGCTGGACTACCTCGACGCAAAGTCGGACCCACGAGACCCGATGAACAACTACAAGCGGCTGACAGCATCGGCACGCATGCAAGACGAATGGCAGGTGGGCAACGCGCGGCTGAGATGGCGCAGCAATATCGACTACACAGGATCTTTCGATGACGAGAAGCACGACCCAGAAATATTGAAACAGAAAGACGACACATACAAGTCGTCATACAACAGACTGAGCATGAGCCACTCCATGCTACTGAACCCCAGCAGTCCCTCTTTCTTCAAATCCATGAACCTTGACGTGGCTGCGGCCTACGAGTGGAGCAGGATCGAACAACAGAAGAGCATCAGCCTGAGCCGCGATATGGCAGCATCGACATCGCTGGAGGAAGGCGAACACGACGGGACCTTCCTACCCTATCACTATATCTCGAACGTGACTGTAGATGGGAGACCACTCAACCTATACGCCAAACTGAAGGCACTGTTTGCATACAACAGCGGCCAACTGGCGCAGCGCATTCATGTCGGAGCAGAGTGGAAGATGGATAAAAACTATGGCAGGGGACAGGAGTACGACCCAGCACTGCCCGTAAGCCCAGGGACACCCTACCGGCCGCGCAACTACAGCGCCATACCAGCGATGCACCAAGTGAGTTTTTTCCTACAAGACAACCTGACGTTGCCTGTGGGCAACAACCTGCTGACAGCACAAGTGGGTCTGCGCGGAAGCAGTCTGGCCCATACTGCGAAAGAATACACCATGAGCGGAAAAATATATCTTAACCCGAGGTTGAACTTGCAATGGAGATTTCCCGAGATCAGCATGGCAGGGAAACCGCTAACGATCGACATCAATGGGGGGTGGGGACAACAAAGCAAGTTTCCTACCCTACTCCAGATTTATCCCGACCTCATATACACCGACCTCATCGAGCTCAACTATTACAACATGAACGCCGACTATAGGCGGATCTATCTGCACACGTATATCGATAATCCCACAAACTACGGGCTCGAACCAGCAAGGAACGACAAATGGGAAATCAGAATCGGGGCACAGTGGGACGGCAACTCGGTCAGCGTGACGTATTTTCGCGAACAGATGAACGACGGATTCCGGACCTCTGCAAAGGTAAGGCCGTATGACTACAGGGATTACGACGAGAGCGCAATAGACGGCAATAGCCTCAGCGCGCCACCGGCACTCAAGAATCTGCCGTATGTAGAAAAACGTGTGCTCGGCGCATACGGCATGACCACAAACGGCAGCAAAATGATCAAAGAGGGCGTAGAATGGCAGATGGCCACCAAGCGCTTCGAGATGCTGAAGACGAGGCTGACCGTAAACGGGGCATGGTTCAAGACCACCTACACCAACAGCGACCCGATGTTTCGCAGCAATACTACTGCCGTCGTGGACGGCACACCGGTGAACGACCTCTATATCGGCTACTATGAAAATAAGGCGGGAAGCGTGCGGGAGCAACTCAACACCAACATCATGGCGGACACCTATATCCCTAAGCTCGCGCTGTCGTTCTCGCTCACGGCCGAATGTATGTGGTTCACATCATCAAAATCGATCCGGACCAGCGGTGTACCACTGAAATATATCGACAACAACGGAGAGATACACGATTTCACAGAAGAAAGCAAACAGGATGTCTATCTGCAATGGCTCATCAACAGATACAACGATGCGGCATGGCTCAAGCAGAAAGTGCCATTCTATATGTTTCTGAACTTGAAAGTGACTAAAGAGTTTGGCAAGTGGATGAAACTGGCTCTCTTTGTGAACCGTATGATCGACTACATGCCAGACTATACCACCAACAGTGGTATGACGGTGAGAAGGACGTCGAAGCCATTTTTCGGTATGGAAATCAATTTCAATATTTGATACAATAAAAAAAAAGAACAATATGAAAACATCACATTTTTTGATGCTCATTGCTTTATGCATGTTGGCACTGACTGGGTGTAGCAACGACGACATTCAGTCGGTAGATACGACGCCGGCAGATATCCGCGTCTCGTTCACTACTCCTGCAGGGTATAGTGAGGAACTGACTATGACGGACGTCCATTTGACACTGACAGAAATCAACACCGGCAAAGAGACAGCCTTCAGTTTTTCGACGGCAGAAAACATGACGGTAACACTGAACAGCGTGGATGGCGGTTACTACAGAATCAGCGCTACGGGAAAACTGAACTACAGAAACAGCGACCTAGTGACGAAGACGGTAGAGGTGACGGCATATAGCGACGGAACAACGCTATCAAAGGAAAACGCCGTCGTGAACCTTGCGCTGCAAGTGGTATCGCAACCTGACCAGGATCCGGCAGACATCGCTTACAAGGGATTCGTACTGGCAGAAATTTTCTGTGCAGGAACAGTAAACGCACAGGGGAGCTACTATTATGCTGACAAGTATTTTGTAATTTACAACAATACTGACCATGTGCTCTACGCTGACTCGCTCGTGATAGCAGAAAGCGATTTCTTGACCACCATGAAGCAGGAATACAAACCGAACATCATGGATACCGACATGGCCGTGGCGGCAATGTATATGATTCCAGGAACTGGGCGCGACGTGCCCGTGCAGCCGGGTGGCAAACTGCTGATAGTGGACAACGCCGTGGACCACACGGTGGCTAACCCCAACTCCTGGAATATGACAACGGCCGACTACGAATGGTATGACGAATCGACCAATCCACAGTTTACGGACATAGACAACCCGAAGGTGCCGAATCTTGAGAAGATCTACTGCAGCACGCTGACTCTGTGGAGTCCGCACACACAAGGGTTCAAGTCGTACGCCCTGGCAAGGATGCACACCGACAAGAATACGTTTCTCTTGGACTACCTATACAACTACAACTACCATCTGACGGGGCAGACCGGCGAGGCTGACATGACAGGCACAAGCTACCGTCTGCCAAACAGTTGGATTCTGGACGCCGTAAACATGAGTAGCAAGGCTGGATTTCAATGGATCGTAACATCGCCAGCCCTCGACCGCGGGTTCACCTATAACTCGGAGTTTAACTTTGATGATAGCCGCTTCGGAAAGAGTGTGCGACGCAAAGTTGGTTCGATGGACGGCAAAAGAGCCATACTGATGGACACTAACAACTCCGCGGAGGATTTTGAGCCAAGGGCAAAGGCGGACCCGTTCCATACATTCGGTATATAGACACCTACTGCTCATAGTGACTACAAGGAAGAAGCATCCATATATGAACATAAGTATCAAGGCAGGAATACTGCCCGTCGCACTCCTCAACACGGTGGCAATGACAGCAGCCAACGATAGCATCGTTTGGAAGAGGCAGGTATATAGCACGGGGCACGTGCGCTTCAGACAAGAAGTACTGGCAAGTCCCGCAATGAGAAACTATCTGCACACACCGTCGATATCGGAATTCTCTGTCTATGCAACGACGGAACCAGCAGCGGCAGCAAGGATACCGCAAGTGGGACGCGGTGGAAAACAGTTTGGTATGGAAGCTTCCTCCTTCCAGCAGCTCGGTGCGAACAGTGTGGTGTGGGGAAAGGCTTCCTATCAGAACGGAAAGAAATATGACGTGATGTGGAACGAAACGAGTGATTTCCTGCTCTTATACCCGTATGTCATGGGCGACGCCAAAGGGGGCGACCAAAACTACGAGAGCTATCGGCTCAACGGGGGATACTCCACACGACACGGAAAGACATGCTATGGTGTGGACTTGGGATACCGGACTTTGTCGGAATACCGCGACCGTGACCCACGACCCAACAATACGGTGGCCGACTTGTATGCCCAAGGCGGAATCGGACTCAACATCTGGGGAAGCTATAGCGTGGCACTGACGGCAACAGCAGGAAAGTATAAGCAGACCAACGAGCTGGCTTTCTACAACGAACTCGGAACGCAGATGGTATATCACCTGACAGGAATCGGCAACGACTTCACTCGCTTTTCTGGACAAGGAAAGAACTGCTTCTACAAGGGCTACAGTATAGGGGCGGAGATCAGTATGGCAAGCAAAGAGACTACCGGCTGGTCGGCCTCGGCTGGGTATCTGTTTACACGGAAAGAGAAAGTACTCACCGACCTCAACCGACTACCGCTGAACAGACTGGAGGTCAACTCTCTGGATGGGGCCGTCGGCTACAACAACGAGGACTACGGGGTGAGGCTGACCGGAAACGTTGCGCAACGCAAAGGCATAGACAACCTATTCGGAGACGCAACGGGAAACATATACCCACAGATTGGCAGTCGCAAGCAATACGACGGAAAAATCGAAAAAATCAAGGCAGAAGGATTCTGGAACGTCAACTGGACGGAAAAGACTGATGTAAACATAGAGCCAGAGATTGCCTGCGCCTCGTTCAAAAACAGCCATCATACATCGGGGAACCTATTGAAGAGCAGCGACCTTACGATGGGGGTAACGGCAAGCATCGTTCATGCCAACGCAAAGAACATGGTGTGTGCAAAGGCAAAGATAAGGCGCAGAGAGAACTTGGCGGCAAGACTGGACATATACAACTGTCAGAACGAATTGCTCGCTGCCACCCTGCAGAACATAAAAGAATATATGGGTGGAGGTGAGACGGAGATGAGCTTGGGAGTGGAATATACTTTCAAAATATGGAAAGACAAGGCGCTAACGGCGGCAACCCACTGGAGGCATACTGCTTATCATAGCGGCAATAGCAACTTCTACATGGCGAAGCTGACCATCAGCCTATAGGAAACATCTATGAGCAACGGCATCATTTAACAACAACAAGCATAATGAAAAAGCATTTACTATTTGGGGCCTTACTACTCTGCAACGTAGCTGCGGCACAGACCTTCTCTGGCGGTACGGGAACGAAAAACGACCCGTACCTGATAAGTAATGTAAACGACCTGGAGGAACTGGGCAATATGACCGACAAGCCAGGTGCAAACGGCGAACAGCAGACGTACGGAAAATACTTTAGGCTGACACAGGATATCACCGGGCCTTTCACTGGCATGATCGGCTATGAGGGACTATTCAAGGGAGACTTTGACGGCGGCGGACACTGCATAACGCTGGATATAAACATGCCGAACGAAAACTATGTGGGACTGTTTGGCACCGTGAAGAGTGGCGCCGTGCACGACCTCGCTGTGAGCGGATCGGTCGTAGGCTGCAACTACGTGGGTGGTATCGTCGCCAATCCAACCAATGAAGCCGTGTTGTATAATCTATGCAACTATGCGGACGTGACTTCAACATCGACGGCCGTGCTCTCCTGTGTGGGCGGCGTGATCGGAGGAATCATATCCAAAGCTGAAGGAAGCATGGAGGGGGCAACCGTAAGCAACTGTGCCAACTTTGGGCATGTGGCGAGCGACGGCTGCGCCTTGGGTGGAGTCATCGGTTATTCAGGGCAGCAAACGGGAAACACGATCTGTGACGTGGCAAACTACGGATATGTGGAAAGCACCAACACGATGAGGATCGCTGGCACCATCGGCAACCCGATGTGGAACGACAAGGTACACCGCATAGCGAACTTCGGTATGCTCAGCAACGAGAACTTTTCTGGTTGCATTGGCAATGCCAACCCGACAGATATCGGAGAGGTGGTGTACGACAAACAGACTGCTTGTTCTTCGATTTCCATACCAGCACAGGAAAGAAACACTGCCGACCTGCTGGGGGAAAGACAGAAGGAAACACTTGGCAGCAACTGGGTATATGCCGAAGATATGTTGCCCCGACCGAAGATGAACGGACTGGAGAACAGTGACATGGCCGTGCTGTACGCCACACCCGTAATACTTGCAGACGGTGACAACATCAACAGTGTGACTAAAGACTTCAGGGTCTCACTGGGCAACGATCAAAACACAAAAGTCGCCTGGAAGGCAAGTCGCGGTTTGGTGGAAATCCTGACTGACGGCACAGCAAGGATAAAAGGAGGTGGAACGGAAATCCTCACGGCAAGCTACAAAAATGTCTCGAGGGATATTCAAATCGTAATCAAAGGCACTGACAGTATCGACGACATCAACGTAGGCAGCGAAGAAGGGGACAATCTATGGCGCAACCTCAACGGGCAGGTGGTCGCCACGCCGACACACGGCATCTATATCAGAAACGGGAAGAAAATCATCGTGAGATAAACCTTCCACAAAAAACAGAAAGCAAAACAACTCAAAAAAATAGGAAAAATGAAAAAGGTTTACACAACCATCTGTTTGCTGACGATCGCCATTGCGGCATCGGCACAACTGACTTTGCATAAGCCAGAAACAAAAGTGGCAACCGACATCACATCAAGTAGTTTTACGGCAAACTGGGGAGCGGTGCCCAATGCCGACGGCTACTGTGTATTTGTTTACGATCGCAAGGAGGTGAGGGCCGACGGCGATGTGACGATAATGGACGAAGGGTTCAACGGTATTGATTTCGGAAGCATCATCGAACCAGGTGGAGGCGAAGAGGAATACGTGGATCTCTCTGCGTACGACTACGCTGACACCTACGGATGGAGCGCATACGGCTTTCCAAACTTTATCTCTGGTATGGTGGCAGGACTGATCTACTCGCCCTATATGGACTTGCGCGGTAACAATGGTAAATACAAAATCATCATTAGCGCCTACTGCAGCGATGGGGACGAAATAAGGGTGGAGAGCCATGGCGCCAACGGCAAAGAAGTGAAAACTGCAAAGGCTGTGGTGGACGGTGGTGCAACGGGCATCGCAGACGTGGAGTTTGATTTCGACAATGGATGCAAAGATCTCTTCTTTTCCGTGATCAACAATACGGCACAGGCTGGACGTCCCGATTATTTCGACCGGATCCAGGTGAAGCAGACGCTGAAGAAAGGTGACGTGGTGAACTACATGGTAGGCGGAAACGAAACGGTGGATGCCGTGGACGCTGAAACGAAAGACTCCATCACCTCATGCACCATCCAGGCTCCCACACGCTACACGACAGCCAGGGTGCTCTACTACGACTGCTATGCTTCGGCCGCTGACTGGAGCACGCCAAACGGTTCGGTACCATACACCTTCGTGGTGAGTCCGTTCACAGACCTCGTGAAGGTGGATCTCAACAGTCGCACATCGGAAATATACCATCCGGAAACTGACGGCGTACAGGACATCCTCTCTACCAGTAAGCAGTCTAATGACAACAACTGGTATAATCTTTCCGGACAAAGGGTGATCAACCCGTCGAAGGGAATCTTCATCCACAACGGCAAGAAAGTGGTGGTGAAATAGTGAACATGAAACAAACGAATAGTTCAAAGACAAAACAAAAAGCGTTATAATAAACAGAGAATGATGAAAAAGCTAAATTGTATTCTAACCCTCTTGCTTCTTGCAATGGGATTGACAAGGGCAATGGCTGATGACCAGACGCTATCGCTGGGCAATTACGAGGAAGTAGTGGCTGGCGACTGGAACGAAGACCAATGCTATCAAGGAAGTTGGTGGATGATAGCGCCAACACAGTTTTATGTTAAGCATACGGGATCACAGTTTATCTATACCAAAGAGCAGTTGGCACAGATGGCTGGAAAAGAGGTCAAGGGTATGAGCTTCGTGTTCTATAACCAAAGTTCTTTCTCTGCGATACCAAGAACTATCAATGTCTGGGTGAAGGAGATCGACGATGATGCCTTCGCCTACAACGACGAAAAGAAGGCATACGCCTATTTCGACTTTGGCGATGCAGAGAAGGTGCTGACCGACTATGCGTTTGACACGGACTTTGTGGATTATTACTGTCTGAACGGAGAACTGAATCTGGCATTCGACAAGGCATTCGCATACAGCGGCGACAAGAACCTGCTTGTCACCATCACCTTCGATGGCGACGAGACGGCAGAAACGAGTAGCGACATCGAGTTCTACTACAATACTGATGCCGAAAACATGGCCATGAGTACCAATAGCGACAACGTGACGTTTGCCGACTACCACGAGTCGGAAGACTGGCCTTACGCCAAAGGAGCGGGCTACACAGTGTCGCATGCCACCCAGTTGGCGCAGCCTCTCACCCAGTTCACCTATCAAGAGGCGGCAAAGCCAGAGGTGAAGCCGGCTGAACTGTCAGGAATCGTGAACTGCGACGGAGAGCCGATCATGGGTGCTACCGTGACGCTGACAAGCGGTGAGACGAAGTACGAGGTGACAAGCGATGCAGAAGGAAAATACACCCTGAACATCGAGGCTGAGAATGTAGATAAGGAATACACCCTCACAGCCAAGGCAGCGGGCTACGAGGACTATACCATCGACCACTATACGTTCGCTTCGGGTGAAACAAAGACGCAAGATATCACGATGAGAAAAATAGTGTATCCATCGGTGATGACAGGAACCGTGAGCTGCGACGGAGAGCCGATCATGGGTGCTACCGTGACGCTGACAAGCGGTGAGACGAAGTACGAGGTGACTAGCGATGCAGAAGGGAAATACACCCTGAACATCGAGGCTGAGAATGTAGATAAGGAATACACCCTCACAGCCAAGGCAGCGGGCTACGAGGGACTATACCATCGACCACTATACGTTCGCTTCGGGTGAAACAAAGACGCAAGATATCACGATGAGAAAAATAGAGTATCCATCGGTGGTGACAGGAACCGTGAGCTGCGACGGAGAACCCCAAGAGGGCGCTGTGGTAAAACTGACCGCAACTGACGACAATAAGTTGGTGTATAAGGCAACGACGGGTACTGATGGAACTTACAGGATCAAAGTCGTGAAAAGCGACAAGACCTACACGCTGGAGGTGACCTGCGGTGGATGCGAGGACTACAGCGAGGAGAACGTGACCTTCACACCCGGAGAGGACACGACAAAGAACATCATCATGACAAAGACTCCGGAACCCGAAAACAGCATCACCTTGGGAAAATACGACAAGATGCTCGCTGACGGCACAGGAGACGATGTGTATGTGGGGCACGGATACTCATGGGCCGCAGCGCCTACCAACTTCTCGCACAGCATGACAGGTTCGCAGATTATCTACACCAAGGAGCAACTTGCCAAGATGGGTGGCAAGGCGATAACCCAGGTGAACTTCATTTTCCGTAACGAGTGTGCCTATGGCACGTACCCTCGCACCGTGAAAGTTTGGGCACAGGAGATCGATGATGCAAACTTCGACTACGACGACAAGGCGGGCTTGTATATGTTTTACGACTACAAGGATGCGACGGTCGCCGTGGCAGGAATGGAGTATGCGGGCGAACTCTACGACCTTATCGGCAACGGCGAACTGGAGATCGCATTTGACAAGCCGATCAACTACAGTGGCAACAAGAACCTGCTCCTTACGTTCACTTTCGAGGGAACAGAATGCTGCAATACCCTCGACTTCAATTTCTTCTATAATGCCGACATGCCGAAGAAAGCCATGTCATACTTCAGCGACAGACGTTCTTTCGACGAATATGCCGAGAGCGTGGATTGGCCCTACGTAAACGACGATTGCACGCCGAAACTGGAACAGCCTATCACCCGCTTCTTCTACACGGATGCGGTGACAGACAACATTGACAGCACGAACAGTGGCAACCAGACTGCGAAGGACAGCGATGCCATGTACAATCTGGCAGGACAACGCGTGAGCAAGACCTACAAGGGCATCGTGGTGAAGAACGGGAAGAAATACGTCAATTAATAAAGAATAAAGTATAAACACCCAATAGAAGGCCTTCGTCGTCGCATGATGCAGACGATGGAGGCCTTTTGTTTTTTGCCTTAAAAAATATAACCATTGAGAAGCCGACTGATGCTGATCACGGAAAGAACACTATTGCGAAAAGGGACAAAACCTTGTTTGAGATTTATTGATATCCGGTAATACTTTATCACCCTAACCCCGCAACACTATTATAAATTAAATATTTTATGTACAAGTTACTGTATTGCTATCAAAATATGGAATTGTTAAACTCATTATTATTCATGCCCAACGAGATGTCACCATACATCTTGCTGGGATTCTTCATTGCCGGGCTGATGCACACCTTTGTACCCCAAAAAACATTTGCCCGCCATTTGGCAGGGACAGGCTGGCGGTCTGTGATAAAATCAGTAGCGGTCGGCATTCCCTTGCCGTTATGCTCCTGCGGTGTGCTGCCAGCAGCCATCTCCATGCGCCGCAATGGTGCGTCGCGGGCGGCATTCACCTCTTTTTTCAATGATGTGACATTTTCTTTTTAATTTGACTCATAAATATAATTGAACCAGTGATCTGCTGCGTTGGTGCTTATGCGAATCGTTTGAAGCTTTCATCGGCAGATTCTTACGCCTATTAGCTATATACGTTTTCCTCAATATCCTGTATTCAATGGGGCTGCAAAATGGTGATATCTTATTGTTATTTTAGCTTGCCATATTCCTCATCGCTTACCGGCTCCTGCCACTCGTTGGAGGTGTTCTCGCCAGGTATTTCAAAAGCGAGGTGGGCAAACCAGCTGTCTTTTGCAGCACCATGCCAATGCTTCACGTTGGCTGGAATATGGATGACTGTGCCGGGGAGGATTTCCTGCGCAGACTTGCCTTCCTCCTGATACCAGCCACGTCCGGCTACACCTACCAGCATTTGTCCGCCGCCACTTGTAGCATGGTGCGTATGCCAGTTATTGCGGCAACCAGGCTCAAAGGTTACGTTGAAGAAAGGTATCTGACTGTCGGATATTTGTGCCAGATAACTATTGCCCTTGAAGTATTTGGCATAAGCGGTGTTAGGCTCACCGATAGGGAAAATCATCTCGCGCTGGAATGCAGCCTTAGCGTCTTCGCCTTTCACGTCTTCGTTCCATACCTCCTTTGCCAGATTGAAGGCAGCCCAGGCTTTAGGCCAGCCTGCGTAGAAGGCGATGTGAGTGATGATTTCTGCCGCTTCCGTGCGGGTAATGCCGTTGTTCTTTGCCGACTGCAGATGATATTTCAGCGAGCTGTCAGTAATTCCTTGGCTGATGAGCGAAGTGATTGTTACCAAACTGCGGTCGCGCAATGAAAGTAAGTCATTGCGGCTCCATACTTCTCCGAAGAGGATGTCGTCGTTGAGGTGGGCGAACTCTGGGGCAAACTCACCCAATTGGGTGCGCCCTGCTGTCTGTACTATTTTCTGTTGTGCCATTATGTTGAGTGAAATAGTCGTAAATATGATGAATGTTGCAAAAGCTTTCATAAGCCCTCCTTAATAGTTATCCCTTAAACAGATTTTCCTAACTCGTATGCTTCCTGCAATTTCTGGTTGCCTTCAATGGTGCGTGGCGCGTCAACACCTCCGCAGAACAGCGTGCCAGCAAGATGGCTCTTAGGGTAACAGTCAATCCATCCAGTCAATCCTGCTTCAGCACGTTTCGGTACTTCTGGTTCATCTTCGGCAGCAGTAGTGAGCATGTAAACATCTCGGAATTTGTAGTCGAGCGAGTACAAAGCATTCATGCGGTCGATGAGCGTCTTCATCTGTCCGCTCATCTCATAATAATATATAGGTGTTGCCCAGCAAACCACATCAGCATTCAGCACTTTCTGCATAATGTCGTTTGCATCATCCTTGATGACACACTTGCCCAATTTCTGACAAGCCAAACAGCCTTTACAAAACTTGATGTCCTTTTCTGCGAGTGAAATCTTTTCCACTTCATGCCCTGCAGCCTTGGCACCTTCAATAAACTGATTAGCGAGCATGTCGCTGTTTGAACCAGTACGCAAACTGGTAGAGATGATTATTACTTTCTTCATTGTATTATCTTTTTAAATTCTTCTTCAGGAACTCCTCGATGTTGTCCCAAGGAATCAATCCTTTCCCACCACCATCGTATAGGTCGCAATGAGAGGCTCCTGGGATAATGAGCAGTTGTTTGTTGTTCGGAACTGGGTTGGGCTTTCGCACGAAATCGTAGCCTTCCGCTTTTCCATCCATCATATATCTGAAGGCACTTTCTCCGAAGTAGCGGGAATGTGCTTTCTCTCCATGCACAATGAGTACTGCCGAACGGATTTCGTTGATGTAATAGAGGAAACGGGTGTTGGCGTAAGCCTGGCAGCCCGTGGTGCGCCAACCGTCGTTCGAATTGCCCGAACGCTTATGATAGCCACGTGGCGTTTTGTAATAGGCATGATAGTCTTTTACAAACTGCGGTGCATCCTCCGGCAATGGGTCAACCACGCCGCCAGCCATAGTGAACGTTTTGTTCTTGAGGTCGGCTGTGCGAGCCTCAGCCCATGCTTTTCGTGCCGAGTATCGGCTTTCTTCGCTGTCATCCGCATCAAAGTAACCATTCCCGCTTCCGCGACTCAAGTCATACATGGTTATTGCTGCAGTAGCCTTGATGCGAGGATCTTGTGCTGCCGCATTCAGAGCGATTCCACCCCAACCGCAAATGCCAATGATGGCGATACGCCCTGCATCCACATCATCTCGCATATTGAGGTAATCTACAGCAGCCAGAAAGTCTTCCGTATTGATTTCGGGAGAAGCCGTACGGCGAGGTTCTCCTGAAGATTCGCCTGTAAACGAAGGGTCGAAAGCGATGGTGATGAATCCACGCTCAGCCATGGTCTGTGCATAGAGCCCTGAACATTGCTCCTTCACTGCTCCGAAAGGACCGCTCACGGCAATGGCAGGCAACTTTCCTTCAGCGTTCTTCGGAATATAAAGGTCTGCAGCAAGAGTAAAGCCGTATTGGGTCTTGAATGTTACTTTCTCATGATTTACCTTCTCGCTTTTAGGAAAAGTCTTGTGCCAATCCTGTACTAATTTAACCTCATTGCTTGGGCAGACCATAGCCGTTAGTGCCATGAACATGATGTAAATGTGCAAGACCAATCTTTTCATATTAAACCTTTTTGTTTGATAATTAATAACTGGTGCAAAGATAATGCAAACGAGCGCAATGAAAGCTTGCTTTCAAATTGCCGAGTGCAGCTTATCTTATGCAAAGATACGCACATTCTTCTCAAGAGCTTATACCTGGTTTTCGGAAGACATTACCTATATTTCGTTTCTGTCAGATAATCGTAATAATAGTTTTTCTATACATGCATTATTGTATCTACGCAGTTTTGCGATACTCGCTTGGTGTCTTGCCTGTCTGTGCCTTGAAAAAGCGGACGAAATGTTGCGGATATTCAAAGCCGAGGCGCTGGCTGACTTGCGTTATGCTAAGGGTTTCATCCACAAGTAGCTGGCGGGCAGCCGAAAGCAGACGCTCGTTGATAAGGCTCTTAGCGGTTTGGCCAGTCTCAGTCTTAACCAATTCCCCGAAATATTTAGGCGAATAGCAGCATTTGTCGGCAAAGTAGGCCACGGTGGGCAAGCCCTCACGCTCCGCCTTCCGGGCAATGTATTCATCGAGCAGAGAGATGAATTTCCTGACCACCGAATGATTAATCTCCTCGCGTGTGATAAACTGTCGGTCGTAGAAGCGGAGACAGTAGTTCAGCAGCAACTCGATGTTAGAAACGATGAGTTCACGCGAATGCCTATCTATAGGATGCTCTAGTTCCAGACTAATCATTGAGAGCACGTCACGGAAGATGTTTACCTCGGCAGCAGATAGATGTAGTGCTTCGTTGCTTGTGTAGTCGAAGAACTCATAGCGGGAGATGTTCTTGCCAAGCTGGGTGCGGTTGAGCAACTCGGGATGGAAAGCCAATACCGTATATTTGGCAAGCGGTACTCGTGGATTAGGTTCCACTTTAACCGACTGGCCTGGAGCAAACGAAGTGACGGTCATTTCATCAAAGTCATATTCTGTTCTGCCGTATGACAATTTACATCCCTTGTTTTCCTTCAGGAAGAGGGCATAAAGTCCGTAGTGATGCACAGCCTCCTGAATAGGAGAGATGTTCTCTACACGCGCAATGCTCACCAGAGGATGAAGTGTTTTCACCCCTATGTAGTCATTGAACTCCTGTATGGTATTAAAGAAAAAATCCTTCATAATTCTAAGCTTTAAATTTCTAAAACGTTTGTAACATGCAATTTTATTTTTCGGAGGCAAAGATACGCACATTATCTATTTTTCTTTATACCTGAAAATCGGAAAGTATTACCAGTAATGTGGATAAGCCATGCTCAACCTCCATGTTGGCGCAATCTTACTCTTTATTCTGTAGGTTTCACTACAGCTTTCGGGATGATGATCAGAGAAGAAGTTGCTCACTCCGATAGTACGAATCTTTCATAAACACCATAACCCAGTTGTGGCATTTCCACGCCATTGCTTAACTTTATCTTCTTCATAACCAATATGTTTTAATGTTCGTTTATCCCATTTATTCCATCTATTCCACAACTACTCTTCGTCTATACGCTCAATTTTGAATATGACTGGTCTTGTTCCGTCAGAACAACAGCATATCATTTCGTTTTCACGCTTCATCCACCCCTTCATGATTGAACCACCTTGCAATCCGGTGTATATATATCGTGAAATGGCATCCCATGCCTCAGAGCAATGTGGCATTTTCGGACCTCCAGCTACTGTGTTCGGGTCAGCGGATGTTTTGACGAGTGTATTCAAACCTCCATGCCAGAAATGGTCGTTCTTTTCGTCACGCTCAAAGATAAACTCATCGCCAATATTGTAGCATGGACACATTCCTGCTTTAGGGTCGGCGCAATACTTCTCCTGTAGTTCCGGATAGATTTTCTTGTCTATAACGGTCACTCTTACTTTATGCTTCATATTCTTTTTATTTATTTTTATCTTTTGTACTTAAACACTTTCACCATATCCTTATCGCCACCCACAAGCTGGCTGCATCTGTTCAACATTCCGGTGTCAGAGAAACCGCATTTCACCATGACCTTTCCTGATGCTGGATTTCCGGTGAAATGATCTGCCCAGATATTTTCCAAATGCTTTACTTGGATGCAGTAGTCGAGCATCAGTTTCAAGGCTTCAGTGCAGATACCCTTGTTCCAGTAAGGTTTTCCTACCCAGTAGCCCACCTCACAGTCGTTTTTTCCGATAGGAATGTTGCTGGTTTCATGGGTGTAGTAGCCGATGCAGCCGATAGCCTCGCCAGTCTCTTTCAGCACAATCGCCCATGTCGTTTCATTATGGAAGAATGTCCGGATTATCTCCCGACTTTCCTCTACTGACTTATGTGCTGGCCATCCTGCACGAGGTCCCACGTCAGGGTCTGAGGCATACTTGAAAAGTACCTCTGCATCAGATTCTTGCCAACGGCGAAGCAATATCCTTTCTGTTTCCATATTATTTTTCAGAGCCTTGCCGTCAGAGAATGCGTTACCTACTTTGTCACCTAACTGGATATAGCCATGGTGGATTGGGTCGAGAACTATCAGTTCCATCTTCTGCATATCAGGATTACCGTCTTCTGCCAAATACTTCTCGTCCACAAGGATATTAACAATTTCTGCCACAAGATAGTAGCCGGTCTCGCTTTCGTCGTATTTCTCCTTGATGCGGCACTCCAAAGTCATAGGGAAATCTGTGAATACAGGAGCATCAACCATAGTTGCCTTCTCAATGTTCCATCCTGTCTTATCCATCTTCTTCGGGTCGTTTTTGGCAGATACGATGCCTACAAAATCGGATGCCACCATTGTGTTCTTGGTGGCAAAGGCTACAGTAAACTCGCCATTGCGATCCAGATTCTTTGTTGTGACATGCGAGCCCATGGAAATCATTATTTCCTTCATGTCCCATTGTCCACTCCACGCAGCATTCATTGCGTTTGGGGTGCCATCCTCATTATATGTGCCTATAATCAGCACGGGCATAGGTACTACCCATGGTTTTGGTGCAAAACTTTTCATATTCGTAATTTACTTAATTATCAATTCTTTTATGATATTTACCATTTATCTTTCCCGTGAAATAATTGACTCGCAGAATCAAGTATTTCCATGGGAAGACAGTACCTCTCCTCGTGCCATCCAGGTGGTACTGGAGTTTCTGTCTGCTGGTACTGCAGTTCCTGTCAACTGACATCAGAGTAACACTTATGTGGCACTACTTAGGCATTCCAATTGATATGTTCCTCATATTTGTCGAAGTCCATATTGGAGTCTGCTCCTACCCTTTCGAGCATCTGTCTTATCACTTCCTGCTCCTCAGGTGGAAGAAGAATATCGCCACGCCTACGCTTGAAATATTGGTTGCGTCCGAAGTGGAGGATAAGGGAAGTCATGAACTTGTCATACTGTTGAGGGTACATCCGTTTTTGGAAGTTGGTGAAACCGCGAGCGAAGATCACAGGCTTTTTATTGCGATAATATGTGCACGCTTCGTCCTTGCTGCATCGGGTGGGGTTGATAAGATGCAGATACTCTTCATTCTTCTCCATCATCATGGAGTAAGCCACCTGGTGCAGACAAGTAGCTGCCATAGGGCAACTGCTATGCTCACATACTGGATAGCACTCGGGGAGGGTTGTATTATCTTTCTTTGGCATAATCATCTTTGTTTTGGACAACGTCACCTAAATCGGTTTAGGGGTTGTTTCTCCATCTTGCTCGTTACTTTTTTCAATATGCAAATATAAGGTTTTTTATGGATTAATTTGGCGGTTCGAGGTTATTTTATTATTTTTGCCGCAGAATATGCGGCGTTTAGAGTCATCTATTGTCGTATATCGAATATATACCTTATATATATAACCTCAAATCCGCAACTAACCCCTTCAACGTCGTTCTTGTGTGTACACGTCCTCTCGTTACTGGATTATCAGATAAATTGAGGCTGGTCCACACTTCTGCCTACAATATCCCCTTACCCCACAATGCGACTTGAGACAATACGCAGTATCATACCCATAAGTTGTAGGCGTTATCTAAAATCTGTCTGGAACACATCCGCGTAAGCATTGTTACAGGTATAGATATTCAGCACATACCGCCTTGACGTCTTGATCCACTTGGCTGGTACAGAGACAAACCTGAAGACAAACGCTTTTATGCGACTTGTGGCCTTGAGTCCGAACCTCTTTACGTCAAGTCTGTGGATAATGGCCTTATAGAAGTTACGAATAAGTGCAGTAAGAAGAAGGAACACGGTTTTCTCTGCCATGAAGGATTTGGGCAATCTGTCCCACCCGAAACCATTGTTCATATCATCGAAGATACGTTGGATTTCATCCTTCGTTTTCTCGCCATGGCATAATTAAAGCGAGCTTTATTCTGCTCATTTGGCTTAACGAAAACGTTTCTTTCCTCCGCGAAGGTTATAGAACTCGACAATTTCTCTTGCAGAAGATTCATAGTCGTTAGTCAGGATACAACGGTATGTGTATTCTCCTTCCCAAAGATCCTGCACACCATCCATCCGTTTCTGTCTTTGAATCACAAGTCGGTATGCTTTACCCTTCCACTTTTCAACAAGGATAGAGTTCAATTCAAACTCAATGCCATTGATTTCCTCAGTCCTCCAGCCTCTGAGAGCAAAGATGTCATTGTAGAGCGAACCGCAGCGGCTTGCGCGGATATAGAAGGATTTGCAGTGTTTCTCTACTTCTTCCACGATTTCCTCGGAACATGATCCACAGTCAGCTCTGAAACGATTGATAGTAAGTCCGTTCTGTTCAAATCTCTCAAAAAATCTCTTCAGCGTGTCCTTCTGATGGAAGCGAAGGTTTTCGTTAAGCCAGATGAGCAGAGCTAAGTTTACTTAAGCTCTGCCATGGCGAGAAAACGTGCCATGAAATGGAACATTTGTGTTGCCATCGCTATTCTCTATGCCGACAATCAAGTCGCCAATAACCGCCACGTCAGGGCGATAGCCAAGGAACTTCTTGTATGTAGGCTTTGCATCATACTTCTCTGTCTCTATGAACTGATGGTCGAAATCAACATCGTACACCTCGCCCTCTTTTAGTTGACCAGATGCAAACATACAATTGAGCAGTAAAGTATTGAGAGTGTCAGCCGTATTGAAATCGTAGTTCTTGCCCGTATCTGATGTGTATGAGATGCTTTCTTGCGTCAGTTCCTTTATCGCTCTGAGTATAGTGTCAGAGCTACAAGTGCGAAGTGTCGGATGAAGCGAGAGATGGTTCATTAAATGAGTAGTGATATCCTCAATGCATGAGCCACCACAGAAGTAGATACTCATGAGAGAACGGATGATTTCGCTGTACTGATAACCGAACGATCTACACCTTAAACCAAGGGTCGAGTCGATTACAGATGGCAATGTGGAGTCAAATTGCTCCATGATTGAAAATATTCCTCCAAAAGGAGTGAGTTTCTCAGATTTTATTTGTATCTTCGCCATGTCTATCGTTGGATTTTCTTGTTTTCTTTTGCAACACTAAGATAAGTGAATTCTTCGACATGGCAAAATCCTGGGCAACTTTTTATTGCCCAGGTACTTAAAAAGTTAAATTTATAATAGTGTTGCGGAATTAAGGCGTATGAAAAAGATGGTCATTTTCCTTATGTTGCTCTGCATACAGATTTCTGCTTCTGTATGTCACGCACAGGTGAACGATTGGAAGAATTATCTTTCAAAGGCATGGGTCAGAAACATTGTTGTAGATGGCGACAAACTTTATCTGGGAACGGATGGCGATCTGGCTATTTACGACAAAAACACTGGTCGATGCCAATTCCTTGATAGAACAAATGGATTGGCAGACAACAATATCGTTGGACTGGCTCACCACAATGGCAAGTGGTGGATAGGTGGCCAATACACAGGCATGAGCATTTATGATGGAAACTCATTTCAGAATGGGCAGTTCCCTTTTGCACGTCAAAGCTGTTTCGCCTTTGATGATGCACGAGATAAGGTGTATATTGGAGCAATACACGATATCTATATCTTGAAAGATAATTACTATACGGTTTACACTCCCGACCCCAAAGCAGACATACATTACTATCCTGCTATCCAATCTCTTGTTCTTGATAAAAACGGTACGCTGTGGTTTGGTGGCTTTACGTTTGGTTTCCTTTCCTCCAATGGGATGCTTACACAATCTACAACAGTGGGCTGGCTAATCCGTGGCCAATTCAGGTGCAGATAGATGTCAAGCGAGATATGATTTGGCTCAGCTATGAAGCATCGGGAGGTATATCTTCCGCCAAGATGAATCAAGGCACAGGTGTAGAAGGAATATTTGTAACGCCAAATGGTGCAAAAGCTATTTACACTATTGACGGACGCAAAGTAAAAGCTATGACACCAGGGCTGATTTATATCATGCGAGACGAGAACGGGAAAACAACAAAAGTTCTTGCTCGGTAGTATCAATAGCCAAAAAGAATCATTGGGAACTAGCAGAATTGGTTCTGTTAAAGATGGATGACAATACATTTGATGCAAAAACGCAATGTAGGCACATGTCCCACCATCGTTAAACGTAAAGTTGTGACTAAGAACGTAGTGGGCTGTTTCTTTCTGCAAAACAGTCCTACGCTATATGCCAAAGAATATGTTTGACGAGTATGTGTATCATCTTCCCGATGAGTGTACACTGATGAATGAGATAACCCGCATAGCCGAAGCAGCTGAGATAACCAAGCGCATATCCTTTCATATGCCACGCATTTGCCACGCTGTCAATGACAGCTGATAGCGAACTGAAAACGGTCAGCATATTGCTCGGTCATAGCAGCATGGGCAATACCACTATCTATGCCGATGTAGAAATGAATAGTAAGAAGGATACGGCGAACGGATTGTCCACACTATTTGGGTAAAGAAGAAATAGCGCATGTTTGAATATAGTATCACTAATCAGGCGCAGGGGCAATGCACGGAGAATTCCCCCTGCGCCTTCATTTTCCTTACCATTTATGGAAGATAGCCTAACGATTTTTCTGATAATTCCTTATCGCCCAAATCCACATTGCGGCGGCATAAATCGACAGGGCATAGAAGTGATGGCGAAGCTCGTAGAGGCTGCTGCCCTTGAGATAGAGTGTGCGCATCGCCTCGATGAAATAGCGCAGGGGATTGATGCGAGTGAACGCCTTCGCCCATTCTGGCATACTCGATACAGGTGTGATCAATCCGCTCAGGAGAATGAAGATGACCAAGAAGAAGAACATCACGAGGGCTGACTGCTGGGTGGTGTCGGAATAGTTGGACACTATCAAACCCATGCTCGACACCACGAGGATGAAGAGGGAGGCGAAGAGGAAGATGACACAGAGGTTGCCCTCTGGCACTTGTCCGTAGATGAGGCGAGCGAGCACCATGGAGTAACCCAATACCAACAAGCCCACTGCCCAGTAAGGTATTAGCTTGGAGAGTATGAAATCAAACTTGCCCACAGGGGTTACGTTAATTTGCTCGATGGTTCCCTTCTCTTTCTCGCCCACTATGTTGAGGGCAGGGAGAAATCCTACAAGCAAGACCAGGAGCATCGCCATCAAGCCAGGTATCATGAAGAACTTGTAGTCCAAGTTGGTGTTGTAGAGGTATCTTGGCGCTACATCATAATGAGCCATACTCACGGCGGAAGCCTCCAAGCCCGATTCCTCTCGCAGTTGGGCGGAATAGTCAGCGATGATTTGGGCGAGATAGCTGGAACCCAATCCTGCCTTCACACCATTCACGGCGTTGGCAGAAATCATCACTTGGCTCACTCCCTCCTTTACGAGGTTTCGCTCGAATTGTGGTTCTATCTCCACGATGAAGTCGGCATCGCCTGCCTCCACGCTTTCCAATGCCTTGGGATAGGTGGAGGAGACATCGCTAAGATGGAAATACTGCGAGGCGGAAAGCTTTTGTATCAGTCGGCTGGACCATGAGGAATGGTCGTTGTCGATGACGCTGATCTTCAGATTCTTCACCTCTTGGGTAGCTGCCCTCGGCACCATGTTGATGACACCGATGGGGAGCAATATGAAAACGATAGGAAGGATGATGTCGCGCATCATCTGCTTGAATTCCTTTTCTAATAAAAATCGAATAACCATAATTTATAATCTTACTTTGAATAGCTTCCACGATACGCCGAGGAGCACCACTGCCATGAGGGCGAGCACTGCCGTCTCGTGCATCACGTATTTCATTTCCACTCCCTGGATCATCAGCTTTCTCGCCACTTCCACGTACCATCGGGCAGGGATGATGGCTGAGGCGTGTTGCAAAGCTTCTGGCATGCTCTCGATAGGAAAGGCAAGGCCTGAGAGATAGACCGTTGGTACGATGAGCAACAAGGACAGCAACATGGCTGCCAACTGACTGCTCACACAGTTGGAGATAAACAATCCTAAGAGCAGCGACACCAATATGTATAATAAGGAGATGGCGATGAAGCCCATCACGCTGCCTGCTATCGGGATATTGAGCAAGAAGACCGAGAGCAAGAGGATGGTGGCGAGGTTCATGCAGGAGATGACGAAGTAAGGCACCAACTTTGCCCCCACGATGACGATAGGTGGCAAGGGAGAGGCAAGCAATATCTCCATCGTTCCCATCTCCTTCTCCTTCACGATGGCGATGCTCGTCATCATGGCACAAATCAGCAGCAGAATCAAGCCTATCACACCCGGCACGAAGTTGTACTCACTTCGGCTCTGCGGATTGTAGAGCATTTTTGTGACTTGGATGATTGGTATGAGGGGGTGAAGCTACTCATGGATGCTTGCGCCATCTGGGCGTGGCTTCGCTCTTGCTGGATGTAGTCTTGCAAGTAGCCTGCCAAGATCTGCTGCATGTAACCCGTGCGCACGGCGGCTTGGTTTGGCTCGCTGCCATCAGCAAGTAGCTGGATGGATGCCTTGCCCGAATGTCGCATCTCATCAGAGAAGTTGTGGCTGAAAATGACGGCGAGGTCGGCATTGTTCTCCAAGAACATCTGCTGGATCTCTTTCTCGTTGTGAACGTCTGCCACGATAGTGAAATAGCGGTTGTTGCGGATGTGCTCTTGTATGCGAGTGGTCACCTCGTCCTTGCTGTGGTCGAGGATGACGACACGGGAATCTTTCACCTCCGTGGTGATGGCGAAGCCGAAGAGGATGATCATGATGATAGGCATGACCAGCAGAATCAGCATCGTGCGCTTGTCGCGGAAGATGTGGCGGAATTCCTTTCTTACGAATACGATAAATTGTTTCATGATTTGAGGAGTTAAAGAAGTTAAGGAGTAAAAGGGAGTTAAGACATTACCTTTTCCTCCATGAGGCTAACTGCGTTTGGCCTTGCGAGCCAAGTGCAGGAATACATCATACATGGTGCTGACACCAAACTTGCGTTTCAGTTCGGCTGGGGTGTCGAGTGCCTCTATCTTGCCATCCACCATAATGCTCACTCGGTCGCAATACTCTGCCTCGTCCATGTAGTGGGTGGTTACGAAGACGGTGATGCCTCGGTCGGCTGCTTGGTAGATAAGCTCCCAGAACTGGCGGCGAGTCACGGGGTCAACGCCTCCTGTTGGTTCATCGAGAAAGACAATCTTGGGGTCGTGGAAGATGCTGAGCGAGAAGGCGAGCTTCTGTTTCCAACCCAACGGCAGTGAACCTACCATCGTGTTGCGCTCCTTCTCAAATCCCAAATCAACCAAGAGGCGATCGGTCTTCTCCTTGATTGCCTTGGTGCTCATGCCGTAGATTCCGCCGAAAAGGCGCAGGTTCTCATACACCGTGAGGTCGTCGTAGAGGGAGAACTTCTGGCTCATGTAGCCGATATTCTTCTTCACCATCTCTGCCTCCCGATAGACATCGAAGCCAGCCACGGTAGCGTGCCCATCCGTAGGACGGCTCAATCCGCAGAGCATGCGCATGGCAGTGGTTTTGCCAGCACCGTTGGCTCCGAGGAAGCCGAATATCTCGCCACGATGCACCTGGAAGGTGATGTGGTTGGTGGCTATGAAGTCGCCAAACTGCTTGGTCAAGCCTTCCGCTACGATTGCATAGTCGTTATTGTTGTTCATTTTTTCTATTCTTTATTTCGATTTGAAATGTTCTTATGAGACAAGGACTTGTTTCATGAAAGCCTTTTATTTCATAAGAGCCATGAAGCAGTCTTCGATGGAAGCCTCTATCGGAGCAACGCTCACGTTGTGATGTCCTCGCTGAGAGAGATAGTTGACGAGAGCTTGTGTCGTGACATTACTCGAAGAGGCTGTACGAGAAGCCGCTGGGTCGCTATCAGCCTTGTCGCCATCGGATAGCGTTACGTGGAACGTCTCGCCGAATGAAAAGGTTGTCTTGGTGCTCGGATATTCACGGAGGTCACCCAATAGCTGGTGCATCTCGTCACTGCGCACAGCCCAGAGCTGTTCTTGATAAGAGGCTATGATGCCTTGTGGGGAATCTATCTTCAGGAACTCGCCATTTTGTATCAAAGCGATACGGTCGCACTGCATCGCCTCGTCCATGTAAGGGGTGGAAACGATGATGGTGATGCCGTGCTCCTTCTGTAGCTTCTTCAGCATCTCCCAAAACTCCTTTCTGGATACAGGGTCAACGCCAGTGGTTGGCTCATCGAGGAAGAGGACTCTCGGCGCATGGATGAGGGCGCAGCTGAGGGCAAGCTTCTGCTTCATACCGCCCGACAGCTTGCCAGCCTTGCGCGTCTTGAACTTTTCTATCTGCTGGTAGATGTCCTTCACCAAGTTGTAATTTTCCTCAATGGTGGTGCCGAAGATAGTGGCAAAGAACTCCAGGTTCTCTTCTATCGAGAGGTCTTGGTAGAGAGAGAACTTGCCCGGCATGTAACCGATGCGCTTGCGAATCTCCTTGTAGTTAGCCAACACATCCAGCCCATCCACCGAGGCCGTGCCTCGATCCGCCAAGAGGAGGGTGGTGAGGATGCGGAAGAGTGAGGTCTTGCCTGCTCCATCTGGTCCGATGATGCCATAAATCTCGCCTTCCTCCACGTCAAAGCTCAGGTCTCGCAGAGCCACGACCTTTCCCTTGTTGTAGGTCTTCTTGATATTTCTAACAGAAACGATTGCCATAATACTATTGTATTCTTAACTCTTCACTCTTCGTTCTTCACTAAAATCTTACGTCTCCATACATTCCTTCCTTGATCAAGCCATCGTTCTTCACCGCAATCTTCACGGCATAGACGAGGTTGGCTCTCTCATCTCGGGTCTGTATGGTCTTAGGAGTGAACTCTGCCTTGCTTGAAATCCAGGTCACGGTGCCTTGGTATTCCTTACGGTCTGCCTTGCCTTGGTCGGCATAGACTTTTACCTTCTGACCAATCTTTAGGCCAGTGAGTTGGTCGGCGGTGATGTAGGCACGGAGCTTCATGTCGTGGATGTTGCCCACCTTGAAGAGAGGCTTGCCTGGAGCTGCAAACTCGCCTTGCTCCATGTACTTGGTGAGGATGGTGCCCTGGATAGGAGAGGTGATGATGGAGTTGTGCATCTGGTCTTCGAGCTGCGCTATCTGTGCTACAATGCTGCCTTTCTGTCCTGTCAAGCTGCTGTTGTTGCTGCCTATCTGTTCAGAGGTAGCGGCGAGCTGACGCTGGAGCACCATGATTTGGTAGTCGATGTCATCCACCTGCTTCTGGTTGGCTGCGTTCTCCTTCACCAGTTCTTCGAAACGCTTGCGCTCACGTTGCAGATTGGAGATTTGCTGCTGGATGGAGGCTACCTGTCGGCTCTCGCTGAGTCGCTTGCTCTCTGTGGCAGAGATGTTGGAGAGGAGTTGCTTCTTTTTGAGATAGAGCTGGTGGGTATCGATGCGGCCCAGTTCCTGCCCCATGCTCACGTTTTGTCCCTCATCCACATGGAAGGAAACGAGTTCGCCAGTGCCTTTAGCCGACACGATGACTTCTGTGGTTTCGAATACGCCTGATGCGTCATACTGCGCATCATCGCCAGTGCAAGCGGTACAAAGCATTGCCGCTGCTGTCATTATATAGAATACTGCTTTCTTCATTGTTTTAAAGTCTTAATTGTTAATTAATTTGCTGTGATAGATAGCTTGCAATAATTGCAATTCGTGTAGCGATTGCTGCTGCTTCGCCATGTTCACGGCGTTGATGCTGCGGATGAGTTCATTCACCGTCTCTGTGCCGAGCTTTACTTTCTTCTCGCTGGTCTGTCGGATGTTCTCCCGAAGGGTTACGATTTGTGCATCCTTGGTGAGTTGCCTTTTGATAGACTGGATATTGCCATCGGCATCCTCGTTTTGCAGACGATTGTTGAAGAGGAAAGTCTCCTTCAGGTTATCGTTCATCTGTCGCTGCACCTCTATCTTATGGATGTCGTTCTTGCGGGTGTAGAGTGCACCGATGTTCCATGAGATGTTGATGCCGCCGAGCAACATGCCGTTATGTACCATGTCAGACACCTGGGTGTGGAGCAATCCCATGCCCATGAACCCGATGGTAGGACGAAGACGAGTGTCAAGCTGCTTGCGCTGTGTGTACAAGAGTTGGTTTTGCGAAGCATAGAAGGACAGCTCAGGACGGTTCAATCCCCATGAATCCTTGGCGGCAGGGAGCGTCATGGCAGGTTTTTCCACCTTTGTGTTTTCTGATAATGGTTTGCCGATGAACACGCCGAGCATCTTCAGGTAAGCCTTGCGAGAGGCTGAGAGGGCATCGGCTTGCTGCTCTGCCTTCATCAGTTCCACGCTGATAGCATCCAGGTCGCTCTGGTTGGCGAGGCCATTCTTAATCATGCTCTTTACGGTGTTGCTGCTTACGGCGAGGTCTTTCTGTAGAATGCTGTTTTGATGAAGCTGTTCATCGAGGGTCAGCACACCGAAGAAGAGTTGCTCCACTCGCTCGTTGATGTCGTGCATCGAAACATCGATTTGTCGTTTCTGCACCTCCGCTTGCGCCTTAGCCACCTCCTTGCCAGCGGCAATCTGTCCACCGTCATAGATGGTTTGCTTCACGCTCACCATGCCGCTTGCCATATAGTTCTTCATGTCGAATCCCATCTGCTCCATCTGCTGGTTGGCATGGATGATGTCGGTGAAGGCGTATGCACCGGCTTGCACGTTCACTTGTGGCAGCCATCCCTTGGTGGCATTGCTCACATTATAGTCTCGCAAGGTCTCCACCATGCCATATTGCTTGATGGCAGGATAGTTGTCATGTGCCATCTTCTGGCATTCGCCCAAGGTCAATGACTGGGCGAAGCCAAGAAGAGGCAGCGAGACCAACATTACAAGAATACTTTTTCTTTTCATTGTCATTTTCTCATTGTTTTTGTTTCTGGATGCAAAGTTACGGGGATTTCCGCAAACTTTAGCTACCTATTTTAATGCAAGAATGTTCTTTTTGTAGGAATAATATGAGAAAATGACATTTTATGGATTAAAATGACTATCTTTGCGTCGGATTTCTTCGAAAGGAGAATTTCATGGTATAAGTTACACATTATTTATATATCTAGAAGCGATGAAACAACTGCAAAGACTTCCTTTGGACAAGATTTATAAGATATTGCCAGAAGATACGAGGCAAAATAAGAAGTTGCTGAGTTATCAGGATGGTATGGGAGTGGCATTAGGCATAGGTGGTTTTTTGTTTCGCCATTTATGGATGGCTTCCCCGCCTTTCTTGGTAGAGGATTATCGTATGGGAATGGTTGTGCGTGGACAGTTGAGGGGCATCATCAACCTGCAAGAGCATACTTTACAGGAAGGTACAATCGTCTTCATCACGCCAGGCACCATCGTGGAGCCCTTGGAGGTGAGCGATGATTTCCTGTTGGAGGGAATGGGCTTGCCAGCCGATCTCTTCTTGATGGCGCATGGAGGCCGACTGCCTGAGCTTTTCAATGGACAGGTGAAGGATGGGAGAAGAATTGTATCCTTTGAGGAGCGAACCATTCTCGACCGAATGCTTCGTCTCTTACACGACTTGATGGGAGAGGACGGCACCAGCAAGGAGGTCATCTACAGCCTGATAACCACGGTTACTCATTATTATGACCAACTCTTTCATGATCGTACATCCGTGTCGTCTCCTTCCCATTCCAATGAGATCTTCAATCGTTTCCTGCGCCTTGTCAATCTCCATGGCAGCAAGGAGCATCAGCTTGCCTTCTATGCCGAAAAGCTTTGCATCACCAGTCGCTACTTAGGCACGGTGGTGCTCTCAACCAGCGGTGTGGGCGCGAAGGAATGGATAGATCGTGCCGTCATCTCCACCGCCAAGGTATTGCTGCGCCATAGCGACAAGCAGACATCTGAGATTGCCGATGAACTGAATTTCCCCAATGTCAGCTTCTTCTGTAAGTATTTCAAGCGCCTCACGGGCTCAACTCCCCTGCAATGTCGCATGGGATAGACCATGACATAAATTTAGTGAACAAGGCTTCAATATGCTAAAAATGGATGGTTGCAGTTCTTTTCGAACCCATTCTCAATAGAGACTATAAGATAATTGGTTGTCAATTCTTCCAGTTATCCTACTTCATCAGCAGTTAGAGAAAAACGCTACACATATGAACAAAACGATACATACCTCAAATCCGCAACTAACCCCTTCAACGTCGTTCTTGTGTGTACACGTCCTCTCATTACTGGATTATCAGATAAATTGAGGATGGCCCACACTTCTGCCTACAATATCCCCTTACCCCACAATGCGACTTGAGGCAATACGCAGTATCATACCCATAAGTTGTAGACGTTATCCATAATCTGTCTGGAACACATCCGCGTAAGCATTGTTACAGGTATAGATATTCAGCACATACCGCCTTGATGTCCTGATCCATTTGGCAGGTACAGAGACAAACCTGAAGACAAACGCTTTTATGCGACTTGTTGCCTTGAGTCCGAACCTCTTTACGTCAAGTCTTTGGATAATGGTCTTGTAGAAGTTACGGACAAGTGCTGTAAGAAGAAGGAACACCGTGTTCTCTGCCATGAAGGATTTGGGCAATCTGTCCCACCCGAAACCATTGTTCATATCATCGAAGATACGTTGGATTTTATCCTTCGTTTTCTCGCCATGGCATAATTAAAGCGAGCTTTATTCTGCTCATTTGGCTTAACGAAAACGTTCCTTTCCTCCGCGAAGGTTATAGAACTCGACAATTTCTCTTGCGGAAGATTCATAGTCGTTAGTCATGATACAACGGTATGTGTATTCTCCTTCCCAAAGATCCTGCATACCGTCCATCCGTTTCTGTCTTTGAATCACAAGTCGGTATGCTTTGCCCTTCCATTTCTCAACAAGGATAGAGCTCAACTCGAACTCAATGCCATTGATTTCCTCAGTCTTCCAGCCTCTGAGGGCAAAGATGTCATTGTAGAGCGAACTGCAGCGGTTAGCGCGGATATAGAAGGACTTGCAGTGTTTCTCTATTTCCTCCACGATTTCCTCGGAACATGATCCGCAATCAGCCCTGAAACGATTGATAGCGAGCCCGTTCCGTTCAAATCTCTCAAAGAATCTCTTCAGCGTGTCCTTCTGATGGAAGCGAAGGTTTTCGCTAAGCCAGATGAGCAGAGCTAAGTTTACTTAAGCTCTGCCATGGCGAGAAAACGTGCCATGAAATGGAACATTTGTGTTGCCATCGCTATTCTCTATGCCGACAATCAAGTCGCCAACAACCGCCACGCCAGGGCGATAGCCAAGGAACTTCTTGTATGTAGGCTTTGCATCATACTTCTCTGTCTCTATGAACTGATGGTCGAAATCAACATCATACATCTCACCCTCTTTCAGTTGGCCAGATGCAAACATACAATTGAGCAGTAAAGTATTGAGAGTGTCAGCCGTATTGAAATCGTAGTTCTTACCTGCGTCTGATGTGTATGAAATGTTTTCTTGCGTCAATTCCTTTATCGCTCTGAGGATAGTGTCAGAACTACAAGTGCGAAGTGTCGGCTGAAGCGAGAGATGGTTCATCAAATGAGTAGTGACATCCTCAATGCATGAGCCACCACAGAAGTAGATACTCATGAGTGAGCGGATGATTTCGCTGTACTGATAACCGAAGGTTTTCGTTAAGCCAGATGAGCAGAACTAAGTTTACTTGAGCTCTGCCATGGCGAGAAAACGTGCCATGAAATGGAACAATCTACACCTTAGACCGAGGGCTGAGTCGATTACAGAAGACAATGTGGAGTCAAATTGCTCCATGATTGAAAATATTCCTCCAAAAGGAGTGAGTTTCTCGGATTTTATTTGTATTTTGCCATGTCTTGTTGACTTTTTATCGTCTTTCGTATTGCAGCACTAAGATAGGTGAAATTTCTGACATGGCAAAATCCTGGGCAACTTATTGTTGCTCAGGATGTTATAAATAACATTAAACTAAAGAGCTGCGGAATTAAGGTATAAGAAGAAGATAATTGGACAAACTGGAGGAAGTAGCAGCAAACGCCCGCTAATTATTCGTAAAAACACGAACAACTATTTGCAACGCACACATAATGTTCGAAAATCTCGAACACAAAACAAATGATAATATATGGTCAACAAAAAAGTATATATGGAAAAACAAGAGCGGTTAGTCCGCTTTGCCAAGGCATTGGGCCATCCTGCAACCAGCCTTGTCGGCCGAGAAGGGCAGCAGGGTGATGGAGCAGTACTTAAAACAATCATTTCTTTCGACGCAGTCTTTGGCTTTACGGTGACTGCCATGCTGGGAGCCAAGAGTACGCTACAAAAACACGATTTGCGCATTCCAAACGACGGAGCCCTCTGCTGCATGTCGGACACCGCCCTGACCACCTTGGTTCATCCCCAGTTGACGGCAGTAGAACAACCCATCGGGGAGATGGCAAAGGAAAGCTGCCGACTGCTAATGGAGCATCTCGCCGACAACAATAAGGAGACAGAGGGAAACGCATTGCACGGCGAAACCGTGGTCAGAGAATCGACATAACGAAAGGGGTGGAGAAGACAATGACGAGAGAGCTGGATGGACGGAAAGGGGACACCTGGCTGCAGAGAAAAGTATCCACAGGACGCTTACTGCCTGATGGTCAAAGAAAAAGAAGTGGCGGGCAAAGGGAAGGGGGCAACGGAAAAGTGATGAAAAATGGTTAGCGAATTGACGGAAAATGGGTTTTATGACCATCACATCCCCCTCCCCACCCTGTTTTACTCCCGATTATATAACAGATTGTAAGGAAAAGCAAATGCAACCAAAGTTATCATTTGACATACACTTTGCCCCCGAAACAGAAAAAAGCGATGCATGATGAAACTTTTTCAGGTGAATATTTGCACGCTCCGAATATTAGTGCTACATTTGCAAACCGAATCAATGTACTATACCTATAAAAATGGTGACAATCCGAAAGGAGGTTGCCATTGGACAAGGGATGAAACAATCGAATTTTTAAATCATAAAAACGACAACTGCATGAAAACTGCTTGGAGAGGTTTCAAAGGAAACAAGTGGAAGTCTGAGGTCAATCTTCGCGACTTCATCCAGAACAACTACACTCCCTATGAGGGTGACGAGAAGTTCCTCGTAGGCGCAACCGACGCTACCAACACGCTTTGGGGCGAGTTGCAGAAGCTGCAAAAGGAAGAGCGTGCCAAAGGTGGTGTGCTCGACATGGAGACCGAGGTGGTATCAAGCCTGACTGCCTACGGCCCGGGTTATATCTCTGAGAGCGCAAAGGACTTGGAGAAGGTGGTCGGCCTGCAAACTGACAAGCCTTTGAAGCGTGCCTTCATGCCCTACGGAGGTATCAAGATGGCTGAGCAGGCCTGCACGACCTATGGTTATCAGCCCTCTGAGAAACTGCATGAGATCTTCTCTAAATATTGCAAGACGCATAACGACGGTGTGTTCGACGCTTATACGCCGGAGATGAAGCTGGTGCGCCACAACCACATCCTCACGGGTCTGCCCGACACCTATGGCCGTGGCCGTATCGTGGGTGACTACCGCCGTGTGGCTCTCTATGGTATCGACTACCTGATCGAGCAGAAGCAGCACGACCTGGCTACCATGGGCGACCGCGAGATGATCGACGAGGTGATCCGCCTGCGCGAGGAGGTCTCTGAGCAGATCAAGGCGCTGAAGGGTCTGAAGGAGATGGCACAGCTCTATGGCTTCGACATCAGCAAGCCCGCACAGAATGCACGCGAGGCCGTGCAGTGGCTCTACTTCGGCTACCTCGGCGCAGTGAAGACGCAGAACGGTGCCGCCATGTCCGTGGGCCGTATCTCGACCTTCCTCGACATCTACTTCAAGCGCGACTTGGACGAGGGTGTGCTGACGGAGACCGACGTACAGGAACTGGTAGACCACCTGACGATGAAGTTCCGCATGGTGAAGTTTGCCCGTATCCCGTCTTACAACCAGCTCTTCAGCGGCGACCCCGTATGGGCTACGCTCGAGGTGGGTGGTATGGGTATGGACGGTCGCTCCATGGTGACGATGACGGACTACCGTTTCCTCCACACGTTGATCAACATGGGTCCGTCTCCCGAGCCCAACCTCACGGTGCTCTACAGCCCACGCCTGCCCGAGGCCTTCAAGCGCTACGCTGCCTGGATCTCCGTCAAGACCAGCTCTATCCAGTATGAGAACGACGACGTGATGCGTCCTATCTGGGGCGACGACTATAGCATCTGCTGCTGCGTCTCCGCTACGCAGACGGGTAAGGAGTTGCAGTTCTTCGGCGCTCGTGCCAACCTCGCCAAGTGTCTCCTCTACGCTATCTCTGGTGGTGTGGACGAGAAGACGCGCGAGCAGTGTGGACCCAACTACCGTCCGATCGACGGCGACGTGCTGACCTATGACGAGTTCATGCCCCGCTTCCTCGCCATGATGGAGTGGCTGGCAGGTGTCTATGTCAAGACGCTGAACCTCATCCACTACATGCACGACAAATACTTCTATGAGGCTGAGGAGCTCTCCCTCATCGATACCAACGTGCGCCGCACCTTCGCCACGGGTATCGCCGGCTTCAGCCATGTGGTCGACTCTATCTCCGCCATCAAGTATGCTACGGTCAAGATCGAGCGCGACGAGAACGGATTCCCCATCGGCTACAAGGCCGAGGGCGACTTCCCCTGCTATGGCAACGACGACGAGCGTGCTGACGAGATTGCAGTCTGGTTGCTGAAGACCTTCATGAACATGATCCGCAAGCACCACACCTATCGCAACTCAGAGCCGACCTGCTCTATCCTGACGATCACCTCCAACGTGGTCTATGGCAAGGCTACGGGCATGATGCCGGACGGACGTCCTGCACAGGCTCCGCTGTCTCCGGGTGCCAACCCGAGCTACGGCGCAGAGAAGAACGGCCTGCTCGCTTCACTCAACTCTGTGGCTAAGTTGCCGTACGAGTACGCTCTCGACGGTATCTCCAACACGCAGACCATCAACCCGGGTGCACTCGGCCACGACGACACAGAGCGTGCCAACACGCTGGTGAACGTCATGGACGGCTACTTCGGACAGGGTGCGCACCACTTGAACGTGAACGTCTTCGGTGTGGAGAAACTCAAGGACGCCATGGAGCATCCGGAGAAGGAAGAGTACCAGAACTTCACCATCCGTGTCTCTGGCTACGCCGTGAAGTTTATCGACCTCACCCGTGAGCAGCAGCTCGACGTGATCGCACGTCAGTCGCACGAGCGTCTGTAAGCACACTGGTCCTCTGATTCCTGCCGAAAAGGGTAAGAAAAAGGAGGCATGAGAAATAAAACTGGGCCGTCTGTCTAATCGAATCGTGTTGGGCAGGCGGCCTTTTCATTATAAAAAACAAGATGAAGAACCAACCAACAAGCGTCAACGACGACATGCTTCACATCCACTCCACGGAGACTTTCGGGTCGGTCGATGGACCAGGCATTCGCTATGTGATATTCCTGCAAGGCTGCCAGATGCGCTGCCAGTACTGCCACAATCCAGACTCATGGAAGACGGGCGTGGGAGAGACCGTTTCGGTCGATGACCTGATCGACAAGGCGGCACGGTATCGCACCTACTGGGGGGACAAGGGTGGCATCACGGTGAGTGGTGGAGAGGCGTTGCTCCAAATGGGCGCTCTCACTCAGCTTTTCCGCAAGGCTCACGAACGGGGCATCAACACCTGTCTCGACACATCGGCACAACCATTCACGAGAAGGGAACCGTGGTTTGGGAAATTTGAGGAACTGATGCGCTACACCGACACGGTGCTGCTCGATATCAAGCATATCCGACCGGAGGGACATAAGCAACTGACGGGATATGACAACGAAAACATCCTCGACTGCGCACGCTACCTATCCGACATTCGGAAACCGGTATGGATCCGCCACGTCCTCGTGCCTGGTATCACGGACGATGACGCCCTGCTGCAGGAACTGCGCCACTTCCTCGACACGCTGGACAACATCGAGCGGGTCGATGTGTTGCCCTATCATACGCTGGGAATTTTCAAATATGAAAAATTAGGAATACCCTATCCGCTTGATGGAGTCAACTCGCCAACGCAGGAACGAGTGGAAAACGCAAAGAAGATTCTGACTGGAAAATAACCGTAGGCCCGGGTACATGACAGATGGACTCGTACCGAGCATAGCATAAAGAGGAGGCAAGCCCTATGATAAGAACCTGTCTCCTCTTAAAATTTCTTTAAAAAGAAGAAGCTTTATGCCTCAGCGGGTGCCTCCTCAGCAGCAGTCTCCTCTGCAGCCTTAGCAGCCTCGGCCTCAGCCTGAGCAGCAGCGGCAGCAGCCTTCTTCTCTGCAACCTTCTGGGCAATAGCCTCGTTGGTCTTCTTCTCCTCCTCGAGGGTCTTCTGAGCAGCAGCCTTCTTGTCATCAGCGAGCTTCTTGGCGAAGGCCTCGGTACCAGCGGTCTTGGCCTGCTTCCACTCGTCGAAACGCTTCTGGCAGGTAGCCTCGTCAAACGCGCCTCTCTTCACACCTACACGGAGATGCTTCATCAAGAGGACACCCTCACGGCTGAGGATGTTCTTCACAGTGTCGGTAGGCTGAGCGCCAACCTCCAACCAATAAAGAGCACGGTCGAAATTCAAATCTACCGTGGCGGGATTGGTGTTGGGATTGTACACACCAATCTTCTCAGTGAATTTGCCATCACGTGGCGCGCGCGAATCGGCGATGACGATGCGATAAACAGCATAGCCCTTGTGGCCACCGCGCTGAAGTCTGATCTTTGTTGCCATTAATTTAAAATTGTACTTTAATGTGGATTGAATTTTATGCTGCCAACTCGTGACAGCGGCTGCAAAGGTACTAACTTTCTGTCGAATAGACAAATGGTTGGCATTTTTTCTCTTTGAGAGATGGAATTTTCTGCCCTTACAGATGGTTTTCTGCTTGTTTTTTCGTACTTTTGCGTCCGTTATGACCGAAATATCTGTACTGATTCCTACCTACAACGACCGTATCTTATCGCAGGTGAGCACCCTACAGAGCCAACTGGAGGCTCTGTCGGTGGCAGAAGACCTATGCTATGAGGTCGTCGTGGCAGACGACTGCAGTACGGACGAGGCGGTAGTGCGCGAGAACGAAGAAATCCTGCACCTCGTCCATTGCCGCTTGGTGAGGGAACCGCACAACATAGGCCGAGCAGCGATACGCAACCGGCTGGCCCAGGAGGCACGATACCGCTGGCTGCTCTATATCGACGCCCACCTCTTCATCCCAGACGGTTTCATCAGGGGCTACGTCCATCAGATCGGCAAGGCGCAGGTGGTCTGTGGCGGTTCGATGGTAGACGGCCTCTCCCAGCCTCAGGGCCTTCGCTACCAATATGAGTTGGACAGTCTGGCGCGCTTCTCGGCTGAAGCTCGGAGCAAGACCCCCTTCCGCTGCTTCAGAACAAACAATTTCATGATAGACCGCGACTTGATGCTGGCTCACCCCTTGCGTTCCGACATCAAGACCTACGGGTACGAGGACGTACTCTTCGGAAAGACGCTGGAGGATGCGGGCGCATCCATCCTCCATATTGACAATCCCATCGGTTATCATACATTGGAGAGCAACCAACTATACATTAACAAGGTAGAGGAGAGCCTACACACCCTCTTCGCCTATCGCGAAGAGCTGGAGGGCTACAGTCCGCTGCTCGACGGAGTGGAGATGCTTCGGCGGAAGCACCTGCTTGGCGTGGCAAGACAACTCTATAGTCCCCTTGCCACGCTGATAAGGCGCAATCTGACAGGAAAGAACCCCTCCCTCTTACTTTGAAAGTATTCAAGGTGGGTACTTACCTGCAAATCATGAAATAGAATCCTGCAGGGACACCCCTACATGAAATAGAGTCCTACAGGATCCGTTTTACATAAAGTAACCACGGCAGGATCAATTCAACTGAGAATTGATAAAAGCCTTGATGGCTGGCATGGCCTCTTCGACACGCTTCACCAACTCAAACTGATTTTGAGCCCTGACAAGGTTGTGGGTGGGATACTGCACCTTCCAATAGCCGTCACCATTGAGGTAGTCCCACAGGAAGCGCACACTCTGCATGTAGGGGAAGAGCACGACGGCATAGGGAAGCATCTGGATCTCCAGCGGGGTGAGGAAGGATCGGGCCGAAGCAAGATAACCTTTCGTGAAGGCCTGGAAAACATCTTGGCGAAACTGGATCTTCGAGAAGTCGGGCTCGTCCTCGGCTGCGGTACTGGCTGCCGTGCGGAGGAAGTCGCCATAGTCGGAGAAGATAAACGACGGCATGACGGTATCGAGGTCGATGACACACAATACCTCGCTGCCATCCTCGGAGAACAACATATTGTTCACTTTCGTGTCGCAATGGCAAACGCGCTTAGGGAGTTTGCCCTCGCGTCCAAGACGCTCCGCCTCGGTCATGGCCTCGGCGCGCTTGCCAAGTTGCTCTAACAACTCCTGGACGACGGGTTCATCGAAACGGCCTGCACGGTCTTCGACGCAAGCCTGCTTCAACTGCTCAATACGAAACTCCATATTGTGGAAGTCTTTGATGGTCTCGTCCAACTGGCAGGGCACATCGGCCAGCATCGCTTGAAAATGGCCGAAGGATTGTCCAGCAGCATGGGCACTCTCCGGATTGACCTCCTGTTTCGTGACGGCATGGTCGATAAAGACCATCAGACGCCAATAATGGCCATCGACCTCCGCATACAACCGATTGGCATCCTCGACAGTGGGCAAAAACTCCAGGACATGGTGGCGCAAATCGGTCTCGCCCTGCGCAATCAGTCGCTCGCGGATATGGCGGGTCACGATGGCAATGTTGCGCATGACCATATCTACATCGGGAAACACCTCGTGGTTGATGCGCTGAAGCACATAGTCGGGCTGGTCCTTTTCTTCCGTCACGACCAGGTAGGTATCGTTGATCAATCCTGACCCAAGGGGACGGATAGTGGAGACGGTAGCCGAGACGGCAAATTTTTCTACGATAGATTGTAATTGTGACTGTAGCATGATGATTTTGATTTTTCGTTCATAAGACTTGTCGGACGATTCCAGACTGCTCAAGAGGCGAGGAAAAGGTGGTATAAGCAAAAAGCGAAGAGCAATAGTACTCTTCGCCTTCTATGAGGTGCCTAGCAGAATCGAACTGCTCTACACGGTTTTGCAGACCGTTACCTAACCTCCCGGCCCAGGCACCATAGCGCTTCTTTTCAAAAGCGATGCAAAGGTACTGCTTTTATTTTATTCCACCAAACTTTTGAGCATTTTTTATTTCCTCACACTGCTTTTTCCTCATTCTATGGCGTTCTCTTCCCGAAATTTTGCCTTTCAAGGCACACCCAGGACATCCTCGACAGGGATCGTGGATGGCCTCGAATGCTCGCTTGACACGATAGCCCAAATAGGCGACGGCAGCGAGAACGGCCAGAAGGATGATGATATGACCAGCAGTCATCAGATCAGACCGGGTTGTCCATCGGGTTGTTGGTGAACAAGTCGTCGGCAGCCTTGAGCTCCTCCTCGTCAAACCAAGTCTTGAGTTTCTCGTGGGCCTTCTGCTTCACGTCGTCGCCCACATTGTTCCACACCTTGTTGATCACATAGATGAGCACAGAGAGATCGTCGGTGAGTCCGGCAATGGGGATCGCGTCAGGAATGACATCGATGGGAGAAATCAAATAGCCCAGTGCACCAACGATGATGGCCTTGTCCTTCAGCGAGACATTGTCGCTCTGCAAAGTGTAGTAGAGCACCAGGGCAGCATAGACCAACTTTGCTCCCGACCGCTTGGCGATGCGGGCGATTTTGTCGGTGAAGGCTTCCTGTGAAAATTTATCCTTGTATTGTTGTAAGTCGGGAATTTGCATGATAACGAATAGTAAAATTGAAATTAAAAGACTTTGACTTGATCGATGAATCGCTTGGCCTTCGGATAGGTCTTGTTCACCTTGCCTATGCGCACCTTAACCAGCAGCAGGGAGAAGAGATAGTAGAGGAGGAAGAGGCAGAAACCTATTCCAACCGCCAAGAGGCAGTTCCACGCCTCCTGCTCGAAAGGCAACTGCTCGATGGGAAAGGCCGACATGACGAGGACGGGCAAGATGATCAAGATGCCCGCCACGGTGTAGCGCTTGCGCTCAGATCCCTTGCTATCGAGGGCAGCCTGATAATCGAAGAGATAATCGCTCAACTCCTCTTCCGACAGGTCGCCCCGGTCGGGGAATCCCTGGTCCGTCTGATGGTTGCGAATCTTAGCCTCCATGCGATGCTGGAAGTCGTCGATCACCGTCGTATATTCTGATAAATCTTTCATTGCGTTGATCCATGTGTTGCCCCCCCTGGCGCTTCCTGAACCGTCGGGAGGACAAAAAAAGAAAAGAGCAGTCGTTCCTATAAGCCGGGTTTTGTCCCGCACTCATCTTTCGATAATAGTGCGGTGCCTGTCATTTATCTACTCCGCCGGTCGCCCGACGGCTCAAGCATTCTACCCTCCACCGCATCTCCCGAAGGGGAACTCGGGCGGGTTTCCTGTATCGGTGGTTTACATGAATTTGCAGCCCCTGGTTAGCACAGCCCGCACGGTCTCCCGGCGGCTGGTGGTCTCTTACACCACCTTCTCACCCTTACCCCGGACTGGTTCCAGCTTTATCTTGAAACTCGATTAGGCGGGAAGCCAGCTGAGGCGGTTATTTTCTTCTGCGTCGCCTACCGTCGCCGATAGCTTCTACTTTCGGAAGCAGGGTACCCTCACGCTGCCCGGACTTTCCTCCCGCACCCATAGGTGCCGGCGACAGAGCCGGAACACTGCCTTCTTGTTGATGCAAAGGTAGTATTTTTTGGGCAAACCAGCCGTGGCAAGGCCACCTTTATTACGGATAATTAACTATTCACTGAAGGCCTCGACACGATGATGCTATTTCTTCGAGCGCGCCTTCGGTCGTTTCTCTTTTTTGATGCCCCATTTCTTTCGTTTCGGTCCGAAGAGGTCGCGCAGGTTGGTGAAGTCCTTCTTGATGATGAGTCCAATACCCTGCGTGGTGAGCGAGTTGCGCGTGAAGTAGCGGTCGTTGTTCTGATTGTAGAAGCGGACGGCCAAGCTACCCGTCGGCGTGAAGAGATAGCGGATATCGAAGTCGCCGATGAAGGAGGCGTTGTCCGTCGCCGCGTTGTCACGATAACCAAACTCACCATTGAGCAGCAGGCGGTTGTTGAGCAGCCTTCCATTGAGCAGTCCCTCATACTCCGCATTGTTGAAACCCTCGTCGCCCGTAGAGATATTGGCGCCAAAACTCCAGTTGTCACTGCGTACCACATTCGACAGTACGGAGTTGATCTGCTGCGAGAGCGTGCCCGAGAGCAAACTCTGCATGGCGAGCGAGGTCTGGCTCTGTGCCTGCTGCTCCTGGAGTGCATTGTTGGCCCCCTGCGTGTAGAAGCGTCCCACGGCAAGGAGATACAACACCTGCTGGTTCATATCCTCCTGAGAGTTGATGACCGACCGCACCATCTGCTGCGCATCGGCAGAGAGCGTAGGCAGGTCGAGGCCAAAGGTGACCTGCGGCGACTCGGGGGTGCCGTTGATGTCCATCAGACAGTTGACGCGGATGTTGTTTCGCTTGAACGACTGTCCCAACTGGAGGTCGGAGAGCGGCACACTGTTGAGCGTATAGCGGGCCTTGAGATTGAGCGCCGCTGCAAAGGGGTCGCCACCGAAGGCGATGGAAGAACCCGGCTGGAACTGGAAGCTACGCTTGATGATATTCTGAATGGTGATGTTGTAGCTACCTTCATCCACATCATAGTTGCCATACATCTGGAACGCGCCCTTGTTGAACCAGTTGGCTCGGATCACGCCATTGCCCCGCAGCGCGATGTTGTCGCCCGAAGCCGCATCCATCAAGACGCGGAGCGTGAAGTCGGGATTGGCCTTGACGAGGAAGTTGATGCGCATGTCCGACGGCACGTCTATCTCCTTGTCCAGGGAGTCTCTCGCCGCCTCCCATTCTCCCCCACCCTGGAGGACCGTCTGAACGGAGTCGGCCCGTGGCGTAAGCCATTCGATGAAGTCATTGCCACCCACCGTGCCCTCTTGCGCGGCATTATATTCTATAAAGGAACGTGGACCGGGTGTGGCTTCGATATCCATGGTTGTTTCTCCCGAACGACCGTGGATGGCACAGGCACCCGTGGCATAGACCCGCCCCCAGAAGGAGCTCTTCAGATCGGGCTGCGGATTGTCGTAGGCCAGCATGTTGTGGGCCTCAAGGAATATATCATAAGTCAGACGGCGCAAAGCCTGGTGGTGGAGTCCACCACTCAGGATGCCATAGTTGCCCTCGCGGTCGCGAATTGTATCATTCATGAATGTGATCTCGTCAGGACGCAAGAGCACTTGCACGTCGCGCACGTGATAGTCGGTATTGAGCGCAGAGACATGGACCGAACCACTCGCACGCATATTGCCAGCAAGGTTGACATCACTCAGGGGGCCGATGACACGCACCCATCCGTTGCCCCTCAGATGCACATCGTCGAGGAAGGAGTCGGTGAACGACTGAACGAAGTCGAGCCGTGAGTTGTAGGCCCGGATCGGCAGATTGAGGTAGTTGTCCTTGATGGAGACATAGCCCTTGATATCCGTATGGGAATCGGGACCATCGTCGGCGACGGCGTCGATATTGACCCGCCCGTCCTGGAGGGTGACATGAGCGCGGAGCGTACCCATATCACCTTTTTCAAACTGGAAGCCATCGACCTGCAACTGAGCGTTGATGGTCGGTTGGGTGAAAAATTTCTTCACATAGGCCGTGCCCGAGGCCACGCCGTCAAACTCCACCGATTTGAAATGGACCAAGTCGAGGATATAGGGCACGTCGATATTGCGCAGCGTGACCTTTAGCGAATCGTCCTCGCTACCCGTGGTCTGACCGTTGATGCCGATGAGCTGTTCTTTGTTGGACACCTCGAAGTGGTCGATGTCCAGTCGGTGGTGGGCGTAGGTGATGTCCGAGGCCAAAACGTTGAAGAGCAGGGTGTCCACCTTCACCATCGAGGGATTGAGATGGATGCGGCTGACCAGCATGCCACGATCGCGCTCAAAGGCCACGTTGGCATCCGCCTCGGCTGATACGGGCAACTTGCCACCCATCTGAGCCGCGATATGAGGACGCAACTGGTCGTCCTTGGCGGCAGCATAGCCCGAGACGCACAGTGCAGTCCCCTCTTTGTCCTCGCGGTGGGCGGCGAAAGTCAGATGGAGAGAGTCGGCTGTCTGCAGGTGGAGGGTCGCCTGCGTGATCTGCTGGTCGCTGACGGTCAGCGACGGGGCAGTCAACTGGAGGTTGCCATGTCGTCCATCGACCACTCCCTGCAACTCCACAGGAGCCTGGAGCGTCAGCGGCAGGTGGAGCAAGGAGCGCAGAAGCGGCGTATCGGAGATGGTGGCGGAGATAGAGACGCAGTCGTTGCCACGGGAAGGCACTGGACTGACGAGAGAAGGGAGATAGTGGCCGACCAGGTTCTGCAACCTTCCCAAAAGCGTAGGATAATCATAGCGTCCACCGATTTCTATATCGGCAAAATCGGTATGCGCCCGCAGGGATCGGTGCGCCACCCCATTGACCACCTCCGCATGGAGGTAGGGCAAGACTATCTGCTCACCAGGTTGGCGGAGAGAAAAATTCTTGAGTTCCAACAGGCCGTTAAGGTCATCGAGGGACGAGGCGTTGCCCTGGATGCGGGCAGCCAAGGAGAGTACCCTCGCCCCGAGGGCATCAGAGAGTTGCAGGCGACTCAACGAGGCGTTATCTACCGTCAGCGAAGCATCTACCGCCACGCGAGTCTGCTTCCTTTTCTCCAATAAAGAAAGGAGATGGGCCACTTTGCCCTGGAAACGGATGCGACCATTGGGGTCATCGAGACTCAACAGTCCGTCGAAGACATCATTGGCCATCGCACCATCGAGATGGATCTGACGGTAGCGATAGCCCTTGAAGTCGAAATAGGGCACGCTGACCTTTGCCTCGAAGCGGAGCTGCGACAACTCCTGCGGTATCAGAGCGCGCCCCTCCACCTTGGCGGCAAGGCCTCCCAAGTCGGGATTGCCCAGGAGGCGACCCAACTCAAAGCCCTCCGTCTCCACCATGCCCGACACCTCGCGGCCTCTGAGGGCGGCATTCAGCCGCACGAAGCCTGCATCGGAGAGGAGACGACCCTTCGCCTCCATACGGCCATGAAGCTGGGCAAACGATCCCGTCCAATTGATATGGCCCAGGTGCGCGACTTCCGCCGGCAACTTCGTGTTCCCCTGCGTCAACTGGGCAAGGAGAGAGGAGAGTTGCGGAAGGTCAGCACTGAGGCGGACAATATTCACCTGCCAGTCGTTGGCAGGATTTTTCAGCGACACGCGGCCCGTGAGGCGGGTGTCAAGCAGGCCCTCGCTCTGCAAGCGCAGACCGCTCACCTGCAACTGAGAGGCAGCCATACGAGCCTCAAGCTCCAAGCTTACGAGACGGTCGCAGTCCTTCAGCCCGGGCTGGAGAAAGGCTAAGTCGGAGACCGTGACGTGGGAGGAGGCTATGCGAGCACGCTCCTGGGCCGTGCGCCAGTCGATGGAACCTTCGGCCATACGGTAGGACACAGCCACTTCTGGAACCACCAAAAGCGAATGGGGCAGGCGCAACGACAAGTCGCTGATGCGAGCCTGGCGCTGGTCGGCCTTGAAATGGAGCGAGAGCGCATCGACTTGCAGACCACTTTGCTCGCAGAAAGAGAGTTTTTTGATGTCGGCCTTCAGTCCGTCGGGCGTGAGCGAATGGAGGACGAAATGGCCGCTGAGCTGCGAAAGATGGAGATGGGAGGGCGAGAGACCCGCCTTACGCGGTTGCCATAGTTGGTCATAGCGGACCGAACCATTGCGGACAACGAGCGACTGGATGGCGAGGTCGATATGAGAGGGTTCCTTGTTGTCCTTGTCCGAAAGAGCGTCGAGGGCAAACTGGAAGTTGGGCGGCGTATGGGCGTCTTTCTGATAAAGGCGCGCATCGAGGCCGAAGAGCTGGGCGGAGGATATCCTCACCTTACCCTGGAAGAGCGAGACCAAATCGACCTTGGCCGCCACACGCGAAGCCTGAATCATCGGTTGCCGTTGCTGGTCGTCGATCCGTAGGCCATCGACCACAAGACGATTGAAGAACCCCACATCAACCCGTCCCACACGCACGTTGGTCTTCAGGGTCTCGGCAACGACTTCGGCCACCTTTTCGCCCACCATCTCCTGGATGGCAGGGATATGGAGCAGAATGGCGGGCAGCAGGTAGCACCCGGCCAGCGTCCATATCAATGTGGTGACGATCGCGCGTACAGTTTTCATTGGAAGTGCAAAACTACAAAAAAAGTTTGAGATAGCCACCCTCTCGCCCGTTTTTTACCCCTTCCACGTCGATATTACCTTGCTATTGTGCCATCATTACAACTTGGTTAGACGTTCATTACACTTTGACAGCAGGACCGTAGTTTTTTGACGACACGGCCATCACACCTTGATGGTAGCACAGTTCTCACCTGTCACTGCCCACTATCACCCAATAGGCGGGCAAAAGCAGGACACGCCTCCAACTGATTGCTGACGACCTGATGGGCCTGAAAACCAAGGCGCAGACCGGCTTCCACATTGTTGCGGCGGTCGTCGAAGTAGAGAGTCTCGGCAGGAATCATCCCCGTCTCCGCTATCATCTGCTGATAGATGGCCTCGTCGGGTTTGGCCACCCCCATCTCGTAGGAGAGGAAGGTTGCGTCGAAGCAGTCAGCCACCGAGAGGCCCAGGGCTTCGATCTGTCGGACGCTGGTCTGCCAAAGTGAGTCGTTGATATTGCTCAGCACATAGACGCGATACTTCTCTCGCAGCGAGGCGATCGTCCGGATGCGTTCGGGAGGCAACTCACCCGCCAATAGTCCCATCACCTGGGAGAGTTGCGAACGAGAAACACCCCGCCCGCAGAGAGCGTGGATCTCGTTGAGGACTTCCTCCGCAGGCCGCACTCCGTCGATGAAGTCGTCCTTCAACCGCTTGATGCGCCGATAGTAGAGGATCTGCTTCCATCGGGCCACGCGCAGGTCCATAAAGGCGCACCGCACCACCGAACCGTGAACATTCACCACGACGCCACCATAATCAAACACCAAGTTGCGTATCATATCTCATTGAGTTGAATCTATGCGACTAAAATGGGTGGCTGGAGAGCACACTTGCTCTCCATACCACCCTTCATTCTACCCATGGGTTCTAACCATTACCTATGGTAGATGGTTATAGGACCCAGCTATCTTGAAATCAATCTACTAATCTTTACGAAAGAGAAGGAGTCCTGAACTAAAGCAGGAAACCCGACTTGCCGATGAAATAGAGCACAGAGTAGCCCAGCACCAGCGAGACGATACCACAGATGAGGCCCATCTTGAGCATGTCGTTCTGCTTGACGAGACCCGTGGAGTAGGCTATGGCATTCGGCGGAGTGGAAATCGGGAGACACATAGCGGAGCTGGCAGCAATGGCGATACCGATGAGGACGGTGCTCGTGCCACCGAGGGCGTGGAGTTTGTCACCCATACCCGTGCAGACGACGGCGAGGATCGGGACGAGCAATGCGGCCGTGGCCGTGTTGGAGATAAAGTTGGAGAGGATGTAGCAGATAAGGCCCGAAATCAAGAGAATCACGATCGGACTCCATTCGCCAAACGGGATGCTCTCCAGCGCCGCGTCTGCCAGTCCGCTACCATTCATACCGAAGCCAAGGGCGAAACCACCGGCCACCATCCAAATCACACTCCAGTTGATCTCCTGCAAGTCCTTGGCCGTGATGACACCCGTGACGGCAAAGACGCCAATCGGCACCATGGCCACATTGTAGGAGTCGATACCCGTGACCGACTTCGGAATCACCCACAGGAGGATGGTGATGATGAAGGTCACGATGACCACATTCATGCGCCATCCGTGGTGGACGGAACCCTTGATCTCCAGTTCGATGGTCTTCTTCGAGAACGGGAAGAAGAACAGAAGGATGCGCCAAGAGATGATAAGCAGGATGATGACGAGCGGGAACATGAAGGCCATCCAGTGACCGAAGTCAATGCCCATGTTCAGACCCGCAGGATCGTTGAGAAACTTCAGAGCGATCATGTTCGGCGGCGTACCGATCGGCGTTCCCATACCACCAAGGTTGGCAGCGATAGGAATACTCATGGTCAGCGCGATGCGTCCCTTGCCGTTGGCAGGCAGGGCGGCGAAGACCGGCGTAAGGAACGTCAGCATCATGGCGGCGGTAGCCGTATTGGAGACGAACATGGAGAAGATACCCGTGATCAACAAAAAGCCCAGAAGCACATTTTCACTCTTCGTACCGAAAGGCCGAATGAGGTTGCGCGCCAGCAGCACGTCGAGACCCGACTTGGTAGCGGCGGCAGCCAAGATAAATCCACCAAGGAAGAGCATGATGGTGGGGTCGGCGAAGGACGCCATGATATGCTTAGAGTCCATCAGTTCGCCGATATTCTCACCCTTGAAGGGCATCAGCGCATTGTCCGAAACGGTCAGACACATAATGGTGATAATTCCGAGCGATGTAGCCCAAGAGGGAATACACTCCGTCAGCCACGACAAGGTAGCGAACACAAAGATCGCAATGATGCGTTGCTGCACGATGGTGAGGCCGTCAATGCCGAAAGTGTCGATCGGCAAGTTCCAAACGATGGCCGTGACAACCATGATAACGAAGAACTGGATGATCTTCTTTTTGTCATAATGGTTGGTCAAAACATTAGAATTCTCTTCTGCCATGATTCTAAATTTTGTTTTGGTTTACTTTTGATTGTTTATAATGTAATAGGGAACAAGATAGTACACATGCGTTCGACAAGAGCGTGCTCTCACCTTGCCAGTCGTATCCCGTCTCGTGCAAAGTTACATTTTTTCCTTTACCCTGCAAAGATTTGAGCGGTTTTTTGTACCTTTGCGACGTAAAATTGAGCGATAATGGATAGAAAAATGCTTTTTTATACGTTTCTCATCCTCATTTTCTGCAGTTGTGGACGCACTTCGAAGTCCACGACGCCATCGGGGGAGGGAAAGGAAATCACACTGGCCTACGCCCAAAACCTACGCATGACGGCCTTCGAGGGTTACACGCGTGTGGAACTTCGTGACCCGTGGAAACCCGGGAAGACACTCCACACCTACTACCTCGTTGGCCATGAGGGCACTCAGCCCCCTGGCGACGGCACGGTGGTCTACGTGCCCTTGGAGCGGATGGTGGTCTTCACGACGGCCCATGCCAACCTGCTGGAGTGGCTCGGCGAGGGCCAGCGGATCGCGGGCGTGGCCGACGCGAAATATATGCTCATCCCCGACGTGCAGCGACGCCTCCGGCTGACAGAGGCCAAAGACGCCATTGCCGACTGCGGCGAGGCGATGAATCCCAATGTGGAACGCATCGTCGATCTGCAGTCTGACGCAGTCCTGCTCTCTCCTTTCGAGAACAGTGGCGGGTATGGCGTGCTCGAAAAGACGGGGATTCCCATCATCGAATGTGCCGACTATATGGAGACTTCGGCCCTGGGGCGTGCGGAATGGATGCGCTTCTACGGACGGCTGGTGGGGCGCGGCGAGCAGGCCGACAGTCTGTTTCGGATCGTGGAACGTGAATACCAACGGCTTTCTACCCTCGCCAAGGGCGACAAGGAGCGTCGGAGCGTCCTGCCTGAGCGCAAGACTGGATCCACCTGGTATCTGCCAGGAGGCAGAAGCAGCATGGGACTGATCTATCGCGACGCCCACATCTCCTACGCCTACGCCTCCGACACCCATAGCGGGTCGCTGCCCCTATCCTTCGAGACCGTACTCGACAAGGCGGGAGAGGCCGACATCTGGCTGATGAGTTTCCAGGGGCATCTGACCAAAAGCCTGTTGCTGGCGGAGTATGCGGGCTACGAGCAACTGCGGGCCTTCAAGGAAGGGCGAATCTACGGATGCCCCGTGGACCGCAAACCCTATTTCGAGGAAGTGTCGTGGCGTCCCGACTGGCTCCTCCGCGATCTAATCGTCCTCTTCCACCCTGCTCTGCGCGATCGACTGGGCAGCGACTTGCGCTATTATCAACCCATCGTATAAAGGAACTACCGCAGAAAGGAACTACATTATAATTATAGATAATAGAGTGGAAGTATATTAGAAGTATATTATATAAAGGAAATACATCGCAAGAAGGATCTATTTTAGGAACATGACATTACCTCATCGCCATATCGCCAAAGGAATGATCATCGGATTAATCCTGGCGCTGCTCGCTACCCTTCTCTTCGCCCTCTCTCTCCTCATCGGACCCGTGCGGATCCCCTGCCATGAGGTCGCCCTTATTCTCCTGGGCGAGACGAGCGCGAAGTCCAGTTGGCAGTATATCGTCCTGGAGACGCGCCTGCCCCAGGCTCTGACGGCTACACTCTGTGGTGCGTCACTGGCAGCCAGCGGCCTGATGCTACAGACGGCTTTTCGCAACCCCCTGGCGGGTCCCGACGTCTTCGGCGTGAGTAGTGGAGCAAGCCTTGGCGTGGCCCTCGTCATGCTACTCTGGGGAGGCAGCGTGAGTACGGCACTCTTTTCTTGGACGGGTTTTATGGCCGTCGTCGGGGCAGCTTTCGTCGGGGCCATGGCCGTGACGGCGATCATCTTCCTCTTCTCTACCATCATGCGCCATGGACTCATGCTGCTCATCGTCGGTATGATGGTGGGCTATGTGGCCTCGTCGGTGGTCTCGCTGCTCAACTATTTTGCCACCGAGGAGGGCGTTAGGAGTTTTATGATTTGGGGCTTGGGGCACTTCGGTGGGGTTTCGATGGCACTGATGCCCGCCTTTTCGACCGTCACTCTGGTGGGCCTCACGGCTTGCCTGTTGCTCATCAAACCACTGAATATCATCCAACTGGGTGCGCAATATGCCGAGAGCATGGGCGTAGCCACCCGACGGCTGCGCAACGTGCTGCTTCTCCTTGTCGGACTGCTCACCGCCACGACCACAGCCTTCTGTGGCCCCATTGCTTTCATCGGACTGGCCGTGCCCCATATCGCGCGCCTGCTACTTGGCAACGACGACCAACGAGCGCTCATGCCCTGCACCATTCTCTGTGGAAGCGTCGTAGCCCTGCTCTGCAACCTGGTCTGCTCGCTACCCACCGACGGGGGCAACGTGCCCATCAATGCCGTCACACCACTCATCGGTGCACCCGTCATCATCTACATCATCTTGCACAAACGGTCCTACTGATGAGCCTGTAGATAGTTGGTCACTTTCTCCACTGCGAAATGGTAGGAAGCCTTGAGTGCACCTTCGCTAGTCTGCAAGACCTGACTCATTTCCTTGTATTTCATATTGTCGAAATAGCGGAGGGTGAAGACGGCCCGTTGTACTTCGGGCAACGTGGCTACGGCCTCCTGGAGAAGGGCCTGGGCCCTGTCGCCATCAAAATAAGGATCGGAAGAAAGGCGGTCGGCCAAAGAAAGGGGGGAGTCGGCCTGCTGCGCACGCGTCTTTTCCTTGCGGAGATAGTCAAGCGACTCGTTGACAGCAATACGGTAGAGCCAAGTACTCAACTTAGACCCTCCACGAAAGTCGTCCAAGTTGCGCCAAGCTTTCAAAAAAGTGTTCTGCAGCACGTCGTCGGCATTCTCGTGGGTCACGACAATGCCGCGTATTTTCCAGTAGAGCGGACGACTATACGTCCTGACAAGTGTGGAAAGCACTCTGCCTTTGGGCGGGGTCAGCCAACATTTGCTGTATCTCAGACTCGCCAGGCAGAGAAACCATTGATATAGGGAATAAGCAGTTAAGGGGTATCCGTCGTCGATAGGCAACCGATACTAATACTAACGGATCGTGATCTTGCGCACCGTCTTTCCGATCTTGACGATGTAGCATCCCTTCGGGAGGTTGAGCGTGTAGCTCTTCTCATAACCATCCACCTTGATGCTCATCACGCGCACGCCCGTGACATTATAGATATGAAGGACCTCGCCGTCAGCACCCGACACGCGGAGCACCGATCCCGAGACCGACACCGTTATTCGCTGGCTCTCCTGCTCTATGATCAGAACCGAAGCCTCAGCACTCGCCATCGTTGGCACACCCACGGCCATCATTCCAGCCAAAACTATGCTTGCAAATATCTTTTTTTTCATATCCGTATAATCAATAGGTTACTGCAAAGTTACTAAAACATTCTCAATGAGACGGTGGGCGATACGATTATTTACGCCCGTTTAACATCTTTTAATCGCTTTGAGGCAATAAATCGTCACCTGCCGCTCATCAAACGTCAAACGTCAGTCCTTCGTTGGTCAAGAAGCTCTCCGGAAAGACCTTCCTCGCATCTTGCAGCAAAGCCGCCTCGTTGTAATGGCGCGCCGAGAAGTGGCCCAGCAACAACTTCCCCGCCTTGGCGTCGCGTGCCACCTGTGCGGCCTGCCCCGCCGTACTGTGGTAGTAGAGCTGCGCTCGGTCGATGTTGGAGTCGTCGTAGGTGCTCTCATGATAGAGCGTGCTCACCCCCGCTATCCGCTTGTGAAGGTCCGGCAGGTAGCGCGTATCCGAACAGTAGGCGTAGCTCCTCGGCGGGTCCGCTGGCGTGACCAGTTCCTCGTGGGCCAACACCACCCCCTCCTCGGTCTTCCATCCCGCTCCCGCCTTGATATTGTTGATTTGGCTCAGCGGGATATTGTAATAGTCAATTCTATCACGGCGGATGTGCGGCAGCAAAGGCTTCTCCCTGAACAAGAATCCGCAACAAGGCACGCGGTGGCTCAGCGGGATGGTCTCTACTGTGAGACTCTTGTCCTCATAGATCACCTGCTGCACCGTCGTATCGACGGGATGAAAGACCACCTCGAAGCCTAGTCGGTCGCAGAAGAAATCGAGTTCCTGACGAAACAAACCCTCGAAGTCGGCGGGCGCATAGAGGTGGAGGGGTGCCGTGCGCCCCGTCATGCCGAAGGTGGAGAGCATCCCCAGCAGTCCGAAGCAATGGTCGCCGTGCATGTGGGAGATAAAGACGGCGATGAGGCGCGAGAAGTGGACGCTATATTTGCGCAGTTGCATCTGCGTCCCCTCGCCACAGTCGATCATAAACTGCTTCCCCCTGACTTCCACCACCTGCGACGAGCAGAAATGCTTACCTGTGGGCAGCGCACTCCCACATCCCAAGATCTTTACCTGAAAAGGCTCCATAGCGTGCGTAGCGTTGAGAATTTCAGAAGTTGAGAAGTTGAAAACAGAGAAATCGGGCAGCGGCTATTTTCCGCCACGCTTAAAACTGTAGATTCCCTCGCGGTTCTCCAGCAGCATGGAGTCAGCACCCAGTTCATCAACGACGAAAGTGTCGCGACCCAACACGAGCTGTCCGTTACGAATCACCCAACTCTTCCATGCATTGGTCTCCGAGGCCACAGCCGAGGTCACGGTACCGTCATCCTTGATCTCGAAGTCGCGGTCCAGGCTGCTCCAGCGTCCCTTCAGCGACTCGATGTTGATAGCGGTGCGGACGAAGCGGTCGCCGTAATTGCTATAGGCGATGACTGCATAGCGGTCGTTGGGCACGATGCCGCCCTTGACCACCTCCAGGGTATCATCGGGATTGCGGAGCAGTTCCAGCGTGTCGCCGTCGTCGGTCAGGAGAATCATACTGTTCATGCCGCCGTCGATCAGTTTACCATAGATCGTCGAGTCGTTCTCGGCCGTGTCCAGGCCCTCCACCCCCGGTGTGATGACCTTTCCCTCTTTGGGTTTGTTGTCGCATCCCACGGCGACAAACAGAGCCACCATGGCTGCCATGAATAAAGTGATTTTACGCATATTCGTATTGTGTTTATTCTTGTTTCTTTTCTTTTTGCTTGCCTCGTCCCACAGTCGGTCCATCTCCTCCAGCGTGAGTTCCTTGATCGACCGTCCTTGGGCTTTGGCCTGCTGCTCCACATAATTGAAGCGGCGGATAAACTTATGGTTCGTGTGCTCCAGCGCATTGTCGGGATTGAGGCGATAGAGTCGGGCCGCATTGATGACGGAGAAGAGGAAGTCGCCAAGCTCATGCTCCGAAGCCTCGTGATCACCGCGTTTGAGTTCCTCCTCCAGTTCTCCCAGTTCCTCGCGCACCTTGTCCCAGACGTCGGCCGGTTTCTCCCAGTCGAAGCCCACGTTGCGTGCCTTGTCCTGCACGCGATACGCCTTGATGATGGACGGCAGCGAGTCGGGCACTCCCGAGAGCACACTCTTGTTGCCATCGCGCTCCCGCTGCTTCACCTGTTCCCAGGTCTGCTCCACGGCCAGGGCCGTCGCGGGCTTGCCTTCGGCTGCCGCGCGCCTTTCCGCCTCCAGATCCGTCCGATAGACCACCTGCCCCTTGTCGTTGATGGCCATATCAGAGGAAGAGACCGACCAGGCCGGTGCTTCCTCGGGCAGCATCGACGTATCGTTCCAGTCGATGAAGGTGTGACGAAACATCAGTTTGTCGCTTTGATGATTGCAGACGTCGGCGATGTCGAAGTCGCCCGTCTCATCGCCGAGCATGGCGTAGAAGACCACATGCTCCATCACGTCTCCCAGCTCCTTCATGATCTCTGCCTTGTCGCCACGGGCCAGTGCGTCGGCCAGTTCATAGACTTCCTCAATCGTATTGGGCCGCAGACTCTCGAAGGTCTGCTTCCGGTCCCAGGGACAATCTTGCCGCAAGCGATATTGCACGTCTATCAGCCGCTCGAAGGCGCGAAGCCACTCGGCGCGCCGGTTGTTTTCTTTCTTTTCTATCATAACGGCAAAGGTACGAAGTTTTCTTTTCTCGGCAAAAAAAATCGGCCCATTCCCGCTTTCATAGGTAAATTAATGCAAATTATGGCCTCGAAGGCCGGAGATTTAGGGAAAAAATGCTACCTTTGCAGTCTATGAACATTAGAAAAATCATACTTGCCATTTGGGCCTTCGTTTTACCCGCCATGATGTACGGGCAGTACACCATCCAGTGTGAGGACACTTGCAACCACGTCCACGGCTTGGACATGAGCCACTACCAGGGCGAAGTGTTCTGGGAGGCCATCGGCAACAATAGCAAGATGGCCTACGTCTATCTCAAGGCTACCGAGGGCGGCACCAACATCGACAAGCGCTACGCCCAGAACATCGCGCTGGCGAAGCAGTACGGCCTGAAGGTGGGGTCGTACCACTTCTACCGTCCCACGCGCCCCCAGGTGGAGCAGCTGCGCAACTTCCGCTACCAGTGTCAGGCCAAGGACCAGGACCTCATTCCCATGGTCGATATCGAGACCACGGGCGGCCTGCGCCGCGAAGCGTTGGTCGACTCCCTCCATAAGTTTCTCCTGCTCATGGAGCGCGCCTACCACTGCAAGCCCCTCATCTACACCTACGAGTTTCTACAACAAATACTTACAGAACGAGCTCGACGGCTACCTGCTCTTCATCGCCCGCTACTCCAGCACCCCGCCCGTGCTGCAAGACGGCCGCGAGGTCTTCGCCTGGCAATACACCGGCAAGGGCCACATCAACGGCGTCAACGGCTATGTTGACAAGAGCCGGCTCATGGGGCGGCGAAGCATGAGAGAGCTGCGCTTCCCAAGGCGAAGATAGCGACCCACCATTTTTTAACCAGTATCACATTATCCTAAAGAGTTTACAACGATGATTATCAAATGTCCCGAGTGTGGCCATCAGGTGAGCGACAAAGCGCCCGTGTGCCCCAGTTGTGGTGTCGAAATAGCTGGCCACGTGGTGAAATGCCCCCACTGTGGCGAAATCTACCTCAAAGCGGACGAGATCTGTCCCAACTGCCACCAGCCGCAGACGGCCTCGACCGAAGATTTGCGACAGGAGGAAGAGGAATATGCGCAGACGGACCACCAGCAGGAGCAAGCGCCCGTGCAGCAGGAGTGGCAGCGTGAGGACCAGCCGGCCGAAACCCCCGTCGTCACCCCTGTGGACGAAGAGGAACCCATCGCCATTGCCACGCCGATCGTCGAGGAGGTGCGTCCGACTACCACGCACTCGCGTCACGAGCAGCAGACAGGCAACCAACAGCAGCAGACGGATACAAATCACACGGGCGAGCAACAGAAACCGAAGGAGGACAAGGAGAAGAAGAACAAGCACATCTCGCTGCTGGTCTCGCTGGCCATTACGGTCATCACCTGCTTCGTGCTCCTCTATTTCTACCAAGACGGCAAGGCCAACACGGAGCGCAACGACTTCGAGAGCGCTATGCAAAGTAAGAATGCCGACGTCCTGCAACAGTACATCACCGACTACGAGCAGACGGCGCCCATCGCCCACATTCAGGAGGCACGCAAATTGCTCACCTCGCTGCAGGGCATCAAGGACGATTGGGCCGACGTGGAGAAGCAGAACACGCGGGCGGGCTATGCGGCCTATCTCAAGGCACATCCTGACACGCCCCACAAGCAGCAGATCAAAGAGAAACTCGACTCCATGGACTGGGCGGCGGCTTGCGCGGCCAATAATGAGGACGCCTACGCTAAGTATATCGCCCTGCCCCGATGGACGCCACCATGTGGAGGCTGGCAAACTGGCACAGCAGCTCATGACCGTGACGGAGAAGAAGATGGAGGCAGATGCGGCAAAGCAGGCCGAGCCGGTGCGCCGACTGCTTGTCGCGATGAACAGCAAGAGCACCGAGGGCATCAGCGGGGCCGTGGCCGAGACGTTGACTTTCAACGGGGCAAGCAACGCCACCTCCAAGGAGGTTGTCAAATATATGCGCGACAAACTCTACCAGGCCGACGTGAAGTCGATCACCTGGAAGATGGAAAAGCCGACGGCTTGCGACAAGATAGAGGCCGAGGACCCCAAGGCGGTCTCCTACAAGATGATCATCCCCGCCAAACTTGAGATCGTCCGCGAAGGGGGCAAGGCCACGCTGCAGTATAGCATCCGAGCCACGGTCAACGCCCAGGGCCGCATCACCGACATCAACCTGGCCCGCCAATAGCCCAGCCTTCTCTCAGAAAAGGAATACCATCGCCTTGCGCGCGTACTATATGAATATATAGGATGCAGCGAGGCGATTTTTGTTCACGATTCCTACACCGAAAGGATATTTTTTGTACCTTTGCATCCGACAACAGTTTTTGTCTCAACATAACACATTCTAAAAAACATGAAGATCAAATCACTCGCAGCGGCCCTGCTCGTCCCCATGCTCTTCGCCTGCAATAGCCAGGCCGACCGCCAGGCATTGAAAGAAGAGCTCAAAGCCGAACTCCAGGCCGAACAGACAGCCAAGGAGAACGAAAGACTGAAGGAAGAACTCAAAGAGGCCAAGGAAAAGGCCAGCGACGCCCAGGCTGCAGCCTCCCAGGCCAAGGCAGAGGCCAAAGTCGCCAAGCAGAAGGCGGCACAAGCCAAACCCGCGCCCCGCGTCACCCCCACCAGCATGAGCCTCACCCACGTCAAGATCTCTGACCTCAGGGGCTACACCAACCTGCGCAACAGTCCCGGTGGCGCCGTCTGCATGCGCCTCTATGCCAACATGGACTACGACATCTATGTCAACGGCATCTCCAACGGATGGTACAACATCGCCGAGATCTATCGCCCCGATGGTTCGCGTGTGCGCCTGCATAGCAGCAACACCGGCTGGTGGATCCACCGCAGCATCTGCTATACGGTCAACTGATCCATCCCCTACTCCCGCGTTCTGACTGTCGCCTGCGGCAGCCAAAGCGGGGATATTATTCCGCCTTTCGCCCACCCTTTCTCGGTCGTATAAAAAGAAAAAGAGAAAAAAGAAGGCGAAAGTTGTTGATATTCAGATTATTGTTTGTAACTTTGCACCTGATTTGGGCCAATGTGCCCATTTCGCAGTACAATTCACATAAAGTCTAACTTTATTAATTCATTTATTTTTAACTATTTATGATTGATTACAAGAACGTACAGCCGTTGGACGACTTCAACTGGGACGAGTTTGAGAGCGGTTCCAAGGCTGGCAATGGCGAAGGCGAACTGACCAAGGCCTACGACGAGACCCTGAACAAGATTCAGGAGCACCAGGTGGTTGAGGGTACCGTTATCTCCATCGACAAGAAGGAAGTCGTTGTCAACATCGGCTACAAGAGCGATGGTATCATTCCCGCATCTGAGTTCCGCTACAACCCCGATCTCAAGGTCGGCGATAAGGTAGAAGTCTATGTCGAGAGCCAGGAGGACAAGAACGGTCAGCTGGAGCTTTCTCACAAGAAGGCTCGTCTTCAGAAGAGCTGGGACAACATCAACAAGGCCATGGAGGGTGACGAGATCATCCAGGGCTACATCAAGAGCCGCACGAAGGGTGGCATGATTGTTGATGTATTTGGCATCGAGGCCTTCCTCCCCGGCAGCCAGATTGACGTTCACCCCATACGCGACTACGACATCTTCGTCGGCAAGACGATGGAGTTCAAGGTCGTCAAGATCAACCAGGAGTTCCGCAACGTTGTCGTCTCTCACAAGGCCCTCATCGAGGCCGAGCTGGAGGCTCAGCGCAAGGAGATCATCTCTCACCTGGAGAAGGGTCAGATTCTGGAGGGTACTGTCAAGAACATCACGACCTACGGCGTCTTCGTTGATCTCGGTGGTGTTGACGGACTCATCCACATCACCGACCTCTCTTGGGGCCGCGTGAGCGATCCTCACGAGGTGGTGGAGCTCGACCAGAAGATCAATGTCGTTATCCTCGACTTCGACCAGGAGAAGAAGCGCATTGCCCTCGGTCTGAAGCAGCTCACCCCGCACCCATGGGATAGCCTCGACCAGAACCTCAAGGTCGGCGACCATGTCAAGGGGCAAGGTTGTCGTCATGGCCGACTACGGTGCCTTCGTCGAGATCCAGCCGGGCGTCGAGGGTCTGATCCACGTCTCCGAGATGTCTTGGAGCCAGCACCTGCGTTCCGCTCAGGACTTCCTGAAGATAGGCGACGAGGTAGAGGCCGTCATCCTCACCCTCGACCGCGACGAGCGCAAGATGAGCCTTGGCCTGAAGCAGCTCAAGGAGGATCCGTGGGAGAACATCGAGGTGAAGTACCCCGTTGGCAGCAAGCACACCGCCAAGGTGCGCAACTTCACCAACTTCGGTATCTTCGTAGAGCTCGAGGAGGGTGTCGATGGCCTGATCCACATCAGCGACCTCTCTTGGACAAAGAAGATCAAGCACCCGTCAGAGTTCACGAAGGTGGGCGAGACGATCGACGTGGTCGTCCTCGAGATCGACAAGGAGAACCGTCGCCTCAGCCTTGGCCACAAGCAGCTGGAGCAGAATCCTTGGGACACCTACGAGACGATCTACAAGCCGGGTACGGTCCACATTGGCAAGATCACGGAGTCTATGGACAAGGGTGCCGTCATCACCCTCAACGAGGGTGGCGAAGGTTTCGCTACGCCGAAGCACCTCGTCAAGGAGGATGGCACGCAGGCTCAGCTCGGCGAGGAGCTGCCGTTCATGGTCATCGAGTTTGTCAAGGACTCTAAGCGCATCATCCTTTCCCACTCTCGCACGTTCGAGGATGTGAAGGACGAGCCGCGCCGTGAGAACAATCACCGTGGTGGTGGCCGCCGTCAGCAGCAGCACCAGGAGACCGCTCAGATTCAGAACGTTGTCGCTGGCACGTCCCTGGGCGACCTCGGCGTACTGGCTGACCTCAAGAAGCGCATGGAAGAGGGTAAGTAATCCCCCCACATGATATTTTTGTACTAACAATGAGCCGGAGCGACTTAGTGCGCTCCGGTTTTTTGTTTCCTGCCATACAGGTCGATATGATCGCTTTCCTTGACCAGCAGGCTGGAAGGGAACAACCCCGACCACCCTATCCCTCTATTTTCAGGACGAACCATAAAAAAGGCAAAATCTAACCAAAGGAAGTCTAAAAAACCATAGGCGATAGGCCGACTTAGAAATATTATGATTACTTTTGCGCAAAATTGTTACAGGAGAATATGAACCACAGTATACTGGCGGTCGCCATGGCCGCACTACTCACATTTTGCGCCCTGCGCCGCCATGGCGCAAGACCACGCCCCCACAGCAGCACAATCCACCGAGGCCGCAGCGCCAGGCGATCCAGCAGCAAAAACAACTGCCAAACCTGCAGACGCAGCAGCCGCACAAACGGATCTCGCAGCCGACAAAGCTCCTACCACAAAAGCGGACGACGCCACAGGATCACAGGCTCAGCAGGACGACGCCCTGGCTGATGCTGGCGATGCCAACGAGGCCACCATGGCCGAAATGGAGAAGCAGGGGCAGAGCGGCAAAGGCAGTGGTTTCCACCAAGTACTGAAAACGAAGTTTATCGAGGGCAACGCCGGCTTCATGTCCCTCGTCTCCCTCGCACTGATTCTCGGCCTAGCCTTCTGCATCGAGCGCATCATCTTCCTGAGCCTCTCCGAGATCAACGCCAAGAAGTTTATGGCCGACATAGCCAGTCGCATCGCCCAGGGCGACATCGAGGGAGCCCGCCGCCTGAGCCTCGACACTCGCGGCCCCGTTGCCTCGCTCTGCGCTCAGGGACTAGCCCGCATCGACAATACAATCGACGACATCGAACGCGGCGTGACCAGCTACGGCGAGGTGCAAGCCGCCAACCTCGAGAAGGGCTGCTCCTGGATCACTCTCTTCATCGCCATGGCCCCCTCGCTGGGTTTCCTCGGGACCGTGATCGGCATGGTCATGGCCTTCGACCAGATTCAGCAGGCTGGCGACATCAGTCCCACCATCGTGGCCTCAGGTATGAAGGTGGCCCTCATCACCACCATCTTCGGCATCATCGTGGCCCTCGTGCTACAGGTATTCTACAACTTCATACTCTCCAAGATAGAGCATCTCACGGCACAAATGGAAGAGTCGGTCATCACGCTCCTTGACGCCATCATGGAGTATAAACAGAAAGGCGCATAGCCCATGCCACAGACCTCCCATCACTCCTCACAGCCCCGGCGCCGACCCACCGAGCGCATCTCCCAGCACGTCCTCTACGGCTTGCTGGGCTATGTCGTGGCCCTCTTCCTCGCCTTCTTCCTCTTCGGCTACGACACACCCTACTGGAAGAACGACCGTATGAATGCCCCCATGCTCACCGATGTCCTGCTGGGCGCCGTCTACGGCATCATGGCGCTGACGACCATCCTCGCCATCGTGGCCGGCATCCACTCCACCCGCCTCCATCAGGGGACGACCTCCGTGGTCCACGGCGTGCCCACGCGCAAGATTTCCATCGCCATCACGAGTCTCACCCTCGTGACGCTCGTGGTAAGGATTCCTCGCCTCCTCCTCAGCTCCCATGACCATCAACGGCGAGACCTACACCGACTGGTGGGGGGACTGAAACTCTCCGGCATGCTCATCACCACAGCCTCCGTGCTGCTCGTCGCAGCTATCGGCGCGGCCCTCTTCGGCGCCACGCGCTACTACCGCAAACCTCATCACAAAGGATAGCTCCATGTTGTTTCAGAAGAAAAAAAGCGCAGCGTTCCGCAACTCAACGCCAGTTCCACGGCCGACATCTCCTTTGTCCTGCTCATCCTCTTCCTCGTCACCACCTCCATGGACGTGGACAAAGGCCTCCACCGCCAGCTCCCTCCTCTCCAGCCGACCAAGGACCAAACGAAACCGCAGGAAGTGGACAAGAGCCGCATCATGACTCTCCACATCGACAGTCGCAACAATCTCACCTGCAATGGTGCTAAGGTAGCGATCGGCAGTCTCCGTCAAAAGATCGTCGATTTCATCACCGTGGCCGGTCCCCAGCAGCACATCATCCGCCTGGAGGCCGACCCCGCCTCAACCTACGACACCTACTTTCAGACACAAAACGAGATCGCCAACGCCTACCTCGCCTTGCGCAACCAAGAGGCACAACGCCGCTACGGCACCAGTTTCGCACGCTGTTCAGAGGACGAGAAGGCCATCGTCAGCGATGCCTACCCCCAGCGCCTGGCTGAAGTCTATCATGAGGAGAAAACACCATGAGCATCATACGTCGCAGAAACCACGAGGTGCCGAGCCTCAACACGGCCTCCCTCCCCGACCTCATCTTCGCCATTCTCTTCTTTTTCATGATCGTCACCCACATGAGAAAGGTCAACCTCAAGGTGCGCTACAAGACGCCGCAGGGCACGGAACTCACCCACCTCTCGCGCAAGACCAACACAACCTACATCTTTATCGGCCAGCCCGTCGGCACGACGCAGGCCGCCAACACGGCGCAGTCCCTCGGATTGACACAGTCTCAGCAGGACGCAGCCGTCTGTATCCAGGTCAACGACAAGGTGGTAAGCCTCGACGAACTCTCTGCCTTTCTCCAGCGCGAGCAGCGCCAGGCCCGCAAGAGCGGCGAGGCCCAACAGCTTACGGTTTGCCTCAAGGCCGACCGCCACGCCCCCATGCGTATCGTTGAGGGTGTAAAAATGGCGCTGCGCAAGGCCAACATGCTCCACGTCAATTACTACGCCACGGAGAAAGCCCCCTCCCCCGCTGCCAACCCTTAGCAGGTAGGGGCAAACTGCGGACGATCTGGAGCGAATGTCGAATAACGTGAGAAAAACGCACGAAAAAGCACGAATTTTCATTCAAAATCCCGACTTACAGTCTTTTGATAGGCGGAAACGGTGCAAAAAGATGAATTATCTAAATAAAAAACGCTAATTAGTTGCGAAAATCAAAGGAATATTGTATCTTTGCACCAAATAACATACTATCAATATGGCATACAGAAGTTTAGACAAGTTAGACCGCAAGATTCTCGGTCTTATCGCAGAAGACGCTCGCATTCCGTTCCTCGAAGTAGCACGTTCTTGCAACGTGAGTGGTGCCGCTATCCACCAGCGCATACAGAAGCTCACCAACCTGGGCATTCTCCTGGGATCGCAGTTTCTCATCGACCCCGAGAAGATAGGCTACGAGACCTGCGCCTATATCGGTCTCTATCTGAAGAATCCCGAGGACTTCGACCGCGTGGTGGAGGCCTTGAAGAAGATTCCCGAGGTGGTGGAGTGCCACATCACGACGGGCGATTACGACCTGTTCATCAAGATCTTCGCTCGCAACAACCACCACATGATGGACATCATCCACGACAAGCTCCAGCCGCTGGGCCTCTCCCGCAGCAAGAGCCTCATCTCCTTCAAGACCGTCATCGACCGTCCGCTCCCCATCGAGGAGAATCCCAACGCTCCTCAGGAAGAGGACAAGGAATAATCTTCGCGAGAGGACCGTGGCGCCCAGCGCCCGTTTCCATCTCATCCCTCTAACAAAGGCCAGCCGGATCATTTCCTGCTGGCCTTTGTCTTGCTTCTACACAAGCGTGGCCTGTTCGTGAGCCGCGGCCCTACTCATTGAGCCAACCACGGATCAAACTGATAATCTCCTCGCGCGTGGGCTCTGGGAAGGAGAGGATGCGCGTCTTGTGGGATCCGCCAGCCAACATATAGACATGCATATTCTTCTTGTTTTTGGTGAAGGGGAGTCCATAGACACCCGAGGCGCTCCAGGGATCGATGTCACCATAGATATAGACCATCTTCGGGTCGTGGGTGCTAAGATAGTCCACCGTGCGCTTATAGAGGTCTGAGGAGAAGCTGACGCCCTCCGTGCCCTTCGGCAGCATCAGGCGGCGGAGGTACCCCTTGGCCGTGTTGATGCTCAGATAGCGCTTGAAAGGCTTCGTGTAGTAGCCGTAATAGCCCAGTTCCTTGGCCGCCTGCACGTTGAAGGAGAAATTGGGGTTTTGATTGGAGAAGTAGCCCGGCTCGCTCGTCTTCATCAGATAGTCGAACACCTGATCGTCGGTAGCCGTGGAAGTCGGTATCTCCTTCAAATCCATGCCCCACTGCCAGAAGGCAAAGGCATACTCCATCACCGTAAAGTCGAAGATCTCGTCAATCGGCGCATTGAAGGTGTACTGCTTCTGATCGCAATAGTTCTGCAACATGGGCACGAGCGCCTCCTTGCGTTTGAAGGCCATGAGCTGGAAGTCGAGCACGCTGGCGGTTTTCCTTCGTCGAGACCTTGTTCTGCAGAAAATCCTCGTGGCGTCCGTCCTCCACGCTGCGGTTCAGCGGGGCCACATAGGGTACGGAGATGTCGACGTCGTCGGGGAAGAAGCAGCGATAGAACATCGTGGTCTGTCCACCCTTGCTGATGCCCGTGGCGATCCATTTGCCCTTATACATTGCGTGGAGCGTCTGGTTGACGTGATGAAGGTCATAGAGCGAGTTCTCCACCGTCAGATAGTCCCAGTTGCAGGGGTTCGGCATCGACTTTTCGAAGTAGCGATACTCCACAAAGATGATATTGGTGTCGAACAGTTTGGCCAACTCCTCGATGTAGCCCTTGTAGAGGGCGTAGCGCGCACTGTATCCTTCCGTCACGAGCACGGTGGGACGGTCGAAGCCCCTGTGGCAGAGCACCACGCGCTGCTCGAAAGTACCCTTCGAGGCGTCCTTGCCGTCAAGCTGTTGCTTGATGAAGAACACATACTTCTCGGGGAACGTCGTACTCTCCAATGCCTCCACATCACTCACACCCGGCAGCGCTGCGAGTCGCTTGCCTGCCTCTCCCAGTTCTGCCGCCAGCATCTGCAAGGGCAGCATGAGGAGCATCGTGACCAGCACCAGGGCTGATCTCCATTGCATCAATTTCTGTTTCATCTCTATTCTGTCAATCATTGTTTTGTTAATCATTACCTTGCTTGCCATCCGTTCGCCTATCATAGCGTTTGTCAAGCGTTTGTTTCACCAACCAATCGTTTGTCAATCATTACCCAGCGAAAGACGTTTTTTTGTAAGCCACAATCCATCTATAGATTTCGATCGTTTCTGACGATTAGCAGCGCATGAACGGATTCCGATCGCATTACTCTTTACGCATTTAGCTGGTTTCCACACTATTAAAACGAATCATCCCGCCGTTTATTATTTTTAAGTCCACTTTCTTTGCCCTCATGTCTCAATCCTACGGCATAGATTGGCAACCCGTGGGCTATTCAGTTACCATGTACGACTATATCTATTCTGATGGAACCAAGTGTTCTGCCAAAGAAGCTTTCCCAGAATTGTTTATAAAATAAAGCTGGCGGGATGTTGGCGAGTTCATGCGGAGATAGCGGGACACGCAGCAACCATACGTAGATTGGTCAAGCAAGAGCGGGCTGTCATCGGGGAAACCGACGACAGCCCGCTCTTGCTTAACAGGGCTTGCTTTCGTGCGCAGGCACGATAAAACTGCGGCACTAATAAAGCAGCAGGCGCTATAAAACTGCAGGCGCTACACCAGCAGCAGGCGCCCCAACTGAAAGACCAGGGTACTGACCACCCAGGCCAGGAGCGTCGTATAGCCAGCGGCAAAGAGGGCCCAGCGCCAGGAACCTGTCTCGCCCTTGATGGCGGCCACGGTCGCTATGCAGGGGAAATAGAGCAGGACGAAGAGCAGGAAGCAATAGGCCGTGAGCGTCGTTAGGGGTCCCGCCTCGTTGTAGCTGAGGCCGTGCTGGCGGGCCACGTCGTGCTGGAGTTCGGATCGGAACGCGCGGCTATCGTTGCTGTAGAGCACGCCCATCGTGGAGGCCACCACCTCCTTGGCACCCACACCAGCGACGAGGCCGATATCGAGTTTCCAGTTAAATCCTTGCGGGGTAAAGACCGGTTCTACGGCATGGCCGATCTGTCCGATGTAGCTCTGCTCCTGCTGCGCCTCTTCTCCGAGCTGCTCATTGTGTGGGAAGTAGCCGAGGGCCCAGACGATGATGGTGGCGCAGAGGATGATGCCACCCATTTTTTTGAGATACTGGCGCCCCTTCTCCCAGGTGTGGCGTCCGACGGCCTTCCACGTCGGGAATCGGTAGGGCGGCAGCTCCATGACGAAAGGCGTGTCCTCACCCTTGAAGACGAAGGAGGTGAAGATCTTGCTCATCACGACGGCCAGCAGCATGCCCAGGAGATAGAGCGACATCATGACCAAGGGCTGCTGGTGGGGACGAAAGAAAGCGACGATGACCATCACATAGACAGGAATACGGGCCTCACAACTCATCAGCGGCACGAGGAGCATCGTGACGAAGCGCGAACGGCGGCTCTCGACGGTGCGCGTGGCCATGATGGCGGGGACATTGCAGCCGAAGCCCATGATGAGCGGAATGAAGGACTTGCCGTGGAGCCCCATCTTGTGCATGAGCTTATCCATGATGAAAGCGGCGCGCGCCATGTAGCCGCAGTCCTCCATGAATGAGATGAAGAAGTAGAGGATGAGAATCTGGGGAAGGAAGACGATGACGGCTCCCACACCCCCGATGATGCCATCGACGAGCAGGTCGCGGACGGGCCCCTCGGGAAGGGCACTGCCGGCGAGATCGCCGATCCAGGCCACACCAGCCTCCATCCACTCCATCGGATACTGGCCGATGAGGAATGTGGAGGAGAACATGACCAGCAGCAGAAGGAAGAAGATGGGAAATCCGATATACTTGTTGGTGAGGAGGTGGTCGATGACGTGGGTTGTCTGATAGGTATCCTTCTTCGTGCCTGTCTCGTAGCCTGCCTCCTTGAGGGCGCCGTGGATAAAACCGTACTTCGCATCCATGATGGCCGTCTCGCTGTCCTCACCCGCCTCCTCCTTGACGCGGGCGGCGGCGTGGTCGCGATGGGCGAAGATCTCCTTGGCGTCGGGCATGGTGGCGACATACTCCTCCACCTCCTTGTCGTGCTCCAGAAGTTTGATAGCGAGGTAGCGGGTGGAATAGCGCTGGCGCAGGTCGACCTCCTGCTTGAGGTGCTCCTGCATATCGCGGATGCCGTTCTCGATCTCGTGACCGTGGTTGATATGGATATGGCGCGAGTCGGGATGGTCGCCCTCCATGCTCTCGTGGAGGCTGATGACGGTATGGAAGAGTTCCTCCACACCGCGCCCCGAGGTGAAGACCGTGGGCACCATCGGTACGCCGAAGAGGCGGGAGAGCTGCTTCACGCTGAAGGCGTCGCCCCGCTCCTCGGCCTCGTCGTACATATTGAGCGCACAGACCATGGGGATGTGCATGTCGATGAGCTGGGTGGTGAGGTAGAGATTGCGCTCGAGGTTGCTGGTGTCGATGACGTTGATGACGAGGTCGGGCGTATGGTCGATGAGCTGCTTGCGAACGTAGAGTTCCTCTGGCGAATAGGCCGAGAGAGAGTAGGTGCCGGGGAGATCGACCAGCTCGATATGGTAGCCCTCATACTCGGCGAAGCCCGTCTTCGCATCGACCGTGACGCCACTGTAGTTGCCCACGCGCTCATGGGCGCCGGAGGCGAAATTGAAGAGCGAGGTCTTGCCGCAGTTGGGATTGCCGACCAGAGCCACGTTGATGTGGCGCCGCTTCTCCATTGCCGCGTGCTCCAGCTGCTGGGGCGTGAGAGGCTTGTCGAAGGGCGAGCAGGCATCGGCCTCGATGGGCGAAAGCGGCTCGCCCTGGTCCTGGCGTTCCAGTCGGCGGGCCCTCCTCCTCCAGCGAGATGACCTCGATGAGGTCGGCCTCACTGTGGCGCAGGCTAACCTCGTAGCCCATCACCTTGTATTTCACGGGGTCCTTGAGCGGCGCGTTGAGCAACACGTCCACCTCCTTGCCCTTGATGAATCCCATCTCGATAATACGCTTGCGGAAGCCACCATGGCCGCTGACGCGGACGATGACTCCCTTCTCTCCTGTCTTGAGTTCTGATAGTTTCATCTTGTCTGTTCTGTCTTTGATCGCTTTCTAAACTGCAAAGGTACAAAAAAAGCTCGTAACACATGGTACGAGCTTTCTTTCATATCACAAAAATACCCACTTATGGGGATGACTGACTACTTAGAGACCGCGGCCGTGGCAGTGCTTGAACTTCTTGCCGCTGCCACAGGGACACGGGTCGTTCGGGCGCGGCATCTTCTCGGCACGGTAGGGCGTGTGGTTGGTCTGCTGCGCCGTCTCGCGGGTGTCGTGGCTGGCGGCAGCCTGCTGGGCCTGACGTGCCTCCTCGAGCTCACGCTCGGCATCGAGATCCTGCTTCTGCTCGATATACTGCTGGCTGTGTTCCTCCTCCTGGGCCTCCTGGACCTGCTCGGCAGGCTGCATCTCGGGGATCTGGCCGCGCATGAGGACGCTTGCCGTGCGGTTGTTCATATCGTCGATCATGTTGTCCCAGAGCTTGACGCTCTCCAACTTGAAGATCAGCAGCGGGTCTTTCTGCTCATAGCTGGCGTTCTGGACCGAGTGGCGGAGCTCGTCGAGCAGACGGAGGTTCTCCTTCCAGTCGTCGTCGATGATGTGAAGGAGGATGACCTTCTCAAACTGCTTGACGACCGACTTGCCCTCGGTGTCGTAGGCCTCCTTGAGGTTGCAGGGGATGTTATAGACGCGCTTGCCGTCGGTGATGGGAACCATGATGCGCTCATAGAGGGCACCCGACTCCTCATAGACCTGCTTGATGATGGGCCAGGCCACGGTCTGGATGCGCTCAGTCTTGCGCTGGAACGCCTCCATGGCAGCCTCGAAGGCACGCTCCTCCAGGGCCTCCAATTTGCCACTGGCGAGATCCTGCTCGCTGAAGGGGCACTCCATGGCGAGCACCTTGAGGAAGCCCTCCTGGCAACCCTCGTAGTCGTTGTTGGAGATGATGCTGACTACGCGGTCCCAGATGACGTTGCTGATATCCATGCCGATGCGCTCTCCCATGAGGGCGTGGCGGCGCTTCTCGTAGATGACGGTGCGCTGCTTGTTCATCACGTCGTCATACTCCAGGAGGCGCTTACGGATACCGAAGTTATTCTCCTCCACCTTCTTCTGGGCACGCTCGATACTGCTGGAGATCATGGAGCTCTCAATACGCTCGCCCTCCTCGAAGCCGAGCTTGTCCATCACCTTGGCGATACGTTCCGAACCGAAGAGGCGCATGAGCTTGTCCTCCAGCGAGACGTAGAAGACGGAGGAACCGGGGTCGCCCTGACGTCCGGCACGACCACGCAACTGGCGGTCCACACGGCGCGACTCGTGGCGCTCGGTACCGATAATGGCGAGACCACCAGCGGCCTTGACCTCGGGGCTGAGTTTGATATCAGTACCACGACCAGCCATGTTGGTGGCGATGGTCACGGCACCCAGGGCACGTTCTTCGGTCTTGATGAGGTGCTGGGCCTCCTGGCCCACGAGGGAGCGGTCGCTACCCTTGGCCTTGTCCTCGGCGTCCTTGATGAGCTTCTGCTGGTGGCGGCTGGCGGAGAGCTTGTCGGTGTAGGCCTTGTCGTCGGAGCAAACGAAGACAGTACCCATGGTGCTCTTGCCCGCCTCGGCCACGATGTTGGCCTCCAGCTGGTGTTTCTTGGCGTTGAGCACCTGGTGGGGGATGTGGCGCATGTCGAGCATCTTGCTCAGCAACTCAGAGATCTCGACCGACGTCGTACCGACGAGGCAGGGACGGCCAGAAACACGCATCTCCTCGACCTCCTCGATGACGGCAGCATACTTCTCGCGGGCCGTCTTATAGACGCGGTCGTCCATATCCTTGCGGATGACGGGGCGGTTGGTGGGGATCTCGACGACGTCGAGCTTATAGATGTCCCAGAACTCACCAGCCTCGGTAGAAGCCGTACCGGTCATACCCGAGAGTTTATGGTACATACGGAAGTAGTTCTGCAGGGTGATGGTGGCGAAAGTCTGCGTGGCAGCCTCGACTTTGACGTGCTCCTTGGCCTCGACAGCCTGGTGGAGACCATCGCTCCAGCGGCGACCCTCCATGACGCGGCCCGTCTGCTCATCGACGATCTTGACCTCGCCATCGACGATGATGTACTCATCGTCCTTGGAGAACATCGTGTATGCCTTCAGCAACTGCCGCAGCGTGTGGACACGCTCGCTCTGCACGCCGTAGTAGGCCATCAACTCGTCCTTCTTATCGACGTAAGCCTGCTCGTCGATCTTCTTCTCGTCCTTCTCCTTCTCCAGCTGCGAGAGCTCGGTGGTGATGTCGGGCAGGACGAAGAGCTTGTCGTCATTGACCTGGGCGGCGAGCCAAGCGGCACCCTTGTCGGTGAGGTCGCAGGAGTTGAGCTTCTCGTCGGCCACGAAGTAGAGGGGCTCCACAGCCTTGGGCATCTCGCGGTTGTTGTTGGCCATGTAATACTCCTCGGTCTTGAGCATACCGCTCTTGATGCCGTCCTCGGAGAGGAACTTGATGAGGGCCTTGTTCTTCGGCAGGGCCTTGTAGGAGCGGTAGAGCGAGAGGAAGCCCTCCTCCAGGATCTGTGCCTTCTGCTTGGCGTCGGTCTCGGCGAGACCCTGGGCAATCTTGCGGCGGGCGTCGGAGAGATACTCCGTGGCCTGCTTGCGCTGCACCTCATAGAGTTTCTGTACCAAGAGGCTGGTACTCCTCGTACATCTGGTCGTCGCCCTTGGGCGTGGGACCGCTGATGATGAGCGGCGTACGAGCGTCGTCGATCAAGACGGAGTCAACCTCATCGACGATGGCATAGTTGTGCTGGCGCTGCACGAGGTCGGCGGGCGACATGGCCATGTTGTCGCGGGAGGTAGTCGAAGCCAAACTCGTTGTTGGTACCAAAGGTGATATCGGCCTGGTAGGCGCGGCGGCGCTCCTCGCTGTTGGGCTGGTGCTTGTCGATACAATCAACGGAGAGGCCGTTGAACTCATAGAGCGGGCCCATCCACTCGGAGTCGCGCTTGGCGAGGTAGTCGTTGACAGTGACGACGTGGACACCATTGCCCGTGAGAGCGTTGAGGAAGACGGGGAGCGTGGCGACGAGGGTCTTACCCTCACCCGTGGCCATCTCGGCGATCTTGCCCTGATGAAGCACCTCACCACCGAAGATCTGGACGTCGTAGTGGACCATCTCCCACTTCAGGTCGTTGCCACCAGCGGTCCAGTGGTTGTGATAAATGGCCTTGTCACCGTCGATGGTGACGAAGTCCTTGGTCGGGTCGGCGGCGAGCTCGCGGTCGAAGTCGGTAGCCGTGACGATGGTCTCCTCGTTCTCGGCGAAGCGGCGAGCCGTATCCTTGACGATGCTAAAGGCCACCGGCATTACCTCATTGAGGGCCTCCTCATAACGATCGAGGGCCTCCTTCTCCAGTTTGTCGATCTGGTTGAAGATAGACTCGCGCTGGTCGATGGGCGTATCCTCGATGGTGGACTTGAGGCGGGCGATCTCCTCGCGCTGCTGCTTGGCGGCATCGCGCACCTGCTGGCGGATCTCCTGCGTCTTGGCGCGGAGCTCGTCATTGCTCAGGGCCTTGACGGCGGGGTAAGCGGCCTTGACCTTCTCCACGAGGGGGCGGATGGTCTTCATATCGCGCGAGGCTTTGTCGCCGAAGATGGACTTTAGAAACTTATTGATATTCATTTTGTTGCTTTGTTTTCTGATTCTTTTTTTTATTGTGAATTACTCGTTGGGGTGGACTTGTCGCACCGCCCCAGGGGGCGCACCAGGGAGCTACTCTCCTACTCTCTGTGATGAGGAGCATCTGCCCGTGGCACTGCATGATGGGAAAAAGAATCAGAGACTGGGGGCGCGAATCTGAATGGCGGTGGTGAGGGCGGGCGACAACCGGGTCGCCTCGTCTCTGTCTGCCACCGACAATCCACAGGCCACGCGGCCTGACGGACCTTCGCTGTCCACCTGGGCCACCCACGGGGCATGGGCGGGCTCCTGATCGTCGCGCTGCTCCACGCTCTTGATGGCACGGATGAAAGAGAGGATCTCGGCCTCCTTGCCCTGGAAGGCACTATGGCGGCACAGTTCCTCCAGCGCCACATCGCCACCACGCGCGGCTTTGAGCGCAGACTGGTATGCCTGTGCCTCAAGACCCGTGGCTGTCAGGACGACGAGCAGGGCGGTGATATAGCGGTTCATCATCTTATCCATTTTCTCTCTGAGGATGGGCCACGCCGACTGTACGCCTCCTGAGGAGGGGGTGGATGGCACAATTGCATAGCAAAATGAGTGCCACAACGACCATAGCGGGTGGGTAATATTGGAAAACTCTGCCAAAAAGGCCGAAAACGATCATCACGGCCCATATCGTCCACCATCGGTCGGCCTCGTGGCGGATCGTACGTCGCGTCGCGCGGTAGGCCATGAGGAGGGGAAGGGGATTGAATATGAGGATCAGGAAATTGAGGCTGACGCAGGGATGCTGGGAGAAGATCATCATCGTGAGGATCAGTCCGACACAGCCCGCGGGGACCATCAGCAGGAGGTCCCAGCCCCAGAAGATCCTTTGCTTTCTCCACTCGACGGCCCAGACGATCAGCGAGAGCACGAGCAGTCCAAGGGCCAAGGCCATGGGGGTGAGAGAGAAGGCGGGAGTGGCCTCGTCTCGCACTACGCGGATCACCTCACGGGTCTCTCTGACAAGGGGCTTGCCGCGATAGGTGGCACGAGCAAAGTCGGAGCGCAGGTGGTCGGGGAGAAACTGCTGCTGGGCCTTGGTGGTGGCACCGTCGGCCTTGACACCGAGAAGGATGTCTTCGCCGGTTTGCGTCCACGGGGTCTGTGCGTTCCACTCGTGGATCATCCTGCGAAAGGAGTCGTCGCCAGCGGGGCGCGCGGCGGGATAGCTCACCTGGCCATGGAGATGGCTGACGAGCAGGTCGCGGGCGCGAGTGGTGCAGTTGTCGTAGAAGTAGTTGTAGCGATAGACAACGTTCTCGGGCCGCATATTGACCTGCAGGGCGCTGAAAATGGCTTCCTTGTCGGCATTGTCGAGGTCGAGAACTTGCTCGCAGACGGCGCGCTTCTCGTATTCGTACTGGGCGCAAAAGAGCCCAAAGGGCACCACGCCCAACTGGTAGTCGGTGAGGCCGAGGATAAAGCGCAGGACGAAATAGGGCGCGTCGGGGGTGAAGACGCCGTAGTTGATGGCTACATCCATCCCACCCCGCTGCTTGTCGTGCCAGCGGACGGCGGTGTGGCCATATTGCGACCAGGTCTCCGTGCCGGGTTCACAGGTCAGCAGACTCACCTCTACGGAGTCCATAGGATGACCCGTAGCGGAAAGCAGCGACAACAACATGCCGAGGATGGATATATAGAGCCGTCTCAAACGAAGCTTGATTTCAATTTATTGTGCAAAGGTAATAAGAAAATATAGGATGGCAAAAGAATGAACCAACTATTTCCCGCGCAGCCGACTTTTGCGTGGGGCTTCTCCTAAATCCAAGGTTCGTCCGAGAATCCACAAGACTGAAAAGCAAGCGACAGCTGCAAGAGACCTATAAGGCTAAAGGGAGCAAAATCGATTTGTTCAGTTATAGTGTGCAATGGTGACAAAAAGTGAAAGCCAAAGGGCTATCTGATCCTGATGCAGACCTCGCCACGATAGTCGTCATTGGCTTTGCGGACGAGGCCGTAGCAGGTGGCGCGCCGACTGGCGATCAGTTGCTCGTAAAGCTGGGGCTGCGAGGCGATCAGGCCACGGAGCTGACCGTCGGAGGACTGGACGAGGATGGTGGCATCATGCTGCGGGTCGGCCTTGGCATAGCCGACAAAGAGGCCCAGTTGGTCATCCTCCACCTCGTAGGCCTGGGAGAGCGCATAGTGGAGGTAGTGGGGCTTGCAGAGAATGGTGTCGCCTTCGCAATAGCGTGCTGCCTCGCCGAGGGTAATCGGCGCGTCAAGAGGCGTGGGGGCAACGTAGGGCTGTCGCTTTTGCATGGCCTTGGTGCGGCGGATGATCCACAGGTTGACGATGGCAACAAGGAGAATGGCGAGGGTGAGAAGAAGGGCTGTCATGAGGATAGGAAAACGGCCGCCCCACCCCGGAGATCGGAGAAGGACGGCCGGAAAAAAAATTAAAACCTATTATTTCTCTATCAAGATGCGAGCGTCAACAGCCGTCACGTTGTCGCCCTCGGCGAGTAGCGGGTTGAGGTCCATCTCCTTGATCTCCGTAGCATGGCGGAGCAAGGTGGAGAGACGGACGATAATCTCTGCATAGCGCTGCTGGTTGATGCCCTTCTGGCCACGCGTGCCCTGAAGGATCTTGTAGCCACGGAGCGAACGGATCATCGACTCGGCCTCGGGCATAGTCAGCGGAGCCAAGCCGCTGGAGACATCCTTGAGGGCCTCGACGAAGATGCCACCCAGGCCGCAGAGCACGATGTGGCCGAAACGGTCCTCGTACTTCGCGCCGATGAAGAGTTCCATACCCGAGATCATCTTCTGGATCATCACGGAGTTGGCGTCCTTGATCTGCATCATGCGGTCGAACTCAGAAGCCAGATGCTCCTTTGAGCGGATATTGAGCGTCACACCGCCGACATCGCTCTTGTGGACGGGACCCACGACCTTGGCCACGATGGGATAGCCCATCTTTTCGGCCTCGGCGATCAGCTCCTCCTTATCGGCGGAGACGAACTCGGGTACCATGGGGATGCCAGCGCAGGTGAGCAGCTCGCGCACCTTCTGCGGAGCGATATAGCCGTTCTCCTTGATGCCGTCGATGACTCGACGGATGCCAGCCACATCGACTCCCTCCAAGGCCATTTCCTGCTTGGCAGGCTTCGGCGTGTTGCGCACCTGGGCCAAGGCCGTGGCCAGCGTCACCTCGTCGGCGAAGTTGACATGACCCTTGCTCAAGAACTCTGCCACCTCGGGGCCAGCGGTGTTGAGACAGGGCAGGATCGGGAAGATCGGCTTGCTACACTCGCGGATCTTCTTGTCAAGCATAGCGTAGGCCTCATAGAGTTCCACCAGGCCCGGCGAACCGAAGATCACGAAGATGGCGTCGGCCTCGGGGGAAGTCCTTCTCGCAAGCGTCGATAGCGGTGCCGAGATTCTCGGGCGTACCCGTGGCAAGGATATCAATGGGGTTGTGGACGGAAGAACCCGGCAGGAGGTTGGCCTTCAGACGATCGGCACCCTCACCCTCGTAGGCGGGAATGTTCATGCCGCCCTTGGAGAGGGCGTCGGTCAGCATCACGCCCGGACCACCAGCATGGGTGACGATGGCGAAGTTGTCGAGTTTCGGATGAGCCACCTCGCGGAGCTTGGAGTCCTCCTCCAACACCCAGAAGATGCAACCCACGGTCGTCAGTTCCTCACGGCCATAGCAGCGGACGATACCAGCCTTGCGGAAGAGTGCATCAACGGCAGAGTCGCTGGACGCGATGGCTCCCGTATGGGAAGAGGCGGCACGCGAACCGCTGGCCGAACTGCCGGCCTTGACGGCGGCGATGCGGCAGCCCTTGCTGATGAGGTTGCTGGCGTGGAGCAGGAACTTGTCGGGGTTGGAGATGTTCTCGATATAAAGGAGCTTGATGCGGGAGTCGTGCTCGGGATCGAAGTGCTCGTCCATATACTGGAGCACGTCCTCGATGCCGATTTGCTTGCCGTTGCCGATACTCCATACGGAGTTGAACTGCAGACCCTTCTGGACGGCAGACTCCAGGATGAAGACGGCCGTGGCGCCCGAACCGCTGATGAAGTCGGCGCCCTTGGGGCTGAGCACGGGCACGGGCTTGGTGAAGACGCCGTGGTAGTGGTTGGTCATCACGCCGATGCAGTTGGGGCCGATGAGCGAAGCGCCATACTTCTCGCAGGTGTCGAGCACCTGCTGCTCCAGGACGGCTCCCTCCTTGGTCTCCTCACCGAAGCCAGCAGAAATTATAATGAACGCGCGTACATTCTTTTCTTTGGCCAAATATTCGACGTAGCCGGGGCAGAACTTCGCCGCCACGACAAGGATGGCCATATCCGTGGGAGGCAACTCCTCGGGATTGTGATACACCTTGATGCCCTGTACCTCGTCCTCCTTGGGATTGATGATACGGAGCGTACCCTGATAGTTGCCTTGCAACAGGTTGCGCACGATGGCGCCACCTGGCTTGTGCACATTGTTGGAGCCGCCGACTACGACGATGCTCTCTGGTTTCAATAATTGCTGGTTAATCATGAATAATGATTCAGTTAAAAGATTTGTGGCAAAGGTAATCATTTCCTTTGAGAACTACAAATATTTCGCGGCTTTTTATGACCCAGCCTTGGTTCGGGATGGTCTCGGGACGCGTTCGGGACGGAGGAGAGGACGGAAGGAAGAAGAAAAAGCAGAACGAAGGGAGGGCAGCTACGAATCTTGCAGTATGCAAAAAATGAGGACTGTCATGGGGGACGGCGGCAGGATAATTTGCCTGCCAAAACGACGGGCGCAGCTCCCCTATCGGATATAATCAGAACGGAAGAGGGGGTTGTTGGATGGCAAAATGTAAACTTGCAATCTGTAAGGAAGAGGGCGTTTTGCAAAGTGTAGTTAGCAAAATGGTGCATTTTTCTCCCTATTCCTTTGCAGCATTGTATATTTCTTCGTACCTTTGCAAGCGGTAAAACCCGCATGATTCATGGGGGTCTGTCAGGCCACTGTCGTCAACGACTTAAAAATAGCTATATTATATTGTTATGATTTTCACACTGTTAATACCGTACTCCTGACGGGCATCGTCCTGGTGGTGGCAGCCTATGCCATTGCCAAGCTGATCGGTCCGCGGAGCTACAATCCGGTGAAGGGTGAGCCTTTCGAGTGTGGTATTCCGACCTATGGCAGTTCATGGGTGCCAATGCACGTGGGATACTATCTGTTCGCCATCCTCTTCCTCATGTTTGATGTGGAGACCGTATTCCTCTACCCCTGGGCCACCGTCTTCGGCCAGCTGTCGGGTGAATATGGCGGCGCCATGCTCTTCTCCATCGGATTCTTCATGTTGGTATTAGTCTTTGGCCTGGCCTACGCCTGGCGGAAAGGAGCACTGGAATGGAAATAAGAAAGCCCAAAATCAAGTCCATCCCCTACGAGGAATTCAAGGACAACGAGACGCTGGAGAAGCTGGCACAGGAGCTCAACGAGGGTGGCACCAACGTCATCGTCGGCTCCCTCGACCAAGCCATCAACTGGGGCCGCAGCAACTCGCTGTGGTCGCTGACCTTCGGTACAAGCTGCTGCGGCATTGAGTTTATGGCCGTAGGCTGCGCGCGCTACGACTTCGCACGCTTCGGTTTCGAGGTGACGCGCAACTCTCCGCGCCAGGCCGACCTCATCATGTGTGCCGGCACCATCACCAACAAGATGGCCCCGGTCTTCAAGCGCCTCTACGACGAGATAGCCGAACCGAAATATGTCGTGGCCGTGGGTGGCTGCGCCATCTCGGGCGGACCGTTCAAGAAAAGCTACAGCGTGGTGAGGGGCATCGACGAGCTCGTGCCCGTGGATGTCTATATCCCCGGCTGCCCCCCGCGCCCCGAGGCCATCCTCTACGGCATGATGCAGCTGCAGCGCAAGGTGAAGGTGGAGAAATTCTTCGGTGGAGCCAACCACAAGATGACCCGCGAGGAGCGCGAGCGCTCCATGGAGCAGGGCGGCCTCCACGGACTGAGCAACCAAAACCTCATCGCCGCCGAGAAGCACGGACGCCGCGCGCCGATCATCGTCACGGACGTGCCACAGGACTTCGACCCGAAGAAGGGGCTGGAGGAGTAATACAACCTAAGCTGACAGTAAGATGAAACTGGAAAATATTGAACTCACATTCGACAACTTCTCCCGCGAGATGGAGAAGCTGTACAAAGAGAAGCATTTCGACTATCTTGTCACCATCGTCGGCGAGGACTTCGGCGAGGAGGGGCTGGGTTGTATCTATATTCTCGAAAATACGCAGAGCCACGCCCGTTGTTCCACAAAGGTCATCGCCAAGCAGATCGGCGAGGACTACGTGATTCCCTCGGTGCTGAAGCTGTGGCACGCTGCCGACCTGCTGGAGCGAGAGGTCTATGACTTCCTCGGCATCAAGTTTCTCGGCCACCCCGACATGCGCCGCCTCTTCATGCGCAACGACTTCCAGGGATGGCCGCTCCGCAAGGACTTCGACATGAGCCCGGAGGCCAACCGCTTCCCCGAGACCGACGAGCCGGCAGAGGACTGGACGACGGAGTGGAACCTTGACCGCGACGGCAAACTCGTGGCCACGCGCCGCCCGCTGATGGATGAGGACGACTTCGTGATGAACTTCGGACCGAACCACCCGTCCACCCACGGTGTGCTCCGACTGGAGACCATCGTCAGCGGTGAGACCATCAAGCACGTCTATCCCCACCTCGGCTATATCCACCGCGGCATGGAGAAGATGGCCGAGAGCATGACCTATCCGCAGACGCTCGGCTTCACCGACCGTCTCAACTACCTCTGCGCCATGATGCACCGCCACGCCCTCGTCGGCGTCATCGAGGAGGCCATGGGCGTGGAACTGAGCGACCGCATCCACTACGTCCGCACCATCATGGACGAGCTGCAGCGCATCAACAACCACCTGCTCTTCCTCGGCACCTGCGCCCAGGACCTGAGCGCGCTGACGGCCTTCCTCTACTGCATGCGCGACCGCGAGCACCTGCTCAACGTCATGGAGGAGACCACGGGAGGCCGACTCATCCAGGGCTACTACCGCATCGGCGGACTCCAGGACGATATCGATCCCCACTTCGTCGAGAACGTGAAGGCTTTCTGCAAGTACTTCCGACCGATGATACAGGAGTATCTCGACGTCTTCGGCGACAACGTCATCACCCACAAGCGTCTGGAGAACTGCGGTCCGATGAGCCTGGAGGACTCCATCAACTACGCCCTCACCGGTCCTGCCGGACGTGCTGCTGGCTGGCACAACGACGTGCGCAAGAACCATCCCTACGACCTCTACGACCAGGTGGACTTCAAGGAGATCACCCTCACGGGCGCCGACTCCATGTCGCGCTATATGATCCACATCAACGAGATGTACGAGAGCCTCCACATCATTGAGCAGCTCATCGACAACATCCCTGAGGGCGAGTACTACATCAAGCAGAAGCCCATCATCAAGGTACCAGAGGGCCAGTGGTGGTTCTCCGTCGAGGGTGGCGCCGGCGAGTTTGGCGTCTATCTCGACAGCCGTGGCGACAAGAGCCCCTACCGCCTCAAGATGAGACCGATGGGACTGACGCTGGCTGGCGCTTTCGACAAGATGCTGCGCGGACAGAAGATCGCCGACCTCGTGGCGACGGGTGCCTCTATCGACTTCGTGATCCCGGATCTCGACCGATAAGCCGTAAAAGACAAGTAGAATGACAAGTAAAACATGAAGTGATGTTTGATTTTAGTATCGTTACGAATTGGTTCGACACGCTGCTGCGCCAGACGTGTGGGCTAAGCGACTTCTGGGCCATACTGATAGAATGCGTGCTCGTGGGCGTCATCGTCCTCACGGCCTACGCCCTCATCTGTATCGTCCTGATATTCATGGAGCGCAAGGTGTGCGCCTACTTCCAGTGCCGCGTCGGCCCGATGCGCGTTGGCCCGTGGGGCATCTTCCAGGTCTTCGCCGACGTGGTGAAGATGCTCATCAAGGAGATCTTCTCCGTCGATCGCGCCGACAAGCTGCTCTACTATCTCGCCCCCATCCTCGTGATGGTGGCCTCGGTGGGCACCTTCTCCTTCCTGCCGTTCAACAAGGGCATGGAGGTGCTCGACTTCAATGTGGGCGTCTTCATGATCACCGCCGTCTCGTCGCTCGGCGTGATTGGCATCTTCATGGCCGGATGGGCCTCCAACAACAAGTACTCGGTCGTTTCGGCCATGCGTGGCGCCGTGCAGCTCATCTCCTATGAGATGTCACTGGGCCTCTGCTACATCACGGCCGTGGTCTTCCTCGGCACGATGCAGATGAGCGGCATCGTCGAGGCACAGACCGGACCGTGGAACTGGCTCATCATCCAGGGACATGTGCCGGCCTGCGTGGCCTTCCTCGTGTTCCTCATCGCCGGCAACGCCGAGGCCAACCGTGGCCCGTTCGACCTGGCCGAGGCCGAGAGCGAGCTGACCGCAGGCTACCATACGGAGTATAGCGGTATGGGATTCGGCTTCTACTACCTGGCCGAGTATCTCAACCTCTTTGTCATCGCCGGACTGGCAGCCGGAGTCTTCCTCGGAGGATGGGCGCCGCTGAACATCGGCATCGAGGCTTTCGACAACCTGATGAACCTCATTCCGGGCTTCATCTGGTTCTTCGGCAAGACCTTTTTCCTTGTGTTTATCCTGATGTGGATCCGCTGGACGTTCCCGCGCCTGCGCATCGACCAGATCTTGAAGTTGGAGTGGAAGTACCTGATGCCACTGATGCTGCTCACGCTCGTCGTGGCGGCCGTCTGCGTGGCCTTCGGACTGACGCTCTAAGGACAAAGAACAAAACACCTGTAATAGCGTAAAGAAAGAAAATGGAAGATAAGAAAGAATCCTATTTCGGTGAGATTGGCGGCGCGCTCAAGACCCTCGCCACGGGACTGAAGACGACCATGAAGGAGTACTTCACGCCCAAGAGCACGGAGCAGTACCCCGAGAACCGAAAGACCACGCTCCACGTCTCCAAGCGCCACCGTGGCCGCCTCGCCTTCGTCAGAGACGAGAATGGCAACCACAAGTGTGTGGCCTGCACGATGTGTGAGAAGGCATGTCCCAACGGCACCATCACCATCACCCACGAGATGGTGGAGAATCCCGAGACGGGCAAGAAGAAGCGACAGCTCATCGACTACCAGTACGACCTGGGAGAGTGTATGTTCTGCCAGCTCTGCGTCAACGCCTGCAACTTCGGCGCCATCAAGTTTACCAACGACTTCGAAAACGCCGTCTTCGACCGCCAGAAGCTCGTGTTCCACCTCGACAAGGAGGACTACAAGGGCGGCGGCAGCCTGCCCAACCTCATCGACGGCGGCGCCGACTGGCAAGTGGGCACGTTTAACACCAAAACCAAATAGCGTCCGATTATGGCAAGAACTATAATTTTCTTTTTATCCTCGCCGCAGTCATCCTGGCCTCTGCCGTGTTCTGCGTATCGACGAAGCGCATCATGCGCGCAGCGACAGCCCTGCTGTTCGTGCTCTTTGGCGTGGCCGGGCTCTATTTCGTGCTCGACTACACGTTTCTCGGTGCTGCACAGATCAGCATCTACGCCGGTGGCATCACGATGATGTATATCTTCGCCATCCAGCTGGTGTCGAAGCGCACCCTCCAGGGTCTCTCCGAGCGCTGGCTGGGCAAGAAGACCATCCTTGCAGCGGTTGTCTCTTTGGTGGGACTGGCTACGGTGGGCGCCATCCTGCTGAAGAACCAGTTTATCACGCAGGCCGTCGATCTGTCCAAGGAGCTGCCCGTCAGCGACCTGGGCAACGCCCTGATGTCTGCCGAGAAGTATGGCTATGTGCTCCCCTTCGAGTTCATCTCCCTCTTCCTCCTGGCGTGCATCATCGGCGGTCTGGTAATTCTCAACTCATATAAGAAAAAGGAGGAGTCGAAATGATTAGCATAGAATATTTCTTCATCCTTAGCGGGCTGCTGTTCTTCATCGGCGTCTTCGGATTTATCACCCGCCGCAACCTCGTGGCGATGCTCATCTCCGTGGAGCTGGTGCTCAACGCCGTGGATCTCAACTTCGCCGCCTTCAACCGGCTGTTGTTCCCCGCAGGACAGGAGGGCATGATCTTCACGCTCTTCTCCATCGGCGTCTCGGCAGCGGAGAGCGCCGTGGCCCTGGCTATTATCATCAATGTTTACCGTCATTTCCACAGCGACCAGGTGAACAGTATTGAGAATATGAAACTCTAATCTCTTAGAAAGTTATGTACAGTTACGCATTTTTGATACTTCTCCTGCCGTTCCTCAGCTTCCTCTTGCTGGGACTGCTGGGAATGAAGATGCCTAAGAAGGTAGCCGGCTACATTGGCACCGCCCTGATGCTGGTGGTGGTCTGCCTCTGCTACTACACGGCATATCAGTACTTTTTCGGCGTGGGCCGCGAGGCTTCCGGCCTCTACCCGACGGTGACGGCCTTCAACCTCACGTGGCTCGACTTCGGCAAGTCGCCCATCTTCGGCATCGACCTGCTCTTCAAGATCGGCTTCCGCCTCACGCCTATCTCTACGATGATGCTCCTGGTCATCACCACGGTCTCCCTGATGGTCCACATCTACTCGTTTGGCTACATGGCCGAGCGCGACGAGAACTATCAGGTAGAGGGCTACGAGAAGGGCTTCCAGCGCTTCTACGCCTTCCTCTCGCTCTTCACGATGTCGATGCTCGGCCTCGTGGTGGCGACCAACATCTTCCAGATGTATCTCTTCTGGGAGCTGGTGGGTGTCTGCTCCTACATGCTCATCGGTTTCTACTATCCGAAGCACGCAGCCGTCCACGCCTCCAAGAAGGCGTTCATCGTCACCCGCTTCGCCGACCTGTTCTTCCTGTTTGGTATCTTGATCTATAGCTACTATGCCGGAACGTTCAACTACGACCTCGGCGTGATGCCTGAACTGGCCAACAACCTCACCCACATGCAGCAGACGGCCTCGTGGCTCATCCCCACGGCGCTCTTCCTGATGTTCATCGGTGGTGCGGGCAAGAGTGCGATGTTCCCGCTCCACATCTGGTTGCCGGACGCCATGGAGGGTCCGACGCCGGTTTCGGCGCTGATCCATGCCGCCACGATGGTCGTGGCCGGTGTCTATCAGGTGGCCAGCCTCTTCCCCATCTACGTGAAGTTTGGCGCCGTCGAGCAGCTCCACTGGATCGCCTACATCGCTGCCTTCACTGCCTTCTACGCCGCTGCCGTGGCCTGTGCGCAGGCCGACATCAAGCGCGGACTGGCCTTCTCCACGATCTCGCAGATCGCCTACATGCTCGTGGCCCTGGGTGTCTGCTTCGCCCTCGACAACCATCATGGTGGCCTGGGCTACATGGCAGCCATGTTCCACCTCTTCACCCACGCCATGTTCAAGGCGTTGCTCTTCCTCTGCTCCGGTGCCATCATCGTGATCGTGGGCAGCAACTTCTACCAGTATATGGGTGGGCTGCGCAAGTACATGCCTATCACCAATGTGTGCTTCCTCATCGGCTGCCTCGCCATCGCGGGCATTCCGCCTTTCAGCGGTTTCTTCTCCAAGGACGAGATCATCGCCGCCTGCTTCCAGTTCTCCCCGTTCCTGGGCTGGTTCATGACGGTGGTGGCTGGTATGACGGCGTTCTATATGTTCCGCCTCTACTACCTCATCTTCTGGGGTAAGAGCTACTACGAGGCCGATCCCGACCACCGTCGCCGCCCGCAGGAGGTGCCCTTCGTGATGTGGGGCCCGCTGGTGTTCCTCGCCATCATCTCCGTCTTCGCCGGACTCATCCCCTTCGGCCATTTCGTGAGCGCCACGGGTGAGAGCTACGACATCCACATCGACTGGAGCGTGGCCACGACGAGTATCGTCGCCGCCGTCATCGGCATCAGCCTCGCCACATGGATGTACGCTGGCAAGGAGTGGCCCGTCGCCGACAAGCTGGAGCGCACCTTCCCCAAGCTCCACAAGGCAGCCCTCAACCGCTTCTACATCGACGACGCATGGCAGTATTTCACCCACAAGATCGTCTTCCGCTGCTTCTCCCGTCCCATCGCCTGGTTCGACCGTCACGTCGTGGACAATACGTTCAACTTCCTGGCCTGGGGCACCAATGAGGCTGCCGAGAGCATCCGCCCGTGGCAGAGTGGCGACGTCCGCGGCTATGCCACCTGGTTCATCTCCGGTGCAGTGGCCCTGTTGTTGGCCCTCCTCTTACTGTTGTAGCATTGATAACTAAAATGGAATAACAAGAAAATGAGTATATTAACATTATTCGTTGTAATCCCCTCCTGATGCTCTTGGGCCTCTGGCTGTCCAAGAACCTCAATCAGGTGCGTGGCGTGATGGTTGTCGGTGCTACCGCCCTGCTGGCGTTGTCCATCTGGCTGACTGTCTATTTCATCGACCAGCGCGCCAGTGGCAATACCGCCAACATGCTGCTCACCTATAGCGTCACGTGGTTCGAACCGCTCAAGATCGCCTATAGCGTCGGCGTGGACGGCATCTCCGTGGTGATGATCCTCCTCTCTGCGATCATCGTCTTCACGGGCACCTTCGCCTCCTGGCAGCTGAAGCCGCTCACCAAGGAGTACTTCCTTTGGTTCGTGCTGCTGAGCATTGGTGTGTTCGGCTTCTTCATCTCCACCGACATGTTCACGATGTTCATGTTCTACGAGGTCGCCCTTATCCCGATGTACTTGCTCATCGGCGTGTGGGGTACGGGCCCGAAGGAGTATTCGGCCATGAAACTGACCCTGATGCTCATGGGTGGTTCCGCACTGCTCATCCTCGGCATCCTCGGCATCTACTTCTTCAGTGGTGCACAGACGATGAACGTGGCTGACCTGGCTCAGCTCCACGCCATGCCGAAGTCCATCCAGAACATCTTCTTCCCGTTTGTCTTCATCGGTTTCGGTGTGCTGGGAGCGCTCTTCCCCTTCCACACATGGAGCCCTGACGGTCACGCCTCCGCGCCGACCGCCGTCTCCATGCTCCATGCTGGTGTGCTGATGAAGCTCGGTGGCTACGGCTGCCTGCGCATCGCGATGTTCCTCATGCCCGACGCCCTGGAGCTCTGGTGTCCTGTCTTCCTCGTCCTCACGACCATCTCCGTGGTCTATGGCGCGCTCTCGGCCTGTGTGCAGACCGACCTGAAGTACATCAACGCCTACTCCTCCGTCTCCCACTGTGGCATGGTGCTCTTCGCCCTGCTCATGTGTACGCAGACCGCCATCACGGGTGCCATCCTCCAGATGCTCTCCCACGGTCTGATGACGGCCCTCTTCTTCGCCGTCATCGGTATGACCTACCACCGTGCCGGCACGCGCGACGTCCGCTACCTTGGCGGCCTGATGAAGGTGATTCCCTTCCTCGCCGTCTCCTATGTCGTGGCGGGTCTCGCCAACCTCGGTCTCCCGGGCTTCTCGGGCTTCGTCGCCGAGATGACGATCTTCGTGGGATCCTTCGAGAATGCGGGCACCTTCCACCGTGTGGCCACCCTCGTGGCCTGTACGTCCATCGTCACGACGGCGGTCTATATCCTTCGCGTGGTGGGCAAGATCCTCTATCAGAAGATCCCCAACCAGAAGTTCTATGAGCTCCACGACGCCACCTGGGACGAGCGCTTCGCCATCGGCGGACTGATCTTCTGCGTGGCCGGACTGGGTCTGTTCCCGCTGGTGTTCCAGAACATCATCTCCGACGCCATCACGCCCATCTTCGACCACATCCACACCTACGTTCCGATGCTGGGCAATCTGTAATCAACCGTATCAAGAAGTAAGAAAGAAATGAATTACAGTCAGTTTCTCTATATGATTCCCGAGGCCGCCCTGACGGCCGCCTTGGTGATACTTTTCGTTGCCGACTTCTGCTCCGCAAAGGACGGAAAGCGCAGTTGGTTCAATCCGCTGGCCTCCCTCCTGTTGGCACTGGTTACGGTCGTATGCTGCTACACCACCACCGCTGGCGAGGCCTCGGCCTTCGGCGGCATGTATCAGGCCAATGCCGGAGTGACGGTCGTCAAGACGATCCTCGCCCTGGGCACGTTCATCGTTGTCTTGATGAGCAAGGCCTGGATCACGAGGGAGGAGAGCCGCGTCCGCGAGGGCGAGTTCTATATGCTCACGGTGAGCACCCTGCTGGGTATGTTCATGATGATGAGCGCCGGCCACTTCCTCCTGTTCTTCCTCGGCCTGGAGATGGCCTCCGTGCCTTTGGCCACGATGGTGGCCTTCGACCTCCACCGCAACGACAGCGCCGAGGCAGCAGCGAAGTTCATCCTCACCGCCACGTTCTCCAGCGGCGTGATGCTCTTCGGTATCAGCTTCCTCTACGGCATGTGCGGCACGCTCTACTTCGACGACGTGGCCCTGCAGATCACACGCCAGGGCTGCACGCCGCTGCTGCTCATGGGACTGGTCTTCTTCTTCAGCGGACTGGGCTTCAAGATTTCTCTCGTGCCCTTCCACTTCTGGACCGCCGACACCTACCAGGGTGCGCCGACCACCGTCACGGGCTATCTGAGCGTCATCTCCAAGGGTGCGGCAGCCTTCACGCTCCTCTCCATCCTCTACCATGTCTTTGGCACGATGATCATGTACTGGCAGGTACTGGTGATGATCGTGGTGGTGCTCTCCATCACCATCGCCAACCTCTTTGCCATCCGACAGGATGAGCTCAAGCGGTTCATGGCTTTCAGCTCCATCTCCCAGGCTGGCTACATCATGCTGGCTGCCGTGGGCACGAGCTGGCAGATGAGTGCCTCCGCCCTCGCCTACTACGTCCTCATCTACGTGGTGGCCAACATGGCGGTCTTCACCATCATCTCCGTGGTGGAGCAAAACAATGGTGGCAAGACGCAGATCAGCGACTACGACGGTTTCTACACCACCAATCCGAAGCTGAGCTTCCTCATGACGCTCGCCCTCTTCTCTTTGGGCGGCATTCCCCCGTTTGCGGGCATGTTCTCGAAGTTCTTCATCTTCATGGCTGGTGTCAAGGGGCACGATGTCTCCACCACGATGGGCGCTTGGGCCTACGCCGTGGTCTTCATCGCCCTGGTCAACACCGTCATCTCGCTCTACTACTATCTGAAGATTGTCAAGGCAATGTACATCCGCAAGAACGACCACCCGCTCCCGACTTTCCAGAGCGACGGCAACACAAAGTTTGCCTTAGCCATCTGCACCGTCGGCGTAGTGCTCTTCGGTATCTGCAGCGCCATCTTCAACACGATTTTCGACCTGATGTAGCATAGCGTTTCATCAGAGCGACAATACCCCCTGCCTCCGCTCCGCGTGGAAGGCAGGGGGATTTTCTTTTGCTGACAGGCTGACTATCATTCGTTCCTCTTTTTCCCTCCCACATTTAGAGGAACAAAATTTGGTCGTAAAGGAAAAAAGCCCTACCTTTGTCTTCCGTTAGTACAAAAAGAGAGAGACGCCCATGAAGCATATTTTACCCATCATACCGATACTGCTCTTGGCCCTGGCTTTCGCTTCCTGCCACCACGGGGAGCGACAGACCCTGCGCAGCGCGCTGCAAATGGCATACGCCGACCCGGACAGTGCGCTGACGATGCTACACACCATCGACCGCCGTGCGCTCCCGCCTGCGGAGAAGGCATACTACGCCCTGACCTATTATCTTGCGCAAAACAAGAGTGGTCTCGACGTAGCCAACGACTCGCTCATCCGCGTCGCCTACAACTACTATGCGAAACTCCCCGAGGACAGCCTTTACGCAAGGTGTATGTACTACATGGGGGTGTATTATTCCTTGAGCGACAGTCTGGAGCGTGCAAGCTATTGCCTCAAAGAGGCAGCACAGGCTGCGAAAGTACAAAAAGACACGGCTACGCTATGTCTGATTTGGTGCAAAAACTCATGGGTGGCGCGCAAGTCCAATGCTCCATTGGGGCTGAAATACGCCAGTCAGGCCTTGGCATTATATCGCAAGTACAGTCAGGCTACGCCGTTGAACACGATCTACTATATTCTTTTGAAAGGAGAGTGCGAAACGCTTTGCGGCAAAAGCCAAGAGGCTCTCAATGGTTGCAAGGAGGCAGAACGACTGGCTCTCTCGTTGGGCGACTCCGCCACATTGTCTAACGTCTATCATGATATGGGCTATTTTGCCACAGGTGCTCACGAAGCAAAGGCGGTCTATTATGCCCGTCTGGCTCGCGACTACTCCTCCATATCCAACATAGAGAAGACTTTATCCCTTGCTGGTGCCTATTGCGAATCAGGGCAATACGCAGCATGCCTCAGCTTGCTGGACACGCTTCATTTGACCAATAACGCTCAACGCTATACGGCCTATTATTGTCGCCATTTTGCCACATTGGCAAACACGACTATGCGGCAGCCAAGACCAACGCCGACTCTGCCTACCACTACATCGAGAAGATGTTTGACGAGGAACTTCAAGAGAAGACGGCCTATTTCGAGAAGTTGATGAAAGAAAATGCAGAAAAGGCGCGGGCCGAAATGAAAACAAGAGCGTTGAGGTTTGCCATCTTCTTTATGTGCTTTTTATGTTTGGGCGCCATGGCCTACGTCTCCACCATCTACAAAAACCATAAGCGCAAGATGGCTGCCAGGCTGAAGGAAGAAGAGGAAAGGCAAGATGATGGTGGAAAACGAAAGAAAGCGCACAGAAAGGCTCTTGGCCGAAGAGGATGCGAAGATGAGGAGCATGAGCGCAATGCATGCCAAGACAGAGAAGCAACACAAAGAAGAGCAAAGGCTCAAAGATGTAAAGATCTCGACCCTGATGGATATCTTCCTCAGTAAACTCGACTTCATGCAGAAACTCGAGAAAGAGAAGGACAAGAAGGAAACACGCATCAAACTGACTGATCATGACAAAGCAAGCATGCAAATGCTTCTCGAAGCCATCGACAAAGAATTTTTAGCCAGGCTCTCGAAAGCGTTTCCACAACTATCAGAACGAGACAAAGAATTACTCATCTTGTTGCGGTTCAATTTTTCAACCAACATCTTGGCAAGGATCATGTGTGTCAGCGAAACCTCAGTCAAACAAAACTTGTATCTTCTCAAGAAAAAAATGGGCTTGGGAAAAGAGGATGACTCTGTTCGAAAATTCATACAGAAGTTTTAGGACAAAACATCTTCAAAACAAGAAGAACGCCACCGAGATCGAAGAGAACAAACACCTCTTTGACTCGGAGGTTCTTCTAAAATCGCCTCCACCACTTTTTCCTCGATTTCTGGGCCTCGATGAGCCTTTTTCTTCAGGGCACTTTTCTTCTTTTAGACCTTTTGAAGAAGTCTAATTCTACGAACAAATAAATAACCATCTATTTTTCAATCTATTACAACCGTTCACCCAATACAAAATCATTAGACCTCAAATATTTGGAGGCAATTGAAGAAATGCTTAATTTTGCAAGCGTAACCAACGTATTACAAAAAATGAAGAAATTGCTATTAGCTATCTGCTTTCTGTTGTGTGCCCTGATGCCCAACTTTGCAGAACCGACTTCCAGCCCACAGTCGGAACAAATTCCAATGGGCTATGATAAAACAATTCCACAAAAAGGAACTCCAAGGACCATCCTCCCCGATGTGACCGCAGAACGTTCCAATAGTATTGTCTCCGTCCTGACTTCGTCACTCAAAAAACACGTATTTTATAACTGATTGACAAACAATATTTTTGTATCTTTGCATCACCTAATATTGGGTGACGCGAAAAGGTATTTTTTAACTATGTTTGTCCGAAAGAAAAACATCGTTCCGGCAATATCGGAGTTATAGTTGCCGAGAAAATTTGTGGCAAGATGAAGGAACTTGTCACAATTGGAGTTGCCTATAATGAGGGAGAGGTCGATAATCTTGTGAATGAAGCAAAAAATGAATGGATTTCAAAGAGAAATCACGCCGCCATCCGCAGCTTGACCTTTTCGGCGAGGAGCGTGAGGCGTGTGACCGTGAGCGTGATGAAGTCCGTCGTGTATTGTCCAATGTGAGCAATATCCTTCTCAATGGTTGTGACCTGATATTGGACCGTACATTTGACCGGATCGGTTTCAACAGGATTGATGACGAAGTGTTCCGCAAGCTTGTAAAGGCTCGTTTGGCATATCCAACGAGCAAGGCTGCTACGGTGGAATATCTGAAAAACCACTTTGACGAGGACGTGGATCTATCCAAAATCTATCGCTATCTTGACAAGCTTAGTGGTCATCAGCACGAAATAGTACAGGCCATAAGCGTGCGCCATACTGCGAAATTGTTTGGTGGCAATATCGGCGTGTTGTTTTATGATGTCACCACACTTTACTTTGAAGCGGATTATGAGGACGAATTGCGCAAGACAGGCTTCTCGAAAGAGGGACGTCACAGTAATCCTCAGATCATACTCGGCCTGCTTGTTAGCCTTGGTGGCTATCCACTAGCATATTGCATCCATGAGGGCAACAAATATGAAGGCCACACGATGCTGCCGACGATAAACGAGTTTGTAAGCAAATACGGTTTGAGAACTTCGTTGTGGTGGCAGATTCCGGACTGATGAACAATGCCAATATAGCGGAACTTGAAGCGCACGGCTACAAGTATATAATAGGTGCGAAGATAAAGAATGAAAGTCAGGAGGTCAAAAAGCTGGATATTGGAACAACCCAAGCGCAACTGCCGATGGTTGAATATGACAAAGGCGGCGGACGTCGTCTCTTGGTCGGCTATACAGATGACCGTGCAAAGAAAGATGCCTACAATAGAGAAAAAAGGAATACGCAGGTTGGAAAAGGCTTATGAGCATGGTGCGCTCACAAAAAGGCAATATCAACAAAAAAGAGGTTACAATAAGTTTTTGTCTATGGATGGTGAAGTGAAAGTCGCCATCAACTATGACCGTATTGCCGATGACTCCAAATGGGACGGTCTAAAAAGGCTATCTCACTAATACGGATATACCAATACAGGATGTATACACAGCATATCACAACCTTTGGCATGTAGAGCGGGCCTTCCGTATAGCGAAATCAAAGATAGAGATACGTCCCATGTTTCATTTTACACGCAAACGTATTGAAGCCCATATATGCATCTGCTTTGTGGCTTTGAAAGTATACAAGGAGTTGGATCGCATGCTGAAAGTCTCAGAGATTAAGATGAGCGTGGACAAGGTGCTTGCATTGGCAAAGACAATCACAACGATACAGATCAAGCTTCCTCTAAACAAGGAGGTTTATACGCAAACCATGCTGATGGCAAGGCATCAGAAAATAGCTAAACTCTTTGATGAGAATTTTTGGGTGACGCAATGACGAAGTCAGGAAAAAGGAACTCCAAGGACCATCCTCCCCGATGTGACCGCAGAACGTTCCAATAGTATTGTCTCCGTGCATGTGAAACGCTACACTGGATACGTGTCAACATACATCGTTGACTCGAATGGGGTCACGGTCAGCACCTCAATGGGCTACGCCATGGATGGACAGTACGACACAAACTGTGTGATGGACAACATAGCTCATGACAGCTATACCATTCATGTAGTATTGGACGACTGCTCTTATATAGGGTATTTTGAAATGTAAGAAAACGCCCATAAGCGAATTGTCTTTTTTCACAGCAAAAAAGAAATTAGCGAAGGCTATATTGTTTAACACTAAAAACAAACAATTATGAAAAAAGTCTTAAGATTTTGGATCTGGCTGTTTTTGTTCAGCCTTTTCCCTGTAACAACCTCGGCGCAAGTCCAAAGATACGTATCAAAACAGAAGGCACTCTCCATAGTCCAAGAAAAAATTTCGTGGACAAGATGTCGATTACTACCTCATCGACGAAAACAAGTCACCCACATGGCAAGTCTTTGTGGATGCCGAACCTATGAAGGGCTGGAAACACGACTGTTATGTCATAAGAATTCCTAAGTCTTTGGATATAAGCCATAGTACCCAATTTCCACAGCTATTGCTGACGACCCCGCCTCAAGGAGAATACACACCGCTTCTAGTCACGAATCGCTATGGAAACAACGCCAACTCCAAGCCAAGAGTGAAGAAAGCCGTGCCTTCTTTAAACGAAGGCGCCTCCACGGCCTCAAGAACGTACGCGGTCATTCTGAGTGGCGGAGTAGACAAGTTTAGTAATTACGAGCGTTACTGGAACGATTGCTCTTTCATTTACCAAACGCTGGTCAACAAGTATGGGGTTCCCAAGCAAAACATCTATCCTATCATGTCTGACGGAGACAACCCTGCCGTTGACATGCATTGCACGTCGGGAAGTTTTGTCTCCCAGCCTCTTGACCTCGACTTTGACGGTGTGGCGGACATCCATCTTGCCGCCACGAAGGACAATGTGAGGAACACGTTGAGCACTTTGTCCAAGAAGCTGAACAAGGACGACCATCTGTTCTTCTTTGTCATAGACCATGGCGCCTCGGAAAACGCCAACTCGTTCATTTGTCTTTGGAACAATGGGAGGCTTTCTGATTCAGAATTGGCCAACATGCTGGATCCTTTCTGCAAGAGATCCGTGAACGTCAATGTCGTGCTTGGGCAATGCTTTGCGGGTGGATTCAACGAGAAACTCAAAAGGAAAGGAATCGTAGTGGCTTCCGCTGCGCGGGGCAATGAGTTCTCATGGGCTTGCCCAGACATTCCGTACGATGAGTTTGTCTATCAGTGGACGTGCGCGGTGAACGGAGCTACCCATACGGGCTCGCCGGTACAAGCAGACAAGGACAACAACGGACGGGTGACGATGGAAGAGGCATTCGATTATGCCCTGGAACACGACAGGAGAAAGAACGAGCACCCAGTGTATAACTCTACCCCACTTTCTGTCGGAGAGGATCTGGCGTTCAATCACCTTGCGCCTTCGGTAGATCTTTATATTCCTGATGATGAAACAGATACGGGCAAAGAGCCAAATACGAAAACCACGGCTTTTTGGAAGAGTCCCTATATTTGGGTTCGCAATCAAGCGGATGGAGTTTACAAGCATGAAAATCCCGAGTATTCTCTCGAGCACCCCGGAGCCTTTGTGTATGTACGTGTTTATAATAGGGGCAAGGACAATTATACTGGAGGAAAATATCTGGTAGCCTATTGGGCCAATGCCTCCACAGGTTTCAGAGACGCATCATGGAAGGGTCGGGAAACCAATGCGGATGGAGACGTTTCGGGTGGATTTACACGTTTTGTAAAAATAGAACCCATTGAAGCCGGAAAATACAGGGATGTCAGACTGTTTTGGCCCTTGCCTGACCATGACGAAAATGATGACCCCCATTATTGCCTGTTGGCCAAGATTATGGATCAGTCGTATGATGATGGTTATGTTCCAGGAGTGACCTATTTCGATGTGTTAGGGGCTAATGATCAGGCGCAAAAAAATGTGACTATCATACGTAAGGAAGAACTGACAAAAGCAGTTGACGTCTATGTCCGAAACGTAGCCTCTACGACAAAGAGCTACACGCTTGAATTGGTTCCACAAACAGCCGCAGACGCCAAACTTTATTCAATGGCTAAGGTTGAGATGGAAATGAGCCCTGCGATCTATGATGGCTGGGTGCGTGGAGGCATGTGCTCACAGAACCTTGAATGTCCAGCGTATCAGTCCAATGGTGCAAACCGTGTGGTCAAGTTTGTCTCAGCACAAAGTCAAATGCAAAAAATACAGATGAGAGGGGAAGAATTTGACGTAGTTCGCGTAAAATTTGATTTCTTCAAGACAGACAACCATAGTTCTTTCTATACTTTCGATTTGATTCAAAAAGATGATGAAGGAAATATCATAGGCGGAGAGACCTTTGTCGTGGAATCTCCGATCTTACTCGGCCCAGTGGTTATCACGCCCGTTCCCACACCCGACGGAAGCGTCGAATTGAATACTGATTCGGCACAAGCTTACAAGTCTGTCAAGTGGATGGACGGAAGAGGGGAAAACTTGGGTGAGAAAAGCTCTGTCGTTGTAAACCCCAAAGCAACAGGATATGATTATTCCGTCGTGGCTATGACAGAGGAAGGCGACATGTGCACTGGAAGTATCACCTTGGAAAAAGATGGTGGGATCAAGTCGGTGGGCAACCCAACCCCAGAACGTCTGATCGTAGCTCTTGAGACCCCAGCCCCTGCAATGGCAACACTGTCGGTCACTTCTGTACTCGACGGAACATGTGTTATTTCATGTCCTGTTGCCGCGGGTGCGGAAAATGTCTCCCTTGACACTTCCCGTCTTTCCCGTGGAGTGTATGTTGTTTCTTATTCTGTAAATTCGGAATTGATAGATCAAAAGAAAGTAAGATTAGATTAAACTCTATTGTCATCCCGTTGCCCATTCTAATGGGTAACGGGACGGCCTCGGATACATTATAAATATTAACAACAGTTTAAACTTTTAGTTATGAGAATAATTAATGCTTTACTTTTCGTCATGTTTGCCCTGTCGGCAAACGCAGCGGACGGGACTGTCGGGACAGTCTCAGTCCAAAAGGAAAACAACTTGTCTGTGAATGGTGAGGCTCCATTGTCCCTGACGCTTGACGGCAAGGATCCTCAGAGCTGCCAGTTCCTATCCAAGAGGGCCCCAGATGAGAACCATGAGTTCACGTGGAAAGAAGTGACGACGACCCGTGGCGGCGAATTGGCAGAGATGTTGGGCGACCAGCTTCGCAGTATAGACTCATTAGTTGTCAAAGGTAATGTCAATGACGACGACTTCCATGCCATGTGGGATGCCTCCCTCCATGGCAATCTTTCCGTCATCAATTTGGAAAACGCAGTTGTTGAGAACAACGCTATTCCTGACAATGCCTTTTATCATGCGAACGAACAATACGAGGGAGACTCCAATGAGCGCTTCTATTACATCGCTCTGAGAAGGATTATTCTTCCCGAGGGTTTGGAGAAGATAGGCAATTCAGCCTTTTGCCAGGCTTATGCCCTCAGGCAAGTGAACTTCCCGTCCTCTCTTCGTTATTTGGGAGAGTATGCGTTTAATGCCACAAAGCTGGAAATAAACCCATTGGTCATCCCCGAAGGGGTTGAGGAGATCAGTAAGTACGCTTTTGCCTTCTGTCATAAGCTGAAAGGCAAGGTTGTACTGCCATCGACGACGAAGTCGATAGGTGAGTGGGCCTTTTATGGGTGTCCCATTACCTCCGTCAATTTTCCCGAAGGCCTTGAGTCCATTGGCAGAAATGCTTTTTGGCAGTGCGATTTGAGGGAGGTGACGCTTCCTGGCTCATGCCGTTTTTCCAAATGGGGTGGTCAGTTCGGTTTAAACTGGCATCTTGAGAAAATCACTTTTGCAGACGGTCCGACGGAGATACCCATCGAATTTGTGACGAATTGCGTCAGACTTCGTGAAGTGAATTTCCCGCATACCATCAAGCATATTGGTGATCACGCTTTCTATTTGTGCATTTCATTAAAGCGTCTGGAGTTTCCCTTGGGAATGCAGTCTCTTGGAGAAGAGGCCCTTGCAGGCCTGGACTCTTTGGAGTGCATAGTCTTCCCCGCCTCGATGAAGTCTTTGGGCACTGAGAGCTGCGCCCAGTGGAGGGACATCAAGGAAATCTATTGCGCCGCCATGGAGCCCCCCGTGTGCGATCCTACGGACGGTGGTGTCTTTTCTGGTTTTGGTTTCCCCGATGGCTTTGACACCCCCGTTGTCTATATCCCCAAGGGTACTATCAACAAGTACAAGGATACTTCTCACAACTGCATGGGCTGGGAGAAATTCTGGAACTATGTCGAGATTGACCCGAGCGAGTTCCCCACAACGGCCATCGATTCCCCTGCTATTGTGGAGACACAAAGCAAGGAAAACAGCATCTATGACCTGATGGGCAGGAAAGTGGAGCGTCCGCAAAAGGGTAATATCTATATCCAAAACGGCAAGAAGTTTGTGGCAAAGTAAAGGTTGACCTCTTCATTCATTAATTAAAAAAATACGATAAGGCCACTGGGACTAAGAGGACTAACGAACCTTGGGTCTCGGTGGCCTTTGTCGTAAATGATTTTCAAACTTGATAGTTTAGTTTGTTCACTATTTCGACAAGTCTCTCTATATATAGGCTGCTGGTAGAGATTGGAAATAGCAACCTTTGGGCGGATAAAACTGGAGGAAGGGCATGAGGAAAGGTCGCAATGAAGGTGTAAAACATTCATGTATGATGAGTTAATAATGCCAAAAAAAATATCAAGAACAATGTGATACCCATCTATTCTTTGTATCTTTGCAAAGTAGAATTGAGTAATTCGCAATGAAGAATTGAGTAATTCGCAATGAAGAATTGAGTAATTCAAGAGAAAGAACTGAGTTATTCGTATCTGCGAATTGAGTAATTCGTCAGGAAGAATAGAGTTGTTTAATATTAATAATTATAGAATATGGGTGAGTATAGAAGACCACATTACAACTTGATGTTGAGTAGGTTGAGCGAAAGACGTAAGTGTATATTTGTTTTGGCAGGACCAAGGCAGGTTGGCAAATCAACGGTTATGGCACAAATAGCAGAGACTATTGATAAGGTCGTATTTCAATTTAATGCTGATTCTGTAAATGAAGAAGATTCGGATTGGATTCGACGTTCTTGGGAGTCTGTGCGAAGCCGAATGGACATTCAGCATTTGCAAGAAGCTGTTCTTGTAATAGACGAGATACAGAAAATACGCAGATGGAGCGAATATGTGAAGAAAGAGTGGGATACCGATACACTCAATCATGTAAACCTCAAAGTCGTATTGCTGGGTTCGTCTCGCTTGCTTTTGCGCAAAGGGCTAACCGAGTCTTTGGCTGGTAGATTCGAGTTGATTCGTATGGGGCATTGGACTTTCCCAGAAATGAAAGCCGCCTTCGGGTTATCACTCCAACAATGGATTTATTTTGGAGGTTATCCTGGCTCAATGGATTATATAGGGGATTTTAGGCGTTGGAAGAAATATGTTAAGGACTCTCTTGTGGCTCCTGCCATTGAAAAGGATGTTCTCTTAACTTCGAATATTTACAAGCCTTCCCTCATGTCACAGCTTTTTGAGGTCGGTTGTTCTTATTCTGGTGAGTTGTTGTCACTCACCAAAATGCTTGGACAATTGCAAGATGCAGGCAATGTTACGACTTTGTCTTCTTATCTCGAAATATTGAAGCAAGCCAACTTGCTTTGTGGACTTCAAAAGTTTGCTTGCGATGAGGCTCGTAAAAGGCAGTCTATCCCAAAGTTTTCAGTGTTTAACAATGCTTTGCTCACGGCATATCGCGGTAAGGGGTTTGACAAAGATTATGTTGACCCTATGATTTGGGGCAGATGGGTGGAATCAGCAGTGGGTACTTGCCTTCTCGATTTTGTGGAGGACAATGACTGTCATCTCTATTATTGGCGAGATCATAATAATGAGGTGGATTATATTCTGGAATCACAAGGGGATGTCGTTGCCATAGAGGTTAAGAGTGGAAAGAGAGGCATGAATAGTGGTATTCCTATGTTTCAAGAAAAATTCCATCCTCTAAAATCAATCGTTGTAGGCACTGATGGTATTCCTTTTGAAGAATTCTTCTGTATGGATATCATGCAATTATTTGGATAAAATTGGTGATTTGCTTGATAGTTGTGTTTGTTCGCTATTTTGATAAATCAGAACCGGTATCTCTTGGCTGCTGATAGAGATTGGAGGTAGCAGCCTTTGGGCGGATAAAACTGGGGAAAGGGCATGAGGAGAAGCCGCAATGAAGGCTTTTAGTCTGCGATGGGCTTTGTTAAATGGATACGGGGAATAGTTAATGGGGCGTTAATTCATGCTAATCGGCTTGCATTCGGCTGGACGGAAGTTTATCTTTGTATAGAGGCTGCGTCAGGGCAAATGGTGAGTCAGGCTTCTTGGCATGAACGGCAGGAAGAGGCGAGTGGCTGAAACGTAAAATAGATTCAAAAGAAACGATGGTGAAAAAGTTAAATTTCTTATCAATCTCCTCGATTGAGAGTCGGAAAAGACCGTTCTCGTATCGGTCTCGTATCAATCACGTATTGATCACGTATTGATCCCGTATCGATCCCGTATCGTTCTCCTATCGTTCTCCTATCGTTCTCGCTTCCGGAAGCGGAAACAATACGGAAACAATACGGAAACAATATGAGGTCGATATATGCTGGAAGGGAGGACGATATGTGGTGGGTACATGGTGAAGCGTGTGATTGAAGCTTTCCCTTAGAGCAGGGCACAATGAAACGACCATAACAAGCGGGTCGTTCATTTCGGATGAAGCCGTTTTCGGTTAAAAAACAGAAATACCCAAAAAATAATGTTTTTATTGGCTTCAATCTCGGATTTTGTGGCTATCTTTGCGGTAAGATATGCTATACACAGCATAACCCAAGAATAAGAAAGCAAAACCATGACAGCTACAGAGCAGACAAAACAGTCGTTGGAGCGGTTTTTCAACAAGATTGCCCAAAAGTTACCCTCATGTGACGAACCGTCGCTGATGAGCGACATTCACGTCAGAGTGTCGCAGGAAAGCGGCGACGTGATGGCGTTCGACGACGACGAGAACGAAATAACCCGTTGTGTCGTAGAGCCTTGGATAGACAACAAGGAGGACGACTTCTACGACAAGGTGACCAGTCAGCTCCGCCAGCAGATGACGGCGATGAGCCAGGTGGTAGAAGGTCTTGGCGTGATGAAGCCCTACAGCTATGTGCTCGAAGATGACGACAAGGACAGCATCGCAGAGCTCTACGTCGTGGACGACGACACGATCATCGTGGGCGGCGACCTGATGGACGGACTGGACGAGGACCTGGACCATTTCTTCAACCAGCTGATGGATGAACATTGCTAAGCGACTGGCCCTCGGGCTTTCCGCGCTGACCCTCGGCAGCATAGCCGCCACGGCCCAGCGCCACGAAATCCTCGACCCCAACATTCGGTCGCTGCAGGTCATTGCCGACAACGACTGGAGACGGATGCCCATCATCGGCCTCCGTGGGGGGCAATTGTCCGTCAGTTTCGACGACCTCACACACGAATACCACCGCTACGCCTACCGGCTGACGCATTGCGAGGCCAACTGGAAGCCTTCGGAGGCACTCTTCGAGAGCGACTACTGCGACGGCTTCGCCTCGGGCAACACCATCGACGACGTGCAGGAGAGCATCCTCACCAACACGCTCTACACCCACTATCGACTGACGCTGCCCAACGGACAGTGTGCGATGAAGCGGTCGGGCAACTACCTGCTGACCATCTACGACGAGAACGACGACGACCGCGAGGTGGCACGCATTGCCTTTATGGTGACGGAGCCGGCCGAGGCACAGATGGGCGTGGGGCTAAAGGTGCTGACCAATACGGACGCAACCATCAACCAGCACCACCAGCAGGTGGAGATGGAGGTGGGCTATGGAGGATACAGGGTGACGGACCCACAGCGGCAGATCACCACCGTGGTGCTCCAAAACCAGCGCTGGGACGACGCCCGCTGGAATGCTCGCCCGCAATATACGATGGCCGACGGACTGAGGTGGAGCCACTGCGGCGACTACCTCTCTGGGCGGGCAACGAGTATCGGAAGTTTGAGATCCTCTCGACCGACGTGGCAGCCATGGGAGTAGATCGCATCGACTGGGACGGCACGCAGTATCATGCCTACCCCTGGACGGGAGAGCCACGCCCCAACTACATATACGACCCCGACGCAGACGGCGCCTTCGTGATCCGCAACTCGGACAACTACCATGCCAATACGGAGAGCGACTACCTGCTGGTACACTTCCGCTACCGCTGCGAGAAGCCCTTTCAGGAGGCAGTCTATCTGAACGGCAACTTCACGCAGGACCGCTTCCTGCCACAATACAGGATGGAATATCATGCCGAGACACAGAGCTATGAATGCAACGTGCCGCTAAAACTGGGTTATTACAACTATCAACTATTGATGATCGACGAGGCAGGACGCCCTGCCCTGCTCCCCACAGAAGGTAACTTCTACCAAACAGAAAACAGCTACCAAGCACTGGTCTATTACCGACCGATAGGCGGACGCACGGACCAGCTGGTAGGCTATGCGCAGATGAAGTGCAACGAACGGTAGGAACAGAAACCCCAAAAGACTGACAGTGATAATAGATATGAGAACAAGGAAAGCGATATTGCTGATAATGCTACTGGCGACGGTGCTGGGACTGGATGCAAAGACGTGGGAGGCAGAGGACATCCCGATGGTGCACCTCACCGACGCACGCCGCTACGTCTGCGACCCCGACGAGATCCTCTCGCAGACGGAGCGCGACTCTATCGACAGCTATCTCCTGCGCCTCGACAAGCAGTGTGGCGTGGAGTCGGTGTTCGTCATCGTAAAGCGCGTGAGCAACGGCGACACGTTTCGCTTCGCACAGGACCTGGGCAACCGCCAGGGAGTGGGAAGCAAGAAGACCAACCGCGGACTGGTGGTGGTCGTAGCCGTGGAGGACCGCCGATACTTCATCGCTCCGGGAGAGGGCCTGGAGAAAGACCTGACCGACATAGAGTGTGACGACATCGGGCGGGCTTGCATCGTGGCCAACATGAAGCGCGGAGAGCCCGGACAGGCCGTACTGGCCACGGCCCAGGCGGTCTATAAGAAACTGAAGACCGGGACGACAGGGATCCAGGAGAACACCGACGAGGACGCTGGCACAGGACTGGCAATCGTCCTCTTCACCGTGATCTGCATCGTCGTCGTCCTCGTCATCCTCAACCGCAGGGACAACCGCGGCAAGGGTGGCGGCGGTGGAGGAGGAAGCCGACGCTCTGGCGGCCCCTTCATCATCTGGGGCAACCCGGGCCACACCAACGACTCCGGAAGCGGATGGGGCGGAGGATTCTCCGGCGGCAGCTTCGGAGGCGGGAGTTTCGGAGGAGGTGGTGCTGGCGGAGGCTGGTAAGCCTACAGCGGGGGCCCACTCCAACAGGAAGCCAAAGTCCACCAAGACTACGGAGACAACAACAGAATTATAATCAGAAAACGATTAGTATATGGAATCAAAGAAGCTAATGAAAGTAGGGTCTATCGTCGTGGTAGTCCTGATGATTGTGGGGTGGCTGGTGAGCAGCTACAACTCCATGGTGTCCAACCAAGAAGAGGTGACAACGGCGTGGAGCAATGTGGAGGCGGCTTATCAGCGCCGTGCCGACATGATGCCGCAACTGGCAAAAATCGTGAAATCGTATGCCAAGCACGAGCGCGAGACGTTTGAGCAGGTGACGAAGGCACGCAATGCGGCCACACAGATACACCTCGACGCAGCCGACCTCACACCCGAGAAGCTCAAGGCCTTCGAGCAGGCACAGAACCAGGTGACGCAGGCGCTCTCCCGCCTCATCGCCGTCTCGGAGCGCTACCCCGACCTGAAGGCCAGCGAAAACTACAAGTCGCTGATGGTGCAGGAAGAAGGCACGGAGAACCGCATCAACGAAGCACGCCGCCGCTACAACGAGAGCGTGCAGGGCTACAACCTCTCCATCCGCCGCTTCCCCAACAACCTCCTCGCGGGTATGTATGGCTTCGAGCGCATGACGAAGTTTGAGGCTGCGCAGGGTGCGGAGAAGGCTCCGGATCTCGACATCTAAGGGAAAGACATCGGCACGATGCGTCCGCTGCTTGGTGGACGCATCGTACGGATGCCCTACCCTCCTACTTTCTGACGATACTCCTCCTTGATGCGCTGCTCCACCTCGTCGAGCGTCTTGCGACTGACCCTGACAGCCTTGAAATAAAGGAAAACAAAGAAAAACACAATGGCGAGGACGAGGGAAATCACAAAATTGAGCACCTGCGACTTGACGCCCAGCCACGCCACAAACTCCATGCTACCGATGAGGGCGGCAGGCGCCACCAATGCGTCCGCCCAGTTGTGCTTGCGGTAACTGCGGAGGATGCGCTGATACTCTTCGTCTTCTTGCAACAGGCGCTGACGATTGTCAGCCCATTTTTTCTCGAATGTTTTCTCTATCATAAGTTTCTGCTTGGTTCGGTGATTCAAAAGATCGGTGAAACGATCGTTCAGTGAGACAAAGCGATCATACAAATAGGCGCGCTGTGATACCATCGCTCAGATAGATGCCCCGGCGAGTGAGGCGCAGGTGGTCGTCTTCGCGGACGAGATAGCCCTGGCGCAAGTCCTGGTCGGCAGCAGCTAAAAGGAAGTCGAGGCGCTGGCTTCCGAAGTCGCGTCGGATCTTGCCCAGATCAATACCTTCTGCTGTGCGCAGCGACGTCAGCACCACGTCCTCATAATGGGTGTCGGGATCGAGGGCCTCCACCGTGCAGGGCCGTTCACCACGACCGATGGCAGCGATATAGGTTTCGATGTCAGCCACATTCCATGACCGCTGCCGTCCGTCGAAGGAGTGGGCAGAGGCTCCCAAGCCCATATAGGGCACGTCGCGCCAATAGCTACTGTTGTGGCGGCTCTCGCGCTGGGGCAAAGCAAAGTTGCTGATCTCGTAGTGGCGGTAGCCGGCAGCAGTAAGCCGGTCCACCAGGCAGTCGTACATGCGGAGCGAGAGGTCGTCGTCGATCTCTTGAATGCGCCCCTCGCTGAGCCAGCGATGGAGCGTCGTCCCCTCCTCGTACATCAGACTATAGGCCGAGATATGCTCCACGCCGAGACGGAGGGCCTCGTCGATGTCCTGTTCCCAGTCGGCGAGGGTCTCGCCCGGAAATCCGAACATCAGGTCGATGGAGATATTGCGGATGCCCGCCTGGCGCAGCAGCGTCGTGGCCCGTCGCACCTCAGCAGCCGTATGGCGACGGCGAAGCAAGCGCAGGCGGTCGTCGGAGAAGGTCTGCGCCCCCATCGAGATGCGGTCGATGGGCGATTGGGCAATCCAATCCGCAAACACTGGGGTGACGTCGTCAGGATTACACTCCATCGTCACCTCGACAGGCTGCGGCCTATATACCTTATATATATAGGAGAAGAGACGGTCGAGCTGATCCGTTGTGAGCTGACTCGGTGTGCCACCCCCGAGATAGATCGTCGTGATGGCCTCGTCAGCAGGCAATTCCTCCGCCCGCAACGTCAGTTCCTGGCAGAGGGCATCGACGTAGGCATCGCGCAGCGCGGGAAGCGTCGTCGAATAAAATCCGCAATAGACGCAACGACTGGCACAAAATGGTATATGTATGTATAATCCTGTCATTTCACTTGCAAAAGTACTAATTAATTTTAAAAAATAGAGCACTTTTGCCATCGTTGTTTGGCTTTTACAAAAAAAATGCCTAATTTAGTGGGCGAAATGACAGAAATGCCTGTCCTCTTTCAATTACCCTACAAGTAAATAACGATATTATTAATCGCTTAAATCTATCCGATATGAAAGTATATCAGACAAATGAGATTAAAAACATTGCCTTGATTGGCAGTGCGGGTAGCGGCAAGACCACACTTGCCGAGAGTATGCTTTTCGAAGCTGGTATCATCAAACGTCGTGGCTCCGTAGAAGCCAAGAATACGGTAAGCGACTATTTCCCTGTGGAGCAGGAGTACGGCTATTCGGTCTTCCCCACCGTATTCCATGCAGAGTGGAATGGCAAAAAGCTCAATATTATCGATTGTCCGGGTAGCGACGACTTTGTGGGGGGTGCCATCACGGCCCTCAACGTCACCGACCAAGCCGTCATACTCATCAATGGCCAGTATGGCCCGGAGGTTGGCACACAGAACAACTTCCGATATACCGAAAAGCTGCACAAGCCGGTCATCTTCCTCGTCAACCAGCTTGACAGCGACAAATGCGACTTTGATCAACTCATCCAAAGCATGAAGGACATCTATGGTCCGAAGTGCGTGCAGATCCAATATCCCGTCCAGACGGGTCCCGACTTCCACGAGATCATCGACGTGCTCATCATGAAGAAACTCTCATGGGGTCCGGACGGTGGCGCACCGAAGCGCGAGGAGATTCCCGCCGAGGAGATGGAGAAAGCCATGGAGCTCCACAAGGCGCTCGTGGAGGCTGCCGCCGAGAACGACGAGGCGCTGATGGAAAAGTTCTTCGAGGAGGAGACGCTCACGGAGGACGAGATGCGCGAGGGTATCCGCAAGGGCCTGGTGATGCGCAACATCTTCCCGGTGTTCTGCGTCGATGCCCACAAGGACATGGGTGTGCAGCGCCTGATGGAGTTCCTGGGCAATGTCGTGCCCTTCGTCAGCGAGATGCCGAAGGTCCACAACACGCGTGGTGAGGAGGTGACACCCGACTCCAACGGTCCGGAGAGCATCTACTTCTTCAAGACGGGTATGGAGCCGCATATCGGCGAGGTGAGCTACTTCAAGGTGATGAGCGGATCGATCAAGTCAGGCGACGACCTGACCAATGCGGACCGTGGCAGCAAGGAGCGCATCGGACAGATCTTCGCCTGTGCGGGTGCCAACCGCATCCCCGTGGATCAGCTCAACGCGGGCGACCTGGGCTGCACCGTGAAACTGAAGGATGTCAAGACGGGCAACACGCTCAACGGCAAGGGTACGGAGGAGCGTTTCGACTTCATCAAATATCCCAACTCCAAGTATTCACGCGCTATCAAGGCCGTCAACGAGAGCGATACGGAGAAGATGATGGCAGCCCTGCTCAAGATGCGCCAGGAGGACCCGACATGGGTGGTGGAGCAGAGCAAGGAACTGGGCCAGACGATCGTTCATGGACAGGGAGAGTTCCACCTGCGCACGCTGAAATGGCGTATGGAGAACAACGAGAAACTCGCCGTGAAGTTTGAGGAGCCGCGCATCCCGTATCGTGAGACCATCACGAAACTCTCTCGCGCCGACTACCGCCACAAGAAGCAGTCGGGTGGTGCCGGACAGTTTGGCGAGGTCCACCTGATTGTGGAGCCATACGCCGAGGGCATGCCCGATCCGACGACGTTCAACATCAACGGTCAGGAGTTTAAGATGAACATCAAGGGCCGCGAAGAAGTGGACCTGGAGTGGGGCGGCAAGCTCGTCTTCATCAACTCCGTGGTCGGTGGTGCCATCGACGCACGCTTCATGCCCGCCATCCTCAAGGGTATCATGGACTGCATGGAGCACGGTCCGCTGACGGGTAGCTACGCCCGCGACGTGCGCGTGATCGTCTATGATGGCAAGATGCACCCGGTGGACAGCAACGAGCTCTCCTTCATGCTCGCCGCGCGCCACGCCTTCTCCGACGCCTTCAAGCAGGCTGGTCCGAAGATTCTGGAGCCGATCTACGACCTGGAGGTCTATGTGCCGGCCGACTACATGGGCGACGTGATGAGCGACCTGCAGGGCCGCCGCGCCATGATCATGGGTATGGACAGCGAGGCTGGCTACCAGAAGTTGCAGGCGAAGATTCCTTTGAAGGAGCTCTCCAACTACAGCATCGCGCTCAGCTCCCTCACGGGTGGACGCGCCAGCTTCTCGACGAAGTTTGCAAGCTACGAGCTGGTGCCCAACGACATCCAACAGAAGCTCATCGCCGAGCATGAGGCTGAGCAGAAGGACGAAGACTAAAAAATGGGAAGCTTCCTCCTGATCAAGACTGCATAAAAAAATGATGCCGCCCGAATCAGCTTTTGACTGGTTCGGGCGGCTTACTTATGCGTGGTTGGGGGCGACACGCGGGAGGCGAAGCGCGAAGCGAAACGGGAGGCGAAGCGCGGGGCGAGTCGCTACGGGAAGTTATCGGGGGCAGAAGACCTTCATGACCTTGGAGCCAACCTTGACGATGTTGATGCCTCGCTGCAACTGCGAGATGCGGCGGCCCTGCACGTCGTAGTATTCCGCCTCGGTGTCGTTGAGCAGATCGACGAGGGTAGCGGCATCTACCTGGTTGGTGCCCTCATCCACGCCGATGGTGAGTTGGGCGGATCTACCCTCCTGCATAGCATCGGGCTGGATATAGGCGCGGTAGGCAGCAATCTTCACGCCGGTGGCAACAGGCTTGTAGTCGCTGACCAGGCGGAACTGGTCTTTGGCGATGAAATAGCAGTCGTCGTTGAGTTCGATGGGCGCAAACGTACCGATCAGACGAGGACCTCTCGCTGCATTCTGCTGACCATTCTCCTCCGTCTTGGGTTCTTTCACGGCCTTCGCCTTCTCGTCGGGAGAAGCCGTACCGCTCACGACGCGGAAGCTGGTCTGATCGGCGTTTTTCTTGCGAACGACGACAGGCTGGCCTGCCTCTATCACGCCTTCCTCCACGCGCACGAGCTCGACACTCTCCATCCCTACCGACTTCAGGGTATAGAAGTAGCAGGTGTTGGCCTCCGAACTGGGAAGGATGGTATAGGGCAGACAGAGCGTTGCCCATTCAGACTTTACCTCTCGCTCGTAGGAAGCATTGTTCACGTCGCAGTCTTCGTAGAGCTCATAAGCCTTGCTGTCATCCAAAGGCAGCGCGCCGATGGTGAGTGGGTAGCCTGTGGCTCCAATGATCTCATTGCCATTCGTGCCAACCTTCTTGGTGAGATAACCCGATTCGTAGTTCGCGTAAGTCTCATTTTCCTTTGTAGGTTCGTAGGAGATAGCGCCTTTCAGTGAATGGCAGTCGCGGAACATATTTGAACTTGAAACGCTATTATTAAATTTGAAAAGATCGCTGACATAGATGGTCTGAAGCGCGGAGCATCCGTCAAACATATCGGTAGCAGATTTTGCCATACCGGTGTCGAAACTGGAAAGATCGAGCATTTGAAGGCTACAGCATCCCTTGAACATAGCATCCAGCTGCATTTTGGGCTTATCAGCCGGGAAGTTGGACACGTCGAGAAACTTAAGAGAACTGCAACCAGAGAACATAGCGTATAAGCCGTGATATAACACTCCCTTCGCATTGAAATGGGACAAGTCAAGCGAATCCAAACTTGAACAATTAGAAAACATTTGGTTCATGGATGTCACTTTCTCCGTATTGAAAATTGAAATGTTGAGATCATGGAGCTTTGTGCACCCATAGAACATTTGGGCCATTGTTGTTACTCTCTCTGTGTTGAAATGGGAAAGGTCGAGCGTTTCGAGGTTCGAACACAGGGCAAACATCCCTGACATATTCTCGACGTTGGACGTGTTGAGATTTTCGATACCCTCTATGCTGGTAAGATTCGTACAACCATTAAACCAATTGGAGCACGTTGTGTGGGTTTCATCCCGGAAACCGGCTTTGAAGACCACCTTCTTAATTTCTGCAGCATGCGTGTCCCAATTCGGATTATTTCCATAGCTCAAATCAAGGATGTTCTCGCCCACGGGCTTCGTGGCGCCGCGATGGAAGGAGAGCGTGCCGGTTGGCGCATCCCATCGCACCCAACTGGCAGTAGCAGCCGTGAGATAACCTTCCGCTCCCGTGTGAGCCATCTCCTTACCCGTCTTAGCAGGGTTAAAGTTTGGCAGATTAACACATCCGTCAAAAGCCGAAGAACCTAGCTTTACTTTATCTGTAGTAAATGCAGAAGTGACATAGATTTTCTTGAGGTTTTCGCAATTTTCAAACGCACTTTCCATGGTAACCATTTTGGGCGTTGCAAACGAGGAGAGATCAAGCGTTTCAAGCTTCGTACATGAGAAGAACATCCGGGTCATAGATCTCATGTTCTCCGTATCAAAACTGCTTAAATCAATACTTTCAAGGTTAGTACATCCTTCAAACATATTTTGCATGCCAGTCACCTTTCTGGTATTGAAACTGCTGAGATCGAGACTCCGAAGTGACGAGCATTTTATGAACATTGATGACATTTGCGTCACATTTGCAGTATTAAAGCCAGGGAGATTGAGACTCCGAAGTGACGAGCAATTATTGAACATTCCTAGCATAGTGGTCACGTTTTCGGTATTAAAACTGGAGACATCGAGGGTTTCAAGCGTGCTACAATCGCAAAACATATTCTCCATAGTGGTTACTTGTCCAGTTTTAAAACTAGTAAGATCGAGCTTGGAAAGCGCCTTACAGCCATAGAACATCTCTTCCATGGCTTTCACGTTTTCAGAATTAGAACCGGATAGATCGAGTTCGGTAAGACTTTCGCAACCTCTGAACATTGCTTTGAGATTAGTCACGCTGCTGCCTATGAAGCCTTTGGGCAACTTGAGTGAGCGTAGATGCTTAGAGTTCTCAAACATAGTTACCATGTTTGTGACCTTTTCCGTATTAAAGAAAGACAAATCAAGTGTTTCCAAGCTGGTACAGGAGGAGAACATAAATTGCATATCATCGACCTCTGACGTGTTCAAATAGTCCAAGTGCTCAATCGTTGTCAAAGCTTCGAACAACCAAAACCAGCCTCCACAATTTTTGGGCCGTGCATCCTTGAAACTCTCGTCAAAGACCACGGTTTTTATTTTTTTCTTTCAGCTGTAGTTTCCCACAAGGGACGACCAAAATAAGAAATCCCGTAGTCAGATTCCTTGTAATTCGAGCCGTAATAGAGCGTGAGGGTCTGTGTCTCTTTGTCCAATCTCGCATACATTATAGGATCCTGTGTCTGCGCCATCACGGGCTGCAGAAGCATAAGCATCAGCAAGAGCGAGAGCGCGCATCGGCGCTGCAAAAGATATTGGGTCATTTTCTTGATCATGGTGATAGTATTTTTTGTTTTAGTTTGGGTGCGCCAAGGCACCATTCGTTGGTTGTGATAGAAAGAAGGGGCAATAGGCAATTTATTCCCCCCAGAGGAAGCCATCCTCGTCTAAGGTAAATTCGGCGGCCTCCAGTTCCTGTCGAGTCTGAAAGCGCCCTTTGTAAATCCTTACCTGCGAGGGGTTGATCATCATGCACGGCCCAGTCTGCGCGACGTCAACCTGGGGCTTGAGATACTTTTTTTTCTTCATACTTTTATTCACTGTTTTTGATTATTGTCTTCATAGTCCGTCGGGCGCACACGACAAGGACTCAGCCTCTGCCGCATGGATTTCTTTCCGACGCGATCATTAGCGCAAAAGTAGGGAAAAGAAGTGAGACAGGGTGTCGCATTGTCCTGTTCTGGTGTCTCTTTGGTGGTAAATAGTTGTCTCTTTCCTACCAAAGAGACAACGGTTCATAGCCAGGAGCGGTCGCGATTACATTTTTTAAGAAATCAAGAAAAGAGCCGTCAAATATCAGAAAAGGGAATCTTCAGATACGGAGAAAAGGGGTCGTCCCCCTGCTACGAAAGAGACGCGTCCGAATCGTGGGCTTCGGCCAAATAGCGCTTCCGCCAGGCAGTCGGCGTACAAGCCTCCCGCGCCTTGAAGATGCGGTAGAGGTGGGTGCGGGAAGAGAATCCACATTCGGAGGAGATGATGTCATTACTATAGTCAGGGTTTTCGATCATCATCTTCTTGGCTGCCGCAAAGCGGATGTCGCTCAGCCATATTCGGAACGTAGTGTTCAAACACTGATCGAAAAAGAGCGTGAGATCGTCCTTCGAGATATGGATGGAATGGGAGAGGGAGAGCAGGTTCACCCCCCCATCCTTATAGCCCATCGCCGCGCACCAGTCGTCCAGCCGCTGCTGGATCTGCATTTTTCGATCCTCCGGCAGCAACGTGGCAGTTTGCTGTTCCTTCTCCTTGTCGCTATCAAGGGCTGCAACGTCATGGCACGCGTCGCCATGGAGCGGGACGGCCTGTTTTGTCTTTGTTTCCTCCTGCTGAGCGACTACGACAGCAGGACTGGTATCCGCATCTGCGTCGAGTAGGGCCTCAGTCGGCACATAACTGTAACCCAGGGCCACGAAACTCAGGACGAAGAAGAGGATAGCCATGAGCCCCAAGGGCGCAAAAAAGTAAAGCAACTTGGTGGAGATGATGGCAAAGGGCGACACCAAGGCAGGGAAGAAGAGGATGAGGAGGCTGGCGCGGGAGTAGCGTACATAGGGCATGATGTCGCCGCCCGCCATCGTCTCCAGCAGACGGCGGCGCCTGATGATCTCGCGGACGATGACGACGATGCAATAGACCACATTGGCGGCAAAGAGGGCCTGCATAGCATAGAGCCAGGCCCCGATGCGCATGCTGCCATAGTGGAAACAGCCGATGAAGAAACAGGCGAAGATCGCCAGGTTGATCGCCGCGCAGACCGCATAGACCCTCCTCCTGCGGACATGTGTGGCCTCGATATGGAAGATGCCCAACGAGATGAGCGAAAAACAGGGTGCATAGACGAGGGCATTGACCGTGGCACCCACCGCGTCGTCAACGGCCCTGAAACCATAGCGCATCTGCATCAGATAGTGCGCCGCCAAGCCCATGATGCCGACAAAGATCAACCATCGTGCGCGCTCATAGCGCGGATTGAGCCATCGCGTCTGGAGACGGGTGACGGCGAGAGTGAACGCATTGAACAGCATGAACAGGAAGCATGCGAACTGCAGCAGAAACAAATGATCCATTGGGCAAAAGATCTCGTTAGAATCGGAAAATAGGTTTTATGGACAAGGCACCTGCCCGGCGCTTGACGCCAGGCAGATGCCTCATAAAGATACAGACTGTAGGGGTAGTACCCTCTCCTACTTCGTCATTTCATAGACCACGTCCATGAGCTCCTTGCCCAGGGCGTCGGCCTCCTCCATCGTGGCCGCCTCGCTATAGACGCGCATGATGGGCTCAGTATTGCTCTTGCGGAGGTGGACCCACTTCGTCGGGAAGTCGAGTTTCACACCATCAATATCCGTGACCCGCACGTCGTCCATCGATCCGAAGCGCTCCTTGACCTTGCCCAGGATGGCATCCATATCGGTGTCGGGCGTGAGGTCGATGCGGTTCTTGGCAATATAATAGGTCGGGAACGTCTTGCGGAGCTCACTGCACGTCAGTCCCTTCTGTGCCAGCGAACTGAGGAAGAGGGCGATGCCGACCAGGGCGTCGCGACAGTAGTGGCTCTCGGGATAGATGACGCCGCCATTGCCCTCGCCACCGATGACTGCACCCACCTCCTTCATCTTGGTGGTGACATTGACCTCGCCGACGGCAGAGGCAAAATACTGGCACCCATGGCGCTCGGTGACGTCGCGCAGGGCGCGCGTAGAACTGAGGTTGGAGACGGTGGCGCCCTTCACGTGGTCGAGGATGTAGTCGGCCACGCTGACGAGCGTATATTCCTCGCCATACATCTTGCCATCCTCCTGGATGAAGGCCAGACGATCGACGTCAGGATCAACGACGATGCCGAGATCATAGCCTCCTGCTGCCACCTCGCCCATGATGCCTCCGAGATTCTTCTCCAGCGGCTCCGGATTGTGGGCGAAGTCGCCATTGGCCTCGCCATTGAGGATGGTGTAGCCGACGCCCAGTCGGTCGAGAAGCTTCGGCAGGATGACGCCGCCGACGGAGTTGATCGCATCGACGACGACGCGGAATCCACGCTTGCGGATGGCCTCCGTATCGACCAGGTCGAGGGCGAGGACGGCCTCGATGTGGCGGTCGTCGAAACTGTCGTCCTGGCGGTAAGTGCCTATATGATCGACATCAGCATAGTCGAAGTCCTCCTTCTCCGCCATGGCGAGCACGGCGTTGCCGTCGTCCTTGGTGAGGAACTCGCCCTCGTGGTTGAGCAACTTGAGCGCGTTCCACTGGCGCGGGTTGTGGCTGGCGGTGACGATGATGCCACCTGCCGCATGGCTCATGCGGACGGCCAGTTCGGTGGTCGGGGTCGTGGCAAGCCCGATATCGAGCACGTCATAGCCCATTCCTATCAGTGTGCCGCAGACCACCAGTCGGACCATGTCGCCCGAGATGCGCGTCGCGGCCTACCACGATACAGTTGCTGCCCGTCGGGTCGCTCTGACGGATAAACTTGGCATACGCCGTGGTAAACTTGACGATGTCCAACGGGTTGAGCGTATCGCCGGTAGGGCCTCCGATGGTTCCACGGATGCCGGAAATGGATTTGATCAGTGTCATATTTTCTCTTTAGTTTTGTAATTGCATGTTATCTTCCGCGCTCGTAGGTGATATCGTAGAGACACGGATAGACCGACATCGTGGCCGCATAGGTGCCCTCGGTGGAGGGTACGATGATGCGCACGCGGGCGATGCGGTCGTCGGCCGAGAGCGGCCTACCCACCTTGATGTAAGGCAGCGGGGAAAGCCATCCGTTGGGCACCTGCGTGCTGCCGGAACTTCTTCCATAGACTTGATACATCACGCTCGACGTGGGGTCGAAGGAGGCCGTGAAGGTGCCGGAGGTGTTCGTGACCGACATCTTATCGACCAGCGCGCTGAAATAGAGGATGTTGTTGGTGGCGATGATGCTATCGGTGAGGAGGTTGCGCTCGGTGAATCGGCAGAGCACGGTGGCCGTCTCGCCATCCTTGATTTTCTCTCCGCAACCCTTCTCTACGATTTGGAGATAGATGCCCGAAGACTCGAGCAGCACAAACTCGTTCTTGCTCACGTCGGTCATCGTGTCTTGATCGAAAAACTGGCGCTCGGAGATGACCGTCACGCTGCTGTCGTTGAGATACTGGCGGATGGCTCCGTTCTCTCGCTTGCGCTGGTCAGCATAGGTCTCGTCATTGCTGCACGCCGACCAGAGCAGAGCTGCGAGCGGGAGGAGGAGAAAAAGCGTTTTCTTCATCGGAATCTTTTACGTTCAATAATATCTTACTGCAAAGTTATAGCAAATCGTCTGTTCCACCATAAGACGACGCCCATTTTTAGCTACTTTTGACATTAAAGACTGCCCTACGGACCATGATCCTGGCCCGCGAGGGGTCATCGCAGCTGCTCCTTGTAGGCCATGATGGCTCGGAGGACCACCTGCTCGGCTTCCTCGATGGAGCACTCCAGGCGTCCGCCTGCCGCGTCTTCGTGGCCTCCGCCGTTGAAGAACTCCTCCGCCATCTTGCGGCAGTGAAACCCATTGCCCGAACGGAGGCTGACGCGTATGACCTGGTCCTTCTCGGTGTCCTCGCGCAGCGAGATGGAGAGTTTGAGTTTTGATCTTCTGCGGGATGTTGACCACGCCCTCCAGGTCGCCCCTGACAAACTGGAAACGTCGCATTTCGTCGCGCGTGACGGTGTAGTAGGCCGCATGGGAGGCCGGCAGGACGCGCAGTTTCTTGAAGATCACATAGGACCTGAACTTGATGGCCTGTGGCGAATAGTTGTGATAGACGCGGTTATAGACGCGGTCTTTGTCCACGCCCTTCTCCAGCAGGTGGCTGATGATGAGATAGACGGCTGGCGCATTGGAGTTGTAGGTGAAGGCCCCCGTGTCCGTCATCATGCCGCAGTAGATACATTGCGCCATCTGCAGCGTCATCTCGTCGTAGGCGCCCAACTGCCACAGCAGGCGGAAGACGAGTTCCGACGTGCTCGACATCGCGGGATGGGAGACGGAGAGCGCCGCCTCGACGGTCGGGCCCACATGGTGGTCGATGAGCAGTCGGGGCGCCTTCGACTGGGCAATGACGTCCGCCATGTCCCCCGTGCGCGAGAGGTCGTTGAAGTCGAGACAGCAGACGAGGTCGGCCTTGTCGAAGGCCTCCTTCGCGCGGTCGGGATGCTTGTCGTAGCGGAGCAGTGTCTGCGATCCCGGGAGCCACATCAGAAAGTCGGGAGCGGCATCGGGGATCACGCAGGTGACCTCCTTGCCCAGGGCCTGCAGATACTGCGCCCAGGCCAACATCGACCCGATGGCATCTCCATCGGGCGACTTGTGGACTGTGACTACCACAGAGCTGGCATCGGCAGTCAGCTGCCGCAACAGAGCAAGCTGACTGTCGTCCAGAAGGTTGATTTCCATGTAGAAATGGTTGGTGATACGATTAGAACAGTTTGGCGGGATAGACGCCCTCATCGACGAGGCGCTGGATGCGATCCACGACGCCCTGACGATCGGCAGGATAGGTGACGCCAAACCAATGGCTGGTAGTATCGAGGACCTTGACAGCCGCCGTACCGTCGTTGATGAGTTTGTTGACCATCAGCGGGATGAAGAACTCGGCCTTCAGGTTGGCCATGTTCTCCGGATCGGAGAGGAACGTCTTGAAGTAGTCCTCGCTATAGTCGAAATAGTCGGGCGTGAATCCCCATACGTTCATCGAGACCGGCGTGTTGTCGGGCGTCGTCACCCACTGGTCGTCGTCGTCCTTATACTGCACGGTGCCGTCCCTGCGCTCTATCTTCGTGCGCTCCACGACGGTGGCCAGGTTGCCCTCGGCGTCGGTCGTGCAGATGCCACGCGATACCGTTCCGTTCTCGCTGAGCGTATTGCCCACACGGAAGCCCACCATCGCATAGCGGTTTTTGCTGCCCTCGGGGAGCTCGGAGAGATACTTGCCGATGACCATGAAGGTGTCGCGGTTGTAGAAGTCGTCGCAGTTGATGACGCAGAACGGCTCCTTGATGACGTCCTTGGCCATCAGTACGGCGTGGTTGGTGCCCCACGGTTTCACGCGGCCCTCGGGCGTGGTGAATCCCTCGGGGAGGGCGTCGAGGCTCTGGAAGACGAGCTCTGCGGGGATGTGGCCCTCATACTTGGAGAGGACCTGCTCGCGAAACTGCTCCTCGAAGTCCTTTCTGATGACGAAGACGATCTTGCCAAAGCCCGCCTGGATGGCGTCGTATATGGAGTAGTCCATGATGGTCTCACCATTGGGTCCAAGTCCGTCGAGCTGCTTCAGCCCGCCGTAGCGGCTACCCATGCCGGCAGCCAAAAGAAGTAATGTCGGTTTCATGTCTTTTTATGATTTTGTCATGATTATACTTATTCTCACCATACTATAATGTACATGCGCAAGGTGGTCGTCTGCCCGTGGCGAGCGCACCCCTCCCCTACTCGATATTAGTCGAGCAGGGTACTGCTGCGTACGCGGCTCAGCGTCTCCGGCGTCATCTGGAGAAAACTGGCCACATAGACCAGGGGTGCGCGGAGGACGATCTGCGGCGCCAGTTTGCAAAACTTGCGGTAGCGCTCCTGTGCCGTCTCGAAGCGCACGAGGTCGGCCATGACCTGCGAGATCACGAGGCTCTCCTCCAATATCTTGCGAAAGAGGCTCTGTATGTTCACGTTGTGGAGGGCCACCTGCTCCAGGCGATGCTTGGGGAGTGCATAGATATAGGAGGCCTCCAGGGCCTCTACCTGCAGATGGGTGGGCTCTTCGTGAAACAGGCTCTCGATGCACATGAAGATGGTGTGGTCCACCCCCAGGTGCTCCGTGATCTGCTTGCCGTTCTTGAAGTAGAACTGGCGGATCAGTCCGCGCTCCACATAGTAGATGTTGCGGCAGACCTCGCCCTCCCTTAGGATTATCTCGCCCTTGCTGAACTTCATGGGCACCAGCACGCTTTCCAGCACGTCGAGTTCCTCGTGGGTCATCGTACTGTACTTGCGGGCCAACTCGCGGGCCACCTCCCTGGGGGTTGCTATCGGTTCTCTCATCGTGTCTCCTCTTTTCTCCTTTTTATATATCTTGTTGGCCGAAGGATGTTCCTCCGGCGGTTAGTCCAATTTCAGCACGGCCAGGAACGCCTTCTGAGGCACCTGCACGTTGCCGACCTGCTTCATGCGCTTCTTGCCCTTCTTCTGCTTTTCGAGCAGCTTGCGCTTGCGGCTGATATCTCCGCCATAACACTTCGCCGTCACGTCCTTGCGCACCTGCTTCACGGTCTCGCGGGCGATGATCTTCGCTCCGATGGCCGCCTGGATGGCAATGTCAAACTGCTGGCGCGGTATCAGTTCCTTGAGTTTCTCACACATTCTGCGTCCAAAGGCCACGGCGTTGCTCTCGTGGGTCAGCGTGGAGAGGGCATCGACGGGCTCGCCGTTGAGCAGGATGTCGAGCTTGACCAGCTTCGAGGGGCGGAACGAGTCGATGTGGTAGTCGAACGAGGCGTAGCCCTTGGAGATGCTCTTGAGCTTGTCGTAGAAGTCGATGACGATCTCGCCCAGCGGGATCATGAAGACGAGCTCCAGTCGGTTGCCGCTGACGTAGTTTTGGCTCACGAGCTCGCCGCGCTTGTCGAGGCAGAGCTTCATGATCGGGCCGATAAACTGGCTGGAGGTGATGATGCTGGCCTTGATAAACGGTTCCTCGATATGGTCTATCATCGTCGCGTCGGGCAGTCCCGAGGGGTTGTGTACCTCCTTCACCTCTCCTTGCTTGTCATAGACCATGTAGCTGACGTTGGGGACGGTCGTGATCACGTCCATGTTGAACTCGCGGTCCAGCCGCTCCTGGATGATCTCCATGTGGAGCAGTCCGAGGAATCCGCAGCGGAATCCGAAGCCGAGGGCCTGGGAGCTCTCGGGCAGGAAGGTCAGCGAGGCGTCGTTGAGCTGGAGCTTCTCCAGCGAGGCGCGAAGGTTCTCGTAGTCGTTGGGGTCGATGGGATAGACGCCGGCAAAGACCATCGGCTTCACCTCCTGGAATCCCTCGATGGCCTTGGCGCAGGGCCGTTCGACGTGGGTGACGGTGTCGCCCACCTTCACCTCCTTGGCGTCCTTGATGCCGCTGATGATGTAGCCCACCTCGCCAGCGGAGAGCTGCGCCTTGGGCACCATGTCCATCTTCAGCACGCCCACCTCGTCGGCGTCATACTCCTGGCCGGTGTTGAAAAACTTCACCTTGTCGCCCTTGCGCACCACGCCGTTATCGATCTTCACCAGCGTGATGATGCCGCGAAAGGAGTTGAAGACCGAGTCGAAGATGAGGGCCTGCAGCGGCGCGTCCTTGTCGCCCGTCGGCGCGGGGATGCGGTCCACGACGGCGCGGAGGATGTCATCGACGCCCTCGCCCGTCTTGCCCGAGGCCCGGATGATCTCCCCGGGCTCGCAGCCGAGCAGATCGACGATCTCGTCCTCCACCTCCTCGGGCATGGCGTTGGGCATGTCTATCTTGTTGATGACCGGGATGATCTCCAGGTCGTGGTCGATGGCCATATAGAGATTGCTGATGGTCTGCGCCTGCACGCCCTGTGTGGCATCGACGATGAGCAGCGCGCCCTCGCAGGCGGCAATGCTTCGCGACACCTCGTAGGAGAAATCGACGTGGCCCGGCGTGTCTATCAGGTTGAGCAAATATTTCTTTCCCTCCATCGCATACTCCATCTGGATGGCGTGGCTCTTGATGGTGATGCCGCGCTCGCGCTCCAAATCCATGTTGTCCAACATCTGACCCTCCGTGACTTGGATGGTCTTGGTGCGCTCCAACAGACGGTCGGCCAGGGTGCTCTTGCCGTGATCGATATGGGCTATGATGCAAAAATTCCGTATATGGTCCATTCTTGTATTGTAATTTCAAAATGCAAAAGTAGCAATAAAAAACGAGATACACGACTTCCAGCCCGTTTTTTTGCTCGCCAACCGTGCAAAACCGTGCCACGGGACGCGCTTTGGCAAAACCTTTGTGGCTCTTTTTGCCACTTAGAGGAAATAAAAAACACGATTTGGCGTTATTTCCATAGCGTGGCGATGGCGGACCCGGGACACGACCTGCCCCGGGGCGGCTTCGCCATAGCCGACATTTACAGAAACTAAAAGAGAAAACTTACATGAAACAGACAATTTTAGTGACGGGCGGAACAGGCTTCATCGGCAGCCATACCACCGTGGAACTGATCGAGGCTGGCTACGACGTGGTCATCGTCGATAACCTTTCCAACTCCAAGATAGAGGTGCTCGACGGCATCGAGAAGATCACGGGTGTGCGCCCGGCCTTCGAGCAGGTAGATCTGCGCGACAAGGCTGCCACGGAGGCCGTGTTCCAGAAGTATCCGGCCATCGCTGGCATCATCCACTTCGCCGCCTCCAAGGCCGTGGGCGAGAGCGTCCAGCTGCCCCTGCTCTACTACCGCAACAATGTTGTCTCGCTCATCAACCTCCTGGAACTCATGCCCGCCTATGGCGTCAAGGGCATCATCTTCTCCAGCAGTTGCACGGTCTATGGACAGCCCAACCCCGAGAACCTGCCCGTCACCGAGGACGCACCCCACCAGAAGGCCACCTCGCCCTATGGCAACACCAAGGAGATCAACGAGCAGATCATCTACGACTTCATCCATAGCGGCGCGGCCGTCAAGAGCATCGTCCTGAGATACTTCAATCCTATCGGTGCTCATCCCTCGGCGCTCATCGGCGAACTGCCCAACGGCGTGCCCAACAACCTCATCCCCTACGTCACGCAGACGGCAATGGGCATCCGCGAGCAACTGACCATCTTCGGCAACGACTACGACACGCCCGACGGCACCTGCATCCGCGACTACATCTATGTCGTGGACCTGGCCAAGGCGCATGTGGCGGCCATGGCGCGCGTGCTGGACCAGGAGACCGAACCGATCGAGTATTTCAACATCGGCACGGGCAAGGGCAACTCCACGCTGGAGATCGTCACGACCTTTGAGGAGGCCACGGGCGTGAAACTCAACTGGAAGTATGGTCCGCGCCGCGAGGGCGACATCGAGAAGATTTGGGGCGACTGCACCAAGGCCAACAAGGTGTTGGGCTGGAAGGCGGACACGCCCCTGGCCGACGTGCTCCGCAGCGCCTGGAAGTGGCAGGAGAAACTGCGCGAGGACGGCGTGATGTAGAATAACCTTTGGGCGGGAGGGGCCGACCTTCCCGCCCTTGACAGAAAAAAGATATGGAAAAGAGAAAGATTTGTATGGTCACCGGCGCGACGAGCGGCATCGGTGAGGCTTGCGCGCTGCGCTTTGCCAAAGAGGGCTACGACGTGATCATCACGGGCCGCAGAGACCACCTGCTCCAGGCGCTGGCCAAGCGCATTGAGGCGCTGGGCGTGCGTGCGAAGACGCTCTGCTTCGACGTGAGAGACCAGCAGCAGGTGTTTGACGTCTGCGGCAACCTGGAGGCCGACTGGGCCGAGATCGACGTGCTGATCAACAACGCCGGACTGGCCTTGGGCCTCGACCCGCTGCAGGGTGGCGACCTCGACGACTGGAACACGATGATCGACACCAACATCAAGGGCCTGCTCTACGTGAGCCGCGCGCTCGTGCCGGGCATGGTGGAGCGCAACCGTGGCGAGATCATCAACATCGGTTCGGTGGCTGGCGACGCTGCCTACGCCAACGGCAACGTCTATTGCGGCACGAAGGCTGCGGTGAAGATGATCACCGACGGACTGCGCATCGACACGGCCCACACGCGCATCCGCGTGACCAATATCAAGCCGGGACTGGTGGAGACCCACTTTAGCAACGTCCGCTTCCACGGCGACGACGAGCGGGCCAACAGTGTCTATCAGGGCATCAAGCCGCTCACGGGCGAGGACATCGCCGACGTGGCCTACTATGCGGCCAGCGCGCCGGCCCATGTCCAGATCGCCGAGGTGCTCGTCCTGGCCACCCACCAGGCCAGCGGTTCCGTCGTCAAGCGCAACGCCGAATGATGACGGTGGCGGAATATCGGCAGGCCGTCCTCCAGGCCATTCTCCAGGCCAAGGACAAGGACGGAGCGCCGCGCACCGACGAGGAGACGGCCAAGACCTACCTCGACTCGCTCAGCGACAACGAGCTGGAGGAGGGCATGCTTTTCAACACGCCCGAGGAAGTGGCCGAGATGGTGCTGGAGATCCTGTAGCCGCTTGCGGAGTTGGGAAAACAACAAATACAACTTTTACAATTATAGATAACGCTTCGCCAGGACAATCAGCAGGATAAGTCCAAGGCGAAGCGTTGTTTTTGTTGTTTACCTTGCAGCAGGATTGCGACACGCGAAGCGTGTAGGTTGTTATAAGTTGTAAAAGTTGTTCGAGTTGTTTTCCTTGACTCAGCAGGATCGTTTTTATCCCCCTCGATTATAGTTTCACTTTCTTTGCCTTGCCTTCGCTCTCGTTGCTCATGCGGTCGAGGGCGGTGACGACATAGACCCACTTGGTCTTACCGTGGTCGTAGGGCAGGACGTAGCGCGGCTCGCGCGTGATGGCGGCGATACGGGCAGGATTGGACAGGTCGATCTTCTCGCCCTTGGCAAAGCGATAGACCACATACTGATGGGCCTCGTCCTGCCATCCCTTGGCCTTCTTCGCCGGCAGCCATTGGAGCGTGTAGCCCTGGGCCGTCCAGCGCGCCTTGACCTTGCGCACCTTCTCGGGCGCCTCGCTATCTATGAACGGCATGAGGGGCTGCAGGGCCGGATAGCGCCAGTAGTCCGTGCGCAGCACCGTGCCGTAGTTGCCGGGGTTATCGACCGCCGCCTTCGCATACCAGAGCACCGTGCCTTTGACGTTGGCACACTGACGGTGGAGGCGGTGCTTGGCGCCCAACTGGTGGACGCGGGGGTTCTGCGGGTCGGGATATTTCACCGTGCGCAAGACGTCCTCGCCGATATACAACGGGCGGTTGGCGGCGTGGCGGTTCCACCAGCCGATGAGCTCCTGGTAGTCGGCGGCCTTGTGGCCGATCTCCCAGTAGAGCTGGGGCACGCAGTAGTCGATCCATCCGTTGTTCACCCATTTGAGCACGTCGGCATAGAGCTCGTCGTAATTCTGCAGTCCGCTGGTCGCGCTGCCGTTGGGGTCCGACCGCTTGTTGCGATAGATGCCGAAGGGAGAGACGCCAAACTTCACCCACGGTTTGATGCGGTGTATCTCCTCGCCGAGGGCCTTGATGAAGACATCGACATTGTCGCGGCGCCAGTCGGCGACGGAGGCAAACTGGCGTCCGTAGCGGTGGTAGGAGGCCTGGTCGGGGATGGCGACGCCCGCCACAGGATAGGGATAGAAGTAGTCGTCGATATGGAGGCCATCGACGTCATAGCGGCTGACGATATCGCCGACGATGCGGAGGATGTAGTCGCAGTTCTCGCGCTGGCCGGGGTCGAGGATCTTGAGTCCGTCATAGTCGAAGACGCGCTCGGGATGGGTCACGGCGATATGGTTGACGGCCAGTTCGCGCGTGTCCTTCGTCTTGGCCCGATAGGGGTTGATCCAAGCGTGGAGCTCCATGCCGCGGCGGTGACACTCGTCGATCATCCACTGCAGCGGGTCCCAATAGGGCGAGGGCGGCGTGCCCTGACGACCGGTCAGGAAGCGGCTCCACGGTTCGTAGCGGCTCGCGTAGAGGGCGTCGCACTCGGCGCGCACTTGGAAGATAATGGCGTTGACGCCGTCTTTCTGCAGCTCATCAAGCTGATAGGACAGCGTGCGCTGCATCTCCTGGGTGCCGAGGCCAAGAAACTGGCCGTTGACGCATTGGATCCAAGCGCCGCGAAACTCGCGCTTCGGACGGCTTTCCTGGGCCACCAACTCGCTGACGGGCAACAGAAGGAGCACCGACAGCCATATCACTCTCAATATCTGGGAAGTTTTCATACGATGATTTTCATGCAATGATTTTCATACGAGGGAATTGTGCCAAACCTGCTTGCGGGCACGAGCGAGGGGCTAATGGCCGTTCCTGGCGGCCTTGCGAAACTTCATGCGGTGAAACTTGCGCTCGGCGTCGAGGGCGGCCTTGAGCTTCACCGCACTCATCACCTTCAGCATCCGCAGGTGGTAGTCGCGCTCCACCTGTCGCATGCTGATCTCGAGGTTGTCGCGGCGCTCGATGAGGGCGCGTGCCGCACGATCGTTGTCCGCCGACTGCTTGCGCAGCTGGCGCAGTTGGCCGTGGATCTTGCGCTTCTTGGCCACCATCTCCTTGTAGAGTGGCACGAAACGGCGGGTTTCCTCGGGGGTGAGGTGTGCCTGCTGGACGATGTAGGTCTGCTTCTCGGCCTCGAAGGCCTGGGCGTCGAAGTGGTGCTGCGCCGAGGCGGCGGTCAGGCCACAGAGCAGGAGAAGCGTGAGGAGGAGTCGTTTTCTGAACGGGTTCATAGGCTCTAAGTGTTATTCTCCGGAGATATAGGCGTAGGCGTCGTCCTCGTCCATCATCGTGTAGTCGGCGAGCCGGTCGAGGTCGTCGGTATAGGGTTCCGCCTTCGTGACCTTGGGGGCGTGGGACACGGTCGCCGCCATGTCGCCCTGCGGATTCGTCGAGCTCACGCCGAGTCCGACAAGGACAATCATGCCCACCACGCAAGCGGCTGCCACAAGGGGCGACAACTGCTTCCATAAAGACTTGCGGACTATGCGCACCACGGGCGGCGCTGCCTCGGCAGCCACGCTCCGCATCACCTCCTCCTCTACGCGATCAAAATAGGCGTCGGGGACGGTGAAGGGACGCTCCGTACCGTACCGGGTCTTCAATGCCTCATCTATCTCCATCATGATTTCTTCTTTTTCATATAGGACGCATCGCGAGAAAGAAAGTTTAGAGCCCATCGAAAAAAAATCATCATGCCGCGAAGGAATTGAACAAGGAGGCCGATGGCGAGGAAACCGCGATAGCAGTTGCCGAGGAAATCTCTGAGGCAGTTGCCGAGGAAAACTCGGTAGCTGATTCCCCCTCCAAAATTCACATCTTAGAGGGGGCGAAACACAAGTCTATAAAAGATTTACCTTTGGGAAACACTATATCCCTGTACAGAAACAACGTTCTGTCTCTCCGTGGCTACACGCCCGTCATGCAGCTCGTCACGCCGAGGGCCGTGGCTATGGCCGTGAGGATCGAGATGGCGGTCTGAATGACGAAGCGCCATACCTGTCTTTTCTTTTCATCCATGATTGTTCTTGCTGGTGTAAGGGTTTGATAATGAGTACTTTTTTCTCCTCAGCAGGCGGTAAGGGAGAGGGCGAGGTGGCGCGAGGTCGTTCCCTTCGTGTGGCGAATTTCCTTTAGTAGGCGCCGTGGGCGGGTGGCCCGTGGGAAGCCCCTGGGCGTCGCTCTCCCCTTTACGCAGGGCGGGTGGCAGGTTCAGCGGTTTTCAGAGAGGCCGTGAGGGCTGCCGAACCGCCCCGTGGGTCAGTCGCCCAGCGTGCCGTCGCCCTGGTCTCCGCCGCCGCCCTGGTCTCCGCCGCCCGTGGTGGCCGTCTTGAAGGAGGCCGTGAGGGTGAGGTCGGAGGTGAGCTTCACCGTGCGCGGGTTCTGCGTGCTGCCGTCGCTCCACTTGTCGAAGGCGAAGCCGGTCTTCGGCGTGGCGCGGACGGTCTGCGTGCTGCCCTCGTCGAAGGTGCCGCCGCCCGAGACGCTACCCTGGCTCTCGTTGGCCGAGCGGACCGTCAGCGTGCGCTTCTTCGGCTGCGTCGTGCCGCCGGGGTAGGAGGGGCTTCCAGGGCTGGAGGGGCTTCCATCCGGGTTGATGGGCGCGGAGATATCGACGTTGGTCTTGCCCTCCTTGATGGCCTTTTGAGGACGGCCGCCTGGGCCGAACGCGTGCCACGAGGTTGAACTCGGCGTCGGCGAGGAGGTTGCGGAACTCGCTGCCCGGCTCCCAGCAGACCGTGACGCGCTGGATGTTCTGCGAGCTGAACTTCTCCGCCGTCTCCGCGCCCTTGCTGCTGAGCGACAGGGAGAAGTCGCCGAGCTCGCCGAGGCGGATCTTCTTGCCCTCCAGCAGCTGCTCGCGCATGCAATCTACTGCCATGTAGAGGATCGCCATGATGTCGGCGCGGGAGTAGGTCGTGCCGTGGTCGGCGATGTGGCGGGCAAACTTCTCGATGGTCATCACCTCGGTGTACTGTGCCGTGGCGAAGTAGTTGGTGACGACGGTCTCGACGAGCGCCACGTCCTTGACGTCGGGCTGCTTGCCCTCGGCCTTGGCCTGGTTGATACGCGTCTTGGCCTGGTTGATCTCGAAGAGATTCGGGTTGACGGCTCTTGCCGTGATGCTGTAGTTGATCATTGCGTTTAAGGTGTTTAAAGGTGTTCAAAAATGGAGACCTTGCCGATGGTAGCTTAGGACCGGCGCCGCTATTTGTTTGTCCCTCGCCCCTGTCGTAAGAGAAGCCCGTCGCGGGCCCTCTATGGGTTTGTTCCGCAAGTCTCGGTTAACGGGTGCAAAGGTAGGCATTTTATTTCATACCTCCAAATAAAATCACAAATATTTTCAAACTTTTTTTCGTCTTGTAGAGAATAGCACATAGCAAAGCTATGTGAACTGCCAACTATCGCTCTGAATATCATTTACAGATAAAATTGCATTTGAGAAAATGGAAGGCGAAGTGGGAAATCCTTAACGTGAGAATGTGAGAATGTAAGAATGTAAGAATGTAAGTACAAGGATTGGGATTCAAGTCATGACCCCCTGCAACTCACAAACTCACAAACTCACATTCTCACATTCTTACGTTAAGAAAAATGGATGCGATACGGGGCCAAAGAAATAGTATATATAATATTAATATTATATATACTATTTCTTTGAGGTCCAACAACCCCACTTTTAGCCTCTTTCTCAAATCCTTAACGTAAGAATGTGAGAATGTAAGAATGTGAGTACAACCAGCACAACGCCACCACGACATCGCCATTTAACAAATCCGTAAAGGTCTAAATGTCTGCTACTTACAAGCAAATTGTTGGAGCGTGCCGAATCACTCTCCTCCAGCAACAGTCTATCACATTCACTTTCGTTAACAAACCGAGAAGTTCCCCTCCCCACTCTCTCACTCAAAAAAACAAGGAAAAAGAGAAGAGCTATTTTTACGAGGGGTATGAAATGCAAGGTTTTGGAGTGCGTGATAAAATAAAAACGTCAAAGAGCATGCTTTTTACAGATATATTATGTAAATTTGCAGTTGATTATGAATATTTGCACAAAATTCAAGACAACAAGGGTGCTTAAAATATATTAAAATGACAAGTAAAACCAAAACATACAAAGACGTTGAGATCAAAGAATATTCAGATTTGGTTGCAGAACCGCAATATGATTTGTTTTTCAACAATGGCAACAACGAGCGTCAAGAGGAGGGAACTTTAAGAGTACTGTCTCTTTTCTCTGGTTGTGGCGGTATGGATATTGGTTTGGAAGGAGGTTTTATTTGCCACAACCACTCGGCAACCAAGCCAGAGTGGATTCACCGGCGCATTAATAACGATTGGGTTCAACTTAACCGCAATTTGTTTCGTACAGTTTTTGCGTGTGACATTTTAGAAGAAGCACGCCTTGCATGGTTGAGATATATGTCCCGCTACAACGTCAATCCCGAAATATATCATCTCACAAGCATTGTTGACCTTGTGAAGCTTCACAAAGATGGTGGTGGTATTTTCCCCGACAATATTGATATTGTAACGGGCGGATTCCCGTGCCAAGATTTTAGTGTTGCTGGAAAACGCCGAGGCTTCAACTCGTCTGTTTCGCACAATGGAGAGAAAAGAGAGGACGACTCACCGTCTGAGGAAACAAGAGGCAAGCTCTATATATGGATGAAACAAGTGATAGACCTCGTACGACCCAAGATGTTTATTGCGGAGAATGTCAAGGGACTTGTTAGCCTTGGGGATGTGAAGGATATTATTCAGCGCGACTTTTCCGCTGCCAATGGCAATGACTACATCGTGCTGGATCCACAGGTGCTTCATGCAGCCAACTATGGCGTTCCTGAAACCAGGGAACGCGTCATTTTCATAGGTATCAAGCGCTCCGCCCTCCGACCCGAGGCCGTCGAGGCGTTGGGACAGAAAGTGATACCTGTAGAATACGACCCCTATCCAAAGCCTACTCACAATTTCAACGTCTGTGACGAGACTCTTCCTGCCCCCGTCACGTGTAGAGATATTTTCACTGGCCTCCCGGAGCCTGCCGACTCCGAAGACCTGGCGCAAAAATCATATTCTTGCGCAAAATACTTGAGCAATGGAAGCCAAGGACAAACCGAAATCAATTTTGATGGTTTGGCCCCAACGATTCGTTCCGAACATCATGGGAATATTGAATTTAGGAGGCTATCGGCAGAACATGGCGGAAAAATATCAGAAGAACTCTCCAACGGATTAGCCGAAAGACGTTTGACGCCGCGTGAATGCGCACTTATTCAGACTTTTCCACCAGATTACCCATTCGTCTTTCACAAAGCCAACTCAAAGCGATATGCAGTAAGTCCATCGGGAGCATATAAAATCATAGGCAATGCCGTCCCACCCATGTTGGCATACAACATCGCAAGGAGAATACAAGAAGTATGGCCTTTATATTTTGATTAGCATGGATAAAACGGATCATATCATAGCAATAAGGAAAAGGGATATCACCCTGGCCCATGAGGCGTTTGTAGAGTTGATGAGCAACACGGAGAGTATCCTGAACCGTGAGGCTTGCGAGAATCCTCAAGAGTACAAGAAATTGACTTCCTCATCACTGGAGGTGTGTTCTGTAGAGAAAATCAAAATGGCATGTGCCAACTCTCCATTCGACGCGAAAGAGGTGAAATTGATTTCCGGGCAAAAATTTCCAGACATAGTGGCAGAAAAGTACTATGGCATAGAAGTCAAATCCACCAAGGAAGACCGTTGGACCTCCACGGGGAGTAGCATAGTCGAGACAACCCGTGTAGACCATGTCGATGATATCTACATGTTGTTTGGCAAGTTGGGCGGCGAGATCCCCCAATTTAGATGCCGTCCATACCAAGACGTTCTTTATGACATAGCCGTCACCCATTCACCGAGGTACCTTATCGACATGGAACTGGAAGAGAAGAAAACGATCTTCTCGAAAATGGGAACTACCTACGATGATTTCAGGTCATCGGCGGATTCTATATCCTTGGCAAGACGGTACTATAGGGAACGGGCAAAACAGCAAAACCGTCAAGAAATGCCTTGGTGGATAACTTCTGACAACCTTGACCAAGCGCATTCCTTCAACATTCGGCTTTGGAACTCACTCGAATTGGACGAGAGGAGAAGGTTGCAAGCAATGTGTATGATCCTTTTTCCAGAAGCACTCAATCCGGCAAGAAGCATGACAAAGTACAACAATACAACACTATGGCTATGTTCTTATAACCAGGTGGTCAATCCTAACATTCGTGACTTGTACTCTGCTGGTGGTAAGATTTCTCATGTTGACGGCAAAAAATTAAAGAACTCTGTAGCCCAGGTTTTCAATATCATTGTAGACTATTCTGACGAAATTAAAGCATTGCTTCGTCACCCCTCTAATGAGCTTTTGTTGATGATAAAAGACTTCAATCCGATTCTACTCAAGGATAGCGACATGTATGAAGCGTGGCTAAGAATCTGTTGCAAATTCGCCGAAGGGTACCAGGTTCCTCTGAGAGAATGGATAGATAAAAAACCGCATTTTACATTTTCAAAATGATAGACATGAGCTCCCTCAAAGAGCGTAATACTATGCCATTGATACGCAGTTGGAGTCAATTTTGTCGCCTATAGGCGACAAAATTGCACCCTTTCATCGTATAAGCGGTAAGTTGGTGGCTCGGTTTTGCCAATTTCCCTGTCCCTGTTGTTCTATTTGTCGTCTATGTGTCCACGTCGTACCACTCCCTTTTCCAGATAAACATAAAATTAGAGATGTTAGGATAGAATGTTTCATATTTGCCCTAACATCATTTTGGCGAGCAATCGAATGCATTTCGCTTTGCAGCATTTTCTACCCTATAAAACCATAAAAAGCCACGCGTTTCTGTTGCTTTCCCAAAAATTGTTTTATCTTTGAATTTTTAATCAAGGCGTCCGCACCTCAGCGACCGAGTCGCGCTTTTTGTATTTGCCCTATCCTTTTGGCGCTTGCAGGCGGCGGAATCTTAGCGCTGCAAGTGTTGGCCCATAAATCATCATCAATACCAAAACAACCATCTAAGCAGCCATGAAGAAAAAAATGACTACTACTGGCGACATGAAAATCGCCTTGGAAGAAGACTTGCTCACGCTCGACGCAAGCATAGGTGAGAAAATTTACCACCCCTTCACCCCCGAGGACTACCGGCTCTTTAAGACGGAGACCATCCACATGCGCGAGGAGGCACAATGGGTCATCGACGAGATAAATCGCCACATAAGCAACCGACGGACGGCCCTCAAGTATGTATTCCACGTCGCTCAGATACTCAGTACGAGCCTGGACGAATACCGCCAGCTGGTCAAAGACCTTCGCCACAAGGCCTACGTCACCCTCTACAACATCTACGATGCACGGTTAGAGCAGATGTGGCAGAGTCAGTTGAAATCCACGCTTGGCAAGATTGTGGCCTTGGGGGAGAAGATTCAGACTAACCTCATGGACTTTACCGGGTCCTGCCCTGCCTCCGTCTTTGAGAAGATTGTGAGAGCAAGCGGCCCACAGGAGGAGCCCGGCATGATGCCCGACGACTACGAGGGCCTCAAAAAACTGGCCGTGGAGCGGGTGACGGAGAGCATACGGTTTGTGATCAGCATTGCCGAGGAGATAGAGATACGGATCACGGATTTGTGTGGCACGCGGAAGGTTCGTAGCGCGCCCGAGGAGGCCATCATCTACCGCTTCCTCCAAAAGGAGTTTGAGGAAACCCGACAAGACGCTCACCTCGCACGGGTGGAGAAGCAACACCATCATGATTTGTTCGACCGAAAGGCAGAAGCCAACATGAACATTCTGCAGATTCTGCTGGACAAGACGGTGAACCACTACAACGTCCTCGAAATCTGCAAGCTCTGGTCGAACCGCTACCGCTTGGGCATAGAAGAGACCGAGGCGTTCGCCCACGAACTGAGCCGCCACGCATTTACAAAAGAAGACTTCGAGGAGCTCTTTAAATACCAGGCTGAGCACAAGATGCTGACCGAGATAATTAGCAAGCGAAACGACTACGAGCGACATGGAGACCCGCTTTTTGTAAATTGGGTCGATCCTTATAAGCTGGAGAAGGTACTGAGATTTTGGATCAAGGCCAATATCAAGACGAAGCAGCAATGGTATATTGTCTGGTGCATGATGAAATATACGTTCAACATGATAAGGGAAGGTCAAGAGAAAAGCGACTTCGCCAAACGGATGAACCAAATGTTCGAGGAAGCGGAGGTAGCGTGCAATGTGGAATCCTTTAGGAAGCAAGAGAACAAATTGAACCACAACAGACATTTCTCCCTCTGGCAAAAGGGAACAGACCCCGATTACCTTACGGCAGAAAGCCTCTTTCGCAAACTGAAAGAGGCGGACTATTACCGCAGATAGCCCCATCGCCCCTCTCCCATTTCCTTGTTTTTAGGCTTTCCCAAGCTTTTCCCAAGGAAATGGGAAAAAAATTCCGCAATTTACCACGTATCAGTACTATATTTCTCTTTTTTACCATATTCTTTCCCAAAAAAGGCTCGTTTCTTCCCAACCTCTTGAAAATATCGAACGTTTTTTTGGCCATAGAAGCAGCTTTCTCCCACAACTTTGTCCATATTTTTTCAACACGATTTGATTTTCCCAAAAAAGGGCCATTTTTTCCCAAAAACAGGGGTTTTTGCGGGAAATGTTGGGAAAACGATTGTGCGGCTCCTCGCCCCTTTCTACCTTTGCACCGTCAGTTCGAGGCTCGCGAGACCGACGATGGCAAGCTAACAAATTAATAATAAAAGGTTGCGAGAAGGCGCGACGTAAAAAGAGAGTTATGAGTATGTATTTCAGTTTCACAGTCTGGAGGTTTTTGTTTAGCCTCAGTATGAGTTGTAGTAAAAAGGAAAAGTAAGAAGAGCGTTATGGAAGCAAAAATCATGAGAGTAGTGCAGCAGGGCGAGGCCTTCGCTGTGCAGAGTCAGAAGAGCGAGACGGGACAGGTGAAGAAGTGCAACATCCTGTTGCAGGAGCTGGGCGGGAAGTACGCCGACCAGTATGCCTGCACGATGCTGGGCAATGCGGCCACCTGCCGCTTCTCCCAGGACGAACTGGTGGCTGTTAGCCTCCGCTTCACGGTCAACGAGTATGAGGGACGCCACTATCAGGACATCCTCGTGGCGGACATCCATCGATTGAATCGATGATTTATTTTAACATGAATCATCGTTAATCGAAACATGAATCGATGTTTTATTTTAACATTAATCATCATTAATCGAAACGTTAATCGGTCATTAATAGGATTGGCCCAAGGGCCAATTTTGAGAACAGGGAAGTAAAAATAGTAAAGATCTGAGTTGAGTACGAGGAGGATATTCCATGGTAAAGCGCGCAACAATCCACGTCTCTTCTCGCAAAAACTCAGCAACAATGAACAAGAACAATCAAGTCAACAACCAGGTTGAGAATCAGAACCATGGCGACCATTGCCAGCACGTACAGATCGGCGGACAGGCTTACTACGACGACCGCAAGTATTTTCTTTTTTCGCCCGACGCACCCGTGCCGCAGGCCGTGGAGAGTTTTCGGAAGGTGGGCGTGGGCCAGCAGATGAGCGACGGGACGTTCGACTTCGTGCCAAGGGCGAAAGCGAAGAGCCGCAGCGTGCTCATTCGCAAGCTCGCCCACGGGCGCATCAGCAGGACCCAGGACGACGCCGTGCAGCTGACGTTGAAGTTTTTCCGCACGGAGAACGTGGTCATAGCCCAGGCCATCATGGACGAGGCGCAGGACGCCATCGACGCCCTGCTCAATGATCAACTGACGAAGTAAAAGAAGGGAGGAAGAAACAATCATGAGTGTACACTTGATATATTATCAGCAGGGCCACAAGATGATGGAGGCCGTGGCGACGGAGGAGGCTTATCGCCGCTATCGCGACAGCCAGGCGCAACAGCGCTGGGTGGAAACGATTCGCCATCCGAAGCCCGAGACCGACGTCTCGGCAGCGAAGCGCAAGCTGGTGCAGTTCAACTACTCCTGCTTGCCCACGAAGGACGGTTGGCTCAAAGGCGCCAAGCGGCTGAGCAAGTCGGTCGGCATGGACATTGACCTTCTGAGTGCAGACGAGGTGAATCTGGTCGCTGCTACGGCGATCGAGAAGAAGGACGAACTGGGCCTGCTCATGCTGGAGCGCAGCGCCCGCGGAGGCGGCCTCCACGTCGTCTTCCGCCGTCATCCCGAGATGGACCAGGAGGCCAACCTGCGCTGGGCCTCCGACTTGCTGGGTGTGGAGTACGACGCAGGGGCGAAGGACATTACCCGCATCTTCTTCGCCACTACGTCCGAGGACCTGCTCTATCTCCATGAGGACCTCTTTGATAATACAGAGTGCGGGGCGGCTACGGGTTCTGCTACGGCCACGAAAGCTGCCACTAAAACCGCCACGGAGGCTGTCGCTACGGCTTCTGAGACAACGCAAAAGGGCGAACGGAAGTCGGGAGGCCCGACGGCTTCCATGGCCTCAGAAATGACTTCTGCGGTCTCTGAGACGGTCTCTAAATCGGACGGTCAAAGCGAGGAGAAGAGCCAAACGGAGGATGGTGAAACAACGAGCAAGGAAGCGGACGAAACCACCACGGAAGAGCAGGAAGGCCACACGGGCGAGGAAGAAAGCGAAGAGGAGAAGCTTCTGCGCTACAAGGGCATTCCCTACGACCGCATCATCGAGAAATGGTGGACCTTCTACAACGACGGCGAGCACCCCATACGGTCCAACCGCAACACGCTGACCTTCGAGCTGGCCGTCAACCTCCGCCACATCTGCGGTTTCGACCGATCCGTGCTCGACCGGGTCATCCCCTGCTACGACGGATTTGCCGAGGCCGAAAAGCTCTCCTGCATCGACTCGGCCCTGGGCGAGAGAAAGACGCAGATGCCGAAACGGCTGAAGGACGTGATCGAGGCCGTGCGCCAGGACATGATCGTCGAGGGCAGGGAGGTGGACTCCATCGACGAGGCTATGGAGCAGGACGACCTCTTCTATTATAACGCACTGCCCAAGATGCCGCAAGGCGTGAGGGAGAGCATCAGCGCCGTGGGCCCGCACCTCGCCATGCCCGTCATCTTCGCCATTGCGCCCGCCATCGGCATGCTCGCCACGGGCGTACGCATCGATATCCACGGCAAACCCTCGCAGCTCAACCTCATCAGCTACATCGCCGGCGACTATGCCTCGGGCAAGGGCAGTATCGACCCCGTGGTAGCGGCCTGGCTCTCGGAGGTGAAACTGCTGGACAAGAGCTACCTGGAGGCGGAAGAGGAATGGCGCGCGCAAAAGCGGGCGGCGAAAAACAAGAAGGAGCAGCCCGAGGACCCCAAGTACCCCGTGCGTTGCCTGACCCTCAACAACACCGTCGCCAACCTCGCCGACCGACTGGCCAACACCCGGGGCAAGCACGCCTTCTCCTTCACGCCCGAGGCCGACACCGTGGCGCAGAAGTGGCGCACGGCGATGTGCGACTTCTCCGTCATGCTGCGCCAGGCCTACGATGGCACGCCCTACGACCGCGAGGCGAAATCGGCGGACGCCGTCAACGTCCACATAGAGAAGTTGTTGTGGAACGTCGTGATGTGTGGCACGCCCGACGCCCTCTACCGCGTCGTGACCAACTACACGGACGGTTTTCTGAGCCGAATGGCCCTGGCCCGCACACCCGACAACACCTTCACGCCGCTCTCGGAAAGCCTCTACCGTCTGACGCCGGAGCAGGAGGGGAAGATCATACAAGTGGCCCACCTGCTGCCGCTGATGAGTGGCGACGTGGAGCTGCCCGAGCTGGAGAAGAAGGGCCGTCAGTGGCTGGAGCAGATACGACTGGAGGGCATCAAGAACGACGACAAGACCTTGGCACGCCAGCGCTTCCGCACCTGTCCCACGGCCATGCGCATGACGACCTGTCTGATGCTCTGCCGCGTGGCCGAGCAGCTCATCCGAAGCTACGGAATGCAGGGGGCGGAAAAGCGACTGAAGACCGAGCCCACGCTATGGCAGAAACTGCTTAGGCGCCAGCAGACGCCACAGATGCTCGAAGCCTTCGACGTGATCGCCGACTACATGATCGACAATACGATCTTCTTCTTCCGCAACCGCATCGAGTCGGCATTTCATTCGCCCGACTACGTGCCGTCGGGGAAACCTCGCTCCCGCCGAACCAAAAACGACACCATCTACGAGCAGTTGGCCGACAGGTTTACCACAGAGGAAGCCTATGACACTTCCATTAGCGTGAGGGGCTTCGAGGTAACGAAAGGTAGGGTGTTTACGATGCTCTATCGGTGGGAAAAACAAGGAATGGTTGAAAGACTCGACAAGGGAGTGTATAGGAAAACCCAGCGAGCAGTTGTGTTGTAAATCCGTTCTCACATTCTCACATTCTCACATTCTTACGTTAAGACTTTGCGCATCCCTACTTGGGGCTTGCCCTGTCAATCAAACATCAAAAACAAACATCAAAAATGATCAAGAGCATGTCAATAATCTTATCAGAACACTTCCGCCTCACGGAGTTTACCACCTCCCTCGTCGCCGTCACGCGGCGCATAGACAACACGCCGCCCCTCTCGGCGGTCGGCAACCTCCAGCAGCTCTGCCTCCACGTCCTGGAACCGCTGCGGGCCCATCTCGGCCACGCCGTCCGCATCAACAGCGGCTACCGGTCGCCAAGGCTCAACGCCGCCGTGGGGGGCGTGAAAACCTCGGACCACACGCGCGGCTGCGCCGCCGACATTTTTATTCCTGACGCCAAGACGGGCCGCGAATGGTTTGCCTGGATGATGGACAACCTCGAGTTTGACCAGCTCATCTGGGAGACCGCCTCCGGGGGCAAGACCTGCTGGATCCACGTCGGCTACCGGGGCACGGGCCACAACCGCCAGCAGGTGATCGGCCACCTCGTGAAGCGGTAGGCCATCCGCCCAGACAACTTCCCTACTCCGCCTCATCCTAATAGACGCACGACTGGCTCGGCACATTTCCGCCGCCCAGTCGTGCGTTTTGCTATCTCAGGGCAATTTTACAAAACACCATCAACTGAATGTTTCACGCGCTATCTACGCACCTGCCTAATAGACGCTCGACTGGCTCGGTACGTTCCGCCGCCAAGAACGGACATGTTTTATGTAATGGTAAAACTCTGAAAGAGTTTAAGTTACAGTTTGCTCACCTCATTAATGAGGCGAGCAAAACAACCCAATTTGGCTTTTCCAATTTTGGAGACAATGTCCACAAAATTGACATGGAGCCATTACTACGAACTGATAGAGTACGCCCTAGAGGGTATTAAAACTAGGTTTACGTGATATATTTTACACAAAAAGCTCCCAAGCACACTAATTTAACCCAAAATATTATTTCGTCTCAGTTTTTTAAAGTATCTTTGCCGTGTCATATTGCAGTAATAGGCATTGTGGCAGACATATTAGAAAAAGCGTATTTCGCTTATACCTGATTAAAGTGAACTTCGACAACTCATGGTACTTTCGTAATGCTTTGGTTCGTGCAAACTACAGCGACTTGACTCAAGGTATTACAGAGACAACCATCTATTTGGTAAACTTTTTCCGTAGTATGTTGCTTGGTGAGGAACATGACCTGAGAAACCGAATGATGCACATAGAATGGAAAAAGACGCAAGATATTACTGAAATTCAAAGTGCAAATAATACCGTTCAAAGTGCAAAAACAGAAGAAAATCCACGTTCAAAGTGCAAAAATTGCACTTTGGAGGAAATGGCATTGCTTCGAATAGTGCAAAACAATCCTTTCGTTACGCAGAAAGAGATGGCGGCACAGATGGGCAAGTCGGAACGAACTGTGAAAACTATTACTGTCCACTTACAAGAAGGTGTTCTTCATAGAAGAAACGGTAAACGAAATGGATATTGGGAGATAATAATTGATAAAATTGCAAATAACTGACAACGATGACAAATCTCCTGACTTCGTCATTGCGTCACCCAAAAATCCTCATCAAAGAGTTTAGCTATTTTCTGATGCCTTGCCATCAGCATGGTTTGCGTATAAACCTCCTTGTTTAGAGGAAGCTTGATCTGTATCGTTGTGATTGTCTTTGCCAATGCAAGCACCTTGTCCACGCTCATCTTAATCTCTGAGACTTTCAGCATGCGATCCAACTCCTTGTATACTTTTCAAAGCCACAAAGCAGATGCATATATGGGCTTCAATACGTTTGCGTGTAAAATGAAACATGGAACGTATCTCTATCTTTGATTTCGCTATACGGAAGGCCCGCTCTACATGCCAAAGGTTGTGATATGCTGTGTATACATCCTGTATTGGTATATCCGTATTAGTGAGATAGCCTTTTAGACCGTCCCATTTGGAGTCATCGGCAATACGGTCATAGTTGATGGCGACTTTCACTTCACCATCCATAGACAAAAACTTATTGTAACCTCTTTTGTTGATATTGCCTTTTGTGAGCGCACCATGCTTATAAGCCTTTTCCAACCTGCGTATTCCTTTTTTTCTCTATTGTAGGCATCTTTCTTTGCACGGTCATCTGTATAGCCGACCAAGAGACGACGTCCGCCGCCTTTGTCATATTCAACCATCGGCAGTTGCGCTTGGGTTGTTCCAATATCCAGCTTTTTGACCTCCTGACTTTCATTCTTTATCTTCGCACCTATTATATACTTGTAGCCGTGCGCTTCAAGTTCCGCTATATTGGCATTGTTCATCAGTCCGGAATTCTGCCACCACAACGAAGTTCTCCAAACCGTATTTGCTTACAAACTCGTTTATCGTCGGCAGCATCGTGTGGCCTTCATATTTGTTGCCCTCATGGATGCAATATGCTGGTGGATAGCCACCAAGGCTAACAAGCAGGCCGAGTATGATCTGAGGATTACTGTGACGTCCCTCTTTCGAGAAGCCTGCCTTACGTAATTCGTCCTCATAATCCGCTTCAAAGTAAAGTGTGGTGACATCATAAAACAACACGCCGATATTGCCACCAAACAATTTCGCAGTATGGCGCACGCTTATGTCCTGTACTATTTCGTGCTGATGACCACTAAGCTTGTCAAGATAGCGATAGATTTTGGATAGATCCACGTCCTCGTCAAAGTGGTTTTTCAGATATTCCACCGTAGCAGCCTTGCTCGTTGGATATGCCAAACGAGCCTTTACAAGCTTGCGGAACACTTCGTCATCAATCCTGTTGAAACCGATCCGGTCAAATGTACGGTCCCCAATATCAGGTCACAACCATTGAGAAGGATATTGCTCACATTGGACAATACACGACGGACTTCATCACGCTCACGGTCACACGCCTCACGTTCCTCGCCGAAAAGGTCAAGCTGCGGATGGCGGCGTGATTTCTCTTTGAAATCCATTCTTTTTTGCTTCATTCACAAGATTATCGACCTCTCCCTCATTATAGGCAACTCCAATTGTGACAAGTTCCTTCATCTTGCCACAAATTTTCTCGGCAACTATAACTCCGATATTGCCGGAACGATGTTTTTTCTTTCGGACAAACATAGTTAAAATACCTTTCGCGTCACCCAATATTAGGTGATGCAAAGATACAAAAATATTGTTTGTCAATCAGTTATAAAATACGTGTTTTTTGAGTGACGAAGTCAGGAAAAAGGTGTTCTTCATAGAAGAAACGGTAAACGAAATGGATATTGGGAGATAATAATTGATAAAATTGCAAATAACTGACAACGATGACAAATCTCTTAAACGAAACAACATTTGAAGAGCATATTGCAAAGTGTCTTGCAAACAGCACACAGTTTGATATAGGTTACATTGTTTCATGTTACATTAAGGATTTCACATCCACCTCACGCAGTTCGGCCACCTCGTGAAGCGGTAGGCCATCCGCCCAGACAACTTCCCTACTCCAACTGCCCATGTTCACATCCTTGGCTGATAATGAATGGCTAGCCCAAAAAAGCCATAGTTAGAATGATTCTTCGTATCATAATTTCGAACGAATAGGTTTTAAATCGCTACAAAATTACGATTTTACACCGGAAATACGGCATAATTTAAAGAAAAACACCCTTCACTATGGCTTTTTAACCTATTTGGGGTCTGGCGACTGCCAAGATGGCGGTTTCTAGAAGATATTCACGATGCGGTCGATGTCAACCGAAAGTCCCACAGAGAAGGTGCGACCGGTGGTCATCGCCGAACTCCAATAATACTTCTCAGGTGTATAATCGAAAAGATTATACCGTGAAATTCAGATTGACGGCATCCAGGAATCGCTGCTGAAGCGTGAACTTCCACAACTGATATGCCTGGTCATGCTTCTCGATGTCCGTATCTGGAGAGGACAGGTATCTACCTGACAGAGCGGCATTGATACGATAGAACGAACAGAGCTGGCGATCGTAGTCGAGACGCCAGGTGGCGGTATGAGGACGAGGCTGGGAGAACTGGGAATCTACGCTTCTGCCACCCACATGGAGATAGCTGTAGTCGAGTTTCACACCTAACCCCATATCCGAACGGTACTGGGCACTGAAGTCGATGCCGCTCACCTCTACTCCATCATCGTTGCAATAACGGGAAGCCACATCCGGCTGACCGGTTCCCGGGGTATAATCGGCATAATCCTCGGTAGTGATGCGCTTATCATACTTATTATAATAGCCCATGAGGGTAAGACTATACTGACCGGTCAAGAAGCCTGCATTCTTCACTCTGCCGGTATGCTCCAGCGCCAGGTTGAAGTTGTTGCTCTTCTCCGGCTTCAGATCCGGATTGCCATAAATCATCTGCATACCCGCCATATCAAAGTTCATATACATCTCCTTGAGGGTTGGGGCACGGAATCCACCGGCATAGTTGGCACGGATGGAAAAGCCCTTCCACTTGGTCATCAGAGCCAGACGACCGGTGGTGGCATGCTGGCTGGATGCTGAGAAGTAATCATGGCGAAGACTTGCCACGATGTTCAACCACTGCAAAGGATTGTAATCGAACTGGGCGAAGGCATCGTATGAATTCTGAGTCTTGGTGCCATTGTTGACAAACTGATAGGTGGTGAGATAATCGTTCAGGAAATCAGCACCTGCCGTCAATGTATTCTTGCCGAAGATATGGGAATAGAGGGCACGGATGATGTTCTGACGATTGGTATAATCGTGATCGTGAGTGCGCTCATTATTCACAAACCGGGTCTTGTCATACTGGTCGAAGCCGTATGAAATCTCCAGATTATCATTCTCCGAGAGATTCATCACGGTCTTCAGTCCGGCAGAATAATCCTTATAGTGGTCATCGTAGTTGCCGCGATTGCTGACACGGGCGAAATAGCCGCCACGACCTATCAGCTTCACCTTGTCAGAGAGCTTGTAGGAAAGTCGCTCCTTCACATTGAAGGTCTCGCCACCATAAATATGGAGGATGTTGGACTCTGTATCGAAAGGACTGGTGAGCTGCACCTCATCCGATGTGGTGCGCTGGATGCTGGTCTGCGAATTCCACTTTCCGGCATTGAAACTGAAGCTTCCACCGTGGCGCCACTCCTTGTTGAAGTTGTTGTAGCGGGTATTGACATTGGCAGTCCAAGGCTCGCTGTTTTCACGGGAGATGATGTTGATGACTCCGGCTACGGCATTGGCACCATAGAGTGCCGAAGCTGCACCCTTTACTATCTCGATACGTCCTACATTATCCAAGTTCAGACGACTATAATCTACATTATCCATGGTTTCACCAGCCAATCGCTCGCCATCTACGAGGAAGAGCACGGCGTTTCCGCCGAAACCATTCATATTGAGAGAAGTCTCCTGATTCATGGCATAACCGAATTCCAGACCCGGCATCTGCTCTGTGAGGAGGTCCTGGACATTGGTAGCATCGGCAATCTTGATATCATTGGCAGTAATCAGACGGGTTACCACAGGAGCATCCTTCAAAGCCTTCGGAGTACGGGTTGCAGTAACTACCACCTGATCGAGGGCAGTAGCATCCGGCTGAAGACGAAGCACATGCTGCTCACCTTTTCTCTCATCCGCTTTCAGTACGAAAGTCTGAGTCTGATAGCCCACAAAGCTCACCTTCACTCTCACCGCTCCATCCTTGCTGTAAGGAATGCGGAAATATCCGTTTTCATCAGTTATCACCCCACCCTTTGAATGCAAAATTTGGACGGTAGCACCCGCCAGAGGTGCGCCCGAATCATCGAGCACTCTACCCACGACATCGCCCTGGGTTTCGGCTTTCAGATTCAGGCACAATCCGCAAAGGATCAGGAATAGTGCGAATATCTTTTGTTTCATCAAATTATATCAAAGATTATCCAGAAACAATCCTTTTATTTTGTACAAACAAACTTAGCAATCATCGGCATAGGCATCTTGCCATACTGAATAGAATAGTTGACGGTCAGAGTCTTGTCCTTCAAAGTACCCTGCAAGGTTACAGTGTAGTTCTTCTCTGCACCTTTCACGGTAACAGTACCAGCATAATTTTCCTGAGCGAATGCATAAGCACCATTGGAACCAGAAACCTTTACAGCAGGAACCACCAGGGCAGGAAGAGCCATCATGCCCTCGCCACAAGCAGGTAAGGTAATCTTGACTGTAGCATCATCAACAGCCTCAATCTTCATAGTAACATGATCGTATGTAGAAGCCTCGCCCATTACGGTCATATCCAGAGAGCTGGTGTATGAACCGGCAATCTCCTTGGCAGCTGCCACTGTTTCATCATCATCGCTGCTGCAAGAGCTGAATGCTACACACATAGAAACCAAAGCCAACATCATGGCCATCATTGTCTTAAACTTTTTCATTTTTCTTTCTTTTTTTTATTAAGTTACAATAATATTTTCTGTTTGAGGGGATTTGCAATCCCCGTTTATTTATTTTCCGGAACATAGATGATTTCACCATTCTCCAGCTGGTAAGCGATGCCCACCTTCTTTCCTTTGTTGCCAGATTTATTGCTCTGGTCTTCAGAAGGAGTATAGCGATTGATCTTCTGTCCATCCTTGGTAATGATTTCCATATTCTCCTTGCCAGGGTTCTTCACCATCGTGAAGTTATCCTTGCTGAACATTTCCGTCATATTATAGCGCGAAACGAGGGCTACCATCAGGGCGAGGGCAAATACCATCGCCACATCGAAGAGGTTGCTCACTACGCTCATCGGATCATCATCCTCGCCATCATGCGAGAGACGACTTCTACGTCTTTGTCTCATAAATTATTACTATTGCATTCTTCACTCTTCGTTTCTTCACTCTTCACTTACAAGGTCTGCCATAAACTCGAGGTTGCTCATATCCTCGGTGTACCAGCGGTTCTTGGTCTGCTTGGTTACGAAACCGATGGCTGCAGAGAACAATCCCACTACGGTGGTAGCGAAAGCCACCTGCATATTGTAAGCCATCGAAGCTATATCACCGGTAGAAAGACCTACCAGGGCTGGACCCATCGGAATCAAGGTACCCATCAGTCCGAGCATCGGACCCATCTTCAGAAGAGTAGATGGAAGAGAAAGATCCTTCTCAACAAACTGGGCATACTGGTCGAGGATACGGTTCACCTGCGCCTTGCTCTGGCGGTTGTCCACGAGTTTCTTCATATAGGAAACGATGACAGCCTGCTTGTTCTTCGGCAAGCGATCGCCCAGGGTATCGATGTTATCGAGTGTCAGGGTGTTCATCTGTTCACGAATCTCCGCACCCGTCTTGCGCTTTACTAGATACTGTCCGAAGAAACCTCCGAGGAGCAGCAAGGCTCTGAGGAAGAAGAAAATCAACAAAATAATCACAGGAACCAGCATGCCTGTGGAAATCCAAAACAATACGTCTGATATGTAATTCATCTTTATTTTATAATGTTAAGTGTTGAATGTTAAATGTTAAGTTGGGGCTTGCGCCTTTATAACTTTTGGGATAAGCGTTGCATCTTGATGCGATAGCAGCCCCATCCGATAGCCATTCCCACGATGACGATGGCGATGACGCCGAAAAGCGAGAGGGCATCGAAACTGTTGAATCCTGCCACGGCTGTCCTGCCATTCACCGTACCGATGATGCCCATCAATCCGAGCAGCACCTCTACCAGGAAGAGCAGTTCCAAGCGGATTGGTCGCTCCGGCAAGAGCCATCTCAAACCGTAGGTGAATACCGGAGTCAAGACCAGCAGCACTACGGCAAGCACCCAGGCCACTACCTGGAACGATACGCCGGGAAGCAGGAAGATGGTCATCACCAGAACACTGAACAGCACTGGGAAAACCAGCAAACCGGGGAAGAACTTCAGGAAGATGAAGAACATCCATTTGCGGCGACTCACATGTTCCGAAGTCTTCAGATCTACGTGATGCACACAGAAAAGCATCGTGAGTGCCACGTCGATACTCAGCAGCACCGCCATATCGAGCATCAGCTTCTGGTCGGCTATCCAGGCCGCAATCTGCGTCTTCGACTGTTCGATGGCGAATGGCCAGGTCATTCCCACGAAGAAGGCTACGAGCACCGAGATGATCATAATCTCCTTCACTCCGTGGAAGGTCTGCTTCAGCACAAAACTGAAGCAAACCAATATCATCATTACTAAAACTAATGTCTCCATTTCTATTCAACCATATTCTTTCTTCTTCTGCGAATCAGGACAGCCAACAGCACGAAAGCTACGATGACGATGACACCTACAACGATGCCGCTCACCACTGTGGTGGTCTTCTGAGCTTCCTCATTCAGCGTCTCCTTCTTCTTCATCACCATACCCTTGTCGCTGCTGTTCTTCGCAGCCTCAGCATCGCGGATCTGCTCTACATTCTGCTGATATTCCTTGGCAGAAGCAGCATCGGTCTTGCTGGCTATATAGTTGCGGAGCTTGGCATTGTTGCAGACGAAACCGGAGCATGAAGGCTTATACTTGTTCACCGTCTCGGTATGAAGCTTGGCGATGTCCCTGAGCTGCTGAGGAGTAGCCTTCCACATTCCCTTGCGGGCGCTCTCCATCATCACGGCGGTCATCTCCATCAGCGCAGCCGGATTCTGCTTGTCGAAGAACTCCTTGGTGCCGAGATGGTACTTGTCCTTGACATATACATTATAGATCTCGTCCCACATCTCCTTGTCGATAGCCTTTGGCTTCATCACATTCCAGCCGTAGGTATTGGTTACGATTTCGGCGAATGTGCTGGCACTGCTGGCTCCACCCTTCATCTTCTCCTTGATATAGGCAGGGTTGAAGATGGTGGTTCTGCTCTCGATGCCGATAGCCTCCTTCACCTCCTGCATTCTCATATTGCTATGGTTGCGATAGTCGGCGAGATAAGCATCCGGATCCTTTCCGGTCACGTTGCGCACAGCAAGGTTCATACCTCCCATAAACTCATATACATGGTCGAGACTCAAGGCACCCCAGGTGTTGCTCTGTCGTGGCTGAACCACCACATCGGTACGGGTCAGCGCTGCCTCGAAAGCAGCCTTGCGCACGGTCTCCCAGTTCTTCTCATCACCATAGAAGGCACCCATATTGTTCATATAAACCTCGGCAATCTGACTCTCCTTATCCCAGCGGTCGCCTGCGGTTACCATCTCCTGAATACCGGTACCATAGTTGCCGTTTACGCCACCAAACACTCGATACATACTTACTTCGCGGGCCTCCTTTGGCGACATGCCCTTCTCTACGAGCACCCGTTCCGATTCGGTAACACCGGCTTTCACCAGGTTGTCGTACTTATCACCCTTGGCATTTGCCGCCATCTCTATCGCCTTGTTGATGAGGAAGAGACGGGATGCTGCCAGGTCGCGGAGCTGACCGGAAGTCTGAACCACGACATCGATGCGAGGACGGCCCAACTGCTTGGATGGGATGAGACGCAGATCGGTAACACGACCGAAGGCATCTCTTACCGGTTCTACACCGAGCATATAGAGAATCTGGGCGATGGTAGCACCCTCTGTTTCGATAAACTCGCTACTCCAGAGCGTGTAGCTCACCTTACGAGGATATTCACCCTTATGTCGCTCACAATACATCTTGATGGTATTGTCGCAAAGTTCCTTCGCCTTCTCCCAGGCATCCTCCGAAGGTGTATTCTCCACATTGATGGAGAAGAGGTTTCTACCGGTAGGCAGGGTGTTTGGATTCACAATCAGATCACCACCAGGAGATGGAGCTGTAAAGCCGCCATTCAGGGCATTCATCAGAGAAGACATCTCGTTGAGCGGACTCTGACGGAGCGCCTCCGAATACTTGCCCACATTCTGCAAGGCATGCTCTACGGTAGTAATCGCCTGAGCCAGACGAATCTGCTGACGGGTATATTTAGGTGCTTTCGACATCATCATACCCTTATCTTTAGAAGATCTTCCGGTCTGAGATGACTTGCCCTTGCCGGCTTTCGCCATCTTCGCCCTTTTCAAATCTTCCTGATACCATTTCTGTCCCTTCTTGATGGCTTCCATCATCTTGTCAGGGAAGCGGCCGGTCTGCTCCATCTTCTCAAAAGCCTCACGACTCATCTGCGGAACCTTCTTCTTGTGAGAAACCTTGGCAGCACGGAGTTCGCTTACCGTACGGTGGTCCACCTTCTTTGGCTTCGTCTCCTTCGCTCCACCTATCTGGTCTGCCATCTGCATCATCATCTGGATAGGATCCGGAGCTGCCTGCATCGCCTCAACCTTGCGAGCCATCTGGAGTTCGGCAGGAGTGATTCCTACATGACGGCAGATGTATTCATCTGAAACCGAGGCGGAACCCAGAAGCTGGGTCACGGTATTGCGTGCCTTGCTCAGATAAAGACGGTCGAAAAGCTGCTTGTGCTTCTCCACCCCCTCCTGGGCACGGCCTTTCAGCTTATCTACTGCCAACATTCCGTAGGCAATAGGATCTGTAGCCATCGCATAGACACTGGTGCGGATATCATCGTTATCGTATGGCACACCCAGAGTATAGAGTTTACCGGTAATTTTCTCATTAGCCAACTCTTCTGCATAGTTCTCTACTCGTGCGATTTCATCTGCAAAATAAGGCTTGTTCATCTGCTTGGCATCGAGCCCCAGTTCACGGGCGATTCCCATCTTCACGGTCAGCGCCTTCACCTTGAGCGACTGTTCGGTAGATGCCTTCTTCTCGTAAGACTGGATGGCATCGCTCAACTGCTTGTAAGTCTGTCGCAACTCGCTCTCCTTGAAAGGAGGGGTGAGATAGCTCTGGGTCTGGGCATAGGTGCGGCGCTTGGCAATCATCGCCTCGCCTACATTGCCGATGGTATATATATAAAAATGTGGAACCACACCAATCAATCGGTCACTCCAGTCGTTGCTGTCGAGTGCCACCTGCTTTCTCGGGGTATATTCCAGCGAGCCGTGGGTTCCGAAATGGATGAGCGCATCGGCACTGAAACCATAACGAGCCCAGAGATAAGAGGCAACATAGGTGTAAGGAGGTGCCTGGTCGGTGCCATGCACAATCTTGAAGGAGTCGCCTCCCACGCCTGCCATCACCTGTGGAAGCAGGACCACATTGCCAAACTGCAGTCTTGCCACCGCCAACTTACCATCATCGGTAGCCATATATTTGCCAGGGAAGGAACCATAGAGCTGGTTCATCTCCTTGATCATCTTCTTAGACAAAGCCTTCTGGGTCCATCCGGCAAACTGATGGGCGGTAACCAGGGCAGGATGTCCAGACTGGAGGAACTTGGCATAGGCTCCCTCGGCATAGGTTCCGAAGACGGCACCCTGAGCCTGGATCATCTTTGCCAGTTCCTGAGGATTGGCTGGCAACTTGCCTACATTGTACCCTTCATTCTTCAAGCGAACCAGGAGATTGTAGAGCGATGGAACCACTTCCATTCCCGAAGCGGTAAGTGCATTTTGACCAGGACCCTTGAAGTAGAAGATGGCGATACGCTTGCTGCTGTTCTTCTTGTTCTTCAGATTCACATAGCCCTGCACGCTCTCCACAAAACTCTCCATTCTGTCAGGGATGCCGTAAACCTCCTGCAAGCCCTCCTTGTTGATGCGCTGTCCGAAAACCACGTATGGACGGATGGCACCATCAATCTCTGGAGTCACGATGCTCTGCGACATGAAGCCGCCGTTCATTCCCTGCTTGTCGCTCTCCCACTCGGTGGTCAAACGGTTGATATTAAGAGGTGAGAATAGTGGAATATTCTTCTGCTTCATAAACTCTACGAAGTAATCGCCCAGCCTGCCATGCGCCATATTTACTACGGCATTCGCCTGAATACTGTCGGCATGATGACCGGCGATAAAGCTCTGAAGCTTATTGATGCGATACACCATGAATCCCTTCTTTTCGAAAGCTTTTTCCATATCAGGAGCAGCACCCATAAAACCAGTAAGCATGATGGTAGGAGCACCTTCTTTATATAAACCGTTCTTTGCCAGGAAGGCATTGTACTCGCGGATGCTGTTGAAGCCCAGTTCATCGCCCTTTTCATCCTTCGGGTCGAAATGAGTCAGGAGATAGTCTGGTCGCTCATTTACACGTTCCGGCTCTGGAGCCATGAACTTCTTACCGTCGATAAACTTACGGATGTAAGCGAGCATACTGTGATAATTCTTCTTACCGCCGTTCTCGATGTACTGCATCAGATAATCGGCATCGAAGTTATCTACTGATACGATATTGTTGGCCGGGTTGGTAGCAGCATGAGTCAGTGTCGGCACCTTGTAGGAAGCCTCTTCCAACTGCTTGCGCTGGTTCTCGTCGATTCGGAGACCCATACCATTCACGATAATCATATCGTAATCATCCAGATGATCGAAATCATCGGTTGTGATTTCACTCAGTTTAATCATCGCATTGTCGTTGGCATGCGAAATCTGTCCCAGCGCAATAGCCTGATAGTTGAGGAAAGCGATGCGGGTAGTACCCACCCAGGCAGAGTAAGCCTTCGCCAAACCTCCCAGAACAATCACGGCCAATAAGGCCAGAAAGATGTGTTTCTTTTTAATTTTTCTAATTATTCCTATTTTTTTCATATCTATTCCTTTTATCGGGGTGCAAAGGTAGGGGGTATTTAGAAATTGCACAATACCGAGAAATTGTGATTTTTCACATTTTTTATACTTAGAAATTGGTATCAGATTGATAGGCTCAGATTTCCATGTCCTAATAAAGTAAAGGTTCACCACCTCCAAATGTAATTCCACCATCTGTAGTTGTAAAATAAAGACTGTCTACCTTTACTATGTCTAAAAGTTCTTGTGGAGAATAGAATGAAGAAACTTTTGGAGTATTATGACATTGCGGATTTAAGCAATATGAGCAAGAAAGCGGGGGTTAGAGGTTCGAAAGCGGGGTTTATAAGAAATCTCACCATGGGGAGATGCAGCCACCATTGTTACATTGTTACATGTTACATGTTACATTAAGGATTTCACATCCACCTCACGCAGTTCGGCCACCTCGTGAAGCGGTAGGCCGCCCGCCCAGACAAGTCCCCTACTCCGCCTCAACCGAATAGAAGCACGGAGAGATATTGCCACACTCGGAGAGTGGAAAAGCAAAAGAAGGAGCACGCCCAGCAAAGAAACCGGTGTACTCCTTCTTCTTATATCTCGGATGAGATGATCGTCTTTTATCTCGGATGAGATGATGGCTTCATAGAGCCTGCGCGCCCTACTTGTTGAAAGTCTTCATGGTCTTGCCGTTCTTCATCAGCAGCATGTTGAAGCCGCGCACCTTGGAATCAGCATTCAGACGCTTGCCATCGGCAGAGAAACGGGCAACTACCTTGCCGGCTCCCTCGGATGCCGGTGCTGCTGCCACGTCGTTGGTCTCGTACAGCGTGTCGAAGAACCAAGTCGTCATTCCACCAGTTTCCTCGGAATCTTCATCGACAGTCTCGCTATCGACAAAGGCGAATCCGGCAATATAGCGACCGTCGGCAGAGATGCCGCAAGGAGAGTTCATACCGCCAGCGTCGTATTCGGCGAATTTCGCAACCTTGGGGAAGGCCTCAGCGAGCGTTTGAAGCGTCTCGCCCTTCTTCCAGATGAAGCCCGTGCGGCCGGAATAGAGACTGCCGCAGCATCCTACGATGGTACCGACGACGGAAACGGCAAAGCCGTACAGCTCACTATCCTCCATGCCCTCAAGTTGGCTGGCCATGAAGTATTCGACGAGGTCGTTCTCCGTATTGTAGCGCGCTACGCCAAACTCGGAGCTTCCATCGTCGAGAAGCTTCTCCACATTGAGCACGACGTATTTTCCGTTGGCGCTCATGATGGTCTGGTCGCAGCTGAATATGCTGTAGGGCATCGTTGACTCATAAGAGGAAGCGAAATAGCCGCGCGAGAACGGATAGGCCGAGAAGGTCTCGCCGTCGCGGTTAGGTGCCCACAGGAGTGCGGGACGGGTGGCCATAGCGTCAACCCAATAGCCGCTGATGATGGAATCGTTGGACACGGAAAGGGCAGAGGCACCCGCGCTCTCGGCACCCAGAAACTTGTTGGAAGGCTGCGGCAGGTCTGTCGGCACGCCCTCGTTGAAGAGGCATGGGGTGCCCTCGTCGTCGGTACCGTCGTAGCGCGCACCCACGATGAGCTTTCCGTTCGGGCTGATGCCCGTGAAGAGATACTGTTCGGCTTCGCCGTAGGTGGTGCATTTCTCGCTGGCGAAATCGAAGATGGCAGCAGGACCGTTCCATCCCACAGCAACGCCATTGTCGGCGATGCCCTTCAACTGGACGTCGGTATCGGGATCGGGAGCTGCGTATTTCACCATCTTCTGTTCCCGGACGTCAAAAATGAATCCCGCGTTCTCGCCATAGCACACGCCGCCGATATACTTACCGTTCGGCGACAGTACCGTACACATAAACTGCGAACCATCCGGATCGGGGATTTCAGTCAAACCGTTCTGAGCCATTGCTGCATGGCCTGCTACGAGCAATGCCACCATTGAAAGTAATGTCTTCTTCATAAGCTTTCTCTCCTATTTTTTTGGTTATTAATTAGTTTAACGTCTGAAAACTCCAGGCATGTGTGATTGAATCACTGCGGCAAAGGTATCAAAAATTTATCGAATAGAAAAATCTTTTCTGCGATTTTTTTGTTTTTGTGCCCATTCGGTGTTATTTAGACAGTACACAAGGATATGTACGGGTATTTTTTGCACATCTCATTTTTTTTTCGTTACTTTGCACTTTGAAGCAATCATCGCATAGTCGTTCAGAGATTCCGCACATGAAGAAAACGTTAAAAGTGCTTTTGGCTGTTGTCATCACGCCCATCGCACTGTTTCTGATACTCACCCTGCTCCTCTACTGCCCTCCCGTGCAAAAGTGGGCGGTGGAGAAGGCGGCCCAGGTGGCGTCGGAGAAGACGGGGATGAGGATTACGGTCGAGCAACTGCGCCTCAGTTTTCCGCTGGACCTTCGGTTGCAGGGCCTGAAAGCCTTGCAGCCCAACGACTCGTTGCCCGGAAAGACGGACACCATCGCCGACGTGAGGAGCCTGACAACCCATGTGCAGATGCTGCCGCTACTCAGCGGGCGCGTGGAGGTGGACTGGCTGACCTTCAAGGGATTGCGCATGAACACGGACCAACTCATCGGCGACCTGCGCATCAAGGCCGACCTGGAGCGACTCCACCTCGTGAGCCACGGCGTGAGCCTCGGCGAGGAGCGGGCGAAGGTGAACCTCGCCGACATCAGGGGAGGCTACATCGACGTGGCCCTGGGCGACACCATGCCGAAGGACACGGCCAAGAAGGAGGTACTATGGAAGATAGACGTGGACCGGCTTCAGTTGGCCCACACCGACTTTAGACTACACCTGCCGGGCGACACGATGAGCGTGAAGGCCCACTTCGGCGAGGCCACGGCGCAGCGGGCGGTTCTCCAACTGAAAGACAACACATACAAGGTAGGGGCGCTCGACTGGCACGACGGCGCTTTGGCCTACGACCAAAACTTCGTGCCCCGCGCCAGAAGGGGTTTCGACGCCGCCCATATCAGCCTCAGCGACCTGCATCTCGGCATCGACTCGTTTTGCTATGCCGCCAATACCATCGACCTGCGCATCCGCGCGGCCCATTTCGCAGAGCAGAGCGGAATGCGCGTCAACACGCTCAAGGGAACTTTCCACACCGACAGCACACGCCTCGCCCTGGAGGACTTCCACCTCACCATGCCGGAGACCGACCTGAAGGGGACGTTCCGCATGGACATGAACGCCTTCGCCGACCGCCACCCAGGACAGATGCTGGCGAGACTGGCGGGCCATACGGCCCTTGGCGACCTGCGGCCCTTCCTGGCCTCCCTGCCCGCCGACGTACTACGGGCACTGCCGAAGTCGCGCATCACGGTGAAGGGCCAGTTGACGGGCAACCTGCAGCGGGCCACGCTTCAAAATATCCACCTCCGCATGGACCGCCACTTCGACCTGACCGCGACGGGGCGGGTGGAGAACCTCACGGCGACGAATCGGCTGCGGGCTGACCTGCGGCTGAAGGGACGGACGGAGGACCTGGACTTCGCCTACCACTTCCTGCCACGCGAGGTGAGGGAGATGGTACGTCTGCCAAAGGGCATCGGATTCAACGGATCCGTGGGGATCACGCCCTCGGCCTATACGGCAGACCTGAGGGTGACGGAGGGCAGCGGATGGCTGCATATCGACGGAGCTTACCATGCGAACACAGCGTACTACGACGCCCGCCTGGAGGCCACGCGCTTCGACCTGAGCCATTTCCTTCCGACCATGGAACTGGGCGTGCTGACGGGCCACCTGACGGCGGAAGGACGAGGCACGGACGTGCTCAGCCCGCGATCGACGGCGATCGTCAGGGCGGACATACGACAGATGAGCTACGGCGACTATACGCTCGACGGCATCCGGGCGGACCTGCAGTTGCACAAAGGGCGGATGACGGCCAAGGTGGACAGTCGCAACCCGATGGTGGGTGGCAAATTCGGTTTCTCCGGACGCGTCGATGGGAAACGCATCGACGGCCATTTCCGCGGACAGATAGCGCACGCGGACTTGGCGCGCCTGGGCGTGAAGGACTATCCGTTTGTGCTCTCGGGCTATGCGGACGTGGAAGTCGGCTCCAACCTCAAGAATACTCACTACATCCAAGGGCCCGTCTCCCACCTGCGGCTGACCAGCAGGGAGAAACACGCGCCCCACGAACTGCTCAACGGTTCGTTTGACGTGATGGCGCAGCTGAATGGCAACCAGCTGGAGGCGCAACTGAAAGGACAACTGGAGAAGGCGGATCTCAAGGGGCTGGGCCTGGTGGACAAGGCGTATAATCTGCAGGCGGAGACGGACATCAGCGTGAGGTCCAACCTCGGAAGCACACATAGCGTGAGGGGATCGATAGACCGGCTGCTGCTCACCGAACGGCGCGACACGGCGCTGGTGCGCCTGCTGGCGGGCGACTTCTCGCTCGACGGCGGCACGAGGGGCAAGACCGTGGAGGGACGCGTAGGGGCCAACGTGTCGGTGGCGGATCTCTACCAACTGGGACTGACGGAGCAGCCGCTGGCCCTCTCCACCCGCGCGAACCTTCAGGTGTTCACGGACCAAAAGGACGAACTGATGGTGAAGGGACTGGTGGGCGACCTGCTGCTCCATGAGAAGGACCAGACGCTGGCGCCGGGCGACCTCTCGCTCGACGTGCTGAGCCGACGCGACACGACCCACGCCGACATCACGGGGGGAGACTTCCAGCTCGACGCCGACTTCGAGGGCAGCTACAGCCATCTGGCCGAGGTGGGAACGCGCATCGCCGAGACCATCAAGCGGCAGACGGAGGAGCGCGTGATAGACCAAAAGGCGCTGCTGAGCCAGCTGCCCAACGGCCACTTCATCCTCAATACGGGCACGAGCAACTTCATCAGTCAACTGCTGCGGCAGAGCGGCTACGCTTTCCGGGCGGCGCAGGCGGACATCACGTCGTCGCCGGAGACGGGTATCAACGGGTTTGTGAGCGTCGATTCGCTGGTCTATCAGGACAACGTGACGATCGACATGCTCAACATCAACCTGCAGAGCGACGGCAGTACGCTCAACTACGACATGGCGGTGAGCAATTTGCCGTCCAATAGCTATCCGTATAGCGGACAAATCAACGGATCGTTCTTCGAGAAGGGACTCGTCACCCATGCCGTCGTCAAGGACAAGGAGGGAAAGACGGGACTGGACCTGGGACTGCGCGCGGCCATGGAGGGCAACGGCGTGAAACTCGACATCACCTCGCCGACGGCGATCCTCGGCTACAAGGCTTTCGACGTGAACAAGGACAACTACGTCTATCTGGGACAGGACAGCCGCGTATCGGCCAAGATGATCCTGCGCGCCAGCGACGGAACGGGTGTGCAGCTCTACTCCAACGACGCCGACACGACGGTGCTGCAGGATGTCACCCTCGCCATGCACCAGTTTGAACTGGAGAAGGTGCTGGCGGTGCTGCCCTTCGCACCCAAGATCTCGGGCACGCTCAACGGCGACTACCACGTCGTGCAGACGGAGAGCGACCTCACCGTCTCGGGCGACATGACGATCCATAACTTCATCTATGAGAACGCGCCCATGGGCAACGTGGGGGCCGAGGTGGTCTATATGCCGAAGGAGGACGGATCGCACTATGTCGATGCCATCATCCGACAGGACGACGAGGAGGTGGGAACGCTCACGGGTACCTACAAGGACGAGGGCAAGGGACTGCTCGACGCGGAACTGGCGATGAACCAATTCCCGCTCCACTTCGTCAACGGTTTCGTGCCCGATCAGATCGTAGGACTGCAAGGAGCCGGAGAGGGAACGCTCTCGCTGCACGGACCCCTGGACCAGCTGGACATCAACGGCGAACTCTACCTCGACTCCACACAACTGGTCAGCGTGCCCTACGGCGTCTCCATGCGCTTCGCAGACGACCCCGTGACGATCGAGCACAGCCGACTGAAGTTTGAGAACTTCGAGATGTTTGCCAACAACGACCGACCACTCAACATACAGGGTTATCTCGACTTCAGCGACTTCAACAAGATGTATCTCGACGTGAGAATGAGGGCGGACAACTTCCAGATCATCGACGCCAAGGAGAACGCGCGATCGGAGGCCTATGGCAAGGCGTTCGTCAACTTCAGGGGCCTCATGCGCGGACCGCTGAACAACCTATGGCTGGGGGGAAAGATCGACGTGCTGGGAGCCACGGACATGGCCTACGTCATGAGGGACGCGCAACTGACGTCCGACTCCGAACTGGACAACCTCGTGCAGTTTAGCAACTTCAGCGACACCATCCCCGAGACGCTCAACCGCCCCGACATCACGGGTCTGAACATGAACCTCAACGTCAACGTGGACGAGCAGGCACGCATCGTCTGCTACCTCACGGCGGACCACTCCAACTACATCGACCTGATCGGCGGAGGAACGCTCTTTCTCACCTACAACCCGACCAACGAACTGCAGCTGCGCGGACGCTACACGCTGAGCAACGGCGAGATGAAATACTCGCTGCCCATCATCCCGCTGCGCACCTTCCAGATACAGGACGGCAGCTATATACAATGGACAGGGAATCCGATGAAGCCGACGCTCAACATAACGGCCACGGAGGACGTGAAGACGGCCGTGGCATCGTCGGACAACTCACAGGGACGCATCGTGGACTTCGACTGCGGCGTGAGACTGTCGAAGACGTTCCCCGACATGGGCGTGGAGTTTGTCATCGACGCACCGGAGGACGCGCAGATGCGCAACGAGCTCAACATGAAGAGCGCGGAGGAGCGGTCGAAACTGGCCGTCTCCATGCTGGCCTCGGGAATGTACCTGGACAGCAACGTGGGCAACTTTGCCATGAACTCGGCGCTGGCGAGCTTCCTGCAGACGGAGGTCAACAAGATCACGGGCAGCGCTTTCCGCTCGATGGGACTGGACCTGACGGCCAACCTCGAGAGCACGGCGGACGCGACAGGAGCGCTCCACACCGACTATACGTTCAAATTCTCGAAACGCATCCTCAACAACCGACTGCGCATCAGCATGGGCGGACGCGTCTCGACAGGAGCCTCGGCGGCGGACGACAACGGGGCCTACTTCGACAACTTCTCGCTGGAGTACAGACTCAACCAGAAGGAGACGCAATATCTCAAGCTCTACTACGAGCGGGAGGCCTACGACTGGCTCGAAGGCAACATCAGCGTCTTCGGAGGTGGTTCTCCTGGCGACGGAAGCTGCGCCATTTCAAGGATATCTTCAAACTGAAGTCTGACGACGACGCCGTCATCCCCGTCATCCGTACTGACTCCACACAACGAAAACTCCCATGAAACAGATATACCTCTTCCTATGGGCCGCCATCGGCGTGGTCCTCCTCTCGACGGGCTGCAGTTCGACAAGCGCCATACCGGACGGCGAGCAGCTCTATACGGGCATGAAGCCCACGGAGTATGTGGATGCTGACAAGTCGGAGCACGCCTCCTCGGTGCGCGAGGAGCTCGACGTGGTGCTCGCCACCAAGCCCAACGGTTCGCTCTTCGGAAGCCCTACCCTACAGTCGCCGCTGAAGATCGGTCTATGGATATGGAACGCTTTTTCCCAGGGGACCACGTCCTTTGACAAATGGATGGTGAAGGCGTTTGGCACGCAGCCGGTGCTGATGAGCTATGCCAACCCTGATCTCCACACCACGGTAGGCAGAAACCTGCTCAAGAAGCGCGGCTACTTCAATGGCGACATCAGCTACAGTCTCGTACCGCAGAAGAACCCGAAGAAGATGAAGTTGCAATACGCCGTCAAGATGGGCCAGCTTTGGACGATCGACACGCTCGGCTACGTCGGATTCACGCCGGGCCAGGACAGCCTCATCAGCGCCCATGCCGACGAGGCGATGACGAGAAGCGGCGCGCCCTTTGATATCTCGACGCTCGAAAGCGAGCGCCAGCGCATCACACAGTTGTTTCGCGACAATGGCTACTTCTACTATGAGAAGGGAATGGCAAGCTATCTGGCCGACTCGGTCTCGCGACCGGGAACGGTGGCGGTGAACCTCCAGCTCCTCGACTCCATCGATGGGCGCGCCCTGAGGACCTGGACCATCCGCAACATCAACGTCAACCTGCGGCGCAGCCTCTTTGAGAAGATCGACACGACGAGCCACGGACGTTCCCTGCGCGTACACTATAATGGCACCCACTCGCCCTTGCGCCGCCGCGTGCTGAGCAACCAAATCAAACTGAAGCGGGGCGACCTCTACAGCGCGAGCCTGCAGGAGGAGACGCAGCAGCGGCTCAACGCCACGGGCATCTTCTCGCAGACGCGCCTCTCGTTCGTCCCCATCGACAGCACGGACCAATGCAGCCAACTCGACGTCGTGGCCGACTGCGTCTTTGACAAGCCCTACGACTTCTTCATCGAAGCCTACGGAAAGGGAAAGACGAGCGGCAAGTTTGGACCGGAGCTGATAATGGGTCTCACCAAGCGCAACGCCTTTCGGGGTGGCGAACTCCTCAACTTCCGCGTCAACGGCGCGTTTGAATGGACCTGGGGACGATCAGACAACCAGGAGAGCTCGGGCATGAGCAGCTACGAGTATGGTGGCGAGGTGAGCCTCCAGTTGCCGCGACTGCTCATCCCCTTCCGGGGCACGGCGAAGCAGCGCCATGCGAAGGCACGACGCAGGATACAGGAGGCCATCGCAAGGGGCGAGGACCGGCCACCGTGCGCCGGCGCCGCAAGGTCTATTACGAGACGCCGATGACCACGCTGCGCGCCTCGACGAGCGTCATCAACCGCAAGGCCTACTTCAAGCGCCATGTGATGTCGGGAGAACTGACGTACAACTGGAAGCCGACGGAGCGGAGCGAATATAAGTTTTCGCCCTTGCTGCTGACCTATGAGTACATGCCGAGCCATACAGAGCGGTTTGACCAGATGACGAAGGAACTGCCCTACCTCGCCATGAGTTTCTCGGACCAGTTTATACCGAAACTGGAGTTTAGCTACACATACCAGAGCAAGGCGGGGACGCCCAACCCCATCAAGTGGTGGACGACGCTATCGGAGGCTTCCAACCTCCTGTCGCTGGGCTACATGGTGGCTGGAAAAAAGTGGGACGAGAAGGGCAAACTGATGTTCAAGAATCCCTACGCACAGTTTGTGAAGTTTGAGACCAACTTCACCAAGCAGTGGAGCACGGGCGAGAAATCCACCCTGGTGGCGCACGTCGGCGCAGGCGGCATCTTCAGTTATGGCAACAGCACCTATGCGCCCTATACGGAACAGTTTTTCGTGGGTGGCGCCAACAGTATCCGCGCCTTCAACGCCCGCGAGATAGGACCGGGAAGATACCGCAGCGTCTCTCCCCTCTTCTCCTATGTGGAACAGACGGGCGACTTGAAGTTTGTGGCCAACCTGGAATACCGCCCGCATCTTGTGGGATCGCTCTATGGCGCGGCCTTCCTCGACATGGGCAACGTGTGGACGCTCAAGAAGCACGACGAGATGGAGCAGACGACGTTCCAGCTCAAGCGGATATTCAAAGACGTGGCCTTCGGCACGGGTGTGGGACTGCGCTACGACGTGGGCTTCTTCATCCTCCGCGTCGATTGGGGTCTCGGCCTCCACCTGCCCTACGACACGGGCAAGAGCGGATTCTTCAACATCGGCCATTTCAAGGATGCGCAGACGCTCCACTTCGCCGTGGGACTTCCCTTCTAACTGGTTCTTCCGGGAAATGGGGTGATTCGACGTGGACACGGTGATTCGACGTGGACACATAGAAGACAACTTGTATTTGTTGTCTTCCCTAACTCAGCAGGACGTATTGGCACCAGCTCAAACCCTCAAACCGAGGGGCTTTTGACCGTTGAGAGCAAAATGAAACGACGAGACCGCCGAAGTCTCGTTTTTTCTTTGTAATTTTGCACCGAATTTGCAAAAAGCAGACGGTCGGCATCACGAAAAACGCACACCGTCGAGCCAAAAGCATCGCTACAGAGGCTGCGCGAGCGCGCGGAGAGCAGCGACAAACGACAGCAAGTCGTATCTACTGACGACAGCAAGTCACAACTACTGACGACAGCGAAACAACACTTCAAACAGAATGAATAAGACAAAAAGAAATCAAAGAATTCTGCATCATTGCCGTGTCAATGATTCTCGGAAGTCTGGGATGGTGCGCCTTCCTGCTTCCCCACCAAATCACGATCGGTGGCCTGGGAGGTATCTCCTCCGTCCTGTTTTGGGGCACGGGCATCCCTATTCCCTACACCTACGCCGTAGTCAACGGCATCTTGATGATCGCAGCCCTGAAACTCCTCGGATGGCGATTCTGCGTCCGAACGATCTTTGCCGTCACGGTGTTCTCCTTCAGTGTCGGTTTCTTCCAGAAGGTGTTCGAGGGACAAGTCCCGTTTGCCGGCCAGACTTTCCTGGCCTGCGTGGTCGGAGGCGTCATCATGGGCGTGACGATGGGCGTCGCCCTGCAATACAACGCATCGACGGGAGGATCGGACGTGATCGCCGCCATCGTCAATAAGTATCGCGACATCTCGCTGGGACGCGTCATCCTGATGTGCGACCTCTGTGTGATCACCTCCAGCTACCTCGTCCTCGAATCCTGGGAAAAGGTCATCTACGGCTATATCACGCTCTGTGTGATGTCGTGGTCGGTCGATTACGTCATCAACGGTATGCGCTCGAGCGTGCAGTTCTTCATCATCTCCGACAAATGGGAGGAGATGGGCCACGCCATGAACGAGGAGGCCAACTGCGGCTGCACCGTCATCGAGGCACGCGGCCTCTACACGGGTGCCAAGAAGGGCATGCTCTTCATCATCGTCCACGGACGCAAGAGCCGCGAGGTGATGCAGGTCGTCAACCGGATCGACCCGCACGCCTTCGTCTCGCAGGCTCCCGTCAGCGGTGTCTATGGCCTGGGATTCCAAAAGATCAAGAAGTAAGGCCCACAGCCGAGTAGCCTAACCACTCATTACAAAGCCGTCCTCTGCAGTATTCCAACTGCAAAGGACGGCTTTTTTGAGGTTCCTTGCGAAGCGTTGTGTTTTGTTATCTACCTTGCAGCAGATAACCTTTTAGAAATGGTATTTCAGGTCGATACCGAGCTGGAAGGGATTGCCAAGCTGGGCGAAAGAAAGCGTCTGGCCCGTCGCGCCACTCTGCACCACGAAGGTGTTGTACTTGGTATCGGTGAGGTTGCGCACCCAGAGGTTCAACTTCAGCGGGCCGAAATTGCCCTCGGCGTGGGCGCCCAGGGTGGCGTAGAAGTTTTGGCTGATGGTGTTGGCCTCGTCCCAATAGGTCTGTCCCTGGGCCGCAAGGTTGAGTCCGACGGTGACATCGCGAAGGTGGAGGCGATGGGTCGGATCGAGGAGCGCCGCGGGATCGACCAGGATCTTGTAGTCGGCAGTGGCAGCGAGCGTATGCTGCGGCACGAAGGGCACGTGGTTGTCCTTGTAGCTGACGGGAGCATAACCGGTGGCGGTGCGCACCGAGTCGGTGTAGTCGTCGAAGCAGGCCGAGGTGAATCCATAGGCCAAAGACCACGAGAGGCGCTCATCGGTCGTAATGCCGCGCAGGCAGGCGCGCCTCCAGGCCACAGGAGTGGCTCTTGGCAGCATTGGTCATCATGCGGCCGAAACCATAGGTGCGCGCCATGACGGAGACCTGCTGGTCGCGTATCTGCATATATAGAAGGCGGAGAGGTCGAGCTGCAGGCGCGAGTCGAGCAGGTTGAGATGGGCGCCAAGCTCATAGTTCCAGGAGGTCTCGGGCTTATAGGTGATGGACTTGGCGATGCGGTCGTAGGCCGCTGCGTCATGGTCGATGCGGATGTCGCCTGGCTGGCGGAAATTGCGCGAGGCGGCCTGGAGCTCACTCTGAAGGATGTCAGAGAACATCTGGATATTGTAGCCTCCGGCACGATAGCCCTTGGCAAAGAGCGCATAGACGTTGCCTGCCTTGCCAAGGTTGTAGGTCAGTCCGACCTTCGGCAGAAACTCGTCAAAATGGTTGCGCTGGTGGTCGGCGAGCGCCGAACTCACCGCAGAAGCCACCTGCTGGCCCATGACGCTGGCGGCGACATTGACCGCAGCACTGGCCTCGTAGTCGATGGCCACGTTGCTATAGTCGTAGCGGAGGCCGAGGGTGGCTGTCAGTCGGGGAGTGATCTCGATGATGCTCTCATGATAGACACCGAGGTTGTAGGTCGGCGTGTGATAGTTGCCGGGCACGCCCGCCATGTGAAGGTTGATGTTGACGCCACCTGCGGCCGTGATGGCTGTCGCGGCCATACCCTGGGCGAGCGGTCCTGCCACCTCGGCGGGTGTCCCCTTCGCTATCAGCGCGTCATACATCTTCTTCTGCATGGCGGAAGAGATGGCCGTATAGGCCGCCTGGGTAGTGGTGGCAGACAAAGTCTTGTTCATGGCCTCGCCAAAGTGGACAGGGGCATCGGTGCGGAGCCACTGGTAGGATCCAAAGGCGCCGAAAGCCCAGTGCCAAATGCCCGTGCCACGACTCTTGACGGAGAACTCCTGCGAGAGCGTGTTCTGCAACTGCTTTTGCGTCAGGCTCATATAGTCCTTCGGCTGGTAGTCGACATCCATCTGCATGCGGTCGTTGAGCAGCTGGTAGGTCGTCGTGCTGGTCGCCTCGAAACCCTCGCCCTTGTAGGCCGCCATCACGCCCGTGTTGAGATAGTTGCGCTGGTAGTAGCCCGGGCGATTGGTGTTGGGGTCCTGCGTGCCCTTTTGCAGTCCGTAGTAGGGCGAGGTGATCGGGGCGGAAGCGATCATGTCGGCCGTCACCAGTTCGCCATAGGGGAAACCGTGCTGGTTGACATGCTGATAGTCGGTGACGAAGTCGAGCGACCAGCGGGTAGTGGGACGCCACGAGAGGCGCACCCGGCCGCCAAACTCATTCATCTGGTCGGCGCGCTCGCCATTATACTGGTTGGTGAAAAAACCGTTGGTACCATTGTAGAATCCTGAAAGGGAGTAGGCGAAACGGTCGTTGACGCGCGCGTAGTGGCTCACCTCGGCCTTGCGACCAAACTTGGTGGCGAGGGAGAGGCAGAGGTCCGTGCCCTGATAGTAGAAGGGATTGCGGGTGAAAAGTCGGATCAGGCCACCCTCGGTGTTCATGCCATAGAGCGTACTCTGCGGGCCGTGAAGGACATCCACGCGTTCCACGTCGTAGGTATGGAAGTTGAACGCGCTCTTGCTCAGAATCGGCATGCCATCGACATAGATGCCCACGGCGGGAGAATTGATGCGCGACCCGATGCCACGGACGTACATTGCCGAGGTGATGCGGCTGCCATACTCGGGCATGGAGAACGAGGGGACGTAGGAAGAGAGCTGGCCGAGACTCTGCATATTGATATTGGCAAGCTGGGAGGCAGAGAACTGCGTGCTGCTCAACGGCTGGCGCCGCAGGCGGTAGGCCTCCTTCGGTTGCTCGATGACGACTATCTCGTCAATATCATAGACCTTCGCCGTATCGGTAGGGATACTGCGCGGCTCTTGGTCGTTCTCCGCAGCTGCTCCGAGGGGAAGTCCCAGGGCAAGCAGGGCGAGAGAACCAAAGATCGATTTTTGCATATCGCTGATAATATATTATATATAAATGTAAATGGGACTGCAAAGGTAGGCAAAATCGGGGAGATACTGGCCACCGTGCTTTTAAAATCATTATCAATAATGATAGGCGCGAACCAACCCGCCGCCTCATCGTTCGGAGAGGAAAGAATCAACCCGCTGCCTCATCGATCGAGAGGAAAGAGCCACCCCACCACCTCATCAATCGGGGCGAACGAAGGGCGTAAATGGCGAAAAACTGCGTATTTTCAAAATTATCAGAAAAAAGTCCTGCAAAAGTTTGGTCATGTGAAATATTAATAGTACCTTTGCACCCGCAAATGAGAAAAGCGCCCAGCGCAACAACGCATGGTGTGTTAGTTCAGTTGGTTAGAATGCCTGCCTGTCACGCAGGAGGTCACGAGTTCGAATCTCGTACACACCGCTTTCATATTGCAACCAATGGTGCGTTAGTTCAGTTGGTTAGAATGCCTGCCTGTCACGCAGGAGGTCACGAGTTCGAATCTCGTACGCACCGCAAGAAGCATCCTCAAAAGGGATGCTTCTTTGTTTTATATATTGTTTACCAGCTTGGTAAACAATTGGATTGGATCAGATCAATTACAGAAAGTGGAATTACCAGAAGTCGCAAAAGGGCGGATCCAAAATGGAACCACCCTTTGCTACTATAGGATTCGATTTGCTAATAATGATCGATAGCTATTACTTCTCGATAGCTACCACACCGGGAAGCACCTTGCCCTCGATGGCCTCCAACATGGCGCCACCACCGGTAGAGACATAAGACACCTTGTCGGCAAGGCCGAACTTATTGACGGCTGCGACGGAATCGCCACCACCAACGAGCGAGAAGGCGCCATTCTCCTGCGTGGCCTGGGCTACGCACTTGGCAATCTCACCCGTGCCATGAGAGAAGTTCTCAAGCTCGAAGACACCGACCGGACCGTTCCACAAGATGGTCTTGGAAGCGAGGATGATCTTCTCCCAGTTTTCGAGGCTGGCCGGAGCAGCATCCATTCCCTCCCAATCATCGGGAATATCATTGATCGGGAAGATCTTGCGGGGAGCATCGTTGGAGAACTCCTGAGCGCAGACAGTAGCCACAGAGAGGCTCAGATTGACGCCCTTCTCCTTGGCAGTCTGAATCACATTGAGTGCCTCGGGAATGAGGTCGTCCTCATGGAGCGACATACCGATCTTGCCACCGAGGGCCTTGATGAACGTATAGCCCATACCGCCACCGATGATGAGATTGTCCACCTTGTCGAGCAGATTCTTGATAACGCCGAGCTTGGAGCTCACCTTAGAACCACCGATGATGGCGGTGAAAGGATGCTGGGCGTTCTTCATCACGTTGTTGATGGCCGTCACCTCCTTCTCCATCAGGAGACCGAGCATCTTGTGGTCCTTGTCGAAGTAGTCAGCAATCACGGCCGTAGAGGCGTGCTTGCGATGGGCGGTGCCAAAGGCATCGTTGACATAGACATCGGCGTAGGAGGCAAGCTTCTTGGCAAACTCCTTCTGACGATCCTTCATCTCGGCCTTAGCCTGGTCATACTCCGGGGTGCCCTTCTCGACACCAACGGGCTTACCCTCCTCCTCGGCATAGAAACGGAGGTTCTCCAGCAGCAGCGCCTCGCCACCCTGGAGGGCAGCCACCTCGGCGTCGGCCTTGCCGGCATCCTTGGCAAATTTCACGTCCACGCCGAGGGCGTCGCTGACGTTCTTGACAATCTGACTCAGGGAGAGCTTGGCATTGACCTTGCCCTTCGGTTTGCCCATGTGGCTCATCATAATCAACGCGCCACCATCGGCGAGAATCTTCTTCAACGTAGGCAACGCGCCACGAATGCGGGTGTCATCCGTAACATGGCCATTCTCGTCCAATGGCACATTGAAGTCGACGCGGACAATAGCTTTGTGTCCTGCGAAATTGAAATCGTTGATGTTCATCGTTCTAAATTCTTTAAACCTTAAAAAAGTATCTATTACCAGTTTTCTAAGTCTTGATTATGACAGACACGCTCCTGCACCACTATTCATTCATGGACATCAGAAACTCCTCGTTGTCGCGCGTCTTGATCATGCGGTCATGGATGGTGTTCATCGCCTCGATCGACGTCATATCGCCGATATACTGACGGAGGATGCGCATGCGGTTCACGGTGGTGTCATCCTGCAGCAGGTCGTCGCGGTGCTGGAGGCCACGAGGTTGACGGCTGGGAACATGCGTTTGTTGCTCAACGAGCGGTCGAGCTGCAACTCCATGTTGCCCGTTCCCTTGAACTCCTCGAAGATCACCTCGTCCATCTTGGAACCCGTATCAATCAGGGCCGTGGCGATGATGGTCAGAGAACCGCCGCCCTCGATGTTGCGCGCAGCACCGAAGAAGCGCTTCGGCTTCTGAAGGGCATTGGCATCGACACCACCCGTGAGCACCTTGCCGCTGGCGGGAGCCACGGTATTGTAGGCGCGCGCCAACCTCGTGATGGAGTCGAGGAAGATCACCACGTCGTGGCCACACTCCACCATGCGCTTGGCCTTCTCCAGGACAAGGCCGGCGATCTTGACATGGCGCTCGGCAGGCTCGTCGAAGGTGGAGGCGATGACCTCGGCATTGACGGTGCGGGCCATGTCCGTGACCTCCTCAGGGCGCTCGTCGATGAGCAGCATCATCAGGTAGGCTTCGGGATGGTTGGCGGCAATGGCATTGGCCACGTCCTTCATGAGCATGGTCTTACCAGTCTTGGGCTGGGCGACGATCAGCGCGCGCTGACCCTTGCCAATCGGGGCGAAGAGATCGACGATACGCGTGCTCAGATTGGTGGTGGCGCGGTTGCCACAGAGCATGTATTTCTCGTCGGGGAAGAGCGGCGTGAGGTGCTCGAAAGGCACGCGGTCGCGCACCTCGGAGGGCACACGCCCGTTGATCTTGTCGATGCTCGTCAGCGGGAAGTATTTCTCGCCATCGTGGGGCGGGCGCACATGACACTCCACCACGTCGCCCGTCTTGAGACCAAAGTGCTTGACCTGCTGGACGGAGACATAGACATCGTCGGGGGAAGAAAGATAATTGTAATCGGAAGAGCGAAGGAATCCATAGCCGTCGGACATCACCTCAAGAACGCCATTAGCCTTCACCAAATCGGAAAAATCAAACTTTTCCACACCTGCCTGTGCGGGAGCGGCGGCCACCGGCTTGAAGGAAGCTGGAGCAGCAGCCGCTGGCTGCGTCGTCGGACGATCAAAGATATCGAATGTGGGGAGTGCGCCCTGGTCTTCTATCGGCAGGTCCTCGACAACGATGAAATCCGTGCCGTCTCCAGGATCGCCAGCCCAGACACCGTCTTCGGTCATGCCTGGGTCATCCTTGGGAAGCTCCTTGCGGTCGTTGACCTTGGCCTGGAGCTGGGCCAACAGATTATTGTGATCCTGGTCCGTGGTCGCGTGGTCTTCTTCCGCTGCCGTCTCGATCTCGCTTTGGCGTGCTGCCGCCTGCTCCTGGATGAAGTCGGGTACTTCCACTGCCACTGGGCGGGCCTCTTGGGCAGGCTCCTCAGACTCGTGCTGGAGATCCGCTTCGTCGTTGGGCTGCTGGGCGGCGCGCTGCTCGCGAGCCTGGATGTAAGCCTCTGCACGCGCGATGGCTTCTTGCTCGGCCTTTGACTTGCGTCCCCTATGCTTAGGGATAGAGGCCATAATTTCCTCAGGGGTCATGTTATCCCAATTCTGTTCGTTCAGCATAATCGGTTCTTCCTCTGCTGCGGGCCCCTCTTCTTCCTCGGGCAGCCCAGCGGGCAAATCCTTGAAGAGGGAGGGAGCCTCGTTCTTTATCTTGTTTTTCTTTACGTCAAAATTCTCACCCTCGCGGCCATTGACAGTATAGACACGGTCTGTATCTTTCTTGGCTATTCTCACACGCTTGCGCTTCAGTGGCGCGGCCTGCTCGGCGGCACCACGATCCGCCTGGCGATCGAGGATGGCATAAATGAGTCCCTCCTTGTCATCATCAAACTCATTGGTGACACCAAGAGACTGGGCGATATTTTCCAATTCGGAAATATCCTTGGTCAATAATTCTTCTTTACTCAACATATATGTTATATGTGTAGGGAAATTTTTCGATGTATGATGCTGGTTTCAGAACTGAAACCGAGCGATTCGAATGTTGATTTGTGTGTGCAAAGGTAGTGAAAATAATTGGAAGACAACAAAGGAAGCCTCATTTTGGCATGAGTTTTAACATTTCTTTGTTGCGCACGGTCATTGCCTTCTCCACTGAGCTTCGGGGCTATAGCGCAACCATCCTCGGGAGGAGCGCAGACGGCACCCTCCCCCATCATACTACTACCTCTTGCCGGCAGCAATCAAGTCCTTCGCACACCCTGGCGCGACGGAAGCAGTTATCCTACGGACTGATACCCCTTGATGGAGTTTTTCTTCTGACTGTCGTAGATGGTCTTCTCGGTGTAGCCACCAGCCTTGACAAACGCGGCCAACTCCTCTGCCTCCTCGGCATCATTCTGATAGTCGCCCATACGGCCTTTCAACTCGGCAATCGCCCATCCGGCGAGCGCGACAAGAAGGAGCGCGACAAAACCTATGAATAAAATGTTCATTGTAATAATCGTATCTTTATATCTGTATTTCGACGTGCAAAGTTACAGTAAGTTTGCGAGATACGCAAATATAAAAGGGAGAAAATATGACAGGGAGAAAATATGACGGTGAGATAAGACGGCAGAAAGGAAAGGCAACATGACTACATAACAAAAAAACTTTTCGAGCGCCATCACGGCGCTACGAAAAGCCTCATTTTAAAACCCTTAAACCATAAAGTAGTCGATAGGGGAATCGAACCCCTATGCCAAGATTGAGAATCTTGTATCCTAACCATTAGATGAATCGACCCTAAGGTTACACCACAAATACTTTACCCATTAGGGTATACTTAACAAGTAGTCGATAGGGGAATCGAACCCCTATGCCAAGATTGAGAATCTTGTATCCTAACCATTAGATGAATCGACCAACGGACATCTTTGAGAATCCTGGCGGAAGGAGGGGGATTCGAACCCCCGGTACGAGAAATTCGTACGGCAGTTTAGCAAACTGCTGGTTTCAGCCACTCACCCATCCTTCCAGAGTTCGTTACCGAATCGCCAAGCATTGTCTCTCAAATGCGGGTGCAAAGTTAGCCATTTATTTTCGTCCCGCCAAATTTATCGGAATCTTTTTTCTAAAAATCTTTCTCTTTGCAGTTTTCTCCTTATTAATTTTGCGTTTTCTGTGCTTTTCTCGTCCAAAAGCCACCATCCACCCCTATCATCACAGGACCACGAGGCGACACAGACGTCTTCGGCAGCGAGGGACTGCCGAAGTGCGCATTTTTGTTTCATCACGAGGTTGCAAAATTTTCTCCCTGAGGAAACGCATTTTCTCTTTTCTGAGCAGGCACAGAGGGAGGCAGACGAGGACGAAAGAGAGGGGCGGTTACCGGAGCAACCAGGACCACACACTGTCCAAGGCGACTGCGTCAGAGTTTCACGGCAGAGATATCCACCAGATGGTTGACGATGGCATAGATGGTGAGGCCGGCCGGCGAATGGATCTGTAGCTTGCGGGCAATATTCCGACGGTGGGTAATGACGGTATTGGTCGAGATGCATAGGTGGTCGGCAATCTCCTTGTTTGTCATTCCCTGGACGACTCCGATGACCACGTCGCGCTCGCGGTCGGAAAGGGCCTCGCCATTGTCGGCATTCTGACCCAGCATCGATGAGATCTTGACGCTGACGTCGTCGCGCTTCAACTTCTTCTCATGGCGACGTACGGCGGGGATGAAGATGTGGTCCTCCACCTCAGCATGGGAAGATAGCCAACGCTCACAGTTATATAGATTGTAAAGCGTGGCGGTGAGCTGGTTGTTGTGGAGGCTGTCGGAGGGAAGATACTTGATGATAATGCTCTTCAACTCACGAAGTTTCAACTCGTTCTGTCCGTGGTGGCGCGAGAAGGTGTGGATGTCGTACTGGTCGCTGGCCTTGCCCTGGATCAGTTGCTCGACATAGGGGAAGAGGGACTTCTCCTCAAACTGCATGTGATTGCGAATAGAGCGGGCATACTCGTCGAAGAGTTTCATGATCAAGCGAGCGAGGTTGTTGCTCTCGTCGAGGGCGCGTTCCAGTTCGCGCCGGATGGCCGGAAGCTGGTAGCCGAGGTAGTACTCGTGGCTCGCACGGAGATACTTGACGAGCGTGGGCAGGGAAATGCGGTCGGTATCGTCGAAGTCGCGATAGCCATTGATCGTGAAATTGACGACGGTGAGGAAGGTATAGGTATCTACCTGCTCCTGCTCGCAGACCTCGCGGACCGTCTTGTCGCCAAAACCGAGATGGATGCCAAAGCTGCCGAGACTTTGGAGCAAGTCGTAATTGTCGCGGATAAGGCTGATCATCTTATCCTCTTCCTGGTATGTTTTCTGAATTTTCATCTTGTTCTTTCTTTTGCCTACACTGCAGGGGTTATTTCACGTTGCAAAGTAACATAATTTCCTGCTATTATACAATCATCATTTATGGGTATTTTAGCTTCGCGCCCTGTCGGTGGAAATCGTCCTTCGACGAAGCCTCCTCACAGGAAGCCACCGCATTATTCGTCCGCAAAGGTACGAAAAAACTCTTTTTCCGAAGTCTCTTCGCAGGGAAAAATACACAAAACAATGTGCCTTATCCCCATGATTAGGTATAGTGCACCATCCCTTGCACGGGGCCTTGGAGCGATTTTTGCACATTCATTGCTCACAAAGAGGCTTTACGATTTGCAGATATGGATGTTTTTAAGTATTTTTGCATCGGAAATCGGTCATGAGAACGTTTGGGCACCCCGGTGGACGGAACACGAAGCTGGCTGCCGCTGCGTTCAAGCACATGCCGCAAGTTGAACAACAATCTAAAGACAGACATCCATACAGCGCATCAAATAATCTAAAATAGCAACAATGGAAAATCAAGAAACAAAACCAATCGAATTGTCCGAGAGCGCGTTTCGCGAGCTCAAACCGGACGAAAAGTACGAGCCGGTGATGAGTCCGGACAAGAATTATCCCGAGGTCAACGCATGGTCTGTGACCTGGGGCGTGCTCATGGCGGTGCTCTTCTCTGCCGCCGCTGCCTATCTGGGACTGAAGGTGGGCCAGGTCTTCGAGGCCGCTATCCCCATCGCTATCATCGCCATCGGCCTTTCCTCGGCGGCAAAGCGCAAGAACGCTCTCGGCGAGAACGTCATCATCCAGAGTATCGGAGCTTGCTCGGGCGCTATCGTGGCAGGCGGCATCTTCGTCATGCCGGCCATCTACATGCTCGACCTGCATGCCGACTTCCTCAGGATCTTCATCGCCGCGGCCCTCGGTGGTGTCTTGGGTATTCTGTTCCTGATTCCTTTCCGCAAGTATTTCGTCAAGGACATGCACGGAAAGTATCCCTTCCCCGAGGCAACGGCTACGACCCAGGTGCTCGTCTCGGGCGAGAAGGGCGGCAGCCAAGCCAAACCGTTGTTGCTGGCAGGCATCATCGGCGGACTCTATGACTTCACCGTGGCCACCTTCGGATGGTGGAACGAGCAGGTGACAAGCCGCGCCGTGGCCTTTGGCGAGACGATAGCCGAGAAGGCCAAGCTGGTCGTGAAACTCAACACGGGTGCTGCCGTACTCGGACTGGGATACATCATCGGCCTCCGTTACGCCTTCATCATCTGCATGGGCTCCATCTGCGTATGGTGGATCATCGTGCCCGCCATGGCCATTATCTTCCCCGACACGGTACTGAACCAATGGGATCCGACCATCACCACCGCCGTGGGCGATATGACGCCTGAGCAGATCTTCACTTCCTACGCCCGCTCCATCGGCATCGGCGGCATCGCCATGGCCGGCATCATCGGTATCGTCAAGAGCTGGGGCATCATCAAGGGTGCTGTGGGCCTGGCGGCACGCGAGATGAAGGGCAAAGGCGCCGCTGACAAGGACGTCATCCGCACGCAGCGCGACATTTCCTTCAAGATCATCGCAGTGGGATCGGTCCTCACCCTGATCATCACCTTCCTCTTCTTCTACTTTGGCGTGATGAACTTCAACCTTCTCCATGCCGTAGTGGCCATTCTCCTGGTGGCTATCATCGCTTTCTTGTTCACCACCGTGGCTGCCAACGCCATTGCCATCGTCGGCTCCAACCCAGTATCAGGCATGACGCTGATGACGCTGATTCTCGCCTCGGTCGTCATGGTGGCGGTCGGTCTGACGGGAAAGGCTGGTATGCTGGCCGCACTCCTGATGGGTGGAGTGGTCTGCACGGCACTGTCTATGGCTGGTGCTTTCGTCACCGACCTCAAGATCGGCTACTGGCTCGGTACCACGCCGAAGAAGCAGGAGACCTGGAAGTTCCTTGGCACGATCATCTCTGCCGCCACCGTCGCTGGCGTGATGATGCTATTGGACAAGACCTACGGCTTCAAGGGTGACGCGCTGGCTGCTCCGCAGGCCCACGCCATGGCTGCCGTCATCGAGCCGCTGATGAGCGGACAGGGCGCACCGTGGCTGCTCTACGGCATTGGCGCCGTCATGGCCTTGGTGCTCGACCGCTGCAAGGTGCCTGCACTGGCCTTCGCGCTCGGTATGTTTATCCCCATCCAGCTCAACTTGCCGCTGCTCGTGGGTGGCGCAGTCAACTGGTTTGTCACCACACGCAGCAAGGACGAGGAGCTGAATAAAGCGCGTGGCGAAAAGGGTACGCTTATCGCGTCGGGCTTCATCGCCGGTGGTGCGCTGATGGGTGTGGTCTCCGCCCTGCTGAAGTTTAGCGGCGTGGAGTTTGACTACACCGACTGGTGGAACAACCACCTCTCAGAAGTACTCTCGCTGGTGGCCTACATCGCATTGATCATCTATTTCGTCTTTGCGACCAGGGTCAGCAAGAAGGACATACAGTAAACTTCTTTGATGCTCGGCGCATCGGCGCCGGGCATCATTACGACATAAATCACAACGACAGACATCATTACGACAGACGGGCGGCTGCTATCATGCAACCGCCCGTCTCTTCGTATAGGGTTTCTGTTCTACCGACTACATCTTGCCTGCGTCGCCCAGGTAGCTGTCCTTGAAACCAAGGAAATAGAGCACGCCGTCGAGACCAATCGTCTTGAGGTTCTGCGGCGCATTGGCCTGGACACGGGGCTTGGCATGGAAGGCAATACCCAGTCCGGCCTCGCTGATCATCGGCAGGTCGTTGGCGCCATCGCCTACGGCAATGGTCTGGGCGAGATTGACCTTCTCCACCTGGGCGATGAGACGCAAGAGTTCGGCCTTACGCTTGCCATCGACGATCTCGCCAAGGTAGCGACCGGTCAACTTGCCGTCTTCTCCCACCTCCAGCTCGTTGGCATAGACATAATCAATACCATAGCGACGCTGCAGGGCCTCGCCAAAATAGGTGAATCCACCACTGAGGATAGCGATCTTGTAGCCGTAGGTCTTCAGGACGCGCATCAAGCGGTCCGTACCCTCCGTGATCGGCATCTCGTCCACGATCTCAGCCATGACACTGGCATCAAGACCTTTGAGCAAAGCCACGCGACGGGTAAAACTCTCCTTGAAGTCTATCTCGCCACGCATGGCACTGGCCGTGATGGCAGCCACCTCGTCATAGACACCATTGCGACGCGCCAGCTCGTCGATACACTCCGCCTGAATCAGCGTAGAGTCCATATCGAAGCAGATCAAACGGCGCATGCGGCGATACATATCATCCTTCTGGAAAGAGAAGTCCATCTCCTTCTCCTGAGACAAGCGCATCAGTTCGCGCTGCATCTCCTCACGGTCGCGGGGATTGCCACGCAATGAGAACTCCACACAAGCTCGCATGTTCTTCTGCGGATGGACGATGCTCTGACGGCCTGTGAGGCGACGGATGGCATCAATGTTCAGTTCCTGACGGGTCACGACGTCGGTGGCAGCAGCAATCTGACTGGCTGACAAGCCGCGGCCGATGATCGTAAGGATGTAGCGGTTTTTGCCCTGGCGGTCCACCCACTTCTCATACTCCTCGTCACCAATGGGCTCAAACTCGATGTTCACACCCAGCTCGGTAGCCTTGAAGAGCAGGTTCTTCATCACATTGCCCGATGTCTGCTCGTCAATGCGAAACAATATGCCCAGACAGAGCGTACTATGGATATCAGACTGGCCAATATCCAAAATCTGCGCATTGCCCTGCGCGAGAATATCCATGATGGAGGCTGTCAGACCAGGACGGTCCACACCCGTTATACTAACCAAGATTTGTTCTCTCTTTACCTTGTTGTCTTCCATATAAAACTAAAACCATTATTTACTGCGGCGTCGCAAGGCGTGGTAGGCTCTTGCGACAGTCGGGGCGCGGACAAGGTCAATCTGCCTTGCCGCTAAGCCCCATTGCTTGTCATTGATTATCCTTTATGGGTGAAGTGTATACTATCACTACCAAAAATCTCTTTTTACCTATATTTTATTGTATGCCCCGCTTGTCGAGCGCATCGGCATAGTCCTTCGCATTGCGCTGGTGCTCCTCGTAGGTCTTGGCAAAATTGTGGGACCCACTGAAGTCGGGCTTGGCACACATATACATATAATCGTGGTGCGCATAATCGAGCACGGCGTCGATAGCTGCCACGGAGGGGATGCGAATCGGGCCCGGTGGAAGTCCTTTGTGGCGGTAGGTGTTGTACGGGCTGTCGGCGGAAAGCATTTCCTTATAGATGCGCTTGGCTTTGAAATTGCCCGTGGCAAACTTCACGGTCGGGTCGGCCTGGAGGCGCATGCCATCGTTGAGGCGGTTAATGTACATACCCGCCACCTTCGGCATTTCGCTCTCATCATTGGTCTCCTCATCGACAATGCTCGCCAAGGTAATCACCTCGTTTTGCGAAAGTCCCATGTCCTGGGCCTTCTTCATGCGGTCCTCATTCCAAAAGCGCTTGCTCTCTTTGTCCATCCGCTTAAGAAAATCGCTCACGCTGATGTCCCAATACAAATCATAAGAGTTGGGAATAAACATTCCGACAACGGTCTCCGGGGTGTACCCGTAGTGCTTGCAGACCTTCGGATCGTTGAGGGAGTCGAGTAGCTCGGCAGAGGTGAACATCAGTACACGGCTCACCTCGCGGGCCAAGTCGGCCTTCGTGCGCACCGACTTCAACGTCAGCGTCTCCGAGGCCTGGGCTCCATTGTGGATATGGCGGTAGGTTTGAAGCGCACCCTCACTTCCCACGCGGTAACGGCCGGTCTGAATGTTATCGGCATAGTCGGACCACAGCAGCAGCCTGCGGAACACTTGGTAGGGGACGGGCTTTGAAACGCGTTTCACTTTGACCAACACGGAATCGATGTTGTCGTCAGTATCAATACGGATGCAGGTATTGCCAGCACCACCAGCCATACTTGAAAAGAACAAATAATAGACGATAGCGGCGAGCACAACAGCCACGACGGCCAATGCCTTCCACTTGTTACCGGAACTTCCCTTGCGTCGGGTGGAGCGTCTTTTCTTCTTTACCATGATATACTGCTATTCGATTAGCGAGTGCAAAGGTAGCTAAAATCAAGTAAAAGACGCTTCTTTGAAACCACGTTTTATCTTTTTTTGAACTTAAAAAGCACTTATGTCTATAAAAAACGGTAATTTTGCGGCATCATGTACAGAGTGCGCCACCAAACGAAAGCGATAGGGAAAGCCATTGGGAGAACAGTCATGCTGCTACTCCTGCTGGCAGGATGGGGTACGACGGAAGCAAAACGGCACGCAAAGACGGACGACGTGCTCAACCTGGTGGCCTCCTATCCCGCGCTGATATGCTCTACCCCACCCGATTCCTTCACCACCTTCAGCTATGCCAAGGTGCTAATCAACGTCGATCGGCGCAACCTGACACTCGCCACCGCGCCTACCTTGTTCTATCTGATGCATGACAACCGCCGCCACTTTCTCTCTGAAAGTTATGTGCGGCTCACCTACCACCGCGACCGAGACGACGTCATCGAACCGTTGCTCTATCTCTCAACCATCTACAACCGCCACCGGACGCTCCCCAACCTGCGCGTCTATCTCCTGCCGTCTCCCTACGAACCCACACTGTTTGCCGGGCATATTCTCTCGCCGCTCTGTCCGGAGAACCGCCGCTTCTACCGCTATCGCACACGGACGGACGAGGACGGACTGCTGCGACTGTTCTTCAAAAGTCGCATACGCAACACCCAACTGCTACGCCGAGGATGGGTGACGATCGAGAAGGGTACGGGCAGAATCCGAAGATTCCGATTCGAGGGCGAATATGACATGGTGGCTTTCATCACGGAAGGGGAGATGGGCTCGGAGGGGATCCCGTCGCTCTTCCCGAAGGAGTGCAGCCTCAACGGTACGTTCAACTACTTGGGCAACCGGCTGCATGCATACGTCAGTACTTTTCCTCAGCTCCCCGAGCTGCTTCCCAACCTACCCAAAGTCAGCAACGACCCGATGCTCATGGACAGTATCCGGCCCGTAGCACTGGACAGCCTCGAACTACAACTGGCTGCCACCTACAACCGCCTGCCAAGGACACAACCGCCAAGGACACCATAGCCTCAGACAGCATAGCGAGGAAACGGACCAACTGGGTCAAGCGCATACTGTGGGACATGATCGGCGACAATATCCTCAACCGTATCAGCGCGCGCTTCGGTAGCAACGACCAGGGATACGTGCGCTTCAACCCGCTCTTCAACCCGCTCTATATGGGATATAGCGAGCGACGCGGACTGTACTACAAGTTTAAGATGCAGGGCAACTACCGCTTCAACGACAATAGTGAACTATCCACAACGCTCAGGCTGGGCTATTCCTTCAAACAGAAGCAACTGTTCTACAACCTCCCCGTGACGTGGCGCTTCAACAAGCGGCGCAACGGCTTCGTCTATTTGCAATACTCCAACGGCAATCGTATCACCGACTCGCGCGTGCTGGAGGCTATCAAGGGCACTACGACGCGAGACACCATCCAGTGGGACACCCTTGGCCTCGACTACTTCAAGGACTCTCGACTACAGCTCTCGGCGGGGATCGATCTCGACCCGTCGCGACTGGCCATCGAGACGGGTGTCGTCTTCCACCGTCGTACGGCCCTCAACAAATATGGTTTCGACCTCACCAACCGACCGAGCACCTATCGCTCCTTCGGTCCCTTTGTCAAACTCACCTGGCGTCCCCCTCACCGACCGGGTGCCATTAGCATTCTCCATGCGCTACGACCAAGGGATCGAGTGGTTGTCCAGCAACCTCCGCTACTCGCGACTGGAACTGGACGGACAATACATCCGCAACCTCTCGCGCATGCGGAGTCTGTCGCTGCGGGCAGGTAGCGGATTCTATCTCGACAAGATGGGAAACACCTACTTTGTCGATTACCATAATTTTCATGAGGAATATGTGCCTGGCGGATGGAATGATGAATGGACGGGAGAGTTTGAGGTACTCAACTCCCATTGGTACAATGCCTCTCAATTCTATGCGCGGGCGAATGCCACCTACGAGAGCCCAATGCTTTTCCTCTCCCGCGTCCCCTTACTGGGACGAGCCGTGGAGATGGAACGGTTTCATGTAGGGGCATTGGCCGTCAGCCACTATGTGCCGTACATTGAACTGGGGTATAGTTTCACCAATCGCCTGTTCTCCTTCGGTATCTTCACGGGTATGGCTCCCCACCATTTCGAGGGTGTGGAACTGAAGTTTGGACTGGAGCTTTTCAATAATTGGTAAAAGACTAATTGACCGTAATATGGAAGCAACCCTGCTTGTTCTCGTGCTTCACAAAACAGCGGCCCTGCTTTCTCATATCATTAAGGACTTCACTAAGCACCCACTTGAGCGTATCGTCACGCACAGGACGTGTGACGGGTGCGTAATGGTTGTAGGCTATGTCGAAAGTGGTGCCATAGAGGTGACAACTATTCTCTGTTGCATTGTGATTGTAGCGGCGGAGCGCAACGACATCCTCCTTGGTACGAAGGAGACTTGAGATAATGAGCTTGTTCATCGGTATGCCCTTCACCTGGAGACTGTCGAGGAAATTGCAGGCAATATCCTGGAGCAGGACGGCGGCTCGGGGCACCAAATAGGGCACGCTACGGCTCAACTTGCGCACGTCATAGTAGGGATTACTGCCCACATAGACCAACTCTCCCTTGCGTTTTTCGGCATCGGCGCGGTCGAGGACGGCGCTCACTCCGTGACGCTCGGCTGCCTGCAACTGCACCATCTGGGAGTCGGGAAAGCACTCACGATAACTGCCAACGCCACGCACACGGGTGCGACGCTCGCTGCCGTCGGGATTGAAGAAGTTGGTCAGCGCAAAAGGAATGTCCGACGAGGCCAACAGACGGGTAGCATCGCTTTCTTTCGTTTCGGCTACCCCACCATCGTTGCTCGCCACCATCTCATCTCCTATACTGTCGGCAGCAGCCAACGACGAGTGGTCTATCTGGTCGGAATAGTGCGTGCCCGCCACATCAGGTCGAATAATCCGGACCAACGCAAGCACACCCGTGACGATAAGGAAACCTAACAAGTAATTCTTCTTGGACAACTTAAACTTCTTCATATTCGGTCGCAAAGTTACAAAAAACACCCGACAAGAATAGTAGGTCTGCCCATCTTTTTATGATGAACAAGACCAAAAAGAGGGCTTTGCCCCATTTTCAGCGGACTAAGGGTTGAGTTTCACCTGGGCATAGCGGATCGCCTTGCTCTCCTTGGAGAGGGAGACGGTATAGGCCGTGCCCTTAATAGTGCGGCGATAGACGTAGCTTGCGCCTTCTATCTGCCAGCAAGTGTCGTGGCGGCTGACGGTGTCGATACGGTGGAAGAAGTCCAACGGGGGAATGGTGTCCATCGTGAGCACTGCTGAGAAACTGCCACTGGCCACGGTCTCCTCATAGGCAGCGATACTCGCCGTGTCGGGGACGAATGGGGTCTCGCTCAAGACGCGGTACTTCGGAAACTGGAGGCCCGTGACCAGCTGGAGATTGACGGGCATCACGGTATCGGTCTCCAACGGGGCAAACACGCTCTGCGGCACACTGTCGGCATCAGAGGGGGTGGAGTTGGTGGCAAGATGGCAAGAGGCCAGGGTGGAAAGGCAGATGATATAAAGCAGCTTTCTCATGTTTATTTTCCTTCTTTTTCGAGTTTTTTGATCCTACGTTGCGCCTTAGCGTAATCGGGACGCAACTCCAAAGCCTTGCGGTAGTTTTTGATGGCAGCAGCCGTAAGGCCCTCGCTCTCACATTCTTTCCCCATCACAAAGTATTCCGTTGCGAGTTTTTCCAAGAACTTCTCCCGAGCAGCCAGCGCTTCCTTGAGGCGCTCATTCTCCTCGCGCAAGGCATTGAAATGGTTGAGCTTCATGCGGAACAGGCGTTTGCTGGCAGGCTTCTCAATGTCGTAGCGACTGTGGATGGCAAGAAAGAACTGGTCAATGAAACGTCCATAGTCTCCCTCCTCCCAGGCGCGGGCAGCATCATAATACTCCTTGTCGGCCTTGGACTGTCGTAATACGCGCCCGATCAGTCCGGCATCATTGTAGTTGCGGGCAAAGCCGAGTACCTCGTCCTTCACAAAGATGTCGCTCCGACGCACGGGAGCGTGCAGGCGAATGCCCTCCAAGGAGGTACAGCGGGAGAGTGCCACATAGGTCTGGCCACCCGCAAAGGCTCCATGGCCTAAGTCGATATCAGCTCGTTGGAAGGTAAGTCCTTGGCTTTTGTGGATGGTAATAGCCCAAGCGAGTTTCAAGGGGTACTGAATGTAAGTGCCAATCTGCTCCTCCACAATCTTCTTCTCGGTCTCGTCGAAGTGGTAGCGCACGTTTTCCCACAACTCTCGTTCCACCTGGAGCTGGTCGGCCGTTTCTGTCTGCACATAGAGAAGGCCAGCTTCCTCGTCAATACCGGTGATTACCCCCAGCGTTCCATTGACCCATAGATGGTCTGCATTGTTCTTGACGAACATTACCTGGGCACCTACCTTCAATTGAAGTGTCAAAGGTGTGGGTAAGGAACTTTCAGGAAACTCACCATTGATTTCTCCTACGAGCTCTATGTTGTCGCCAGGCAACTTCGACAACTCCTCAGAATTGATCCAGTCGGCATTGTCGCGCGTCGTGGAAAGAGTGATAGAGAGGCTTCCCGAAGGTGCGTCGGCCGGTTGCGAGCGTTGCGACACGCGGGCATTGAGGGCGGCGAGGTCTGCAGGTATCACCCGATTGGTGCGAATGTGGTCGAGGATGGAGATGAAATGGGGATCGGTCTGTCGATAGACCTTCCTCAGTTCGATACTGACCAAGGGGAAGGCACGAAAGATATGGGCATTGAAAAAATAGGCTCCCTTATAGAAAGGTTCAAGGAGCTGGCGGTCCTCCTCTTTCAAAACGGGCTCCAACTGATAGATATCTCCCACGAAGAGCATCTGCTTGCCTCCAAACGGCTCGCGCATCTTATGACAGTAGATGCGCAGGACCTTGTCGATGAAGTCGATAATATCGGCTCGCACCATCGACACCTCATCAATGATTATCAACTCCACCTCGCGCAGGAGCTTGATCTTTTCGCCATTATAGCGCAGCGTCTTGCGGATATTGCGTGCAGTATAACGGGTGTCGGTAGGCAACAACGGATGGAAGGGGAGTTTGAAGAAGGAATGGAGCGTAGCGCCTCCAGCATTGATGGCAGCAATGCCCGTCGGCGCAAGGACGACGTGCTTCTTCTTGGTCGTAGCAGCAATATAGCGGAGGAAGGTAGATTTGCCTGTCCCCGCCTTGCCCGTCAGGAAGAGAGAGTTATGCGTGAACTGGACAATCTGGAGTGCCTGTTGCAACTCCTGATTGTCCAGATCCACTTTTTCTATAGTCGGTCCAGCCATGTCCTTTCGTTACCGATATTATAGCTGTTCGGTACGAGGGCGCTGAGCCGGGGCAATACGCTGATGGCCTTCCGTCGATCCCGTCTTTCCTGACGACTGACTTGACTTGCCGGAAGAGGCGTTCGACTTGTTGGCAGAGGAGCCACTGGCCTCTGCCTTCGACTTGTGGTCGCCTTCGCCATGTCGAGGTTCCCCTGAGGCACCAGCCTCCTGCGGCATAGGCTCTCCATTCTCGTCCAGCATCTCTTCCTCCACATCTTCCTGGTGGTGGCGACGATTGCGATAATAGAGGTCGAGCGTATCGTTTTTGGCAGTCGAGACTACCGAAGTGACACATTGATAGGTCGAGGCCTCGATCTCGTCAAGGTCGGGAGCTGGCCACTTGCCCTTGTATTTCTCGTGATAGCGTGCGTCGGCATGAAGCATCTTGATAAACTCGCCACAGACGGGGAGTGCGGTCTTGGAACCCTGACCGAGAGCTCCCGTTCGGAAATGGATACTCCGATACTCGCCACCTACCCAGCATCCGACAACAAGTTTGGGGCTGACCGCCATAAACCAAGCGTCGGCGTGATTGTTGGATGTACCGGTCTTGCCACCCCAGTCCGTATCGCCATTAGGCTGGATGTAGTGGTTGAGGCTCATACTCGTGCCACGCGGCTCCATGCGTCCGCCTTTGAGCAACTCCTGCATGAAGAAAGCTGATCGGTAGGGGATAGCTTGCTTCTGATCGTCAGGACCATGGTAGATTTCATTGCCGTCCTTATCTACAATCCGCGTCACCAATACGGGCGAGTGGTGTTTGCCGTCATTGGCCACGGTACAATAACTATCAGTCAGATCCAAGAGATTGACATCACTCGAACCCAAGGCCAACGACGGCTCGTCGGCAAGCGGACTGGTGATACCCATGTCCTGGGCCGTACGGATGATATTGGGTATTCCCATCTCCTGACCGAGCTTGACGGCAATGGAGTTGATACTCTGGGCAAAGGCGCGCTTGAGCGTGACGCTATCGCCCGAGAAGCGTCCATTGGCGTTGGTAGGCCGCCAGGTATTGTACTCGCCAGTCTTCTTGTCAAGCACCTCCATCTGAATATACTCGTCTCGGCGCTTGTCACAGGGAGTAACTCCCTGATTCATTGCCTCGGTATAGACAAAGAGTTTGAAGGTGGATCCTGGCTGACGCTCTGTCGTCACCTTGTCATACTTCCACGACTCAAAATCAATATCACCCACCCAAGCACGTACCGCTCCTGTCTGCGGCTCCATGGCTACCAGTCCGGTATGCATGAAACTCACCATATAGCGGATGGAGTCGAGCGTGGACATCTCCTTCTCTATCGAGCCTCGTTCGTAGTCGAAAAGTCTGACCATGTGCGGTTTGTTGAGATAGTGGAGCACACTGTCGGGGTTGTTAGGGAAGCGCTGCTGGAGGGAACGATAGACAGGAAGGCGCTGGGCAATCTCCTCGATAAACCCGGGCAACTCCTTGCCGGTTTCGTCACACCAAGGATTCATACCATTCCATCCCTTCGCATCACGATGGATGTACCAATGACGGTCGAAATTGCGCTGGATCTGCTCCATCTGCTTCTTGACGGCCTGCTCGGCATACTCCTGCATCTGCAGGTCGATGGTGGTATAAATCTTCAGACCCGCACTATACAGGTCATAGCCATTCTCCTTCAACCACGGGTCAAGGTATTTGGAGACGGCCTCACGGAAATACAATGCCTTGCCACCATAGTATTCCTCCACATGAAGTTCAGCACCAAGCTCGCGTTTGGAGTAGCGCTCGTAGTCAGACTGTGACATGTCGCCATGCGTCACCATATTGTAGAGCACGGTATTGCGACGCGCCATGGAGTTTTTGGGGTGCGAGATAGGATTGTAGGAAGTCGTGGCCTTGAGCATTCCCACGAGGGTGGCACACTGGTCGGGCGTCAATTGACTGGGTTTGCAGTCGTAATAGGTCTTGGCCGCCGTCATGATACCAAAGGAGTTGTTGCCAAAATCTACCGTGTTGGCATACATCGTGAGAATCTGCTCCTTGGAATAGACAAACTCCAGCTTGGTGGCAACAATCCACTCCTTGCTCTTCATGATGAGCATGCGCACACCCGGCACCTTTCCCAAGAGTCCTGTAGAACTCTGGGATCGGGTACTGAACATATTCTTTGCCAGCTGTTGCGTAATGGTGGAGGCACCACGGGCTCCGCTATGAAGCAGAGCGTCCTTCAAGGCACCACCCAATCCCAGGAAATCGACGCCATGATGGCTATAGAAACGCTCGTCCTCGGTATCGACCAAAGCCTTCCAGAATACTGGATTGACCTGCTCATACTGTACAGGGGTGCGGTTCTCCTTGAAATACTTACCGATAAGTTTGCCGTCCGAGCTGTAGATTTCGGACGCGGCAAAGGTGGGCGGTTCCTGTATCTCCATGAAACCGGGACTCTTGCCAAAGAGCCAAAGGAAATTGACATCGACCATGCCGAGATAGAGGAAGAAGGCAACGATAGTCGATACGATGCCTACCGCCGTCTTGGTGTACCATGGACGGCCTTTATAAAGGTGTGCGTACCAAGGGAAGAAGCCCTTGATGGCTCGCCAAGTGTTTCGTAAAAACTTCATGTTTTTAACTTCTGATTAAGAACTATGGTCGAGGGATATCAAAGCGGTCTGATAGGCTTTCTTCCTGCTTCGGTCCGCTCGTCGATATAAGCGATGATCGGCCCCACCTCAGCGGGATCAAACCAACGCATCTCCTCGTCGCGCTTATACCATGTCAGCTGCTTGCGGGCATAGCGTCGCGTGTTGCTTTGTATTCTGTCGATGGTCTGCTCCATCGTCACCAGGCCGTCCAGATAGTCGAACATCTCCTTGTAGCCCACGGTGTTGAGCGCATTGAGATGGCGATAAGGAATCATCCGCAACGCCTCTTCGGAGAAACCGTCGGCAAGCATCTGTTCCGTCCGCTGGTTGATGCGCTCATAGAGCAAGGCGCGATCCACGTTGAGCCCTATTTTGACCACCCGGAAAGGGCGCGTCCTGGTTCCCTCGGAGAGAAAAGAGGAGTAAGGTCTCCCGGTCTGGATACAGATCTCTAATGCATGGACGACTCGACGCGGATTTCTTCTATCCACCTTTTCCCAATGGACGGGGTCAAGCTGGCGAAGTTCCTCCACCAAGGGTGGCAACCCTTCTGTGGCCAGCCGCTGCTTGAGCAAGGCCCGGATGTCATCACGGACCGTCGGAATATCGTCTATTCCCTTGCAGACGGCATCCACATAGAGCATGGAGCCTCCGGAGAGAAGCGCCACCTCCTGGCCCTGCGTCTCCATATCGGCAAGCAGACGGAGCACATCCTGCTCGTACATGCTGGCCGAATAATCATCGGAGACCGATCGGCTACCAACGAAATAGTGACGCACACGGGCTTGCTGCTCCCTGGTGGGCGCCGCCGTGCCAATGGGAATCTCACGGTAGATCTGACGGGAATCGGCATTGATGACGGGCACCTTGTAGTGCTCGGCCACCCGCAGCGTCAGCTCGGTCTTGCCGACACCCGTTGGACCCGTGACAACTATCAGCGTAAGTGACAATCTTGCCTACTTGATGATGCCGCGCTTGGAACCCTCGATGAAGTTGAGAATATACTCTATTTCCTTCGTCACCTGGAGTTCACTGCGCACCTTCTGAATGTTCTCCGCACGCATTCCCGTCCCATAGATGAGGCGGTAGGCGTTGTGGATAAGCTCGATCAACTCATTGGAGAAGCCATGACGGCGCAAACCAATAATGTTGATACCCACATAGCGAATCGGGTCGCGACCTGCATTGACGTAGGGCGGGATGTCCATAGAGAAGCGACTGCCACCCTGGATCATCACATAGCCACCCACGCGGCAGAACTGATGGCAAAGTACTTCGGCAGAGATGATGGCATTGTCGTCAATCTCCACCTCTCCACCCAACTTCGTGGAGTTGCCGATGATACACTTGGAACCGACCACACAATCGTGGGCGATGTGCATGTTCTCCATCAGAAGATTGTTGCTGCCGACGATGGTCGTTCCCTTGGAGAAAGTGCCTCGCGAAATGGTGACATTCTCTCGAATCGAGTTGTTGTCGCCCAACTGGCAAGTGGACTCCTCACCATGGAACTTCAGGTCCTGCGGCTTGGTCGAGATACTCGCTCCTGGGAAAAACTCATTGCCGCTGCCAATGCGTGCGCCCTGATGGATGGTAACGCTATTGAGCAGATGGTTGTTGTCGCCCAGTACCGTATCACGGTCGATGTAGCAGAACGGGCCAATCACATTATTGTCTCCCAGTTTGGCCTCAGGATGAACAAAGGCCATAGGACTGATTTGATTCATAACGATATGCTTGTTTTGAAGGTCAATATTTGGTGTGCGCCTGATGTCGAAAGTCTCCTACGGAGCTGACGGCAAGACGCCTCTACTTGTTTTTGACGATCTGGGCCGTGAACGAAGCCTCTGCCACCACACGGTCGCCTACGAACATGTAGCCCTTCATGGAACTGATGCCGTGGCGGACAGGACCGAGCAGCTCCACCCGGAAGAGGACCGTATCGCCCGGCACAACCTTCTGGCGGAATTTCACATCGTCGATCTTAAGGAAATAGGTGGACCAACGCTCAGGATCCTCAATCTGGTTGAGCACCAGCAGACCACCACATTGGCTCATGGCCTCGACCAGCAACACACCCGGCATGACTGGCTCCTGGGGGGAAGTGGCCCTGGAAGAAGGGCTCGTTGGAGGTGACGTTCTTCACACCTACAATGCTATTAGCACCCAAAGCGATAACCTTATCTACGAGCTGCATCGGGTAACGGTGAGGAAGCAACTCTCGGATGCGGTTGTTGTCCATCACGGGTTCCTCGTTGGGATCATAGATGGGCGCCTGCACCTCGTGCTTGCGAATCTCCTTGCGCATGAGGCGCGCAAACTTGTTGTTGACCGTATGGCCGGGGCGGGTGGCAATGATACGTCCCTTGATGGGTTTACCGATCAATGCCATGTCGCCGATGATGTCGAGGAGCTTGTGGCGCGTACATTCGTTGTTCCACAGGAGTGGCTTGTGCTGGATATAGCCAATGGCCTCGGCGTCGATGCGTGCCACCTTCAGCAGGTCGGCCAGCTGGTCGAGTTTTTCCTGCGGCACCTTGCTCTCATAGATGACGATAGCATTGTCCAAATCGCCACCCTTGATAAGGTTGGCCTGAAGCAAGGGCATGATGTCACGGACAAAGACGAAGGTGCGGGCAGGCGCGATTTCGTCGGAGAACTTATGAATGTCGTCCAGCGTGGCAAACTGGCTGCTGATAAACTTGGAATTGAACGAGCACATAGCCGTGATCGAGAACTCCTCGTCGGGAAGGATAGTAATGTTGGATCCATTGTCGTCCGTGATCTCTATCTTCTTGCGAATGATATAGAAGTCCTTGGGAGCGTTTTGGTCCACCAAGCCCACCTCCTTGATTTTCTCGACATACATGACGGCACTTCCGTCCAAGATCGGGAATTCCGGGCCGTTGACCTGTATGAGACAGTTATCGACACCCATGGCATAGAGCGCAGCCATACCGTGCTCTACCGTTCCTACCCTCACGCCCTTGCGCTCCAAGACCGTACCACGCTGGGTATCGGTGACGTTGTCTGCGATGGCATCGATGATCGGCTCGCCCTCCATGTCGATACGCTGTATCTTGTAACCCGTATTCTCGGGTGCAGGATTGAACGTCACGGTGAGGTTCAATCCCGTATGTAGTCCTTTTCCGTAGAGGGAAAAACTACCTTTCAAAGTCTTTTGCTTGCTTGTTTCCATTCCTTGTATGAAGGTTTCAGAATAAATAAAATGACACCCCGCGGTCTATTCTTCCGTGGTTTTCAGGCCGGCCTTAAGCGCGTCCACCTCTTTCTGCAGGGCGTTGATCTGCTTGTAGAGCTCGGGCAGGCGATGGACCACGGCCTGTGCGCGGAAGTAAGGGCGCATCTCCATGGGCGGCGTGCCGATGAGCTGTTGGCCGCTCTTGATATTGCCAGGCACTCCCGACTGGGCGCCGAGCATCACCTTGTCGCCGATGGTGATATGGCCGGCTATGCCCACCTGACCACCGAACATACACCACTGGCCCACCTTGGTGCTACCAGCAATGCCGACCTGTGCCGACATCACGGTATGCTCGCCGATATCTGTGTTGTGGGCTATCTGCACGAGGTTGTCGAGCTTCACGCCCTTGCGGACATAGGTGCAGCCCATCGTGGAACGATCGACGCAGGTGTTGGCCCCGATCTCCACATTGTCCTCAATCACGACGATGCCGACCTGCGGTATCTTGTCATACTGTCCCGTCTCCAGGTTGGGTGCGAAGCCGAAACCGTCTGCGCCAATGACCGCACCCGAGTGGAGCGTGACATTGTTGCCAATCTTGCAGTCGTGATAGATGCTGACCTGCGGATAGATGATGCAGTTGTCGCCCAACTTAGCATTGTCCATAATCGTCACGTTGGGGTAGATCTGGCATCCATCGCCCACGACAACTCCGTCGCCGATATAGGCGAAGGCTCCGATATAGACCTCCTTGCCCACCGTGGCCTTGGGCGAGACATACGCCTGGTCGCTCACGCCCACGCGCTTCGGCTTCATGCTCTCATAGAGCTGGAGCAGCTTGGCCACACAGTCGCGGGCATTCTTGACGACAATCATCGTCGCCTGGACAGGCTTTTCGACCTCAATGCTCTCATCGACCAGGACGACGGAGGACTGGGTCTCATAGAGATAGTGGGTATATTTGGGGCTTGCGAGGAACGAAATCGCTCCCGGCTTGCCTTCTTCTATCTTAGCGAAGGTATGGACGACTGCGTTTTCATCGCCTATGACGCGTCCTTGTATGAACGCTGCGATTTGCTGTGCTTTGAATTCCATATAACTCTTTTTTGCTTTGATGATGTTGCAAAGGTAATAAAAAAATGGAGAAGAGCCCTTTTCGACCGCTCTATTTTCATTTTTTTGAGACTATCCGCGACGCGCCAAGGCTGGCGCCAGGGAGGCGCGCGGCCCGAAGGCCACGCCTTGGCACACTACCCTACCGCGTTGATTTTCTCCAATTCCAGGGCCATCTGCTCCTGCAATTCCTTTGCCTTCTGTGCTGCCACCTCGGCGAAATCCGCTCCATTGGAGGCATAGATGATGCCGCGGGACGAATTGACCAGCAGGCCGCAATCGGCCGTCATGCCATACTTGCAGACCTCCTGCAGGCTTCCACCCTGCGCGCCCACACCCGGGACGAGGAGGAAATGGCGGGGCGCCACCTTGCGGATGTCGGCAAACATAGCCCCCTGTGTGGCGCCGACCACATACATCATGTCCTCCTCGTTGCCCCACTGCTGCGAGGTACGGATGACCTTCTCGAACAAACGCTCGCCCTCGGTATCGGTGGTCAACTGGAAGTCGTGGCTGCCCTTGTTGCTCGTCAAAGCCAGGAGGATCACCCACTTGCCAGGATAGCCGAGGAAAGGTTTCACGCTATCCTCGCCCATGTAGGGAGCGACGGTCAGCGCATCTACGTTGTACTCTTCAAAAAATGTACGCGCGTACATAATAGAAGTGTTGCCAATATCGCCACGCTTGGCATCGGCGATGACGAAGTGGTGGGGGTAGTTATCTTTCAGATAGGCTACCGTCTTCTCGAAGGCCACCATGCCACTCACGCCCATGCTCTCGTAGAAAGCCAGGTTGGGCTTGTAGGCCACACAATAAGGAGCGGTAGCGTCGATAATGGCCTTGTTGAACTTGAAGATGGCGTCGTCCTCCTCGCGCAGGTGCTCCGGGAGTTTGCGCACATCGGTATCCAGTCCTACACAAAGAAACGACTTTTTATTGAAAATCTGATTGACTAATTCTTTTCTGTTCATAATTTCTATGCTATTCTGGTGTGAGAAATGAGCGGTCGCCAACGGCCCTGGCCGTTGGCAGGCTGGCTTACAGTTCGCTCTCTTTCAGTTTCTCGGCATTCTCCGCCACGGTCAGCGCATCGATCATCGGCTGGATGTTGCCGTTGAGGAAACCCTGAAGATCGTGGGTCGTGAAACCGATACGATGGTCCGTCACGCGCCCTTGCGGGAAGTTGTAGGTGCGGATCTTGGCCGAACGGTCTCCCGTGGATACCAAGCTCTTGCGGCGGCTGGCGATGTCGTCGATATACTTCTGGTGCTCCCTGTCGTGGATGAAGGTGTAGAGGCGGCTCAAGGCGCGCTCCTTGTTCTTCGGCTGGTCGCGCGTCTCAGTACACTCGATGAGGATCTCCTCCACCTCGCCCGTGTTGGGGTTCTTCCACGGATAGCGCAGGCGCACACCCGACTCCACCTTGTTGACGTTCTGTCCTCCGGCACCACTCGAGCGGAACGTATCCCACTTGATGTCGCCCTCGTTGATATTGACCTCAAACTTGTCCGCCTCGGGCAATACGGCCACCGTGGCTGCTGAGGTCTGCATACGTCCGTTGGACTCCGTGACGGGGACGCGCTGGACGCGATGGACGCCACTTTCATACTTCAATACGCCATAGACGTTCTGGCCGCTGACGGCAAAGTCGATCTCCTTGTAGCCGCCGACAGCACCCTCCGAGGCATCCGTCACGCTCAACTGCCATCCCATGCTGTCGCAATAGCGCTTGTACATGGCAAAGAGGTCGCCCGCGAAGAGGCAAGCCTCGTCGCCACCCGTTCCCGCACGGATCTCCATCTGCACATTCTTCGCATCCTCGGGATCCTTCGGCACGAGCAGGAGTTTGATCTCTTCCTCCAGTTGGGGGCGCAGCTCCTCGTTCTCGGCGAGTTCCTCGCGCGCCATCTCCTTCATGTCGGGATCGCTCTCGTTGGCGATGATATCCTTGGCCTCGCTGATAGCGTTGATGCAGGCGACGAAGCGCTTACGTGCATCCATGATGTCGCTGAGATCCTTGTATTCCTTCGTAAGCTTGACGTAGCGTCCCTGGTCGGCGATCACGTCGGGGTCGGTGATCAGGGTCGACACCTCCTCGAAGCGCGCCTCCAGGCCGTCGAGCTTCTCCAATATGTTGTTCTTATCTGCCATTATCTGTGGTAAATATCTGTTTGAGTCCGTCTTTGCTTACTCGTAGTCGAACGTGCCAAACTCTGACTGGATGGTCAGCGACCGCTTGCCCTCCTCGATATGGCCGACCACCTGTGCGTCGATGTTGAAACTCTTGCTGAAGGCGATGACCTTCTCGGCCATCTCCGGACGGACGTAGATCTCCATACGGTGTCCCATGTTGAAGACCTGGTACATTTCCTTCCAGTCCGTGCCCGAGCAGTCGTGGATGATCTGGAAGAGAGGCGGCACGGGGAACATGTGGTCCTTGACCACCCTGCAGTTGTCGCCCACGAAGTGGAGCACCTTGGTCTGCGCGCCACCCGTGCAATGGACCATGCCATGGATCTCCGGGCGCATCTCGTCGAGCAGGCGCTTGATGACGGGCGCGTAGGTGCGGGTGGGCGACAAGACCAGCTGGCCCACGTTGAGCGGGGTGCCATCGGCCGGGTCCGTCAGTTTGTGCTTGCCGCTATAGACCAGTTCCTCGGGCACGGCATGGTCGAAACTCTCGGGGAACTTCTCGGCCAGGTATTTGGCGAAGACGTCATGGCGGGCCGAGGTCAGGCCGTTGCTGCCCATGCCGCCATTGTAGCGTTTCTCGTAGGTGGCCTGTCCCGTGGAACTGAGGCCCACGATGACGTCGCCCGGGCGGATGTTGGCGTTGTCGATGACGTCGCTCCTGCGCATGCGGCAGGTCACGGTAGAATCGACGATGATCGTCCTCACGAGGTCGCCGACGTCTGCCGTCTCGCCACCCGTGGGCCAAATGCCGATACCCATCTCGCGCATCTCAGCCAGCAGGTCGTCCGTGCCGTTGATGATGGCCGAAATGACTTCGCCCGGGATGAGCATCTTGTTGCGTCCGATGGTGGAAGATACCAGGATGTTGTCCACGGCTCCCACACAGAGCAGGTCGTCCGTATTCATGACGATGGCGTCCTGTGCAATGCCCTTCCAGACGTTGAGGTCTCCCGTCTCCTTCCAGTACATATAGGCCAGGGACGACTTCGTACCCGCTCCATCAGCGTGCATGATGTTGCACCAGTCGGGGTCGCCTCCCAGCACGTCGGGGATGATCTTGCAGAAGGCCTGGGGGAAGACACCTTTGTCGATGTTCTTGATGGCGTTGTGGACATCCTCCTTGGCAGCGCTCACGCCGCGCATCATATATCTATTGTTCATATTGTTGTCTTTATCTATAATAAGGTAATTGAATCTCTTTTCTCATCACACCTGCCCGTTCCAGATATCCCATGCGGCGAAGGCCTGCAGGAGGAGCATCTCCAGTCCGTTCTTGGTCGTCGCCAGGCGCGCCTCACCCTTCTTCAGGAAGAGGGTCTGCTCGGGATTATAGACCAGGTCGTAGAGCAGCGTGTGGCTGTCCATGGCCTCGTAGGGCAAGGGCGGGTAGGTGCCGACATTCGGAAACATACCCATCGGGGTGCAGTTGACGATGACGTTGTACTCCTTCATCATCGCGGGCGTGATCTCCTCGTAGGTCAGGCAGCCCGGCTTCTTGGTCCGCGAGACGTAGCACGCCTCCAGGCCCAACTGGCGCAAGCCGTAGAAGACCGCCTTGCCGGCCCCGCCCGTTCCCAGGACGAGGGCCTTGCGGTGGTGGGGCTCCAGGAGCGGCTCCAGACTCTTGATAAATCCGATGACGTCGCTATTGTAGCCTCTGAGCGTCACGTGGTCCTTGTCGCGGATCACCTTGATGACGTTGACGGCTCCGACGGCCTCTGCTTCCGGACTGATGGAGTCGAGCAGGGGCATCACCTGCTCCTTGTAGGGGATGGTGACATTGAGCCCGCGCAGTTCCAGCGTGGTGTGAACGATCTCCGGCAGCTCCTCGACGCTGAGGATCTCGTAGTTGATATACGTCGCGTCGATGCCCTCGTTCTCAAACTTCTCGTTGAAATAGTCTCTGGAGAAGGAGTGGGTCAGCGGATAACCTATCAGTCCGTATTTGTCCATAATAATTAATTGTCTATTTGGTTGCGAAATATAGCGTGCAGATGCCGAAGGTGAGACGCTGGAAGGAGGCTTCCGCGAAACCCGCCCTCCGCAGGATCTGCTCCATCGCCTCGCCCTGCGGGAAGGCCTCGATGGTCTGCGTCAGATAGCTGTAGGCCTTGGTGTCCTTGGAAATAAGGCGGCCGTAGAGGGGCAGCACGGTATGGGAATAGATGGAGAACAGCTGGCGCATGGGGAAAGCGACGGGTGTCGTCAGCTCGATGACGCAGAGGTGGCCTCCCTTGCGCAGCACGCGCCACATCTCGCGCAGTCCTTGCTCCAGATTCTGGAAGTTGCGGATGCCGAAGGCCGCCGTGACCGCGTCGAAGGAGTCGTCGGCCAGCGAGAGGGCAAGACAGTCCTCGCGTTGAAAGCGGATCACGCTGTCGAGGCCCATGGCAGCCACCTTGTCGCGCCCCACCTGCATCATCCCCTCCGAGATGTCCGTGCCCAGCAGTTCCTTGGGCTGGAGCGCACGGGCTGCCTCGATGGCGAAATCGCCCGTGCCCGTAGCCACGTCGAGGATGCGCTTGGGACGGTAAGGGCGCAACTTGTCGATCGCCTTGCGCCGCCAATACTTGTCGATGTTCCACGACAGGCGGTGGTTCAACGTGTCGTAGGTGGGGGCAATGTTGTCAAACATCTCCTCCACCTGCGCACCTTTCTCCCCCTGTCGGTAGGGATTGATTTTCTCTTGCTCGTACATGGACGATGACCGGCGTGGGCTGCTTACTTTCTCGTAGCCAGGAACTGGCTCACGTTGCGCTCGATGCGCGCGGCGATATCGCCCTCCTCGGCAGCCTTGTCAAACTTCTCGCCCGTGATGTGCTCGTAGAGCTCGATGTAGCGCTCGCTCACGCTCTCGGCATAGGCATCAGTGATCTCGGGCAGGGTCTGTCCCGGCTCGTTCATGAAGCCGTGCTCGATGAGCCACTGGCGGACAAACTCCTTGGACAACTGGCGCTGGGGCTCGCCCTTGGCAAACTTCTCCTCGTAGCCGTCGGCATAGAAGTAGCGGCTGGAGTCGGGGGTATGGATCTCGTCAATGAGATAGACCTTGCCGTCGCGCTTGCCAAACTCATACTTCGTATCGACCAGGATGAGGCCGTGCTTGGCGGCGATCTCCTGACCACGGGCGAAGAGACGGCGCGTATAGTCCTCCATGACGGCGTAGTCCTCCTCGCTGACGAGTCCCTGGCGGATGATCTCCTTGCGGGAGATGTTCATGTCGTGGCCCTCGTCGGCCTTGGTCGTCGGGGTGACGATGGGCTCGGGGAAGCGCTCGTTCTCGCGCATTCCCTCGGGCAACTTGACGCCACAGAGCTCGCGGCATCCTGCCTTGTACTCACGCCAGGCAGATCCCGTGAGGATGCCACGGATGATCATCTCCACACGGAAGCCCTCACACTTCAGGCCCACCGTCACCATCGGGTCGGGGGTGGCCAGTTTCCAGTTGGGGCAGATGTCGCTCGTCTGGTCGAGCATCTTGGCTGCAATTTGGTTCAGCACCTGACCTTTGAAGGGAATTCCCTTGGGCAGCACCACGTCGAAGGCCGAGATGCGGTCGGTGGCGACCATCACCATCAAGTCGTCGTTGATGTTATACACATCGCGTACTTTGCCGTGGTACACGCTTTTCTGTCCATTGAAATGGAAATCAGTCGTTGTCAATGCTTTCATCGCTAATATCTTTTTTAAGTCGATTTTCTTTCTTTCCGCTCTCTGCGGCCTTGTCGTAAGCCTCGTAGGCGTTGACGATGCGCGTGACGAGCTTGTGGCGGACGATGTCCTTCTTGGTCAGCTCGACGACACCAATGCCCTCGACGCCGCTCAGGATGGAGAGAGCCTCGCGCAGTCCGCTCTTCTGTCCGCGGGGCAGGTCGATCTGGGTCATATCGCCCGTGATGATCATCTTTGTGTTCCATCCCATGCGGGTGAGGAACATGCGGATCTGCTGAGTGGTGGTGTTCTGTGCCTCGTCGAGGATGACTACCGCGTCGCTCAGGGTGCGACCACGCATGAAGGCCAAGGGCGCAATCTGTATCTGGTGCTTGTCCATCATGTCCTGGAGGCGCGCCTGGGGGAGCATGTCCTCCAGGGCGTCGTAGAGCGGCTGGAGGTAGGGGTCGATCTTGTCCTTCATGTCGCCGGGCAGGAATCCGAGTTTCTCGCCTGCCTCGACGGCCGGACGCGAGAGGATGATCTTCTTGGCCGTCTTCTCCTTGAGGGCCTTGACGGCGAGGGCTATGCTCAGATAGGTCTTGCCCGTACCCGCCGGTCCGACGGCGAAGACCATGTCGTTGCGCTCGTATGCGTCAACGAGCTCCTGCTGGTTGGCCGAGCGCGGCTTGATGGGGCGGCCCGACATGCTATAGACCAGCACGCCCTTCACGCCGTCGGCCTTCGTCAACCGGCCCTTCACGATGTCGAGGATATCCTCCTCGCCGAGCTGGTTGTACTTCAGCAGGTGCTTACGCAGCAGACTCACGCTTTCCTCGAAGCGGGCCATTTCTTCTTCGTCGCCGAGCAAGCGGATCACGTTGCCGCGAGCTACGATGCGCAGTTTGGGGTAGAGCGACTTGAGCATCTGGAGATGGCCGTTGCCAACTCCGAAGAATGCCACAGGGTCGATGTCCTCCAATACGATATGCTTCTCTATCAATCTACTTTGTACGATTTGTTTTAAAACATGTGCAAAGATACTAAGATTCCACGAATCCTACAAATAAATTTACCTTTTACCCTACTCTTCGGGGTGAATAAACGCTACAAAAACGCCCTGCCGCCAGTTTTCAGCGCCATATCTCTGGCCTGCGCCGCCTTCGGGATGGTCTCGGGATGCGTTCGGGATCTCTTTCGAACGCATCCCAAAGAGCTGGTGCGACTGGCGTCTTTCGCCTTTTATGACAGACGGCAGGGGCGTCACTTTGTCCACGTGTCGGGCGCAAGTAAAAACTCAGGCCGGGCATAAGTTGAACCCAGTATCAAGCATAAGTTAGGCCTTGCATCGGACATAAGCAAAGCCTTGTATCGGAGGTAAGCAAAGCCTTGTATCGGAGGTAAGCAAAGCCTTGTATCGGACGTAAGTTAAGGCGCGTTTCGGTCTTAGCTTACGCCTCGCGCCAGTCTTACTTAACATGCGCCTCGTGCGGACCACAATCCGTGGAGGACGGTTTAGAACTTATACTTCAAACTGAGGCTGCAGGCGTTGCGACGGGCGGAATAGAGATGGTAGCTACCCGTGTAGCCTCCATGCGTATAGACCTCTTTGGCCTGGCGGACGTACTGATACTCCAGACTTGTAGAGAAATGGTCGCCAAAGGATTTGCTGAGCGTCGTCCCCAGCCGATAGGCTGATCCCATGTGGCGATAGAGGTCCTGCGTGTTACCCTCGCTATACTCGGCAAAGGCATTCAGACGGAAGGTCGCACAGAGCATCTGCTCCACGCCAAGTCGGGAGAAAACGCCCCAATGCTCCTTGGTCATGCTGACGGCGTCGGCAATGCGCTTGTCCCAGAGGATGACGGCCTGGCCACGGACCTTCGTTGTCGCGGAGGCATGGAGCGTGAAGTCGGGCTGAATGCTCCATGCGCGCCGCTTGCCCTCGTTGCCCCATTGATAGATGCGACGATTGTCGCGCTCCATCCAGATGCCGTTGAAACCATCATTGGACATCGTGTAGGAGAGACTCATACCCCAAGAGAAGATCGGATCGTCGTGGGTAAAAGAGAGGGCGAAGACATTGGCGTGCAAACCTTCCAGGTCTTTGTTGCCTTGGCGGACTGCAAAGGGAGTGCGCAGGACGACGGGATTGAGCAGGGTCAAAGACGGACGCACCAGTCGGCGGTTGTAGCCGAGGGCCAACTGGCTCGTGCGACTGACCTGCCAGCCTATGCGACCCGTGGGCAGGAAATCGCGCAACTTCTTGCCTGCCATGTCGGTATAGGCAAACTCCAAGCCTGCCGTGAGGCCCAGTCGCTTCTGCCGGTCGGGATGGACGTCGTAGAGAAACGAGGCTGCTGCCGTCTGGTAGCGATGGCGGAAATGGCTGTCCTGGGCAAGGCGATCGTCAATCCATTGCTGGTCGTCGCTCTCGGCCAGTCGGTTCTCATAGCGGGCCACGAGACGCAGGTGGCCCAGGAGAGCCTGTGTGTTGTAGATCAGACGCAGATCGTGGTGGTGGACGGTGGCGTCGGCCGTGGTCAGCGTAGCTTGGAAGTCGCTGAAACCTTCCAGTTGAAGGGCCTCCAACTGGCGCTCGGCCTCATCGCGGTCTCGCTGGTACTTATAGCTGAGCGTCACGTCGTCGCGCTTTGAAACGACAGGTGTAGTCGGCGCCCACCTCCAGGTGATTGCTGCGCAGCAAGGGGTTGTCGAGTCGCCATCGGGTCTTGGCAAGGGGAGCACCGTCGGGTGCCAGCAAGCGTTCGGCAAGCGTTCCGCGCTCGTCCTTGTGAAGGCTTTCTCCCCGAAGGCTCACCGTGAGGGTCTGTTGCGTAGTGGGACGATACGCGAACTGAAATCCGTAGTCGGCCATCATCCCCTTAGTCTCAGTCGTCTGATGCGAATAATACTGATTTCCAACGGTTTCCGACAGGGGCATCTTGCCCGTGAAGATATAATGCTCGTCCAGGTTCTGCTCCGAGGAATGGCGGGCTAGTCCCTTGATGCCCACAAAGGGCTTGAAGACAACTTTTCCTTCTCCCAGATTGAGTTGCAGTCGCGAGGCGTAGGGGGCCGTATTCCCATAGCCACCAGAGAGTTCCACCTCTCCCTCCTGCTTGCTCTGTCCCCAAGCGCTACTGGTCAGCAGCAGGGCCGCAAGCGTCAAAATCGTTTGCTTGTCCATCGTAATTTTCAGCTAATAGCAATTATTGGTTTGCAAAGGTATAAAAAAACGCTCGAAGCACACAAAAAGAAACGTCCATGTTCTTCGCAAAAGACAGATACGAAGGACATGGACAAGAAATGGGACAAGGGCCCATCAGAAGATGGACCGCTCGGTCTTGGTGGTCAGGAGCTCCAGGGCTTTCATTCCCATGACGGAGTTGCCCTTCTTGTTGAGTCGCGGGCTCCATACGGCCACGGCATAGTCGCGCGGATTGATGGCCGCAATGCCACCTCCCACGCCACTCTTGCCAGGAAGGCCGACCAGATAGGCAAACTCGCCAGCCTCATCATAGAAGCCACAAGTCTGCATGACGGCATTGATGCGACGCAACTGGGAGGAAGTGAGCTCATGGCCGCAATAGTTGAAGGGGGTGGTGGCAATGGGCAAAGGGCAGGAAGGACTGGGCCAGCTGGCGGCAGTTCATCTCCACGGAGCACATCATCAGGTAGAAGCGAATCACGCGTCCACCTCGTTTTTCGAGATTGCCATGATACTTCAGCATGTGGGCTATCGACTGGTTGAGATGGGAGGTAAGATACTCGCTCTCAGCCACCTCCGGATTCGCTCCAATACTGTCATCACCCGCCAGCGCACGGACAAAGCGCAGGAAGTCGCCCTCGGGATATTCCAAACAACTCACCAGGATATCGGCCGTGACCAAAGCTCCCGCATTGATAAAGGGATTGCGCGGAATGCCGTCCTCATATTCCAGTTGGACAATAGAATTGAAGGCGTTGCCGGAGGGTTCCTTGCCCACCCTTTCCCACAACTTCTCGCCCCGAAGGCTCAGGCAGAGAGCCGAGAATAGACTTTCGAGAGATACTCTGTATGGAGAAGCGCACCTCCGACTCGGCCACATGAAAACTGCGTCCGTCAACCGTTGTCAGACTCATGCCAAACTGGTCGGGGTTGACGCGCCCAGGGCTGGAATATAGTCGGCCTGGTGACCTGCCCCTGCGATAAGGTTTCACCTCCGTGTAAATATCTTCTAATACTTTCTGATAATCCATCTATTCACAATCCTTTTTCAAGAATGCAAAAGTACGGAATTTAGCGCTCACCTGCAAATGAAGCCCCGTCTTTTTCCTTTCAGCAGCCCAGAACCGCTCAGAAGGCCCACATATTGTAAAAACTTCTACATATATTTGGCTCGCTGCAAAGAATAGGCTACCTTTGCAGCGGCTTTCAGACTGGAAGCTAAGGGGTGCTCACCAGATTGGGTGGGCTGAGAACATACCCAAGGAACCTGATACGGGTAATGCCGTCGTAGGGAAACATCCCCCTTATTTGTTCTTTTTTATAAGGTAATAGACCAATGAAAAAAATGGTATTAGCCTCGGCTGCGCTGATGAGCGCGGCAGCAACGCAGGCACAGCAGGCAGCAGGCCCTGTTGACACGCTCACCGCACAGGCGATGCAGGAAGTGGTCGTACAGGGCGTACGCGCGCCGAAGAATGCGCCGTTCGCGGTAAGCAACATCAAGAAGCAAGACCTGGAAACTTTCTCCAAGACCGGACAGGAACTGCCTTTCCTCTTCGCCAACACACCAGGCGTCCTCGCATGGAGTGAGAACGGCACGGGCATGGGCACATCTTATATGCGTATCCGCGGCGCCGCAGGCAGCCGTATCAACGTCACGCTGGACGGCGTCTCGCTCAACTCGCCGGAGGACCAGACCGTCTTCTGGGCCAACATGAACTCCTATGCCGCCCTCATGGGTAGCGTACAGATTCAGAGAGGTATCGGCACATCGACCCATGGCGACGGTGCCTTTGGTGGATCGGTGGCATTGGCCACGGCGACTCCCTCGCTCAAGCCGAGCCTGGAGCTGACGGGAAGCTATGGCAGCTTCAACACGTATCATGCAGGAGCCAAGTTCTCGACAGGCTTGCTCTTCAACCATCTCATCTTTGACGGAGCCTACAACGAGACCGCAACGGATGGTTTCGTACATGGCACGGCCAGCCGCGCAGGATCCTACTATGGCGGACTGACCTGGCTGGACGAGAAGTTCAAGGTGAGCTACAAGAACATCGGCAACTTCGAGAAGACGGGACAGGCCTGGAGCGGAGTGACGGCAGGCAACAACGACCTCAGCCTCATGGACGGAACGTGGGGAGCGAGCACGGGCATCCGCACCTACAAGGACATGTACGAGCACGGCCTGGGCAAATACAACACCCTGTACGAAAATCTCGTGACGGACGAGAACGGACAGTTTGTCAAGGATGCCAACGGCAACTACCAGACCTACCGCTACAAGATGGCGGACGGTTCCTACTGGGAGAAGACAACGGACAACTTCTATCAGAACCACAATATCCTCTCGGCAGTCTTCACCCCGTCGGATCATTGGAGCCATAACGTGGCCATCCATTACACCTACGGCTATGGATACTATAGCGAGTTGCGTCCGGACAACAAACTCTCCAAGTTTGGCCTCACCTACAAGGACGCCAACGGCTCGGCAACAAAATCAAAAAGCGCGACGACATGGTGCGCCGCAAAGGGTCTGACGCAGCACAACTATGGCGTGCTCTACAACATCAACTACAAGGACGAGACATGGAACGTCACGGGTGGTCTCTACCTCCAGCAGTTCCGCGGCAACCACTTCGGCTACCTCACCTATTTCAAGAACCAGGAGCTGAACAACCACTTCCGCCCGAACAACAGCAACTATCAGTACTACGATAGCGACGCGCGCAAGTTTGACTACTCGGCGTTCTTCAAGGCCAACTATCACTTCAACGACTACTGGAACCTCTTCGCCGACGTGCAGTATCGCTATGTGCAGTATAACACCTCAGGCCGCAACGACAAGTTCTACGAGGAGACCTCGGGCTACTTCAACCAGCCGCTCAACGTCAGCGAGCGCTACAACTTCGTCAATCCGAAGACGGGTATCAGCTTTGCCAAGGACGGACACCACGCCTATGCCAGCATCGCCTATGCCAACCGTGAGCCGGAGCGCAACAACTTCACCGACAACGGAGCCTATCCCGCCCCGACGCCAGAGCGTCTGATGGATATCGAACTGGGTTACAACTACCATGCCAACAACTGGTATGCAGGCGTGAACCTCTATTACATGGACTACACCAACCAGTTTGTGCAGACGGGTGCACAGAGCGACATTGGCGAGAACCTGACCACCAACATCAAGGACAGCTACCGCATGGGTGCCGAGATCGAGGCTGGCTGGTCGCCGCTGAGCTTCCTCACCCTGGAGGGAAATGCTGCGCTGAGCCGCAACCGCATCAAGGATTTCGACGAGATGGCATCAGTAGATTGGGAGAGCTCGTTCCGCAAGATCCACTACAGCTCTTCTACGCTCGCCTTCTCGCCCTCCGCAATCCTCAACGGCTTCGCCACGTTCCACTATCAGGGCGCACAGCTGATCTGGCACACCAACTTCGTGAGCCGCCAGTATCTCGACAACACGGAGAACAACGTGCGCTCCCTGCCGTGCTACAGCCAGACCAACATCCACGCCAACTACACCTTCCGTCCTGGAAAGCGTTTCGCAGGCCTGCGCGAGGTGGTGGTAGGATGCGATTTCAACAACATCTTCAACCGTCATTATGCTGCCTCGGGATGGGTGTATAGCACGATCCTCGACAACGACGGCCATCCCAACGACAACCGCTACACGCAGATCGGCTGGATTCCGATGGCTGGATTCAACGTCATGGGCAACATCACGCTGAAGTTCTAATACATTGACCGACGGGTAGATAGGCTGACCAAGGATGGACTCTGGTTCGTCCCCAAGGCTGACCATCTACCCGTCGGCGCTTATTCACCAACCTTTCCTTATCACAATATCTATGAATTGGCTCGACATCGCCGGCACGATTATCGGACTGGTGTATATCTATCAGGAGTACAAGGCCTCCATCTGGCTTTGGGTCACGGGACTCATCATGCCCATGGTCTATATGTTCGTCTATTACGAGGCCGGACTCTACGCCGACTTCGGCATGCAGGTCTATTACGTCCTCGCTGCCATCTACGGCCTGCTCGTGTGGAAATATGGCAAAAAGCGCAACCAGAAGACCGAGGAACTGCCCATCACCAAGGTCAAACGTTCACTCCTGCTGCCCTCGCTGCTCTTCTTCCTTGCCGCATGGGGCGCACTCTACTTCATTCTGATCCGCTTCACCAACTCCACGGTCCCCGTCCTCGACTCTTTCGGCAACTCGCTGAGCTTTGTCGGCTTGTGGTGGTTGTCGCGTAAATACATCGAGCAATGGTGGGTCTGGATCGTCGTCGATATCGAACTGTCTGCCCTCTACGCCTACAAGGAAATCTATTTCACCTCGGGTCTCTACGCCCTCTACGTCGTGATCGCCGTGGCAGGCTACTTCAAGTGGAAACGTGTCATGGCCGAAGAGGCGCAAGGGATCAGCATGAAATCATAGATATTAGAAAAAATCTGTCTGCTATGGTTTACGAACTCATCACGCCCGAAAGCCACTTCGACGGCATCATCTTTGCGGATGGCGACTGCCCTACCCACCCTATTCCCTTGGGCATCCTGCGGTCGGGCCGTCCCGTGATCGCCTGCGACAATGCGGGGGCGCAACTCATCACGAAATGGAACATGCTACCCGATGCCATTGTCGGCGACGGCGACTCGCTACCCCAGCAGTTTAAGGACCGATACAAGGACATCATCCACTACGTCGCAGAGCAGGACTACAACGACCTGACGAAGGCCACCCGCTTCTTCCTCGAACACTACCGAAGCCCTGGCACGAAACATCCGAGGATCTGCTACATCGGATGTACGGGCAAACGGGAGGACCACACGCTGGGCAACATCTCGCTCCCCACCTTCTATCGCCAGAAGTTTGGCGTCGAGGGGGTGCTGCCTACCGACTTCGGATGGTTTGTCTATTGTCATGGCGCATGCGAGTTTGAGAGTATTCCGAACCAACAGGTCAGCATTTTCAATCTCAATTGCTCCGCCCTGACAAGCCAAGGGCTGCAATGGCCCATCTACCCCTTTGCCCAATGGTGGCAGGGGACGGTCAACAACGCTCTGGGAAACGCTTTCTCCATTGACGGTAACGGCGACTATATTGTCTATCGCACCTATGAGGCGAAGAGGCAACCACACGCCAAGGAGGACTAAAACAATACCGCCAAGACAGCACTTGCGTCTTGGCGGTATTCATATCGTAACTTACGTCCATATCCTCCTTTAAAAGGGAAAGGATCAAACTATTGTTTACTCCAGAAAGCTTATTTCAACTTGAAGGCATTCTCAATCGTACCAAGCTCGGCACTAAACATCTTGTCGGTCTTCAATCGCTTCTCCACTTGTGTGCAACTGTGGATGACCGTGCTATGATCGCGATTGCCGATGAGTTTGCCTATACGAGATGCTGGCATCTTCGTGTATTTTTGCGACAGATACATGCTCACCTGGCGAGCCGTCACGATGTCGCGCTTACGCGAACGGGAGTTGACAGCCGTAGTAGTTACACTAAAGTGTTCGCACACACGCTCTAAAATCTCATCTACCGTGAGCGGTTCGTTGTCAACCTTCACGGCACGCTTGATGACTCGTTCGGCCAACCGCATGTCGATGTCGCAATTATAGACGACCGAATAGGCCAATAGCGAGTTGATGACGCCCTGCAAGTCGCGGACGCTTCCATTGGCCGTCTGGGCTATATAGCGGATAACGTCTTCGGGGATAGTGAGACCATCGCGACGAATTTTGTTGTGCAGGATATCTACACACAGTTCCACATTGGGTTTCTCGAGCTCGGCAATGAGTCCACAGGCAAAACGCGTGAGCAGTCGCTCGTTCATGCCTTTGAGGTCCACGGGCGGGCGGTCGGAGGCAAGGATAATGCGCTTTCCGTTGCGGAAGAGGTGGTTGAAGATATGGAAGAACGTATCCTGCGTCTTGATGGCCGTCATCCACTCCTGGATATCATCCACGATCAAGATGTCGATAGTCTGATAGAAGTTAATGAAATCGTTGGTCGTATTGTTCCTCACCGAGTTGGTGTACTGCACCTGAAAGAGACGCGCGGAGATATAGAGCACACGCTTCCGCGGATAGAGCTGCTTGGCTCGCATACCGATAGCATTGACGAGGTGGGTCTTTCCGCAGCCCGACGGTCCATAGATGAACATCGGGTTAAATTGTGTCGTGTTCGGATGCTCAGCTATGGAGAGTCCGATGGAGCGCGGCAGCTTGTTGCTATCGCCCTCCAGATAATTATTGAAGGTCTTGTGCGGATCCAGCTGCGGATCGAGGTCCTGCGGAGCAGCATCCATCGGCGTAGGACTTTGGTTGGCGCGGTCGGTCGGACGACGCGTGTCCACCTTGTTGGAGGGCTCCCCCTGCAGGTCCTGCGTCAGATGATGGGCCTTGTCGGTAACGACACGGTAGGTCAACTTGATACCCTGACCAAAGCAACGGGTAAGGACCGAGGACAGCAAACTGACATAGTTCTCCTCCAGATACTCATAGAAGAATGCGCTGGGTACCTGCAGAAGCAACGTCTTCGTGTCGGCATTATACGACTCAAAGACGAGGGGCTTGAACCATGTGTTATACTGTTGCTCTTCGACGTTCTCCTTTATCAGTCGCAAGAGCTGTCCCATAGAGCATTTGAGTTTACTGTCATTAATCTATACTGGTCTATTTAATTACCAAGACGGGCTTAAAGCCCAAGTTGCGGATGCAAAATTACAAAAAAAATCCGAACCGTAAAGTCGGCATAAAAGCCGCCACGAAGAAAGGAAAACGTAAAATGCGTAGTTACCGACACTTAGGCTACAAATAAAAAAGCCTTATAAAAGAGATTTTTGGCCGTTTCAAAGGTCTTGATAATCAAAGGTTTCGAAGGGTTTAACGCGTTTGTAACAAAATAGCGTAAAGAAACAGGAAAAACGCTATAACTACCTGATGCACAGAAACGTTAACCGTAACCAAAGTTAGCTATTCACTATCCTTTTTATTTAGACCATATTTAAACTAAGAAATATTTTGGTTTCGCAAGAGGAAAAAACAACTCGACCAAGCTACTTTCATGCTTCAATCTGTCTATTCTACCGAGGGTATGATTGACACCCTGCCAACCCACCCACCAAATCGTCTCAAAAACAGAGACACTATGATTGTCTATATAATATAGGTATAAAGGGCAGTGTTGGGCTTGCAACACCACACTTTCACAGATATTCATCAAGAAGTAGCGGCGATCATTTATTTGCTCTCCTTGCGCAGCTCGTCACGAATCTCGGCAAGCAACTTCTCCGTAGGCGTAGGCTCAGCAGGGACAGCCGGCGCAGGAGTTTCCTCCTTGTGCTTGGCCAGTTTGTTGACGGCCTTGATCATCACAAAGATACAGAAAGCGACGATCAAGAAGTCGATGACATTCTGCAGGAACACACCATACTTCACCTCTGCATCTTTCACCTTGAAGCTCAGATTGGAGAAATCGACTCCACCCGTGATGACTCCGATCACAGGCATGAAGACGTCGTTCACGAGAGACGAGACAATCTTGCCAAAAGCACCACCAATGATGACACCTACCGCCATGTCCATCACATTGCCACGCATGGCAAACTGTTTAAACTCTTTCAAAAATGCACTCATTTTCCCTTGCTTTGATTTTTATTCATTTTAAAACCATTATTAGTTCACACGCGGATAGCAAAATCATCAGCTATCCGTGTTTTTAGTATTTTTAATACTCGTTCCGAGTGCAAAGTTAAAAAATAAATGTAACTTTGCGGCGCAAACAGATAAAAAATATACTTCGAATAGTAAATAGGTATTTTATCAACATTTATAATTACATTCAAAAATGGTAAAAGTAGCAATTAACGGATTCGGTCGCATTGGCCGTTTGGCTTTCCGTCAGATGTTTGAGGCTGAGGGTTATGAGGTTGTAGCAATCAACGACCTTACTTCTCCTAAGATGCTCGCTCACCTTCTCAAGTATGACACGGCTCAGGGTGGTTTCGCTGGCAAGTTCGGCGAGAACAAGCACACCGTTGAGGCAACCGAGAACTCCATCATCGTTGATGGCAAGGAGATCACGATCTATGCTAAGCCGAACGCTGCCGAGCTGCCTTGGGGCGAGCTCGGAGTCGACGTCGTTCTTGAGTGCACAGGCTTCTACACCTCTAAGGAGAAGGCTTCTGCCCACCTCGCTGCTGGTGCTAAGAAGGTGGTCATCTCCGCTCCTGCCGGCAAGGACCTCCCCACGATTGTTTACAACGTTAACCACAAGACGCTGACCGCCGAGGACAAGGTGATCTCAGCTGCTTCCTGCACAACCAACTGCCTCGCTCCGATGGCTGCAGCGCTCCACGCTTACGCCCCGATCCAGTCTGGTATCATGTCCACCATCCACGCTTACACGGGCGACCAGATGATCCTTGATGGTCCTCAGCGCAAGGGCGACCTCCGTCGTTCACGTGCCGGTGCTCAGAACATCGTCCCCAACTCTACGGGTGCTGCCAAGGCTATCGGCCTCGTCATCCCTGAGCTCAACGGCAAGCTCATCGGTTCTGCACAGCGCGTTCCGACGCCGACGGGATCTACGACGATCCTCGTCGCTGTTGTCAAGGGCAAGGACATCACCGTTGAGGGTGTCAACGCTGCTATGAAGGCCGCCACCACGGAGTCCTTCGGCTACACCGAGGAGCAGATTGTCTCTTCCGACATCATCGGCATGAAGTACGGCTCGCTCTTCGACGCTACGCAGACGATGGTCGCCAAGGTTGACGATGACACCTACCACGTGCAGGTTGTCTCTTGGTACGACAACGAGAACTCTTACACTTCTCAGATGGTTCGCACCATCAAGTACTTCGCCGAGATCTAATCTCCCGACATGCTTGATGGATAGCAGCGCTCTTTTGCCCTCAGGGCAAATGCTGCGCCTATCGAAGTGATTACAAGTCTAAGAAGCCATTCCTTATTGCGAGGGATGGCTTCTTTTTGTATCATTTCCCCAGCAATCCTTAGGGACCAAGTAGTACATAGCCTTAGGACTTCTATAGGGGAAAATACCAGCCTGAGGAACACAAAGAAGTACGTAGTCGGGTTTTTCTTTCGTAAGGGTTGGGTAATTCATGGAAATAATGTAACTTTGCAATCGAAAAGAAAGAAAGCTGAAAGATGGAGAAAGATACAATGATAACAGTCACGGTAAGCGACGCAGCCCTGCGCCAAGCAGCCGAAGAAGGGATGGACGAGTTTGTCAAGGTGTTTATCGATGGCATCCAGAAAGCCATCGGCGGCCAACTGACCAACGAGAACATGGCACGGCTCAATGCTGACCAAATCACGCTTCTGGGCTGGAACTATCTCCACGAAGAGGTGTCGGACGGCGGCTATGTGCAGCTTATCTACAACGGGCTGGGCGCATTTATCTTCAAAAACCCCTTTGCCCGCATGATGCGCGAATGGGGACTGCAAGACCTCTACTCCCATCTGCAGCGATGCAAGAAGTGGTACACTCAGTATCATGAGCAACTGGAGCACGAGATGAGCGACGACGACTTCATGGCCATCTACGAGCAGATGCCAGAGTTTGACGACTTCGACGACGACTTTGTGGTCAACGAGGAGAAGTGGACGGCACAGATAGCAGCCTACATCGACGACCATATCGACGACTTTGCCAAGATCGTGACACCATAACAAACTTCTTCGGCAAGTCCACGGGACGGCTTCAAGATGAAAGCTTCGCCCATTCGGCCTTATAAGGAGGCCAACATCACTATCAAACGACAAAGAATGAACAAGGAAGAGCAAGAAAGAAGAAAAAAAAGCCCCGTGCAAATTCGCAACAAGAAGGCTTCGTTCGAATACTTCTTCGTTGACACCTATACGGCGGGCATCGTGCTCACGGGCACGGAAATCAAGTCGATACGAGCGGGCAAGGCCTCGCTCACCGACTCTTTCTGCTATATTACCCGTGGCGAAATGTGGGTGGAGGGCATGAATATATCGCCCTACTTCTACGGTTCCTACGCCAACCACGAGGCCCGGAGAACCCGCAAACTGCTGCTGAACCGCAGGGAGATCAAGCGACTGGAGGCAGAGATCAAGACGCCAGGCTACACGATCGTTCCCATACTGGTCTTTATCGACGAGCACGGACGCGCCAAGATGGACATCGCCCTCGCACGCGGTAAGAAGATGTACGACAAGCGCCAGACCCTCAAAGAGAAGGAGGACCGACGGGAGATGGACCGTGCCGTGAAGCGATATTAGGCCGACAAGGGCACAAGGGACTACATACAACGAAAAGGAGATACATAAAATGATAAATTTTAAGAAGAAAAAGAGATGGCATTGCCTCGCCGGACAGCAGCCGACGGAGATGGACTTGAAGATCATGGAGTGGGAGCGCAAGGGTAAACTGGTGCCTACGCGTGAACTGGTCAAGACCCCCGAGCAGATCGAGGGCATCCGTGTGGCAGGCAAGATCAATAGTGGCTGCCTCGACGCCGTGGCGGAAATGATCCGCCCGGGCATCTCCACCAAAGACATCGACAACGTCTGCGTGGAGTACTGCAAAGCTCACAACGCCATCTCCGCCACGCTTGGCTACGAAGGATTCCCCGGAAGCCTGTGCACCAGCATCAACGAGGTGGTGGCGCATGGCATTCCCAAGGAACAGGACGTTTTGGAGCCAGGCGACATCGTCAACGTGGATATCACGCTGGGATACAACGGCTACTATGGCGATGCCTCACGCATGTTCATCATCGGCGGCGAGACCACACCCGAAAAGGAACAGCTGGTCCGCGTGACCAAAGAGTGCCTGGAGATAGGCGCAGCAGCAGCCAAACCCTACGGCTTTGCCGGAGACATCGGCCACGCCATTCAAAAGCATGCCGAGAAGCATGGCTATGGCGTAGTGCGCGACCTCTGCGGCCATGGTGTAGGACTGAAGATGCACGAGGAGCCCGAGATACTCCACTACGGCCATCGTGGCACAGGCATGCTCTTGGTACCAGGAATGGTATTTACCATCGAGCCGATGATCAATATGGGAACATGGAAGGTCTTCATAGACGCAGACGACCCCTATGGATGGGAGGTTATCACGGGCGACGAAAAGCCATCGGCACAATGGGAGCACACCTTCCTCATGACCGAGAATGGCGTGGAGATTCTCTCCGAATAATGTGGAAAGATTCTCTTCGAATAACATGGAAAGAATTTCTCTGAACAACATGAGGGATTCCCTTCGAATAAAATGACAGAGGACAAGAAGATTCACATGAGCGACATATATATATTAGGTATAGAGAGCAGTTGTGACGACACGTCGGCTGCCGTCTTGCGCAATGGCGTGATTCTGAGCAACGTCACGGCTTCTCAGGAGGTGCACAAGGCCTACGGAGGCGTCGTGCCCGAGTTGGCCTCAAGGGCTCATCAGCAAAACGTAGTGCCCGTGGTCGATCAGGCCATCAAGCGGGCAGGCATCACCAAGGAGCAGCTTTCCGCCGTGGCCTTTACGCGAGGACCCGGACTGATGGGCTCGCTATTGGTTGGCGTGAGCTTCGCCAAAGGATTCGCCCGTGCCCTGGGCATACCGCTGATAGATGTCAACCACCTGCAAGGACATGTGATGGCCCACTTCATCAAAGAGAACGAAGAGGACACCAACGTGCCCCCCTTCCCCTTCGTCTGCCTACTCGTAAGTGGCGGCAACTCCCAGATCGTGAAGGTCAACGCCTACAACGACATGGAGGTGCTGGGACAGACGATCGACGATGCTGCAGGCGAGGCCATCGACAAATGCTCGAAAGTGATGGGACTAGGCTATCCAGGCGGCCCGATCATCGACAAACTGGCAAGACAGGGCAACCCGAAAGCCTACCAGTTTTCAGAGCCTCACATTCCAGGACTCGACTACTCCTTCTCGGGACTGAAGACGTCCTTCCTCTACAACCTGCGCAAGTGGGTGGCCGAGGATGCCGACTTTGTGGAGCATCACAAGGAGGACCTGGCAGCCAGTCTGGAGTTTACGGTAGTCGATATTTTGATGAAGAAACTGCGCCTGGCCGTCAAGGAGACGGGCATCAAGCATGTAGCCGTAGCGGGTGGCGTGTCTGCCAACACAGGTCTGCGCAACGCCTTCCACGACTATGCCAAGCGATACGGATGGACCATCTACATCCCCAAGTTCAGCTACACGACGGACAATGCGGCCATGATAGCCGGTGTGGGTACGTTCAAGTACCATGACCACGACTTTGCCTCAATAGACCTGCCCGCATACAGCAAGGTAACGTTCAAGTAAAACACTTAGCACCAAGGACCATGGAGTTTGAAACCAAAATTATTTCTCGCCAGATCGGCGACATGTTATACGCCTCGGGCCTCTCGCTGGGCACGGCAGAAAGCTGCACGGGCGGCTTGATAAGCGAGGCCATCATCGCCACCCCAGGCGCCTCCAACTACTTCAAGGGAAGCGTGGTGAGCTACACCAACGAGATCAAAGAAAGACTGCTCAAGGTGGACCACCAACTGCTGGAGGAGAAAACTGCCGTCTGTGAGGAAGTAGCCCGACAGATGGCGCAAGGAGCAATGGACGTGCTGAACGTCGATTTCGCCATCGCCTCGACAGGAATAGCAGGTCCTGGAGGCGGAACCAAGGACACACCCGTCGGGACGATATGGCTCGCCTACGGCAATCGTGAAGAGATACGCACCCAGAAGCTCACCGACGACTTCGGGAGGGATATCAACATCGCCATTGCCACCAACAAAGCCATGCGCCTCATGCACCATTTCTTGGAGGAAAAACTCCCCCAAGACCTACCCGAAAGCATCGAAAGTCGCTGGTAACTAATAAAAAAAACTTAATTCCACACTTTTGGGACAAGAAAGTTTTGTGCATCAAGGAATTTTCATTAACTTTGCACCCTGTTTGGAATAGGTATCAATTAACGAATAAGAAAATTAAAGATAGCAATGTCTAAGATTTGTCAAATCACGGGAAAGAAGGCACAGCTGGGCAACAATGTGTCTCACTCGAAGCACCGCACTAAGCGTAGCTTCGACGTAAACCTTTTCAGCAAGAAGTTCTACTATGTAGAAGAGAATTGCTGGATTAGCCTCAAAATCTCAGCTGCCGGCCTCCGTATGATTAACAAGGTCGGACTTGATGCCGCATTGAAGCAGGCCGTTGCCAAAGGATATCTCAACTGGAAGGACATCAGAGTGATTGCCGAGGGCAACGAGGATGCTAACAACTAAAGATAAGCGAAGGAGAACGATAAGACAATGGCAAAGAAAGCAAAAGGCAACAGAGTCCAGGTGATTCTTGAGTGCACCGAAATGAAGAATAGTGGCCTGCCCGGTACAAGCCGTTACGTCACTACCAAGAACCGTAAGAACACTCCGGGTCGTCTTGAGTTGAAGAAGTACAATCCGATCCTCAAGAAGATGACCGTTCACAAGGAGATTAAGTAATCCAATAAATAGGAACATAAACTATGGCAAAGAAAGCGGTCGCTACCCTCCATGAAGGATCTACGGATGGTCGCGCTTATACGAAAGTGATCAAAATGGTCAAGAGCCCCAAGACGGGTGCATACATGTTCGATGAGAAGATGGTGCCCAACGAGGCTGTTCAGGACTTCTTCAAGAAGTAATCAGATCTACTTGAGATAATATCATCAGAAGGCTGCAACTTGTGTTGCAGCCTTTTGGTGTATATAGAACACAGGAGGGCAAGCATAACTGGTGCCTCTTTCGTCCTAATAATCTCCAGTAAAAATTATCGCATCGAAACGTCGGTCCAACATAGTAGCTGCAGTATTTCACTGCACCAATATCCACAGACGCGCCTGCCCTTGGGGTAAGCCAAAAGAAAGCGTTTTGTTACACAGCCACAAGACACACGGCTTGCTGATACAGTATGGGGTTCATGATGAGTAGCGAAAACAGCCGAACTTCTTTACAATATTTACAACCAAAATTATTTTCATAAGGACTATATCTACGCATCTAACTATTTTGCTTATCTTTGCAATCTTGCACGAAACACAGATCGATTTACTAAGATATTTGGTTAATTGCGCAAGGCACGGACAATTCCCCGCGCTGGTTATTCTACGATAATAACTAAGAAAAAGTGGAAGACCTTGATATATTTGTATTTAATAATGTTAAATCAGGATTCTAAGATGTTTTTGGACTGTCAAACAAAGCAGTTTTCGATGCAATAGTGCTAACTTTGTAGCGTCTAAACCCATGCCGAAAGCCCGAAGGGCAGAGGTTGGGCGGACATGTATACATAAAAAAGGCGTAACTGTACGCTTTGGTTTTGACGCCGTAAGAACTTCGCAACTTCCAACTGATTGTCAAAAACAAAGCAACGGGAACGCCTCATGAGGTGTATTCTATACAGCCGTATTGGCTTCAGACGGTTCTGCCGTTTGTTGCCGAGAGGGCGAATTGTATATTTACACTGGCGTGGGGCTTTCGGCGTTGCTCGTTTCGACAATCAGGGCAATGCGAAGGCCTTCATGGCGTGGAACGAGTGACAGGACAGACTCCACGCTTTACGTATATATAAGCGAGTAGATTTCGTCAACGAAGGAGTCAGTTGACTGCATCTGTTAACGGAATTGGAATGAATATTCTACGAAACAATCCATATCGCCTGTTAGGAGTCTATTCAAACTCTCCTACGAAGGAAAGGCTGGCTAACCACAATCGCATGAAAGCGTTTTTGAAGGTGGGCAAAACCGTCTCTTTTCCTTTGGACTTACCCCAATATCTTTCAACCATTAAAAGAACCGAAGCTTCTGTAATGGATGCTGAGGCCCAACTCACTTTGCCCAAAGACCAGCTCTTGTACGCCCAGTTTTGGTTTGTGAAAGCGACTCATTTGGACGAAGTGGCCTTCAACCATCTTTTCGCTGGCGAAATAGACAAGGCTGAGGAAATTTGGCAAAAGAAAGACACAGCATCGTCTTTGCAGAATCGTATCGTATGTGCGTTGATGCATGAGGACTATCGCAGTGCTATAACGTGTGCCGAGTCCTTGTATGGAAATCCCCTCTACTCGAACCAGTTTGTGTCTGCTATCCTGGGAACGGATGGAAATGCTGATATAGGCAGTTTGGCTTTCCGCTTTCTCGATGTGCTATGTGACGAAGTAGGGGCAAATCAGTTGCTTCCTTTCATCGATGATGATGCATGGAAAAGCCATGTAGAGGAAAAAGTAGTGAAGCCTCTTGTTGATAACATACAAGACGCTATTGCTATTGCCAAGAAATCAAAGGGAAAAGGGGCAGAAGCAAGGCTCAAAGCCGGAGAGGCGCTAAGGAAAAACACCAAAAGTGCTTTCCAGCAGCTGAAGGGATTTCTCTCTGCAACGGACTTGCAGTACCAAATGATTGCCGACAAACTGGGACTTGAAATCCTGCAATGTGGTATTGACTACTTCAATGGCTCCGAAGAGCCTGAGGCTGTACACAAAGCCATGAGTTTGCAGAAATATGCCCAAAGCATTGTCGTTGGGCAAATGGCAAAAGACCGATGCAAGGAGAATATCGATATTCTTCAAAAGATTATCGACGACCTGCCACCATTGGAGGTTTATGCGGTGGACAAAGCCATTCAGAAGATTTTAGCGTCTTTTGTGGTTCAACCTGATTTGATGTCATATTCAATAAAGTTGATCAAAGAATGCGCTCCTTATGTCGTTGCGATAAAAGAAAAATTAGGGAAAAGACATCCATACTATCTGAATATTTCGACACGAATTGTAGACAATGCAATTGCGAATGTTATTTCAGAAGTTAATGAAGCGCAACTATCAGGAGATTTTAAAACGCTGAAGAAAGCGCTTATTGAAGCATGGCGTACACAATTATATATGGACAAATTCGATTTGGAACCAGAATATAGAGATGGACGTTATAGGGAAAATCGAGATGTATTACAAAAAATTATTCGCGATTGTAAGGGTTTTGAATCCGAAACGGTTTTAGCATTATATAAATATGGTTGCGGCTGGTGTAATGGCTTGAACGTTGATGATGTGGATTTGCGTACTGATGACGAATTTTTTGCATCATGCGCTAGTATTGCATCGCTTAAAGCTTATATCGAAAAATTCCCATCGGGTAAGCATGTCGAAGAGGCCAGGAGTAAAATAGAATTATTGTACTTCAGAAGTGCAAAAACGCTTTTGGATTACAGGCATTTCATATCAAATTTTCCAGAGAGTAGTTTGGTGAAAAATGCAAAAGAAGCCATTGATAAGATTCTTAAAGAGCAAGAAAGACAAAAGCGAGAAAGACAAGAAAGGGAAAAGCAAGAAAGGAAAAGACAAGAAGAGGCACTTTCGTCATGTACTACAACCGATGATGTGGTATATTTATATAGTAGAGAGAAAACGGCTTGGATAGACGTTGAAAAATGTTCTTCTAGGGCTTATGAGCTATCTAAATCAGAGTCAGATTACAGAAAAGTATTATCTGTTTTTGGTTGCAAATCTTTAGGAGGTAAGAAAGCCGACTTGAAGATAGAAGAACTTGATCGTAAACGTAAGAAAAGAAAAAAGATACTCAAGATCTCTATTTTCCTGTTGATTCCTGTCTGTGTACTTCTGTGTATTTTTTTTATATGGGGATTTGGAGGGTTGAGTAAAACGTTCTATTGCTTAGCGATTATATTTGGCTTCATTTCATATGGAGCCTTGAGTTCGAAGGATGAATCAGGTTGTGTTGTTTTTATAATTTCGGCCATCATTGCATTGGGACTTGCATTTTGTGGACATTTTTTCGAGGATATTGCTTCTCAGGAAGAAAATGACACTCTAGAAGAACAGATAGTCTCTCAAGTTGACAGCGTTGCGAGTACAGATGATTATGAGAACGATCTGTATTCTGGCACAAGTTCTTGAAGACGCAACAAGAAAGTCTTCATTGTCTAATGTCATCATGCCGTTAAGGATTCCGCAGATAGCAAAAGCACGGAGACCATAGAGCCTGTGGTGGTCCAGCGCCATCATGAGGGTCTCTATGGTCTCGCTTCGTAGATCTCTGCAATGTCGTTGATCATCGCACACGACCCGACTTTGATAGGTCGTAGTGCAAAGATGTTAATGATGTATAGAATCTAAGAATCATTCCCCAAGATGTATCGGGTGAACCATAAAAAACAAGTAAAAAGTGGAATTCCTTTTACGCATTCGTGCTTAATAATGTTAAATCAAATGGTGTGGCCGTTTTTTGTTAGCCAAACAAAACGGATTTCAACTTAATAGTGCTATCTTTGTAGCGTCTATCCCCATGCCGGAAGCCCGTAGGGCAGAGGTTGGGCAGACATGTATACATAAAAAAGGCGTAACTGTACGCTTTGGTTTTGACGCCGTAAGAACTTCGCAACTTCAAACTGATTGTCAAAAACAAAGCAACGGGAACGCCTCATGAGGTGTATTCTATACAGCCGTATTGGCTTCAGGCGGTTCTGCCGTTTTGTTGCCGAGAGGGCGAATTGTATATTTACACTGGCGTGGGGCTTTCGGCGTTGCTCGTTTCGACAATCAGGGCAATGCGAAGGCCTTTATGGCGTGGAACGAGTGACAGGATAGACTCCACGCTTTTCGTATATATAAGCGAGTAGATTTCGTCAACGAAGGAGTCAGTTGACTGCATCTGTTAACGGAATTGGAATGAACATTCTACGAAACAATCCATATCGCCTGTTAGGAGTCTATTCAAACTCTCCTACGAAGGAAAGGCTGGCTAACCACAATCGCATGAAAGCGTTTGAAGGTGGGCAAACCCGTCTCTTTTCCTTTGGACTTGCCCCAATATCTTTCAGCCATTCAAAGAACCGAAGCTTCTGTAATGGATGCTGAGGCCCAACTCACCTTGCCCAAAGACCAACTCTTGTACGCCCAGTTTTGGTTTGTGAAAGCGACTCATTTGGACGAAGTGGCCTTCAACCATCTTTTCGCTGATGAAATAGACAAGGCTGAGGAAATTTGGCAAAAGAAAGACACTGCATCGTCTCTGCAGAATCGTATCGTTTGTGCGTTGATGCGTGAGGACTATCACAGGGCTGTAACGTGTGCCGAGACCTTGTATGGAAATCCCCTCTACTCGAACCAGTTTGTGTCTGCTATCCTGGGGACGGATGGAAACGCTGATGTCGCCAGTTTAGCTTTTCGCTTTCTCGATGTGCTATGTGACGAAGCAGGGGCAAATCAGTTGCTTCCTTTCATCGATGATGATGCATGGGAAAGCCATGTAGAGGAAAAAGCAGTGAAGCCTCTTGTCGATAGCATACAAGACGCTATTGCTATTGCCAAGAAATCAAAGGGAAAAGGGGCAGAAGCAAGGCTCAATGCCGGAGAGGCGCTAAGGGAAAACACAAGAAGTGCTTTCCAGCAGCTGAAAGGATTTCTCTCCGCAACGGACTTGCAGTACCAAATGATTGCCGACAAACTGGGACTTGAAATCCTGCAATGTGGTATTGACTACTACAATGGCTCCGAAGAGCCTGAGGCTGCACACAAAGCCATGAGTTTGCAGAAATATGCCCAAAGCATTGTCGTTGGACAAATGGCAAAAGACCGATGCAAAGAAAATGTCGATATTCTTCAAAAGATTATCGACGACCTGCCACCATTGGAGGTTTACGCGGAGGACAAAGCCATAAAAGAAGAATTGCGTAAGTATTGTCAATTGCCTGATAAGATTTGTCATGCGGTTACGCTGTTGAATAACACGAAGCCGCATGTTCAATCTATAAAGAGCAAGCTTGGTGCGTCAAACTCCTATTATCTTAAAATCTCGACACAGATAGTAGGTAATACGCTGATTAATATCATAGCAGAAGTGAATGAGGCACAAACCAGATCTATCGCTGATCTTGAAATAACTCTGATAAAAACAGTGTTGGGAAAAGCATGGGGAGCCACAATAGAAATGGATGGTTTTGATATGGAGCCCGATTTCAAGAGTGGTAAGTACAACACAAATCGTTCTATATTGAAAGAACTATGCCAAAAATTAGGTGTTCCTACACCTGAAAAAGGAGATCAGTTTAAAACTGTTATTTCCTCTAACGGTGGTTTTATTACAAGAGGAGTCGGGCCAATTCCAACGCCTCAGCCAACCCCAACACCTCGACCTTCGCCAGGTGGAACTTCTTCTAATAGCTCACGCGGTGGGTGGATTGTAATGTTTGTTTTGCAGTTGGTTGTTTGGGGCGGCCTTGGTTCACTCTTTGGAGCTTTAATCGGAAGTGGTATTGGCGAAAATAATGGAACAATTCTTGGAGCCATCTTAGGCTTTGTGGTTGTTGTTGTGTGTAAAATATTGCATTAAATATTAAAATTGACATCAATGAAAAAGATAGTTACAATTCTATTGCTGGTAATATGCGTTTGTCAAGCAACAAACGCTAAGGTATCATCTGACAATGATAATATTAAATCATTGGAGAAAAAGTGTGCTAACTTACAGAATCAACAATCACGTACTGCCAACGATTTATGCAGGTTGAAAGATAAGCTGAAAGAGAGCGACGGAAAATTACAAATCCTCAAAAATGAGAACAATAGCCAAAGCGCAGTTATCGACAGTTTACGCAATACTTGCAAACAATTGGCTGAAACTCAATCTGCTGACCGTAAGAATGTGAACGGTATGATAAACAAGACCAACAGTAATGTTCAAGCAAACCAAGAAACCTTGCAAAGCCGCACTCTTTTGGTTTGCATCATAGGCTTACTGTTGTTAGTTATCATAGTGGGAGTGACTTTCCGATTGGCAAAACGCATCAAATCAGGTACAACCTCTATTGATGATGTACGCAAGGCCCAAGATGCTTTGCAAGCTGCGCAGAGCAAGATGCAAGAGGAGTCGATAAAGCTTGATGACAAACTTTTGGAGCTGTTTGACAAACAAATGTCGAATTCCCAAAAAGTTGTTAGCAATGACAAGCCTGACCATTCGCTTGTCTTAAAAGTGGCCGACGAAATTGTGCGAATCGAACTGAACATGTCACGCATGGACTCCTCTATAAGGGGGTATAAGCAGTTGGCTAAGGCTGTAGAGCATATCAAGGACAATTTCTGTGCCAATGGTTATGAGATTGTTAATATGCTTGGAAAACCATACAATGAAGGCATGAAAGTGATTGCCAATTTTGTGGTTGATGAAGATTTGGAGGAAGGAAAGCAAATCATCACTGGTATAACCAAGCCACAAATCAACTATAATGGGCAGATGATACAAGCTGCTCAGATAACCGTAAGTCAAAACATCTAAATAAATAATCATGGCAAGGAATAAAATAGACTATGGCATAGATCTCGGAACGACAAATTCCGCCATCTGCCGCATGGAAAAGGGAGAACCAGTCGTTATAAAAACAGATGTATTAAAGGATACGATGCCTTCATGCATCTCTGTAAACAAGAAAGGTTCGATAAAGGCTGGAGACAGTGCCTATAATACGATGAAGCAAGACAAACGCCGTGCTACAAAATCATGGCACAAGGGTGCTTCAAATACATACGTTGAGTTCAAGCGCACAATGGCAACCGACACTCAATATCCATGTTCAAACTTGCACAAGAGTTTCTCCTCTGAGGAATTGTCTGCAGAAGTGTTGAAGACTCTGAAATCCTTTGTTACAGACGAAAAGTTCAGCTCGGTAGTTATTACTGTTCCTGCTAAGTTTACGGTCAATCAAAAGACTGCCACAATGGAAGCTGCAAAGATGGCAGGTTTCAAGCATTGCGAACTGCTTCAGGAGCCGATTGCTGCTTCAATGGCATACGGAGTTTCCTCTGAAGAGAAAGACGGATTGTGGATGGTCTTTGACTTCGGTGGCGGAACTTTTGATGCTGCTTTGCTAAAGGTAGAGGATGGTATCATGCAAGTTTTCGATACAGAGGGAGACAACTATCTCGGTGGAAAGAACTTGGATTATGCCATTGTTGACAACATCATTATACCATATTTGCAAAGAAAACTATGCAATAGATGGTTATTTGCAGGATGAGGAAAAGAAGGAAGTGCTTCGCGATGCAATGAAGACATACGCCGAGGATGCTAAGAACCAGCTTTCGTTCAAAGACCATGAGGACATTATTTCCAACTTGGGCGACCTTGGAGAGGATGAGGACGGAGAGGAGATAGAACTTGACCTGACATTGAGTCAGGCACAAGTTTTTGACGTGATGCGCCCGTATTTTCAAAAAGGCAGTAGATATCTGCAAGAACCTTATTCAGCGTAACAATCTCAATGGCTCACAGATCACAAAACTGATCCTTGTTGGCGGTCCGACGCATAGTCCTCTTATCCGCCAAATGCTGAGAGAACAAGTCACGCCTAATGTTGACACGAGCATAGACCCGATGACGGCCGTTGCGACTGGTGCTGCCCTCTACGCTTCAACGATGGACGCAGAGGTTTCTGACAAAGAAATCAAAGTCGGAACAGTTAAACTTGATGTCAGCTACGAGTCAACCACAGTTGAAATGGCAGAGTATGTGCCTGTTTGTCTCGCTGAAGGCTCTATTTTGAATAGGGTTTTCGTTGAGTTCGTAAGAGGAGATAAGGCTTGGGCAAGTGGTAAGGTGGAAATCAATTCCAAAGGTGATGTCGTAGAATTGAATCTTTTAGAGGGCAAGGCAAACTCGTTCAATATATCATGTTATGATGATAAAGGCAATATCCTCCCTTGCTTCCCTGATGAAATCACGATAATTCAAGGCTCTGTTGTAGGAGCTGCGCCACTGCCCTACAATATAGCTATTGCTAGATGGGACAGGAATAAAAAGAGGTCTGTTATCCGCATGGCCAAAGGATTGGAAAAAAATAAGCCGTTGCCAGCAACAGGCGTGATCAACGACTTGAAAACCACCAGACAACTGCGTCCAGGACTTTCAAGCGACGTGTTGACTGTGCCTATTCATCAAGTTGATGATTTCGAAGAGGCAGAAGGGAAATCTGCTTCGCTCTATGAGCATGTTGCAGATGTTGTCATTACAGGTGAAGATGTTGATACTCTTATGCCTGCAGATAGCCTTGTCGATGTCACATTGAAAGTGGACTCTTCTGAGCAGATGAGGCTCGAAGTACGTTTTCTCGCTACGGGCTTCACCGTTGAGAAAGTCCTTGACACAAGCAAGAAACATACGATGGAGGACACAAACGAACAAATCAGCAAAGGCTTTGCAGAAGCGGAAAGCGCTATGAAAACTTTGTCCGAAAGCGGTATAGATGTAAATGAATTGCAGGAGGAACTTGCAGCAATACGCACAGACAACGAGAACACCACAGAGAAAAAAGAGGTTCTCAACCATTTGCGAGAATTGCTTCGAAAAATAGAAAAACTTGATGCTGGCACAGAGTGGGAACGTGTTGAAAAGGAGTTGCGCGAGGAGTTTGACAAACTCGAAAAAGCACAGGATGATTTGGGTAATGAAAGGTCTGCGCAGTTAGTCGACCAACTGCGCACAGAGACAGATAATGCCATACGTTCTAAGAACGTACAAGTGGGTCGTGAAGTTTTGGAACAGGTAACTCGTTTGTTCTTTGAACTCACAATACTTTTTCAATGTATGGGTTTCATTCGTTATTGCAACGAACGCTTTGCTTCACTGCATTGGAAGGATTCCTTGCGTGCTCGTCAGCTCGTAAATCGAGGCATGGAGCAAATCAACAACAATCCTACGACGGAAGGACTAAGGTCAATTGCAGCAGAATTATCAGATCTTCGGCTTCCAGAAGAAGATGGTACAGCCGAAGGACCGGTGTCTTAAAGAAAATATTTTATGCACTTCAACAAGAACGATAAAATAGCTTCATACACAGTAGCATTTCCGCATAAGCAAGGTTCTTATGCGGAAACCTATCGTGTGAAGGACACCAATGGCAAGACCCGCTTCTTGAAACTCATCAACTACTCAAAGCTCAATCGTAATCAGATAGATGATAGTGGACGAGTGATAGAAGTGGAGATTGCCAAGCAGCTGCATCATCATAACCTTTGTCAGTTTGTGGACGCTGGCAATATGATGATGAACGGAGGCCAATACGCTTGGTTCGTGACCGAGTTTGTAAGTGGAGAGACCTTGTCGCAGAGAATGATCCGTGATGATAATATCAGCGTTTATGAGATTAAAGCAATAGCCAAGGCCGTATTGTCCGCATTGGCCTACTTGCACTCACAGACGACTGCTATCATTCACAACGAGGTGACGATACAAAACGTTTTTCTCAATCTCGTTGGGGAATTGCAAGACCTGAAACTGATAGATTTCGGTTGTGCGAGACTTTTAAACCAGCCGCCAGCCAAACCCAACTTGGAGGAGTTGAATCCTTTCTATCTTGCGCCAGAAAGATTCTCCGGGGTGTGCTCCGTTCAGACGGACCTCTATTCTGTAGGAGTGATGATGTATCAGCTCCTTTACGGAGTGCTGCCGTGGTTTATAGATGTTTCGAGAAAACGGGGACAAGAGGCGATAGACGCCATCTTGGCAAAGCGGGACGAAGAGCTGGAACTGACAAAAGAGGATAAGTATGAGCTTGACGACCAGCTGCTGAACGTGATAGCCAAAGCATTAAGTTATGATGCAGAAGACAGGTTTCAAACGGCAGATGAGTTTATCAAAGCGATTGACGGTGAGATAAAAATAGACCGCCAATCTACGAAGCGTAAAATCCTCTCGCAGCAGTCAAAGGATAAGCCGATCTCTACAGAAACAAAGAAAAAAGGGGAAGGCTTTGCTGCTGTGGCTGGCATGGAGGAATTGAAGCAGCAGATGCGTGAAGAGGTGATAGAGCCTCTCCACAACCCCGAGGAATACCATCGTTATGGTGTGACCATACCCAACGGTATGTTGCTGTATGGTCCTCCTGGGTGCGGAAAGACCTTCTTTGCAAAACACTTTGCAGAAGAGGTCGGATTCAACTTTCTGTGTATCACCCCTGCCGCCCTAAAGAGTCGCTTCGTCAATGCCACGCAAGAGAACATCGCAAAGATGTTTAAAGAGGCGGAGGAGAAAGCGCCAACAGTTATATTCATAGACGAGATGAACGAACTGGTTCCTAATCGCGCGGATGGCAATGTGCACGAAATGTCAAGGAGTGCCGTAAACGAGATGTTGGCGCAAATGGACAGGACAGGCGAAAGGGGAATCTTCGTCATAGGGGCGACCAACTATCCCAACATGATTGACACGGCGATATTGCGTGCCGGACGCTTGGACAAAAAATACTTTATTGGCGCGCCAGACGAAGAAGCGCGAATGGCCTTGTTCAAACTGTATCTTGAGAAGCGTCCATACGACTTTGGATTGGATTATCAACAGTTAGCAGAGATGACCCAAGGGTACGTCTCTGCTGATATTCAATTGATAGTCAATGATGCTGCGCGAAATGCACTTCACCAGCATAGCAAAATAACAATGGAGCTTCTAAAAGCAGCCATCTCAAATACTCGCCCTTCGCTCAGTGCTGACGAGTTGCGTAAATACGATCGCATTCGAAAGATGATGAATGGAGAGGATGTGAAGAAGCCTAATGATAGGCCTCGTATAGGTTTTAACATTTAAACGATTACTATTATGACAAAAGAAGAATTATACTTGAAAACCATCTTCTGTTGCATAGCTTGCGATGGAGATATTGCCACGGAAGAAGTAGGTATGGTTAGGGAGTTGTGTGCAAAGGACAAGCTCTTCCACGACATTGATTCGGAGAAGTGCATCAACTCATGGATTGCCGAAATCAATGAGCAGGGCGCATGGTTCCTGCAATCTTTTCTAAAGGAACTAAAATCTGTGGTGTTGAACGAAACAGAACAGTTGCTACTCGTATCGCTTGCCATCAAAGCCATTGAGGCTGACAATCGCATAGAGTACGCAGAAGTAAAGTTCTTCAAAAAGATACGTTCAAGACTTACCGTTAGTGACGAAGCCATATTGGCTGAGCACCCAGACAAGGAAGACTTCCTCTTGCCTGATATTAACATTGCCGAGGCTCCTCAATGGGACGATAATATACATTTCTCACAAATAACTATACCTACCCAAACAAACTAAACATTAATGACTATATGGAAACTTTTTAAGACATGGGACTGTCGTTGTCCTCTGGGGACGTCGCAAAACATGCGGTATTTCATTGATTTATTTGGCGGTTCGACATTTTTTTATTAATTTTACCGCAGAAAATGCGACGTTTAACACTACACATTGTCGCACATAGAATAAGTAGCTTATGTATATACACGAAAGAGATAATTGGACAAACTTCCGCTGGGATGCTTCTGAGGTATCAATCCTTCAGGAGGTTGTATGTCGTAAGCAAGGTTTGCTTTACGGCAGATTGAGCACGCTCGGCTTTGATAGCAAACTCAGAGCTATGGCGGAGAACTTGACACATGACGTAGTGTATTCTTCAGAGATTGAGGGCATATGTCTTAATGAAGAACAGGTGCGTTCTTCTATCGCCCGAAAACTGGGAATTGAAAACGTGAAATACACAGCTCCTTCTCATTATGTTGACTCCGTGGTGGGCGTAATGCTCGAAGCCGTACAGAACTATGACCAACCGCTCAGTAAAGAGAAACTATGCGCTTGGCAAACAGCATTCTTTCCAACCGGTTTCAGCGAAGCTTGTGAAATAGAAATAGGACAATACCGAACAAATGAGGAACATATAGTCAGCGGTATATTTGGTAGAGAGAAGATACATTATATAGCCCCTTCTCCCGACCTTTTAGAGAGTGAGATGCAAAGGTTTATAGCTTGGTTTGATGGCGAAGATACCGTGGGCAGCGTTATACGTTCTGCCATAGCTCATTTCTGGTTTGTAAGCATTCATCCTTTCGAAGATGGTAATGGTCGATTGGCTCGCATTCTCTCCGACATGCTTCTGGCACGTGGTGAGAAGAGCGAGTTGCGTTTCTATAATATTTCGTCTCAAATCAATAAAGACAAAAAACACTATTACGACATTCTGGAACGCATGCAACGTGGCGACGGTGAGATCACGGAGTGGCTGGTATGGTATATGAAAAAAATGATTGATGCGCTCGACGAAGCAGAAACCATTGTCACCACCATCTTAAACAAGAGTTTCTTCTGGCAGAAGGCTGCATCCGTTCCTATGACAGAGCGACAAACACAAATGTTAAATCTCTTCCTTGATGGCTATGAGGCAAAGATAACGTCTAAGACCTGGGCTTCATTGGCTAAGTGTTCCAAGGATACTGCCATACGCGACATACAGGATCTTGTCAGCAAGAACATTTTGGTAGAAGACATTCCAGGAGCCAAGCGACCAACTTATTCCATTGTCTTTGACTCAGAGGACATCACACAATTCTTTACCGATGTGTGTATTACCCAAGAGAATGGCATACCATATCTCAATGCCCTATTCAAAAGCCATAGAACAGTTTGTGAAAGAATGTTGGCACTTGACGCAGAACGGTATCAAAAGGGAGAACTACCTCTGTCCAATATGCTCAATAAGTACTGCTCATATTTGATGGCAAGAGATCAGAAAAAAGCTAAGCTTTTCGATGAAGAATTTTGAGATACGTATGACGAAGGCAGGAAAAAGGAATCACGCGAAAAGGGGTGAAAATAGGGCCAAAAAAGGATATTAACTTCATCGGCCTACGAATATAACTTCATCAGCCTACGAATATAACTTCATCGGCCTATGAAGTTATATTCATCAAAAGGCGATGTTAACCTACCACTCGGAACATAGAGAGACTGGCTCCATGAGACCACCAAAAAAGGGGGGGCATCCTCCTCTATCGACTGGTAGCCGTATGCAGGAAGGCATCCTGCATACGACCATCTATCAAACTCATCCGCGCATATAATAATAGGTATAAGAACCCTTCTCGTAGCGCTTGGGTCGCATTCCTGCACGCAACTGATGGTAGAGCTGCCATGCCTCGGCATAATAACGCGGCATAGGCTCATTGGTCTTGTAGTACAGCGGCAGATAGGCGCAGAAAGTCGGCAGGTCGCGATCGAGCAAAAAGCCCATCAACTGATAGTTGGCGCTCTTGCTGGTGACGCGGTTGAGTATGGAGTCGGGGGTGAGCAGACTGTGTACCTGTGGCGACGGACGCATCACCTTGCCCTCTCCTACCAAGCGATAATGAAAGAGGCTATCGGTCAGGTGGCCCGTGCGCGCGACAGAATAGATTGTCAGCATCGACGATACGGAATCAGGACGCTCCAACCGTTGTGCCATCACGAGCGCCTCACGATAGCGACGTTGGTCAACCAAGATATTCCATCCGTGCCCGCTTATGAAACTCTCGGTCATTATTGCTCAGGAATCCTACGAAGAGAAACATGAGGGCAAGGGTGCCCAGGTTGATCCAGAGCAGCTGTGAGAGAAAGCCCTGCCTACGCTCGTCGGGCTCATAGGGCTGGTAGCGCATGGCCTGTATGATGGCAGGTACGATGACGAGAAGCAAGAAAGGAATAGCCAACCACCAAGAGCCAAAATCTACTTGCGTCGTGACGTCGGAACGGATGCCCGTCAGCCAGGCCAGCAACAAGAGCGAAGGCGCATAGGTGAGGGCATAGCTTCTACGGCGAAGGCGGGCAAAGAACTGGACCACGACCTGCAGGAGCAGCAATACGGACGTGATAATGACAGCCCCAAGGAAGGGCGCATAGTGGGTCTGCCCGCCCGAGGCGAGAAACTGCGTGACGACGAGGACGTCCGCCTGATAGTTGTATAAATAGCAAAAGGTGAGCACGCAGAACACTACCGCGCACACCACCTGTTCGAAACTTCTACGCATGAGCATCATTCTTTTTACGCATGATCTCCATTCTTTTACGCTTGATCTTCATTCTTTTTACGCAAGACCACGGCCGAACGCGCAGGAATATAGAGCTTCAGCCAGCCCTTGTGATCCTTGGCATAGAGCGTGTCGCTATTTGTCAGATGCTCCACCGAGTCGTCGGCCAATCCGTTGCCGCCAAACTCCTTGGCATCCGTATTGAGCACTACCTGCCAAGAGCCCTCGCGCACCAACAGCCCGTAGTCGGAATAGGACCGTGAGGGAGAGAAATTGAACACGAACAGCAACGAACCGCGCTCGTAGGCGAGCACCTGGTCGCCGTCATTATGCCAAATTTCCTCCACAGGCGTATCGTTGAAAGCAGGCTCACTCTTCACCACCTCCAGCATCCGACGGTCGAAATCGCCAAGATAGTGATAGCAAAGGGTCTTGTCATCGACCAAGATTCCATTGCCTGCGCGCATACTTATGGCTCCATCCGTTGCCCTCGCGCGGAAATCGATCCACTCGGGATGGCCAAACTCGTTGCCCATAAAGTTGAGGTAGCCTCCGTTGATAGCTCCCAAGGTGACGAGCCGGATCATCTTGTGCAGAGCAATACCCCGATGGGCCGCCTCATTCTCATCCCCGATACGGAAATGCCAGTACATATCGGCATCCACCAGTCGGAAGATGATCGTCTTGTCGCCCACCAACGCCTGGTCATGGCTTTCACAATAAGAGATCGTCCGCTCGTCAGACCGACGATTTTTGACCTCCCAGAAGATGCTACTTGGTTTCCAGTCCTCATCCCGACGCTCCTTGATGGTCTTTATCCAATAGTCGGGTATGTTCATCGCCATACGATAGTCGAAACCATATCCGCCATCCTCGAAGCGGGCCGCCAGTCCTGGCATGCCCGACACTTCTTCGGCAATGGTGATGGCATGAGGATTGACCTCATGGATCAGACGATTGGCCAAGGTCAGATAGCAGATGGCATTGTCATCCTGATGGCCGTTGAAATAATCAGCATAGTTGGTGAAAGCCTCTCCCAGTCCATGACTATAATAGAGCATCGACGTGACGCCATCGAAACGGAAACCATCAAAATGGAACTCCTCCAACCAGTACTTGCAGTTGGAGAGGAGGAAATGGACGACATTATCCTTGCCATAGTCGAAGCAAAGACTATCCCAGGCCGGATGCTCGTGGCGGTCGCCAGGGTAGAAATATTGGTTGGGATCTCCCGCCAGGTTGCCCAGTCCCTCCACCTCGTTCTTGACGGCATGGGAATGGACAATATCCATGATGACGGCCACGCCGTGGCTATGCGCCTCGTCTATGAGTTGCTTCAATTCCTCGGGCGTACCAAAACGGCTGCTCGGCGCAAAGAAGGAACTGACATGATAGCCAAAGGATCCATAGTAGGGATGCTCCTGGATGGCCATGATCTGTATGGCATTATAGCCATCTCGGACGATACGCGGCAGCACCTGTTGGCGAAACTCGCTATAGGATCCCACCTTCTCCTCGTCCTGCGCCATCCCGATATGGCACTCATAGATCAGGAGCGGCTTCGTCTGCGGCGTCAACGGCTTCGACACCCAACGGTAAGGCGCCTTGGGCGCCCACACCTGTGCCGAGAAGATATGCGTCTTTTCGTCCTGCACCACGCGGTTGGCCCAGGCCGGTATGCGCTCGCCTTCTCCACCATCCCACTTGACGTGCATCTTATAAAGCTGTCCGTGGCTCAAAGCGGCGGCAGGAAGCATAAGCTGCCAGTTGTCCGTGCCCTCGATACGACGGCATCGGTAGGTCTCCTGCTCCTTCCACGAACTGAAGTCGCCGACGAGATAAATGTCCGTGGCATGGGGAGCCCACTCTCTGAACACCCACCCCGTATCCGTCCTATGCAGACCGAAATACTCATAGCCATTCGCAAAGTCGGAGAGCGTCTGTTTGCCGTGGCGCGTCAGTTGGTCTATCTTCCACAAGGCGTGGTCGTGACGACCTCGTATCGCCTGCTCATACGGCTCCAAATAGGGGTCGTTGCGCACAATGCCGATGTGCTCCACTACCTGGGGTTCTAACTTTGCGGCAGCAGCAGGAACCTTTTTGCGGTTCGCTTTTATTTACATTCTTCTTGTTCACCATATCCTGTCAATACAATCTTTTTACATCTCTATTCTCTTGCCATTCTCATAGCGGCCCTGCGCCGTGATGGCACCAGTCTTGTCGCGCTCCACAAAGGATCCATCACGCTCGTCCTCGTGGTAGCTGCCCTCAAAGCGCACGCCCTTGGCATCCTCCTCGATGGCTTTTCCCTCGCGCAGTCCGTTGCGGAACGTACCACGGAATCGCGTGCCGTCAGCATAATGGATAACGACCTCGCCATCGAGCTTGCCGTTGACAAAAACCCCGTCGAAGACATCATTGTTCTTCTTGGTCAGTTTGCCCACTCCATTCTCGTGGCCCTGTTCCCAGAGACCCACATAGACATCGCCATTGTGCCATGCCATCGTACCCTGGCCCGAACGCTCACCACGCAGGAAGCGTCCCGTATAGACATCACCATTCTTATATCTCATGATGCCCTCGCCGTGGCGCTCGCCCTCGACATAGTAGCCCTCGTAGATATCGCCATCCTTAAACTTATAGATACCACGCCCATCCGGCAGGTCGTTCTTCCATTGTCCGCTATACTCCTCGCCGTCGCCATAGACGTAGGTGCCCTTTCCCTCCTTGAGATTGTTCACCCAGTCGCCCGTATAGGACGACCCGTCGCCCCAGTCGAAGACACCCTTGCCATTCTTTCGGTCATCGACCCAGTAGCCATCATAGAAGGCCCCGTTCTTGAAAGTGTAGCGTCCTTTACCCATGCGCTTGTCCTCGGCCCATTCGCCCTCGTACTTGTCGCCATTGTAATAGAACATCGTACCCTGTCCCGACTGGTAGTCCTTATACCAGAGCCCACTATAGCGGTTGCCATTCATGAAGTAGTAGTCGCCCATGCCGTGCTGGTGGTCCTGAAACCATTCGCCCGTATATTTCTCTCCATCCGTGAAGGTGTAGGTGCCCTGCCCGTGGCGCTTGCCCTTGAGAAACTCTCCCTCATAGACGTCGCCATTCTTATAGACGGCCTTGCCCTGCCGTTGGGCTTGCCGTGCAACACTTGCCCTGTATAGCGACCACCATCAGAGAGCGTGATGGTCTGCGTGGCAGGATTCTGCGCCTTGACGGGCACGGAGCAAGCCATCATGGCAAAGAAGATATATAGAAATGTTGACTTTTTCAAATTTATCATGCGATTCAATCCTTTCAATAACTGTCTTTCTGCAAAGTTAGCAAAAGCCACGACCAAACAAATTTGATAACTATTTTTAGGCAAATGTCGGATTATCGCATGGTTTATGTAGAAATTATTAAACAAACCGAAGCAGCTATTTATGTGTACCAGCACGGGCAGGGTTTGTAGGCATACAAAAATGCAAAGCCATACCTACTGCCCAGGCAATAGGTACGGCTTTGCACTTTTACCCACAGGCGTGGGTGTTAACTGTTTACTCCTAGAGTGGCGGGCCGTGACCAGCGTTGCGAGTCTTGACCAGCGTGGTGGGCTAGACTTATTACTCCCCCAGTTCGTCTTCGTATCCCGGTATCACTACGGAGACGCGGCCTATGCCGGGGATGATCTGTGAGAGTCCCTCGACGATCTTCTCGCGGTCGAAGCCCTCCTCAATGGCGATGAAGAGCGTATCGTCACCTGCAATAGATCCCAAGACACCCTGGATCTCCTTCTGGTCGATGTCATACGCGACGGCACTCGCATAGCCCGGACGCGTCTTCATCACGGCCAGCTGACCACTAAAGGTGAGCGAAAGAAAGCCATTGCTATTCGCCATGTCGGTAGCACGCTGAGGCGAAGAGACACGCTTGTACATCGTCTCGTTGGGCAACACATAGACGTATTTCCCATTCATAGAGGCAGCCTTGGCCACCTTCAACTGCTTCAAGTCGCGGCTCAACGTAGCCTGCGTAATCGTAAAGCCCTCCTTGGCCAATGCCTTCAGCACCTCCTCCTGACTGCTAAGCTCCTTGCTGGAGATAAGCATCTTGAGGGTTTTCATTCGTATCGTTTTCGCTTTCATAATCCTTCATTATTCTATTTCATTTGCAAAATTACAATATTTATTCACGCCAAGCAAGTTTTATGCCCTCAAAAAGCATTTTATTAGAATATTTTTAGATTTCCTTTTGTCACACATACCCTTTCATAGCACAACTCGCGACAAACAAAATGCAAGCTACCTTGGAAAGAAAGCTATCGCTATGCAAGGAGAAAATGGCTACATGAAGACGAAAACGCACAAAAAAGGGGAAATATCTTTTCAGATATTCCCCCGATATACGTATTTTACTCCTATAATTATCTAAGAATATTCACTTCGTCAAAACCACATCAATTGCGTCTGTCGCCCAAGAAGCGGAGCAGATAGAGGAAAAGGTTGATGAAGTCGAGGTAGAGGTTGAGCGCACCCAAGAGCGCTATCTTCTGAGAAGCCTCGCCCATATCGGGAGCCTCCAGGAGAGCCCGCTTGATCCATTGCATATCCCAAGCCGTCAGTCCACAGAAGAGGATCACGCCCAGACCACTAATGATGAGGTCGAACATCGTGCTGCGAAGGAACATATTGACCAGTCCGGCGATGATCAGGCCGATAAGCGCCATGGTCAGGAAACCACCTATCGAGGACAAGTCCTTTTTGGTCGTATAGCCAATCAAGGCCATGGCGCCAAACATACCTGCCGAGACAAAGAAAGTCAGGGCTATGGAAGCCGTGGTATAGACGGCGAAGAAGGCGCTCATCGTCATACCGTTGAGGATGGAGAAGGCGATGAAGCCCACGGTAGCCGTGGTGATCGAGATGCGGCTGAGGCGGGCCGACAGCCAGATGACCAGTCCGATCTCGGCTGCAAACAACACCAGCATGGGCATCTTGGAACCGAAGAGGCTCATCAGGAGGCCCGGACTGTTGCCGATACCATAGGCGACGATAGCCGTGATGGTCAAGGCCAAAGCCATCCAGGTATAGACCTTCCGCATGAGGAAAGGCATGACACGTGACCGCTCCAGCTCCCGCGCGCGATCATCCACAATGTTTGAATAATTGTTGAAATCCATTTCGATTTTCGTATTTAATATGTATGTTTTCTATCGTACAAAAGCCATGCCATGCCGACCATCCTTGACAGTCTGTCACTCCTGGCAAAAGACCTTTCTGTCTGCAAATATACGCCTTTAGGGTGAAACCGACAAGCACTTGACATAGATTTTAGCTATTTCCTGGTCGCTTATAGTGATTTTTAGCATTTTTCTTTCTACTTTTGCACCAGCATTTCAATCAAGACACCCATAACGAGAAAAGACATGGACAATCAAAATAGTAAAAGCAAGAAGATCCTGATGGATGTCCCCGTGACGCGGACGTCCCTGCGAGTGATCGATAATATCATCTACTCGCAACACTACGAGAAGGGAACGATCTCCCTCCACATGACGCTCATCATTCCACGAACCAATGAGCCGAAGCCCTGTGTGGTCTATTTCCCTGGTGGCGGTTTCACGACGAGCGACTACAGCAAGTTTATCGAATGTCGCATGGGACTGGCGCGTGCAGGCTTTGTCGTGGCTGCCGTGCAATATCGTACGATCCCCAACGCCTTCCCTGCCCTCCTGGAAGACGGCAAGCAAGCCATCCGCTTCCTCAAGGCCAATGCCGAGAAGTTTGGTATTGACAAGACGCGCTTTGGCGTGATGGGCAATAGTGCTGGCGGCTACCTGTCGTCGATGATTGCGACGACGATGAACGAGCCGCGCTTCGACCAAGGACAGTATCTGAACGAGAGCTCCGACGTGCAGGCCTGCTGCACCATCTTCGGTCCGTCCGACCTGGAGACCATCGACGAGGGCTTCCCTACCGAGGTGCAAGCCTACCACGACTCGCGGGCTGCCAGCGAGGCCCTGCTCGTCAATGGCGTGGTCTATGGCCGCGATCCGGGCCACCTCTTGGAGGAGATTCCCGACAAGGCGCGTGCCGCCAGTCCGTTGGGCCACATCCATCCCGGACTTCCCCCCTTCCTCATCATGCACGGCAACAACGACCACATGGTGTCGCAACGACAGAGCGACCATCTCTACGAGGCCCTCTGCGAGAATGGGACGGAGGTGGAGTATGTCGTGCTCGACAAGGCAGACCATGGCGACGACCATTGGTTCCAGCAGCCCGTCATAGACTATGTCGTCGATTGGTTCCGCAACCACTTGCGCCCATAGGCTATAGCAACAAGCGCACCTATAACTAACAAGGGATGACAGACAGACTGCCATCCCTTGTTTTATTTATCTTTCGGGACCACAGGCGCGTGGTCCCTCGGGAGAATCAAAGACGGTTGAAGGTGTTCTTCAACTGCTCACCCAGTCCGATCGTATAGCCCTGGGAAGAGAAGACGACACGATTGAACGTATCGGCAATGAAGAAGATCGGCAACTGCGTCTTGCTCGACAATTTCAGGTTCTCCACCATCTGCTGACGGATGGCACCATCGGTATCGATACCATAGATGATGTTCTTCGGCAGACGACCATAGAGCGAAGCGTCAAACTTCTTAGCCTCCTCGGCATTCTCGAAGAGCAGGACCATCGGACGGCCCCAACGGTCGAAGGCGTCAGCCTCCTTGGCAATGTCCACGAGCGCATGGTTGGTAGGCTCCTGGCCGACGCCAATGAGACCGATGATATAGTAGCCACGACCCGTCTGCGAGAGCAGACTCACCTGGTTGCCATCCATGTCAAACTTGCTCTCGGAGTTGAACGAACCGATCACCTGTACCTCGTCCTTGCTCTCGCGCATGATGAGAGGTACGGTCGTGGTCTGTCCCTCCTTGATGACGAAGAACTCGCTATGAGACAAGACGCTACCGTTGGCCAGGCGCGTGCCCGTGGTCAGCAGATAAGTACCCGCCTCCAGGGGACATCCGTCCTTGAAGGTGTTCATCCAGCTGGTCTGTCCGCCATCGCCACCCTCGTCGTAGTTGAGGAGCGTGGCCGTGCCATTCTCCAGTCGACTCAGGGAGAAGTGGTTGTAGTAGAGCGGGTTGTCCAGATGGGCAGCAGGCTGATAGGTCAGCACGAGCGTGCCCTGATGGGGCGTGACCGTGCCCTTGGCCTCGAAATCGACTGTCGTCCAGTTGCCATCCTTGCGATACATCAAGGCACCCGTGACCGTATCGCGCTTGGCCTCGATATTGAGGCTGCGGGCGATATCGACGAAGAGCACCTTGCGCGAGCGCTCGTCCGTGATCTTGAACTTCACGGCACCTACTGGCGTCTGGGCTATCTGCAACGCCTTCGTATCGGGGTTGAGACGGATGTTCTTCTTGATCCAGTTGGCGATCTCCATCGGATTGGCACGGAACTTCTCGACCGTCTTGCGGTCAAAATAGTTCTCGAAGAAGCACTTGAAGGGCGTGATCAGCATCTCGTCCTCCACGCGCGGACTGACCTGGTCGCTCTTGTTGGCGAAGCAGTCCTCCAGAATCTGCGGCAGGATGTCGCGCAGGTCCTTGTCGCTCAGCGTATTGAGGATATTCAGGGCACGCGCCTCGTTGTCGCTATGTCGGTTGAGGAAAGCCTCGATGGTACGCCAGTTGCCCTTGGCGCGAAGGAAATAGGGAGCATACTTCGACGTGCCGTCCTTCGGATAATGCGTGCGACGGATGGTCTCATGGCGTATCTCGTCCTCGGCAGCAAAGCGCGCCTTGTTGGTCGCAGCCTGTTCGGCCGACACCTCGGGCACGTTGGGCGACTCCTTGGGCGGCACAATCGCCATATCCACACTCGAAACCGCATCATTGTCGCGGTCGAGGGCGATTGTCACCTCGCGGTCCTTGCCAAAGGTCACCTTCTTGTAGCCATACTTTCCGTTCTTGGAAGCCCAGACAATCATGTCGCCCAGACCAGCCGTCAGGAAGGTGGCGCCCTTCACATCCGTATATTTCGTCACGGCCGTGAAGAACTCGGCATAGTTGTAGATCTTGAAATCCACACGGGCGTCGGCCACAGGATTGCCCTGAGTGTCCACCACCTTGAAGTCGGCCCGGCTCACCTTGGCATAATTGCTGATGAGGTTGATCTCCGTATAGTTGGACGTGCGCAGCACGGTCTCCTCCGGTCCGTCATAGTCGCCAAAGGCACGGGTGTGCATCAGCAGGGCCCGTGAGGCAGGCGCGTTGAACCATCCCAGGTTGAGCACGGCCTCGGGCTCGCAAGCTCCCAGGAAGTACCATTGTCCGTCGGCCCAAGCCTCCACCCACGCATGGTTGTCATCGGTATGGGCCCAACGAGGCGTATAGACCTGACGGGCAGGAATGCCGATGGCACGCAAGGCAGCCACGGCAAAGGTGCTCTCCTCGCCACAACGGCCCGTGGTGGTACGCATGGTAGCCATAGGAGCGGACGTGCGGGCGTCGGCCGGCTGATAGGTCACATGCTCATGGCACCAATGGTTGACCTCGAGGATGGCCTCCTTCATGCCCAGCCCCTTGACGCGGTTCTTCAGTTCGTCATAATAGACGATACGGAAGCTGTCCAGGTTCTCGTTGTTGACACGAACGGGGAGGACGAAATGGCGAAACTCGCGCTCCGGCACCTGGCTACCCCATACCATCTCCTGGCGCGCCTGGAGCGACTTGCGCACGTTGGCAAGGAAGAAGTCGGTCGAATAATCCGTCTCGTCGGCCATCGGCATGTAGGCATAGAGAAACTGCAAAGCCTCGGTCTCCACGCCATTGGCTCCCAGGCCCTTGACGTTGAAGCAATCCTTGCCCATGAGTTTCATGCGCGCGTCGAAGGCCTGCATCACCTTCTGCCGATACTGGTCGTTCTGCAGGAAATGTCCGCCCCCCTGCGCCTGTGCGCCAAGCGCCAGGAGAAGGCAGAAGAAAAGAAGTGTTTTTCTCATTATTTTTAATATTTGCTTGTTTCCACACAAAAAACGGCACTTGCGCCCGACTGAAATCAGCCGACACTCGTGCCGTTGTGTTGTTGGCTATGAAGGCAGGGGAGCCCCCTTACTTTGCCTCTACAGGAATCTTGTTCACCCTGCGCTCATGGCGACCGCCCTCAAAGTTGGCCTTGAAGAAAGCATCCATGATCTTGCCTGCCGTATTGTTGTCGATGAATCGACCCGGCAATACGAGCACGTTGGCATCGTTGTGCTGGCGAATCAGCTCGGCCACATCCTTGTTCCAAGCCAATCCCGCGCGCACACCCTGGTGCTTGTTGAGCGTGATGGCCATGCCCTCTCCGCTACCACAGATAGCGATGCCCGGATAGACCTCGCCACTCTCGACGGCTTCTGCCAGGGGGTGGGCATAGTCAGGATAGTCGCAACTGAGGTCGCTGTTGCATCCAAAGTCCTTATATGCGTACTTATGCTCCTCCAAATACTGGATGACATACTGCTTCAACGGATAGCCTGCGTGATCGCAAGCAACACCTACTGTCTTGATTTCCATAAGCGTTTCAGTTTTAATAGAGACCCCGCCTGGTGCCCTGTCTGGGCCTTTGGCGGAGCCTGCTTAGGTGATAGAATATTATGCTAAAAACTCTTTTACTTGCTTGTAAACATTCTCGGGCGTGAAACCGAGCTTCTCGTCGAGCACCTTGTAGGGAGCTGAGAAGCCGAAGGAGTTCATGCCGAAGACACGACCGTGGCAGCCGACGAGACCCTGGAGGGTGACGGGCAGACCTGCGGTCATTCCGAAGACCTTGGCCTCAGACGGCAGGACGAGCAGCTGATAGCCGACCGGCTGGCGACGGAAGAGACCCTCAGACGGGACGCTCACGACGCGGCAACGAACGCCATCCTTGCGGAGCAACTCGGCACCCTCGACGAGCGTGGAGACCTCTGATCCGCTGGCCAGCAGAATGATGTCATACTGCTCGTCGGATCCGGCCACGACATAGGCACCCTTGCGGGCCTTCTGGTAGTCGTTGCCCTCGGGGAGGCTCTTGATGTTCTGGCGAGAGAGAGGATCAGGGCCGTCGGCGTGTCCATGTTCTCCATGGCCATCTGCCAGCAGACCGTCATCTCGTCGGCATCGGCAGCACGGAAGACGCGCACGGAATCCTCGCCCATGTGGTTCTGCAACTTCTCCATGAGGCGCAGCTGAGCCTCGTGCTCCACGGGCTGGTGGGTCGGTCCGTCCTCGCCCACGCGGAAGGCGTCGTGGCTATAAATGAACTTCACAGGCGTGCGCATCAAGGCAGCCATGCGGATAGCCGGTTTCATATAGTCTGAGAAGACGAAGAACGTACCCATGGCCGTGATGACACCACCATGGAGCATCATACCGATACACATGCAGGCCATCGTCAGCTCGGAGACACCTGCCTGGAAGAAGGCGCCGCTAAAGTCGCCACGCACGATGTTGTGGGTCTTCTTGAGGAAGCCGTCCGTCTTGTCGGAGTTGCTCAGGTCGGCAGAGGCGCAGATCATGTTGGGCACCTGCTCGGCCAGTACCGAGAGGCAAGCTGAGGAAGCCGCACGGGTGGCAGAATCGCGCTTCTGCTCCAGTCCGCTCCAATCGACCTCGGGAGCCTTGCCTGAGAACCACTCCTTGAGCAGGGCAGCCTTGTCGGCATGCTCCTCGGCCCATTTGCGCTCCTCCTCATGGCGCTTGGCCACGATCTTGCGCAACTCCTCACGACGATCGCTATAGAGCTTCTCTACCTCGGGGAAGATGACGAAAGAATTCTCGGGATCGCCACCCAGGTGCTTGATCGTGTTGGCGAAAGCGTCGCCACCAAGGGGTGCACCATGGGTCTTGACGTTGTGCTCGTAGCTGGATCCGTCGGCCTGGAGCGCGCCTTTGGCCATGACCGTATGGCCAATGATGAGGACCGGACGCTCCTTCTCCTTCTGGGCCACGGTAAGGGCCTTGCGGATCTCGTCGGCATCATTGCCGTCGATCTCGATGACGCTCCATCCCCAAGCCTTATACTTCATAGCCACGTCCTCGGTATCGACGACGTTGCACTCGGTAGAGAGCTGGATCTCGTTGGAGTCGTAGAACATGATGAGGTTGTTCAGGCCCAGCGTGCCGGCAATGCGGCCCACGCCCTGGCTGACCTCCTCCTGCACACCACCATCGCTGATGTAGGCATATATCTTGTGCTGCATGGGCGTATGGCCGAGGCGAGCCTCAAGAAACTTCTCTGCCACGGCCGCACCAGCCGCAAAGGCATGTCCCTGTCCCAGCGGTCCGGACGAGTTCTCCACTCCGTGCTCGATGTCGCGCTCGGGGTGTCCCGGAGTGATGCTGCCCCACTGGCGGAACTGCTTGATGTCTTCAATGGTAAATTTTCCCTGAAGGGCCAGGGCCGAATAGAGCATCGGCGACATGTGACCCGGGTCAAGGAAGAAGCGGTCTCGACCGGACCATGCGGGCTGATCAGGGTCGTAAACCAAAAATTCGGAGAACAAAACATTGATAAAATCGGCACCGCCCATCGCACCTCCAGGGTGTCCGGACTTCGCCTTCTCTACCATCGAGGCAGCCAGGATGCGGATGTTGTCGGCTGCGCGATTCATTAACTTCTTGTCGTTCATTGTTTGGTCGTAAAATTGTTTGATGCAAAAATAGTAAAAAAAAAGGATTGGGCAAAATAAAAAGCCGACTATTTTCCTTTGACTTGAAAGTTTAATGGTTTTTCTGACTTTTTTCCTATTATATTATGGAATATAAGGAGAAATCGGCATGAAAAAAGGCCTGGCCTCTCCCCGAGGGGGAAAGCCAGACCTATGATTTTTATCCGCGCCATCCTGCCGTCTTTCCCTTTAGGGAAGGCCTTGGGACAGCCCCGGACATAGACGTTGGCAGCTTACAGCAGCTTGTCGAAGAGGGCTCTCATCTTAGACTCGTTGGGGGCACCCACGTGCTTATTGACGAGCTTGCCGTCCTTGAAGAAGAGGAGCGTCGGGATGTTGCGCACGGCATACTCCATGGTGATGTCCTCGTTCTGCTCGACGTCGCACTTGCCGACGACCAACTTGCCGTCGTACTCCTCAGCGAGTTTTGACACAAGCGGAGAGATTGCCTTGCAGGGGCCGCACCAGGTGGCCCACAGATCTACTACCAATGGCAGGTCGCCATTTCTCAGAGTCTCAAAGTTGTCCTTTGTGATTTCTACTTCCATTGTTTCTTTTCGTTTAGATTTGGTGAATATGTTTGTTAATACACAAATATCATGCCAATGACAAAATGTCAGTTGATGTGGTACTCCAAGTCCATCGACTGCAATTCCGTCAGTAGTCTCCGGTCCACATCGACGGTCTTGGTCCGGCTCTGTAGCGAGAGGGCCGTGCGGTCGGGCAGGGCCAGGCGGACCATGAGTGGTGTCGCCCGGATGGTCCTCGATGATGGTCTGGAGCTCCGCCACCATCTTGTCGTCCACGCGGTCGATGGGCAGCGAGACCGTGATCTTCTTGAGGCGGTCGCGCTTGACGTCATAGAGCTGGGAGACGCTCTCCACGCGGAAGGCCAGGGCGTCGCTATTGCGGAAGCGCTGCACACACTTCGCCTGGACGAAGACGGCAAAGTCCTGTCCCAGCTGCGCCTTCCATCTCAACCAGTCTTGGCCGAAGAGCGTCAGTTCGCCCATGCCCGCAAAGTCCTCGATCGTCACGATACCGAAGGGCTGTCCCGTACGTTGGGAGAATCGCTCGTTGACGGCCGTCACCATGCCGCCAAACGTCACCTCGCCCCGCTTCTCCAGCGCCTTGAGGTCGGCGTCTCTGTGGATCTCCGAGCAATGGGTGTTGCACATGTTCTCCAGCACGACGGCATACTCGTCGAGCGGATGGGCCGAGAGATAGATGCCCACGAGCTCGCGCTCCTTGTTGAGTTTCTCGATGGCCGCCCACCTTTCCGTCTTGGGCAGGGGCGGATGGACCACGGTCACGTCGTCGCTCCCGAAGAGGCTCAGACCGGCATTGGCCTTGTCCATCTGGTAGCGCTGGCCGTAGCGCACGAGCAGGTCGATGAAGAGTTCTCCCTTGGCGTTGGGGGTGAAGAACTGCTCGCGCATGACCCCGAATCCATCGAAGCCGCCACTATAGGCCAGGCTCTCGAAAGCCTTTCGGTTGACGTTGGCCAGGTTGACGCGCTCGGCAAAGTCGAAGATGTCCTTGTAGGGACCGTTCTGCTCGCGCTCGCTGACGATGGCCTCGGCAGCAGGCGTGCCCATGCCCTTGATGGCGCTCAGTCCAAAGCGTATCTCGCCCTTCTTGTTGACACCAAAGCCGATCTGGCTCTCGTTGACGTCCGGTCCGAGGGTGGAGATCTTGAGCGCCTTACACTCCTCCATGAGTTTCGTGATCTCCGTGATCTGGCTGAATCGCCGCGTCATCAGGGCCGCCATAAACTCGGCCGGGTAGTGGGCCTTGACGTAGGCCGTCTGATAGGCCACCCAGGAGTAGCACGTGGCGTGGGACTTGTTGAAGGCGTAGCTCGCAAACTTCTCCCAGTCGCCCCAGATCTTCTCCAGCACCTTCGGGTCGTGGCCGTTCTCCGTGCCCTGCTTGATAAACTTCGGCTTCATCTGGTCGACGATGGCCTTCTTCTTCTTTCCCATGGCCTTGCGGAGGGCGTCGCTCTCGCCTCGGGTGAAGTTGGCCAACTGTCGGGAGAGGAGCATCACCTGCTCCTGATAGACCGTGATGCCGTAGGTATCCTTGAGATACTTCTCCATGCAGGGGATGTCGTAGCTGATCTTCTCGCGTCCGTTCTTGCGGGCGATGAAGGAGGGGATGTAGTCCATCGGTCCCGGACGGTAGAGGGCGTTCATGGCGATGAGGTCCTCGAAGACCGTGGGCTTCAGCTCGCGCAAGTATTTCTGCATGCCTGCCGACTCAAACTGGAACGTGCCGATGGTGCGTCCCTGCTGGTAGAGCTGGTAGGTGAGTTCGTCGTCGATAGGTATTTTCTCCAGGTCGATGACGTGGCCCGTGGTCTGCTTGACGACCTTGCAGGCCTCCTTGAGCTCCGAGAGCGTCTTGAGGCCGAGGAAGTCCATCTTGATCAGACCCGTGGTCTCGATGACGTGGCCGTCATACTGCGTGACGTTACACTTCATCTCGGGGAAGTCGGGGTCCGTGGCCGTCGATACCGGCACCCAGTCGTCGATCCTGTCGCGACAGATGATGAATCCGCAGGCGTGGAGGCCCGTGCCGCGGACGGTACCCTCCAGCATCTTCGCATACTTGATGGTGTTGCGCTCGCGCGGGTCCTCGCTGACCTCGGCATCCTGGAGCTCGGGCGTACACTTGATGGCGTTGGCGAGGTTCATCTTCATCCCGTCGGGCAGTCGGTCGGGGATGGCCTTGCAGAGGGCGTTGGAGCGCTCCAGGGGCAACTTCTCCACGCGGGCCACGTCCTTGAGGGAGTTTTTCGTGGCCATGGTGGCATAGGTGATGATATGGGCGCAGTTGTCCTCGCCATACTTGTCCATCACCCATCTCAGGACCCTTCCGCGGCCATCGTCGTCGAAGTCGGTATCGATATCAGGCAGGTTGACGCGGTCGGGGTTGAGGAATCGCTCAAACAGGAGGTCGTATTTCAGAGGGTCTATCTGGGTGATGCCCAGACAGTAGGCCACCACGGATCCTGCTGCCGATCCACGTCCCGGCCCCACCATCACGCCCAGTTCGGTACGGGCCGCGTTGATGAAGTCCTGGACGATGAGGAAGTAGCCCGGGAAACCCATCGTCTTCATCACGTGGAGCTCGAAGTTGATATGCTCGCAGACGCGCTCCTCCAGGGGGTCGCCATAGAGGCGGCGGGCGCCCTCATAGGCCAGCTTCGCCAGGTAGTCGGCCTCAAACTTGATGCGGTAGATCTTGTCGTAGCCTCCGAGTCGGTCGATGACCTTCTGTCCCTCCTCGGGCGAGAGCTGGTTCTGTCCCTTTTCGTCGGAGGTGAACTCGTTGTAGAGGTCCTGCTCGGAATATTTCTGTCGCCACTCCTCCTCCGTTCCGAATTCCTCGGGGATGGGGAAGAAGGGCATGATGGGTCCGTGGTCGATGTCGTAGATCTCCACCTTGTTGAGCACCTCGATCGTGTTGGCGAGGGCCTCGGGCACGTCGTCAAAGACCTCGTTCATCTCCTCCCGCATCTTAAACCACTCCTGCTTCGAGTAGCGCAAGCGGTTGGGGTCGTCGAGGTCCTCCTGGGTGGAGAGACAGAGCAGGTGGTCGTGGGCCTCGGCCGTCTCGCGGTTTTCGAAGTGACAGTCGTTGGTGCAGACGAGCTTGATGCCCAGTTCCTTGGCCAGCCGTATGAGTTCGCGGTTGGCGCGTTGCTGCAGGGGGAAGGTCTCGCGGTTGGCCACGACCGAGGGGTCCTTCACCTCGTGGCGCTGGAGCTCCAGATAGTAGTCGTCGCCGAAGAGGTCGTGATACCATTGTGCGGCCTCGCGCGCGCCCCTCCAGGTCTCCGTCGAGGATCTTGCGTGGCACCTCGCCGGCTATACAGGCCGAGCAGACGATCAGTCCCTCGTGGTAGCGCTCCAGGTCGGCCCGGTCCGTGCGCGGCTTGTAGTAGTAGCCGTCCACCCACGCGCGCGATACCAATTTAATAAGGTTTTTGTATCCCTTGTAGTTTTTGGCCAGGACGACGAGGTGGTAGCCACTATTGTCTCCCATGGCCTTGTCCTTGTCCTCCTTGGTGCGTCGTGCGACATACATCTCACATCCGAAGATGGGCTTGAAGGGTTCGAGGCCCTCCGCCTTGCGCTCCTTGTTAACCTTGGCGCAGCAGTCGGCCAGCTCCTTCACGCCATACATCACGCCATGGTCGGTGATGGCCATGCCCCTCATGCCGTCCCCGACGGCCTTCTTCACGAGGTTGGCTACCTTCGACTGGCCGTCAAGGATGGAGTAGTGCGTATGGACGTGCAAATGTATGAAGTCTTCCATCTGTTTTCGTATTTCACGTGCAAATGTAGATAAAAAAAATGGAATCACGGCCTCTTGGACCGAAAAGTTGAAGTGTTAATTTGCATAACTGACAAAAAGTATATAACTTTGCACATTATTCATGAAAATGTAAACCTTCCGACATGGGAAAGAGAATAAAGAAACTCAAGAAAATCCGTCTTCATCGTGAGGGCACGGACCAGTTGTTGTATGGTGGAATCGGCATTGCCCTGGTGGCCGCCATTCTGTGGTTTGCCCTGACGACCAAGATTCCTTTCTGGGCGTTCCTCGTCATCATGGTCCCCGTCTATTGTATCGTGCTCAACTTCTATCGTTGTCCGATCCGCTACCTCAACATCGAGGACACGGAGCATATCGTGGTGGCGCCTGCCGACGGCAAGATCGTCGTCATCGAGGAGGTGGAGGAGAATGAGTACTTCCACGACCGCCGCCTGATGATCAGCATCTTTATGAGCCTCTTCAACGTCCACGCCAACTGGTTTCCCGTGGACGGCGTGGTGAAGTTTGTCAAGCACTTCAATGGCAACTTCCACAAGGCTTGGCTCCCCAAGGCCAGCGAGGAGAACGAGCATGCCGACGTGATGATCACCATCCCCGATGGCCGCGACGTGCTCTGCCGCCAGATCGCGGGTGCCGTGGCGCGTCGTATCGTCACCTATGCCAAGGATGGCGAGGACTGCTACATCGACGAGCACCTGGGCTTCATCAAGCTCGGCAGCCGCGTGGACGTCTATCTGCCTATCGACTCCGAGGTCTGTGTGAAGATGGGACAGGCGACTACGGGCGACCAGACCGTCATCGCGCGCCTCAAGCCCGTGGAGAAAGCGTAGTCCGTAGGGAAAACGTAGTCCCATAGAGAAAACGTAGCTCGTGGAGAAAGCGTAATCCCGTAGAGAAAACGTAATCCCGTAGAGAAAACGTAGTCCTCTCCCCCACCCCTGGGGCGGCCCTCCCTTGGCGTCTGGCCTCAAGATGCCTGAGTCGTCAGCTTAGGACGAAGCCGGCCTGCTATAGAACAGGACGAAGCTTTTCTGCTATAGGATTGGAAAAAAAATTCTGCCATAGGAATAGGAGTAGGATAAAACTTTTCTCCTAATAAGAATAGGAGTAGGTTTTTTTCTGCAATATGAGCTAAATGATATGATGAAGCTTTACTGCTTATGATCAAGAAACATATCCCCAACAGCATCACCTGCTGCAACCTCATCTCGGGTTGCATCGCTACCTATTTTGCCTTCCGCCACGACTTCGAATGGGCCCTGGCGTGGATGGTCATAGGAGCCGTCTTCGATTTCTTCGACGGCATGACGGCCCGCCTGCTCCATGTCAGTTCGCCTATCGGCAAGGAGCTCGACTCTCTGGCCGACGACATCACCTTCGGACTGGCTCCCTCGGCCATGCTCTTTGCCGAACTGGGCGTGGTGACCTATCCCTCGGTCCTGGAGCCCCTGCGCGAGGTGCTGCCCTTCGTGGCCTTCGTCATGGCGGCCTTCTCGGCCCTTCGCCTGGCCAAGTTCAATCTCGACGAGCGCCAGTCCCTGGGCTTCATCGGACTGCCCACCCCGGCCAATGCGCTCTTCTGGGGCTCGTTGATGGTGGGTGTGGCTCCCCATTTCGAGTCCTCGCCCCTTTGGGCCGTGGCCATGGTCGTGGGCGTGCTGGTGAGCAGCTACCTGCTCGTGAGCGAGATACCGATGTTTGCCCTCAAGTTCAAGCAATGGGGCTGGAAGGGCAACGAGGTGAAGTATCTCTTCGTCCTCTCCTGCATCCCCATCCTCGCCCTGCTGCGCATCTCGGGCATCGCCGTCATCATCGCCTGGTATGTGCTACTCTCGGCCATGGTGGCCAAGAAGCCTGCGCCACAGAATCATTAACTCCATCCGCACATTATGATTTTCATCAAATTCATATTCCTACTCTTCGTCCTCGCCTTGGTGGCCATCGCCCTGATAGCCTACAAGTTCTACAAGCAGCTGCATCGCGTGGTCCGCAGGTTCCAGCCCGAGGACAACGACTTCCAGGACCAGCAGGGCTTCCAGGACCAGCAGTCCTCGGCCCGCACCTCGCGCCAGGCCGACGGCAACACGATCGTCGACTCCCGAAGCGAGGAGCAACGCGCCAAGAAGGTCATCAAGGACAACGAGGGGGAATATATCGACTACCAGTAGCCGTCCTCGTCCCGAGGCCATGTGGCAAGCGTCCCGATCTCGAGCCGGTTTCTCATGTGCCTGTCTTTCCCATCATGGCCCGAGCTTTTTTAGATCATGACTCATCTTTTCTTTTCATGAACAAAACTGCCGAAGATTCCGAACGGGCTTCCTCCCTGCCGCTCCATCAGAAGACGACACGGGAGATAGCTGGCCACACCTGCACGATCTACGTCCAGGAGCAGCCCGCCTTTCTGCTGATCCAACCTGCCGACGCCAACGACCTCAGGGAGATGGACCAGGAGGTGGAGGCCATCGCCCAAGCCACGGGAGCGCGCTTCGTCCTCGTGGCCGTCCATATCGCCCGTTGGTTCGACGAGCTGCCGCCCTGGGACGCTCCTCCCGTCTTCGGCAAACGGCCCTTGGCCATGGGGCTCCGGCCACGCTCCAGTCTATCCTTGATATCATCGACCATCTGCGCTCCTCGGGCCTCGTCTCCTCTCCCGACTGCCCCACGATCCTCGGGGGCTACTCCCTGGCGGGTCTCTTCGCGCTTTGGGCGGGCTACCAGCATCCCTTTGACGGTATCGTGGCGGCCTCCCCCTCCATCTGGTATCCCCAATGGCTCGACTATGCGGCCCTCCACACTCCCCTGTCCGCAGCCTTCTACCTCAGTCTGGGCGACCGCGAGGCCCGATCCCGCACCCTCATCATGACGACCGTCAGCCAATGTATCCGTCGCCAACACGACCTCCTGATCGCCTCCTCCACTCCCTCCACGCTCGAATGGAACGAGGGCAACCACTTCCAGGACAACGGCCTGCGAACGGCCAAAGGCTTCGCCTGGGTCATCAACAGAATACAGACTCCCTGACGCTTGAGGGAACACAACTTCTTGGGACAAATCGTCAGGGCAAGAGGGAAAACAACAAATACAACCTTTACAACATGCTCATGATTTACCGCGAAGCGTTGTTACTTGTTGTAAAGGTTGTTCAAGTTATTTTCCCATGTATCCACGTAGAACTAACATCCATGATATTTCCAAGCATTCAGCCACGTTTTTCGGTCCTCTAAACGAGCCAAATCCCCAAATTCATAGTGAAATTGGCGATTACAATCCCAAAATTATATATAAAATTGGCGATTACAATCCCCAAATTCATAGTAAATTTGGGGAATTGGAAAAATAATTGTACCTTTGCAGCATGACCAAAAGGATCGCAAGATAATGATAAATAGAGAGATAGAAAGCAACATCAGAGACGACTTCGATAGTCGCAAGGCCATAGTCCTGATCGGGGCGCGCCAAGTGGGCAAGACCACCCTGGTGGAGGCTGTTGCCAAGGATTCTGGACGCGTGCTGGCGCTCAACTGCGACAACGTCGATGACCGCATGAGCCTGGAGAACAAGACCTCCACAGAACTACAGAACCTGATAGCAGGATACGACCTCGTGGTGATCGACGAGGCACAACGGGTGGCCAATATCGGACTGACCATCAAGATGATGGTGGACCTGAGGATGGAGAAGCCACAAGTGATCGTCACGGGATCGTCGTCGCTGGAACTGGCCGAAGGCATCTACGAGCCAGCCACGGGCCGATGCATCAACTACGAGCTCTTTCCCCTGAGCGTGGGCGAACTGGTCGGCCACACCTCCGCCCGCGAGGAGGCCCGGTTGCTCAACCAGCGGCTCGTCTATGGGCTCTATCCCGAGGTGGTGACTCATCCTGCCGACGCCAAGCGCCGCCTCATGTCGCTCGCCGACTCTTACCTCTACAAGGACCTTCTGATGTACAAAGGGGTGAAGAAACCGGAAATACTCCAGAAGTTGCTGCGGGCCCTAGCCTTGCAGGTGGGAGCGAAGTGTCCTACAACGAGTTGTCCAACCTGCTGGGCATCGACAAGGCGACGGTAGAAAACTATATCGGACTGCTCGAGAAGTGCTACGTCGTCTTCCGCGTGGACTCCTACAGCAGAAATCTGAGAAACGAAATCAAGAAGGGGAAAAAGGTCTATTTCTGGGACAACGGCATCCGCAATGCCGTGATAGCCAACTTCTCCAGTCCCGAGATGCGACTGGACATGGGGATGCTTTGGGAAAACTTCATCATCAGCGAGCGACGCAAGCTCCATAGCTATGCGGCAGACTACGCGAAACTGTATTTTTGGCGCACGCACACGCAAAACGAGATAGACCTCGTCGAGGAGTGTGACGGCAGGCTCACGGCCTTCGAGATGAAATGGAACGGCAAGACGAAAGCCAAGATGCCATCGGCCTTCGCCACAACCTATCCTGAGACGGCCTTCCATGTCGTCACCCCCGACAACTACATGGACTTCATGGTCTAAGGAGCCTTTTCGCGCGGGCCAACTTGGTCATATCAAGAAAAATTGCGTAACTTTGCACCCTTTGTAGCAAAACGAAGATTCAGAGAAAGAACAAAATAAGGTTTAAGACATAATATGATAACGCTCAACAATCTTGCCATCCAGTTTGGCAAGCGAGTACTTTACAAAGACGTAAACATCAAGTTCACGCGCGGCAACATCTATGGCGTCATTGGCGCCAACGGAGCCGGCAAGTCCACCCTTCTTCGCGCCATCTCCGGCGACCTGGAGCCCAATAAGGGTACCGTGGAGCTGGGTCCTGGCGAGCGCCTGTCGGTCCTGGAGCAGGACCACTTCAAGTATGACGCCTATCGCGTGCTCGACACAGTCCTCATGGGCCATGCCCCGCTCTGGGAGAACATGAAGGAGCGCGAGGCTCTCTATGCCAAGCCCGAGATGACGGAGGAGGACGGCAACCGTGCTGCCGACCTGGAGCTGAAGTTTGCCGAGATGAACGGCTGGGAGGCCGAGAGCGAGGCTGCCCAGCTGCTGCAGCACCTGGGTATCGCCGAGGGCCTGCACGAGAAGCTGACGGGCGAGCTCAGCAACAACGAGAAGGTGCGCGTGATGCTCGCCAAAGCCCTCTTCGGCAAGCCCGACAACCTGCTGCTCGACGAGCCCACCAACGACCTCGACCTCGAGACCGTGGAGTGGCTGGAGGACTACCTGGGCGAGATCGACGAGAATCAGACCGTCCTCGTCGTCAGCCACGACCGCCACTTCCTCGACGCCGTGAGCACGCAGACCATCGACATCGACTTTGGCAAGGTGACGGTCTTCGCCGGCAACTACTCCTTCTGGTACGAGTCGAGCCAGCTCGCCCTGCGCCAGCAGCAGAACCAGCGCATGAAGGCCGACGAGAAGCGCAAGCAGCTGGAGGAGTTTATCCGCCGATTCTCGGCCAACGTGGCCAAGAGCAAGCAGACCACCTCGCGCAAAAAAATGCTCGAGAAGCTCAACGTCGAGGAGATCCGCCCCTCCAGCCGCAAGTATCCGGGCATCATCTTCCAGATGGAGCGCGAGCCGGGCAACCAGATTCTCATGGTCGAAGACCTCAAGGCGGTCGATACCGACGGCACGGTCCTCTTCGACCACGTCAGCTTCAATATCGAGAAGGGACAGAAGGTGGTCTTCATCTCCCACAACCCCAAGGCCATGACGGCCCTCTTCGAGATCATCAACGGCAACCGCGAGCCGGATGGCGGCACCTATAAGTGGGGCGTCACCATCACCACGGCCTACCTGCCCCTGGACAACACGAAGTTCTTCGAGAGCGACAAGAACCTCGTCGACTGGCTCTCGCAGTACGGCCCGGGCAACGAGGTGGCGATGAAGGCCTACCTCGGACGCATGCTCTTCCGACAGGAGGAGGTGGAGAAGAAGGTCAACGTGCTCTCGGGAGGCGAGAAGATGCGTTGCATGATCGCGCGCATGCAGCTGCAGAACGCCAACTGCCTGATCCTCGACACGCCGACCAACCACCTCGACCTCGAGAGCATCCAGGCCTTCAACAACAACCTCGTACAGTTCAAGGGCAACATCCTTTTCAGTTCCCACGACCTGGAGTTTATCGGTACCGTGGCCGGCCGCGTCATCGAGCTCACGCCCCGTGGCACCATCGACAAGCTCACGACCTACGACGAGTATATCCACAACGAGCAGATCCGCGAGCATCGCGTCGAGATGTATAAGTAAGGAGCATCAGGCCGGGATGTGTAAGCAAAAAGGAGCATCAGGCCGACATGTATAAGCAAGGACAGGAGACCCGTCGCGCGCCCGGGTGGACTTCGCAACCCGAAGCACACACCCGTCCGGCCAAAAGGGCGGGCGCCCCTGCCTTGGCACAATATTTGCTATGCGTCTTTTTAAAAAAGCTAAGAACAGAATGAGTAAAGAGAAGAACATAAAGGTCGAGGGCGAGACCCCCGAGACCAGCCACAACGAGGCAGAAGACGTGCGTGTGGCCGAAGGCGCACAGGATGGCGCTCAGGCTGAACAGGCCGAAGAGGCCGAAACGGCTGAGAAGGCCAACGAGCCCGAGCTCACTCCCGAGGAGAAGGCGAAGGCCGAGGCCGTGGAGTGGAAGGACAAGTATATCCGCCTCTTCGCCGAGTTTGACAACTACAAGAAGCGCACCATGAAGGAGAAGGCTGAGCTGATCCTCAATGGTGGCGAGAAGACGATCACGGCCCTGCTGCCCGTGCTCGACGACTTCGAGCGCGCCCTGGCCGACAAGGGCGAGGACGCCACGGCCGTGCGCGAGGGCTTCCAGCTCATCATGAAGAAACTGGAGAAGATCCTCGAGGGCCTTGGCGTGCGCCCCATCGACACCAAGGACAAGGACTTCGACGTCGATTTCCACGAGGCCATCGCCATGGTGCCTGCCGGCGACGACCAGAAGGGCAAGGTCATCGACTGCGTGCAGACGGGCTATACGCTCAACGACAAAGTGATCCGCCACGCCAAGGTGGCCGTAGGACAATAATATAGCGACAATATGGCAGCAAAGAGAGACTACTACGAGGTACTGGGCCTCACCAAGGACGCCACGGAGGCCGACATCAAGAAGGCCTACCGCAAGCTCGCCATCAAGTATCACCCCGACCGCAACCCGGGCGACACGACGGCCGAGGAGAAATTCAAGGAGGCCGCCGAGGCCTACGACGTGCTCCACGACCCGCAGAAGCGCCAGCAGTACGACCAGTTTGGCTTCGACGCCCCTGGCGGCTTCGGCGGCGGCAGTCCGTTTGGCGGCGCGGGCGGCTTCTCGATGGACGACATCTTCTCCATGTTTGGCGACGTCTTCGGCGGCCACGGCGGCTTCGGAGGCTTCGGAGGCCGTGGTGGCGGACGCCAGGCCCCGCGCTATCGTGGATCGGACCTGCGGCTGAAGGTGCGCCTGTCGCTCCAGGAGGTGGCCACGGGCGTGACCAAGAAGTTCAAGCTCCGCAAGGACGTGGTCTGCCCCCATTGCCACGGCACGGGTGCCGAGGGTGGCAGCGCCCCCGAGACCTGCCCCAACTGCCACGGCAGCGGCATGGAGATCCGCACCCAGCAAAGCATCTTCGGCATGATGCAGACCCAGACCACGTGCCACGTCTGTGGCGGCGAGGGCAAGGTCATCAAGAACAAGTGCAAGGAGTGTGACGGATCGGGTGTCGTCAAGGGCGAGGAGGTCGTCGAGATCCACATCCCCGCGGGTGTGGCTGAGGGCATGGTCGTCAACGTCCCGGGCAAGGGCAACATGGGCAAGCACAACGGCATCGCGGGCGACATACAGGTCTATATCGAGGAGGAACCCAACGACACCTTCGTGCGCGACGGCCAGGACGTGGTTTACAATCTCCTGCTCGACATCCCCACGGCCACGCTCGGAGGCGAGGTGGACATACCGACCATCGACGGGTCGAGCGTGAAGATCAAGATCGAGCCGGGCACGCAGCCAGGCAAGACGCTCCGCCTCCGCGGCAAGGGTCTGCCGGCCGTCCAGGGCTATGGCAACGGCACGGGAGACCTCATCATCCAGGTGAGCGTCTTCATCCCCAAGACCCTCAACAAGGGGGAGCGCAAGGCCATGGAGAGCTTCCGCGAGAGCGAAAACTTCACGGGCGACAACCATACCAAGCGGTCGATCTTCGAACATTTCAAGAAACTCTTCGGATAAGCCGAAACGATTCAAGAGGCGCCTCGTGTCTTTCTCACGGGGCGCTTCGTTTTTTCAAATAGCGCTTTGAAGAAGTTTTTACAAGTATTGCTTTGGACAAATTTTGACCTGTACGGTTGAAATTACCCAATACGCCCTAAAAGGGCAGAAGCGCATAGCCCAGGGCGTCGCCCTGGGTAATTATGAACGCCAATCTGTCGCCCTGTAAGGTAGGGTGTTCAAAAATCGAATCAAAATCTGGTATAAAAAATGGTGTTATATAGGTGTGTCTAAGTTATTAATATTTAACACTTTAATATACAAAATAGTTCTTTGTAAATTTGCATAACTCGCTGGTTTTTAGTACCTTTGTAAACAAAAATATAAGACATGAAAAATCCAGTCAAAAATAAGGAGTCAAAAGAGCTTCAAAAGCGTGTCGAAAAACTAGAGATGGAAAATAAGTCTCTAAAAGGGACAAACGTAATCTTAAGAGAAGATTGACTACCTCTCAGAATAAGTCCAATAAGTATCGTTCCGAACTTAAAAAAAAAGAAAAGCCGAACGTAGGATTGGACAAGGAGACCTACGAACAAATGATGAGTCTATTAGACGACATCATTATTCATCCTTGATGGTTGCTTTGAGTACGGCTTTTTATTCTCGTCTGTCTATAGGTTCACGTCAGATTGTTGAAATATTCAATATCCTGAATGAGTTTATGGACAATATTTTCGGTGAAGTACCAGCTTATACGACAATTGGCTATTGGGCACAAGAGTTAGGTCTTAGTGTCTATAAGGAATCGTGTACCCTTTTCAAGGGTAAGCGTTATGCCTTGGTAGTCGATGAAAGCATGATGATAGGCAGTGAGAAAATGCTGCTTACACTTGCTGTTGCGGCAGATAATATAGGAATGGCTATCACAGAAAAAAGACATATCCATTGTAGACATATCTATCGCTAAGAGTTGGAGTGGAAAAACTATTCAGGAAGTATTGGAGAAAGTCGCAGCTAAAATTGGGCATGAGCCAGAATATGTTATCAGCGACAATGGCTCCAGTATATGTAAGGCCATTAGAGATGCTGGCTATAAACATCACCATGATATTAGTCATACTCTTGGCATGTTTCTCGAAAGAGTTTACAAGAATGATCCTGATTTTCAAGAGCTTTCAAGGTAATGTTCAGATGACGCGTCTTAAATATAACATGCAAGATGTTGCTTATGTACAACCTCCATCGCAACGAAGTATTGCACGTTTTATGAACATGTCAAAATGGATTGACTGGATAAGCAGGATGCAGTATGTATATCATACATTGCGGGAGGATATAAAGAGCATATATGCTTTTATTCCGCAGAATGCTTCTCGGTTGATGAATTGGCCGAAACGATGGACTGTATAACGAAGATTGAAAAAGACATCAAAAACAACGGGTGGTCGCAAGTCTCTGTTGCTCGTTGCAAAAAAACTCGTGACAGAAAGCTTGATGTTGAAGCATGAGCGACAGCGAAAAGTTGGCTCTTATATCTTGGGATATTTAGAACGTGAGCTCTCTCTCTTAAATGAAGGAGATGTACACAATGCAAGTTCAGACCCAATAGAATCAACATTTGGAATGACTAAGGCCAGAATGTCTAACGACAAACTTACCGGTGTTACCCCAATGATTCTTATAATGCCTCTGCGCATAGCTTTGGCTGACAGAAACAGGCGAGTTGATTTTGATTTTAAAGAACGTTTGGAGAAAGGGAAGACATCGTCACATCAAAGAATGGACTAATGCAAACCTTTCTCCTAATTTGACCGTGAAACGCATCAATACCTTAGGGAAAAAATGCGTCGGATTTTAAACGGATTTTGAACACCCTACCTGTAAGGGCAAAAGCTTTAAAGAACAGGCTATAAACAAATCTTTTGCCCTTACAGGGCGTCTTGTTGATTGCCATTATACCCAGGGCGATGCCCGGGCTAAGGACTGTTGGGCTTTCAGCCCGTTTCAACCGTACAGTTCGACAAGTTTTTATAAGTATTGCTTCGATCAAGCGCACATCAACCAACAACGTTCTTCGCATAAGCACGCAACAATGAACTACAAGGAGACAGTAGAATATCTTTTCAACAGCACCCCCGTCTTCGAGCACGTGGGCGCCACGGCCTACAAGGACGGCCTGGACAACTCCCACGCCCTCGACGCCCATTTCGGCCATCCACACACGCGCTACCAGACCATCCACGTGGCGGGCACCAACGGCAAGGGTTCCTCTTCCCACACCCTCGCCTCCATCCTCCAGGCCGACGGCCACAGGGTGGGCCTCTACACGAGTCCTCACCTCGTGGACTTCCGCGAGCGCATCCGCGTCAATGGCGTGATGATGCCCGAGGAGTATGTGGTCGATTTCGTGCGGGAGGAGCGTAGTTTCTTCGAGCCGCTCCACCCCTCGTTCTTCGAACTCACCACGGCCCTGGCCTTCAAGTATTTTGCCGAGCAGGAAGTGGACATCGCGGTCGTCGAGGTGGGCTTGGGCGGACGCCTCGACTGCACGAACATCATCACGCCCCAGCTCTCGATCATCACGAATATCTCCGTGGACCACACGCAGTTTCTCGGCCACACGCTCCCCGAGATAGCCCACGAGAAGGCGGGCATCATCAAGCCCCACGTGCCGGTCGTCGTAGGCGAGGCCGTGGCCGAGACGCGCCCCGTCTTCGAGGCGAAGGCGCACGCGTGCGGGAGCCCGATCATCTTTGCCGAGGACCGTCCCGAGGTCCTTTCTGCCCACGACACGCCCGAGGGTCGCGAATATCAGACGCGGTCCTTTGGCACGCTCCTGGGCGACCTGCGTGGCGACTACCAGACGCGCAACGCCAACACCATCCTCGCGTCCGTCTCCCAGCTCCTCTCCCAGGGCACGATCCGCCACCCCGAGAGCATCGGCGAGGGCTTCCGCTCGGTCTGCCGACGCACGGGACTGATGGGTCGCTGGCAACCGCTCCCGGGCCATCCCCATGCCGTCTGCGACACGGGCCACAACGTGGCGGGATGGCAGATGCTGGCTCCCCAGATCATGGCCCAGCCGGCCCGCAAGCGCCGCCTCGTCTTCGGCATGGTGGACGACAAGGACCTCGCCCACGTCATGGAGCTCCTGCCCCGCGACGCCACCTACTACTGGACGCAACCCTCGACCCACAGGGCCTTCCCTGCCGAGAAAGTGGCAGCCTGCGGACGGGCCCACGGTCTCCACGGCACCCTCCATCCCTCCGTCGCCGAAGCCTACCGCGCGGCCCTGGCCGACGCCGCCCCCGACGACTTCATCTTCGTGGGTGGCTCCAGCTATGTCGTGGCCGACCTTCTTGCCAGCCTCCAGGAGAAACCATAACAGCCTGCTGCTGAGGGAAAACAACAAGGACGCTTCGCCTTGGGTGCGCATTCCTGCTTATAATGGAAAACAACTTGAACAACCTTTACAACAATGAACAACCTACACGCTTCGCGCGTGTATTACAATCTTGCTGCAAGGGAAACAACATGATACAACTTTTTTTTCGATAAGCCATGAGCAGAACCGAGCTCGCTCGAGTTTTGCCATGCGAGAAAGGGTGCCATGAAATGGAACAGCTTCGCCAGGACAACCAGCAGGAAACGTGTCCAAGGCGAAGCGTTGTTCTTTGTTGTTTCCCCTACAAGCAGCCTTTGGTCTGCATGGGCCTCGAAGAGGCGATGTCCTGGCGAAGCGTTGTTACTTGTTGTTGTAAAAGTTGTTCAAGTTGTTTTCCCCATGTGTCCACGTAGATTCAGCAGGCGAAAATGTCGGAGACAAAACTTACCGCTATTATAGTGTATGAGAAAAAGCGCGGCTTGCCGATTATCGACAGGCCGCGCTTTTGGGGTTTCGCCCCCCCTCGATCATGAGGGGGAGGATGCATCATGAGGGGATTAGCCCGTGATCTCGTCCGGGAGCCACTTGGCGGACGTGTTGTCCTTGATCTCCTCCTCGTAGATGTCCATGGGATACTCCTTGTTGACCTCGGGGTCCCACTTCATGCCGGGGGCCGAAGCCGCGAGGAGGCTGTTGGCAGAACTGCATTTCACGATCGTGATGGCCGGGGCCACATATTTTTTTTTCTTGCTCATAAACTGATTCTACTGATTGTTGTTTCGTTCTTCACTTTTCTTACTTCACTACCATCTTCTTGCCGTTGACGATATAGATGCCCGGCTGCACGCCGTCGAGGCCGTTTATGCGCTGGCCCTGGAGGTTGAAGATCTTGAGCTCGCCCTGCTGCTCGGCAGAGGGAGCGGTCTCCACGCCCGTGAGCTCGCCCTGACCGAAACCGAAGCTGAGAGTGGTCTGGCTCTGGCTGGCCGAGGCCCAGGTCGGGGTGAGCCAGCAGCGATAGCCCTTCATCGTGTGGGCCTTCTTCAGATGGTAGAGGTTGCCCTTGTTCCAGCCGTAGTCGCCAATGACGAGAGGCTGGGCGGGATCGTAGCTGGCCTGGAACTGGAGGCCGGTCAGACCCCAGCTGGCGTCGATGCCCTCGCCGATGGTGAACGCCTCGCTTACGGACTTGCCCATCGTCTCGTCGTAGGTGAAGCTGACGCCATCGACTTGCGTCTTGTCTACCATATAGATCTCGCCCGTGATTTGGCCTGCGTCGGTCGTTGTCCAAGTTTTGTTCTGATGGGCGGCCACGGTAGCCTCGTCCACCCAGATGATATAGGGCTTGTTGGCCTTGAGATAGACGGTCTGACCCTCCTCTACCGCCTTGAATCCGATCACGAGGCTCTTCTCATCCTGATAGACCTCGTTGGCCTCAGAGAGCTTGGCCGTAGCGCCAAAGGCTTCCTCAAACTGCGCCTTGGTGAGATTGACGGGCAGGACGATCGAGTTCCACTTCTCGGGCTGGAACGTGCGCTTGAAGTACATCGTCAGGTTCTGCTTGTATCGCTTCACGCTCTTGTCGGAGATATGGACGGTCTCGTCGAAGACGATATCCTGCTTGCAGTCCTCGCTCGGCATTTCCATGTCGGGCGTGCCGTCGCCATCTGCGTCGTTGCGGAGCAGAATGCCATAGACCTTCAGACCGTCGGCTACCTTCACGGCTGCGCCCTGGGTGATGCTCACCTCGTCGTAGTCCTGGGTCGGGGTGAGGACAATGAAGCCCTTGTCGCCACGGGTGATGAGGTTGGCGCCGAGGATACTCCAGTCGCTAAAGGTCTGCACCACGTCGGAATCGTCCGTCTTCTGAGAATCCTCAGATCCCTGCTCGTCCGCCTTGTATGCCTTGGCTGGATCGGCAGCAGTTTCTTTCTTCTTATAGGTCTTGACGACGATGCCGCTTTCCAGATCTACACCCACGCCCAAGGCGGCCTGATTGACCACCACGACAAGCTGCTTGTTGCGCGTGGCCGTGACGCCCAGCTTCACGGCAAGTATGGAACCCTCTCCTGCTCCCACGCCCATCGGGAACGTCGTGCAGGTCTCGAGCGAGCCGTCGATACAGTTGGTGAGGTCCTTCATACCATTGCCTGCTTTCAGCACACCTGCCGACTGGGTGCGGTCGGCATTGATGCTGGCGCCATTGTTGTCGAAGGAAACGATCTCAGCTCCCTCGGTCGGGTCATCGAAGACTGCATCCTCGTCGGCCGTATAGGCGTAGTAGATGTTCATGACGCTGAGGTTGGCTCCCAGCAGACCCGTGGAGTAGAGACGGATCTCGTCGAACTGCGTACCCGCAGGCACTTTGATAGCATATCTCAGCTTGTGCGTGTTCTGGTGGCCGATCAGCTTGGCCGCGACGGGAGCCGTGGCGACGCCACCTTTCACTTCTTCTCCATTTTTATAAAGTCTGACGTTCATCAGCTTGAGCACGTCTGCACTCAGGGCGCTACCCTTGGCAGTCACGACAAATCCAGCCTGGAGGGCCTTGCTGCCGTCGGAGATCATTCCCTCCTGCTTCTTGATGCTGCAAAGGTAGGAGTCGCCGAGAGAGACGCCACCAAAATAGGAGGCAAAGCTATTGAGCTTGCTTGAAAGAATGTTGGCCGAGTTCTTGATGATGCTCAGCAGGTTGATGCCAAAGCTGTTGCCGTCGCCCAGCACATAGGTAGGATTGGCGGGATCGGTATTGACGAGCGCAAACTCCTTCTTCGGCTTCTGCTGGTCGTTGGAGCCGCCATAGTTGATCGTGACCTCCTGGGCGCAATCGTCCGTATTCTTCAACTTCATCACGACCGTCACCTTCTCGCCCGAGCCATACAAGTAGCTGTCGGTCTGGCCGAAATCGAGGGTGTGGTTGGCCGCGTCAAACGTCACATTATCGTCGGTCGTGCTGACCATCTCCCAAGAGGCATCGGGATAGTTCTTCTTGTCCCAGTTGAGCACATACTTCTCCTCGCAGCTGCAAATATCGAGAGTGGCGGTCGGGCTCATGGTGCATTGGTGGCCGGCCGTGGTGGGCTCGGGGCTTATAAAGGCATACTTTGCGGTGACTTCACCTCCTACTTTAAGGCCATCAACATAAAACTTGATACCAGAAAATTTCACAGGAGCCTTGACAGAAACCATGTGGTCGCCACCTCCAAGAGAGATCGACAACACCTCTGTACCCTTAAATTCTTTGTGTACCGTTTTTCCGTTACGGTCAAGGAGAACAATCACAGGAGTGACTCCAGCATTGACAAGTCCCTTGGTATCATGGTATACAAAACCAGCCTCCATTCCTGCAGGAAATATTTCACCATCATATCCTGCCTTAGTAGCACTAACCTTTGCAGAAGGCGTAATAATTACGCCTAAACCTAGTTGCAAAAGCTTACCATTTGACAGGTTATCATCCGTGAGGTTAGTATTTCCCTCCAACTTGATGGCTGGATCCCAGTCTTTGATACGAGTTTCTGTCAGAGTTATATTCTCTCCCACAAAGGCATAGTAGACCTTAAGTCCTTTGACGGCTGACACATTGAGGCCGCTTCCACCGACAAGAGCTATCTCGTCATAGTCCTCTGCCGGCTGCTTTGCTGCAACAATATCCATAGTGTTGCTTGCAGCAACGGAACCCACAGACAATCCGAGGATACTAAAACTGCCCTGCTCTATATCAGAAGTAAGCAACGTTTTGCCGTCTTTGTAGAATCGAATCTGATAGTTTTTCTGTAAGAGGTCCAGTTTCAGCAGACTTGACTCTCCCGAAATTTTGAAGCCAGCCTTGGTGTCCTTGTCGAAATAGTGCTTCATGTCCTTGACGGCCACGATGGGCGATCCGGCAAGGAGCGTGACGTCTGCCACGCCAGGCAGATCGCAATAGTTGTCGAGATTCTCATCGCAAAGATTGGAGAGGCCCTTGACGCCCGTTCCGACGGCCACGCCATCGGGGAAGCGGCTGACCATACAGTTATGGCCAACGAGGGCCATACGGGTCTTCAAGACTTGGCGAGAGTCAGCAGGGTTTACCCCCCCCGTTCATAATACGTGTTTGCCTGACCTACCGCCCGAAGTGGTAGCAGCAAAACGAGAGCGGCCAAAATCATGGCTGCCTTGTGAATTTTTAACTTCATCATGCGTTAGAAAATTGTATAAATAAGTTATCTCTATTGTTGATCACTTGCTCAAAGAGTTTCGGCCCATTCCGACCGTTGTCGGAAAGCTATAGAGAAAATGGCATTTTGGACGCCCTACGGTTCGGGTATGGTTTGGGAAGGGTGGCCACAAGCATTCTTCTATGTACCGATTCACACTCATTCCACAGACGTGAACGATGTTATCTTAAATTACGGGTGCAAAGTTACTAACAATATTTGGAATAACGACAAATAATTGAGTACTTTTTTCAAATTCAGAAATGGCAAAAAACTCCCCAATCGTGTTTGTAACGGTCTAATGGATAGAGAAATAAGGGCTGAAAGCGAAATCAAGTAATCGAACAAAGCAAGGCCTTAGGATGTAACGTTTTATGATACTAAAAGAAAAGCACAAGAGTAAGAAGACACAGGAAAAATCGAACAAGAAAAAGAAAAAAACAAAGAGTAGGTTGCAAAAAGGAAAGCAAGAATAGCAAATAAGAGAAAAAGAACAAAACCGCATGGCTGATAATGTAAAATAGAAAATATACAAAAGTACTCTAAAAATAACACAAATCTATATACAGGACTACATACAGAACAGGTTCTCCATCCTCGTGTCGCGCCCCTATCTTTTACGAAATTTTTTCTGATCCATCCGAGATTTGGAGCAAAAGATGGCCTTTGCTGCCGAAAAATGCCACCTGGCTGAGTATGGAAAACAACAAGCAACGCTTTCGATAAGCCATGCGCAGAAGCGAGCTCGTTCATGTTTTGCCATGGCGAGAAAGAGTGCCATGAAATGGAACAGCTTCGCCAGGACAACCAGCAGGAAACGTGTTCAAGGCGAAGCGTTGTTACATGTTGTTTCCCTTGCAGCAACCCTTGGTCTGCATGGGCCTCGAAGAGGCGATATCCTGGCGAGGCGTTGTTCATTGTTGTAAAGGTTGTTCAAGTTGTTTTCATTTATGTCCTCGGGATTTCCTCGCAAGAGAAAGGGAAAACTATATGCGGGTTTATGGGTTTTCCTTTGGCCGCATGAGTGGGGAGTCGTACTTTTGCAGCAGAAAACGAGTAATAACCCTCAAAAGAAAGTCTGGATTATGAAACGTATTTTTTTAGCAACCGTAGCCGCCCTCGTCGTGATCGTCTCCGCCTCGGCCCAGCGACTGGCCGACGTGCGAGCGGAAGCCACCATCATTACCGACAAGATGATAGCCGAACTGGGCATCGGACCGGGCTACCGCAACAGCATCCTCAACATCAACCTCGCCTACCTTAATAGCATCAATAGCTATCGCGACATCGACGCCTACGGATGGGAGCGCCGCAACCGCGAGATACGCCGCTACCTCTCGCCCGGACAATGGCGCAAATACTGCAACACATACTACTTCTACCGCCCCATCGGCTGGCAAGACCGCGCCTACGTCCACCATATATATAGGAGATACCCCACCTGCCGACCGGGCTACCACCATCGCCCGCGCTACGATCGAGGCCACGGCCACCATCGCCCCCGCTTCGACAAGCATCATGGCCGTCCGGGAAAGCACGACCGAGGCTATGGCCGCCCGGGCAAGCATCACAAGCACGACCGAGGCTATGGACGTCCGGGAAAGCACGACAAGCACGACCGAGGCTATGGACGACCCGGCAAGCATCACAAGCACGACAAGCACGATCGCGACTAACCGTCCCTGCCCCATATAGCCCCCCCCAATCTATATTCCCCCTATCTGTAAATGATCACCCCCCGAGCGATACAGGACCTTCCCCGGAAGTCTCCCGTATCGCCTCGCCTTGTGGCGGAGGGGAATGGCAGACATGGGGACACGACAAGTACAACTTTTACAACATTTTCCAGACAAACCACTATTTGCAGACAATTTTTCGGGAAAAGGCAAGGGATTGGGAAAACACTACCTCGATTATATTGTGATATTTGCAATCTACAGCTCTGCTTTCAGCAGCTTCATCTCCTCTGCCGACAGCCCAGTCATATCCATGACCGTTGCTTCATCCATACCCTTTGCCAGCATCTTCTTGGCAATCTCAAGGCTTCGCTGGGACATGCCTTGCTCCATACCTTTCTCCATTCCTTGCTTCAAGCCTTTCTTCATGCCTTCTGCTCTACCTTTCTTCATGCCTTGCTCCATGCCCTTTTCCATTCCTTCAGCAATTCCTTCTTCTTTACCCTCTTCCCTGCCTTTCTGGTATCTGTCATCCAAAAGGGTTCTTTCGACACTTACTGAATCCCAGAATTTGTCATAGGCCCGGAGCTCGGCATCCGTGAAGCCGGATATCTCCAGCTCCTCCACGGCTTTTCCTATCTCCGGATCATTAAGCAGGTCGGCAGGAATCTCCTTCGTATTTGAATTGATCTCCGTGAGGAAACGGAGCCATAGCACCATCATACGCTTGTCGGCAATGGAATGAGGAGTGAACTTCGGCAGCTCTATGAAGGTGAAATGCAAGCCTTCAATCACCTTGTTGCTGTCCTTGTCGTGCACAATGCGGTAGTTGTGGATGAAATCTGGAGTGTCATGCTCGAAGACGTCGTTTATCAGATTCAGGGAATACACAGGTTGGAGCTCGCTGTATTTTCCGCCCTTTTTGGCCTGACTCACGTAGAGCTTGGATGCATTAAACAGTACTCGCTGCTGGAAAGCGTCCGACCACTCCATCTGCATTTCCACGCAGAATTTTCGGCCTCGTGAATCCGTGCAGAGTACATCCACAATAGTGTTCTTGCCCCCTTCGAGCTGGGGCACAAGTTCCGTTGGCAGATACTCTATCGCGTGTATCTGCTCCGCTTCGCTGAGTGGCAGGAGTGCGTTCAGAAGGCTGATCAGTCTTTGGGGATGATTGCCGAATATCTTCTTGAACGTGAGGTCTGCCTTAGGATCCAAGTACTTCATCATCATCTGTCTTTTAGATATGCCAATGCAAAGATACTGCTTTTTTTTGGCTTTTCCTCAGTTGCCTGCTTTTTGTTTCCTCAGTTGCCTGATTTTTGTTTCCTCGGTTGCCTGTATTTTGTTATAAAAAACTCCTGCCGTATTTTTCAGGAAATCAACAAGAGGCTATATGCCACGATGAAAAGGTGGCGTATAGGCCCTTGATTATATTGTGTTTTTTGCAATCTACATCTCCGCTTTCAGCAGCTTCATCTCCTCTGCCGACAGCCCAGTCATATCCATGACCGTTGCTTCATCCATACCCTTTGCCAGCATCTTCTTGGCAATCTCAAGGCTTCGCTGGGACATGCCTTGCTCCATGCCTTCTGCTCTACCTTTCTTCATGCCTTGCTCCATGCCCTTTTCCATTCCTTCAGCAATTCCTTCTTCTTTACCCTCTTCCCTGCCTTTCTGGTATCTGTCATCCAGAAGGGTTCTTTCGACACTTACTGAATCCCAGAATTTGTCATAGGCCCTGAGCTCGGCATCCGTGAAGCCGGATATCTCCAGCTCCTCCACGGCTTTTCCTATCTCCGGATCATTAAGCAGGTCGGCAGGAATCTCCTTCGTATTTGAATTGATCTCCGTGAGGAAACGGAGCCATAGCACCATCATACGCTTGTCGGCAATGGAATGAGGAGTGAACTTCGGCAGCTCTATGAAGGTGAAATGCAAGCCTTCAATCACCTTGTTGTTGTCCTTGTCGTGCACAATGCGGTAGTTGTGGATGAAATCTGGAGTGTCATGCTCGAAGACGTCGTTTATCAGATTCAGGGAATACACAGGTTGGAGCTCGCTGTATTTTCCGCCCTTTTTGGCCTGACTCACGTAGAGCTTGGATGCATTAAACAGTACTCGCTGCTGGAAAGCGTCCGACCACTCCATCTGCATTTCCACGCAGAATTTTCGGCCTCGTGAATCCGTGCAGAGTACATCCACAATAGTGTTCTTGCCCCCTTCGAGCTGGGGCACAAGTTCCGTTGGCAGATACTCTATCGCGTGTATCTGCTCCGCTTCGCTGAGTGGCAGGAGTGCGTTCAGAAGGCTGATCAGTCTTTGGGGATGATTGCCGAATATCTTCTTGAACGTGAGGTCTGCCTTAGGATCCAAGTACTTTCATCATCATCTGTCTTTTAGATATGCCAATGCAAAGATACTGCTTTTTTTTGGCTTTTCCTCAGTTGCCTGCTTTTTGTTTCCTCAGTTGCCTGATTTTTGTTCATTGTTGTAAAAGTTGTGGAAGTTGTTTTTTCCATGTGTCCACGTCGTATCACTCCATTTCCGGATGCGCCGCACGCCCCACTCGAGCCGAAAAGTTTTTTTTAAAAAAGGCGGGCGGGAGAAGGATTTCCCCGGGAATGTTTGGAGAGACGGGAAAAAACGCGTATTTTTTGCATGCGAGATAAATATAAGCGGAATATAAGATAAGGCCAAAAATCGGGCATAACTTATAGCGCAATATAAATTAAAAAAAAGCCTCATGACGGACTATTACGAGTATGCGATCCCCCAACTGGTGAAGCTCCTTGGCGCCCGCTTCAAGGACTACCGCCTGCGCAGCAACATGACGCAGAAGGAGGTCTCGGAACAATCGGGCCTCACGGTCACGACCATCCACAAGTTTGAGAGCGGCGCCGCGGACAACATCTCGCTCGCCACGTTTCTCCTGCTGCTGAAGGCGATAGGAGAGATCGAGGCCCTGGACGACCTGCTGCCGGAGCTGCCGCCCTCGCCCTACCTGATCAGGAAGGAAAAGAAAGTGCAACGCATAAGACATAAGAAACCATGACGACAAGTACACTCAAGATCATGCTCTGGGACAAGGAGGTCGGCCGCTTGTTCTGGGACACAAGGAGAGGCGTTTCGTTTTTCGAGTACAACCCCTCTTTCCTTCGCGGAAGCCTCGACCCGTTCCCGCTCTTGGCCTCCGTCAAGTCGGCAGCCAGCCATCGCCCCATCATGGGCGACAGGGAAACGAAGATCTACCGCAAGCTGCCTCCTTTTCTCGCCGACTCGCTGCCCGACGCCTGGGGCAACCAGGTGTTTGAGTGCTGGCGCATACAAAGCAGCCTTCGCCCTCAGGAGATCACCCCGCTCGACATTCTTTCGTTCATCGGCAGACGAGGAATGGGAGCCCTGGAGTTTGTGCCCGAATCCTCCGGCATCAGCAGTTCCGACAAGCTGAACATGAGGGCATTGACCGACATGGCCCAGAGAATATTCCTCGAGCGCGAGAACGCAAGCGTAGCACCCGAGGAGTCGCTGACGATGCAGTCGCTCATAGCCGTAGGCACCTCGGCTGGCGGGCGCCAACCCAAGGCCATCATAACCATCGATCCCGAGACCGGGGAGATCAGAAGCGGGCAGGTGGCGAGCCGCCAGGGTTTGGCGTACTGCATACTGAAGTTTGGCGACACCGAGCGATCGTCGGCCGAACTGGAGATGGCCTACCACAAAATGGCCAAGGCGGCAGGCATAAGCATGATGGCGTGCGAGACCCTGGAGGTGGAGGGGCGGAAGCATTTCGTCACCCGTCGCTTCGACCGCGAGGAGGGCCGCAAACTGCACATGCAGACGTTGGCGGCGCTATCTCCCGATGCCGACAGCTACGAACAGCTGCTGGCGGTCTGTCGCAAGATGCGACTGTCTGAGAGCGACCAGGAGGAGGTCTTCCGCAGAATGGTGTTCAATATCCTTGCCAACAACACGGACGACCACAACAAGAACTTCTCGTTTCTGATGGACGAGAAGGGCCATTGGCGACTGGCCCCGGCCTACGACCTGACCTATATCTTCAACATCGGGGGCTTCCTGCCCGAGAGGATGCATTGCCTGATGATGCGGGGCAAGCTCCAGGAGCAAACGATCGAAGACGCGCTGGCCCTGGGCAAGGAGAACGGGATCAAAAGAGCGGAGGGCATCATAGGCGAGGTGGCTGCCGCCATCCGACGATTCAGGGACTTTGCCGAGGAATGCGAGGTGAGCCCGCGCTGGACTGGCGCCGTCGAGACCACCCTCCACCATCATCTGAGCGAGTGGGGACTGGCCGAGCGACGCAAGGCGACAACGATCAGAACGGGCGAGACGCTTTTTGAAAACATACGCGTGGAGAAGACCTACAAAGGCAACTACCACCTGCTGTGCAAAGTGGACGGAAGAGAACGAAAATACGTGATCACCAGCAAGAAAGAGGAGTATGCTTTGATCGACAAGGTGGGCGTGGACCGCTTGACCGACGAGCAACTGCGCTCGCTGGTCGAGACCTTCTTCCTCAGCTGACAGGCTTTTTCTGATTTTCAGAGGGAATCCTATATTCCGAGGATTCCATGCCGTTTGGCAAAGGCCGTAGGGCCGTCCGTGCGCAAGGGGGCATAAACAAAAAACGCCTCGCACGATTTGAGCATTGTGAAGAGGCTTGGCGAGGACTGACGATGCAAAGGTAAGAATAATCTTTGGCTTTACAAAACATTTCTTCGGGAAAAGGCAGAGGATTGGGAAAAAAGTAGTAAATTTGTGGGAAACAATACGACACGTCTATGAGCAAAAAGACAACGGCTGGGCACGGGAGACGAATCCATAGCGCCCCACACGGCCACACGACCCTGCGAAACTGGCGGCTCGGCAGGACCCCCGCGCCACGCAGGCGGAGCATGAGCAACTACGCCATCAACCTCGCCTTTCTCGAGAGCTACGCCCGGGAGAACGGCTACGCCCTCAGCCCCCGACTACTGGCCTCAATGGCGCGCCGCTTCACGCGATGGGAGGTCCGAAACGTCTTTTGCCACAAGAACGGCTACGAGGACTTCCGCGACCAGGTCATCTGCCTCGACTACGACGAGCTGCTGGAAATGCTGGTGGAGGAGACCGTCCACCCCGCGGTCAGGCCCCCATGGCAAAGCCCTGGCAACTACGCCTACTTCCAAAGCGAGGTGTTGGGGCAGTTCGCCCTTGCCTGACAAGGGACGCGACCATGCCAGCAACCATCTGCCTCATAGCGCCTCCATCATACCGAGCAAAGCTTCTCCGACCTACCACAAAGTAATCTTGCCCGCCATGCCCAAATCGAGCGTGGCCGTGGCAATACCTAAGGCGCGAAAGACACGGCAGATGACAGGAAGCGTCATAGGACTTCGTCCGCTCTCCAATCGACAGATCTGAGAACGCTGCACGCCAATACGCCTACCCAGTTCGTCCTGAGTGAGGTTTTGAGCCAAGCGAGCCTCGCGCATGGCCGCACCCAAACGATACGAATTGACCTCGTCCTTCAACTGCTTTTCCATAGCGTCGCGACGAGAAGTACCCTTCTCGCCCCACACCTCATCGACTACTGCCGACAGGGGGGTCAAATTGACTTGTGCCATACTCTTGCTACTTTTTATGTTTTTGTTCAAAATACCATTTTCTTATTTCCTCTGCTTTTGCTATCTCCTTCGCTGGAGTTTTCTGGGATTTCTTCACGATACCATGCGTGGCAATGACCAACGCTTCGAGTTCCGTATCCCAAAAGGAGAACAACCTATAACAGTTGCCATTGAACAAAGTACGAAACTCCCAAATATTGGTACCAACCAACTTTTTGAAGAGCTCCTTATCTATTACTCCCTGCTCAATCTTGAGAAAATTATAAGAAATCTTCTCCTGGACTTTTTGTGGTAGCAAACGGAAGAAAGCCAAAGCTTCATCCATCATCACCACTTTTATTTGACGATTCCCCATGTTTTCTATTTCAAGGTACAAAGATAAGCATTTGTTTACACAAAACACAACAAGCGGCCTCTTTTTTTTGAGGGAAACAAGAAAAATGGTTTTCACTTGTAGAAAGCAGAGCGTTTTTCATAAATAAAAGCAACCATAAAGAATAAGAAAACAGCACCAGAACCTTCGGAGTACGAAGCGTCGCGCGATAGAAGCCACTCCCACATCCCAACGGTATTACAAAAAGACTACGAAACCACAGATCTACTATCAAGACAATAGACAAGAAGTTGCAAAAGCTAGCACAACGACGCCTATAACCTTCTTGTAACAATCTCCACGAAAAAGAAAATCTGTAAGGACTTTTGGAAAAATCGCCTACAATCACGCCAGTTCCACCCCTTTGTAAAAAGACCAAAGAAAGATGTTTTGTATCTTTTAACATAACTTGTGCGAAAATTCAAAAATATTATTCATAACTTTGAACGCAATTTCCCCCCCGATTCAAAATCGACGGTAGGAGAGATTGTAGGACCATAAACAAAAGTACTATGGACTGGAAAATTTGTAAGTTTTTTAGAAAGAAGGGCGAGCCGAAGTCTGGATCGGTTCGTCGAAAGCAGCCTTCGTCGCTGGACAAGATTTGGGACGCGATGGCTGACGGTCTTGGCCTTATGCGCCATCAACTGTCGAGGCAAGGCGATCATTGGCCATGTAGCGCAGAAGTCTACTCCTCGCAGACTTTGCCGCTCGACAAAAGCAGCTTTGGCTATCGGACCGACCTCGAGGTGTGGAGCGTGGACAGCACCCTGCGTTCCTGTCGAGAGCCGCCGCGCCAAGCGGATTTCGGACGGCCGACGATGGACGAATTCGTCGCCATTATTTCCAAGGTCATAATTTATCAATTATTACAAAATTCTTTTTTCGGCATGGAGCAAGCAGAGAAGTCGACGAAAATTATTTATCAAATCCAGGGATGTAATATCACAAATGTTGGTGGAGAGATTCAGACCCAGAACAACCAGATAGCCAACGATTTACGCAAGCAGACCGCCCATGTTGGCGGCGAGGCGGAGGAGACTGTATCCACTACCCGCGGCAAGGGGCGTGGCGGACGCCAACGTCCCCTCTTCAAGGACCATTCGACGCTTCTTCGCGAGCGCGCCCGGTTTCTCGAGTTCTTGCGCTCCCACCATCTTTGCGGCCGCAGCTTGACGTGCAAGCGCGACGACTTCTTCAACGACGTCACGGTCTGCTGGCTACACACTTGGCGAGAAGAAAACGTCTTGGCCGAGGACACGCCAACGGGGGGATCGGTTTATCGTTTTCTGACGGCGGACTGCGGCCTGAGGAGCGGAGTTACCGAAAAGTCTTTTTCCAACAAGATAAAACTTCATTACAAAACAAAACATTACACGCAAGACACTTTACGCCAAGTCAGGGCGTTTTTCCACCGCCGTAGTAGCGGTTTGCCTGGTGAATAAAAGATGATTTTTCTATTCATCTACCATTTTTTTGATTTTCCAGCTATCGCATAGCAAGCAAAGCATCCCGCTCTCTGGGGTGCTTTTTTCGTTGGTGCGCACCCACCATTCACCCCATGCCCCTCCACGCTTTCTCTCTAATTTTGCACTCGTCGTTCGGGATCTCCCGCGGCTACCCGCCCTTTTGCGTTCGAAAGCACGGGGCGGCGATGATGGTACTAAAGCAGGGTGGCACGGAAACCTCTTCGACTGCCATTCGTACCAGAGAGGTTTTTCTTATTTCATTTAAAACATGAGACAAAAAAGAATTCTGCGCGTCAAGCAGCAGACGGTACGGACTCAGGAGCCTCGGCTCATGAATGACATCATCAACGACCTCTTCAACGGACAGACGCCCTTCGCACGGGCCCGCCGCCACCGCTCGGGCAGGGCGTGGACGGGCCTCTACCCCAACACGGAGCTGGACGTGGACCTGAAACTGGTCACGCAGGAGCAGGGGCGCATGGAGCTGGGCGAGTATCTCGACGGGATGATCACGCGCGACAGTGAGGACCACTTCACCTTCGTGGAGAATGCCACGGAGCAGAGAAAAGCTGAGCGCCGCAACCCAAGCATCTACATGGGCCAATGGATCAACGTCAAGCGCAGAGCCGACGGCACGGTCTATCCGACCTTCAAACGGACGAAGGGCATCGGAGCCGGGAAACTTGGCGACTATGCCGTCAGTACGACCTGCGAGCTGCTGATGGTCGTGGGCAAGCACGAGGCGGCTATGGCCCTGGCGGAGGTTGAAGGCTTCGACCTCAGCGAGCTTTTCGCCTCCGACGGGGGCCTTGGAGAGGAGGACTTCGGAGGAATGAGTGTCTTCGCCTCGGGCAGAGGCCTTGGAGAGGAGGACTTCGGGGAGGAGTAAAAAAGGGCGAGCGTTCCAGTTGTTCCAGTTGTTCCAGTTTTTTTGAGGGTCTGAAAATTCCAGATACCCCTATATATACTATATAACTTATTAATTATCAAGTAGTTATATATAAGAAAAGAAAAATTGGACCATCTCGAATTTTAATTGGAACAACTGGAACAACTGGAACGCTCTCATCCTGATTTTCCCTAAAAGGCTTAGAATCAATAGATTATAAATTTCCAACAAGACAATATGAACTACGATATCACGCTCAACACGGCTCCGCCGATGCCCAAACTCGGTCGCGGAGTGGAATGTCTGGCGCTTTTGCTCTCTCAGGTGTCGAAAGACATGCGCCAACCGCTTGTGGCGATGGTCCTGCCTGCGCTCGCTGCACACGTCAGCGGCGCCAAATTTATCTACCCCGACCATACTTTGAAGGAATTGTGCGGCATGATGGCCAATCTTGTGGCGGACAGCGGAGCGGGCAAAGGCCAACTGTCCGGACTGGTGGAAGCCATGTGTGGCGACTTCCGCGTCCACGACGATGGCGAGCTGGAGAAGCTCGTGGAGTGGCAGAAAATGGTGAAAACAAAATCAGCCAACAAGGAGAAACCCGTGCGTCCCGACATTGCGTTTTGGTATCCGCCAGCCGACGTGACCAATGCCGCTTTCATCCAGAACGCCATGGGCTGCGAGAAGCTGGGCGCGCGCACCATGTTTATCAACATGCCCGAGGTGGAGATGGCCGACCGCATGTGTGGCGGCCATAAGCAGATCTCGCAGACCCTGCGCAACATCTACGACTGCCAGCGCTCGGGAGCGCTGCGTGCCACGGCAGACGGCGTCACGGGCAATCCCGTGCTGCGCGTCAACATGACGATCTCCTCTACGCCCTACGCCGCCCGCATGTTCTATAAGAAGGACCTCTTCAACGGCACCTTCGGCCGCATGGTTTTCTCCTACAAACCGCGCCAGGGACGCGACGGCCACATACCCCGCCAGGGCACCTATCCCAAGGAGTTTTACGAGAAGCTCGCCACCTACCTCCGCCGCCTCGACAGTTGCAAGGGCCGCTTCGAGATCCAGCAGCTCAACCGCCTCATCGACAAATTGGCTGCCGACATGGCGAAACTGGCTGACCTGACGGACGACGACGTGCTGTGGGACATCTCCAAGCGCTCGCTGGTCTCGGCATGGAAGGCGGGATGCGTGCTCTGGATACTCAACGGACTGGAGTGGGCGCCGACGATCGGGCGCGTGGTGGAGTGGCTCGTCTATCACGACCTGTGGTCGAAGATGCAGGTCTTCGCCGACCTGCTCGGGCAGGACACCAGCACAAGCGAGGCAGCGCGACGCGGACCGAAGAATCTGCTCGACGACCTGCCCGATTCGTTCAACGAGGCCCAGCTCGAGGCGCTCCGCTTATCGATCGGCAAGGACAAAGAGGGCACAAAAGCACAGATACGCAAGTGGGTCTATCGCCGCTTCGTCGCCTACTCGGCCCAAACGGGGCTACACCAAGACGGAGGAGTATCTGACGGGCATGCCCGCCTCACGCAAAAACCGCCGCCCATGCTCGACCGACTGACCCTCCAGCGGCTCCGCGACCTGCCCATAGAGCAGGTGGCGGAGCGGGTGGGGCTCCGCGTCGAGCGCCACAAGAGCCTCTGTCCCTTCCACGACGACCATCGCCCGAGCCTGACGTTCCACGCGCGGAGCAACACCTTCCGTTGCTTCTCCTGCGGGGCGCAGGGCGGACCCATCGACCTCGTGATGCGGCGGCTGGGAATGTCGTTTCCCGAGGCCTGCCGATGGCTGGACGGAGGCGTGAGGATCGACCCGCTGCCCCTCTCGCGCCCACGGCCCAGGGAGGAAGCTTACAAACCCTTCGACGCGGCCCGCTACGCCCGCTTCTTCGAGCACCCGTGGCTCAGCGACCCCGCCCGCCAGTTTCTCTTCCAGGAGCGACGGCTGGACCCGAGGGTCGTCGCCTGGTGCCGCCTCACCTCGTGGACCGACCGCCACGGCACCCATTGGCTGCAGACGCCCTACTACGACACGCACATGCGGCTCGTGGGACTGCAAAACCGCAACCTCGACTACAAGAAAAGCGCACCCGCGGAGGCTCAGACGAGCTCTCGGGCGACCGCGGGGATGGTCTCTCAGATAGATTCTCGGACGGACGCTCAGCCGATCTCGGAGAAGGAAAATCAGACGACCTCGGGAATGGTTTGTGGGCCGACCTCAGGCGGACCCGCCCAAGCGAACTCCGCAAGCCACATGGCGCCCGCGACGGCCTCCTCGTCCGAGCCCATGGCCCAGCCGCGCTTCCGATTTCCGCAAGGGTCGCGATGCGGTCTCTACAACCAGCCCGTGCTGCTGCGCCTTCGCCCTGGCGAACCGCTCTGGATCACGGAGGGGTGCTCCGATTGCTGGGCCATGCTTTCTCCTCGGGGGCGCAAGGCCGTCGCCATCCCCTCGGCCACGACGCTCCACGACGCCGAGGTGCGCCTGCTCCTCGACCTCCACGATCGCCTCTCCACGCCCTTCCACATGTATCCCGACGCCGACGTCCCGGGCGAGCGCCTCTTCCTGCAGCTGCGCGACCTGCTGCCGGGCCTCGTCCACCACCATCTGCCCCCGGGCTGCAAGGACTTCTCCGACTATTATCTCTCCATCACCAAAATCACAAAGTCATCATGAATGAAACTCCCATCCGGGCCTACAGCAAACAGGAACTGGCCCAGACCTACTTCCCCGACATTGCCCCTCGGTCGGCCGTCAACCGCCTCCGCGCGTGGATTGACCGTTGCCAACCGCTGAGCCAGGCGCTCCACGAGGCGGGCTACCGCAAGACCTCCAAATGGTTCACGCCCCACGAGGTCCGCCTCATCGTCCACTACCTCGGCGACCCGTAAAACTACCGCGGAGCGCTTGCTCCGCCTCGCGCGAAAAGTCTATAGACTCCACGCGGACATAAAGAAAAACAACTCAAACAACCTTTACAACAATGAACAACGCTTCGCCTTGGACATTCGTTTGTCGACAATCGTGGACATAAAGAAAAACAACTAAAACAACTTTTACAACAATAAACAACTCTTTCGGTAAGCCATGAGCAGAACTGAGCTTGCTCAAGTTATGCCATGGCGAGAAAGAGTGCCATGAAATGGAACAGCCTCGTCAGGATATTGCCTCTTCGAGGCCCATGCAAACCAAGGGTTGCTGCAAGGGAAACAACTATGAACAACGCTTCGCCAGGATATCGCCTCTTCGAGGCTCATGCAGACCAAGGGTTGCTGCAAGAGAAACAACTATGAACAACGCTTCGCAAGGACATCGCCTCTTCGAGGCCCATGCAAACCAAGGGCTGCTGCAAGGGAAACAACTATGAACAACGCTTCGCCTTGGAAACGTTTCCTGCTGATTGTCCATGACGACGTTAGGACAAGTGAAGAAAACAACCAATACAATATTTACCTGTTCGCTTGAAATTATCCAATACGCCCTGAAGGGGCAGAAGTTCCTAGCCCAGGGCATCGCCCTGGGTAATTATGAACGCCAACCTGTCGCCCTGAAAGGGCAAAAGCGTTAAAGAAGCAGGCTATAAACAACTCTTTTGCCCTTACAGGGCGTCTTGTTGATTGCTATTATCCCCAGGGCGATGCCCTGGGCTAGGAGCTTTTTGGGCTTTCAGCCCGCTTCAACCGACACGAAGCGTTTTATGTCTCCTTGTAAATGTTGTATTCGTTGTTTTCCCTTCTCAGCAGGCCGCTTTTCCACCCCCATTACATTTCATCGCACATTATCGCACGGGTTCGCACGGCAGCGCATCCCATCGCACAACGGGGGAGGAGAAAAGCCATAACTTTGCACTCGGAAACGCTTACCGCCAGGCGTGAGACCAAGAATCCCAGCCGACAAGGACGAGCAGCGGGAGGCCGCCCATCCCAAAGCGAACCCGAAGCCGTCCCGAAGGCCGAGCGAAGCCAAGGCCACACCATCCACACCCCTCCAACCATCGCCGAAGGCCAAGGCGAAGCGGGAGGGAACAAGGGCCGGGACGGCTGACGAGCGAAGGCTGACGGGCGAAGGCCGACGGGCCGACGGCAGAACCCAGGCGGAAGCACATGTATCACCATTAAAATCAAAAGAAGAAACTATGGCAAAAATCATCCCTATCGATGTCATCAAGGGCATCAGCGGCAAGTATGGCAACAAGTCGAGCGACTACTTCGCCACCAACCGTTCGAGCAACCAGATCCACCTGGCCAAGATCGTCAACCCCTACCAGGGACCGCCCACGGAGAAGCAGAAGGCGCAGCAGGCGAAGTTTGCCGCACGCCAGGTGGTCAGCACGGCCTGGCTCAACGCCAACCGCCCCTCGGAGACCACGGGCGAGAAGGGCACGGCAGACTACCAGTTGGTGCAGCGCATGAAGCGACAGATGGGCCTCTCCAACATCAACCAGGTGCTCCACAAGTACATGGACGAGGACAACATCATCCGTCTGCCGCACGGCGACGAATTCCAGGCCCCGCCCACCCAGGACGGCGGAGGCTCCTCGGCCGGAGGCACGAAGCGGCGCCACACCATCACGCTCACCTCGGCCAACCCCGACCAGGGCACGGTCTCGGGCGGCGGCACCTACGACGAGGGCGCCCAGGCCACGATCCGCGCCACGCCGAAGACGGGCTTCGCCTTCGACAAGTGGAGCGACGGCAACACGCAGTCCGTACGCACCCTGACCGTCAACGCCGACCTCACCCTCACGGCCTCCTTCAAGACGGCCAGCACGGGCGGAGGTACCGACCAGGGCGGAAATACCGACCAAGGCGGAGGCGGAACCCTCGGCGACTAACCTCCCTCCCCCGGGCCTACGGCCTCACGAAAGCAGACCCGGGGGATCTCTCTCCTCCCGCCACAAGCGGCGCATAACTACTATTCATCATTTTCATCAACGATTCAAAAAACATCCCCTATCATGTCAGCAAACAAAGAGACCTGGAAGTTTATCATCCAGACGGCCATCGCCATCCTCACGGCCATCGCCACCAGCCTGGGCGTCACGAGTTGCATCGCAGCCATCTGAGCGCCCCACCCTCCCGACGAGGGTCAACCACCCCACGGCCGCCCGCCTCGCCACGAGGTCCAGCCTACCCGCGAGGCCCAACCTACCCACGAGGCCCAACCGCTACCGTGCTGGTCCTCCCCCACCACCATAGTGCAGGCGCGGCCCTCACCCCAGCCTCATCTACGCGGGCCACCCTCGGCCCATTCCCTCCTCTATCGGAAGCCCGTCAATACCCCGTTATTGGCGGGCTTTTTCATGCCAAAGGCTTCGCGGGACATTCGCCTGCCGACAATACGTGAACATAAAGAAAAACAACTTGAACAACCTTTACAAATAATTGCAACGCTTCGCCTCGGACATTCGTTTGCCGATAATCGTGGACATAAAGGAAAACAACTTAAACAACCTTTACAACAATGAACAACGCTTCGCCAGGATATCGCCTCCTTCGAGGCCCATGCAGACCAAGGGCTGCTTGTAGGGAAACAACAAAATACAACGCTTCGCCATGGCATAACTTGAGCAAGCTCAGTTCTGCTCATGGCTTACCGAAAAAGTTGTATCATGCTGTTTACCTTGCAGCAGGATTGTAATACACGCAAAGCTTGTAAAGTTGTAAAATTGTTGTAAAAGTTATATTTGTTGTTTTCCCTATCTTAGCAGGAATTATATCCCCGCGAGCCTTGTATTTTGTTGTTTACCTTGCAGCAAGATTGTAATACACGCAAAGCGTGTAGGTTGTAAATTGTTGTAAAAGTTGTATTTGTTGTTTTCTTAAAATTCGCAAGAGAAATGGTTGGCCAAATGAGGAAACGGTTTATGTCCAAATGAGGAAACGAATCAGGGTCAAATGAGGAAGCGGATTATGGCCAAATTAGGTAATAAAATAGGGCCAAATTAGGTAGTTCGAGATTTTCTTTGTATCTTTGCGGCAGAATCAAAGACTGAAAAGATGAAGCAATACAAGCACAGGATAGCAGATATCCTATTGAGGGACAGGCTGGAAGAGACAGGAGCCGTCTTGATAGAAGGGCCCAAATGGTGTGGCAAGACCACGACGGCCGAGCAGCAGGCCAAGAGCGTGCTCTACGTGGCCGACCCCGAGAAGCAGGGCATGTATCGGGAGATGGCCGACCTGCAGGTGAAGATGCTCCTCCAGGGCGAGGCGCCACGGCTGATAGATGAGTGGCAGATCATCCCCCAGGTATGGGACGCCATCCGCTTCGAGGTGGACCACAGAGGCGAGGAGGGGCAGTTTATCCTCACGGGGTCGGCCGTGCCCGCCTCGACCGACAAGATCCACCACACGGGCACGGGACGTTTTGCCTGGGTGACGATGCGCCCGATGTCGCTATGGGAGTCGGAAGAATCTACGGGAGAGGTGAGCCTGGAGCAGCTCTTCAAGGGCTGCAAGGAGGTGGTGGGCCGCAACCGTCTGCAACTGGCCGATGTGGCCTTCCTCGTCTGTCGCGGGGGCTGGCCCAGCGCCATAGGCAAGTCGGAGCGCGCGGCCCTCCATTTGGCCTACAACTACTATGACGCCGTGGTGAGGTCGGACGTCTCGAGGGTCGATGAGACGGTAAGGAGTAGCGAGCGCACCAAACTCCTGCTGCGGTCCTACGCCCGCTCGCAAGGCGGCCAGGTGAGCATCAACGCCATCCGACAGGACATGAAGGAGAACGACGACGACACGCTCTCCGACAAGACGATACAAAACTATATTAGTGCGCTAAAGAAGATATTCGTCGTCGAGGATATGCCAGCCTGGAACCCCAACCTCCGAAGCAAGACGGCCATCCGGTCTGCCGAGACCCGCTATTTCGTCGATCCCTCCTCGATCGCCGCGGCTGCCCTCGGACTGGGTCCCGACGACCTGATGAACGACCTCGAGACTTTCGGCCTGCTCTTCGAGACGATGTGCGTCCGCGACCTCCGCGTCTATGCCGACGCCATAGACGGAAGCGTCTATCACTACCGCGACAAGCAGGGGCTGGAGTGTGATGCCGTCGTCCACCTGCGCAACGGGTCGTACGGGCTGGTGGAGATCAAGCTGGGTGGGGACCAGGCCATAGAGAAGGGCGTGGGGACGCTGACGGAACTCGCCTCCAAGATCGACACCACAAAGATGAAGGCCCCATCCTTTCTCATGGTGCTCACGGCCGTGGGCGACTATGCCTACCAACGAAAGGACGGTGTCTATGTCGTCCCCATCGGCTGCTTGAAGCAGTAAAAGCGCATCAAGGGGACATATAGAGAAAAAACAACTTGAACAACTTTTACAACAATAAACAACGCTTCGCGGGGACATCGCCTGCCGACAATACGTAGACATAAAGAAAAACAACTTGAACAACCTTTACAACAATAAACAACGCTTCGCCAGGATATCGCCTCTTCGAGGCCCATGCAAACCAAGGGTTGCTGCAAGGGAAACAACTATGAACAACGCTTCGCCTTGGACCCATTTCCTGCTGGTTGTCCTGGCGAAGCTGTTCCATTTCATGGCACCCTTTCTCGCCATGGCAAAACTCGAGCGAGCTCGGTTTTGCTCATGGCTTACCGAAAGCGTTGTTACTTGTTGTAAAGGTTGTATTTGTTGTTTTCCCTTACTCAGCAGGAATTGTGCCCCGCGTCAGAAGACGAGGTTGAAGCCGAGGCGGATGCCCCCCTTGGAGATGCCCGGATAGGCCGTGTAGGTGAGGCGTCGGACGTAGTCGATCTCAAACATTTGGAAGATGTTGTGGATGCCCACGACCAGTTCGAGGTAGGGCTCGTTGGTCATGATGTGCGACCCCTCGGGCAGCTGCCACAGGTCCGTGCGCAGACGGTTTTCGGGGAGCGTGGGGTTGTTCTTCGACGTCAGATGGCCCCAGAGGCCCTTGAAGGCCACATACTCGCGGAGCTTCAGTCGGCGCAGGAGCGGGACGCGGTTGAAGAGTTTGCCCGCCAGGTCCCAGGCGAGGTTGAACTGGAGGTAGCGGTCGTTGATGAACTCCATGTCCTCCATGAGGTTGAACGACCCCTGGTGCTCGAAGAGCGACGTGTTGACGGCCGGCAGACAGAGCATGAAGTAGGGCGCGCGGTTCCAGGCCGCCCCCGCCATGAGGCGCATGTCGAAATGGCCCCACGAGGCGAGCCACAGGCGCTTGTAGGCCTTCAGCTCCGTGGTGTTGTAGCGATACTGCCCGCCCAGGAATCCCTGCAGGCCCATGGTGTGGCGGAGCGTGAACTGGGGCGCGTCGAGGTTGACCTCTATGCGATGCTGCTTCGTGTTGACGTAGCTCTGGCCCGGGCGGTAGTCGAGCGAGGCCGTGATCTCCGTGGTGCGGATGCGGGAGACGGGCGTGCCGTCGAGGCGAGGAAGGAGAGCGTGCCCGTGGGGCGGTCGGCCTCGGTCTTGAGCTGCAGGGACGAGGCCAGTCCGTAGTCCGTCTCCCACGTGAAGTTGAGCGCCTGGCGGTTGAAGAAATACATCTGCTCGGCCTTCTGCGGCTTCACGGACATGAAGATATTGTCCTTGTTGTGCTCCAGATAGCGGTCGGAGGGCGACTCCACGTCCTTGGTCGATTCGAGGCTGATGGTGCGCACGGGAAACTCGTTGGGCTGGTATTTCGGCTTGTTGAACGAGTAGGTCAGTTTGCCGTCATAGTAGTGGTGGCCCGACTTCGTGCCGTAGGCGTAGTAGCCCTCGCCAAACCAATGGGGCGAGAGCTGGGCCGTGGAGCGGGCCGAGGCCCTGAGGCGGATGCCATCGACGAAGTTGCGCGAGATGATGGTGTTGATCGGTCCGATGTCGATCTTGCTGCGTCCCTCGGAGGCCGTCTCGATGAAGTTTTCGGCCACAGCCTTGACGCCGACCATGACCCACTTGAACCGGCTCGTCTTGCGCATCTGCTGGATAAACTGCTCCATGTTGGCCTCGCCATGCGTCAGGGGCGCGCGTCGGTTTTCGGCCCAGAAAGCCTCGTCGCGCGTCTTGGCCTGCGGCTCATAGACGGTCGTGGTATGGCCGCGGAAGAGGCGGTCGTCGATGGGGTCGAAGGCATAGTTGTCGAGACGCGTGGTGCGCACGACCATGGCGCGCTGGATCAGGCTCGTCAGCTGGAGCTCGGCCACCATGTTGTCCGTGGTCAGGGCCCAGTCGCCATTGGGCAGCCGCTCAAACTCCTGCTCGAAGCGGATGGACTGGACGAAGTTGACGCCCGTGCCGTGGGGCATCTGCATGACGCATCGGCGGACGTGGAGCGAGGAGTCGTTGAGGACGTAGAGCTCGCCGCGGAAGCCGAAGTCCTGGTTGTTGGCCGGCATAAACTGGAGGCGGATGCAACTGTCGCCTGCCACGGCCACGGTATCCTCGATATAGAAATGGTAGAAACTGATGGCTGTAGATCCTATGGGCGAGGGGAATCGCTTCTGCAGAAACGTGACCTGGTCGTCGTAGAGGTCGATGTCGCAGAAGATGTCCTTGGCCATGGTGTTGAAGACGTCGCCCGTCTGTATGAGTTTGGAGATGCCCCGCGTGGTCTGTCCGCGCACGAGGTCGCGCGTGGTGGCGGGGTGGCGACGGTAGAGATGGGTCGAGGCCGTCTCATCGACCGAGATGGGGAGGACAAACTGGTTGTTGTACTCCGAGACCTCCACCTGTCCGAGCAGCCAGGGCGAGGAGGAGAAGAGGCTCCCCTGCAGTTCCTCGGGCGTGATGTTGTTGATGGCCATGGTGATCTTCTGGTACTTGTCGTACTGGTAGAAGTCGTGGCGCTCGAGGTTGGTGCGCTCCTTGGCGGCTATGACGCGGCGCATGAGCTCCACGGCGGGGTTGCCCTTGCGCTTGTAGCCCTTCTTGCGCTTGGCCTTGACGGAGACCTCGGCCAGCTGGGTGTCGGAGGGCGTGAGGCGGATGATGAGGTCTCGCGAAGAAGTGCGGCTCGTGATGCGGACGCGCTCCGTGCGGTAGCCGACGGAGGAGACGCGCAGCACGTGGCCCTCGCGCCTGGGCAGGGAGAAGCGTCCCTGGGCGTCGGCCGAGAAGGGCGTCGGCTGGTCGGCATACTGGAGGGTGGCATGGGCGAGGGTGTCGAGCGTGACGGCATCCACCACCACGCCACGGACGCTCTGGGCGAGGGCCGCGAGGGCCGTCGTCCAGAGCATCGTGAGTGTGAGCGCGAAGGTCTTAGTCGATCTCCTCATCGGCTTCATAGCCACCCATTTCGCGGATGGCGTTCTTCAGCATGACATACTGGTCGAAGAGGTTGTTGACGGCCTGCTCGCCCTTGGTGAAGTCGTGCATAGGCGCCTTGAGGAAGAAGCTCAGGAAGCGCTGGATGCCGTAGCGGCCGGCACGTGCGGCGAGGTCGCTCAGGAGCGTCAGGTCGAGCAGCAAGGGGGCGGCGAGGATGGAGTCGCGGCAGAGGAAGTTGATCTTGATCTGCATCGGATAGCCCATCCATCCGAAGATGTCGATGTTGTCCCATCCCTCCTTGTTGTCGTTGCGCGGCGGGTAGTAGTTGATGCGCACCTTGTGGTAGATGTTGCCATAGAGGTCGGGCTGGTCCTCGGCGCGGCAGATGGTCTCGAGCGTGGAGAGCTTGCTGACCTCCTTGGTGTGGAAGTTGGCGGGCTCGTCGAGCACGAGGCCGTCGCGGTTGCCCAGGATGTTGGTGGAGAACCAGCCGGCGAGTCCGAGGTTGCGCACCTTGAGGATCGGGGCGAATCCGCTCTTGACGAGGGTCTGTCCGGTCTTGAAGTCCTTGCCCGCGATCGGCATCTTCGTCTTCTCGGCCATCTCCCACATGGCGGGGATATCGACCGTCGTGTTGGGGGCGCCCATGATGAAGGGAGCACCCTCGGCCAGGGCTGCGTAGGCGTAGCACATGGAGGGAGCGACATGGTCGCGGTCGTCGGCCTTCATGGCCTGCTCCAGGCTGGCGAGCGTGGCGTGGTGGGCCTCGTCGTAGGGCACGTAGATCTCGGTCGAAGCGGCCCAGATCACGACGACGCGGGCGCAGTCGTTCTGCTGCTTGAAGTCGCGGATGTCCTGGCGCAGGGCCTCCACCATCTCCCATCGCGTGAGTCCCTGCTTGACGTTGTCGCCCGTGATGCGCTTGGCGTAGTTGGGGTCGAAGGCGGCCTTCATGGGCACGATCTTCTCCAGCTCGTCGCGCACGGGCTCGATGTCCTTGGCCTTGAGCACCTCGGCATAGACGGCAGCCTGGTAGGCGTTCTGGGGATAGGCGTCCCACGTGCCGAAGACGATGTCGTCGAGCTTGGCCAGCGGCACGATGTCGCCATAGTGCAGGTAGTTCTTCTCCGCGCCACGTCCGACACGGATCTTGTCGTACTGGGTCATGGATCCCACAGGCTTGGAAAGGCCCTTGCGAACCATCAGCACTCCCGTCATAAAGGTCGTGGCGACGGCGCCGCAACCTACAACCATGATGCCGAGTTTGCCCTCGGCGGGTTTCACTTCTTGTTTCATTACTACTCTTTTATGTTAGTTCTTTTATTTGTTTGTTGGTTTCTTTCTCACCATTTTTTTGGGGCGGCTCCAACAGGGATTTTTCTCCCTTGAGGTCTCCCTGATGATTTCTCCCTTGAGGTCTCCCTGAGGTCTCCCTGAGGTCTCTCTGAGGATTTCTCTCGTAAGGTCTCTCTGAGGATTTCTCCCTTGGGGTCTCCCTTGAGGTTTCTCTGAGGATTTCTCCCTTGAAGTCTCCCTGAGGATTTTTCCCTTGAGGTTTCCCTACCCTTTCTCTTGAGGTTTCCCTCGCGACTGGGAAATGGATCGACCTGTACGGTCGAAATTACCCAATACGCCCTGAAGGGGCAGAAGTTCCTAGCCCAGGGCATCGCCCTGGGTAATTATGAACGCCAATCTGTCGCCCTGTAAGGGCAAAAGCTTTAAAGAAGCAGGCTATAAACAATTCTTTTGCCCTTACAGGGCGTCTTGTTGATTGCTATTATACCCAGGGCGATGCCCTGGGCTAGGAGCTTCTGGGCTTTCAGCCCGCTTCAAGCGTACAGTTCGAAATGGATTGCGCTTCCCTTGGGTCTCGGGGGTCCCCAACCTTTCCTCGCTTCGATTCACGGGATCGGGAGCACTTTCCTCGCTTCGATTCACGGGAGCTGGAGCAGCTGGTCGAGCGACGTGATCACGTGGGTCTCGGCAGGCGGCTCGTGCTGGTCGTTGTTCCATCCCTCGCCCTGGAGCCAGGCCGTGGCGCAACCCAGGGAGTGGGCGGGCAGGATGTCGTTCTTCAGACTGTCGCCCACGACCATGGTCTCCTGGGGCTGGAGCCCGAGCCGATCGAGAGCGATCTCGAAGAGGCGGGGGTCGGGCTTGCGTATGCCCTCGGCGGCACTCTCCACCAAGGTCTGGAAATAGGAGCCTATGCCCATCTCCTCCACCACGGTAGGCAGATTGCCATAAAAGTTGCTCACGAGGGCCAGGGGCGCGCGGGCGGCCAACTGGGCCAACACGGGGCGGTTGGTCTCCATCTGTCGCAACACCTCGCCATAGAGGTCGAGCAGGAGGCGTTCCTCCAAGGCCCGCATGTCGCTATCCGAGGACAGGGCCTCGCGCTCCCGCAGACGACCGATCTGCATCCCGATCTTCGTGGCAAGCGTCTCGCGAAAGGTCATGGTCGGGAGGATGATCCCGCCCTGGCCCAGGGCACGCTCCGTATGGACGTAGGCCTCGCGAAAGTCGTCCCACGCCACGCCTACACGACATCGCTCGTAGCCATGCCAGATGAATTTGCCCCAATGGCAGCCAGCCGTGTCGAGCGTGCCGCCATAGTCGAGCAGGTATCCCTTGATCTCTCCTGTCATCTTCCTATATTTCTATATTTCCTGTATTCCTTTATTCCAGTATTCCAGTATTCCAATATTCCAAATAGCTATAGGCTGCATGGAGGCTTGGAGGACTTCCGTTCCAATTGTTCCAGTTGTTCCAATTGTTCCAGTTGTTCCAGTTGTTCCAGTTGTTCCAATCATTCCTGTCGTCCCAATCGTTCCTGTCGTCCTAATCGTTCCTGTTGTCCCAATCGTTCCAGCTGTTCCAGTTGTTCCAATCGCTCCTGTCGTCCTAATCGTATCAAACGTTTCAATTGTTTCAATGTTTCAGCGCACGAATGCCCCTCCTCTTGGTGTCTGATAAAGTTCAGGGCGCTTGTGACTCGCAGGAAGCGGACTCGGTCCCCCCTGGCAGTTTTTTCTTTCCACGCCCTACGGTTCGATGTCGGCCCGGGTGTCGCAGGAAGCAGCCTCGTGGTCCACGAGGTCGTCGTCGGTCTCGCAGAAGCCCGGACTGGCGGTCGTGGGAGCAGCCGTTTCGAGGCAGGCGGCCATGTGGGCGCAGAGGTTCTCGTGGCGCGTGTGCATGGAGACGTAGATGAGGTTATAGACCACAATCTCCATGAAGAGATAGACCCACGGGCAGTCGAGCAGGCAGGTGGCATAGATGAGGATGGCGCGCGAGTTGAAGGTCAGGAAGTTGGTCATCCACATGAGCGGGCGGCTCCCCTGGAGGAAGGCGTCCTTCCAGGGCTGCGGGGCCAAGGCGGGCGAGCCGCAGGTGGTGCGGAGACGGTCCATGAGGGCCTGAAACTGGGGCGTGCGGCGCTCCTGGCTGCGGCAGTAGTTGCGGTAGTTGTAGTGGAAGGCGCGGGCCCAGAAAGCGCCACGACGGGGCAACCGGGCGAGCTCCTGGCTCTCGTGGAGGCTACTGTCGAGCTCCGACCCCTCGCGACCCTTGAAGAAGAAGAGGTGGACCTGGCGGTAGTAGTCGGCGAGGGAACTCTGGGGGGAGTGGCTCAAGAGACCCGCCACGGCACAGGCGGCCAGGGCACAGACGCCCCAACGGGTCTCGAGACCGGGCAGGGGCTGCGGCCAAAGGCGGAAGACGAGGGCCAGATAGATAGCGAAAAACCACACGTCGCCCGCAAATCCGTCGAGGCAACGGCCGATCATGGTCTTCTGACCCGTCAGGCGCGCCAACTGGCCGTCCGTGGAGTCGCAGAAGTTGGCCAGCATGAGTAGCACGACGCCCATGAGGTTGTGGACCGTGTCCGTGTAGTGGAACATCCATCCCGCGGCCAGGCCGAGGAAGATGGAGATGATGGTGATGGTGTTGGGATGGACGCCCAGTCGCTCCCAGATGAGGGCGAAGAAGAGGCCGATGGGGCGCGTGAAATGGACGTCGAGCCATTCCTCCGTGTCCTTCGACTTCATGGATGCCTCCAGGAGGTCCTTGAAGCGGCGGTTTCCCATATTGTCTGATTTCATTCGTCGTCTGTATTGTGATGGCTGCCCCTCGGCCCGCGGGTCTTGCATGGGGGCAGTCGTTTCATCATTTCTACGAGAGGCCGTCGGTCGCTACTTGCGACTGGCGTCTCTCCTATTCTTAGGCAGGCCGTCGGTCGCTACTTGCGACTGGCGTCTCTCCTATTCTTAGGCAGGTCGTCGGTCGCTACTTGCGACTGAGGCCGTCCCTTCTGCTGCCTTGCGCACGGTCTCCATAAGCCGTCGCACGGCCAGCCTCAATAGGCTGCGACACGTGCAGTTTCAATGCCGCCAAACGTACTGTCCTAATAGGAAGAACGGACGAGGCAGAAAAATATTGCACGCCTCTGAGTTTTTTCGGTTCTACAGTTCGTTGAGGGCCGATTGCTGGCGTCAAGGACTCCCATACGTCAGTCTCTCGCCTGACACTCACGGAATCATATACGGCAGTCTCTCGCCCGACGCATCACGGCTTCACATACGCTCCATTTTCCTTGAGCGGTTCGAGGTGGACGATGACGTGGGTGGAGGATCCGAAGGCGTGCTTGATATTCTGTTCGATGGCCGTGGCGTGGCGATGGGCCTCGTAGAGCGTCATGGCGCCCGGCATGCGGACGTGCATTTCGATGGCGTAGTGGTCGCCAATGCGGCGCGTGCGGAGGTTGTGGAGTCCGCTCACGCCCGGCTCCTCGCAGACGAGGCACGAGATCTGCTGCTCCACCTCGTCGGGCAGGCTGGCCTCCAGCAGGTCGCCGACCGACTCGCGAATGAGCCTCACGGCCTCCCAGACGATGAAGCCACTCACGGCCACGGCCGTCAGGGGGTCAAGGATGGTCCATTGGTCGCCCAGGAGGATGGCGCCGCCGATACCCACGCTCGTGCCCACGGAGGAGAGGGCGTCGGAACGATGGTGCCAGGCATTGGCCACGACTACCGACGACTGATAGCGACGGCCCACACGGACCGTGAAGCGGTAGCACCACTCCTTGGAGACCACGCTCAGCAGGGCGGCCACGAGGGCTATCCACCCGGGCTGCGGCAGCACCACGCCATGGAGCGCGTCCCAGATCTTGCTCACGCCTTCCACACAGATCATCACACCCACGGCCAGCAGCATGCCGCCGATCAGGGCCGTGGCGAGGGTCTCATACTTCCCATGCCCGTAGTCGTGGCCCTTGTCCTGCGGCTTACCGCTCAACCGGATGAAGAACAGCACGACAAGGTCGGTCACGAAGTCGCTCAGCGAATGGACGGCATCGGCTATCATAGCAGCCGAACCGCCCAGCACGCCTGCCACAAACTTGAAGATCAGCAGCACGCCATTGACTATGCTGCCGCCTATCGTCACGCGGTCAATGGCCTTCTTCCGTTGCCCGTCATTTTTCTCTTCCATCTCTTTCTCATTCCCCTCTTCCATCTCTTTCCTTCCTTTCTTCTCATCCCTCTCTTCCATCATTCTCTCCTTATCTATAGTGTTTTCAATCGGGCCATAGCGTTTGTTTCTATCGGGTCCTAAGACGCCAGCCCACAGAATCAATTGCGCTTCCGCACAACTTCCATTGCGCTTCCATGCAACTTCCATGCCATTTCCGCACAACTTCCACAACGCTAATGCGGGGCAAAGTTACCAATATAATTCCAAGAATGTATGGAAAATCCGATTTTTTCACCTACTTTTCGGTTTCGCCCCACTCTTTTCTCAAGCCCCATCGCCTGGAGCGGGCAAAAAACTCTTGCTTTTTCTTTGTGAACCGAAAGAAAATGTGTAATTTTGAAGCACGGAAAGCAATAATGCGTTGAAGCCGCAATCATGATACGCCAAGAAAACCGTTCCTATAGCAACTATCAATATTGATGGCAATAAGCCGTGGGGCTTTAAAATAGAATTGGCGAAACTACGTTTTAAGAAATTACTATCATAATCATCTATTGAAAGATATTGAATATGGCAACATGGGCAAAACAAAAACTTCCACGTGAGAATGGGGAGCTGGTAGACATGCAAGTTCCAGTCCTTGTCTCTGCAAGTCGAAGTACAGACATACCAGCTTTCTATGCAGACTGGTTCTTTTATCGCCTCGACAAAGCGGGATATTCCGCATGGAGCAATCCATTTAATGGAGTAAAAAGCTATGTGTCATACAAGGACACACGATTCATCGTCTTTTGGTCGAAGAACCCCAAGCCGTTGCTGCAATACCTGCCGATACTGGAAAAGCGTGGCATCAAGTGCTATATTCAATACTCACTAAATGATTATGAAAAAGAGGGGCTAGAAAAGAATGTACCTCTTTTAAGCCAACGTATAGATACTTTCAAACGCCTTGTTGACACCCTTGGCAAGGGGCATGTCGTCTGGCGTTTTGACCCCCTTGTGCTTACAGACCAAATAAGCATAGATTCGCTTTTGGGAAAGGTGGAGAATATCGGTAGCCAGTTGACTGGATACACGGAAAAACTTGTGTTTAGTTTCGCTGACATCCTGTCTTATCGCAAGGTGCAAGCCAACCTACAAAAAGCCCATATCAATTATGTCGATTGGCAGGAAGAGCAAATGCGAGAATTCGCTCATCAACTGTCTGAACTAAATCAAAAATGGGGATACGAACTGGCTACTTGTGGCGAGAAGATAGACCTCACAGAATATGGCGTAAAGAAAAACCATTGCATAGACGACAACCTCATCATCAGATTGGCATATAATGACAAGACCTTGATGGATTATCTAAAAGTCAAATTCTTTCCTATGCCGCAGAAAAGCCTGTTTGGTGACCCCGCCCCTTTACCCAAGGGATCTATCATACTCCCAAATGGCATGTATGCGCTTCATGGCGATAACAAGGACAAGGGACAACGAGAATTCTGTGGTTGCATAAAAAGCAAAGACATAGGTGAATACAATACTTGTGTGCATGGTTGCGAATATTGCTATGCAAACGCAAGTAAGCAAGCCGCGGCAATGAATTTCAAATGTCACAAGGGCAACCCTTGGAGTGAAACAATTACAGGAAAATGAGTTACGCAGACGATATACAGAAACAATATCATTTGAGCTTCAACGGGATTGTCGGAATCTCTAGAAGCTACGTCCCTGATAGGTTTAAAAGTCGTGCCCATGGCACTACACAGACGGCCAAGGGCGTGGACTTAATCACGGAACTGCAGTATTGGAAACAGAAGAGCAATGTTGTGCCTATATGTCTGCGTATGGGCCTATGCATCATCATAAGCTTATGCGTGCATTGGATGAAAAAGAGTTTCCATATTCTGATTTGACTGATGGCGTTGAGATATACGATTGGGGCTGTGGACAGGGTATAGGAACGATGGCTGTAATAGAGAAGCTCCGTCAGCATAATATGCTCGGCAAACTCCGTAAAGTTGTCCTCGAAGAGCCTTCTGATGTCGCAAGAGACAGAGCTATTCTACATGTAAAAAAAGCATTGGAAGATTATCATGCTGACGTAGTTGCAGTCTCAAAGTATCTACCATCGGACTATGGAGACAATAGCAACTCTATCACTTCTATAAATGTGGAGCAGCCAATAGCTATCCACATATTCTCCAACATACTTGATATTGAAGCCGTCAGCTTGAAGGGGGGTTCTAAAATGATAACCTCTTCAGGTAAAAAACATATTGTACTTTGTATTGGTCCTGCAAATCGTAATGAGAGCCGATTGTACGCTTTTCGCAACTATTTCTTAGAAAGGCACATTCATCTCTTTACAGACTTTAGGGACACCAATTTCGGTCATCACCCTAATAAACATTCATATGGTTGCTTGATTAGTAGCTTCAGCTTTTGTCTTTCACCTGCTTCTGAAATCCTGCATAAGTTCAAATATTTTGCACCTATTCAGTATTTTGCTTCTTATACAGACAAGATCACAAGCTATTCTCTTGCGCAAGGCGCATTTGAAATATTGGCTCCTTTTGATATGACTGCTCACAAGAATTTGTGTCCAGTCTATGCATTAATGAGCAACCTGATTTCACGAGGCTGTCCTACATTGGCAAGCAAGAGAGTTCTGGATTACGTGTCAGCCATGGCTGATGAGCGAAAAGCAAAGAATCTAAATGCCGTTGCGCGTATTCAGAAAACGCTTATAGAAGCTATAATTTCTGAGCGCCTTGACATCAACAAACAGGAGTGGAACATCCTCGTGATAGAGGACAATACTTCTGTAGCGAAGATCTCTATCGAGGACTTTTCGGAGACATATCACAACCTCATAGCCTTGACAAACGACTATGACGAAATGGTGTTGCCAAGATTATCCGTTAGCACCAAGAAAAATGCTTCGTCTAAAAAGAAATACGATGCTGTTATTGACGTTTCAATTGACCAGCCATGCAATGCCAAAGATGTTTCTTTCTCTGATTTCAAAGCTTCAAACGATTGTTATTTCATCGTACGTTCGTCAGAAAGAGTGTATGCAGACCGCATCCTTTACACAACCGAACGGATCAGCTATAAGCCTTTAGTTGAAAGAAATAGCCAAGGCGTATATAATAGAATCGAGGAAAACTGCTCAAAACTCAGATACTTCTTAAACCTCATCTTTAGAAAAAAGAAGATTTCAGGCCTGGACAATTGCCAATACTAAACAGGGCTCTTCAACTAAAGAGCGTGATCGGTTTGCTGCCGACAGGAGGCGGTAAGTCTTTGACTTATCAACTTGCTGCTATGTTGCAACCAGCTGTTACACTTGTTGTGGACCCATTAAAAGGTTTGATGAAAGACCAATATGATGGATTGTTAAATACTGGCATAGACTGTATATCATATATCAATAGTGACATAACAAAAAACTTTAAAGAAGGAAGGAGACGTGAACTTGCGTTGACGGGGTCACAAGTTCAAATCATGTTCCTGTCACCAGAACGTTTAAGTATTCACAGATTCCGTAATGTCTTACGCTCTATGCGTGAATCCGGCGTCTATTTTGCTTATGGCGTAATAGACGAGGTGCATTGTGTCTCAGAATGGGGACATGATTTTCGACTGGCATATCTTCATCTTGGCAGAAACTTGTTCAACTATGTCCTACCCCAAAAAGTAGAAGGAAAAGACAACCACATTTCACTATTTGGCCTTACGGCAACAGCTTCGTTTGACGTCCTTGCTGACGTGCAACGCGAATTATCAGGCACCAATGCTTTTTCTTTAGAAGAAGATGCGACCGTAAGATACGAGAACACAAATCGTCTTGAACTTCAATACAACGTGGTTGAGGTTGACGCAAAAGATGCAAATAAAGCATGGGGGGGCGGAGACATAAAGGAAAAGAAACTACTCGAAGTAATAAACGATGCGACTCAAAAAATAGTCGATATACAAGATAATAGTGCCGTAAAATACATCAAAGAGCGATTCATCGAACGAGAGAATTTGATAGACCCTGCCATCGTGAATAAAATACAAGATGCAAAGCTGGATGTTGATGTAGAGAATGGGTGGTACAATCAAACTAACACAGATACCGCGGGTATAGTATTTTGTATACGCGCATCGGAGAAAACGAACCTTAGCGTTCCTTCTGTGGAAGCCACCCTACGCGAGAAAGGATTAAGTAGCATATCAACATTCAAAGGAGGTGATGACACAGAGTATCAAGATGCATTTCTCAAAGGCAAAACCTGTATGATGGTTGCTACAAAGGCTTTCGGAATGGGTATAGACAAGTCTAACGTGCGAATGACATTCCACTTGAACTACCCTGGTTCTTTGGAGTCGTTTGTCCAGGAAGCAGGACGTGCCGGGCGTGACAAGAAGATGGCATTAGCCACTATCATGTATTCACCAGAGAAATTTTGGGTAAAAAATGTAAAAACAGATAAATGGCAGGATTTTTCTGCCGATTACATTAATAACAAGTTCTTCTATGACAGCAATTTCCTTGGTGAAGCATTTGAATTGTATGTCATGGAACTACTTATAAATAAGCTACATGTAAAGATTAGCAATGAGGAATTCTATGGCATAGACAAACCATGTATTGCAAATTCGCAAGGTATTGTCAAGTTTATAAAGAGATATAATAAAGGGCAAATATTGACTTATTATATCTCTTACAAGGAGAACGAACAGATTCTTGATGAATACAACCAATATCTTTACGCAAATCAGATGCCTGTATTTAACACTTTGAATGCAAAAAAACTGAAAACTAATCGTGGATTTAGTTATATTCGCGACTATGGTTCTGCCGTTTATAAAGATGCGATACAGAAAGCTATTTACAGGATGTGCATTATAGGTCTGATAGATGACTTTACAGAAGACTATTCTGAGCAAACATTCCGCATCACAACTGTATGCCAAGAAGATACAGAATATTACGAGCGTCTCAGTTCGTACTATCGCAAATACTATTCTACAGAAAGGGTGGAAAGTATGATGACAGAGGTAAGGACACTTGCCAAGACCGAAGGGGTTATTATGGCTTGTTTGAAGCATCTTACGTCTTTTATATACAAGAGTATAGCCGAGAAACGTGCGAGAGGAATCCTTGACATGGAACAGTTCTGCAACTTAGCTATCAGTTCGAAGCAGGATTGGAAGGAAACAAATGAGGAGCTCAAAGACTTCATCTTCTATTATTTCAATTCGAAATATGCACGGGAAGGATTTGTCACATACGACTCAAATTTACAAATAGATGTACCTTTCTCATTAAAAGACGACACGAATCACGATGATCATTCAGAAGAGGAAATCACAAGCTTCGACCTTGTAAGAAAATACATGAGAGTTGTAGATACTGAAATTGTCAACCATGACTCGCAAATGGACAACATAAAGCATCTCCAGGGTGCTGTTCGATTGATACGTCGAGCCATTGCAGACATGAATCCAGTATTAAACCTTCTCAATGTATTCTGCATCCTATATCTTGGGCAAGAGACCAACGAAATGTTGGAGGATGAACTCTACGATGATTACAAGGCTGTGTTTATACAATATATGGACCAGGGCAGATGGGACCTCATAGAGGAGTTCACCCAACTTCTTGTTAGGCATGAAGCCTTGAAAGACAAAGAATACATAAACAAAATCCAGTTGGCAATCCAATTGGAGGAACATGCAAAAGAAATTAGTAACTTCTATAATAAATACACAGAAATATGATAGGCCAAAAAATCAACAACTCCTTAAGAGAGTTGGAACAAAGTCTAAAAAATATCGACTCTGCTCGAAAACAAGTAGAAAAAACGATAAGTTCGTATGATGGATTGCAAAAGTCCACTTCTGAATATGTCGCTCAACTCGGAAACTTAACGACAAAAATGAAAGAAGTTATTAAGACTATCGGAGAAGACTATAATCAGAAAATTGCCAATCTTGAAAAAGAATGCAAGACGATAATAGAATCGGCTAATTCAGCATCTCAAAATCTATCTGATGCTACGGACTCTTTCAGCAACTCTTTGAATAAAATAGAGTCTAAATTGAAATATAGTTTGATTATAAACGTTATCTTGGCTATTGCATTGGGAGGGCTCATCATCTTTTCCGCAAAATAATGGACATTCGAGCAAGCAAGTAGTATGACAGAAAAAAACAAAGCATATTTCGTCACCTCCAAGAATTTTCATGGAGACGAAGGCTATTTCCATTGGCTGAAAGAGATTAAGAGTCGCTATCAGAACATTCGCAGCCGCGTGGCGTTACAAGCCAACTATGGAGCTCTAGAGTTCAACTGGCTCTTGGGGCGCGACATTATACAGCAAAAAGCAGAATCAAGATGGGGTGCTGGCGTTGTCAATCAACTCAGCCTCGATCTCAAGCAGCCTTCCCCGATGTACAAGGATTTTCGGCACGAAACCTTTATTACATGAAGGAATGGTATGAATTTTATATGATAGATGAAGAGCACAAGGTAATTTTGCACCAACTAGGTGCAAAATTACAAGAGGCTGAAAATCAGAATCCTATAAAATTGCACCAACTAGGTGCAGAAATTGCATCAGCAGACAAAATTACTGATATTTTAGAGCACAACGGCATGCTACCCATATTCGGAATCGTGCCGTGGAAACACCATTTGGTCATCACGTCTAAATGTAAATCCATCAAAGAAGCATTCTATTATATTGCACGCATTATAAGCGAGGGACTCAGCAAACGTGAACTGGAAGACATCATAGACGCTGATGACTTCAGCAAGCACGGCCGGGCCATGACTAATTTCTCGACCCAACTGTCTGCAGAACAAAGCCATCTTGCGATAAATGTCCTGAAAGACCCTTACCGCCTGGATTTTCTCACATTGGAAAAGGGCTATAATGAGCATGATTTGGAAAGCGCAATAGCAAAAGACATTACTCGGTTTTTGCTAGAACTTGGAAGTGGCTTTACGTTCGTTGGAAGGCAGCCAGAACTCGTGGTTGGAAACGAAGGCTACTTTCCCGACCTGCTGTTCTATCACATTCGTCTTAGATGCTATGTCGTCATTGAACTGAAAGTGGTAGATTTCAAACCCGAGTTTGCTGGTAAACTCAACTTTTATGTGGCAGCCTGCAACAAGTTGCTTCGTCAACCAGAAGACAATCCCACCATTGGACTACTACTCTGTAAGTCAAAAGACCAAACGAAAGTGGAATGGGCGTTTGACAGCATACAGAACCCTATGGGGGTAGCTACCTACGAAGGCATCAAGCTAATAGACAAACTCCCGTCGGTTGAAGATTTGAGGAAACGCCTCGATATGGTGGAAGAAGAACTTAGAGAATACAAAGAAAAAGAATCGCTTGAAAATGAAGAAAAGCATGGATCCGATCAAAAGACCCCCAAATAACGTCTTCTTCTTGCCCGGAATATGCTTTGGACTTTTGGCTTGACCCGCGCAGGTTGTCATTCATGCCACATTGATATGTGTCAATCCGATGACATGAAGCCTCAACGGCCGAAATGGGCAAAAAAACTCTCACTTTTTCTTTGTGAACCGAAAGAAAATGTGTAATTTTGAGGCACGGAAAGCAAAAAAGCGTTAAGGCTGGAACGAGCCGACTTGCCAAAAGCTGCCGCAAACACATAATAAACTAAACGATATGAGTTATTTAAGATTCGAGAAAGCGCTGATGACCAACTTGCAAGAGTCGCTGCCGAGGGAGGTGCTACGCACCAACCGATCGGGAGCCTACGCCTGCTCGACTATCGTCGATTGCAACACACGCAAGTATCACGGACTGCTCGTGGTCCCGATACCAGAACTCGACGACGACAACCACGTGCTTCTCAGCTCCTTCGACCCGTCCGTCATCCAGCATGGCGTGGAATTTCAGCTCGGGCTGCATAAATACAAAGGCGAGGCCTTCAGCCCCAACGGACATAAATACATCCGGGAATTCGACTGCGAGCGGGTGCCCACGACGCTCTACCGCGTGGGAGGCGTGAAGCTGCGCAAGGAACTGGTCTTCCAGCACTACGACGACCGCGTGCTCATCCGCTACACCCTCGTCGATGCCCACTCCGAGACAAAGCTACGCTTCAGGCCCTTCCTGGCCTTCAGGAGCGTGAAGCAGTTTACGCACGAGAACCCCACGGCCAGCCGCGAATATGAGGAGATCGAAAACGGCATCCGCACGAGGATGTACGCGGGCTATCCTTATTTATATATGCAATTCTCCAAGAAGCCCGAGTTTGTCTTCCACCCCGACTGGTATCGCGACCTGGAATATCCCAAGGAGCAGGAGCGCGGATACGCCTCGCGCGAGGACCTCTACGTGCCGGGCTACTTCGAACTGCCGATCAAGAAGGGAGAGAGCATCATCTTTGCCGCATCGACCTCGAAAAGCGATACCGCCACCCTCGCACCCATCTTCGAGGAGGAGCGCGAGAAGCGCATCCCGAGGGACAACTTCGTACATTGTCTCTACAACGCCGCCCACCAGTTTCTCAACCGCTCGAAAGAGGGCGAGAACTATATCCTGGCGGGATACCCGTGGTTCAAATGCCGCGGACGCGACACCTTTATCGCCCTGCCCGGACTGACGCTCCCGGGCGGCGAGCGCACACGATTTGAGGAGGTGATGGAGACGGCGGCCAAGGGTCTGCGCCAGCTCATGACGGGCCTGCCGATGACGGTCAGGATCTACGAGATGGAGAAGCCCGACGTAGGACTCTGGGCCGTATGGACCATCCAGCAGTATGCCAAGGCCGTGGGACGCGAGCGAGCCCACAAGCTCTACGGCAGCCTGGCGGGCGAACTGGTGGACTTCGTCATCCGGGGAGGCCATCCCAACCTGCGCCTCGACGACAACGGACTCCTCTACGCCGAGGGGCGCGAGGAGCCGATCACGTGGATGAACTCCACGGCCAACGGCCAGCCGGTCGTGCCGCGCACGGGCTATATCGTCGAGATCAACGCCCTGTGGTACAACGCCCTGCGGTTCGTCGCCTCGATGAAACGGGAGTTTGGAGACGCCGGCGAGGCCGACCGACTGGACCAGCTGGCAGAGCGGACGAAGGGGGCCTTTGTCGAGACCTTCCTCAACGAGTATGGCTATCTCTACGACTATGTCGATGGGGCCATGGCCGACTGGAGCGTCAGGCCGAACATGATCTTTGCCGCGGCCTTCGACTACTCGCCCCTCAACGAGCGACAGAAGAAGGGCATCGTCGATATCTGCACGCGCGAACTGCTCACACCCAAGGGACTGCGGACGCTCTCGCCCAAGAGCGGGGGATACAACCCGATGTATGTCGGACCGCAGACGCAGAGGGACTACGCTTACCATCAGGGCACGGCATGGCCCTGGCTGGCGGGATTCTATATCGAGGCCTGCCTGAAACTCTACAAGCGGTCGCGCATCAGCTTCGTGGAGCGACAGATGGCGGGCTACGAGGACCAGGTGCTCCAACATTGCGTGGGCACGCTACCCGAGCTCTTCGACGGCAACCCGCCCTACAGGGGACGAGGGGGCATCTCCTTCGCCATGAACGTCGGAGAGGTGCTGCGCGCCAACGAATTGCTCGAAAAGTATAAGTACGCTAAGTAAGAAACAAGGAAGGCTCAATATAAGAATATGAAGGTATTAATGTTTGGATGGGAGTATCCTCCCCACGTCTATGGCGGACTGGCGACGGCCAACTTCGGCATCACGGAGGGACTCCACGCGCAGGGCGACGTCGATATCACGCTCTGCCTGCCGCATCCCTTTGGCGACGAGGACCAGTCCTACTGCCGTATCGTGGCCATGAACCGCGTGCCGATCGTGTGGCGCGACGTGGACTATGGCTTCGTGGAGCAGAGGCTCGGCGGACTGATGACGCCCGACTACTACTACCGGCTGCGCGACCATATCTATGCCGACTTCGGCCACATGAACGTCAACGAACTGGGAGCCATGGAGTTTGCAGGCGGATACCCGGCCAACCTCCACGAGGAGATCAACAACTACTCCATCATAGCGGGAGTGGTGGCAAGGACCGAGGACTTCGACATCATCCACGCCCACGACTGGCTCACCTTCCCGGCTGGCATCCACGCCAAGCAGGTGAGCGGAAAGCCGCTCTGCATACACGTCCACGCCACCGACTTCGACCGGTCGCGCGGACAGGTCAACCCCACGGTCTATGCGATAGAGAAGGACGGCATGGACAACGCCGACTGCATCATGTGCGTGAGCGAACTGACACGACAGACGGTCATCAACCAGTATCACCAGGACCCGCGCAAGGTCTTCACGGTCCACAACGCGGTCTATCCGCTCAAGCCGGAGGTGGCGGCCATGCCAAGGCCCGACCATCGGGGCAAGGAGAAGATCGTGACGTTCCTCGGACGCATCACCATGCAGAAGGGTCCGGAATATTTCGTCGAGGCGGCCAGCCTGGTGCTCCATCGCACGAGCGACATCCGATTCTGCATGGCGGGATCGGGAGACATGATGAACCAAATGATCTATCTCGCGGCAGAACGGGGCATCTCGGACCGATTCCACTTCCCGGGATTCATGCGCGGCAACCAGGTCTATGAGTGTTTGAAGGACTCGGACGTCTATGTCATGCCCTCGGTATCGGAACCCTTTGGCATATCGCCCCTGGAGGCCATGCAATGTGGCACGCCATCGATCATCTCCTACCAAAGCGGATGCGCCGAGATACTGACCAACTGTATCAAGGTGGACTACTGGGACACGCAGGCCCTGGCCGACGCCATCTATAGCATCTGCAACAACGACAGCCTCTTCGACTATCTCTCCAAGGAGGGCAAGCGCGAGGTGGATCAAATCACATGGGAGAAAGTGGGCGCATGGATACGCCAACTCTATAGGCAGACGCTCGGCTGGCAATAAGGCGGAGACCGCGAATGGGGGAAACGCCTTGACAGAAGGAGGAGCCCTCATCCACAGAAGCCATCGACAGCAGGAGACCATCGACAGCAGGAGGCCATCGACAGCAGGGGGGCCTCATACCAATCAAACAAAATAAATAAAAATCAGAGATGAAAACTATTTGCTTATATTTCGAGATACATCAGATCGTACACCTCAAGCGCTACCGCTTCTTCGACATCGGAGCCGACCACTACTACTATGACGACTACGAGAACGAGCGAAGCATAGCCGATATCGTGGACCGAAGCTACATGCCCGCGCTCAACACGATCGGGGAGATGATCAAGGAGCATGGCGACTACTTCAAGGTGGCGTTCTCGCTCTCGGGCGTGGGTATGGAGCAACTGGAGCTCCATGCGCCAAAGGTGCTCGACAAACTGCAGGAGCTCAACCAGACGGGCTGCGTGGAGTTTCTGGCCGAGCCCTACTCCCACGGTCTCTCCTCGCTCAAGGACGAGCAGGTCTTCCGCGACGAGGTGAAGTTGCAGGCGGAGAAGATCAAGGAGTATTTCGGACAGGAACCGAAGATCTTCCGCAACTCGGGCCTCATCTACAAGGACGAGATCGGAGAGGTCGTGGCCGACATGGGATTCAAGGGACTGCTCACGGAGGGCGCGCAGCACGTGCTGGGATGGAAGAGCCCGCACTATCTCTACCATTGCGCGCTCAACCCCAACCTCAAGTTGCTCCTGAGGGACTACACGCTCTCCGACGACATTGCCCTCCGATTCAGCAACTCCGACTGGGAGGAGTATCCGCTCTTTGCCGACAACTATATCGACAAGATCGCCAAACTGCCCGAGGAGGAGCAACTGGTCAATATCTTCATGAACCTATCGGCCATCGGCATCTCGCAACCGCTCTCCAGCGGCATCCTGGAGTTTCTGCGCGCCCTCCCCGAGTGTGCCCGCAAGCGGGGCATCACGTTCTCCACGCCCACGGAGGTATGCATGAAACTCAAGAGCATGGGCGAGGCCAACGTGCCCGTGGCGCTCTCGTGGATGGACGAGGAACGGGACGTGAGCACATGGCTCGGCAACCCCATGCAGCAGGAGGCGGTCAACAAACTCTATAGCGTGGCGGAGCGCGTACGCATCATCGACGACCCGGCCCTCAACCTCGACTGGATGTATCTGCAGGCGTCCAACAACTTCCGTATGATGTCCACCAAGCAGTCGAACGTGGGCGTGGAAAGGGGCATCTTCTCCTCGCCCTTCGATGCCTTTTCCAACTATATGAACATCCTGGGCGACTTCCTCAGTCGCGTGCGCCAGCTCTACCCGGAGTCGATCGAGGACGACGAGCTCAACTCCCTCCTCACGACCATCCGCAACCAAAGCGACGAAATCGAACTGAAGGACAAAGAGTCTTCGCGCCTGCAGGCCCGCGTCGAAAAACTCGAGTCGGAGAACAGTAAGCTCCACGACCAAATCGACCAGCTGGAGGAAGAGGTCAAGAGCCCTGCCAAGGAAACGGCCAAAGGTTCGCGCAAGGGTGCTACCAAGGGCGCTTGCAAGGAGAGCACAAAGGCCTCCAAGGAGACGAAGCCAAAGGCTGCTCCCAAGACCGCTCGTCGCAGCCCGCGCAAGAAGGCGACAGAATAAACAGAATAAAAGTGATGTAACCTCAGACGTTTTCTCCACTATATATATAGCATGGCGAGAAAACGAGAAATAAAAAGAAACGCTTCGCCAGGACAATCAGCAGGAAAGTCCAAGGCGAAGCGTTTCATTTCATGGTACCCTTTCTCGCCATGGCATAACTCGAACTCGGTTCTGCGCATGGCTTATCGAAAGCGTTGTGTTTTGTTGTTTACCTTGCAGCAAGACAGCTCAAGCGAAAGGTTGTAACTTGTTGTAAAAGTTGTATTGGTTGTTTTCCCTACTCGGCAGTCTGTATAAAAACGACACAAACGACCCTATCGCTCCACGGTCCGCACGCCATTGACGAAGGATCGGGCGTCCATGCGCTTCTTGCCCGAGAGTTGCACCTCGAGGAGTTCGAGCTGGAGGTCGGTAGCGTTGGCATAGATGTGGCCCTTTTCGAGAACGAAGGTGCCAGGGGCGCCGGTAGCCGGACGGGCGGTAGGAGCGGCCTTGTAGATCTTGAGCGTGGTGGTCGGCTTGCCATCCACGGAGACGGTAGTCCACGATCCGGGCACGGGACTCAGACCGCGGACGAAGTCGTGGAGCTGCTTGGCCGTCTGCTGCCATTGGATCTCGCAAGTCTCCTTGAAGATCTTGGGGGCCGGCTTGAGATCGCCCAACTGAGCCTCATCAATGATCTGCTGCTGGTCCTTGCTCGGGATATTGCCGTCATGGGCCAGCATCAGGTCGATGGTCTCCAGGGCCAGTCCAGCCCCGAGGTTCATCAGTCCGTCATAGACATACTCCACGTCGGCATCGGCCGGGATGGGGAACGGCTTCTGGAGGATAATGCGGCCCGTATCGACATCCTTGTCGAGGAAGAAGGTTGTCACGCCCGTCTCGGTCTCGCCATTGATGACGGCCCAGTTGATGGGGGCTGCGCCACGATACTGGGGAAGGAGGGCCGCATGGACGTTGAACGTGCCAAAGCGGGGCATGTCCCAGATGATCTCGGGCAGGAGACGGAAGGCCACGACCACCTGGAGGTCGGCCTCATAGGCCCGAAGCGCCTCCACAAATTCGGGGTCCTTCATCTTCACGGGCTGGAGGACGGGGATATTGTGCTCCTGGGCATAGACCTTGACGGCAGGGGGCTGGAGGCGGTCCTGATGGCGGCCCACGGGTTTGTCGGGCTGCGTGACCACGGCCACGACCTGATAGCCATTCTCTACCAAAGCACGAAGGGAAGCCACGGCAAACTCGGGCGTTCCCATGAATATAATCTTTAAGTCTTTCTTTTCCATTTCTTATGATTCCTTTTTCTTTTCGTTGGACGGGGGCGGCCAAAGCCTTACGGGTGGGCAGCCAAAACCTTACGAGGGCGTCAAAAAACTTACGGAGGAAGCCAAGGGCTTGCAGGTGTGGCAAAGGCCATACAGAGGCAGCCAAGGCCTTGCGGGTGTGGCAAAGCCCTTCGACCCGCGGGCGCAGCAAGGTTTACTCCGTGCTATAGTCGCGGATGACCTGCCGATACATAGTGTACATGCGCGTGCGGGAGATGTAGCCGACCAGATGGCCCTCCACGCTCAGCACGGGCAGGTAGTCGGCGCCCGTCTTGTCAAACGTCCGCATGACGCGCTCCATGGAGTCGGTAGCGGCAAGCGTGGCAGGCGGCAGGGTCATGAGCTGGCGTACCGTGAAGCGATGGTAGAGCTCGGTACGGAAGATGACGTTGCGCACCTTCGTCAGGTCGATCTCTCCCAGGAGGTTGTCGTTGTCGTCGGTCACGGGCAGGTAGTTGTGGCGGTTGCTACTGATGGCGAGCACCAGTTTGCCCATCTCCATATCGGGGCGCACGGAGGTATAGTCGCGCTCGATGATGCTATCCATGCTCATCAAGGTCAGGACCGAGTGGTCCGTATGGTGGGTGAGCAGTTTGCCCTCGCGGGCCAGTCGGAGCGCATAGATGCTATGGCTCACGAAGATGGAGATCGTGAGGTAGGCACTCACGGCCACGACGATGAGCGGGATGAAGAGGCTGTAGCCACCCGTCAGTTCGGCGATGAGGAAGATGCCCGTCAGGGGGGCGTGCATGACAGCCGCCATCACACCCGCCATGCCATAGAGCGTGAAGTTCTTCTCGGGCACATAGACGCCGAGTTCATACTGATTCCAAAGGCGGGCGAAGAGGAAGCCAAAGGATCCGCCGATGAAGAGCGAGGGGGCAAAGGTACCACCACAACCGCCCGCGCCATTGGTGGCACTCGTGGCGAAGACCTTCGTGATGACCACCAGGGCCACATAGAGGACGAGATACTCGCCCTTGCCCGCGAAGAGCGACTCCTGCATGACGGTATCCCAGTCGGTCTCGGTCTTGCCCTCGATGAAGACGGCCAGGGTGTCGTAGCCCTCGCCATAGAGCGACGGAAAGAGGAAGATGAGCGTGCTCAGGGTGAGACCTCCCATGAGGAGCTTGACGTAGGTCGCTTGGCCAGTCGCGCGTAGCCGTCCTCACACCACGACATCGTGCGCATGAAGTAGATGGAGACGAAGCCACAGCCCACACCCAGGAGGATGGTGGCTGGCAGACGGTCGAGCTGGAAGATGTCGTCGGTATGGAAATTGAACATCGAGGCCTCGCCCGTGAAGAGGTAGGAGAAGCAGGTGGCCGTGACCGAGGAGATGAGGATGGGCAGGAGCGAGGCCATGGTCAGATCGACCATCAGGATCTCGATCGTGAAGACCAGTCCCGCTATCGGGGCCTTGAAAATGCCTGCCACGGCTGCCGAGGCGCCACAACCCACGAGGAGCATCAGCCGCTTGCGCTCCAAATGGAAGAGCTGGCCGAGGTTGGAGCCAATGGCCGATCCCGTCAGGACGATCGGGGCCTCGGCTCCCACGGATCCACCAAAGCCGATGGTGATGGCCGAGGCCACGACCGACGACCAGGTGTTGTGGGGCTTGAGGTGGCTCTTCTTCGTCGCGATGGCATAGAGCACGCGCGTGATGCCGTGGGAGATGTTGTCTCTCACGACATATTTGATGAAGAGGGAGGTCAGCCAGACGCCAATGATCGGATAGACGAGGTAGAGCCAGTTGATGCCCGTGATGCTGAATCCCGAGGTGATCAGCAGTTTGATCTGATGGATGATGAAGTGGAGCACCCAGGCTGATACTGCCGCCAAGAATCCTATGACAAAGGCGAGCAGCAACAGAAACTGGCGGTCGGAGACGTGCTTGCTCCGCCATCGGTCGATGCGCAATATGAGGGATTGGGTTTCCTTGACCGTCTTGTTCGGTCCTTTGAGGATGTCCATTGACTTGCTTATTTCCTATGCTTGCTTTCTATGCTTACTTATTCCTATGCTTGCTTATTTTCTGATGACCGTCACCACGCCATCGGCCGTCAGCTTGATGATGCTCGAGGGCTTGTGGGGCTTGTGCTCCTGGCGTCTGGTCTCGCAGACGTAATCGACGGCCTCGAGGATGGCGGGGTCGATGTCGCGGTAGTTTTGTGCCGTGGGCATCCCGCTAATGTTGGCCGAGGTACTCACGATAGCCTTCTGCATGCGGTAGCAAAGGGCCTTGGAGAAGGCCTCGTTGGTGATGCGGATGCCCACAGACCCGTCCTCGGAGATAAGGTTGGGGGCGAGGTTGACGGCATGGTCGAGGACCAAGGTAGTCGGACGGTCGGTCGTGGCGTCTATCAAGTCCCAGGCCACGGCAGGCACTTGGCGTACATAGCGCTGGAGGCGGTCGTCGCTATCGACCAGACAAATGAGGGCCTTGGCGTCGTCTCTCTGCTTGATACGATAGACGCGGGCCACGGCCTCGGCATTGGTGGCGTCGCATCCGATACCCCATACCGTGTCGGTCGGATAGAGGATCACCCCACCCTTGCGCATACATTCTACTGCATTTCTGATATCTTCTTCTTGTTTCATTTTCTTCGTTTACTTCTGTTGTCTTCTTTGACTTCTATTGCCTTCTGTTGTCTTTGTTGTCTTCAGTTGTCTTGATGGCGGACCCGGTCGCGTCTGCCGACGGGGCAAGCCCCTTTTGACTTAGTAAATGCGCACCCGGTCGCCCACACGCACTTTGTAGTCGCGCGAGGCAAGTTGCGGATTCATCCGTTTCAGTCGCTTGAGCTGGATGCCAAACATCTGGGAGACCTGATAGAAACTGGTGCCGTCCTTGACTTGGTAGTACGGCTGCTTCTTGTAGCGCGACTTCGGGGCGCGCTTCTGCTTCTTGGAGAGCCAGACCACCTCGCCAGCCTTCAACTTCGCTTTCACCTCGCGGTCGTTGAACTTCGCCAGATGGCGCGCGCGGATATCCATCTCCTTGCCGATAGAGGCATAGGTGTCGCCCTCGCGGGCCACGACATAGAAGTTGTCGTTATACTTCAGGATGCGATGGACATTGACCCGGCTAAAGTCAGGCTTGTTGATGGGGTTGCCCTGCGTCACGGCCAAGTCGCGGTTGGGATCGTGGCGGACGATAGGGCTGGCCTTGTCGTGCTCGTAGAGGCGGTAGGCTTCGATGATGTCGATCAGCCGGTAGGCATACTTGGGGTTGGTGGCGTAGCCCGCACGCTTCAGTCCGTGGGCCCATCCCTTGTAGTCGGTCTTGTCCAAAGTGAAGAGGCTCTTGTAGTGGGCCCGGTTGGCAAGAAACTTGCTATGGTCCTCGTAGCTCTCCAAGGGAGAATCATAGACGCGGAACAACTCGCCCCTGCGGTCGTCGTCATGGCGCATGGTCCGGCCTCCCCAGCCGTGGCTCTTGATGCCAAAGTGGTTGTTGCCCTTCGTGGCAAGCTCGCTCGTGCCGGCTCCGCTCTCCAGCAGTCCCTGGGCCAGGGTGATGCTGGCAGGGATGCCGTATTTGTGCATCTCGACGATGGCGATGTCCTTGTATCGGTCGATGTAGTCTTGCCATCTTTGGTTCCATCTGATCTGAGCCTGGAGGGGCAAACAGAATCCTATCAGCAAGAGAAGCGTGAATAGTGAGAGTCGTTTCATATAGCCCGAAAAGTATTTTGCCCGCAAATTTACTAAATTCTTTCTATTTGCGGACGGGTTGGTCTCATTTTTTTTCATTACTTTTGCACACATGAAGATTACACTCGCCATTGGATCCAATATTCTACAGCAGAAGAACATCGACGAAGCCCAGTCGCGGCTGCGCCATCTGCTGCCCGGAATCGTCTTTGGAGAAGCGGTTTGGACGACGCCCATCGGCATCCAGTCCGACCGTTTTCTCAACCTCCTGGCCTATGCCGACACCCCGCTTTCGCTCGACCATCTGCAGGAGGCGCTCAAGGCCATCGAGCGCGAGATGGGCGACAGTCATGAGAACCACCAGCAGGCCACGTGATCATCGACCTCGACGTGGCGGAATATGACGGGAGGACCGTCAAGGAGGTAGTATGGATCAAAGGCGTCCAACAGGCGCAACAAACAAACTGTTAGCAATATTGGCAAACAAGCGCAGACGCCCAACAGTTAGCAATAAGAACAAACAGAAATAAAAAAAACAAACAGTTAGCAATACAATCAACATGAAGAAAATCCTATCATTCGTTTTCCTTCTGCTTTGCTGCTCGTCTGTCTTCGCACAGCAATTTGACAGCTATTTCACGGATGCCACGCTTCGCATCGACTACATCTTTGCGGGCAACTCCAAGCAGCAATGGATCGCACTCGACCAACTCAACCGCATCCCGCGTTGGTATGGCAAACGCCAGCACCTGGCCGAACTCCCCGTGGAGGGCAATGGCCAGATTACCGTCCGCGACCATCGCTCGGGCGCGATCGTCTATCGCAACTCCTTCTCCACGCTCTTCCAGGAGTGGCTCTCCTATCCGGAGGCCGAGACGACGACACGATCCTTTGAGAACGTATTCCTCATCCCCTACCCCAAGGACACGGTCGATGTGACGGTAGAACTGAAGAACAACCGTCGTGAGGTGACGGCCTCCATGACGCATACGGTCGTGCCTACTGACATCCTCATCCGCCATATTGGCGAGAATAGCGTCACGCCTTATGTCACGCTCCAGCAGGCGCGCGACACATCCCGTTGCATCCATATCGCCTTCCTGGCCGAGGGCTACAAGCAGGAGGAGATGGCTACCTTCGAGGCCGACTGCCGGACAGCTACCGAGGCGCTCTTCGCCCACGAACCGTTCAAGTCGATGCGCGACCGCTTCAATGTCGTGGCCGTAGAGGCTCCCTCCCAGGAGAGCGGCACCTCGGAGCCGGGCAAGGGAGTGTGGAAGGACACACCCCTGAGAAGCCATTTCGACACGTTCTATAGCGACCGCTACCTGACAACGCTCCACCTGAAGGCGCTCCACGACTGCCTTGCGGGCACGCCCTACGAGCACATCATCGTGTTGGTGAATACGGAAAACTATGGTGGTGGCGGCATCCTCAATAGCTACAACCTCGCCATGGCCCACCACAAGGCCTTCAAGCCCGTGGTCGTCCATGAGTTTGGCCACTCGTTTGCCGGCCTTGCCGACGAGTATGCCTATGAGGCGGAGCAGATTCCGATGTACCCGCACGATATCGAACCGTGGGAACCGAACATCACCACACAGGTCAACTTCCACAACAAGTGGGAGAACCTCATCGGCAAAGAGGAGGGCGTCGGCCTCTACGAGGGTGCTGGCTACTCGCTGAAGGGTGTGTGGCGCGGATGCAAGGACTGCCGTATGCGCACGAATGAGCATCCGGTATTCTGCCCGGTATGCCAGCAGGCGCTCACCCGACTGATCAATTTCTATACAGAATGGGACTAAGGAGGCTTCTCCTTATCCTATTATGCTTCGTTTCCGTGTCGGTCTTCCCACAAAGCAAGGAGGCCGACACGGAGGCTTTGGGGCGTGCCCTGGAGTATTTCCAGTCGCAGAAATACCACGAGGCACTCCTCATCTTCCAACGACTCGACCAGTCGTACAAGCTCAACGCTCGCTACAAAGCGTATATCGGACTGTGCCACTACTACGACTGGGACTACAAAAAGGCGACAGAGTATTTCGATACCTTCCTACCCAAACTCAGCATGCTGGCTCCCGAGGAGCGGGCGCTCTACTATTATGCGGACGGGGAAAGCCACTTCCAGTTGGGCCACTACGACCAGGCGATCCTCCTCTTCCAGTCTGCGCTCGCCCTTTGCCACGACCGCGACAAGGGCGACAGTTGGTTTCGGATCGGCTTCTGCTATTACTTTCTCCAGCAGCCGGCCTTGGCCCAAGGTTGCTTCCTCGTAGCCGAATACTACTACGCCACGTTTCGCAACTCTCCCGCCCTGCAAGCGAGACGCCAGCAGATGGCACACATGATGCGAGGCTTGCGGCCCGAGATCGTCCTCAAGCCCCTGCCAAAGACTTTCTCCCTACCCCGCCCCGTGCCGCCTACCGACTATCTCAAGACCGAGGCCGACACATTATCTATAGTTTCTATCATCAAGCCTCATCTTCCACAAACAGAACCACAACCTCCCGTAGGCGAATCACAACCGCAACAGGAAGAACCACAACAGGAGGAAAGCCCTCAACAGAAAGAGCTGCTAAAGGAGGAAAAGCATCAACAGGAGGAACAAAAGGCAATAGACTAAGCCTCCCTTCATAGACCGACCGCTTCTCCCCACACACGTTATACAAAAAAGACAAGCCCTTGCACACTCCTTAATAAAAAGGGAGGCACAAGGGCTTATGCTTGTCGTTCCCGCAAAAGGGGAACGGGATGGTTGTTCGGTCGTTACTTCACGGGATTGTTCTCCGCAAAGATGGCCATACGCTCCTCGAGGGCAGCATACTGCTCGTCGCGGATGAAGGACGTGCAGACGCGGAGGCCCTCCTGTTCGCTACCAGTAGTGACAAGGCAGATGGCAGAGACACCATAGTACATCAACTCATGGGCCAACTCGCCACTCGTCATGCCCGGATAGCCGATCGTGAAGTAGAATCCGTCGGCAATAGGCTGGTCGAGATCCTTGTCATAGACGATATAAAAGTTATGACGCGTGAAAATCTCCTTCAGCTTGTGGGCACGGTCGCCATAGATCTTGATCTCACTACGGAAGTCGAACTTGCCCTCGGCAGCAGCCTTCAGCATGGCGGCCATGGCATACTGGGCACTATGGCTCGTACCAGAGGAGAGCGCATAGAGCATACGCGTAGAGAAGACGGGGCCGAAAGGCAGTCCCTCGTAGCGCTCGGCCAGGTCGTGGTAGTGGCGATGGAAGAGCTTGTCGCTAATGCATGTCACGCCAATACGCTCGCCAGCATAGCTGAACGCCTTGGATCCGCTAATGAGCAGGATGTAGTTGTCCGTATAGTTGGCTACCGACGGCTGGTAGGGCTTCTGGAAAGGACGGATGTCACGACGGAAGTCCATGGCGAAATAGGCCAGGTCCTCCATGATGATGCAGTCGTACTTCGTGACCAAAGAGCCGATCGTGCGCAACTCGTCGTCCGTCATGCAAATCCACGAGGGGTTGTTGGGGTTGGAATAGACGATGGCGCAGATGTTGCCATTGGTAAGGTAGCTCTCCAGTTTCGGACCGAGCTTCTCGCCACGGAAGTTATAGACATCAAAGGTCTCATACTTCGTGCCCTGCACCTGGAGCTGCATCTTCTGCACGGGGAATCCCGGGTCGATGAAGAGGACGGTATCCTTCTTCTTGTCGGCCTGAGAGCAGGTGAGGAAGGAAGCGAACGTGCCCTGCATGGAACCGCAGACAGGCACGCAGCCCTCGGGATTGATATCGACGCCGATGAAGGCCTTGACAAACTCCGAGGCAGCCTCCTTCAGAGCGGGGAGACCCTGGATATCGGGATAGCTGTGGGCGATACCGTCCTGCAGCGACTTGATCTGCGCGTCCACGCCTACCTGGGCGGCGGGAAGACCGGGAATGCCCATCTCCATCTTGATGAACTCGACACCACTCTCCTTCTCGGCATGGGCTGCCACACCCTTCACCTCGCGAATCGTCGCCTTGGCGAAGTCCTGTATGCCATGCTCGCGGATGGTGTTGTCAATCAACTCCTTGTTGATGGGTGTCGGTCTCATTTCTGTGCCTCCTTTCCCAGCTCAAGGGCCTTGAAGTTGTCCTCGATGACGCGCTCACCCTTGCGGCCGAAGATGACGCGGATGGCGTCCTTCAGCTTGTCAAACTCGATACCCAAAGCCTTCTGGGCAGCTCCGAGCAGGATCATATTGGCCGAACGGGGAATGTTGTTCTCCTTGGCCACCTCCTCGATGTTGATGCGGATGACGTTGTCCAACTTGGCATAGTCGGCATCGATGACGGCCATGTCAGGATAGTTGGGGATATTGACGAAAGGCGTGCTGGAGGTGATGATCCAGCCGCCCTTCTTCAGATAGGGCAGGTAGCGGAGGGCCTCCATCGGCTCCATGGAGATGATGACATCGGCCTGACCCTTGGCGATACGGTCGCTATTGATGGGGTCGGAGCTGAGACGGAGATTACTCTGCACGTCGCCACCACGCTGGGACATACCGTGCACCTCTGCCTGCTTGATATAAAGGTTCTCGTTCATGGCCGCCTGGCCGATGACCGTGGCGATGGAGAGGATACCTTGTCCACCCACGCCACAAAGGATAATATCTGTCTTCATTGGTTTTGAATGCTATTTGGTTGTTGTTTGTCAGAAGGGGTCGCGGGACACTCTCAGGCGTCCGCGACACCCCATAAAACCTGTTCTTCCTCCTCGCTTACTTCTGTTCAGCGGCCTTCTTGGCCTCGGCAGCCTTCTTCTGCTTGAGGTGACGCTGCAACGTGTTCATGCACTCGCGGCGCGGGATGATGACGGAAGTGCCGTGATACTCGATCTCCTCGCGGATGGTCTTGGTGATCTCCGGCATGTTCTTCGGAAGCGGAGTGACGACCTTCAGGTGGTCCTCGCTCACGCCCAGACCACGGCAGATAGCCTCAAACTTGTTGGTACCGGCACTATCCTGACCACCCGTCATGGCGGTCGTGAGGTTGTCGGAGAGGATCACGACGATGTCGGAGTTCTCGTTGACCGCGTCGAGCAAGCCCGTCATGCCGCTGTGGGTGAACGTAGAGTCGCCGATAACAGCCACGGCCGGCCATTGGCCAGCGTCGGCAGCACCCTTGGCCATGCCGATAGAGGCACCCATGTCCACGCAAGAGTGGATGGCCTTGAACGGGGGAAGGAAACCGAGCGTGTAGCAGCCGATATCGCCAAAGACGCGGGCGTTGGGATACTCCTTCAAGACCTCGTTGAGGGCGGTATAGACGTCACGATGACCGCAACCCTTGCAGAACTGCGGCGGACGGCTGGCCAAGTCGGGGCACGGCTCATACTCCTCGCCAGAGGGCAGACCGAGGGCCTGCTTCAGCTCGTCGGGAGACAACTCGCCCGTGCGCGGCAGCTCGCCCGTGAGGCGACCCTTGATGACGGCATTGCCATCCATAACGCCACGCACCTGCTCCTCGATGAAGGGCTGACCCTCCTCGACGATCAGGACGGAGTCGCACTCGGCAGTCATGCGGCGCACCAACTCCTTCGGCAACGGATACTGAGAGACCTTCAGGACAGGATAGGGCACGCCATCGGGATAGCACTCGTTGAGGTAGTTGAAAGCAATACCGCTCGTGATGATACCCAGCGAGTGGTCCTTGCCGTCGATATACTTATTGAACGGGCTCTCCACGGCATCCTGCTCCAACTGAGCCTGCTGGCCTGTGACAACCACGTTGCGCTTGCGGGCAAAGGCGGGAAGCAACACCCAGTCGCTGGCCTTGGCCTCATAGTTCAGGGGGTTCTGCTCACGCGGCGTCTCCGTGATATTGACCACGGCACGTGAGTGGGCCATACGCGTGGTGACGCGCATCAGCACGGGCAGGTGCATCTTCTCCGAATAGTCATAGGCCACGGCCATCATGTCGTAAGCCTCCTGCTGGTTGCTCGGCTCGAAAGTCGGGATCATGGCAAACTTGCCATAGAAGCGCGTGTCCTGCTCGTCCTGTGAGGAGTGCATAGAGGGGTCGTCGGCTACCAAGATGACGATACCACCATTGGCGCCTGTGATGGCGGAGTTGACAAACGGGTCGGCAGCCACGTTCAAACCCACATGCTTCATGCAGACCAACGCACGCTTGCCCATATAAGACATACCCAGAGCCTGCTCCATAGCCGTCTTCTCGTTGGTTGCCCAACGACGATGGACGTTGCGGTCCTTCGCAAGCTGAGAATTCTGGATGTACTCTGTGATCTCGGTAGAGGGAGTGCCTGGGTAGGCATAGACACCACTCAGTCCGGCATCCAATGCTCCTTGGGCGATAGCCTCGTCGCCTAAAAGTAGTTTTTTCATCTGATTTCGGTTTTTATAAATATTTGATTTGATTCCTTACTAAATTAGGAGAAGCCAGGCTCCGCAAGCGGCCCGACCTTCTCCCTAATCTATATTCACTCGTTTAAAGATTCTCGCAGAACCACTCTGCTACCTGGCGCAGCAAATGGTTGCGGGTGTTGCCACCATAGATGCTGTGATTGCGGTTGGTATAAATGTTCTCCTTGAAGTCCTTGTCCGCCTGCACAAGTGCCTCGGAATACTCGAAGACATTCTGCGGATGGACGTTGTCGTCGGCCAAGCCGTGGCAGAGCAGCAGACGGCCGTGGAGGTTCTTGGCGCGTACCAATGGATTGAGCGCATAGCCCGTGGGGTTCTCCTGCGGCGTTCTCATGAAGCGCTCGGTATAGATGCTATCGTAGAAGCGCCAGTTGGTGGGCGGAGCAATCGACACGCCAGCCTTGAAGACCGGACGTCCCTCGCTCATGCTCATCAGGGTGCAGAAGCCACCATAGCTCCATCCCCAGATGCCGATACGCGAGGCGTCGATGTAGTCCTGCTTGCCAAGCCAGATGGCTGCCTCTACCTGGTCCTTTGACTCCAGGTCGCCGATGTTCAGGTAGGTGCACTTCTCAAACTCGGCACCACGTCCGCCCGTTCCGCGACCATCAACACTCACGATGATGTAACCCTTCTGGGTGAGGTAGTAGTCGAAGAGACCACCATTGCCCATCGAACCAATGCTCCAGCTGTCCGTCACCTGCTGGCTGCCGGGACCGCTATACTGGTGCATGATGACCGGGTATTTCTTGGTAGGATCGAAGTTGGCAGGCTTGATCATCCAGCCGTTGAGGGAGACACCCTCGGAAGTAGTGAAGGTGAAGAACTCCTTTTTGGTCGGCTCAAACTGGGCCAGATCCTGCGTGAGCTTGTCGTTGTTGAGCACCTCGCGCACCACCTTGCCCTTGCGGTCCATGATCGTATAGACATAGGGGTGGTTGGCGTCGCTCCAGCAGTTGAGGAAGTAGCGGTAGTCGCCCGAGAAGGTGGCATCGTTCCATCCTTCCGTGCCCGCGAGGGCGGTCACACGGCCCTTCTTGTCGGCCACGTAGATCTCGCGCTGCATGGGCGAGCGGCGAGCAGCCTGGAAGTAAGTGTTGCCCGTGGCGGCATCATAACCGTAGATGGCCGTCACGTCATAGTCGCCCTTCTCGATCTGGCGCAGGAGTTTGCCCTCCTTATTATAAAGGTAGAGGTGCAGATAGCCGTCGCGGTCGGAAGGCACGAGGATATAGTCCTTCATGATGGCGATGTCGCCCATGGCCTCGCCCTTGACATACTTCTCCACGCTCTCCTCCAGCAAGAGGCTCGTCTCGCCCGTCGTGGTGTTGGCGTTGTAGAGGCGGAGGCAGTCCTGGTGGCGGTTCATCGTGTAAAGGATGATGCGGCCTGCGTCGGCCGTCGTCTTGATACGGGGGATGTATCCATCAGCATCCAGCGGCAGGTTGTACTGCTTCGTGCTACCATTGTCGAGGTTATAGACCCAAGCCGTGACCTTGGAGTTGTCCTCTCCCGGCTTCGGATACTTATAGCTATACTCGCCCGGATAGACCTTATACTGCTCGTTGGTCGGATACATGCCGGCAAACATCTGGAGCGAATAGGTCTTCACGCCACTCTCGTCGTAGCGGATCCAGCTCAGCGTGCGGCTGTCTGCGCTCCATGCGATGGCGTTGTTGAATCCAAACTCCTCCTCGTTCACCCAGTCGGGGATACCGTTGATGACCTCGTTGAACTTGCCATCGGTCGTGACCTGGCGCTCCGTCGTGCCATCGGTAATGAAGATGTTGTTCTTTCTCACGAAGGCGATCTTCTTACCATCAGGCGAGAAGGTCGGGATCTGCTGGACTCCGTTCTTCGAGAGCTTGCGAAGCTCCTTGCTCTGGATGTCATAGACATAGAAGTCGGCAGTATAGGAGCGACGGTAGATAGCCCGGTAGTTGGTCTCGATGAGCAGATGCTGTCCGTCGTCGGCCATCTGATAGCCGTCAAAGCTCTTGATCTGTTCGCCCTTCGTATCCTCGAGATCGAAGAGCACACCCGTCTCCTGACCTGTGACGAAGGAGTACCTCACCACCTTCTTGCGGTCGGCAGAGATTTGTGCATACTCGGAAGTACCCTTGATTGGACGCACGCCAAGAGATTCTCTTGGCGACGTACTTCCAGCCCGTGACATCTTTCAACGAAAGAGGCTCCCCGGCAAGCACCTGTACTGCTGTCGAGAGCAAGAGAGCACACGCGATAAAATGCTTTTCATCTTGTTCTTTAAATCTGTTCGAGTTTGGGTGGAGGCTTTCCGGCCTACCACTTGTTCATATTTTCTTTCCCGTGATGGGTTTCGTTTTGCCACCAGTTCCCGACAAAGCGGGGCCTTTAGTTATTTTCCGCAAAGGTAGGGATAATTATCTAAACTTGCAAAATATTTAGGAAATATTAGCGCAAGCCGCTATATGGTAACGAGCACACCTTGAGCCCAAACCATGTATCATGGGCCGAAAGCTCGTCAAAAGAGGGAGAAACGACTATTTGCCGACCTTAAACTGACTGAAATCAGTCATTTCGATCAGCTCCAAATAGGACGAATGGGGATGATGGCGCATATAGTGCTCAATGGCGCAGACATACTTCGTCTTGTAGAAGCGGATGCCCATCAGCTGGTTGACCACCCATTGGAGCTTGGCCATGTGGAGGTCGCGCTCGATCTGCGGGCGCATCTCAAACTTGTCGATCTGAAACTCGCTCAGCAAGAAGAAGGTGAGGCAGTCTGGCAGGATGTTCTGGCGGTTCATCTGGCGGCGTTGCTGCTCCGAGTAGTAGCGCTTATAGACCGGGTAGTTCTCACCCAGATACTTGTCGAGCGAGATACCGATCATGCCGTTGCCCACAACCACGCTTTGGTCCAAAGCAGAGATCTGCGTATAGATGCGGGGCACACGGATATCAGGGAATGCCTTCTTGAGTCGCGTGAAAGCGTGGCTGAAACCCGTATTCAAATCGTCGATGTCGGCATACTCGGCCTCCACGTCAGCAATGATACTCTGCAGGATCGTGTCCTGGTAGAATTTGAGCAACTTTGAATTGATGCTGGGGTCGGTGGCGTCGCCCACCTTCACGACATCCTCGATGAGCGTGCGCGTCTCGATAGGATACTCCGTGTTCATCTCCTGCAATGCCGAGAAGTCGCCCGTGGTGAGGTAGCGATACTCCAACTGGTCGTAGCGCGCGATGCTCACCAAGGGTTGCGTAGCAGCAGAGTCCTCGGGCATCAGCTTAAATTGACACCCGACACACGCTACCAGCAGCGACATCATTATATAAACTATTTTCTTAGACAATGCAATTTCCTTTCTTCAACACCTATATAACGCTGCAAATGTACTAAAAATTATTTAGACCACCAAATATTACGCTAAAACATGTTTAATTTCCCTTATTTTTGCAATTCAAAAGGGATATAGGGGCGATCGAGGGCAGACAAAAGGGCCTCACCAGACGATCCGCGATCCATACCAAGGCAGACGCAGCCACGGGACCAGTTTCCTCCTCCCTGGTCCCCAAATCGTCTCCCATGCACATTTTCTCCTTATTATAGTAGGTATTTGAATATCTTTTTCGTACTTTTGCAAACAGTAAACAATTACCTACACAAATATGAAACTTCTACGATTAGCAGTATTCTGGCTTTGTGCTACCTGCTCCCTGGTCGCCATGGGGCAGCGATACACGCAGTATGTCAATCCGCTGATAGGCACGGGCGGCCACGGCCACGTGTTCCTGGGTGCCAATGTTCCCTTCGGTTATGTGCAGTTGGGCCCGACCGAGCCCACCCGGGGATGGGACTGGTGCTCGGGCTACCATGCCAGCGACACCATCATCGTCGGCTTCGGCCACCAGCACCTTTCGGGCACGGGTATCGGCGAACTGGGCGACGTGGCCTTCCTGCCCGTGAGCTGCTGCAAGCAGACCGAGGTGAAGTTTGCTCACGAGAGCGAGAATGTCGCCCCGGGCTACTATAGCGTGAAACTCAAAGACCCCAACGTGCTGGTGGAACTGACCGCCACGCAACGGGCGGGATTCCAGCGCTATACCACGGGAGCCAACGTGCGACGGGGCATGGTGCGCCTCGACCTTCACCAGGGCATCGGATGGGACAAGATGTCGAAGGCCAAGTATCGCCAGGTCGATGACCGCACGGTCTGTGGCTACCGCGAATCGACTGGATGGGCGCGCCACCAATACACGTTCTTCTATGCGGAGTTCAACAAGCCCATCAAACTGAAGCGCGACCAAGACTCGATCGTCGTCTTCACCTATGAGCCCGACAGCACGCCATTGCTCATCAAGACGGGTCTCTCGGCCGTGAGCGAGGACAACGCCCGCGAGAACCTCCACAAGGAGATACCGGGCTGGGACTTCAACGCTGTCGTTCGCCAGGCCGACGAGGCTTGGGAGAAACAGCTCTCCCGCGTGCAGATCAAGACTGACGACGAGGATGCGCGCACGATATTCTATACCGCGCTCTACCATACGATGACCGCCCCGTCCGTCTTCTGCGACGTCAACGGCCAGTACCGTGGCGCCGACCTGCAGGTACACGAGGGCCAATTCACCAACTATACGACCTTCTCGCTTTGGGACACCTACCGCGCTGCCCATCCCTTGATGACCATCCTGCATCCCGAGATGCTTGCCGACATAGGCGAGACCTTCGTCAACATCTACCAGCAGCAAGGCAAGCTCCCCGTGTGGCACCTCATGGGCAATGAGACCAACTGCATGATTGGCAACCCTGGCGTGCCCGTGCTCGCCGACCTCGTTCTCAAGGGCTTTATTGCTGACAAGCGAGGGGCCTACGAGGCTATGAAGGCATCGGCCATGCTCGACGAGCGTGGAATGGCGTCGCTGAAGCGCAACAACTACGTCGCCTTCGACGAGGACCCGGAGAACGAGACGGTTGCCAAGACGCTCGAATATGCGCTTGCCGACGCTTGTATCGCCCAGGTGGCAAAGTCGCTGGGCGAGAAAAAGGACTACCAGTACTTCCTCCATCGCAGCCAGTCGTACCGCAACGTCTTCGACAAGCGGGTGGGCTTCATGCGCGGCCGCGACTCGAAGGGCAACTGGCGCGAGCCGTTCAATCCCTTCCATGCTGTCCATCGCATGGACGACTATACCGAGGGCAACGCTTGGCAATACACATGGCTCGTGCCCCACGACGTGCACGGACTGATCGACTGCTTTGGCGGCGAGAAGCCCTTCGTCACCAAACTCGACTCGCTCTTCTTCGTCACGGGCGACATGGGTGCGGAGGCTTCCCCCGACATCTCGGGCCTCATCGGGCAGTATGCCCACGGCAACGAGCCGAGCCACCACGTCCTCTATATGTACAACTATGCGGGTGAGCCTTGGAAGGGACAAAAGCTCATCCGCCAGGTCTTCGACGAGATGTACAAGAATGCCGAGGACGGACTCTCGGGCAATGAGGACGTAGGCCAGATGTCGGCCTGGTACGTCATCTCTACGCTTGGCCTCTACCAGGTGGAGCCGGCCGGAGGCAAGTTTGTCTTCGGGTCGCCGCTCTTCGACGAGGCGACCGTGCAGCTCCCCGAGGGCAAGACCTTCACGGTAAAGGCGCTCGACAACTCGCCCGAGAACGTGTATGTGCAGAGCGTGCGCTGGAACGGCAAGCCCTACACGAAGTCCTACCTATTATATAAGGACATCATGGGCGGCGGCACCCTGGAGTTCACCATGGGTCCGAACCCCTCGAAGTTTGGAACAGCTAAGAAGGACAGACCATGACCGACGAGAGAAACATACCAAGTAGGAAGGTGAGCCCCGTAGCCTGGGTGCCCACCCTCTACTTCGCCATGGGCATGCCCTTTGTGGTTCTGAACATGGTCTGCACGCTCATGTACAAAGGCATGGGGGTGAGCGACGCGCAGATAGCCTTCTGGACCTCGCTCATCATGCTGCCGTGGACGCTGAAACCCCTGTGGAGTCCGTTCCTGGAGATGTACAAGACGAAGAAGTTCTTCGTTGTCCTGACCCAATTGGTCTCCGGCATCGGCTTTGCCTTGGTGGCCTTCGCGCTCCACCTGCCCGACTTCTTCGCCATCACGATCGCCACCCTGGCGGTCATAGCACTAAGCGGGGCTACCCACGACATCGCCGCCGACGGCACCTACATGAGCGTTCTCTCCAAGGAGGAGCAGGCCAAATGGATCGGCTGGCAGGGAGCGTTCTACAATATCGCCAAGATTGCCGCCACGGGTGGCCTCGTCTATCTGGCGGGCGTCTTCATCAAGCACTTCGGGGTGACTACCGCCTGGATGGTGATCATGCTCATCATCGCCGTCATCATGTGCGCCCTGGGCCTCTACCACATCTTCATCCTCCCCGCCACGTCCAATGCCACCAGCGCGGAGGACAAAAACCTCGGGGAGGCCCTGCGCGAGCTGTGGAGCGTCTTTGACGACTTCTTCAAGAAGAAGCACATCGTCTATTACCTGTTCTTCATCATCCTCTATCGCTTCTGCGAGGGATTCGTGATGAAGATCGTGCCTCTCTTCCTCAAGGCACCACGCACGGAGCAGGGCCTGGGACTGAGCGAGCAGGAGATCGGCCTCTGCTACGGCACGTTCGGAGCAGCCGCCTTCGTCATCGGAAGCATCCTGGCAGGCTACTATATCGCCCACCGCGGACTGCAGAAGAGTCTCTTCCAACTCGCCCTGGTGTTCAACCTGCCCTTCGTGGCCTACACCTTCCTCGCCATCTACCAGCCGACGAGCGTCGTGCTTATTGGGTCGGCCATCACGCTGGAGTACTTCGGCTATGGATTCGGCTTTGTCGGACTGACGCTCTTCATGATGCAGCAGATAGCGCCGGGCAAGCACCAGATGAGCCACTACGCCTTTGCCTCGGGCATCATGAACCTGGGCGTCATGCTTCCAGGCATGCTCAGCGGCTACCTCAGCGACGCCCTGGGCTACCGCACCTTCTTCCTCGTGGTACTCCTGTGCGCCATCCCCGCGCTCCTCATCACCTGGTTCGTGCCGTTCACCTATCCTGAGCCCAAGAAATAAGAGGGAAAATGTGGGTGCGCCATCCTCCCTTTGGACAACGGGTGCGTCCACCTCTCATAGTCGCCAACAACAACTGACCAATAACAAACAAGAAGAATATGAGCAAACTCATCATCGAGGGCAACGCCCTCCCCAATATGCCGTGGCAAGACCGCCCTGCCGACAGCAACGCCCCCATGTGGCGCTATTCGGAGAACCCGATCATCCCGCGCGACTTGCTCCCCACGAGCAATAGTATCTTCAATTCCGCCGTCGTACCTTTCGGCAATCGCTTCGCGGGCGTGTTCCGTTGCGACGACACCAACCGCCGCATGGTGCTCCACGTGGGCTTCTCCGACGACGGCCTCCATTGGGACATCGACCCCAACCCGCTCCGCTTCGAGTGTGAGGACAAAGAGATAGGCGAGTGGGTCTATGGCTACGACCCGCGCGTCACCTTCATCGAAGACCGCTACTACGTCACCTGGTGCAACGGCTATCATGGCCCGACCATCGGCGTGGCGTGGACGAAGGACTTCAAGACGTTCCACCAACTGGAGAACGCCTTTCTGCCCTACAACCGCAACGGCGTGCTCTTCCCCCGAAAGATCAACGGCCGCTTTGCGATGCTCTCCCGCCCGTCCGACACGGGACACACGCCTTTTGGCGACATCTTCTATAGCGAGTCGCCCGACATGGAGTTTTGGGGTCGCCACCGCCACGTGATGGCTCCCGCAGCTTTCGAGAAGAGTGCATGGCAATGCATGAAGATTGGTGCAGGTCCCATCCCCATCGAGACGAGCGAGGGATGGCTGCTGTTCTACCATGGCGTGCTCCATAGCTGCAATGGCTACGTCTATAGTTTCGGCACGGCGCTCCTCGACCGCGACGAGCCCTGGAAGCCTATCTACCGAAGTGGCCCCTACCTCATCTCGCCGCAGAAACTCTACGAGTGTGTGGGCGACGTGCCCAACGTCTGCTTCCCCTGTGCCGAGCTCCACGACCCTGCCACAGGACGCGTGGCGGTCTATTACGGTTGCGCCGATACCGTGACGGGCATCGCCTTCGGCTACATTCCCGAAATCCTGGAGTGGACGCGCAAGACGAGCATCATCTGATATACTATATATATAAGGTATAATGCATGGACCGGGACTTTTTCTGATGATTCTCAGAAAGGGTCTCGGTCTGTTCTTTGAAAGGGCGATCCACAAAAGCGCAAGACGCCCCAAAGCACAGACTTCTCAGAAAAAACTCGGATTTCCATCAAGCATGGGATCCTTCGCATCCCGAAGCGATCCCGAAAGCATCCCGAAGGAATAGGCACAAAAAAAGCGACCCAACAAGGAGTCGCTCGAAACTTATAAAGAAGTCGGGATGACTGGACTCGAACCAGCGACCACCGGTCCCCCAGACCGGCATTCTAAACCTACTGAACTACATCCCGCTTTCTGTTTAGCGGGTGCAAAAGTACTAAGATTTTTGAAACCAGCAAAACTTTTCGGGCTTTTTTTGCCGTTTCGCCCTAAAAAATAGTACCTTTGCGGGTGAGTAAGGACCCAAACAAGGCTTAAAATGCATTACATCATAGATCCTCCCCATGTTCTCCAAGCGGATGTCAACTTGCCCGCTTCGAAGAGTATCAGCAACCGCGCCCTCATCATCCAGGCACTTACGCCTGGCGCGCCGACACCGTTCAATCTGTCCGACTGCGATGATACCCGGGTGCTCAAGGACGCCTTGCGCCTCCTCCCCTCCCACATCGATATTGGACCGGCAGGCACGGCAATGCGCTTCCTCACCGCCTACCTGGCCATCACGCCCGGAGAGCACACCCTCACCGGTTCAGAGCGGATGCGCCAGCGCCCCATCGGCCAACTGGTTGATGCGCTCCGGCTGCTTGGTGCCGAGATCGCCTATGAGGGCGAGGAGAGCTTTCCCCCCGCTGAGGATTAACGGCAAGCCCATCATGGGTGGCACGATAGAGATGGCGGGCGACATCAGTTCACAGTTCGTCACGGCCCTGCTGCTCATCGCCCCTGTTATGGAGAAGGGACTTACCCTCCATCTGCAGGGCCGCATCATCTCCCGTCTATATCGACATGACGCTCCAGGTGATGCGAAGCTATGGTGCGGACGTGGAGTGGATGGACCAAAGTGCCATCACGGTACGCCCACGCCCCTACCAGCCCACGGAATATACGGTAGAGAACGATTGGACCTCGGCCTCCTATTGGTATGAACTGATGGCTCTCTTTGGCCGAGGCGACACTTCCATGCGACTCAACGGACTCCTCGCCCACTCTCCACAGGGCGACGCGGCAGTCAAGTACATCTTCAGCCTGCTGGGCATCCGCACTACCCTCTCCAAGGAGAAGGAGGGAAGACTGGAGACGGCAGACCTGCATTACCGCAGGATGCGACTGCCTCTCCTCGAATACGACTTCACGGGTCAGCCCGACCTGGCACAGTCCGTGGTGGCTACCTGCGTGGCTTTGGGCACCCACTTCCGCTTCACGGGCCTTTCGACGCTCCGCATCAAGGAGACCGACCGTCTCGCAGCCATCGTCAGCGAGATGCGGAAGCTCGGCTACGACCTCCAGGCGACCGACGAGGACGCGCTGATATGGAACGGCGCACAATGCCAGCCCGACGCCTTCCCCGTCATCGACACCCACAAGGACCACCGCATGGCCATGGCCTTCGCCCCCTTGGCCATCCGCTTCCCGGGACTTCGCATCCACCATCCCGAGGTAGTGTCGAAGTCCTACCCCAGCTATTGGGACGAGCTGGAACGGGCCGGTTTCACCATCACCCCCGCCCAGCCATCCTAAACACCTGCCTATCATGAACCTACTACTCATCACCCTCGCATCGCTGGCCCTCCTGGCCCTCGTCGCCGCCCTTGTCTCCAAACTCACCAAGGGCAGCAACGATGCCGTCCAGCCGACCCATGGCGACTGTTCCACCTGTAGCGGCGAGGACGACCGTTGCGAACAGGTGTGCTATATGGAGGCCGCTACCCGCGACATCGAGTATTATGACGACGAGGAACTCGACCAGTACAAGGGGCGCCCGTCCGATAGTTACAACGACGACGAGGTGCAACATTTCGCCGACGTACTCTTCTCCCTGCGTCCCGAAGACGCGAGAGGATGGGCACGGAGCCTCAGCCTGCGCGAGATCAACCTGCCCGACGCGCTCAAGGACGACCTCTTTGCGCTCATTGAAGGATGAAATATCGCAAGAAAAAGGCAATAAAACGACCCGTAAAAGAGTTTATTAAGCGTGAAGAAGAATTATACGCTATATAGTATCGGCGCACTACTGGCCATCATCGTCGTGGTCCTTAGTGGCTGCTCGACCCAGAAGAACACCGCCAAGACCCGTTGGTGGCGGGCGTTCAATGCACGCTATAATACCTATTATAATGGCAAACTGGCCTACATCGACGCCTGTCTGGAAAAGGAGAAAGGCAACAAGGACAACTTCACGGAGATGCTCCCGCTCTATACGGTGGGCAACAAAGGCAGCCGCGAACTGGGCAAGGGCAACTACGACCGAGCGATAGAGAAGTCGAAGAAGGCCATCGCGCGCAACAGCATCAAGCGCAAGCCCGAATGGAACAAGTCGAGACGCAAGACGGAGAAGGACATCGAGTGGCTCAACCGCAAAGAGTACAACCCCTTCCTTTGGAAAGCGTGGATGCTCATGGGCCGCTCCCAGTTTCACAAGGGATCGTTTGACGAGGCTGCGGCGACCTTCGCCTACATGTCGAGAATCTACAAGACGCAGCCCGCCATCTACGGCAAGGCGCGGGCATGGCTTGCCAAATGCTACATCGAGCAGGACTGGCTCTATGATGCCGAGGACGTGATCCGCAACATGCAGCGCGACAGCATCGACTGGAGGGCCGCCAAGGAGTGGGACTATACCTTTGCCGACTATTATATCCACACGGGTGAACTGGAGAAGGCCGTCCCCTACCTGCGCAAGGTCATCAAGCACGAGATGAGAAAGAAGCAGAAAGCGCGCGAATGGTATCTGATGGGACAGATCCAGGCGGCCTTGGGCCATCATACCGAAGCGTACAAGGCGTTTCGCAAGGTCGTCGCCCAGAACCCTCCCTACGAGTTGGAATTCAACGCCCGCATCGCCATGACGGAGGTGATGGCGAAGGGAAAGGCGAAGCAGATGATCGGCAAACTGCGCCGCATGGCTGCCTCGGACAAGAACAAGGAATACCTCGACCAGGTATATTACGCCATGGGCAATATCTACCTGGCACAGCAAGACACCATGAAGGCCATCGACGCCTACGAGAAGGGCAACACCAAGGCCACGCGTAGTGGCGTGGAGAAGGGAGTGTTGCTGCTCCACCTCGGCGACCTCTACTGGGAGATGCAGAAGTATAGCGACGCCCGTCGCTGCTATGGCGAGGCCATCGGCCTGCTCGACAAAGACCGCAAAGACTACGAGGCACTTTCGGAGCGTTCGAAGGTACTCGACAAATTGGCGCCTTATACTGACGCCATCCACCTCCAGGACTCCTTGCAGTATCTTGCCCAATGTCCGGAGGCGGAGCGCAATGCGGCCATCGACCGCGTGATCGACGCCCTGAAGAAGAAGGAGAAGGAGGAGAGAGACCGACTGGCGGAGCAAGAGGCAGCCCAGCGACAAGGTGAGGGTCAGAACATGGAGACCAACCGTGGCCGCATGCCCAACCCTGCACAGGACAACAACCGCGATGCCGTCTGGTATTTCTATAATGTACAGGCGGTCTCCCAGGGTAAGTCACAGTTTGAGCGACTTTGGGGCAAGCGCGAGAATGCCGACGACTGGCAGCGCAACAACAAGACCGTCGTCGGCAGCATCGGCTCGGGTATCGACGAGGAGGAACTGACCGACGAGCAACGCGACTCCATCGAGGCGGCAGAACTGGCCCAGGACTCGCTGCAGCAAGTGGCCGACAGCGCCCAGAACGATCCGCATAAGCGGGAGTACTACCTGGCACAAATACCCTTCACGCCCGAACAACTTGCCGCCAGCAACCTGCTGCTGGAGGACGGTCTGCACCACGCTGGCGTCATCTTCAAGGACGAGCTGGACAACCTGCCCTTGGCCGAGAAGCACCTGCGCAGACTGACGGACCACTACCGCGACTACGAGCATATCGACGAGACGTACTATCATCTCTTCCTGCTCTACTCCCGGCTCAAGCAGCCTGCCACGGCCGAGAGCTATGTCGATAGCCTCAAGGCGCGGTTCCCCGACAGCCAATGGACGACGCTGCTCACAGACCCATACTTTATGGAGAACGCAAAGTTTGGCAAGCATATCGAAGACTCACTCTATGCGGCCACCTACGAGGCGTTCAAGAAAGACCGCTTCGACGAAGTGGCTGCCAACGCCAGCATCAGCGAGACGCGATTTCCATTGGGTGCGAACCGCGACAAATTCCTGTTCATCAGCGGACTGAGCCGCCTCAACGACGGCGACGCCGAGGGATGTGTCAGCAATATGAAGCAGGTCGTGGAGAAATATCCGCGAAGCCGCATCAGCGAGATGGCGGGCATGATCGTCAATGGCGTCAACCAGGGTAGGCAGCTCCACGGCGGCAAGTTCGACTTAGGCGACATCTGGACGCGACGGGCCATCGTGCTCAACGATAGCGACAGCATCAAGCAGGTGAAGTTCACGCCCGATCGCGACATCGACTTCGTCTTCATGCTTGTCTATAGCCCCGACTCTCTCAATGAGAACAAACTGCTCTTCGAGATGGCGCGGTTCAACTTCACCAACTTCCTCGTGCGCAATTTTGAAATTCAGATTGAGGAAGTGGGGGGCATGAGACAGATGCGCCTCACAGGATTCCTCAACTTCGAGGAGGCCTACGAGTATGCGCGTCAGCTCTTCGCCAACCAGGCCGTCGTACGACAGACCAACGGCAAGGCGGTACCGATCATCATTAGTACGAAAAATGAGGAGTTGATCGGCAAGCCGTTCAGCTATAAGGACTACGAGGACTTCTATGCCCAGAACTTCAACAAGGTGGAACTGCCGAAGCGCAATACGCTCTTTGAGCCTGCGGACCTCAACGAACCGCGAGAGCCGGAGAAGGTTCAACCCATCGGCATTCCCGAGGTGGACAACCAGCCCGTGACCAGCGAGGCGGGCGAAAACGAGGAGACATTGGAGGTGGAGGACGACACGCAGTTCATCCCCATCGAGGAACCGTCGCAAGTGGTGACGGACACCACGACCACAGAACCTGCTAAGGAGGACGAGCCGCAAGCCGATGCGCCTCAGAAGGAGCCAGAGGCTAAGGTCGCTCCCGCGGAGCCAAAGTCCGAGACTGCCCCGCAAGGAGGCAACGAGGGCGGCAGTACGAATGAGGGTGAATCCAAGGAACCAGCCAAGGAGACGCCCCATGAAGACGCCAAAGATATAAACGTCCCCGAGGGTAAACCCACGGAGCAACCGAAGGAACCAGCGAAGGAACCAGCGAAGGATCAGCCTTCGGCAGCCTCCAAGGATCAACCCAAGGAGCCTCAACAAGAGGACAACGAGGGCACGGCCATTGCCGTGGATCCGACGGGGGAGCAACCGGCAGAGACCGACAACCAGGGCGACCTGATAGAGATCGCCCCCGAGGACGAACCGGCCAAGCCAGCCACCCAGCAGCCGGAGGAGGGCACCATCGTCATCCCCGACGAGCCAGAGACACCTCCCGCTCCTGCGGTTCAGCCACCAAGTTCCTCCACGCCGAAGACCGAGAAGCCTCAGCAGGATCGGCCTGCCACGCAACCGCAGAAGCCCGTGCAGGACCAGCCGCAAGGCAAGGAAGACGACGAGGATGAACCCGAGTTCTTCTTCGAGGGCGACACGCCGTCCAGTCCGACGAATAGCGAGGACAAGGAGACACTCGACGATGGCCTCGACGACGAGTATTACGAGTTGGATGGTTTCTAAGTATCCACCCGACTACTACAGAGTTCACCCCCAGGACTTCGCCACGAGGGTCCGAAGACCAAGCAGCACTTCATGACAAGGAGTGTCCTAACAGTACAAGACCCCATGGCGAGGAACTAAAAATGATAGGAGAAAAGACAATGAACAATAATAACGGATTGCTTTTATGGGTCGATGACGAGATAGAGCTGCTCAAGGCCTACATCATCTTCCTCGAAAAGAAAGGCTACGAGGTCGTGACCGTCAGCAACGGAGCCGACGCCATCGACCAATGCCGCGCGCAGACCTTCGACCTGGTGCTCCTCGACGAGCAGATGCCGGGCCTGTCAGGTCTCGAGACGCTCCAGCGCATTAAGGAGATACAACCTGCCACGCCCATCGTCATGGTGACGAAGAGCGAGGAGGAGAACATCATGGAGCAGGCGATTGGATCGAAGATCGCCGACTACCTCATCAAGCCCGTCAATCCCAGTCAGATTCTTCTGACGCTCAAGAAGAACATCCACAGAAAGGAGATCGTCACCGAGGTGACGCAGACGGGCTACCAACAGGACTACCAGCAGATCTCCATGCAGATCAGCGACAGTCGTTCCTTTGCCGACTGGGCCGAGGTCTATAAGCGGCTGGTGCGCTGGGAACTGGAACTGAGCAGCACGGAGAGCAATATGACGGACATGCTGAAGATGCAAAGGAGGAGGCCAATATCGGGTTTGCCAAATACATCCAGCAGAACTACCTCGACTGGGTAGCCCCTCGGCAGCCAGCCCGCACAGACCGGTTTCAACTGCGTGGCCGCAAGGAGGAGAAGCCGGGTGCGTCGCGCCCCACGATGAGTCCCGACCTCTTCAAGCAGTTTGTCTTTCCAAGCATTGACCGTGGCGAGAAGGTCTTCCTGATCGTCATCGACAACTTCCGCTTCGACCAGTGGCGCATGCTCTCCAGCGAGGTGGCCGACCTCTTCGACATCGACGAGCAAGTCTATCTCAGCATCCTTCCCACCGCCACGCAGTATGCCCGCAACGCCATCTTCAGCGGGCTGATGCCTCAACAGATAGCCGAGATGTTTCCAGAGTTGTGGGTCGATGAGGACGAGGAGGAGGGTAAGAACCTCAACGAGAAACCGCTCATCCAGACGCAGATCGACCGCTACCGCCGCCACGTCAAGTTCTCTTACCACAAGATCAACGACTCGGCCGATTCGGACAAGTATCTCTCCCAGTTCAACAACCTCTACCAGACGACTTCAACGTACTGGTCATCAACTTCATCGACATTCTCTCCCATGCACGCACGGAGATGAAGATGATACGCGAATTGGCCAACAACGAGAGCGCCTACCGCAGTATCACCCGCTCCTGGTTCCGCCACTCGGTACTGACCGACCTCCTGCGCCTGCTCTCGCAGAGCGACTACAAGGTCATCATCACCACCGACCATGGCAGCATCCGCACCACGAAGCCCGTGAAGATCGTCGGCGACCGCAACACCAACACCAACCTGCGCTACAAGTTGGGCAAGAACCTGAGCTACCACGGCAAGGACCTCTTCGTCATCAAGAATCCACACCAGGCTCAGCTCCCCGCCCCCAACCTCAGCACGGCCTATGTGTTTGCCACGGGCGACGCATTCTTTGCCTACCCCAACAATTACAACTACTACGTGTCTTATTATAAGGACACATTCCAGCATGGCGGCATCTCGATGGAGGAGATGATCGTGCCCCTCATCACCCTGACGCCACGAAAACGATAATAGACAAAAACAAAGAAAGGAAAAGCAATATGAAGAAAGTGTATTTTGAACTCGAAAGCCTCGACAAGATCCACGAGGCCGCCCGCTACTTCCTCAACGCCGTGGGCGACGCCAACATCTTTGCCATCGACGGAGACATGGGGGTAGGCAAGACCACCTTCATCAAAGCCGTCTGCGAGGAACTGGGCGTCAAGGATGTCATCACCTCCCCCACCTTCTCATTGGTCAACGAATATACCGATGGCAAGGGTGAGCCGGTCTATCACTTCGACTTCTACCGCATCAAGAAGATAGCAGAGGTCTTCGACATAGGCGTAGAGCAATATTTTGACAGCGGGCACTACTGCTTCATCGAATGGCCGGATATCGTGGAATTCTTCCTGCCCGACGATGCGGTCCACCTTGAAATATATGAGCAGGAAGATGGTGCACGCCGCTTTATCATCAAGTGGTACTTTGTCGATTAGCAAGAGGCCAGAAGCTCCCTCGTCACTTATCTCAACCTCACAAGCCCGCCGAAAAGAAACTTTTGGCGGGCTTCGTCATTTTTCCTTGCCATATATTTGCGCAACTCGGCTTTTTTTTGTTACTTTGCAAATCAAAGGAATAATAACTAACTTACAGGAATTATGGAAGAGACACAACTGCTTTGTGGTCTGAAGCGCGAGGACTTTCAGACCACCATCGACGGCAAGAAGACCGATTTATATGTGCTCCGCAACAGTCAGGGCAACGAGGTGGCACTCACCAACTACGGAGGCGCCGTAGTAGCCATCATGATGCCGGACAAAGAGGGCAAGCACGCCAACATTATTCAGGGACACGACAGCATCAAGGGAGTCATGGAGTCTCCCGAGCCTTATCTCTCTACCCTCGTGGGACGCTACGCCAACCGCATCGCGCGCGGACGTTTCCAGCTCCACGGCAAGGAGTATAGTCTCGCCATCAACAACGGTCCCAACTGCCTCCACGGCGGCAAGCTGGGATTCAACGCCAAGGTATGGGACGCCACGCAGGTGAATCCTCACGCCGTGGTCATGAAATACACCAGTCCCTATGGCGAGGAGGGCTTCTCTGGTGAGGTGGTCGTCTGGGTGGCCTTCACCCTCACCGACGCCGACGAACTGGTTATCAAGTATCGCGCCACGACCAACAAGAAGACCGTCATCAACCTCACTCACCATGGTTTCTTCTCCCTCGCTGGCATCGCCAATCCTACCCCCACGATCGACAACGTCCTTTTGGAGGTCAATGCCGACCACTATCTGCCCATCGACGACACTTCCATCCCCACGGGCGAGATACGCCGGGTGGAAGGCACGCCCTTCGACTTCCGCACAATGAAGCCTGTGGCACAGGACATCGAGGCTGACGACGAGCAGCTGCGCCATGGAGCGGGCTACGACCATTGCTTTGTCCTCAACAAGCACGAGGAGGGTGAGCTGACGCTTGCCGCCCGCGTGAAAGAGCCGACCAGCGGACGTACCATGACCGTCTATACCACCGAGCCGGGCGTACAACTCTATACGGACAACTGGGCCGACGGCTATCAGGGACAGCACGGAGCCACTTTCCCGCGTCGAAGCGCCATCTGCCTGGAGTGCCAGCACTTCCCCGACAGTCCCAACCATCCCTACTTCCCATCGGTAGTGCTCAACCCGGGTGAGGAATACACCCAGAAGACCATCTACCAGTTTGGCGTGGAGAAGTAAAGCATTCCCCACAGCCACCCGGGAGCCACCCCATCCCAAACGGCCGTGATACCGCGGCCCATCCATCCACCAAAGAAAGAAAACAAAACAACAACACCGAAATGGAAAATTCCTCTAAAAAACAAGGAAATATCATCGCCATCCTGGCGATGGTCTTCCTGTTCGCCATGATTGCCTTCGTGACCAACCTCTGCTCGCCCATGGCCGTCATTCTCAAAAACAACTTCAACGTCTCCGAGTTTCTCTCGCAGGTGGGCAACTATGGCAACTTTGGCGCCTACTTAGTCATGGGTGTCCCCGCAGGTCTGCTCATCACAAAATTCGGCTACAAGAAGACGGCCTTGATGGCCCTTATCGTCGGCATTGTCGGTCTGCTTCTCCAGTGGGTCAGTGGGTCTGCCGGCTTCGTGGTTTATCTCATCGGCGCCTTCATTTCCGGCCTCTGCATGTGCATGCTCAACACCGTGGTCAATCCGATGCTCAACCTCCTCGGCGGAGGTGGCAACCGTGGCAACCAGCTTGTACAGATCGGTGGAGTATTCAACTCCGCCGCTGCTGTCTGTGTCTATATTCTCATGGGAGCCCTCATCGGCGACGCCAGCAAGGCCAAAGTCTCCGCAGCCACGCCGGCTCTGATGATTGCCCTCGCCATCTTCATCTTCGCCCTTGTGGTCATTTTCTTCACCAAGATCCAGGAGCCGCAACAGCCGAAGCATGAAGCTACCCACGACCAGTACAGCTGCTACTCCTTCCGCCACTTCAAACTCGGCATGCTTGCCATCGCCGTCTATGGTGCCGTCGAGGTATGCCCGCCGACCTACATTCTCGCCTACCTCACTTCCGCCAAGGACGCCGTCAACCCAGGTCTTGGCATGGACGCTGGCTATGTTGGCACGCTCAGCGCGGTCTATTTCATTTTCATGCTCATCGGCCGTTTCATCGGCGGCATGGTGGGTGGCAAGGTATCACCCAAGGCAATGATCACTACCGTGAGTTTCGTGGCCATGGTCCTCGTGGCCGTGGGTATGTTGCTTCCCGTAGAGCAGACCATTCAGTTCCCGGGCATCGACTACGTCAAGATGTGCCTCATCTGGGGTGAGATTCCCGTAGGCATCTTCGCCTTCATGCTCATCGGCTTCTGCGCCTCCGTGATGTGGGGTGGCATCTTCAACCTCGCTACAGAGGGACTGGGCAAATACACGGCCAAGGCTTCGGGCGCATTCATGATGATGGTGGCTGGCTTTGCTGTTGTCATCGGCCTTCAGGGATTCGTTATCGACCTTACACACAACTACATCGGTAGCTTTGTCGTCGTCCTCCTCGCCGCAGCCTACATCTTCTACTACGCCCTCTGGGGCTCCAAGAATGTCAATACCGACATTCCTGTGGAGTAATTGACTGAAGTTTCGCAAGTGGTTCAAGAATGGGCTGAAGGCCCAAAAGCTCCTAGCCCAGGGCATCGCCCTGGGTATAAGAGCAATCAGCAAGGCGCCCTGTAAGGGCAAAAGCCTTATATATTGCCTGGATTTTTAAAGCTTTTGCCCTTACAGGGCGACAGGTTTGCGTCCGTAATAACCCAGGGCGATGCCCTGGGCTAGGAGCTACTGCCCTTTCAGGGCGTGTGGAGCTTACATGCGAAAGTTGAGTAATTGAGTAATTGAGTAATGAGAAGAATTATCATCATTAAAACCAATATATTACACAAGCAAAGATATGGACATAGAATTTGTGAGAAGCCGTTTTATTAAGCATTTCGATGGTAAGACGGGCAACATATACTTCTCGCCGGGTCGCATCAACCTCATCGGCGAGCACACGGACTACAACGGGGGCTTTGTCTTCCCTGGCGCCGTGGACAAGGGCATTATGGCCGAGGTGCGCCCCAATGGTCTCAACACCATCATGTGCTACTCCATCGACTTGAAGGATCGCGTGGAGTTCAAGGTGGACGATCCTGAGGGTCCGCGCGCCACGTGGGCACGCTTCATCTACGGCATGGTGCAGGAGTTTCGCAAGCTCGGCGTGGAGGTGAAGGGGTTCAATATCGCCTTCGCGGGCGACGTGCCTCTCGGAGCGGGCATGAGCAGTTCGGCAGCCCTGGAGAGCTGCATCGGCTGCGCCCTCAACGACCTCTTTGCCGACAACAAGGTGTCGAAATGGGACATCGCCTTGGCGGGACAGGCCACAGAGCATAAGTACATCGGGGTCAACTGCGGCATCATGGACCAGTTTGCCAGCGTCTTCGGACAGGCTGGCAAGCTGATGCGCCTCGACTGCCGTAGCCGCGAGTTCGAGTACTTCCCCTTCGACCCAAAGGGATACCAGCTCGTATTGGTCAATTCCAAGGTGAAGCACGAACTGGTTGGAAGCCCGTACAACGACCGCCGCAGAAGTTGCGAGAATGTGGTCGCGGCCATCGCCGCCCAGTTCCCCGACCGCCACTTCGAGACGCTCCGCGATGCTGAATGGACCGACCTGGAGGCCATCCGCAACAAGGTGAGCGAGGAGGACTATAGCCGTGCTCACTATGTGTTGGGCGAGAAGGCCCGCGTACTGGCTGTCTGCGAAGCACTCAACCAGGGCGACTACGAGACCGTAGGCCAGAAGATGTATGAGACCCATGACGGTCTGAGCAACGAGTATGACGTGAGCTGCGAAGAGCTCGACTTCCTCAATGACGTAGCCCGCGAGTGTGGCGTCACGGGATCCCGCATCATGGGCGGTGGCTTCGGCGGGTGTACCATCAACCTCGTCAAGGAAGAGCGCTACGACCACTTCGTCGAGGAAGTGACCAAACGCTTCGCTGCGAAGTATGGCCATGCACCCGAGGTCTATCCTGTCGTCATCAGCGACGGTTCCCACAAAGTCTGCTAAGGACCCGACGACATTGCCTCTTTGATCCCCCCGAAAGGGCGGGATTTCAAAGAGGACAGTATTTCAAAACGGGGTTGGCAAGCGATTTAATTCGCACTTGCCAACCCCGTTTTCATTTTCGGCGGTCTCTACCATTTATACATAGCGTGGCCGATTTGCAGAAATCGTTCTACATACGTTCTCCAGAACCTGATCAGTTATGGACGAGCGTACCGATAGCCTCTCCCGCCATCACCTTGGCGAGATTACCATAGACATCCATGTTGAAGACATAGATGGGAAGATGGTTCTCCTTACACATCGTGGTGGCCGTGAGGTCCATGACCTTCAGGCCGCGGGTATAGATCTCGTCGTAGGTGATGTCGTCAAACTTCGTGGCTGTCGGGTCTTTCTCGGGGTCGGCGGTATAGATGCCATCCACGCGTGTACCTTTCAGCATCACATCTGCCTCGATCTCGATACCACGGAGCGACGAACCCGTATCGGTGGAGAAGTAGGGGCAACCCGTTCCCGCACCGAAGATGCAGACATAGCCAGCCTCCATGGCTTCGATAGCCTTCCACTTGCTATACAACTCGCCGATAGGCTCCATACGAATGGCGGTTAGCACCTTGTTTTTGACACCCAATGCACCGAGAGCAGAACTCAAGGCGAGCGAGTTGATGACGGTGGCACACATACCCATTTGGTCGCCCTTCACACGGTCGAAGCCCTTCTGCGAACCCGACAGGCCGCGGAAGATATTGCCACCACCGATGACGATACCGATCTGTACACCCATCTCCTGCACTTCTTTAATCTGGCGCGCATAGTCCGCCAAACGCTCGGGGTCAATACCATACCCCTGCTTGCCCATCAGGCTCTCTCCAGAGAGCTTGAGCAGTATTCTCTTAAATCTTGCCATTGCTGATTATATTGATAAATTTCTACTTTTATAATAAGTTACAATACCCCTCTATTGGGCTGCGGGGATGATAAACTCCACTTCTTTGAAGCTGTATTCGCGGATGCAGCCCTGCCGGTCGTGGAGCAACAGGCGTCCATCGTCTTCCACACCGAAGATGCGTCCCTCAAACTCACCCTCCTTGTCCCGGAAGCGATAATAGCCGTCGCGGTGGTAAAGGTTCATAAAATAGAGTTCAGAGATGTCTCCATAGGCTCCCTCACGGGTCAGTTCATAGTATTTTTTGAACGAGACGATGAGTTCTTGCAGCAGTTGCTCGCGATCTACGTCGTGGCCCACAATCTGTTTGAGTGACACGGGATTGGGCAAGTCATCGGAGAAAGCGGTCTGATTGACATTCAGTCCGATGCCATAGACGCATTTTTTGAGACCTTGCGAACTGACCGCCGTCTCGATCAGCGTGCCACTCAACTTGCGGTCGTGCCAATAGATGTCGTTTGGCCATTTCAGGGTGATCCCTTCCGTATAGCCATCGAGCACCTCCTTGATAGCCAAGGCCCCTGCTTCGGAGAGGAGAAACTGCCGCCCCACGGGGATCCATGAGGGATGGATGAGGACGCTGAAGAGCAGGTTCATTCCTTCGGCAGACTCCCACCGGTTCGTCCCCTGCCCCCTTCCCGCCGTCTGATGATCAGCGGTGACGACCACCATATCCTCGTCTTCTGCAGCGGGTTGGTAGGTCCTGAGGTAGTTGTTCGTGCTATCGACCTCGCCGAGGCGTACCACGGTCACGGGCTTCTCCTTCGGCTTGCGGCCCAGTTGGGCTTTGATTCGTGAAAAGATTTTCATGTTGTTGTGTTCGTTTTCATCTGTGAGGCCCACATGACTACATCAATGGGACGTCCTCGACATGTCTGACTTGCGCCGTCTCTGCATGGGTTCCGACGATGGTGATGATGTCGAAACGTATGCGGGAATGGACCTGATAGGTTTTCACAAAAGCATTGGTGGCAATGATGATCGACCGTATCTTCTGTGGCGTGACGGCCAGCGAGGCATCGCCAAAGCGTTCGTTGCGCCGCGTCTTCACCTCCACGACCACCAGGAGGTCTTCGTCCTCCTTTTGGGCGATGAGGTCAAGGTCGCGATGTCCACAATGCCAGTCGCGAAAGAGTATCTTGAAGCCTTGACGCTCCAAGTGGCGGGCAGCCAATTCTTCGCCCCAACGTCCCAACTCATTGTGCGCAGCCATACCCTATCCTATTCGTTTGTTCGCTAATCATCGCACAAATTTACGAATTTAATTCGAATCCTCGGCCATCCTAAGGGGCTTTTTTCCTGGTTCTATAGGAAATTGGGGGGACGAGGTGGCCCGTGGTGCGGCAAGACGAGGTGGTTGACATCCTTCGATAGCACCTCTCTGTCCGTCCTTACCGTACCAGCGAACAAAGAAACGGCGCGTTTTCTTCCATAATCGGAAAAGAATTTGTAATTTCGCAATCTGATTGAAGAACTTGACTGTATGCAAGAAAAAAAGACATATACCTTTGAGGAGGCCTACGAGGCCACCTTGAACTATTTCGACGGCGACGCACTCGCTGCCCGCGTCTGGGTGAGTAAGTACGCCATGAAGGACGGGATGGGCCATATCTATGAGCAGACTCCCACCAACATGCACTGGCGCATCGCCCACGAGATAGCCAGGATAGAGACCAACTACCCCCACCCCCTCACGGCCGAGGAGGTATTCGCCCTTCTCGACCACTTCCGATATATCATTCCCGCGGGCAGCCCGATGACGGGCATCGGCAATGACCATCAGATTGCCTCGCTCTCCAACTGCTTCGTCATCGGTATCGACGGCGATGCCGACTCCTACGGGGCCATCATGCGACTCGACGAGGAGCAGGTGCAACTCATGAAGCGGCGCGGAGGCGTAGGCCACGACTTGAGCCAGATCCGTCCCAAGGGCACTCCTGTCAACAACTCCGCCCTTACCTCGACGGGACTGGTTCCGTTCATGGAACGCTTCAGCAATTCCACGAGGGAGGTGGCGCAGGATGGAAGACGGGGCGCACTGATGCTCTCGGTCTCCATCAAGCACCCCGACGCGGGGGCTTTCATCGATGCCAAGATGGAGGAGGGCAAGGTGACGGGGGCCAATGTCAGCGTCAGGATCAGCGACGAGTTTATGCGGGCAGCCGCAGAGAATGGTTACTTCACACAGCAGTTTCCTGTCGATAGCGACCACCCATGGGTCCGCAAGGAAATATCGGCACGCAAACTATGGGAGAAAATCGTCCACAACGCCTGGAAGAGCGCGGAGCCCGGTGTACTGTTCTGGGACACGATCATCCGGGAGAGCATCCCCGACTGCTATGCGGACCTGGGATTCCGGACGACCAGCACCAACCCCTGCGGCGAGATACCACTCTGTCCCTACGACAGTTGCCGTCTGCTCGCACTCAACCTCTACTCCTACGTCCTCAACCCCTTCACTTCCGAGGCGCACTTTGACTTCGACACCTTCAGCCGACATGCTCAGATGGCCCAGCGCATCATGGACGACATCGTAGATTTGGAACTGGAGAAGATCGACGGCATCATTGCCAAGATCGACAGCGACCCACAGGCAGAGGACGTGAAGTATGCCGAGCGTCGCCTTTGGGAGAAGATCAAGAAAAAGACGGGCATGGGACGACGCACGGGCGTGGGCATCACTGCCGAGGGCGACATGCTGGCCGCCTTGGGACTGCGCTATGGCACGCAGGAGGCCACCGACTTTGCCGTCAAGGTGCAGCGCACGCTGGCGTTGAACGCCTACCGTGCGTCGGTGACGATGGCGCAGGAGCGAGGCGCTTTTGCCATCTACGACGCCCAGTGCGAGACGGGCAACCCATTCATCCAGCGCATCAAGGAGGCCGACGGGGCCCTCTATGACGACATGGTGCGCTTCGGCCGACGCAACATCGCGTGCTTGACCATTGCTCCCACGGGCACCACATCGCTGATGACGCAGACCACAAGTGGCATAGAACCGGTTTTCATGCCCGTCTATAAGCGTCGGCGCAAGGTCAATCCCAACGACGCCGACGTGCGTGTGGACTATGTTGACGAGGTCGGTGACGCATTTGAGGAGTATATCGTCTATCACCAGAAGTTTCTTAAATGGATGACCATAGAAGGGATCGATCCTACCCTCCCCTATTCGCAGGAGGAACTCGACGCCCTGGTGGCTCGTTCTCCTTACTACAAGGCCACGGCCAACGACGTCGATTGGTTGATGAAAGTGCGGATGCAGGGGGCTATCCAGAAATGGGTGGACCATAGCATCTCCGTGACGGTCAACCTGCCCAGTGGCGTCGATGAGGCATTGGTCAACCAACTCTATATGGAGGCTTGGCAGAGTGGCTGCAAAGGGTGCACCATCTACCGCGACGGCAGCCGGTCGGGGGTGATGCTCTCGGTATCAAAGAAGAACAAGGAGGATGCGCAGGACGACGAAGCCAAGGACTTGCGACAGGCTACGGAGATCAGAAAACCGGTCTTTCAGCAACCACCCGTGCTCGAAACGAGACCAAAGGAACTGGACTGCGACGTGGTGCGCTTCCAGAACAACAAGGAGAAATGGGTGGCCTTCGTCGGACTGGTAGATGGACGACCCTACGAGATCTTCACCGGACTGCAGGATGACGAGGAGGGCATCGTATTGCCCAAGACGGTCACGAAGGGCAAGATCATCAAGCAGACCAACCCCGACGGCACTCACCGCTACGATTTCCAGTTCAAGAACCGGCGTGGATACAAGACGACCGTCGAAGGACTGTCGGAGAAGTTCAACCCGGAATACTGGAACTATGCGAAGCTCATCTCGGGTGTGCTGCGCTATAGAATGCCGATCAGCCATGTGATCAAACTCGTCGGGTCGCTCCAGCTCAAGAGCGAGCATATCAACACATGGAAGGTGGGCGTGGAACGCGCGCTGAAGAAGTATGTCAGCGACGGCACGAAGGCCAACGGCCAGGTCTGTCCCGTCTGTGGACAAGAGACGCTGGTCTATCAGGAGGGATGCCTGTTGTGTACGAATTGTGGCGCAAGCCGATGTGGATGATGTGCCCTATGGAAACCTTTGTTCTCATCAACAACCTACAGCTCCACTGCCCCATCGGGGTGATGGAGCAGGAACAGGTGATAGGCAACGACTTCTGTATCAACCTGCGGATAGGCTATGACTTCACCCGCGCGATGACCTCGGACGACGTTGGCGACACGCTCAACTATGCGGCGGTCTATCAGCGCACACGAGAGGTGCTGGCTCGCCCGGTCGCCTTGATAGAAAAGGCAGCGGGCAATGTGGCCCAGGCCCTACTGGAGGAATGGCCCGAGATCACGTCCATCGACCTCCGTATCATCAAGCGCAACCCGCCCATGGGGGCTGACTGCGACGGAGCGGGCGTGGAAATACATTTAATAAACGATAAAAACCGCTTGCAGTGAATGAGTTTTGCGATTTTATCCGTAATTTTGCACCTGGTATGGTAAAGAAACTTTCCCTCCTTATGGTCCTGCTGTGTGTGGGGTGGTCGCTCATGGCGGCTACGCCCAAGCGTTTCACACTCGTCATCGACGCAGGACACGGCGGCCATGACACGGGCGCCCGTGGCGTTTTCTCACAGGAAAAAGACATCAACCTCAGTGTGGCCTTGCGTTTCGGCAAGTTGATAGAAAGCAACTGTCCCGACGTGAAGGTCATCTATACACGCAAGGACGACCGCTTCGTCACACTGCATGAACGGGCCGCCATTGCCAACCGCAACAAAGCAGACCTCTTCATCTCCGTCCACACCAACGCCGTGGCCCGCGGCCACACCGTGCAGGGTTTCCAGGTCTATACCCTGGGTATGCACCGAGCCAAGGACAACCTCGACGTGGCTATGCGCGAGAACTCCGTCATCTCATTAGAGAAGGACTATGAGCAGACTTACCAGGGCTTTGACCCGAAGTCGTCGGAGAGCTACATCATGTTTGAGTTTATCCAAAGCGCGAACATGGAGCGCAGCATTGAGCTGGCACGGTTTATCCAGCGCAGTGTGTGCTCGAACGTAGGACGCAATGACAAGGGGGTGCACCAGGCGGGATTCCTCGTGCTCCGCGAGACGTCCATGCCGAGTTGTCTAATCGAGCTGGGATTCATCACCACGCCGGAGGAAGAGAACTTCCTCAATACGGAGGAGGGACAGGCCAGCATGGCGGAGGCGTTCTATAAGGCTTTCGTCAAATACAGAAAGAAGTATGAGCCACAATGGACGGTTCCCACTCGCGAGACGAAGCCGATCAGCATAGCGCCCGCCGTGACCAAGAAGCCGGCCATCGGCGCACAACCGAAGAAGGTGCAGCCCGTGGCGGTACCCGTCGTCCCCACTCCGCAGAAGCCGAAGGAGACGACCAAGGAGCAAGCACCAGACAAACAGGCCGCTCCGGCCCCACAGCCACAACTTCCTCCCGAGGCACAGGCGGCCATCAAGGGGGTGGTGCCCGTCTTCAAGGTACAGGTCTTCGCCATCAACCGACAGCTGCACCACGACAGCGAGCAGTTCAAAGGCCACAAAGAGGTGGACAGTTTCGTAGAGGACGGCCTCTACAAGTACACCATCGGCGCGAGCACCAACTACAACGACATCATCAAACTGAAGAAAGCTGGCCGAAGACTTCCCCAACTGCTTCATCATCGCCTTCGATGGCGACAAGCGGATGAACACCTCGCTGGCCATTGCGGCCTTCCTCCAAAATGCGAAGAAGAAGTAAGCACACTGACAACGACCGCTCGGCAGTGCGATACAGATAGCCTTCTCAAAGAAAATCAGAACACATGGAAAAAAAGTATTTTAGCAACGAAGTGAAAATAGCCCTTGTGGCCGTCCTGGGAATCGTCATCCTCTTTTTCGGGATGCAGTTTCTCAAGGGGATGAACCTATTCTCTTCCTCCAACGCCTATCTGATGAAGTTTGACAACATCAACGGCTTGTCGGCTTCCTCGCCGATCTATGCCAACGGCTACAAGGTGGGAACGGTACACAGCATCGCCTACAACTACACCCAACCGGGCGACATCACCGTCGTGGCCGACATCGAGAAGGACATGAAGATTCCCGAGGGAACGGAGGCGGAGATTGTCAGCGACCTGATGGGCAACATCCAGGTGAACCTCGTCCTCGGCACTTCGAGCCAATACCTGCCCACCAATGGCGTGATCCCGGGTCATTCCTCCAACGGTGCCATGGAGGCAGTCAAGGGGATGGTGCCGCAGGTGCAAGCCCTGCTCCCAAAACTGGACTCCATCGCCCACAACCTCAACGTGCTGCTGGCAGACCCGGCTATTGCGGGAACGCTGCACAATGTAAACCAGATTTCGTCGGACCTGACGACTTCTACGCGCGAACTGAACCAGCTCCTGGCGTCGCTCAACCGTGACCTGCCGGCCTTGACGGGCAAGGCGGGGGCATTGCTTACCCATAGCGATCAGCTCGTCTGCGATGCCCGGTCGGGACTGTCCATGACGCTCGGCAATGCCAATGGTCTGATGACAAACCTCAACGGCAAACTCGAAGGGGTGGATGTCGAAGGGACCATGGCACGGGTGAACACCGCACTCGACCATGTGAACCAACTGACGGCGAAACTCAACTCAGGTGAGGGTTCACTGGGTCTGTTCCTCAACGATCCCTCGCTCTATAACAACATGAACCAGACGATGCGCGATGCCGACAGCCTGCTTGTCAACCTCAAGGCGCATCCGAAACGATACGTCCACTTCTCTATCTTCGGCAAGAAGGATAAATAAGCGAGACGCAAAGGCACGAGGGGCTGCACGGACCATGGCTGACAAGCCGTCCGTCGCAGCCCTTGACTTTTCCCATAGGGACAGCAGACTGCCGACACTATGCAAAATGTTTGCGGACACAACAAGCAGAAAGGAAAAAACTACTCAAATCGTTTGAGCAATCCAAAAACTTGTTGTATCTTCGCATCCATAATATAACGTAACAAAATTAAAGACCTTTGGCAATATGACAGATTGGAAGAAACTCCAAAACGGCTCTGACATCCGTGGCGTAGCGCTCGCAGGTGTCGAGGGAGAAGACGTCAACCTCACCAGTGAGGTGGCGGGCATTCTGGGACGATGCTTCGTAGCATGGCTCTCGAAGCGCAACAACAAACAACACATCAGCGTCAGCGTAGGACACGACCCGCGACTCTCAAGCACGCAGGTCAAGGATGCCGTCATCGAGGGGTTGGAAGCCAGCGGTGCGAAGGCCTTCGACTGCGAATTGGCTTCGACGCCAGCGATGTTCATGACGACCATCGACAACGAGTCTCCGGTCGATGGTGCCATCATGGTGACGGCAAGTCACCTGCCCTGGAACCGCAACGGACTGAAGTTCTTCACTCCACAAGGCGGCCTTGGCAAGAAGGACATCAAGGAACTGCTCCTCATGGCTGAGCAGGGCGAGTATGAAAAAGAGAACCTCTCGGGCGAGGCGGCCAAGTGGAACTTCATGGAGAAGTACTGCCAGCTGCTCCGCGACTACATCAAGGGAGAGGTGAACAAGGGGGACCAGCCGCTGGCGGGCCTCGACATCGTGGTGGATGCGGGCAACGGATCGGGTGGTTTCTTCCCCGAGAAGGTACTGAAGCCCCTGGGGGCTGACACCTCGGGTGGTATCTATCTGAATCCGGACGGACACTTCCCCAACCATGCTCCCAACCCCGAGAGCACGGATGCCATGATGGCAATCTGCCGGGCCGTCACCCGTCACCATGCCGACCTGGGTATCATCTTCGACACCGACGTGGACCGTTCGGCCATCGTGGACCACTATGGTGACCCCATCAACCGCAACTCGCTCATCGCACTCATCGCTGCGATAATACTCAGGGAGCACCCGGGCACGACCATCGTCACCGACTCCGTGACCTCCGAGGGACTGGCTGAGTTTATCAAGGCGCATGGCGGCAAACACCATCGCTTCAAGCGTGGCTACAGAAACGTCATCGACGAGGCCATCCGACTCAACAACGAGGGCGAGGAGTGCTGGCTTGCCATCGAGACATCAGGACATGCGGCCCTGCGCGAGAACTACTTCTTGGACGATGGCGCCTACCTCGTGGCAAAGCTCATCACCGAGGCTGCACGCATGAAGCATGAGGGCAAGGAACTCTCCGACCTGATCCACGACCTCAAGAAACCGGCAGAGAGCAAGGAGAAGCGCATCAAACTCGATCCAGAGCGCTTCGTAGAGGAAGGCAAGGAGAAACTGGAGCGCCTCCGCAGCAAGGTGGCAGAGCAACCCGACTGGCACATTGTTGAGCCCAACTACGAGGGCGTGCGCGTCAGTTGCACGGGAGAGTTTGAGCAGGGATGGTTCCTGCTTCGCCTCTCCCTCCACGATCCAGTCATGGTCCTCAACATCGAGTCCAACACCTTTGGTGGTGTAGCGATTATCGAAGAGAGAATCCAAAAGTTGCTGGAGGAATAAAATCCTAAAAAAGACTAAAAGGAGGACAAGTTCCTCCTTTTTTCTTTGCCCAATCGAGAAATTTCAAGTACCTTTGCAACCGCTTTCGAAAGGAAGTCAACACGGGCAAGTCTCATACGGCTAGCTCCCTTCGAATCCCCCAGGACGGGAACGTAGCAAGGGTAGTAGGTTGTAGCAGCGCGATATGAACCGCTTGCCCACCCCGCCTCTTTAGCTCAGTTGGCCAGAGCACGTGATTTGTAATCTCGGGGTCGTTGGTTCGAATCCGACAAGAGGCTCAAAACATCATCATTTCAATCAAGGCGTGTAACGAAGTAATTCGGCTGCACGCCTTTGTTTTTGTCCTATATTCACGAGTGTATGCCTCTACGGTGAACCGCTTCTGAGAGCAGCATCCATCTCAAGAAACAAAATGTGGTGGAGCAAATTACCCGGATAGATGAGGACCTATATAATAAGGAGAAAAGATATGGAAAAGTCGGACGAACACTTCATGCGGCTGGCGCTGAAAGAGGCCGAGATGGCACTATCAGAGAATGAAATCCCCATCGGAGCAGTCATCGTAGCCAATGGGAAAGTGATAGCGCGCGCGCACAACCAGACGGAGACGCTCCACGACGTGACAGCGCATGCGGAGATGCTCGCCATTACGGCCGCAGCCAACCAGCTGGGGGGCAAATACCTCTCGGGATGCACCCTCTATGTCACCGTAGAGCCCTGCGTGATGTGTGCGGGGGCCATCGGCTGGGCACAGCTCTCACGCATCGTCTATGGCTGTGGAGAAGAGAAACGGGGCTTCTCGCGCTTTGCGCCCCAAGCGCTGCATCCCAGGGCCACCATCACTGCGGGCGTGCTGGAGAACGACTGCAAGGCGGTCATGCAAGACTTCTTCAAACGGAAGCGGAAATAGACACAAGGAAAGCGTAGAAACGGTTAAGAAGCATCAAGGCGGAACCCTCATGGGATTCCGCCTTGATAGTATATAGCGAGGGACGAGTGATTATCTCACAACCGTCTTCTTGCCGTTGATGATATAGATACCCTTCGGGAGCTTACCATTGCTGTTGACACGCTGTCCCTGGAGGTTATAGACCACCTTCTCAGCAGGCTGCTGCTCCGGAGCCACCGTAGTGCCTTCGATACCGGCTGCAGTATTCAACTTATAGATACGGAGCGCACTGGGGTTGCTGCTCACAACAGAGGTGAGGTAGTTCTGATCGTCAATGCTCAAGAGATGGTTGGCATAGTTGGCGGTGAAGCTGATAGAAGCCTCGCCATTGTTGATAGCCAGATCAAAACGACCGTTGGTGAGCGAAGAGGTCGTGGTCAGACCATCACGGCTGATAGCCAGATAACTATTGCCAACCTTGAGGGCCCAGCTAGTCGTGTTCTTACGGACGGTGAAAGCCTGGACGTCGCCATTGGCGATAACCAATCCGTCCTGGGCAACGTTGACGGCAGCCACCTTGCCAAGGCCATCACGGAAGGTCGTACCTACAGAGAGCGTATTGTTGCCATTGACGACAATCACAGAGTCACCCGTCGCCAACTCATCGACCGAACGAACGAGTGAGTAGTACTGACCTGTGGTGGGCTTATACTCACCATCGATGGTACGCTGGCGGAAGTTGAAGGTGGCAGTACCATCCTCGTGCAAGAGCACGCGATAGATCTCGCTATCATCAAGGTTGACGCCAGAGTAGAGCGGGAAGCGCGTGATGTTATTCACATTGTTGCCGTAAAGCTGTGAAGAGTTGACGCTATAGTTGATCTCACTCTGATCGGCAGTTATACAGTGGCAGCGCTTCTTTTTCTTCTCATTGTTGAGGGTATTGAATTGCCACTGGTTACGGTTGTAAGCGATGTGGCTTTCCATCACACCACCGGGGTTGTTGGTGAGGAACCAGTTGCCCGGCTGGCGGTTCTCGATGATGAAATACTCCGAGACGCTATACGGATTGTTGATACGGACGGCGAAGCCAGTAGAAGAGGTGTTCGGATCGGTCAGCGTGACAGCCTGTTCGTCACTGATAGTCGGTATTTCAAGCCAGCCCAAATAACTCTTCTCATAGGCGGTGTAGCCCACGGGACGGTAGCCATTGCCAGCGTAGGGACCGCTATCCATGATAGAGTACATACCGAAGGCATTGTCGCCGCTATAGCTATAGTTGGTCACATAGAGGTCGGGGAGACCCAAAGCGTGGCTGAACTCGTGGACGAGGGTACCGATACCATCCGTACGGTTCTGTGAATTGAGCTCGTTACCGACGAAATAGGAATTGAACTGGATACCATTGATGGTCTTCTCAAAGTCGTACTCGTGCGGCCAAATAGTCTCAGGTGAACCGCCAGAGGCCTCGCCCTGACCAGCGTAGATGACAATAACGTTCTCCACCTTGCCTTCGGCATTGGTAAACTTAGAGAAATCGACACCCTGCTTAGCTGCAAGCTCTACGGCCTCGATTACCATATCCTCGGCACGGATGTCGCCACCGTTGCTGCCACCACGGTTAGCACCGTAGTAAGAACGATCCTTGCTCAAATTGACGGCTGCGACAACCTGGAAGTCAGGGTTGAACATACCGTAGCTATTCTGGACGAAATAGTCGCGGACCGAGCCAACACTACCATACAGGTCGGAATAACCTTCCTCGGTCATGATGCGCTGGTAGAGCTCAATAGTGGAATTTTCCTGGAGTTTGACATCTGCATAGTTGACCAAGATCACAGGGATCTTGGTATTACCAATACTTTTGACAGCGCCCAAGGCACTCGTACCATACTTACCTATACCATCAGCGGTAGAGGCATAGTGGACGCGGCGGGGACCCTCATTGCCTTCCCTCAAATCGAGAACCTCAGGAGAAGCGGCGTTAATCGTGCAGGTAGATAGGTAATCGATCTCTGCCTGTGTACGCTCAGCAATATCGTGAGCGACGATGCTGGTCGGGACAAACTTACCATCAACGACTGTGGCATAGCACAAATCGTAGTTGATATCGGGGTTAGAATACAGCACCTTCCCGTCGAGGGTGGTGTAATAAGCACAATAGCTTTCGCCATGCTTATAGACCTGGATGGTCGTACCATCACTTTGCTTCATCGTGTAAACCATACGCTTGGCAGGAACAGCATGTGCACCTAACGACATGGCCAACAACGAGAGAGAAAGTAAGCAAGCTCTTTTCATTCGTCAAAAAATATTTTCCAATTGATTATTTATGGCGACAAAGTTAGTAAAAAAATATTGCCAACAAAGAATGTGGGGAACAATTAATGTTAAAGGCTCTTTAGAAAATGCATAGGGGTTGAAAATAGAGACGAAGACACAAGCTGGAAGGACACAGAAAAGGTTAAATAAGGCATATTAAGTGCGTTCGTGGATGAAGTTAACTTCATAAAAAGAGGGGAATTAAAGGCAAAAGAAGGGAAAAGAGCCTATTGGACCGAAAAAAGGGAAAAGAGCTAAGTTGCAAAGAAAAAGGGCAACGGAGCGGGGAAGATAGATGAAAAGGCTGAGAAATAATGTCAAAGAATTTTTAGTTAAATTATTACTGAAATCGAAAGAGGTGCGGCCTGTGTAGGTCGCACCTCTCAAAAAAGAAAGTGTGTATCTAAAAGTAAAAATTACTTCTGAAGCTTCTTCACACCATTCTGGATGACAATACCCTTGTAGTCCTTGCCAACCTGCTGGCCAGCGAGGTTGAAGATACGGTTGTCAGCAGGCTTGGTGGTCTTTACAGTTACACCAGCAATACCCGTGGTAGTCGGTGTATAGGTACAATTACAGAAAAATTCGGTACCATATCCAGTTTTATTAGAATCAATATTGGAGAAGCCACGGAAATAGACCTCACGGAAAGCAACCTCACCATCGACGTAAGAACCACCTTCGATAGTAGGCATGTTCATATCTATAGTAATTCCTTTATCAGAAACGGCCACACCACGAAGTAAGATATATTTGCCGTAAGTTTCGTGTTTTGTCTCGTCAGAAATGTAGCTCATAGGCTGGCCAGTTGCCATAGAAGCACTTTCTCCGTCCACATCTACAGAGAGTTTGCAACCAATATTTGCGCGTAATGCAAGAAGCTTGTTGTAAATATCTACAACACCGTCAGAAGCTGCGCTGTAATCCAACCAAACGGGCTGCTCGAATTCCAACCAATCATCCTTGCCTTCGTCGTTCTTGCCAGTGATGTATCCAGTCTCGACAGCATTGGCACGTGCAATAGTCGGAGAGACATTGCGTAATACCCAGGCATTCTGGTAATCTCCCTCGGTAATAATGAAATAATAACCAGCGACGGTATCATTCGGAACAATCTGTCCTGTCTCGGGATTATAAGAAGCAACAAAATTGCAGAATCTATCATTGGTACTTACACCTGTGAACAACACAGGAGATTGACCAGCAGGAGCACCTAAGTCAATCGCAGCACCATCATTGGTGTACTGTTGCGGTACGATAAAAGAATTTGTCTTCTCATCCAAATATCCGTAAACATAGCCTAACAGGTTACCAGCGACAGTCCACTTGACATTCAAAGTATTGCCAGCTTCATCAGCAGCATTAGCAGTGTACATTGTGTCAATCGTAGAAGTATTGATTTCATTTTCCTCATCCCACGCATTATTGACAAAAAGACCAATAAAATTCTTGACGTCAACTTTCTTTGCAGCTGGTGCCTTTTTGGTAACGCCTGCAAACTTTGCTGCAGTGAGATTGCTCAGCTTCAACTCATTGAATGAAACTGGAGCCTTCTGGAGTTTCTGTGCAGAAGCGCCCATACAAGCTGCTAAAGCACATGATACAAGTAAAAACTTCTTCATTGTTTTGAAAACTTTTTAATTAATTAAAAAAATAATGATCAATAAGTATATCTCCCCCCTGCCCGAAGAAAGGCAGGGGGAGAGAAAAGAGTTTATTGTTGCTGTGAACCGCCGAATGGATACATCACCTGAGTAGCGGTGAGCTCGAGAACATTCTCAGGATGATCAACCTGGATCAGCTTCATATAAGTCGGCTTACGCGGGTTGTCTGTCTCCATCTTGAGACGGAGCTTGTTGTTCAAAGCGGAGAAGGTCTTCAGGACCGGCGTGAGCTTGTAGCTCTTCATGAATACCTGAGCGGCCTTATTGGTGGGCGAGTTGCGGTTGTACTGCAATGCTATCTCGTCACCTGCCTCATTCGGATCACGAACCGTGAGCTCGACGTAAAGGTAGTCACTACTCAACCATGCGTGGAAACCGAACTTGTTGTTATAGGTACCAATCATAGCCTGGTAGAGAATAGCTTCCTTACCATTGGCAGCCGTCTTGATAGCCTCCATGAAATCGTTCCAAGCACCCTCAGCGAAAGGACCAACCTTGCTGCCATCGAAGAACCACTGGCCCTTCTTGAATGCATCAACAACAGGCGGCACAACCGTCTCAAGGCAGATGCTGGCATCACCCTGCGGATAGAAACGCTCATCAGTAGGATCGTTGAAATCCTTGGAGAAATTGGTGAACTTCTTGCCACCGATCTCAACCTCCTGATAGAACTTATAGCCCTCCGGAGTAACGATGTACGGGTAAGCAAAGCTCTTCACCTGACCCGTAGAGTCGGGATACTGGAAGATCAAACTGTGGTAGTCGCCATACTGAGTACCCTCAGCCAGGGTATCATTTCCAGCGAGAAGTGTGTAAGAGCTAGAAGCCATGAACTTCTTCACATCCTCTACCTCCTGAAGATAGGTAGCCCAGTCCTTATCAGCCTTCATCGGGAGCATGAGGATGCGATCACCATGCTTCAGACCTTGAAGAACGATCGTGTCGGAAGTACACTTGAGAACGCGGAACTCGAAGTCGCCACCGAAGCCAGTACCAGCCTCACCGTAGTCTTCATTCTTCGGATCAGCAAAGTAGTGGAACAGCTTGTTATAAGTATCGAAAGAGACAACGACACCCATAGACTGATTCACATTGAAGTGAGCCAAAGAAGACTCCGTGATCAAGTTGCCTGAAGCATCGAGACCAGCCTCATGGTTCTTACCAGCCTTCTCAGAAGCAATCAGAACCGAGTCACCCTGGAACTTGCAGAGTACATTGTAGCCACCATAGATGACATCACCATAGTACTCCATGCGCCATCCGTTGGATGCTTCCTGGAGGGTCTTCTTGACCTCGGCTACGGTCTTAGAAGCACGCTCAGGGGCACTCTCAGGAAAATAATTGTCCACGTCGCTGGTACAAGCGTTGAACGCTATGAATGAAACCAGCAGTGCGAATAAATAACTAATCTTTCTCATTTCTAAATAACCTTAAGCGTTGCTTTTAATTCTGATTTAAATCACGAAGATTCAAGCGAATTGCCTCCGAAGAGCGGCGCAGCAAAACAGCACGCATCTCATCGATGTCGATATTCCAGCTTTCGCTGAAGTAAGCACGAACGGCAGCGAGCTTGGTCTGCAGGAGGGCGGAACCCTCGGGGCCAGCCTTTGCAAGAATCATATCCCATGCAGACGGGGTCATCGTAACATACGTGGCATACATCTCGGCGAAGTCCTCATTGTACTCAGAAGAAGCATAGGCGGTTACGAAACCTTCCTTAGCCACCGCCGTATCCTTGAGGTTGGCCCAGTCCTGAGAGTGGTAAGATCCACCGGTGATGGTCTGGTAGTCGGTGCTGTAGTTCTTCTGCTGCGTCAAGATGTGGCAGAACTCATGGTGCATCGTGTGGAAGAACCAGTAGTTCATGTCGATGGGCACCTCACTACGATCAGCATAAGGATTCTCAACATTGATACTGGGGTTATCGATATCCAAACGGTTGACACCGTAGAGCATAATCTTCAAACCACCCTCAGCAGTACCCAAAATGATAGATTGGTTGGCACTATACTCGTTGGAACCAATGAGCTGCATCTGACGCGGGCAGTACTTCTTGAGGAAGTTGCGACCCTTGCCCTCATAATAGGTAGCGGGATCCTCGCGCTTATAGATGGAGTCGAAGACTTCAGAATAAGCGTCGAGCCACATGTGCTTCACGAGGATAGCCAGTGCCTTGGACTTTTCAACATCGGCCGGAATGACGTTATAGACCTGATCCGTGAGCTTATCGTTGTAACGATACTGGAAATCGATGTTGTACGTCTCCAAATAGTTCTTGGTAAGCCACTTGTCAAACTCACCATTGGCCTTGATAGTATCACCTGCGAAAACTGACGTAGAGTTCAAGTCATCGTCGCTGCAACCAGTGAGCACGAAGCCCATGCTGCAAAGCAGGAGAGAGGCGAATAAATATATTCTTTTCATTGATAGATGCTATTTAAATTCAACGGGGGTTAGCTGTCTGACCAGCGCTAATGACATCCTGAGGCAACTGGATAGCACCTCTCAAGTCACCGGCCTTGAACGTAATACCTTCACCTCCGGAGATCTCATGCGTATATTCCATACCATAGCGCTTCAGATCGTAGAAGCGGAGACCCTGGAAGAGCGTATCCAGACGACGCATGTGGAGAATGAGAAGAATCAGGTTCTCCTGCGTGTTGACCTCGACACCATAAGAAGTGGTGTAAGGCTGCTGAAGGGTGAAGCCCTGCGGGTGCAACTGCTTACGGATAGAATAGTCACGAGGACCATCGAGAACTGCGGGCTGGTAGTCCATGTAGGTGAAGAACGTATCGACCACGGCCGTCGTCAGAGTAGGACGGATCGTGGAACCTTCCTTCTCTTTGCAGTGGCTGACCATCCACATGTTCATATCCTTCAGCGCGTTGGCAGTATCGTTCTTCAGGGCATAAGCCTCGGCACGAACCAAGAGCGTCTCATCACCCGTGAACGCATGGTCCACGATGTGAGGAAAACCCGTCTGGTTGATACGGTCCGTCATCTCGAAGTGCTCCCACATCGTCGGGAAAGCAGCGCAAGCAGAAGTACCATAGATCTTCGTAGAATAGTACAGCGTATTGTCAGAAGATCCCTGACCCCACGGAGCTCGTGCCCAATACGTGTCATAAGAAGCCACCATACTGTTGTGAGCGTAGCGAGAGTTGAGACCCATGTTGAGGAAACGGGCACCAGTAGAGTAGGCCGTAATCAACATGAAGTTGGACTTCAAACCACTACGAATCACGGTGTTGGAGATATCCTGAGCACCAGATTGCATGATAGAGGGGAAGTCGAAGAGCTGTGAAGCCACATCGGTTCCCAAAGCACGGGAAGCATAGTTGATCGCCTTGTCGTAGTTCATGTAATACAAGTTGAAACGAGCGGCGAAAGCATATGCAGCCTTAGTGTTCCAGTGATACTTAGGCACGGAGTAGATAGCATCATCGACAGCAGGGAGAGCCTCCTCGATATCACGGTTGATGTTGGCATAGAGCTGACGAAGCGTACCACGCTTATAGGTATCGTTGACGCTCTTCTCCGGCTCCAGCGGATAAGCCAGACCGAGGTACTCGTCGGCCTTCTCCGGGTTCCAAGCCATACAGAAAACGCTGGCAAGCTGCATCATACTGTAGGCGCGGCAGAGCTTAGCCTCGGCCAACTGCGGAGCCAATGCAGCGGAATCGCCATACTCCTTGATCGCCTTGATAGCCTCGTTGGCCGTAGCAACAGAACTATAATAACCGTTCCAAACATTGTTCGGGCAGTCATTACCAGCCGTAGATTTGACATCCTTGAACTGATAGAGCTCGTCAACAAGCTGGTCCACTCCATAGGAGTTACCGTTATTGCCGACATTATCAGAACTGATCTCAGCCATGACCGCTATGTGGTGAGCCGGATAGGCAGAGGTGAGCAGCTGAGTAATCTTCTCCTTCGTGTCGAGCGTTGCACGATCATCTGGCAACTTGTCAAGATAATCATCGCAAGATGCCAACGACAGAGCGGCAAGACCTAAAAATAAATATTTTGTCTTCATATTCTTGATTGCTGATATGTTTAAATTCCAAGACGAACCGTGAAGGTGAACTGACGTGCCATCGGTACGGCAACACCACCAGAGTTCATGAACTCAGGATCCTGACCGTTCAACTTCTTATCAGAGTAGATAAGGAAGAGGTTGGTACCCTGCAACTTCAAGCTCATGGAAGAGAGACCAATGTGCTTGATCAAGCTCAGAGGAACATCGTAAGCAATGGAGATCTCCTTCATACGGATGAAGTCACCCTTTGCGATACGGTTGTGTGAGTAGTTATAAGCCGTGTAGGCATAACCGAGGTAAGCGTCGCTCTGGAGCTGACGGTAGTCGGCGATAGCCGGGATGTCGGTGTGGTTCTCATCACCAGGCACAACCCAACGGTTCTGGAACTCCTTCGGCATGGCGGTGAGGTCAGAGTAACCCGTACTGAAAGCCGGATCGAGGCGAACCTTGTTGCCTGCTGCGTAGGTGATGAACACATTCAGGTGCAGACCTTTATAAGAGAAGGTGTTGCCCAAAGAACCAGAGAACGTCGGATCCGTCGGACCCTCGTAGATGAGGTGGTCGAGGTTGTACGACTGGAAGTCGATATCGCTCGTGACGAGTTTGCCATCCTGGTTGATGAACGTAGGAATACCATGGTTGTTAAGACCCTGGAAGTCCATAGAGAAGAGCGCACGGTAGGGATAGCCCTTAGAGGTGAAACCAGAGCCAGCGATCATGTTGATCAGGCGGTTCTGAGACTGCAGATCCGTAACCTTAGACTTGGTATGAGAGAAGATAAAGTCGGTGCTCCACTGGAAGTCCTTGGTGACGATATTGCGAGAAGAAATCGTGACCTCCTCACCATAAGAGCGCATAGAGGCAACATTGGCGTACTTCATGATGGAACCGCCCTCACCCGTGGTGATCTTCGGACCAATCAAGTCGTAGTTGTTACGGAGATAGTAAGCCAGCTCCACATTCAAGCGGTTGTCGAGGAAACCGAGGTCGAGACCGAGGTTGAACTCGTGCTTCTTCTCATAAGTCAGATCAGGGTTGGCTAAAGAGTAAACCTCGATACCAGACTCCTTGTCTGCGCTGAACGGACGCCACGGGTTGTAGCTCTTGGAAGATAGACTCTGCGTTCGTGATAGCAGGCTTGTCACCCGTCAAAGAGTAAGAAGTCTTGAACGTAGCGTGAGAGAGTGCGGGACGAAGCTTGTCGAACCAGGGCTCCTCGTGGATGTTCCAAGCACCAGAGACGTTCCAAGTCGGCAACCAGCGAGCGCTGCGGGCCTTACCCAGACGGTTGCTACCCTCATAACGTCCAGTGACGTTGAAGGTGTAACGACCCTTCCAAGAGTAAGTAGCAGTAGCGAAGAAGGAAGCCTCGCGGCTATAGCCATTGCTCAAGAGTAGTACATAGAGTTCTCCTCAGCAGCCTGCTTGAAGTACTTGTAGTCGTAGCTACCGAGCATACCCATGCCATACTGCATACCTACACCATTGAAGTAGGTAGAGCTACGGTCAACGTTGTTGACCTCCATACCACCATAGAGGTTGAGGATGTGGCGATCGTTGTAAACATCGTTATAAGAAGCAGTGGCACGGAAGTCCCAACTGTTCATCTTATACTTGGTCTCACGGAAGAAACCACCACGGGGGAGAACCGTCTGACGGAGGCTGTTGGGCACATCCGGGTCGAGGTACAACCAAGAGTTGGCATCACGCATGGTAGCGTCGTCCATGGCACGATAAGCCATAGCCTGGTTAGAGTTCTCCTTGATACGGTGATCCATCGTCGTGGTAGAGAACTTGTAAGCACCCAACACGCTGATTTCCACCTTGGAGATGGGCTTGTACTTCAACTCGGCCTGATACTTCAAGTCGACGATGTCGTAGTCCATGTAGTTGTTGTCGAGCTCGTTCTTGATGTTGAACGGAGCGTAGTTGCGAACATAGTACTCGTTAGGATCGAGCGTACGAGAAGAGTTCAACGCGTAAGAATACGGGTTGATATCGAAGTCACGAGACACAGCACCCGTCACGGCGTTGGTAGACTGGTTGCCGGTACCCGGAGCCTGCTGCTTACGGTAGCTGGCATTAGCAATCATGTTCAAAGACACCTTCTTGCTAATGTTGTAGTTGGCATTGATGTTGGCGGTGTAACGCTGCACGTTGCTACGCTTCGTCCATCCCGGGTCATCCAGGAAAGAGAAAGAAGTATAGTACTGAGCCTTATCCGTACCAGAGCTCATACTGATAGAGTGGTTCATCTGAATGGAGTTGGAGAACAACTCATCGAACCAGTCCGTATTGCGATACTCAGCCTCGCGGAGGTAAGCATTCATAGCCTCCTGCGTGTTGGCCAAACCGAAGCGACCATTGGTCTCATCGTACTCATTCATAAGGTGATACATCTTACCGAAGACACCGCTTGCGCTGGCGCGATAAGAGTTCATGAAAGAGAAGAAACCACCCTTCATCATCTCACGATAGACAGACATCTGCTCCTGTGAGTTCATGATGTTGAACTGGTTGTAGTTCGGCTTCAAGCGCATGGTGAACTCACCCGTATAAGAAATACGAGCGCTACCAGCCTTACCACGCTTCGTGGTAACGACAATCACACCAGCCATAGCGCGGGCACCATAGATAGAGGTGGCCGAACCGTCCTTCAAGATATCGAAGCTGGCGATATCGTCGGCGTTGAGACCAGCGATAGCATTGGAAATGACCGTAGCGGCATCACCAGAGGAAAGAGCGTCAGCATCGACCTCCGTCACATCCTCCATGATGACACCATCGACCACCCAAAGCGGCTTGGAAGAACCATAAATAGAAGTAGCACCACGGACACGAATCTTCGGTGCCGTACCAAAGGTACCAAGAGACGTTCTGCACACTCACACCAGCTGCGCGACCCTCCAACGAACGAGAGATGTCGGCGACACCGTCGAGCTTAGCCTTCTCTGCGTCGACTTTCGTCGCGGCACCAGTAAACAGACGCTTGTCCATCTTCTGCATACCCGTAACGACGACCTCACCCAACTGGTGACTGTCAACGTCGGCTTCCAAAGTGATTCATGTTAGAGGCACCTTTCACGGTCAAGGTCTTCATACCTACGTAGGAGACGACCAACTGAGGATGAGCCTCCGTTGTACTGATACTAAAATTACCGTCAATGTCGGTGGCAGTTCCAGTCTTCGTGCCTTTCACCATAACGGTGGCACCGATAACTGGAAGACCATCGTCACCCAAGACGGTTCCGGATACAGTGTTCTGAGCTACGGCTATTCCTATGGAGAACAGCAAGCAGACCAAAACAAAGCCTAGTCTTTTACCCATATAAACCCCAAATATTAGTTATTAATTTGAATTACTTCAATACACAAGTACAAAGATAGCCATTATATCCCGAATTTGGAACGAAAGAAATAAAAAAATTAACTGACACACCTAAAAAAGTCGAATATACGGACAAACTTAGGCCATTTTTAACATTTCGAGGTGAGATTTTGGCTAAACTTATCTAAGAAATGTGCTCAACTGAGAACAAGGAAACGAGACTGGGAAAGACGCTGGGATCTGTCCGAGCAACCGACAAGTGAAGGTGGAACAATAGAGAGCAGAAGAATACAAAGCCAAAAAAGAAGCGCAAAGGCTTGCACAAGGGCAGAAAGGGGGATTTTAAAGGCTTCATAATTTGCGAATTTGCGAGCAGCTGGACGATTGGGCGCAAATTCGCAAATTATGAGCAAGGTGGAAAAGGAAGGAAAACAAAGAAGAACGAGAAGAAGAAAGAAAACAAAGAAGAACGAGGAAAAGGAAGGAGATAACGGTATTTCAAATAGCTTACTGAAGTTTCGGAAGTGGTCCAAGAACGGGCTGAAGGCCCAAAAGCTCCTAGCCCAGGGCATCGCCCTGGGTAAAATAGCAATCAGCAAGGCGCCCTGTAAGGGCAAAAGCCTTATATATTGCCTGGATTTTTAACGCTTTTGCCCTTACAGGGCGACAGGTTTGCGTCCGTAATAACCCAGGGCGATGCCCTGGGCTAGGAGCTTCTGCCCTTTCAGGGCGTGAAGAGCTTACATACGAAACTTGAGTAGCCTATAATTAAATGTACGCGCGTACATTATATATATACTCACAAGAAAGGGAATAAAAGCAGGCATTTCCTTTTGCTCGTTCACACAATCTTTGTACCTTTGCATAACGGCAAAAAGAGCGGGCAAAAAGCAAGCTCCAAAAACAGGCATTTAAAACATGGCATCAACATACCATACGACAGGAGAGAGAAAAAAGCAAGGCAGGATTGAGGTGGTTTGCGGCAGTATGTTTTCCGGTAAAACGGAAGAACTCATCCGCAGACTGAAGCGTGCCATCTTTGCCAAACAAAAGGTGGTGATATTTAAACCCTCGATTGACACCCGCTACTCGGAAGCCGACGTGGTGAGTCATGACCACAACTCCATCTCCTCTACTCCCGTCAGTTCTCCGAAGAGTATCCTAAAACTCGCCCAGAATTTCGACGTGGTAGGAATAGACGAAGCTCAGTTTTTCGACAAGGGCCTTACAAAGGTCTGCGACCAACTGGCAAACCAAGGCATCCGTGTGATCGTGGCGGGTCTCGACATGGACTACCTCGGCGTACCATTCGGACCGATACCAGACCTCTGTGCCATAGCAGACGAAGTGACCAAGGTCCACGCCATCTGTGTGAGATGTGGTGCATTGGCCTACTTGAGCCATCGCTTGACTCACAATAGCGAGCGGGTTCTGCTGGGGGAACAGTCTGAATATGAGCCGCTTTGCCGTGAATGTTATCGAAAAGCCAAAGAAGAAGAAAAGGAGGAAAACAAATGAGAAAAGAAATCACTTTCGACCGGTTTATCCGCGGGGCACTCGTAGCTGCAGCCATTCTGGCTGTCTTTTGGTTTGTGAAAGAACTGAGCAGCGTACTGCTGCCCTTCTTCATCGCCTGGTTTTTGGCCTACCTGCTCTACCCTATCGTAAAATTTGTGCAATATAAGTTGCATGTGCCTACCCGCGCGCTGAGCATCATCGTCACACTTATCTTCGTCACAGCGATTATCGGCGGCGTGACCTATCTGATCATTCCGCCCATGATCGAGCAGTTTGACAAACTGGGAAGTATCTTCACGCGCTACATCCAGCAGACAGCCCATACCAACAATATTGGCGAGATGGTGCGCGACTGGATAGCACAAAACAAGGAATCGATCGCCTCATTCTTCCGTAGCAAGGACTTCACGGAGACTGTAAAGACCACGATGCCAAAGGTTTTCAACATGTTGGGACAAACGGCCAGCATCGTGATCAGTATCGTGGCGAGCTGTATCACGCTGCTCTATATGTTCTTCATACTCCTTGATTATGAGTTTCTTACGGAGAACTGGATCAGGATCTTCCCCAAGAAGGTGCGCCCCTTCTGGCACGAATTGGCTACCGACGTGGAGCGGGAACTCAACAACTACATCCGCGGCCAAGGACTGGTGGCACTTTGCATGGGAATCATGTTCTGCATAGGATTTACGATCATTGGATTTCCGATGGCGATCGGTTTGGGAATCCTTATCGGCATCCTCGACCTTGTGCCCTACCTCCACTCCTTCGCCCTCATCCCCACGGTCTTCTTAGCCATTCTGAAAGCGGCAGATACGGGCGAGAACTTCTGGGCCATCTTCCTGAGCGCACTCGCCGTCTTCATCATCGTGCAAATTATTACCGACATGGTGGTGACACCGAAGGTGATGGGCAAGGCCATGGGACTGAACCCCGCAATCCTTCTCCTGTCGCTATCGGTATGGGGTGCGCTCCTCGGATTTCTCGGTCTGATTATCGCCCTGCCACTCACCACCCTCATCATTGCCTACTGGCAAAGATACGTGACGAAAGAGCATGAAGACCAGATCCCCCTACCCCTTGCTTCGAGCTCCGATGAGCCAAAGACCAAAAAAGGTGAGGAGACCGTTGAGCATCAATAGCTCATAGCCAAAATGATAGTCGAAGAGGCTTGAACAGCTATAATCGACAACGAAACAGACCAACGGACTTGCCACGGCGACGAAAGGAACCAGGCGATCGTTGGTCTTTCTTTTTGTAAATAAACCAAAGGCAAAGAGGCCGAGCAAGGGACCATAGGTATAGGAACAAAGGATGTAGATGGCGTCGATGACGCTGGTGGAATTGACTACACGGAAGAGCAAAATAAACAGGACAAAAAGCAAAGCCACCACCGCATGAGAACGATGGCGAAGCCGCTCATCCTTGGGCCGCTCCATGATATCCACACACCAACTGGTAGTGAGTGCCGTCATGGCACTATCGGCACTGGAGAAGCTCGCTGCCACAATTCCGATCGTGAAAAAGACCACTACGGAAACACCCAACTGGCCTGTGGCAGCATACATCGGGAGGAGGTCGTCGGTAGCCTCAGGCAGGACAACACCCTGACGCTGCGCAAGTTGTGCAAGCAAGACACCTAAACAAAGAAACAGAAGGTTGACAGGAACGAAAGCGAAGCCATAAGTACACATATCCTTTTGGGCCTCGCGCAGGGTGCGACAGGTGAGGTTCTTTTGCATCATGTCTTGGTCCAAGCCCGTCATGACAACAGCCACAAAGACACCACTCAAAAACTGCTTCCAAAAATATTGACGATTGGCTACATCATCAAAGATAAAAATACGACTTCTCTCATCTGAAACGATCGCCTGGAAAGCATCCGTCAGAGAGAAGTGGAGATGGCCCATGACCTGGTAGATAATGAGCACCAAGGCCGAGAGGAGACAGAAAGTCTGGAAGGTATCAGTCCAAACCAACGTCTTGATGCCCCCCTTGCGCGTGTAGAGCCAGATCAGTCCGACCATGACCACTACCGTGAGAGGAAACGGGATGGAATAGGCATCGAAAACAAATCGCTGCAAGATGATACAGACCACATAGAAACGGACGGCAGCACCCGTCATCTTGGAAAGAAGGAAAAAGGAGGCTCCCGTCTTGTAGGACCTTCGACCCAGCCGATCGCGCAGATAGGTATAGATGGTGGTGAGATGCAAACGGTAATAGACTGGAAGGAGGACAAAGGCAATGGCAAAATAACCCAAGATGAAGCCAAGACACATCTGCAAATAGGTCATGCCCGACTGGAGCGACATACCTGGAACAGAGACAAAGGAAATGCCCGAAATCGAAGCCCCGACCATGCCGAAGGCTACCATATACCAAAGTGAACGGCGATTCGCACGAAAGAAGGTCTCATTGTCCGACTTACCTGCCGTGAGACGGCTAAACAATAAAAGGACCAGGAAATAGACTATGACAACAAGGACTATCAGCATAAGTTCCTTATAACAAAAATCCATAGGAGCACGAAACATTCCGCACTCCTATGACAATAAGTATAAAATGTATTCCAAAAAACAAATTGACGGCTTCGTTACCATTCGCACTCCTTCGGGATGCCTTCGGGATGTGTTCGGGAAGTGGGGCAAAGCAACGCCCCGTATTTGCCTTAAGTTATGACCAACGACGGACATAAGTAACGTCTGGCGTCTAACATAAGCTACGACGGGCGTTGGCCGTAAGCTACGACCAACGCTCGTCTGAGACGAAGCCCTTTCCGAGGGCCGCAGGTAGAAGTCCGAGGACTACTACTTCACCTGGACAACCAGATACTTGCTGGTGCTCCAGAACGTAGCCGGATCGCTGATGCGGAGGACATACTGACCAGAGGCGTCCTTCGTCAGGCTATAGCTGGAGGTAGGATGAGAGGTCAGGATCTTAGCGTTCTTGGAGTAGAGCTTAAGCTCGCGCGTCTCACGGATGTCGATCTTGGTGAAATAGTTCTTGTTGAATGATCCCTGAAGGACCTTGCCCTTGACGAGGACGTTCTGACGCTTCAGCTCCTTCTTCGTACCGAAGGCGAACCAAGCGGTATTGAGCTGCTTGTCCTGCGTATTGATGGTCTCGGTCTTTCTGTTGCTCTCGTTCTGCAAGTTCTGCTTCTCTGTCTGCAGGTTCTGCTTGTCGGTCTGGAGGTTCTGCTTGTCGGTCTGGAGAGCAGCCACATCGCTATTCAAGCCAGAGATGGTCTGGTCGAGCTCCTTGATATGGATGTTCTTCTTCTCCAGTTCGGCACGCAACGCGCGAAGCTCCTTGTCCTTCTCGACGAGCTGAGCGTTGAGGGACTCGATGGCCTTCTGCATCTGCTCACCCTTGAAGCCCGTCGTGCGGAGCTGCTCCTGCAACTTCTTGATCAGATCGCGGTTCTCCTGCATACGCTGGGCGATAAACTGGATGTTCTCCTTGATCACAGCCGTCTTGTCACGACCTTCGCCATCCTTCGCCACCGTCACACGGTTTTCGGCCTCGTTGATCTCGGCAAAGCCCTGCTGAATCTCGTTCAGCGTACCCATCATATCATTGATCTCATTATCACGAGCCGTGATAATCGCACGCAGCGAGTCGTTTTGGATCTGCTCCGGGCTAATAGCAGGTTTCTTGTCCTGATTGCAAGCGGCCAACGACAACACGCAGGCGGCAATAAAAAATAGCTTTTTCATAATTGTTTTGGCTTAATTCGTACTATTTTGATTATTAGTCTCTTCTTTTCTCTTTCGATCACGTTTATGTTCCTTCACCTTGGGCGCTCCCGCCAGGACGATGACAAACTCGCCCTTCGGTTCCACCTCGCGGAAGTGGTCGATGACCTCGCGCAGGCTGCCCCGGACACTCTCCTCATAGACCTTGGAGATCTCGCGGCAGCAACTCACGCGCCGCTCCACACCAAAGACCTCGGCAAACTGCTCCAGCGTCTTGAGCACACGGTAGGGCGACTCATAGAAAATCATCGTCCGCTCCTCAGTCTTGAGATGCTCCAGCATCGTCTGGCGTCCCTTCTTCTGCGGCAGGAAACCCTCAAAGCAGAAGCGGTCGCAGGGCAGTCCACTCGACACCAAGGCCGGAACAAAGGCCGTGGCTCCCGGAAGGGTCTGGACCGTAACGCCGGCGGCTATGGCCTCGCGGGCCAAGAGGAAACCGGGATCGCTGATGCCCGGCGTGCCAGCATCGCTGACCAAGGCAATGACCGCTCCAGCCTTCAGTCGCTCGACGAGGCCGGCAGCCGTGCCATGCTCGTTGAACTTATGGTGGGCGACCAGGCGATTCTGAACCTCAAAATGCTTCAGCAGGACAGACGACGTGCGTGTGTCCTCGCAGAGCACCATATCGGCCTCGCGCAAGATGCGAATGGCACGAAAGGTCATATCTTCCAAGTTGCCCACAGGAGTGGGTACGAGATAGAGTGTTCCCATAACGGTTGCAAATGTAGGAGAAAATGGCGAAACGCCAAAATAAATTAAGTAATTTTTAAATATTCCCCCATTTAATAAGGCCTTTGCTCGCCTTTTTTCTGCTTTTTGCATTCATTGAACCTTTTAGGGGTGGTAAAAAGCGGCAAACAATACACCTTGCAACGCCACAAAGAAGACACGAGAAAAGAAAGAAAGCTACCATTCCCCTACTTCGGACAAGCACCAGAAAGAGCGGAGGAAGAAAAAATATCGGCATTTTTTTGTTTTGTTCAATAAAAAGTCGTACCTTTGCACCCGCAAAATCAGACAACGGCTCTCTGAAGGCGAGCAATCGACAGAAGGAGCACGAGGACGAGGAAAGCACATGCCACAAGGAGACCTGTTAGCTCAGCTGGTAGAGCACAACACTTTTAATGTTGGGGTCATGGGTTCGAGCCCCATACAGGTCACAAAGTGGTAATAGTATTGACAAGAGAAATGAGAGGACTTCATTTGAAGTCCTCTTTTTGGTTCTTCCGGAAAATCGAGTGATAGGGTTTGTGCTGTTGCCAATACGTCCTGCTGAGTTAGGGAAAACAACAAATACAACTTTTACAACTAGTAACAACCTACGCGCTGTCGCGCGTATTGCACTCCTGCTGCAAGGTAAACAACAAAATACAACGCTTCGCCAGGACATTACGCCAGGAGAAATCAGCAGGAAATGTGTCCAAGGCGAAGCGTTGTTCATAGTTGTTTCCATTGCAGCAAGCCTTATGTCTGCATGGGCCTCGAAGAGGCGATTGTCCCCGCGAAGCTGTTCCATTTCATGGCACTCTTTCTCGCCATGGCATAACTTGAGCGAGCTCGGTTCTGCTCATGGCTTACCGAAAGAGTTGTTACTTGTTGTAAAAGTTGTTCAAGTTGTTTTCCATGTGTCCACGTTGCATCACTCCATTTTCCGGAAGAACCTCTTTTTTGTTGACCCGATGGTTCGTGGGATATAGCCGAAACTACAGATCCAGCAGTTGGCGCAACTTCGGCATCCAGGGTTCGTTGGTGGCAACCGTCAGCACCTGGAAACCCAGCGCCTTGGCCGCATCCGTATTCTTGCGACTATCGTCAATAAAGAGACACTCCTCGGCCTTGGCCCCTTCGCGCTGCAGCACCTGACGGAAGATCTCCGCATCGGGCTTGCAGATCCGCATCTCGTAGCTGAGGAAGAGGACGTCGAAATAGTCTGCGATGGACTTTTTGCGATCGGAGAAAGCACCACTACGCATAAATTCCATCATAAAAGGATTGGTATTGCTCAACAAACCCAGACGATAGGAGCTGCGCAGGGTCACGAGGTCGTCCAGCCGCTCGACAGGGACGCCATCGAAGAATCCCAGCCAGCAGTCGCGCGCCTGCTCCCGTGAGACCGCATGGCCTACCACCTCGCCCACACGCTGGCAAAACGTGTCGGCATCGATGCGGCCTGTCTCCAAGTCGAGGAAGAAGTCGCGCTGACCATAGACTCCCATATAATAATCGGTGTCAATACCGAGAGATCTGAAACGGCGAAACGCCTCTTCGGTATTCTGGTCGAAGATGACGCCGCCCATGTCGAAATAGATGTTCTTAATCATACGTTGTGTTATCCTTACTTGATGATGTTCTCCTTATATATATAGTAACTTCTTAGTCCGCCGCCACTTTAAAGACGGCCTTATGGATGAGCCCGTCGGCAATGCAGGGAGCATGGCCGTCCTCGGGGAAGAAGATGACAAACTCGCCCGGCTTGAGGGTAATGAATCCACGGACGGGAAGGCCATCGGACTTGGCAAAGTCGCGATCCTCGTCGAAGGGGAGCGGGGAAAGGTCATCTACAGGCACAAAGCCGTAGGTCTCGGGGATGTTGAGCGGCAACTGGATATCCACCATCCGGCGATGATACTCCACGGCAGCCTCCTCCCTACGCTTCCCGAGGTCGTCTTCCACATTGACATAGAGACGGTCGCCATGGATGGAATGACTGCCATTGGGCAGGGTCCGCAGGTCGTGGTGCTGAAGAAAAGCCACCACGTCGGCAAAGAGCGGGTTGAGGGCCACATAGCGGGCCAGATTTTCAATCTTATCTACTATCATTTTCTCTTTTCCTTTGATTAGAGAATGCAAAATTAGGCATTTTATGTCAGAGAATGCGCTCAAAGGGGCAAAACATGCAGGTCAGACCGCTCGATTCATCCCTATTTCACAAAATATCGCTACCTTTGCATCAGCATTGCGAGATCCACGTGCCATAGAATTCAAGATGAGGAAAAGAAATATGAGATAAGAAAAAGAATTCGGGATGCGTAATGGATTTCGAGAGAAAAACTAAAAGAGAGAAATGAAAAGAAATGAGATTTGCTATGTAGCCATCGTGGTCATCATCGGCGCCTCGCTGCTATTGGGCTTTGCCGAAGAAGTGTTTCATACGGACCTTGGCGGTCTGAAGTGGGCGGCCCACTGGGTGTCGTCGCCCGTCGCGCTGGCTATCGGCTTCGCCTTTGCGCTGCTGCTGGGCAAGGCCTTCCCAGCATTCAACAAGACCATGTCGAAGAAACTACTGCAATATTCCGTCATCGGACTGGGCTTTGGCATGAACGTTGATAAGGCGCTGGCTTCGGGCAGCGAGGGCATGATCTTTACCATCGCAAGTGTCTTCGGGACCTTGGGACTGGGCTGGTTCTTTGGCCGCAAACTGCTCCACGTGGATTCGCAGACCAGCTACCTGCTCAGTTCGGGCACGGCCATCTGTGGTGGTTCGGCCATTGCCGCCGTCGGTCCAATCATCAAGGCCAAGGCGGAGAGCATGAGCGTGGCCCTCGGCGTAGTGTTTGTGCTCAATGGCATCGCCCTCTTTCTCTTTCCCTACATCGGCGACGCCCTGGGCATGACGATGAAGCAGTTTGGCATGTGGGCCGCCATCGCCATCCACGACACCTCCTCCGTCGTGGGAGCCGGCGCGGCCTACGACCAGATGCACCCCGACTGGATCGCCTCGCAAGGAGTGAGCGCCCTCGAAGTGGCAACGACCATCAAACTGACGCGTGCGCTTTGGATCGTGGTCCTGGCCCTGGTCACCCCGTTCTTCTTCCGTCAGACCCTCGCCCAGGCTGAGGGAAAAGCAAAACCGTGGTACAGTTGCGTACCGAAATTTATCCTCTGGTTTATCGTCGCCATCCTTTTCAACACCTACGTGCTGAGCAACGCCTCGATGATCGGCGAGACGGCAGCCAATATGGGCAGCCAGTTTAGTGGCGCCATCAACAAACTCGCCAAGCACCTCATCACGCTCTCGCTCTTCTTCATCGGTGCCTCGCTCACCCGCGAGACGCTCCGCAGCGTGGGCGTCAGACCGTTGGTGCAGGGCGTATTGCTCTGGATCAGCATCAGCAGCATCAGCCTCGCCTATATCTTCTGGGTAGGATAAAAACTAAAAATGGAAAAGGTCATGAAAGCCTTGTCGCTGCTGGAACTCAACACCCTCGTCGGGGAGGTAATAGGCCAGACCCTAAGCCGCTGCTACTGGGTGGAGGCCGAACTCTCAGAGGTAAGGGAGCGCGGGGGCCATTGCTATATGAGCCTCGTGGAGAAGGACGAGGGGCGCAACACGCCAGTGGCACAGGCGCAGGCCCGCTGCTGGCGCAACCGCTGGGGAGTGATGCGCCCGTATTTCGAACGGGTGACGGGGGCGGCCACTCCGCGCCGGGATGAAGGTGATGCTGCAGGTACGCGCACAATTTCATCCGCTCTACGGTTTCTCCTGGATTGTGGAAGACATCAATCCCGAGTATTCTCTCGGCGACATGATGCGCCATCGGCAGGAGATCCTGCGCATACTAAAGGAAGAGGGCGTGATAGACCTCAACAAGCAGATTCCCCTGCCCGTCTTTGCCCAGCGTATCGCCGTCGTCAGCAGCGAGACGGCAGCAGGCTACGGCGACTTCAAGAACCAACTGGAGCACAACGAAATGGGACTGAAGTTTGACACCCGCCTCTTCCCCGCCACCATGCAGGGCGAGACCGTGGAAGCATCTGTCATCGAGGCCCTCGACGCCATCTTTGACGAAGCCGACCATTTCGACGTGGTGGTCATCATCCGTGGCGGAGGAGCCGTGGCGGACCTGAGCGGTTTCGACTCGCTGGCACTGGCAGAGAACGTAGCCAACTTCCCTCTGCCCATCATCACAGGTATCGGCCACGAGCGCGACGAAAGCGTCATCGACTTCGTCTCGCACACACGGGTGAAGACGCCGACGGCAGCTGCCGCCTTCCTCATCGACCAACTGGAGACGACCTACGACAAGGTGATGAGCGCACAGGACTTCGTCGCTCACTACGCCAAGGAACGCATGGCGACAGAGAAGCAGAGACTGCACACACTTTCCTCTACCATCACGTCGCTATTCTCCGTCGTCAAGGTGCGACAGGAGGCACGCCTCGCCCACCTGGGCGACCGGCTGACGCATAGCGTGGAACAGAGGCTCAAGGACGAGAGACATCATCTCAGCCTGCTTGCCACCAATCTCCAGCCTCCCTTGGAAAGACGGCTGATGAAAGAGCACCACCATCTCGACCTGCTGGAACAGAAGGCCCGCGCCCTCGACCCGCGCCTGCTACTGAAGCGCGGCTACAGTCTGACGCTCCATGAAGGAAAGGTGGTGAAAGACGCGAAGCAGCTTCGCCCAGGCGACCTCATCGAAACCCACCTGGCGCAAGGCCGAATCCGATCGAAAGTGGAGGAATAGCACCACAAGCTGCAAAAACATACGCCTACTGATTGGATTCTCAAAAAAAAAGCCTATCTTTGCAGAAGATAGGCTGCACCTCGGCATAACGAGCAAGCAAGCTTGACGTTCTGCGCTCGGTTTGCACTATCTTTGCATAAGAAATCAGTACACGGCGAAGAAGAAAACAAAGCAAAATATGAAAAAGATATTATTGTTAGGCTCAGGTGAATTGGGCAAGGAATTTACCATCGCTGCCAAGCGTGCCGGTCAGTACGTCATCGCTTGCGACAGTTACGACAATGCACCCGCCATGCAAGTGGCTGACGAGCGCGAGGTCTTCAGCATGCTGGACGGAGATGCCCTGGCAGCGGTCGTGGCCCGCCACCGCCCCGACATCATCGTGCCCGAGATTGAGGCCATCCGTACCGAGCGCCTCTTCGAGATGGAGGAGCAGGGCATACAGGTCGTCCCCTCGGCCAAGGCTGTCAACTTCACGATGAACCGCCGCGCCATCCGCGACCTTGCAGCCAAGGAACTGGGACTGCGGACGGCCAAATACTTCTATGCCAAGACGTTCGACGAGTTTAAGAAGGCTGCGGACGAGATCGGATTCCCGTGTGTGGTGAAGCCGCTGATGTCGTCGAGTGGTCACGGACAGAGCTACGTCCACAACGACGACGAGCTCGAGCAAGCCTACAAGGATGCCATGGAGGGAGCGCGCGGCGACGTCCACGAGGTCATCATCGAGGAGTTTATCGACTTCGACTCGGAGTTCACGCTCCTCACGGTGACACAGAAGCACGGTCCTACCCTCTTCTGCCCGCCCATCGGCCACATACAGAAGGGTGGCGACTACCGCGAGAGCTGGCAGCCCTTTGCCCTCCCTGCCGAGGCGCTGAAGCAGGCGGAGCACATCGCCGACGAGGTGACACGCGCCTTGACGGGCTACGGACTGTGGGGTGTGGAGTTTTTCCTGACGAAAAAGGGAGAGGTCATCTTCTCAGAACTCAGCCCACGTCCCCACGACACAGGTATGGTGACACTCTCACACAGCACCAACTTCAGCGAGTTTGAACTCCACCTGCGCGCTATCCTCGGCCTCGACATCCCCGCCATCCATCTGGAGCACAACGGCGCCTCGGCCGTGATCCTCTCGGGTGTGGAGAGCGAGGAGCCACTCGACTACCAACTCGACGCACTTTGCCACGAAGACCGCACGCGGGTGCGCATCTTCGGCAAGCCGACCGCACACGTCGGAAGGCGCATGGGCGTGGCACTCTGCTACGACGAGGTGGGGTCGGACATCAACGCCTTGCGCGAAAAAGCCAAGCGGGTGGCACAGACGGTGCTCGGCACAGACCCCTATATGAAGAAATAAGAACGCAGCAACGGAGGACAGCAAAGGATGCTTGGAAAAATCATTCCGCTATCGAAGATCACAGACCGACGCGGCAATCTCACCGTGGCAGAACAGTTGAAAGACGTGCCGTTCGAGGTAAAGCGGGCCTACTGGGTCTATGACGTACCTGGTGGCGAAAGCCGTGGCGGACATGCCCACAAGCAGTTGTACCAACTGATCGTGGCCTTGAGTGGCAGTTTCACCGTCAATCTCGATGACGGCAAGGAACGGCAGAGCTATCTGCTCAACCACCCGTGGGAGGGTCTGCTAATCACGCCAGGCATCTGGCGCACCCCCTCGACGACTTCTCTACGGGAGCAGTCTGCCTCTGTCTGGCCTCGGAACTGTATGAGCCAGCGGACTACATCTACGATTACGAGGAATTTCTCAAGTACAAAGGATGTTCGAGATAAAGCGCTATGAGCCCTCGCACCAGCAGGCTTGGAATGACTTCGTGGCTCGGTCGAAGAGTGGCACGTTCCTCTTCGACCGCCGATTCATGGACTACCATAGCGACCGCTTCGCGGATAGCAGCCTGATGATCCTACGCAAAGGGCGCATCTATGCCTTGCTGCCCGCCAACCGCGTCGGCGACACGCTCCATTCCCACCAGGGACTGACCTACGGAGGACTACTGACGGACGCCAAGGCGACGGCGGAGGGAGTCATGGAGGCCTTCGGCGCACTCAACGCATGGCTCCGGAACGAGGGGGTGAGGCGAGTGACTTACAAGGCGATGCCATGGATCTACCATCGGCTGCCCGCCGAAGAAGACCTCTATGCGCTGACACAGGTCTGCCACGCCCGCTTGCTGACACGCGAGATATCCTCCACCATCCTGCTGCAACAACCGCTCCGCTTCACAGAGTCGCGGAAGTCGGGACTAAGAAAGGCCCTGCGCGAGGGACTCTACATGGAAGAGAGCGGTGATTTGGCTGCCTTCTGGCAGATGCTCGACGACAACCTCGTCTCGCGCCACCACACCCACCCGGTCCACTCGCTCGACGAGCTGCGCCTGCTGCAAGGGCGGTTTCCCCAGCAGATACACCTATACCTTATATATAATAAGGAGAAAGAACCGGTGGGAGGAACATGGGTCTTCGACACTGGACAGGTGGTCCACACGCAATATATCGCCTCGACGGAGGAGGGAAAAGCGCATGGTGCACTCGACCTCCTCTTCGACGAACTGATCAACCGTCGCTATCGCGAGGGTATCTACTTCGACTTTGGCAAATCGACGGAAGCAGGAGGAACAAACCTCAACGAGCATCTGATATTCCAAAAAGAAGGGTTTGGCGGACGCGGCGTCTGCTACGACACCTACGAGTGGGAACCATAAAAGGGTGATAGAGAGCCTATTCAACAACAGGAGGCCCGCTATCTCATTTTGTATCAAAGCATGATAGAATACTTATCCTTACAGAAAATCAATGCCCTGCACGAGCAGGAGATTGTGGAAGCCGTGGAGAAGGTGGTCCGCAGCGGATGGTATCTGCACGGTCAGACCACAGAACGCTTCGAACACCACTATGCCGACTTTATTGGCACAACTCATTGCATCGGCTGCGGCAATGGGCTGGATGCGCTGACGCTCATCTTCCGTGCCTATAAGGAACTGGGGGTGCTGCGCAATGGCGACGAGATACTGGTGCCGGCCAACACCTTTGTGGCCTCGATCCTCTCCATCACGGAGAACGGACTGCGCCCCATACTGGTGGAGCCCGATTACGACACCCTGGAGATAGACGAGAAACTCATAGAGAGCCACATCACAGACCGCACACGCGCTCTGCTCTTGGTGCATCTCTATGGTCGCTGCGCCTATACGGAGCGGGTAGCGGAGAGCTGCCGACGACACGGGCTGCTGCTCATAGAGGACAACGCGCAGGCCCATGGATGCCGCTATGGCAACAAGCGGACTGGGTCTCTGGGCCATGCCGCCGCCCACAGTTTCTATCCGGGCAAAAACTTAGGAGCCATGGGGGATGCAGGAGCCGTGACAACCGACGATGACCAACTGGCGCAGATGGTGCGAGCCTTGGGCAACTATGGATCGGCACGCAAGTACGTCTTCGACCACGTGGGACGCAACAGCCGCATCGACGAGATACAGGCCGCGCTGCTGGACGTGAAGTTGAACTATCTGGACAGCGACAACACGCGCCGCAAAGAGATAGCCGATCGCTACTACCGCGAGATCGACAACCCGCTCGTCACACTACCGGGCAAGAAGCAATGGCTGAGCAGGGAGGAGGACAACGTCTTCCATATCTTCCCCATCCTCTGTGAGCAACGGGACGAGCTGCAAGCTTACTTGAAGGAGAAGGGGGTGCAGACACTTATCCACTACCCCATCCCGCCACATCGCCAGCGTTGCTATGCGGAGTGGACTCATCTCTCGCTCCCGGTTACGGAGCGCATCCACCGAGAGGAGTTGTCGCTGCCCTGCAACCAGACGATGAGCGACGAAGAGACCGAGCGTATCATCTGTCTGCTGAATGGGTTTCGTCGGTAGTAGCAACCATGGTGAGGCAAGGACTAAATAGGCCAAGCGCTACGCAGATGGTTAAGGAGAGGTTGAGGAAACAAAGTGTTTTTTAACGGTTGAAGCCCACTCCCCCTCTTGCATAAACGGATAAAAAGCCGTACTTTTGCATGTAGAAATCAAACAGAAATGCCAATAGACAACAAACAGAAAACACTTGAACTGGGCACACGCCCCGTGGGGCGGCTGCTATGGCAGTACGCCTTGCCCGCCATCGTGGCCATGGTGGCCTCATCTTTGTATAATATCGTTGACAGAATCTTTATCGGGCAGATCGTCGGTCCTGACGCCATCGCCGGCTTGGCCATCACCTTCCCCTTCATGAACTTTAGTAGTGCGTTTGGTGCGGCGGTGGGCATAGGTTCCTCTACGTCCATCTCCATCCGACTGGGACAACGCGACTATGAGGGTGCGGAGAATCTGCTGGGCAACACGGTGACGCTCAACCTCATCGTCGGCATCTCCTTGGGATTGATCTGCCTTCTGTTCATCGACCCCATCCTGCGCTTCTTTGGCGCAAGCGACACCACGCTGCCCTACGCACGTAGCTATATGGAGATTATTCTCCTGGGCAACGCCGTCACACACACGTACTTAGGAATGAACTCGGTGCTCCGCGCGGCGAGCAAACCCGAGAAGGCGATGTACGCCACCATCTTCACGGTCTTGGTCAACGTCGTGCTCGACATGCTGTTTATATGCTGGTTGGGCTGGGGCATACGCGGCGCCGCCTTCGCCACGGTCATCTCCCAGCTACTTGCGATGTGCTACCAGTTTCGCTTGTTCAGCAACAAACACGAGATGTTACGCCTCAAACGGGGCATCTATGGTTTGCGCGCCGACTTGGTGAAAAACATTATCGGTATCGGCGTGTCGCCCTTTCTGATGAATGTGTGCGCGTGCATGGTAGTGATCTTCATCAACAACCGACTGGTCGATTATGGAGGCGACCTGGCAGTAGGTGCATACGGCATCGCCTATGGCATCGCGATGATGTTTGTAATGTTCGTCATGGGACTGAATCAGGGTATGCAGCCCATCGCAGGCTATAACTACGGAAGCCAGCAGACAGACCGTCTGATGCGGGTTCTGAAACTGGCCATCATAGGAGCTACGGCCATCATGGTCTTAGGCTGGTCTATCGGCATGTTCTGTCCGGAACTCGTCGCGCGGTTGTTCACCACCGACGAGAATTTGATACGCCATAGTGCCAACGCCATACGCATCGTGATGCTCGCCTTCCCCATCATTGGCTACCAGATGGTGATCACCAACTTCTTCCAATGCATCGGCAAGGTGAAGGTCAGCATCTTTCTCTCCCTCAGCCGACAACTGATCATCCTGCTGCCCATGCTCGCCATCCTGCCTTTGTTCTTTGGCTTGAACGGCGTATGGGCCGCCATGCCTGTGAGCGATACGGCCGCATCGATCATCGCAGCGGGGGTCATGTTCGTGTTTATGCGGAAATTTAAACTGAAAGCAACATCCCAAAACAATGGATAAGCAACTCATCATCAACGTAGGACGGCAGGTCGGATCGGGTGGTCTGATCATTGCCAAGATGCTTGCCAAGGCATTCGACTGTAAATTCTACGACAAGGAGATACTCAACCTTGCCGCCCAAGAGAGCGGTTTCTCCGAAAAGTTCTTCGAGAAGAACGACGAGACAAAGGAGTATCTGCGCAGTCGGTTCCACATCCACGTGCCCCTGCTCGGCGAGTCGAGTTTCTACAGTAGCGACTTCTCGCAAGAGGGACTGTACAAGTTTCAGAGCGAGGCTATCAGAAAGGCCGCACAAGAGGGTCGCTGCGTCTTCGTGGGACGCACGGCAGACTACATCCTCCGCGACATGAAGGAGAAAGTAGATGTCTTCATCACCGCAGACCTCAACGATCGGATCGAAGCGGTAGCAGAAAGACACGGTCTGAGTAGATCGGAGGCCAAGAAATACATACAGAACAAGGAGGCCACCCGCGCCGGATACTATAATTACTACACAGGAAAGAAGTGGGGCGCGGCAGAAAGCTACGACCTCTGCGTGAACTCCTCCGTCCTGGGCATGGAGCAGACGGCGCTCTTTATCGAACAATTCATCCGCCAACGCCCATGAAACGAATCGGTATCATCAGCGACACCCATGGCTATTGGGATGAAAGATACGAACAGTATCTTGGCGAGTGTGACGAGATCTGGCACGCCGGCGACATCGGGTCGATGGAGGTAGCGGACCGCTTTGAGGCGATGAAGCCCATCTTCCGTGCCGTACATGGCAATATCGACGGAGGCGACGTGAGGCGCTGCTATCCCGAACGGCTACGCTTCCGTTGTGAGGAGGCCGACGTACTGCTGAAGCATATCGGCGGCTATCCTGGCAACTACGACCGGTCGGTGGCGCACACGCTCTATGCCATGCCGCCCGACCTCTTCGTCTGCGGCCATTCGCATATCCTAAAGGTGATGCACGACAAGACGCTGAACCTCCTGCACATCAACCCAGGAGCGGCAGGTCTGCAGGGCTGGCAACCAGAACGAACACTCGTCAGGCTGACCGTCGATGGCAAGCAGTTTAAAGACTGCGAGGTCATCACGCTGGGAGAGAGAAGAAAGTCCGCATGGACATAAAAGGAACCAATCGAAATATCAAAAAAAGACATAACAAATGAAAACCTATCTCGTGACAGGTGCTGCCGGATTCATCGGCGCCAACTTCATCAAGTATCTCCTCCACGACAAGTATAAGAACGAGGAGATCAAAGTCATCGTGCTCGACGCCCTCACCTATGCAGGCAACTTGGGCACAATCAAAGACGACATCGACGGAAAGCGTTGTGTCTTCGTCAAAGGAGACATTCGCGACCGCGCCCTGGCCGACCAACTGTTCGGCGAGTATGATATAGACTATGTGGTGAACTTCGCCGCAGAGTCGCACGTGGACCGCTCCATAGAAGATCCACAGCTGTTCCTTTCCGTTAACATCCTGGGCACACAAAACTTGCTGGACGCTGCCCGTCGCGCATGGGTCACAGGCAAGGACGAACAGGGATATCCGACGTGGAAGCCAGGAAAGCGCTACCATCAGGTATCGACCGACGAGGTCTATGGTTCTCTGGGCGACGAGGGCTACTTCACGGAGAAAACGCCCTTGTGCCCCCACAGTCCCTATTCGGCGAGCAAGACTTCCGCCGACATGATCGTCATGGCTTATCATGACACGTATCATGCACCGGTAAGCATCACCCGTTGTTCCAACAACTACGGTCCTTACCACTTTCCCGAGAAACTGATCCCGCTCATCATCAACAACATCCTGGCTGGCAAATCGCTGCCCGTCTATGGTAAGGGTGAGAATGTACGCGACTGGCTCTATGTGGAGGACCATTGCAAGGCCATTGACCTGGTAGTGCGCGAAGGCAAAGAGGGAGAGGTCTATAATGTGGGTGGTCATAACGAGATGAAGAACATCGACATCGTGCGCCTGACAATCCGCACCATTCATGACATGATGGAGAAAGACAAGGCATTGCGCTCGATATTGAAGAAGCAGGTACGCGACGCAGCGACAGGTGACATAGACATCAGTTGGATCAACGACGACCTGATCACCTTCGTGGCCGACCGACTGGGACACGACCAACGCTACGCCATCGACCCGACGAAGATCAAGAACGAACTGGGCTGGCAGCCGGAAACGATGTTTGCCGACGGTATCGTGAAGACCATTCGCTGGAACCTTGAGCACCAAGACTGGATAGAGGAGGTGACATCGGGCGACTACCAGAAATATTACGACGAGATGTATGGCGACGAGCGGCATGGACGCACTCTCTAAGGAGTTGCACGACTTCCTCTGCCGGCTGGGTGAGCACCCGGAACAGGTCAGCGACAAACTGCAAGGTTATACGCAGGCCCTCCTCCAACTGCTCACCCCTGCCGACGAACTGCTCGTCAAAGGTCGCTACGGCATCTTGGGCAGCACCAAAGAGAGCATGGCTCAACTGGCCAATCGATTCAACACCGACGAGAATACGGTAGAAGCCGTACTACAGCAATGCCTAAGGAAAATAGCCATCACGCCGGAATGGCAGGACATCAAAGCGCTGACGCAACTCAAAGCCATCCGATTGAAATAGGGAGTAGGCGACAAACTGGTCGCCCACTCCCTACGAACTAAAACAATATGGAAAAGAAAATCAATTACGAAGCCGCACTCTCCGAAATCGAAGAGATAGTCAACAAGATGGAAAACGACGAGTTTGACATCGACCAACTCTCCGTAAACCTAAAGCGTGCACAGACACTTATCAAACTTTGCCGTGACAAGCTGACCAAGACCGACGCGGAAATCAAGAAGCTTCTCGGCGAAGAAAAGGAGTGAGCAGAGGGAAATGAACGGGCCAAAAATAGAGGGGAAAAAAGAAAACTGAAAATAAAGCCCTTATATTTTGCCCGTGTAATTTAAAATCATTACCTTTGCAAGCAAATAACAAAAACCAAAAAAATAGATTTAGCGTATTATGAAAGATTTGGATTGGGGCAGCCTTACCTTTGGCTACGTGCCCACAAACTACAATGTTCGTTGCTACTATCACAACGGAAAGTGGGGAGAGATTGAGGTTTCTTCCGATGAGTATGTCCACATCCACATGGCATCTACCTGCCTGCACTATGGCCAGGAGGCCTTCGAAGGTCTGAAAGCATACCGTTGCCCGGACGGCAAGGTACGCGTATTCCGCCCCGAGGAGAACGCAGCACGTCTGCAGAGCACCTGCCGTGGTATCGTCATGCCGGAGCTTCCCACCGACCTTTTCGTTGAGATGGTAGAGAAAGTAGTGCGCCTGAACCAGGACTTCATCCCTCCCTACGAGAGCGGCGCTACCCTCTATCTGCGTCCATTGCTCGTCGGTACGTCAGCACAGGTTGGCGTTCACGAGGGCCAGGACTATCTCTTCCTTATCTTCGCAACTCCCGTAGGTCCGTACTTCAAGGGCGGATTCAGCACCAACGCTTACGCCATCACGCGCGAGTTTGACCGCGCAGCACCGTTCGGAACGGGTAAGTACAAGGTGGGTGGCAACTATGCCGCTTCCCTCCGCGCTCACAAGATTGCCAAGGAGAAGGGTTATGCTTCAGAGTTCTACCTCGACGCCAAGGAGAAGAAGTACGTCGATGAGTGTGGCGCTGCCAACTTCTTTGGTATCAAGGAGAACACCTACATCACGCCGAAGTCTTCATCTATCCTCCCCAGCATCACTAACAAGAGCCTGATGCAGATTGCCGAGGATTTGGGCCTGAAGGTGGAGCGTCGCCCCATCCCCGTAGAGGAGCTCGCTACCTTCGAGGAGGCTGGCGCCTGCGGTACCGCCGCTGTCATCTCTCCGATCTCTCGCCTCGACGATATCGACGAGGGCAAGAGCTACAACTTCGGTGAGAAGCCCGGACCCATCTCTACGAAACTCTACGAGACACTTCGCGGTATCCAGTATGGCACCATCGAGGACAAGCACAACTGGACGCGTGTCGTTATTGAATAAATGGTATTATAATAAACGATAAAGATTAAAAAATCCGATGCCTCTGACTTGTGACAAGCCGGAGGCATTTTTTTATACGGCCCCGAGAACGCATCACATATTATAATAAGGTACAGGAGAAAAACGGATGGGTACAAAAAAAGATGAGTAAAGGAAAAAACCTAAACTCACCTGCTAAATGTGTCGACACTTGGATTCGAACCAAGGACCCCCACCATGTCAAGGTGATACTCTAACCAACTGAGCTATGCCGACTCTACATTCTTCTTCAACCTTGTTTGCTTTGCAAACGAAGTTCTCAAAAGCGGGTGCAAAGATACGACTTTATTTTCAAACCTCCAAAACTTTTAGCCATCAATTAACTTATCTTAATATATTAAAGAACAAAAGAGCATGATCGCCGGGCGCAATCTCGTAAAAGAATGGGCTTTTCTTGCGTGTAAGATTTTTAATTACTACCTTTGCGTCCTAATATCAAAATTATGGGAAAAGGAAAACTGGCTAAATTCGCAGAAATGGAGACGTTCAAAAACGTCTTCCAATATCCGTATTCAGTTATCGACGACGTGCCCTTCGAGATGAAAGGACACTGGCGCGAGCAGTACTTCGGCAATGACAACCCCATCGTCCTGGAATTAGGGTGTGGTAAGGGGGAATATGCCGTGGGACTTGCTCGGATGTTTCCCAACATCAACTTCATCGGCGTGGATATCAAGGGGGCGCGGATGTGGACTGGAGCCAAGATGGCCATAGAGGAAGGCTTGACCAATGTGGCATTCCTGCGCACGAACATTGAGATCATTGACCGCTTCTTCGCTCCAGACGAGGTACAGGAGATATGGCTCACATTCAGCGACCCTCAGATGAAAAATGCACGCAAGCGACTTACCTCTACCTACTTCATGGAGCGCTATCGCCATTTTCTGACCGATCGTGGCTTGATTCATCTGAAGACCGACTCCAACTTTCTCTTCACCTACACCACCTATATGGTAGAGCGAAACCAACTCCGTGTGTTGCTCCGGACGGAGGACCTGTACCATACGGAAGGCCTTGACGAAGCTACCCGCGAGATACTGGGCATACACACCTACTACGAGAACCAGTGGATTGAGCGTGGACTGAATATCCGATATATGAAGTTTGAGCTCCCACACGAGGGTGAGTTGACGGAACCCGACGTAGAGATACCGCTCGACGAATATCGCTCTTACCACCGAACGAAGCGTTCGTCAAAGGACACGGCAAAATAGTTTATCACAAGGCCACTATCCGTTGTGGCCAGTTTGTCCTGACCGAGGGTGTGCCATCAACCGCTATGAAGCAATCTTGCGCATAGCCAAAAGGCACACCGTCTATTCATTTATATATATCCATACAACGATGAGGTATCACAACAAAAGCGTTTTCACACTCCTATTATTGCTCTTACCGACCCTTGTCCTCATGGGCAAAGAGACTTCCAACAACCGACAAGCCAGAAAGATATTCGACCACACCTACCAAATGGTCTATGGGCGGCAGGGAAGCACGCTTAGCTATAGCGTCAACATCATCGGTCTGTACAAAGCAGCTGGGACGATATGGATGCAAGGGAAGAAAAGTCGTTCGGAAGAAAAAAGATATAGTATATGGAACGACGGGAAGACCTACTACAAAGTGGACAAAGACAAGAAGAAGGTGGAGATCTACCGGGCAAACGATCCGGAACGTGACAAATACAGCGGAATGTTCAACTTCGACGCCGACAACTTCGTCTATAGCGTGAAAGCTGTGGGAAACACTTTTGTCGTGTCGCTGGACGCCAATGAAGGCGTGAAAGGCATCAAGCACATCAAAGCAATCATAGACAAAAAGACGCGCGCCCCACTCAGCCTGCGTCTCAAGTTCGGAATCATCTGGGTAACGGTCAAGATCACCCACTTTAAGAGTGGCGGCATATCGGCCAGCACCTTTGCCTTTCCGAAACACCGTTATCATAACTATAAAGTGATCGACAACCGATGAGAGACGGGGCGCAAGCCTCCATCCTCCACAACATCAAACATCAGAGAAAATGAAAGACAACAGAGACGCGCTGGGACTACGGCGAAATGCGTGTATCGAAACTGTTTTACAAACTGTTCTTCCCTACCCTTCTCGGACTGCTGTCCTCCGTACTGCTCAACCTTGCCGATGGCATCTTCGTAGGACAAGGCGTGGGCAGCGACGCCTTGGCTGCCATCAACATCGCCGCCCCGATGTTCTTGGTCTCTACCGGCATAGCCCTGATGTTTGGTAGCGGAGCGAGTATCGTCGCCGCAGTACACCTGAGCAAGGGCAACCGGAAAGCCGCCAACATCAATGTGACCCAGGCCTTCACGGTGGGACTGCTCCTAATGCTGACGATTGTCGTCATCGTCAATGTCTTTCCACGACAGACGGCCGCACTCTTTGGTGGAAGCGAGGCGCTCTATCCTTTGGTGCACGACTACTTATTTTGGGTCAGTCCATGCTTCTGCTTCATGATCATCAACATTGTGGGAACGTTCGCTATTCGCCTGGACGGATCACCCAATTTCTCCATGACCATCAACACACTGTCGGCACTGGTCAATATCATACTCGACTGGCTATTCATCTTCCCATTGGATATGGGAATCAAGGGAGCAGCTATTGCCACCTCCATCTCGGGAATCCCGGGTATGGTACTCGTGGCATGGTATTTCTGGGGACATAGCAACCAACTAAGGCTCTACCGCCCTAAGTTCTCACAAACCGCCCTACACCTCACGGCACGCAACTGCGGGTACATGCTCCGCCTGGGCTTCCCTACATTTATTGCCGAGACCGCCATCTGTTGTATGATCATCACGGGCAACTATATGTTTATCGGACGACTTCACGAGGACGGCGTGGCAGCTTTTAGCGTCGCATGCTACCTCTTTCCGATGATTTTCATGTTTGGCAACGCTATTGCCCAGACAGCCCTGCCTATCGTGAGCTACAACTACGGAAAAGGCAACCAAGACCGAATCCGTCAGACCCTCCATATCTCTGCTGGACTATCTGTCGGTCTGGGACTGGTCATGACGACCGTCGGTATGCTGCTGGCGCCACAGATAGTCAACCTCTTCATCGACGGCACCTCACCCGCCAACTCTATCGGCCATGCGGGCTTGCCGCTCTTCCTGACTTCCAGCCTACCGTTCACGGTCAACGTGGTCCTCATCGGCTACCTGCAAAGTCTGGAGCACTACAAGGCCGCAACATTCTTTATGCTGCTGCGAGGCTTCGTGCTCATTATCCCCAGCTTCATCCTGCTTCCAGAGTTACTTGGCAACACAGGACTTTGGCTCGCCGAGACAGTAGCCGAAACACTGACACTTGTCGTCCTCATCGGATTCCTACTGTGGAACCGGAAATAAAGAGACATCAGCAAGAGACAAAGGAATCACAAACAAAGGCCAAACCCATCCTTTGGCGGCGTCAAGTTCATTATTGCCTACAGGCAACAGCTCACTATCGTCAAAAAATGGGCTTGGCCCAGTATCATTATTATATAATGGATAGTTCTAAAGGACAAGACGTTCTTCTGGAACTACCCCTATTGACACGCGTTTATCAAGTAAGAAAACTCGACTAATAGTCATCGCCATCATCGGAGACGCCCTCGCGAGCCATCTTCTCCAGTTCCTCGGGACTAGCCTCGTAGGTAGTGCGGTAACTTTCCTCCGTGAGCTTATCCTCATCGAAATAATCGTCATCGTCGTCGTCACTATCAAAGCCCTTTGTCTCTGGCAACTCCTCATCCTCGTTGTCATCCTCCGGCATGTCGTCGCCCCCCTTGTCAAGTAGCGAATCTTCGGGCTCGAAGCGCATTCTAACTCGCTCTACCGCAGGCATAGCCTTGGCAAAGATAGCCTCGGTCCATCCACCCTTGGGCACTTCCAATACCTCGAAGCCGTCTTCTACCTTTTTCTGATACATGCCGCCAGGGCGCTTGAGACGCGAAGTGGGCAGCGTGGTCGTAGAGATATCAAAACCACTTTCGATGATATCCTGGACCGACTGCGGAAGGCTCTCCCATCCTCCACCAAAATTGCCAGCCAGCACCTCGATCAATTTGGCAGCGGAAATGTGGCGAATATTCTCATAGGTGAGATCCGTAATACGGACGATGGGCTTTTTTTTGACAGCCAGCTTCACCTGCACATTCTCATCCATGCGGACTGGGGCCACCTTGAACCCACGGTCCTCATACTTCTGAACCACCTCCGGCGTGTCAATGGTCAACTCCTCCACATCGAACGCACTACGAAGCACGCTCAAGTAATGGCTGCGATTGTCCTTTAAGTCAGCATCGCGCGCTGCAATCTGCCAAAGATAGAACACGTCTGCCTCCTGCAAACCCCATGCGCTACTCTTCGTTAAAGTCTTCAAACTCAACTTGTTGCTTGATTTCATTCAGTATTTTCTTATTGTTCTTATCCTTGTTAGTTACCGAAAACCTCTGTTTCGTGCTGCAAAAGTAGCATTAAAAGCCAAAACATCAAACATTTCACGATGAAAAATTTAAATCGAGCGCATTTATTTTGGAGTATGCTCAAGAGTTTGTAACTTTGCAAGTATGGAACCATTAGCAGAGCGAATGCGCCCGCGTACCCTTGATGCATACGTCGGGCAGAAGCACATTGTGGGAAAAGGGGCGGTACTGCGGTCTATGATAGACAGCGGTCGCATCGCCTCTTTCATCCTATGGGGACCTCCTGGCGTCGGCAAGACAACCTTGGCCCAGATCATCGCCAACAAACTGGAGACTCCCTTCTACACGCTTTCCGCTGTGACGAGTGGCGTCAAAGACGTACGCGAAGTCATCGAGAAGGCGCGTCAGAACCGCTTTTTCACGACGGCTTCGCCCATTCTCTTCATCGACGAGATCCACCGTTTCTCCAAATCGCAGCAGGACTCGCTACTTGGGGCTGTAGAGAAAGGTATCGTGACGCTCATAGGAGCGACGACAGAGAATCCCTCCTTCGAAGTGATCCGCCCGCTATTGTCCCGCTGCCAGCTCTATGTGCTCAAGCCGTTGGAGCGCGAAGACCTGGAGGAGCTCCTCCATCGTGCCGTGACAGAGGACGAAGAACTACGGAAACGAACCATCGTGCTGCAGGAGACAGACGCGATGCTGCGCTATAGTGGTGGTGACGCACGCAAACTGCTCAACATTCTGGAACTGGTGGTGGAGTCTGAGGGTAGCGACAGCGTCACCATCACCGACGAGATGGTGGCCAATCGGTTGCAACAGAATCCCCTCGCCTACGACAAAGGGGGCGACATGCACTACGATATCATCTCGGCTTTCATCAAGAGTATTCGTGGCAGCGATCCCGACGCTGCCCTCTACTGGCTGGCAAGGATGATAGAAGGTGGCGAAGACCCCAAATTTATCGCACGGAGACTCGTCATCAGTGCATCGGAAGATGTGGGCCTGGCCAACCCCAACGCGCTGTTGCTGGCCAATGCCGCCTTCGATGCTGTCAACAAAATAGGGTGGCCCGAGGGAAGAATCCCCCTGGCGGAAGCCACTGTCTATCTGGCCACCTCGCCCAAGAGCAACTCCGCCTACCTCGCCGTCGACGAGGCACTGGCATGCGTACGCAAAACGGGCAACCAACCCGTGCCACTACACCTGCGCAACGCTCCCACCCAGCTCATGAAGTCGCTGGGCTACCACGACGGCTATAAGTATGCACATGACTTCCCCGATCACTTCGTAGAGCAACAGTACTTGCCCGACCAACTGAAGGACTCAAGGTTTTGGCACGCACAACACTCGCCAAGCGAGGAGAAACAGTATCAATGGATGCTGCGATGCTGGGGGGATCGATTCAAGGAGTGAGAAACGCCTTGGAAGAAAACGAAGCAAGAAACTAAGAACAATAATATACTAATCACAGAATAGAATAATATGAAAATCGTAGTACTCGACGGCTATGCCGCCAACCCCGGCGACCTCTCATGGGAGGAGCTGAAGCAGCTGGGAGACCTTACCATCTATGACCGCACGCCGCAGGAACTGGTCGTGGAGCGTTCGCTGGAGGCTGAAGCCGTGCTTGTGAACAAAGTAAGTCTCACCCGCGAGCTCATCATGCAGCTCCCGAAGTTGAAGTACATCGGCGAGCTGGCCACCGGCTACAACAACATCGACCTCGTGGCCGCATGCGAGCGGGGCGTGATCGTGACCAACATTCCAGCCTATAGCACCGTGAGTGTGGCACAGCACGTGATCGCTCTGCTGCTCAACGTGACCAACCACGTCGATGAGTTCGCCCGCAAGAACCGAAACGGTCGCTGGAGCGCAAGCCCCGACTTCTGCTATTGGGACGAACCATTGTGTGAACTGTCGGGCAAGACGATGGGTATCGTCGGTCTGGGACATATTGGACAAAGCGTGGCACGCCTGGCCCTCTGCCTAGGCATGAAAGTCATCACCGTATCGAGCAAGCCTGCCGACAAACTTCCCGAAGGCATCGACAAAGTAACAATGGAGCAACTGCTCAGCCAGTCTGACGTGATCAGCCTCCACTGCCCGCTGGTCAAGGACGGTCCCAAGGCTACCTACCACCTCATCAATGCAGAGACACTCCGCATGATGAAGTCAGAAGCCATTCTGATCAACACAGGCCGCGGTCCGCTAGTGGACGAGCCTGCTGTGGCTGAAGCCCTCCACAACAACCAGCTAGCTGCCTATTGCGCCGACGTGACGACAGAAGAGCCGCCCCATATCTCCAATCCGCTGCTGCGCGAACCGCACGCCTACCTCACACCGCATGTGGCATGGGCTACCGTCGAGGCGCGTCAAAGACTGATGGACATCTGTGTGGCCAACGTCAAAGCACTCATTGAAGGGAACCCCATCAATGTCGTTAACTAACATCTCCACTTCCGACCCAGCATTTGTCCATGCCGTACAACAGGTATTGGAGGTGCTGGGCACATTGGCTTTCGCCGTTTCGGGCATCCGTCACGCTGCTGCCAAGCATCTCGACTGGTTCGGAGGATATGTCTGCGGATTTGCCGTGGCGGTAGGAGGAGGTACGCTCCGCGACGTAATGCTGGGTACGACACCCTTCTTGGATGACCTCTCCCATCTACGTGATTTGTACCTTTGCAGCACTGGGGTTCGTGGTTTGCTTCGGCAGGCATATACGCTGGATCGACAACGCCTGGTTTGTCTTCGACACCTTGGGCCTGGCGCTCTTCGTGATCGCTGGTATCCAGAAGACCGTAGCCTTCGAACACCCCTACTGGGTCGCCATCATCATGGGTAGCATGACTGGGGCGGCAGGAGGCGTGATACGCGACGTGCTACTCAACAACGTGCCCGTCATCTTTCATAAAGAGATCTATGCCACAGCATGTGTGGCAGGCGGATTTCTATACTGGGTGCTCATCCGACTGGATGCAGGCATTCCCATCACGACGACAGCCACCTTTTTCTTTGTATGCGCCATACGCCTGTTGGCAGTACGCTATCATATTAGCCTGCCATCGCTAAAGCAAAAGGAGTAAGAATGGTACTAAAAACAGGACGACAATCACACCCTACACCTCATGTAGGCCAAGGGCGTCGTCCTTTTTTTTAGCCTCATCATGAAAATAGGCATCTGCTTTTCACGAAAAAAACGGCAACTCACCAGTTTTTTCTTCCCCTAATGGGCGGAGTTTCAAAGAAAAAATCGTAACTTTGTGCCCATCCGAAAAAAGACAGAAAAGAAGCCATTAGAACGAAAGGCATAGTTAAAAACTAAAAGACACTACCATCTTATGACAAAGAACGAGAAGAAATGGGCGGAGAACTACGAGTTGTTGAAGGAGTACATCGCTGAGCATCGACAGCTGCCAGACAAGAAGAAAGTCGAACATCGTTCGCTACTCAACTGGTGGAAGTACAACCGCAAGCTGATCAGACAGGGCAAACTGGACGAGATGCAAACGGAGCTGCTGATGGAATTGGGCAATTCGAGAATCAACCACCGCTAAAATGACGGTCATGCCGTAAATGCGTTTAGTATCAGACTACTGACCTCTCGCTACGCTACAAGTATGGAGGTCCAAACCGATCCTACAGGTTGAGGGTGCGCCAAGAATCTTGGTCGCACCCTCAACTATTTTCATCTAAACTATGGTAGCTTACATCTCAGGTACACACCTCAATTGTTATAACAACAGATCATTCAAATTCATAGCTGGAAATGGGAAAACATGTTATTGCTCACCCGTCTTCAGATCCTCTATCTGTCGAAGAACCCCGTTGAGGCGTCTGCGTGACTGCATCAGGAAGTAGATGCCGCAAGCAAGACCGGTCAAACCGCCAACTACGCCTCCCCATAGCATGCCGTTGGCCATGTTTTTCTCCATACCTTGCCCACAATAGTAGAAGAAGCCAATGAGCCAGACGATGAGAAACGGGATGGAGAACTTGAGCCAATTATTACCCAACCGCTTGTACTCGACAATGTGGTCAGCCACCTTGAGCAAATCGCCCGCCAGTAAGTCCTCGCCCGTCAGGCGGCGCACAGACCATATCGAGAAGACAACAGCCAACAGCAGATACGCTATTGTCACCCAAACGAACCACAAGGGCAGTCCCCACAACGGTTGCATGAAGTAGAAAAGCGGCAAGGTGAACAAAGAGGGCAACAAGGTCTGAAGCGTCACCCTGCGTTCCTTGTCCAGTTCGCTTTTCATCGCACGGCGCATCAATCGTTCGTTCACTATCTTCTGTTCACTGAGAAGCGATCGCAACTCACTCATATCCTGGCGCATCTGCTCCATTTCGTCGTTATAAACTTGATTCTTATCCATCATGATATTCCTTTCTTTTAATGTTAATGTCTCTACGAAAAGCCTTCCACCTGTCTTACGCTACTGTTTCCCAGCTGCAATCCATGGAGGAAATCTGCATGCGCAGACATTTGTCAGTCTTTCGAAAGACGGTTGGTCTATTCCTTCATTTTCTTCATCTGCTCCCGGATGCGCACCAAACGAACGGATACGTTTTTGGCGGTGATGCCGAGGATCTGGCCTATCTCGTCGTAGCTGAGGTCTTCAAGCCACAACAGCACGATAGCTCTGTCAAACGGTTGCAGACGCACGATACGCCTATGAAGTTGGTCCACTCGCTGCGCTCGCTCCTCCTGCGGGTCGAAGAAGTTGACGTCCATTGTCAGCGGCACGGTCTTGCGACGACGCTTGCTGCGATCGAGCGAAATACAGGTGTTGAGCGCCACGCGGTATATCCATCCACGCAAGGCTTCGTCGCCCCCCCTGATACTTCGGCAATCCGTGCCAGACGTTGATCAGCGTCTCCTGAAATAGGTCCGCCACCTCGTCCTCGTCTTTGGAGAACATGTAGCACACGGTATATATCGTGTTCTTATGAGAGCGCACAAGGCGTTCAAAGTTTTCTTTCTGCTTGTCCATTGTTTCTGTTTAAAAAAACGCTTACGAATTATAAACGCACAAAATGGTAAAAAACTACAGAACACCGAGAAAAAAACAGATGGGTGGATTGAAAAAGGAAATGATGAGACCCATGCGGAGTTTCACTTTGCATAGATGAACGCTAAAGGCGTATTCCTCAAGCTATCTCTCGCCTCTCCAAACAAATACCTCTCATTTCATATAAGGGAAAAAGGCAAACGCGTAGGTCGCAGGGCAAACGACCCGAACGACCTACGCGCTGTTGAATGACGATGATTGGACGCCGTCTTATCCGAAGAAGACGTAAGCAATGGCGATGGCAGCAATCACACCTGCCAAATCAGCCAACAAGCCGCAACTGACGGCATGGCGCGTATTCTTGACGCTGATACTTCCGAAATAGACCGCCAGCACATAGAACGTCGTGTCGGTCGATCCCTGGAAGATACAACTCAGTCGACCGATAAAGGAGTCGGCTCCATAGTTGTCCATGGCCTCCAGCATCAAGCCTCGCGCGCCACTTCCGCTAAGCGGCTTCATGAAGGCTGTGGGGAGCGCACCGACAAATTGGTCGTCCAGACCGCAGGCTCTGACACACCAGGCAATGCCCTCCACGAGCATATCCATCGCTCCAGAGGCACGAAACACGGCCACGGCCACAAGGATCGCCACCAAATAGGGGATGATGCGAACTGCAGTATGAAATCCGTCCTTGGCGCCCTCGATGAAAGCATCATAGACATTGATCTTTTTGAATGCTCCCATGGCTATGAAGGTGACGATTATACCAAGCAAGATCACGTTGGCCGTCACATTCGTCACGAGCGCCATCGTATCCTTGTCCATCTGCCCAAAACCCCAGACGATGACTCCCACAGAAGCGATGAGTCCGCCTAAAGTCAGGAGAAGCAAAGGCTGAAAAAGATTGATCTTCTGCCAAAGAGCGGTAATGATGATACCGGCAAGTGTTGCTACTGTCGTGGCGATGAGGATAGGAATGAAAACGTCAGTCGGCATGGCTGCCCCCTTGGCCGCACGGAAGGCCAGAATCGTAGTAGGGATGATGGTCAGACCACTCGTATTGAGCACGAGAAACATGATCATCGGGTTGGTGGCCGTGTCTTTCCGCGTGTTCAGTTCCTGCATCTGCTGCATGGCTTTCAGTCCTGTGGGGGTAGCAGCATTGTCAAGGCCCAGCATATTGGACGCGATGTTCATGAAGATAGAGCCCATGACAGGATGGTTCTTCGGAATATCAGGGAAGAGTTTGGTGAAGACAGGACTGAGAACACGCGCCAGCACATTGACCGCTCCGGCTCGCTCGCCTATCTTCATGATGCCAAGCCATAAGGCCAATACGCCCGTGAGGCCCAAAGAGGTCTCAAAAGCGGTCTTGGAAGAGTCGAAGGTGGCCTGTACCATGTTGGTGAATACCTCCGTGTTGCCCATGAAGCACAATTCCACCAGCCCAAAGAGGAAGGCAATGACGAAAAAGGCTATCCAAATGTAATTTAATACCATAGTCGTTTTGTCCTTTAAGATTTGAATTTTAAGATTTGTATTTTAAGTTGCATTTTAATCACTGCAAAAGTAGAAAAAAAAATATAATACGACGGGCAAAATCTGGCGTTTTTTTTGGTCTTCTCCTATATTTTTTATGGCAATGGCCCCAAGACTGTGGTTCGAAGGCAGTAGAAGCGCTGGAAAGGACAAAAAATCCCGGCGACTTGTCTCAAGCCACCGGGAAAGTCTATGAAACCTGAACCATCGGGATGGTTCAGCAAGTATTCACTTCCAAATAATCTAACAACACTTTGTCAATCAACTAACTCTTATGTGGAAAACCAATCCATTTTGTTCACTAATGCTATATTATTATCTTTGTTACACTTCTATAAAGGCAAGCAACGTGCCATGACCGCAAACATGACAAGTTGTCCAGTACTATATGACACCTTGTCTATTACAATACAAAACCTGGACACCATGGAGAGGAGAAAAAAATATCCGGACTATTGTCTTAGGCGACTCTTCGCCCCAGACGACAGTCCGGATAAAAGGTATAATCAGCCTCATCCTGCCTTTCTCCTTATATATTATAGAGGGACAAGCCTACTTATATACAAGGCTCGACATTACTTATGTATCAGGCTAGCCTTAACTTACGTACAAGCCTTGACCTAACTTAGGTACACAAGACAGCCTATCCCAAGGAGCTTAGGCACGGGAGGAAGAGAGAGACTACAGTCTTCTCAGTTTAACCGTGAAGTGGCGCATCAGCGGAGCCTCCCATTCGATGGCAACACCACGGGTCACCTGCTCGCGGCGGTCATAGACATTCTTGAGCGCAGCGGCGATGACGTCCATGTGGTTGTCGGTATAGACGCGACGAGGGATGGCAAGACGCAACAGATCGAGGCCTCCGAAGCGGTTCTCATGCGTCACGGGGTCGCGGTCGGCCAGCATATAGCCAATCTCGCAGCCACGGATGCCTGCCTCCAAGTAGAGCTCACAGGTCAGGGTCTGTGCCGGGAACTCCTCCTTGGGCACGTGCGTGAGCACCTTGTCAGCGTCGATGAACACACCATGACCACCCACGGGACGCTGGTAGGGGATGCCATACTCGTCAAGTTTCTTGGCCAGATACTGCACCTGGTGGATGCGGGTCTCCAGCATGTCAAACTCCGTATTCTCGTCGAGACCAACGGCTACGGCATTGAGGTCGCGACCGTTGAGACCACCATAGGTCAGGTAGCCCTCGTAAGGAATGCAGAAGCTCTTTGCTCCCTCGTACCAGTCCTCTTTTCTCGTAGCGATAAATCCACCCATATTGACGATGGCGTCCTTCTTGCAGGACATGGTGGCAGCATCGGCGTCGGCATACATCTCCAGGACTATCTCCTTGATGGTCTTGTCGGCGTAGCCCGGCTCGCGGGTCTTGATGAAATAGGCGTTCTCGGCAAAACGGGCTGAGTCCATGACGACAGGCACGCCATAACGATGGCAGAGGGCGCAGGTAGCCTTGATATTCTCCATGCTCACGGGCTGACCACCGACGGTATTGTTGGTGACGGTCAGGACCATGAAAGGCACGTTGCCCGGATTCTCCTTCAGCACCTTCTCCAGTTTCTCCAGAGAGACGTTACCCTTGAAGGGAACTTCGAGCTGGGCATCCTTGGCATCGTCGGTCGTCACGTCGATAGCAAAAGCCTTGCGGGCCTCGATATGACCCTTGGTCGTGTCGAAGTGGGCGTTGCCAGGAATGACGTTGCCTTCCTTGACAAGGAAGGAGAAGAGCACGTTCTCGGCGGCACGTCCCTGGTGGGTCGGGATGACATAGTGGAGGCCGAGAATCCTGCGGACCGTCTCCTCAAACTTATAGAAACTCGTCGCACCTGCGTAGCTCTCGTCGCCCAGCATCATGGCGGACCACTGGCGGTCGCTCATCGATCCCGTACCACTATCGGTAAGGCAGTCGATATAGACCTGCTCGGCCCTCAGCTGGAACACATTATAATTGGCGGCCTTCAGCCACTCCTCACGCTCTGCGCGCGTACTCTTACGGATGGGTTCAACCATCTTGATCTTCCATGATTCTGCGAAAGGTATTTCCATTATGCTTATGGATTTAGGTTATAAAAATGACATATCAAATGTCTGTTAACGATGCAAATGTACAAAAAAGAATCGAGAATAGACTCAAAGGGAGAGAAAATTTTGAGAAACATTTGCATTTTATTATCTTTTACCACACTTACCAACTCTTGTGGCAAACACCCGACGAGTCCACACGAGCGAAAGAAGGGCTTTCCCGGGCTTTCCTCCCCTCTGTTTCCGTCCCTCTTCTCCTATAATAAATGGTTAAAAACGACAAAACATAGTGCTGTTAGGCATTTATTCCGTAATTTTGCACCTTCAAAGCTCATGAGAAAGAATACGGTTATCATCCTCTTGATGGCGGCAGTCGCATTGGCGGCAGCCCAATGGGTCATGCCTCTCACCTTGGGGGCGAGTTATTCGCTCTCCGCAGGATCAGGCCAGGACACTACCCTCCACAACGCGCTACCCGTGGAGGGTATAGCCGATGGACAGTCAGGAGCCAACGCCGCAACCGACTCCCTCACCCTTCCTACAGACACTCTGGTCCTGGACAGTCTCGAAAGAGCCATCCGGGCCTTCAACCAGCATATCGACGATTCGCTCCGTGCCGACAGCATCATGAAGGCCAGTCGCAAGGGCATTGACGCCCCCGTGAAGTTCTCCGCCGAAGACTCCATTGTCTATGACGCCATAGGCGGTTCCGCACGCCTCTTCGGTGATTCGAAGGTCGATTATCAGAACATGAAGCTCACCTCCGACAAGGTCTATATGCACCTCGACAGTTCCTTGGTGCGCGCCACGGGCACCAAGGACAGCACGGCGGAGAACGGCATCAAGGGAAGCCCCGTCTTCTCTCGGGGCAACACGGAGTATGAGAGCGACACGATGGCCTACAACTTCAAGACGCAGAAGGGTCTCATTCGTGGCGTCTATACCGCTCAGGATGACGGCTTTATGCGAGGCGAGATCGGCAAGCGCGATTCCACGGGCACCGTCTATCTCAAGCACGGACGCTACACGACGTGCGACGATCCACACCCCGACTTCTACATCGCCCTCTCTCGTGCCAAGGTGCGTCCGGGCAAGGACGTGGTCTTTGGTCCCGCCTATCTGGTCGTGGCCGACGTGCCCCTGCCCCTCGCCATCCCCTACGGCTTCTTCCCGTTCTCCAAGAAATACAGTTCGGGCTTCATCATGCCCTCTTATGGAGAGGAGAACGACCGCGGCTTCTACCTCCGCGACGGAGGCTACTACTTCGCCATCAGCGACAAGTGGGACCTGAAGTTGCTCGGCGAGATCTACACGGAGGGCAGCTGGGGCCTGAGCGCGGCCAGCAACTACCGCAGAAGATACCGTCACAACGGATCGTTCTACTTCAGTTATCAGAACACGAAGACAGGCGACAAGGGAATGCCCGACTACACCAAGCAGGAGAGCTTCAAGATCCAATGGAGCCATCGCCAGGACCCGAAGGCCAGTCCCTTCAGCCAACTCTCGGCGAGCGTCAACTTCGCCACATCGAGTTATGAGCGCAACAACCTCAACTCGATGTACAACCCGCAGACGCTGACCCAGTCGACCCGCACCTCTTCCGTCAGCTACAGCACGGGCTTCTCCTCCATCGGCATGTCGCTCAGCACCACGGCCAACCTCTCGCAGAACATGCGCGACAGCGTCATCTCGCTCACCCTGCCAGACCTCAATGTGAGCATCGCCCGCTTCTACCCCTTCCGCCGCAAAAACAGAGCTGGCAAGGAGCGCTGGTACGAGAAGATCTCCGTCAGCTACACGGGACAGATGAGCAACAGCATCACCACGAAAGAGGACCAGCTGCTCCACTCCAACCTCATCGACGACTGGCGCAACGGACTGCAGCACACCATTCCCGTGCAGGCCAACTTCACGCTCTTCGACGTCATCAACATCACACCCTCGCTGAGCTTCACCGACCGCATGTACACCAAGAAGATCAACCGGTCCTGGGACGACGCGGCCTCCAAGGAGCGCACCGACACCATCCACGGCTTCTACAACGTCTATAACTGGAGCCTGTCGCTGGCAGCCAGTTCGAAGATATATGGATTCTGGACACCGAGCAAGAAGATCTTCGGCGACAAGATCCAGGCCATCCGCCATGTCATCACGCCGCAGGTGACGCTCTCCTATGCGCCTAACTTTGGCGCGCGCCGCTACGGCTACTACGACAGCTACCAATACACCGACGCCAACGGCGAGGTGCATCTCGTGGAGTACTCCCCCTACCAGAACGAACTCTACAGCGTCCCTGGACGCAACAAGACGGAGATGATCGCCTGGGACGTGAGCAACAACATCGAGATGAAGATCAAGAGCGACAAAGACTCCACAGGCTACCGCAAGATCAGCATCATCGACGAACTGGGCTTCAACATGAGCTACAATGCGGCCACCGACTATCATCGCTGGAGCGATCTGGGCATGAGGCTGCGCCTGAAGTGGTGGAAGAACTACACCTTCTCCGTCAACGCCCAGTTTGCCACCTACGCCTACGAGCTGGACGAACACGGCAAACCCTACGTCGGCAACCATACCGAGTGGGGCTACGGCCGTCTGCCCCGCTTCCAAGGTATGAGCCAGAACTTCTCGTTCACGATCAATCCCGAGAAACTCAAGAAGTGGTTCGGAGGCGGCAGCAGCAAAGACAGTAAGGAGGAAGACAAGGACGACGAGGGACTGGACACCGACATCGAGTCGAACGTCGATGACGACATGGAGCGCGGCAAGCACGGCGCAAAGAAGCGCGGAAGCGGCGTGGCCGAAACCGACGCCGACGGCTACATGCGCTTCAACATGCCTTGGTCGCTCACCATCGGCTATGGCATCACCATGCGCGAGAACACAGAAGGCAAGTTCAACTACAACCGGATGCGCTACCCCTACAAGTTCTCGCAGACGCTCAACCTCAGCGGAAACATCCGCATCTCCGACGGGTGGAACATCAACTTCTCGTCGGGCTACGACTTCGACAATCACAAGATGAGCATGACCACGGCAAGCCTCTCGCGCGACCTCCATTGCTTCAACATGAGCGCCTCGGTCGTCCTCTCGCCCTACACGTCATACAACTTCACGTTCCGTTGCAACGCGGCCACGCTGACCGACGCACTCAAGTATGACAAACGCTCGGGCGTAAGCAACGCCATCCAGTGGTACTAAGCTACCGAAAGCCCTGCCCCTCTCTGCCGCATCCCGAACGGTTCCCGAAGGCATCCCGAAGGTAAACAGGGGGAAAGCAGGGGGAAAGCAGGGGAAAGGCAGAGGGCAACGACAAGCAAGGCCAAAACTGCGGGAAAAGTTTCTCAGAAAGAAAAAAAGTAGCTATCTTTGCAACAAATTAGAAAAATAAGAGTTATTATCTATAAAGAAAAAATAACAACTACGTGATGACAACGGATTTTGTTCGCGGTAATCTTAAGAAAGTTTTGCTTCTCCTGATGCTGACATTCTGTGCGGCAGGAGTTTATGCGCAGTCGAGTATGTCCGACTCGCAAGTGATGGAATATATTGCCAAGGAATATCAGAAAGGCACTTCCCAGGCACAGATTGTCACCAAACTCATGCAAAACGGTGTGCAAATATCGCAGATACGGCGCATCCGCGACCAGTATCAGCGCATGAAGAAGAACACCAGCATGGGTGCTGCAGACGGCGTGGAGCAAGGCGACGACCGCAGCCGTACGAACAACGGCCAGGTCACGCCGGGCAAGGACAAACTCTCTCGCACCAGCAGGTGGCTGAGCAGACGATGCAGGACTACAACCAGGCGCAGATGGAGTCGAACCAGTATTCCACCCAGCGACTGAAGGACCTGCGCGACCAAAAGACCGCCAACAAGAAATATGATGAGACCGATCCCGAGTTTATCCTGATGCAACAGGAGCTCAACGGCATCCTGCCGGGCGACACGGCCCAGATGTACGAGGAGCTGGTCGAGGCCTTGAAGCGCAAGAAGAAGCAGGTCTTCGGCCGCGACATCTTCAGCAACGAGAACCTCTCCTTCGAGCCCAATGTCAACATGGCCCTGCCCAAGAACTACCGCCTCGGCCCTGGCGACAACGTCTTCATCGACATCTATGGCGCCTCACAGAAGTCCATCCAGGCCACCGTGGCCCCGGACGGTGTCCTCACCATCGAGGGCTTCGGCCCCGTTCAGGTGAGCGGCCTGACCGTGGCCCAGGCCAACGCCCGCGTCAAGCAGCAGTTGGGCCGCCGCTACAGCAGTTCGAGCATCCGCCTCTCAGTGGGTCAGACCCACACCATCTTGGTCAATGTGATGGGTGAGGTCAACACGCCGGGCACCTATACCGTCTCTTCCTTTGCCACCGTATTCAACGCCCTCTACCTGGCTGGTGGCATCAGCGACCTGGGTACGCTCCGCAATATCAAGGTCTATCGCAACAACAAGCTTATCTCCGTCATCGACGTCTATGACTACATCCTCAACGGTCAGCAGCGCGGCAACGTCCACCTGGCCGACAACGATGTGATCGTGGTCGGAGCCTACGACTGCCTTGTCAACATCACGGGCAAGGTGAAGCGTCCGATGTACTACGAGATGAAACGCAACGAGAGCCTCGCCTCCCTCATCCGCTACGCAGGCGGTTTCTCTGGCGACGCCTATACGAAGTCCGTACGCGTCTTCCGCAAGACGGGACGCGAATGGTCCATCTACAACGTCAACGAGTTTGACACCTCCAGCTTCGGCATGTCGGATGCCGACTCCGTGGATGTCGATTCCGTCATCGCCCGCTACGACAATATGGTGGAGGTGCGCGGCGCCGTGTTCCGCCCAGGTCAGTATGAGGTGGGCGGCGACATCAATACCGTTAAGTCGTTGCTACAAGCTGCCGAAGGCGTGACCGAGGAGGCATTTACCGCCCGAGCCGTCATGCACCGTCTCAAGGCCGACCGCACCCTGGAAGTCGTCTCTGTCGATGTGGAGGGCATTCTGACAGGTCGTGCAGCCGACATCCCGCTGCAGAATGGTGACATCCTCTTTGTACCAACACGTACGGACATGCAAGAGGAACGGACGCTGACCATAGACGGAGAGGTGCAATATCCCGGTATATATCAATATGCAGACAACGAGACGCTGGAGGACTTCATCCTTCAGGCGGGCGGACTGACAATGAAGGCCTCGACCGTACGTGTGGACGTGAGCCGCAGAATCATCAATCCCCGCGCCCTGGAGACGGACTCCGTCCTCGCCCAAACCTACACCTTCGCCCTGAAGGATGGCTTTGTCATCGACGGCGAACCGGGCTTCGTTCTCCAGCCGTTCGACCAGGTGTTCGTACACCGCAGCCCTGGCTACAACGAGCAGCAGAACGTGGAGGTGAGCGGTCAGGTACTGTTTGCCGGAACCTATACGCTCAAGACCCGCAACGCCCGCCTCTCCGACATCATGCGCCGTTGTGGTGGCCCGACCAATATGGCCTACGTCGCGGGTGCACACCTGGAGAGAAAGACCAACGAGACGGAGCGCATCCGTATGCAGGAGATTCAACGCATGGCGCGTGAGCAGCAGCAGAAGAATCTCCTGGAGATAACCACCAGAAGTTCCAACGCAGCTGGTGCCACTACCGTGATGAAGCAAGCCAACGACGTGGAGATGCAACGCTACACCATCCCCGACTACTACCCCGTGGGTATCCGTCTGGACGAAGCCATGCGCAATCCTGGTGGCAACGCTGACATCATCCTCCGCGACGGCGACCGCCTGGTCATCCCCGAGTACAACGGTACGGTGAAAATCAACGGTGCCGTGCTCCACTCCAACACCGTGGGCTACGTAGCCGGCAAGAAAGTCTCCTACTACATCGATCAGGCAGGTGGCTTTGCGAGCGACGCGAAAAAGCGCCAGACCTATATTCTTTATATGAATGGTAGTGTGGCCCGCATGGGCCATGACGCCAAGGTGGAGCCAGGATGTGAGATCTTCGTTCCGACCAAGGCCCAGAGCAAGATGTCGCTGGCTGAGACGCTGAGCATTGGCTCAAGCGCGGCATCCATCGCCGCCGTGATCGCCACCATCGTCAACCTCTTGAAGTAAACGATAGCAAGGAGCGAGCCGCACACGTCAGATCCATCAACAAGGACACTTTGAAAAATCATGAACAGATTCGATATCAAGCGTAAATGGGAAGAGTTTCAGAAGAAGCGGGAGCAGAAGAAGGCAGCCGCCTCTTCTGAAAGCGAATCCAAAGACACGATAGAGGAATCCACCTTGGAGACCTCTACGGAGGAGCAAGTGGACACACAGGCTGAAAGCCCATCCACTCCTTCCGCCCCCACCATGACCAAGGATACCACAACGAGCAAGGACACCGCAACGACCGACGAGGACGACACCATCGACCTGAGGGAGATAGGCCGCCGCCTGTGGAAGAAGAAATGGTGGTTTGTGGCCCTGCTGCCCGTAGCGGCGGTAGTCTCTGCCATCATCATCGTGGACGTGCCCCGCACCTACACAACCAGCACGACCATGGCGCCAGAGATAGAGAACCCTGTCAGCTCGGGTGGTGCTCTCAGTTCCATCGCAGCCTCCTTTGGCTTCGATATGTCAGCCGTCCAGAGTACAGACGCCATCTCTCCGACGCTCTATCCTGACTTGATGGAGGACAACGGCTTCGTGGCAAGCCTCTTCAACATCCGCGTCGTAACGGCGGACAAATCGGTCGATACGACCTACTACGCCTACATGCGCTACCATCAGGACCAGTCCTGGCTCTCGCAGCAGGGCGACACGATCATGAAGAAGATCGAGAAGATGTTTCCCAAGTCCAACAACGAATTCAAGGGCAACACCTCCAAGAGTCAGTTCAACCCCTACTTCCTCTCCAAAAAAGACGACGGCATCGTCAACAAGATGCGCGACGACATAGGCATCAGCGTGGACAAGAAAACGGGCGTCATCTCTATCACCGCCACGGCACAGGATCCGCTGGTCTGCCAGACGCTTGCCGACTCCGTGCGCGAAGCGCCTGCAGAACTTCATCATCAAGTATCGTACCAACAAGGCACGCCGCGACGTGGAGTACTACGAGAAACTCGCCGACGACGCCCGCGCGGAATATGAGAAGACGCGCCGCCTCTATGCCAAGACGGCAGACGAGAATCTCGATGTGATCCTGGAGAGCGAGAAGTCGAAAATCGAGGATCTGGAGAACACGATGCAGATGCAATACAACACCTATACCGCAATGAACACGCAGCTGGAAGCAGCACGTGCGAAACTGCGCCAGTACACGCCCGTCTTCACCATGGTCAAGGGTGCCGACGTGCCTATCAAGGCCACGAGCCCGAAGCGCATGATATTCGTTGCCTTCTGTGTGTTCCTGACCTTCTTCATTATTGCATTCTTCAGCGTCAAGGACCTGCTCTTCAAAAGCAAGCGATAAAGGACGAAGACCGTAAGCGCATCTATGGAAGCCAACAAGCGAATCATCCTCAACACATCCGTACAATATATCAAGGCAATAGTGACAACGATCTTGTCACTATTTTCCATGCGTATTGTACTGGAGGCTATCGGTGTCTCCGACTACGGCATCTTCTCCGTCGTCGGAGGCGTCATCGCCATGCTTGGCTTCATCACCAACGCCTTGGTCATCACGACCCAGCGCTATGTCTCCTACTATTATGGTCGCCACCGCACCAGCCAGGTGAAGCGCTTCTTCACCAACAGCTTGTTTCTCCACATCATCCTCGGTCTTCTCATAGGCTTGGCCCTCCTTGCCATCAAAGGACTGTTGATGAACGATTTTCTCAAGATCGACCCCGACCGCCTCGATGCGGCGAAGTCTGTCTATGACATCACGGTGGCGATACTCCTTGTCACCGTCGTCACCGCTCCTTTCAAAGCACTCTTCATAGCCAAAGAGAATATCGTCTTCATCTCTCTGGTCGAGATGGTCGATGCGATCCTAAAGTTGGCCTTAGCCTACCTACTGCTTTACATCCAGGCCGACAAGCTGCTGCTCTACGTCTTCATCCTCGCAGGCATCCAACTCCTCAACCTGCTGGCATTCGCTCTCTATGCCAACTGGCAGTTTCCTGAGTGTTCGCTCCTGATTCGCAAACGGGATATTAGCCGGATATACATCGGTCAACTGCTGGGCTTCGCAGGCTGGACCACCTACGGCATGGGAGCTGTAGCGGCTCGCAACCAAGGCATGGCCATCATTCTCAACATCTGTTTCAGTACAACGGTCAACGCAGCCTATGGTATCGCCAACCAGGTATTTGGAGCCATTTCCTTCTTGTCCACCTCGATCCTCAACACGATGAATCCACAGATCATGAAAGCGGAAGGCAACAAGGATCGCAAAAAGGTATTTGCCCTGGCGGAGAAAGAGAGCAAATACTCCACCATGCTGCTCATCATCATCCTCGTGCCGCTGATGTTTGAGATGCCTTCCATTCTCAATGTGTGGCTCACAAAGGTGCCAGATTACTGCGCCTTGTTCTGCAACGCCATCCTGCTGAGTTTCATCTGCGACCAACTGACAGCGGGCCTCAACACCATCAACCAGGCCATCGGCAAGATAAGAACCTATACGCTACTGATGTACACGCCGAAACTGGTCTACCTTCCCATCAGCTACATCCTTTTCCAAAACGGAGGTACAATAGCTGAGGCGATGGGCATGTTCGTCGCTATCGAACTGCTGGTGGCCTTGGCGCGTATTCCATACATACATTGGAAAACCCAGATGAGCATGAAGGATTTCTTCCTCCATGTGATAGTCCCACTACTGCCCCTGGCCCTTTTGGCCTGTGCCACGAGCGGCGGCTGCCAATTGCTATTCCATTTCAAGTACCGCTTCCTGCTGACGGGAGTACTCTCCGTTTCCGTCTCCTTCTTGGTAAGCTGCTTCACGGTCCTGGATCGCAACGAGCGCGGATATTTCAAAGAGCAAATCCTCAAACGAATCATTGGTAAGTGCGCAGTATGAGACTTAAGAAACTTGACATTCAAACCATCAAGAAAGAGAAGTTAGTTCAGATATGCTTCTACGCAGGCATACTTCTGGCTTTCTTTGGCTCCCTGCACCCTTGGTTCTTGTGGCCTTTGGGCACACTGTACCCCTGCCCTCGGGCTTGCTCATCGGTACGGCAATGCTGATATCGAAAACCACCAAGGACAACTGGTTCACCAACGACCATTTTCTGGCTCCCGTCATGGGCTATGTAGCCATTTCCACCTATATGCTCGTCATCAACGAGACCAATATCAACGGCTACATCGTGAACGTCTTCCACACGGCTATCTTCTACTCGATCTTCCGCCTCAAAACGGAGAAAATGGAAGCTTTTATGACCTTCCTGTGCAAGGTTATGGGCGGTCTTCTTCTGGTTTCGATCCCAGCATTCTTCCTATACCTCGTTGGTTTCCCCTTTGTTGGTGTCGACGCCGTCTATGGAGACGATCTCTATTCATATACGAACTATTTCCTCTTTATGATTGACGATCGTACACTGTGGGCATTTTTCCCTCGCTTCAGTTCGGTATTCCTTGAACCAGGCCACCTTGGAACAGCTGCAACCTTGTTGCTTTCCACGCAATTTGGTAAGTGGAAAAGATGGTATAATATAGTTCTCCTCGTAGCTCTGCTGCTCACGTTCTCCCTTGCAGCCTACGTCATCTACGTGGTAGTCATCTTCCTGAAGTTATGGGTTCAGCGCAAACAGTTTATCGGCAAACTGATCATGATGGTTGCTTTTATCAGCACCATCGTCGTGGGTTCTTTCTTTTATAATAATGGAGAGAATCTACTCCACGACCTCATCCTGATCCGCCTGGAGGTGGAAGACGGCGAGATGGCAGGCAACAATCGCGTGACGGAGGACTTCGACACCGACTTCGAGAAACTCTGTGAGTCATCTGCCGTCATCTTTGGCAAAAAGCGCGAAAACCCCGAATTTGGTAACTCCGGCTACAAGGTCTTCATTTATGAAAACGGAATCGTCGGTACAGTGTTGATGCTCATATTCTATATCGCCTCACTTGGCAAAATCAGAGACCGCAGAGCAACGGCGAGTGCGTTTATCCTTGCACTCTTGGGCTTCATCGTACGCGGCTATCCGCTATGGTACAGCAACTATCTTACATATTACGACCTTGCCCATGAGGCACCACCCCTCCCTGATGACGCAGGGAAAAAGAAGAAAGAAAAGGAAAAATAGCAATGAACATCCTCTATATCCTCCACTCCACCTACCCCTTAGGCGGGGCATCAAAGTCTTTCCTGACACTTATCAAAGGAGTGCAGGAGCAGGGCCACACACCAATAGTAGTCGCTCCCGACAAAGAGGGTGTAGCAATTACGCTCCAGCAGATGGGTGTAGAGGTAATAACCATTCCCTTCCGCACCAATACCTACCCTGACTTGCGCAACGCCAAGGAAGCAATCCTGTTTCTTCCACGTCTCGTCGCACGGAGAATCCTCATACATAAAGCTGTCAACACCGTCTATAATCTGGTCAAATCGAAGAAGATAGCGATGATTCATAGCAACGTGAGTGTCGTGGACGTAGGCGAACGAGTGGCTAAACGGTTGGGAATACCCCATATCTACCATATACGCGAGTACGCCGATGTAGATTTCGGCCTACATTACTTCCCCTCCTCCAAAACATTCCACAAGCAACTGGCTGCGAACTACACCATTTGCATCACGAAAGCCATCCAGCGACACCACCACCTAGAGGGTAATCCGAAGTCTGTTGTCGTCTATAACGGAATCGTCATGGAGAAGGAGCAAGATGTCAAACAACTTCCCCCAACTCCCTATCTGCTCTACGCGGGCCGCATCGAAGGGACGAAAGGTCTCATGGATTTGGCCATCGCCTACACTCGATTTACAGAAAGAAATCGGTCTGCATGTTGTTCATTGGCTATCGCAGGAGAGGTGACTGATGCAATCTATTATCATAAAGTCACACAATATTTAGAAGATAAGGGCGTTAAAGATAAAGTAACCTTCCTCGGCCCGCGCAAGGACATTCATCATCTGATGCGCCACGCCATCTCCACCATCGTGCCCTCCCGCTTCGAAGGCTTCGGCAGATGCCTCCCCGAGGCAATGCTCTGCAACTGCGTCACTATCGGCCGCGACACCGCAGGGACAAAAGAACAGTACGACAACGGCTTTCTGCTGACGGGAGAGGAAATCGGTTTCCGCTTCCACAACGTGGATGAATTGGTGTTATGCCTTGAGAAACTCTGCTCTGCAAGCAGCCAAGAACTGCAAGCCGTACGTGAGAGGGCATTGAGAACGGTCTCCGAATACTACACGCAGCAACGGTACATTAACAGCATTATCCAGTTTTACGAGAGAATCGAACGTGAAAGGAGTCATTAAACCAATAGCAGAAGGAATAGGACGGGGATTCAGCCTCGTCTTTCCACCCGTTTTGTTCAAACTTGTCAACGCATTCGGCGTACACATCTATACGGGCTATTATGCCCGCCGTTTCAAGCGTTGGGGCAAGTGTTCCATTCTCGGCTACCCACTGGAGCGCACCAACCGTTTAGACTTAGTTTCCATTGGTGATGACTGTGAGATTGACAAACACACCGTCCTGACGGTCTTTCCACAAGGCAACGGAGAACCAGAGATAAAGATCGGCAACGGATGCCACATAGGGGCATACGCCCACCTAACTGCCACACGCGGCATAACGATTGGCGACAACCTACTGACGGGCACCAATGTTATCATTACCGACAATGCTCATGGCGCCACAGACACAATTGAGGCGCTCCAATGCGCACCCTCCAGCCGCCCATTACTGTCAAAAGGCGAGGTCATCATCGGCAATAATGTATGGCTGGCCAACAATGTCTGCATCCTACCTGGCGTGAAAATAGGCGACGGCGTAGTTGTTGCAGCCAACAGTTGTGTGACTCACGACTTGCCTGACTACTGCGTAGCCGCAGGCTGTCCAGCAAAAATCATCAAGAAAATAAATTAAGAAACTCATGAAAGCAAGAGTTATAGCATTTTACCTACCGCAGTTTCACCCCATCCCCGAGAACGACAACGTTTGGGGAAAGGGTTTCACCGAGTGGCACAACGTCGTCAAGGGCAAGCCTCTGTTCAAGGGACACCACCAGCCACGCATCCCGACCGACTTGGGCTTCTACGACCTGCGTGTGCCCGAGGTGCGCGAAGAACAGGCGCAACTGGCTCGTGAAGCGGGCGTAGAGGGCTTTGCCTATTGGCACTACTGGCGCGGCAATGGAAAAATGCTGCTTGAAAGACCATTCAACGAGGTCGTTGCCTCGGGTAAGCCCGATTTTCCTTTCTGTCTCGCCTGGGCCAATCACGACTGGACAACCAAGACGTGGCAGCGCGGCAAGGGTATGGCAGACTCTAAGGTCATCATCTCCAAACAGGAGTATCTCGGCGAACCCGACTACCGGATGCACTTCGAGTATGCACTCAAGGCCTTCAAGGACCATCGCTATATCACCGTCGATGACAAGCCCATCTTCCTCATCTGGGATCCATACCATTTCCCAGATGTGACGCTCTTTATGGACCTATGGCGTAAATGGGCAAAGGAGAGTGGGCTCAAAGGCGTCCACTTCGTCGCCATGGGCCACTCCACCTCTACCGTGAAGCGCATGCCCGACGGTAGCACCAAGCGCGTATTGCCCAATCTGGAGTCGAGTGCGGAGCTTTATAATGACTTTCTCAGTTTTGGCTTCGACGCGGTATGCTCTTTCGGCCGTCCCCGTGCCGAGATGATCTATACAGGAAAGTACAAACGTATCTCACAGATCTTCCTGCGCAAGCTGATACCACAACTCAAGACGCTCTGTCTCGACTACCCGGAGGTGATGAAACATTGTTTTGCTCCCGAGGACAGTTGGGAAAATGTCTATCCCAATATCATGCCGCAGTGGGACCGTAGTCCGCGCGCCGGCAATATGGACGGTGTCTTCGTCAACGCAACGCCGGAGAACTTCAAGAAGCACATTCTCCAAGCCCTGGAAGTTATCAAGAACAAGAAGCCCGAGCACAAGATTCTCTTCCTTCGCTCCTGGAACGAGTGGGGAGAGGGCAACTATGTAGAGCCCGACGAACTCTATGGCCACGGATTCCTCGATGCCATCCACGAGACGGTCTGGGAATAACACTGTTTCCACAGAGCATCAGTTTTCTCCACATCCAAGGCTGACTAAAGAGCAAAAGAATCATGAAGCGCGTCTTATTTGTCTCTCGAGACTACAATGCTAGAAACGACGGCGGAAGCGCGGTTGCCAAGCGCAACCTTGCCTTCCTCAAAGCCCTCGGCCTGCAAGTGGCGGAACTCACCATCGGGGTTCCGTCGCTGGCAGTTAGGCTGAAAAACGTCCTGCTCCGCGAGAGTTATGGCGACCGTCGGAGCTTGCGCAAACAATTGAAATACCATCTCTCACAACCCTACGACTTCGTCTTCTTCGACGGGTCTCACTATGGCGTTTATCTGCGAGAGTTTGCGCGCCACGGCTTCAAGACGATTTGCTTTTTCCACAACGTGGAAGTGGATTATTACCAGCAGAAATATAAAACCACCCATCAGCCTCAAGACAAGTTGATGGTGGGCTTCATAGCACATAACGAACGCTGCTGCATCGACCACGCCTCCTATCTGATCACGCTCAACGAGCGCGACAACCGGCAGTTGCAGAAGCGCTACCACCGAGGGGCAGACTTCATCCTGCCCACCTCATTTGACGCCTACGATGCAGCAGAGCATCACGATCCCGTGAAATTGCCCGAACAATACCTGCTCTTTGTTGGCACCAATTTCTTTGCCAACAAGGAGGCGATGGATTATTATATAAAGGAGATAGCCCCGTCGGTCCATATTCCCCTGCTCGTCGTCGGCAACATCGCAGAGGCCTTTCAAGATGCTACTGCCACGCCCAACGTTCACTTCCTTGGAAGAGTGGACGATCTGGCGCCTTACTACCTACAGGCCACGGCTGTTGTCGCCCCCATCCTGTCGGGGTCGGGACTTAAGACCAAGACTGTAGAGGCTCTGCGCTATGGCAAATATGTCATTGGATCAGCCGAGGCTTTCGAGGGTATTCCCATCCTAAACTACCCAGGAGCAGGATGCGAATGCCACAACACGTCCGACTACATCTCCCTCATCAACTCACTGAAGGTCGCCAAAACGAACGAGGCTTCCCTCCGACTATTTGACGAACAGTTCTCCACCGCCACACAGCTCAAGAGATTTAGCGAGTTCATCATGAGTACAGAGCAATAAGGCATACCTGGTTACTATTCGTGCGCCATCAGCCGTTGCTCGGCCAAGACGCTCATACTTCGTACCTGGCATTCCGTAGTTGGCGTATGGCCAGATGCTGATACCGCCACGGGGCGTAAATAGTCCAGTCACCTCAATATACTTAGGACTCATCAGCCGTATGAGATCCTTCATTATGATATTCACACAGTCCTCGTGGAAGTCGCCGTGATTTCTGAAACTAACAAATAGAGTTTCAGGCTCTTGCTTTCCACCATCCTCTGGCTTGGTATGTAACTAATGCGAATTTCTGCAAAGTCGGGCTGTCCCGTGATAGGACAAAGACTGGTAAACTCGGGGCAGTTGAAGCGCACCCAATAGTCGTTCTCTGGATGCTTGTTTTCAAACGTCTCCAGCACCTCGGGAGCATAGTCCATCTTGTATTGGGTCTTATGCCCCAATGCACTAAGTCCCTCCTCTTCTCTTCTAATGTTCTCCATCATGTGATGATAGTCAAATGGTTCATTTGTCGGGCTACCCGTACATGGCTGTTGCTCAGACAAGACCATTAGCGGGAAGCCCGACGATGGGCTGGTTAGCCCTGAAGTTCAAAAATCTTAAAGATGTTGTAGTTTACACCACGGTCATAGACCTCCCCCTCGTGGCGTTTCAGCGCACGCACCACGCGGATAGTAATAGGCAATGCCACAACCTCATAGGCCGTCTTGAGCACCACCTGCCAGAGCATCAACTTGGGCAGTTCCGAGGCCGGTACCACGCCACCAAGCGCCAAGGGGAAAAAGATGAGCGAATCGAGGCTCTCTCCGGCAATCGTCGAGAGAATGGCACGAGCGGAAAAGCGGCGTGCGCCGTCGTGTAGCTTCATACGACTCATCACATAGGCATTGGCAAAACTACCGATAACGAATGCCACAAAAGAGGCAGCCGCAATACGAGGTGCCAATCCAAAAATGGCATGGAATCCCGCGTCGTTGTTCCAGTAGGGTGCACCAGGAATGGCGTCACAAATCGCACCCGTGGTTACGAAGAAGAAATTCATCGCAAAACCTGTCCAAATGAGGAGGCGTGCCTTGCCGTAGCCCCACACCTCGCAGACACAGTCGTTGATGATGTAGCTCACGGGGAAGACGATCAAGCCACCCGTTAGGCTGATTCCCAATACAGAGATTTGCTTTGTTTCAAGGATGTTTGCCGCAATCAGGCAAACACAAAAGAGAATGCTGAAAAGCATAAACAGCACACTCACCTGCTTTTTACTATTGTCCATGTTCTTGTTTTGTTAAAGGGGGTTGAGCAAGTACCCCTGTTTGCGGGTGCAAAGGTAGTGCAAATCGAAGACAATACAAAAAAAAATCCATTCTTTTTTATTGTTGAGATGAAGCCTACCTTATCAAAAGGTAGTGCAAATCGAAGACAATACAAAAAGAATTCTATTCTTTTTTATGGTTGAGATGAAGCCTACCTTATCAAAAGGTAGTGCAAATCGAAGACAATACAAAAAGAATTCCATTCTTTTTTATCGTTGAGATGAAGCCTACCTTATCCCTATAGTAGTTAATTTTCCTGAATCCCGCCTGAATGTAGGCGTTTTTTCCTACTTTTGCAAAAGAAATAAATTGAACTATAAACAACAAAGAACAAACATGAATATGAAAAAGACCGTATTGGCATTGGTACTTTTGTGCCAAGTGATGATGGCTTGCGGACAGCAGAAAGCCAAACAAACCGCTCCGCAGGGTGGCGATGACTTCGCGACGAAGATGGAGAACACGATCGCACAGTACAATGCATTGGAGTCCGAGGCAGAACAGTTGCTCAAAGGTGAGGAAAACGACGAGACCTTTGATCGGCTTGTCGCCCTTGGCCAGATCGCCGACTCCCTGTCAAAGGTACAGATCGACCTGCTGCTCAACATGCCAGAGGAAACACGCCAGTCGAAGACTCCGGCCAAGTATATACAGAAGCTCATGTATAACCTGGACTACGACCAGATGAAGAAACTCTGCGACCCCTCGACGGGCTACTACAACGAGCCAGAGATGGAGCAGCCCAAGAAGTTGCTCGCCGGTCTGGAGAGAAGGCGCCCAGGACAGATGTTTCACGAACTGACGATGAAAGACCTCAACGGCAAAGATGTGAAACTTAGCGATTATGTGGGCAAAGGAAAATATGTCCTCGTAGATTTCTGGGCTAGCTGGTGCGGTCCTTGCCGCCAGGAGATGCCCCACGTCGTGGCAGCCTACAAGCAGTATAAGGACAAAGGGCTGGAAATCGTTGGCGTATCCTTCGACAACAGGCAGGATGCATGGGCAGGAGCCGTGAAGAGCCTGGGCATGGAGTGGCCGCAGATGTCTGACCTGAAAGGCTGGCAGTGCGCTGCCTCCGAAGTCTATGGTGTGCGTTCTATCCCCTCCAACGTCCTTTTGGATCGCGAGGGCAAGATTGTTGCTGTCGATCTGCGTGGCGAGAATCTGCTGCAAGTGATTGGCGAACATCTGAAATAGAGATTAAAAAGAAACTGACATCGACACACGCAACTATCTTACATAGATAAAACCATAAACGGGATGACGCCAAAAGGTCGCCATCCCGTTTATGGTTTTATCTACACACCCATCAATCAGTTTTTCTTGGAAGATCCAACAAGCAATGAAGACAACCTCTCCATTCCTTGTGAAATGATGACGGGGCAAATCCTAAGTCAGGAATTTCAAACAGCGTAATTTATTCCTCTGTGGCAGCTTCCTCTGCCGTCTCGCCCTCAGCCTCCTCGGTCTCAGGCTCAAAATCGGTGATGCCAGCCTTGACAAGGATGTCATACCACTGCAGGAGCTTCTTGATGTCGCTATTGTGCACACGATCGCGATCGAAGTTGGGCAACACTTCGCCAAAGTATGCCTGGAGTTCATTAGCCGAAGCCTTACGCCAGTTGAGCGAGCAAGGCTTTCCCTCCTCCTTGTCACGAACACTCGCAAGCACCGTACCCAGGGGAATGTCCTCCTCGTCGGTGTACATAGCAATGTCGGAGAGACTGGTCACGCGGTCAGTGGCAAAAGCCGGACGACGCGTATGCGTCTCATCGAGCGTCTCCACAATGAGACTGTTGTTGCCACGGCTGACGAGCTTGTAAAGGCCTGGACGGCCTGCAATGGAAAGAATGGTCTGTTTCATTTCTTCTCTATAATCTTGTTTTAAATCTTGTTGTTTCGTTACTTCGTTCATGTTTCGTGAGTTGACTGGCCAAGAGCCTCCAACAGACTGTCGATCTGTGGCGAGAGCGGAACGATCCCGTCGTTCACAATCTCGAAATCACTTTTTGCACACACCACGTCCTGTGGCAGTTGCCGTGAAATCCACGCCATGGCCTTCTCCCTGTCGATACCGTCGCGATTCATCACTCGTTCCAAACGGGTTTCAATAGGCGCGGTGACACTGACGACAAAGTCGGGATGGATACGCTCGTCAAAGCCGCTATCAAAGAGGATAGCCGATTCGATCCATTGTGCTCCCGATCGCAGAAAGTCTTCGGCAACAGCAGGGTGGACGATATCGTCGATGGCCCTCCCATGATCACGACTTTGGAGCAGATACTGCCTCAGTAGAGGTTTCTGAAGTTGCCCACTAGGAAAGAGATCTACACCAACGAGCGACGAGAGTTGCTCCTGCAAGGTCCGAGAGGTACGCATAAGACGCTTAGCAGCTGCATCGCAGTCATAGACCCTTATGCCCCGTTCTCCCAGCAAGCGGCAGACATAAGACTTACCGCCTCCTATTCCTCCTGTGATGGCAACTATCATACTTTCGCTATCTTTGCTCCACGAGATAATCCACCCACTCCGTGGCAGGTTTTGCCGAACGCACGCCAGCAGGAAGCGCATGGAGCGCAATATGACACTTGTCTCCCCCGCGCTTCAGCACCTCATTGTAATCGACCACCAAGCGGAATCCCGCCGGCGACAAGTCCTTACCATCAGATGTCTTCGGCATCCTTCGTAGGATACTCGTCCCCACGATGAAGCGCACCTCCACACTGCCAGGGAAAGTGCGAAGCACCTTGTCATCGGGCAGGTTGATACAATCGATAGGCACCAGCACACTCTCCTCAATGAGAACGTCAGCAACAAACTCGGCACGCACCTTATCGGGGATCGATTTCGCTCCTGTGATGCGGCGCAGCCCTATGTTGACGACCTTGCGATCCGTGAAGTTCTCTATGTCAATCCTTTGGGTATAGACAGCATGGATACTGTCGAGCAAGGACTTCGAGGCATAGACTGTCACACTGTCTGGGTAGAAACGAGTGCCAGCGAGGTAGTAGTTCTTCCTTGGCCGTACAGTACCAGAAAGTCTTACAGGCACCTTCTTACAGAGGCCATAATTGTAGAAGAACCTGACGCGGTCGTTCTTGATAGAAAGAATCTTCGAACTCTTGGAGAGCTGCTGGTAGATCTGCTTCTGAATGTCTGCCGCCGAGATGGATCCCGATCCCTTGCCGTCGGAGTAGGCAGAGAAATCAAAGAACAATGGGCGGAAGGGCGCATCGGCCAAGATAAGCCGCTATCATATAACCCTTGTCGCGCACGGTGAAGCGGACCACACTGTCAGGCTCGTCGGTAATCACGACCTTGCGCGGTACGCCAGCCAGCCGAAGCGGTATGGTCATTTCCTTCTCATAGGTCTCGTTGAGGGTCATAATGAGCCAAAAGACACTACTGAGTATAAGGAAGAACAAAAAATCAGAAACTGCTTGTTGAGTATTCTCAACAAGAGGTTTCTGACCTTTTCGAGGGCACGCCACATATTCTCCATACCGAGACGTCCTTTGTAGTCTGTGTTGAGCGTTCCGATTCTCTTCTCCCGGACTTATTTCTTCTGTCCGTCCGGGGTGTCCTCCACAGCGCGGAACACATAGTGCTTATCAACAGTGATAACCACGCCGCGAGCGATCTCCACATCCACCTTTTTGGTGTCCGTATCAATGTGCTTCACTGTGCCGTAGATACCACCACCCGTGACGACGGAGGCGCCATTCTGAAGCGAGTTCTGAAACTCGCGGATTTGCTTTTGTTTCTTCTGTTGAGGACGAATCATGAAGAGCCACATGATGGCAAAGACCGCCACCATCATCAGAATCATGGGCAACGGACTTCCTTGCCCAGCCTGACCTTGTGCGGCCAGCAGAATGGATGTTGTCATTTTCGTATTATTTGTTATTGATGATTATTCTTGACTTGCCAACGGGGGGCGCCTATATGCCATGGCATCCACCCATTGCTCACTCCCTATTATATATAAGGAGAAAACCCTTGGCTTAGCGACGGGGCTGCATCGGCTTGAGAAGTCTGCCCGTATCAACCAAGTGGCGTGCAATGGCATCGAGCATGCCGTTGATATAGCCACCACTCTTCGGAGTGGAATAGAGTTTGGCCAGATCAACGTATTCGTTGATGGTGACGCTAATGGGGATGTTGGGGAAGGTCAGCATCTCTGCGATGGCGATCTGCATGAGCACGACGTCCATATAGGCCAAACGTGAAAAATTCCAGTTGCGGCTCGTCTCACTCATATAGCGCTGGTAGGTGTCGGCATTAAGAATGGTGCTGCGGAAGAGCTTCAGCGCATACTCGCGATCCTCTGTGTCGTCATATTCAGGCAGCAACTCTTGGTCAGCCTTGTTGGCCGGATCGAATCTTTTGATGGTCTTGAGAACGAAGGTATCGACGATCTCCTTGTCATCGTTCCAGTAGAGACTCTTCTCCTCCAGAATGGCGTCGAGATCCTCATTGCCCTGTATCAGCGTGCGGTAGATACGACGCCAGAGCTCACGGTCGGTCTCATAATCCTCCGCATCACTCATCATATACTCCTGGTAGAGGGGACTCTGCTCTATTTGGTCACAAAGTTTACGTACCGCCTCGACGTCGTTCTCCCAGCTCATCTTTTTATCCTCCATAAAGAGGTTGAGCTGCTTATTCTCCTCCAGCTGTGTGGCAAACTTATTGAACGCAAAACGCTGAGACGGGGTCTCCGTCCCCTCTCTCTTTCCGCGCGACGCATAGCAATATCCACACGACGTCGCTCCTCCTGCGTGATGGCCACAATCAACCCAAGAAGGTAATTGTATAGGTCATAAGCCTTGGAGAGACTGAACAAGAGTTCTTTCTCGGCCGTATCCATGTTGTGATGGCCGTTCTGATAGTAGGCATAGGTTAACTGGACTATCTTGACTCGTATTAGCTTTCTGTTGATCATACTACTTCTTCTTGTGCAAACTTTGTTTCCGATAGTGCAAAAGTAGGGAAATAAATTGATTCACGCAAATTATAGTATTCTTTTTCTGTGTTTTTTGAATTATTTCTTGTTTTGTTCGGGTAAAGCCGTAACTTTGCACCGCTTTTTTGCTGAGCACGTCTCGTGTGATGGTGAATTAAGGCAATTTCATAAAATCAATCTTAATTTAGAGTAACACAATGAAAGAGATTAACATTACAGGTCAGAAGCGTGAAGCCCTTGGAAAGAAAGCTTCTAAGCAGTACCGCAAGGAGGGCTTGGTGCCCTGCAACATCTATGGTGAGAAGAAGTGCGAGAACGGCCGTCCCGTCGCCATGTCTTTTGTCGCCCCGATGTCTGAGCTCCGCAAGCTCGTCTATACGCCGCACATCTACGTCGTCAACCTCATCATCGACGGCGAGAGCCATCCGGCCATCATGAAGGAGCTGCAGTTCCACCCGGTCACGGACGCTCTGCTCCACATCGACTTCTACGAGGTCAACGACCAGAAGCCTATCGTCATGGGTGTGCCCGTGAAGCTTCAGGGTCTCGCTGCTGGTGTTCGCGCTGGTGGTCGCATGAACCTCTCCATCCGCAAGATCAACGTCCTGGCTCCGTACCAGCAGATCCCCGAGCACCTCGACATCGACGTGACGAAGCTGGGTCTTGGCAAGAGCATCAAGGTCGGTGAGCTTTCCTTCGAGGGCTTGGAGCTGGTCACCCCGAAAGAGGTGGTTGTCTGCTCTGTCAAGGCTACCCGCAACTCTGCCGCTGCTGCCGCTGCCGCTGCCGAAGAGGGCGAGGAGTAAAAGTAGGAGCCATAAAATAGGAAATGGACAAATATCTGATTTGTGGACTGGGCAATCCCGGAAGGGAGTACGAATCGACCCGCCACAATACAGGATTCATGGTATTGGACGCCTTCGCGAAGGCGTCCAATCTTGTTTTTGACGACCGCCGCTACGGCTTCCTGGCCGAGACCTCCATCAAGGGTCGCAAGGTCTTTCTGCTAAAGCCTACCACCTTCATGAACCTCTCGGGCAATGCTGTGCGCTATTGGCTCGACAAAGAGAAGATAGACCAAAAGCGGCTTCTCGTCATCAGCGACGACGTAGCCCTACCCCTTGGCGCTTTTCGCCTGAAAGGCAGCGGTTCCAATGGGGGACACAACGGCCTGGGACACATCCAGCAACTGATCGGTACCAACTACGCTCGCCTGCGCATGGGGATCGGCAACGACTTCCCGCGCGGCGCACAAATCGACTGGGTGCTCGGCCGATACTCCGACGAGGACATGAAGCAGCTCCAGCCCGCCATCGACACAGCGGTGGAGATGATCAAGAGTTTCGTCCTGGCGGGTATCGACATCACCATGAACCAGTATAATAAGCTCGGAAAGAAATGAGTGACACAGCGAGGATAGACAAATGGTTGTGGGCGGCTCGCATATTCAAGACCCGCTCGATAGCTGCTGACGCATGCAAGAACGGACGCGTGACGATGGGTGGCGTCAACGTGAAACCCTCCCGCAGCATCAAAGCGGGCGAGGTAATCGATGTGCGCAAACCTCCCGTCACCTACTCCTTCAAGATTCTCAAGCCTATCGAGAGCCGCGTAGGAGCCAAGTTGATTCCCGAAGTCTATGAGAACGTCACCGACCCAAAGCAATACGAGATCCTGGAGATGAGCCGTATCAGCGGTTTCGTCGATCGCGCCCGTGGCACGGGTCGCCCGACAAAGAAGGACCGACGGCAGATGGATGCTTTCATCGAGCCCACCCTCTTTGGTTTTGACGACGAGGACGATGACTTTTAACACAAGGCTGGTTCCAAGAGCAAGTTACTTGACGCTCTTGAAACCAGCCTTGACGTTGAGGCAGTACTGGCCTCTACAAACTGAACACGAACCTATTCACCCCTGCACCTGCCAAGATTGCTGAATATCAGATTTTGCTTTTAAAATAAGCCTTAAAGGCATAGTTGATAAAATGGTAGGAGGATCGCAAAAGACTCAGTCCTTCGATATCGCGATAGACACTCCACTGCCAGGGAAGCACCTTTAGCTTGTTGGCCGATATAGAGCCTGCCACGATGCGGTAGGCAGCATTGGTCGTATTGGTGTTTTTCGCTATGAACCCCTGCTTCAGGATAGAGAGCCACAACACATAGTCCTCATGGTGGACATGCAGAAACTCCACCTTGCCCACCTTCTGACGGTCATAGATACCCGTGAGGTTGCCTATCACATTGCCCGAGAGCAACTGGTTGTAGGTAGCACAAGGCGGAGCCTTGACGACGCGATTGGCACGGTGCCCAGCCTCATCCATCTTCTCATAGTTGGAATAGACGATCGCCACCTTCTCGTCTTCGAAAAGCGGTATCTGCTGCTGCAGTTTCTCCGGAAACCACACATCGTCACTGTCAAGGAAGGCAATGTAGCGTCCTTTGGCATGCTTCACGCCCATGTTGCGGGGCGAGGAAGGCCGCCCCGTATGATGATCGTTGATGAGCAGGTGGATTCTCGAGTCTTGCTCTTGATATGTACGCACAATGTCACAGGAGTTGTCTTTCGACGCATCCTCGATAACGAGCAGTTCCCAATGGGGATAGGTCTGCTTGAGGACAGACGTTATCGCTTCGCCAACATAGCTGGCGGAGTTGTGCATTGGCATGATAATAGAGACCAGGTCATTGTGCATATATATCTTGCATTTTCATTTTGCGAATGCAAAAGTAACGATTTATTCTGACATACCAAACTTTTTTGCCTTCTAACCCGTCTGGCTTGTCAATTTCTACTCTCTACAATATCGGCTCCGCTTACAAACGCCCCCTTATCAGAAGCTGTCGTTTGTCGCAACAGAAGGTGCGAACGCGCAAGCCTACGTCCTACTTTTTAAGCGCATAGACCCTCACCCAGTCAAACTCTGTCTCGTAGGTGGCATCGAGTCTCGGTGCCTTCGACATGGTAGGTATCCAGGTGTGGTCGCCGACGCTCTGGTTGAGGATGATATAGAACGGGTGGTCGAAGGGCCACTGTTGTCCCTTGCGTGCCTTCTTTGTATTGAGGCGCTTGTAGGTGCCTACCACCTTGCCGTCCACCGTCCAGGTGAGCTGTCGTTTGTTCCACTCCAGTCCATAGACGTGCCACTGGGTAGCATCGACCTTGGCGTGGAAGGAATGGCGCGGCGTCTCGGCCTGCTTGGGATCGGTAGTCCAAAAGGAGTGAGCCGTATGGTAGGAGTCCGGATTGAGACCGAAGAACTCCACGATATCGATCTCGCCGCTATAAGGATGAGGCGGAGCAGGCTGCTTCGGCAGCAACCATGCAGCAGGGAAATTGCCCGGCAGCATATTGGTGCGCATCCGCAGTTCTATCTTGCCATACTGGAAGGCAAAGCTACTGCGCGTATCGACCGCCCCAGTGAGCATCGTGGCGGTATCACCGCGCTCACTGGTATTGGGGATGGCACGGCAGACCAGTTTGCCGTCGCGGATAAAGACCACATCAGACGACTTACTGATCCAGCGGTTCCAGCGCGACGTACCGCGGACGCTCCGCTGCCACACCTTTGGATTGGGCTGGGCACCATCCTTCAAGTCAAACTCGTCACTGAACACCAACTGATAGCGTGACTTCGCATTTCCCCGTCTCGACTGGGAAAAAGAGCACATGACCATCAACAATACGGCGGAAATGGCCGCCACGACCCATATTTTTTTCATCATTTTGTTCTTGCTTTGAGTTGCAGCCCCGCTTCGACAAGTCGTCATAGACGGCCCACGAAGCAAAGCGATGCAAAAGTAATAGATTCTGCGCAACTATGCAAGCAATCGGCCTGAAAACCCGTCTCTTCAAGTCGATTTGTATTTTTAACGGAGAAATATTTGCACTATCAAGAATAATCCCTACCTTTGCAGCATGAAAGTAAAAAACGTAAGAAAACGTATCCATGCAGGGAGATTCTTTGCGGAGAGCACAATATTAGGGACGGAACTCCGTTATAGAAATGAAACTGAATGCTAATAATATGTTCATAAAGACAACGACACTAACCCCAACTATCCTGTTTGCGGAACAAGAAGCGGAGTACATTCCCGACGGAATGTCGAAGTCAGGACAGCTTTCCAAGCGTGTCTTCGATTTCATTGTATCGGCTTTCTGCCTCGTTGTTTTCTCGCCGCTGATGCTTCTATGCTATCTGCTGGTAAAGTGCGAAGACGGTGGTCCCGCCATCTTCAAGCAAGAGAGAATCGGCATGAATGGAGAACCGTTCTACATCTATAAGTTCAGAAGCATGAAGATGGATGCCGAGAAACATGGCCCGCAGCTGACCAATCACGACGGCGATCACCGCATGACGAAGATCGGCCGCTTCCTCCGTGACCATCATCTCGATGAGCTGCCCCAGCTTTGGAACGTGTTCAAAGGCGACATGGCCTTTATCGGTCCACGACCGGAACGCAAGTTCTACATCGACCAGATCATTGAGCACGACCCGCGCTACATCAATCTCTATCAGATTCGACCGGGCGTGACCTCTTACGCCACGCTCCACAACGGCTACACCGACACGATGGAGAAGATGCTGCGTCGTCTGGAGCTCGACCTCTACTATCTGGAGCACCGCTCATGGCTTTTCGACTGCAAGATCCTAGCAGAGACCTTCTTCAGCATTGCTTTCGGAAAGAAGTTCTAACTGCTACAAAGTTTTAGCAGAAAGAAAACTCGTACGAGTTTAGCACAACAAAACCGTCCCATTATAGAGAAGACGCAAAACAGGCGCAAGAAGGATGCTTTCCTCTTGCGCCTGTTTTGCGTCTGTCACGATTCTCTAATAGGTATCGTGGTGTAGGCACATATACTCGTCAAAGAGCTGAAGACATTCCTCGCGATCCAGTTCCTCCATGTAGTCGCCGAGCTTCTCACGTCCCCCAAAGATGCCGTCAAACTGATCGTCGCGGAAACCAATGCGCCCGTTGTCGGCAATAGTACAACCATAATAGATCTTACGGATATTGGCCCACATACAGGCGCAGAGGCACATGTGGCAAGGCTCTCCCGTGGTGTAGAGTTCACAACCCGTGAGGTCGTAGGTGCCCAGATGGCGACCTGCGTCTCGGATGGCAGCCACCTCGCCATGACAGGTGGCGTCATGGTCACGTAGCACACAGTTGTGACCACGCCCCACTATCTGTCCATCCTTCACGATGACGGTACCGAAAGGTCCGCCGTGACCCGCTCTTATTCCCTCGCGAGCCTCCTCAATGGCCCGCTTCATCAGTTCGTGTTTTGTCATTTCTCATTTTTTTTTCGTAGTCACTCATGCGGTCCTATCGCAAAGAGCCGCCTTTCAATGATTTCCACCACCCGTTACAGTCCAAAGAGCATGGGTAGGAGGAAGGTCATGGCCACACCGATGATCACCTGGAGCGGCAGTCCGATGCGGACATAGTCCATGAATGTATAGTGACCCGCCTTCATGACAAGCGCATTGGGCGGTGTGGAGAACGGCGAGGCGAAGCACATACTCGCACCGAGCGTCACGGCCAGCAGGAAGGCATAGGGACTGACTCCTGTCTGCTGCGCTGCGGTGAAAGCGATAGGTGCCATAAGGACCGCAGTAGCCGTATTGCTGATAAACATAGTCAGCAGCGAGGTCGTGAAATAGATACCGGCCAGCAGTGCATAGGGCCCGGCCTCGCCAAGTACGCCTACGAGCTGAGCCGACACCATCGCCGAGACACCCGTCTTCTCCAGTGCCGTGGACATCGGCATCATCGCCGCTATGAGCACGAGACTCTCCCAATTGATGGTCTTATAGGCATCCTCCACTTTGCGGAAGCAGCCCGTCAGCACCGTGAGCAGGGCTGCGACGATGACTGCCGTGACAGGCTCGGCCCACCCCATCACCATAACGACCACCATCAGAAGCATGATGAGGGCAGCCATCGGTGCCTTGTAGTCGAGCGTCACCTTGCTGATGCTCTTGTCAGGGCGTCCCATCACGACCCAGTTGTCAAGTTCATTGTCAAGAGCCAACAAGTCTTCCCATTGCGCCTGTACCAGAAGCACATCGCCACCATGGAGGTGTTTCTCGCCCAAGTCGTCATAGATATATTCCTCACCACGCCGGATACCCAAGACCGTCAGGCCATACTGCTCTCGTGGACGCGACTCACTGATGGTAGCCCCCACGAGTTTCGACGAGGGGAGCAGCACCAGTTCGGCTATACCGATGTCATAGAAGTCGATGGTAGCTCCCTTCATCCGTTCCAAGCCCCATTCGCGCTCCAGCTCCTCCATGCCTTCTTTGCGTCCCACCAGGTAGAGGATGTCGCCCTTGCCAATGACCGTGTCACCGGTGACGATGCTCTGACTGACGTTTCTCACCATACCAAGGGCAGTATTCTCCTCGTTGCGTATCTCCAGGATGGTCACGCCGTGGCGTGTCTTCACAGCCAGTTCCGACACCATGCGCCCCACCATCCCACTGCCTGCCGGGACATAGTAGCGGCGCAGACTGTCCGCCAGTTGATACTCCTCCACCAAGTCGTTGAGCGACTTGTCGGCCTCGGTATCGCGTTTGGCCCGCTGTTTTCGTACTAAGGTCTTGGAGAGTGGCAAGAGATAGACCACACCTATGGCGATCACGATCAAACCCACAGGCAGAAAAGAGAAAAACGAGAGTCCCTCGTAGCCGCCCTCGATCAGCGCCTCGTTGATGACGAGGTTCGGAGGCGTACCAATGAGCGTGAGCATACCGCCCAGACTGCCGGCGAAGGCAAGGGGCATGAGCATCCGCCCGCTACTGAATCCGGCCTGTGCCGCCATACTGACGATGATAGGCATCATCAGCGCCACCGTACCCGTGTTGCTTACAAAGGCGCCAATCACCGAGGTGGTGAGCATGACGAGCAGGAAGGCGCGCGTCTCATTGCCTTGAGCCAGGCCCATCATCCGCTTGCCCGTCTCACGCGCCAGTCCCGTCTGGAAGATGGCACCACCTACGACGAAGAGACCCGCCATCATGATGACTACCGAGGAGGAGAAGCCCGCCAAGGCTTCTGTGGGACTGAGCACGCCCGAAGCCATCAATACGGCGAGGGCGGAAAGCGCGACCACATCGCTACGGATGCGCCCCAAAATAAAAAGGGCGACGGTCAGACCAAGAACTATTAGTGTGAGTGTCATATTTTTAGGTTTATATTATAGGATCCCTCGCTTAATACTTACCGACTGCGAACGCTGAGGGCTGCGGACGCACTTTTTTGCGCACCCCTTTTCCCATCTCAGAAAGGCTACGCAAAGGTGGTACAAATATATAAAAAAAATGCTTGTTTCTAACAGGCCACCTTCTTGTTTTAGGGAAATGTTTGAGAAATTAAGTAGTTTTCAGTAAAAACGCCATTTCGATATGGCAAACAAAAAAATCACAAATGCACGATATGGAAAACAAAAAAAACGCAAGGGCAGACAACCATCGTCATCCTCACCCTTGCGGACGTTTTCTCTGCTACTGATCAATCTTTTTGATTAGGCGAGCTTCAGGCTGGCCTTGATAGCCTCTATCTTCTGCTCAGCCCTTGCCTCGCAAGCGGCAAAGTCGGCAGCTTCTTTCAGCGTGTCCTTCACTTCGAGGTAGAATTTGATTTTCGGCTCCGTGCCCGACGGACGCACACTCACCTTCGTGCCATCCGTGCAGAACCACTGGAGCACATTGCTCGTCTCGGGCATCACGAGCTGCGTCTTCGTGCCGTCGGCCTGTGTGGCCTCCAGCGTCTTGTAGTCCTTCCACAAGCAGACAGGCACACCTGCCAACTCCTTCGGCGGGTTGGCACGGAAGTCGGTCATCATCTGCTGGATCTCCTCAGCACCCGTCTTGCCCGGACGCTCCACGTTGATGGTGAACTCCTTGCTGTAGCCATATTCCTTGTAGATGTCCATGAGGATATCGTAGAGGGTCTTGCCGTGATCCTTAGCGTAAGCACAGATCTCGGCGAGCAGGGAGCAAGCACTCACGGCGTCCTTGTCGCGCACGAAGTCCTCGGCCAGGAAGCCATAGCTCTCTTCGCCACCACCGATATACTGCTGCTTGCCCTCCGAGAGCTTGATCTCGCGGGCTATCCACTTGAAGCCCGTGTAGCAGTCGCGCATCTCGATATGGTTCTTCTCAGCTATCTCGCGAATCACCTCCGTGGTGACGATGGTCTTCACGATGAAGTCGGTCGGCTTCATCTTGCCCACCGCCTGACGATTGGTGATGATATACCAAAGGAAGATCAGGCAGGTCTGGTTGCCATTGATGAGCACCCACTCTCCCTTGTCGTTCTTGCAAGCCATACCTACGCGGTCTGCGTCGGGATCGCTGGCCATGAGAATGTCGGCATCCAACTGCTTGGCGTCACGCAGTCCGAGGGTCAAAGCCTCGGCAAACTCGGGGTTGGGACGATCGACAGTGGGGAAATTGCCGTCCTTCACCATCTGCTCAGCCACACAATGGACATTGTCGAAGCCCCAGTACTTCAGCGACTGCGGAATCAACACGCGGCCAGCACCATGCAGCGGCGTATAGACGATCTTCAGGTCGTGCTGATGGCGGATCACCTCGGGGTCGATGCAGATGGTCTTGATCTGCTCCAGATAGGGAGCATCCACGTCAGCACCCACCATTTGGATGAGGTCGTTGTTGCCTTCAAACTTCACATCGGCGATCGTGACCTTGCCCACCTCGTCGATGATGCCCTTGTCATGGGGAGCAAGCACCTGTGCGCCATCCTCCCAATAGGCCTTGTAGCCATTATACTCGCGCGGGTTGTGGCTGGCGGTGAGGTTCACACCTCCCTGCGCACCAAAATGGCGGATAGCGAAGGAGCACTCGGGCGTGGGGCGCATCTCGTCGAAGAGATAGACCTTGATGCCGTTGGCAGAGAAGATATTGGCCACCGTGCGGGCGTAGAGATCGGAGTTGTTGCGGCAGTCGTAGCAGACCACCGTGCTGATCTGCTTCCGATCCTTGAAGTTCTTCTTCAGATAATTGGCAAATCCCTGGGTTGCCATTCCGACGGTATAGATGTTCATACGGTTGGTGCCTGCGCCCATAATGCCGCGCAAACCGCCTGTACCAAATTCCAGATCACGATAGAAAGACTCCACCAACTCGGTTTTGTCTGCATTGTCAAGCATGGCCTGAACGGCCTTGCGAGTGGTTTCATCGAAGTCGGGGGTCAGCCATTGCTTGGCCTTGGCCTCACACTGTGCGATAAGCGCTACATTGTTATCCATAGAAGTAATGTCTTGTTTTAATTGATACTCTACTCTATTTTTTTGCAAATATAACCAAAAAAAATGGAACGGGTGCAGCGATTAGGGATTTTTTTGTATTTTTGCAATTCAGAAGAACAGTGTCCTGTCCGTTGGAGAAGCTTTTCCCATCGCGATTGGCACATCACTCATTATTAAATAAAAAAGAGGAAATCACAATGGATCTCAACTTCAATGGCCTTCTGCTGGCCGTCTGTACTTTTCTCATCATCGGCATCTGCCACCCCATCGTCATCAAAACGGAATATTATTTCGGCACACGTCCTTGGATCGTCTTCCTCCTCATCGGACTGGGTTGCCTCGTTGCTGCCCTGTTTATCGGGTCTCTGTTTTGGTCAGCAGTCTGTGGAGTGACGGGAGCAAGTTTTCTATGGGCCATCGGTGAACTCTTCGACCAAAAGAAGCGGGTGGAGAAGGGATGGTTTCCGATGAACCCGAAGCGGAAGGACGCATACCAGCGAGGGAAGGGAAAATAGAACGAACAGGCATGGGCAGACGCACCCGACCCATCAGAATACGGGCGGGCGCGTCAATCCCATCAGATATCCTTGGCCTGCTTATCGACCGCCTCCTGCGCCTTGCGGTTGGCCTCGGTGGCACTGGCCTTGCGATGATACTGCATCACCTTCTTGCCAAAGAGCGCAGCCATGGAGTCGGTGGAGAGATAGACCATGCGGCCGTCGTCGTGTCCCACGGAGTCGTTGGGGATGCGGTGTCCGCGCTCATCGACGGTATCTTTGTAGATATAGAGCCAGCCGTTGTAGATATGCCAGCCCGTATAGACCGTGACGACAGGATACTCCACAGGACTTTCGTCCTCCAATGTGTTCTGCTTCTGTATGTAGCCGACGGGTGAGGCGAGGTTGTGGCTCATCAGCGTGAAGCCATACTCGCGGGGGGCACGAAGAGCGCCTCCTTCATCGAGTCGGTCATCTCTTCCATGATCTGCTCCTCGGTCTTTGTGGCACTGGGTTTCAACTTGGGCAACACCTGGAAGGTCCAGGTGCCTTTGAGCTGTTCCAGGTCTATGACCTCCAGCGCCTCATGCGGGTTGCGAGGATTGACCACGATGGCCAATTCGTCGCCGATGGCGATGTCTCCGAAGACCTGACGCTGCTTCATCGCCCTGACGATATTGTAGCACACGGGGTCTCCTCCCTCGTTGCGGAGCACTACGATGACGGAGTCGGAACAACCGTCGCAAGCCAGTCCATAGACCGTATGGTCACCCTTCAGCCGCACTTCGTCAGAGATGGCGCCTTGGTCGCCATTGGTCGCCACGTCGGTACAGGCTGCCAGGAAAGCTATCACAATGAAAAACAATGGATAGAGTATTCGCTTCATATTTTCAAGTACTTTTACGACACAAAGTTAGCCAAAAACTGCTAAAAAAGACAAGTGTCGGGCGTTTTTTTGAGATATTTTACCTAATTTTGCAGCCCGTATGGTTACGCCGTAACCTACTTTTTGTTGTAGAAGAAGAAATTGAATTTCGTTTATATGAAAAAAAAGATTCAGTTCAGTCTCGTCTATCGGGACATGTGGCAAAGTTCAGGAAAATTCCAACCGCGTAAAGATCAGTTGGAGCGTATAGCTCCCGTTATCATCGAGATGGGTTGCTTCTCCCGCGTGGAGACCAATGGTGGCGCCTTCGAGCAGGTCAGCCTTTTGGCTGGCGAAAACCCCAACGAAGCCGTCCGTGCCTTCTGCAAGCCCTTCAACGAGGTGGGTATCAAGACCCACATGCTCGACCGCGGCCTCAACGCACTGCGCATGTATCCCGTGCCCGACGATGTCCGCGCGATGATGTATCGCGTGAAGCACGCACAGGGTGTGGACATCCCCCGCATCTTCGACGGTCTGAACGACATCCGCAACATCGCTCCGTCCATCCGTTGGGCCAAGGAGGCCGGCATGACCCCGCAGGGCACGCTCTGCATCACCACCTCCCCCATCCACACGCTGGAGTATTACAGCAAGCTCGCCGACGAGGAGATTGCTGCAGGAGCGGAGGAAATCTGTCTCAAGGACATGGCCGGCATCGGCCAGCCCGCCTTCCTCGGCCAGCTCACGAAGATGATCAAGGAGAAGCATCCCGACATCATCATCCAGTATCACGGCCACTCGGGCCCTGGTCTCTCGATGGCCTCCATACTGGAAGTGTGCAAGAACGGTTGCGACATCATCGACACCGCCATCGAGCCGTTGTCATGGGGCAAGGTTCACCCAGACATCATCTCCGTCCTGAGCATGCTCCGCCATGCGGGATTCGACGTACCCGACATCAACATGGACGCCTACATGAAGGCCCGCGCGCTGACGCAGGAGTTCATTGACGAGTGGCTCGGCTACTTTATCAACCCGCAGAACAAGATCATGAGTTCGCTGCTCCTGACCTGTGGCCTGCCTGGTGGCATGATGGGATCGATGATGGCAGACCTCGGCGGCATCCAGACTTCCATCAACAACCTGCGCCGCAAGAAGGGCGAGAAAGAGCTCTCTACCGACGACCTGCTCGTGAAACTCTTCGACGAGGTGGCCTATGTGTGGCCGCGCGTGGGCTATCCTCCCTTGGTGACGCCGTTCTCACAATACACCAAGAACATCGCGCTGCTCAACCTCCTCACCCTGGAGCAGGGCAAGGGCCGCTTCGTGATGATGGACGACTCGATGTGGGGCATGATCCTCGGTCGTAGTGGCCGCGTGCCGGGAGAGATCGATCCGGTACTGAAGGAGATCGCTGCCCAAAAGGGCCTTGAGTTTACCGAGGCCGACCCGCACACGCTGCTTCCCAATGCCCTGGACGACTTCCGCAAGGAGATGGCCGACAACGGATGGGACTGCGGTCAGGACGAGGAAGAACTGTTTGAGCTGGCCATGCACCCTGAGCAGTATCGCAACTACAAGAGCGGACAGGCCAAGAAGAATTTCCTCGCCGATCTCCAGGCTGCCAAGGACAAGGAGCAGGGATCGACGATGAGCATAGAGGAGGCCACGGCCTTCAAGCATGCCAAGGCCGACGCCATCGTCTCGCCTGTCAAGGGACAGTTGTTTTGGGACTTCCAGGGCGACGGCGAGGCAGCTCCCGCCATCGAGCCGTTCATCGGCAAGGAGTATAAGGAGGGCGACACCTTCTGCCACGTCATGGCCTCCTGGGGCGAACTGGTGGAAGTGCCCGCTTGCCTGGGTGGCAAACTGGTGGAGATCTGCGCCAAGCAGGGATCCAAGGTACGTAAGGGCGACGTGATAGCTTACATACAGCGAGAAGAATAATGTACATGGTTTAGGACCACTCCTACCCATACGATGAACTATCAAAACATTATAGATCAATACTATTCAGAGGAGAATGCGCTACGGCGCATTCTCCTTGTGCATAGTCGGCAGGTGATGGAGCGGGCCTTGCGCATCGCGGATGCCCATCCCGAACTGGCGATCGACCGCCCGTTTGTACAGGAGGCAGCCATGCTCCACGACATCGGCATCTTCCTCTGCGATGCGCCGGGGATAGCTTGCCACGGCAAGGAACCCTACATCTGCCACGGACGGTTGGGAGCAGAACTGCTTCGCCAGGCTGGCTACACACGCCACGCACGCGTCTGCGAGCGACACACGGGCGCAGGACTGACCAAGGCGGAGATCGTGGCGCAACACCTGCCTATTCCCGCTCAGGATTTTCTGCCCGAGACGCTGGAAGAACGGCTGATCTGCTATGCCGACAAGTTCTACTCCAAGAGCCATCTCGACAGGGTGAAGACTCCGGAGCAGGCCGAGCGGAGCCTCTCCAAGTTTGGCCAGGAGGGCGTAGCACGCTTCCGCCAGTGGCGGCAACTCTTCGAACCTGACACCCTTTGACACCTACAACCTCCTCATGAAAATAGAAGAACTACGCACGCTCTACGCCTCGCTCCCACAACTGGGGGCCCTGACGAAGGTGTTGAAGGACGGGAAGACGCGCCATATCAGCCTCAACGGACTGGTCGCTTCTGCTCCCGCCTTATTTTTTGCGGCCTTTGCCGAACGATGCCCCTACCCCATCCTCTTCATCCTCGAAGATGCCGACACGGCAGGCTACTTCCACAACGACCTCAAGGCGCTGGGCATAGAGCCCTTCCTCCTCCCCTCGTCCTACAGAAGGGCGGTCAAATACGGCCAACGCAATGCGGGAAGTGAGATTCTGCGCACAGAGACGATGGCTGCGCTTTCGGCTGAAAAGACAGAGGGCAAACCGCTATACATCGTCACCGAACCGTCGGCGCTTGCCGAGCGGGTGGTCTCCAAAGAGCGACTGAACGACCAAACCATCCGTCTGGAGACTGGACAGGAAGTGGAGGTGGTGGCACTGGAGAAGCAGCTGCGTGCGTTGGGATTCCAAGAGGTGGACTACGTCTATGAACCAGGACAGTTTGCCGTGCGCGGCAGCATCCTCGATGTCTATTCCTACAGTTCGGAATATCCCTTCCGCATCGACTTCTTCGGCGACGAGATCGACACGCTACGCACCTTTGAGGTCGAGACGCAACTCTCGCTCCAAAAGCGCAAACAGGTGGAGATCGTCCCCGAACTGGCTCAAGCGGACCATGAGCAACTGACGTCCTTCCTCCATCTGCTGCCCGAAGAGACGCTCATCGTGACCAAAGACCTCCACTATGTGGCCGACCGCATCGGAAAGATCTTCGACGAGGGCTTCTCCAAGAGTGCGCAGACAGAGCAGATGGAGGGCAAGAGCGAGGTGGAGCAGGAAGCCATCCGCCAACAGATGCTGGCCGAGACGAAATTGATAGGGCGCGGGAAGTTTCTCACCGATGCGCTTGGCTTCCGTCGCATTGAGACGGCGACCAGTCCGACCCACACCGCTGAGGCGGTCATCACCTGCGAGACAACGCCTCAACCTCTCTTCCACAAAAACTTTGACCTGCTGCTGCAGACGCTTCGCGACGACGCTGCGGGCGGCAAGCGGGTCTTCATCCTGGCCGATAGCCAAAAGCAGAACGACCGTCTGCGGGAGATCTTTGCCTCCAAAGTCTCTGAGAGCGGTGGCGCCCCTGTGGCATTCACACCCGTGGACCGCACGCTCCACGAGGGTTTCAACGACGAGACCCTGGGCGTGGCCCTCTATACCGACCACCAGATCTTCGATCGTTTCCATAAATACACGCTCCGATCGGACAAGGCGAAGCAGGGAAAGATGGCGCTGACGATGAAGGAACTACGCGAGATGGAGCCAGGCGATTTTGTCGTCCACGTCGATTTCGGCATCGGCAAGTTTGCCGGACTGGTACGCGTGCCGGCTGGCGAGAGCTACCAGGAGATGATCCGGCTGGTCTATCAGCATGGCGACATCGCCGACGTATCCATCCACTCGCTCTACAAGATCAGCAAATACCGACGGGCGGAGTCGGGGGGAAGCGCCACGCCTCTCCATCCTCGGCTCGGGCGCTTGGAACAAACTCAAGGAAAAGACGAAGAAGCGCATCAAGGACATAGCGCGACCTCATCAAGCTCTATGCCCAGCGCCGTCACGAGCGTGGCTTCGCCTTCTCTGCCGACAATTATATGCAGCACGAGCTGGAGGCCTCGTTCCTCTACGAGGACACACCCGACCAACTGAAATCGACGCAGCAGGTGAAGCACGACATGGAAAGCCCGCGTCCGATGGACCGCCTGGTCTGTGGCGACGTGGGATTTGGCAAGACGGAGGTGGCTATACGCGCCGCCTTCAAAGCCGCTTGCGACAACAAGCAGGTAGCCGTGCTGGTGCCGACCACCGTACTGGCCTTTCAGCATTTCAAGACGTTCTCCAAACGACTGCAGGGCATGCCGGTACGCGTGGACTACCTGTCGCGTGCACGCACGACCAAACAGACGCGACAGGTGACGGAGGACTTGGCGGCAGGCAAGATCGACATTCTTGTCGGCACCCACAAGCTCATCGGCAAGTCGGTGAAATGGAAAGACCTCGGACTGCTGATCATCGACGAAGAACAGAAGTTTGGCGTGGCGACGAAAGAGAAGCTCCGCCAACTGAAGACCAATGTCGATACGCTCACCCTTTCGGCCACCCCCATCCCCAGGACACTACAGTTCTCGCTCATGGGGGCGAGGGACATGAGCATCATGCGCACACCTCCTCCCAACCGCTATCCCATACAAACGGAGATTGCCACCTTCTCCAGCGAGGTGATAGCGGATGCCATCAACTTCGAGATGAGCCGTGGCGGACAGGTGTTCTTCGTCAACGACCGTATCGCGGGACTGGCGCCAATAGCGGAAATGATCCACAAGTATGTGCCCGACTGCCGTGTGGGAATCGGCCACGGACAGATGTCACCCGAGGAGTTGGAGAAGATCGTGATGGGATTCATGAACTATGACTACGACGTGCTGCTCTCGACGACGATCGTGGAGAACGGTATCGACATCTCCAATGCCAATACCATTATCATCAACGACGCCCACCGCTTCGGCCTGTCCGACTTACACCAGATGCGTGGACGCGTGGGGCGGTCCAACCGCAAGGCGTTTTGCTACCTCCTTGCCCCGCCCCTGGCCAACCTCACGGCAGATGCTCGCCGCCGACTGGAGGCCCTTGAGACCTTCTCGGAACTGGGAAGCGGTTTTTCCATCGCCATGCAAGACCTCGACATACGCGGGGCGGGCAACCTCCTGGGAGCAGAGCAGAGCGGATTCATGGAGGACTTGGGCTACGAGACCTATCAGAAGATCCTCACCCAGGCCGTGACCGAACTGAAAAACGATGAGTTTCAAGACCTCTATGCAGAGCAGATCGCACAGGGCGAGGCCATCTCTGGCGACGACTTTGTGGACGACTGTGCCGTGGAGAGCGACCTGGAGATGTATTTCCCCGACAACTATGTGCCGGGCTCTTCGGAGCGAATGCTCCTCTACCGCGAACTGGACAATATCGAGCGCGACGAAGAACTGGAAGCCTACCGCCAGCGCCTCATCGACCGTTTTGGTCCTGTGCCCCGACAGGGTGAGGAACTGATGCTGGTCGTGCCGCTGCGAAGAGTAGGAAGGCGCCTGGGCTGCGAAAAGATTATCCTTCGACAAGGCAGGATGCAGATGCAGTTTGTCTCCAACACACAGAGTGCTTTCTACCAAAGCGCAGCCTTCGGACGCGTCATCAACTACATCGGCTACCACCCTCGCCGCTGCAACCTAAAAGAAAAAAACGGGAAGCGATCGATGGTCGTCTCGCAAGTGGCTTCGGTAAAAGAGGCCGTAGAGATCTTGAAGGACATCGACGAAGAGAAGCAATAGAGGGGAGTCACCTGCCCATCTTGTGACCTCATTCTCCGGCGGTGCCTCCCTCTTCTCCTCGCCAGGCAAGGGTTCCTCCACCCCCAGGGCCCAGGCGTATTTCTTCTCCCAGCGCCAGATCGTGGCGCGCGAGGCATGGGTGAGGCACTGTATCTGATTCTTGGACATGCCAAACCTTAATAGGTAGCATGCCTGCTTTTGCTGCTTGGTGACTTCGCCCGACTTGCCGAGCAGGGCCTCGGCAAACGAAGGATATGCCTGGTCCACGGCGTGGTAGAGCTGGTCCCAGTCGTCGCTGGTCAGCTCCTCCCCTCCCAATGCCGCCTTCCTGAACCTGAGGGCCACGTCCTCCGAGCTCTCCTCGAGCTTCGACTGGTGGAGCAGCTGCAGAAACATCTTTCCCTCCTTTATCTTCTCTGCCAGCATCTTTTCGGTCTCCTGCAGTGTGGCGGCGTGGACAGTCAGTTTGTCGTTGGCCTTGTCCAGCTCTGCCTGGGTGTTCACCAGATCTTTCTTCGTTAGCGCCAAGTCCTCCTTCGACTCGCGCAGTTCCACCTCCTTGCGCTCCATCTCCTTGCGCAGCTCCTGTTCGTTGTGGGCCATCTGCTCTATCCGCTCCGAGAGTTCCAGCATCTTCCGCAGGTGTACGTTTCTCCGGTGTATGAAGACGATGGCGCCACCAGCCCCCAGGAGCGTGAAGACAAAGATCGAGACAAAGAGCGTCCTGGCGTACATTTCCTTCTCGTCCCTCAGTTCCATTTCCTTCTTGGTCCATGTGGTACTTGTAGGCGTTGGTGAGCGTGGCAGCTTGCTCCTGGCGCCTGCCAAAGTCGAGGGTGTCGCTCAGCTGCATGTATAGCACGGCGTAGCGGTGGGCGTTGACGACATCTCCCTGCTCCTCGTACAGTCGAAACAGCTGCTTGGCGGCATCGTACATGTTGTTCTGGTCCTTGCCGTTGTCGATGATGCGCTGGCTATAGATGATGGCGGAGTCACTTTTCCCACACGCCATGTAGTAGTGGGCAAGGGCCTGGTCCTTCAGTACGGAAAAGTAGGGATTCAGCTCCTCCTTGATCAGGGGGCGGCAGCGCTGTGCCTTCTTGATCTCTCCCAGTCCCGAGTAGTCCATCAGCAGGCGTATATAGGACTCCTGGTACGCTGATTGGTCCTTGGTAGTGTCGGCGATATGAAACGCTTTGTCATACTCCTTGACGGCTTCCTTCGCGCGTTGCCTGTGGCCTTGTAGGCTGCTCCCACGTGCATGTGGTCTACAACGTCTTCCGTGCCGAGTTCCTTGGAGATTCTCAGCTCCTCCTTCGACATCGCCAAAGCCTCCTTGTAGTTTTGCACCCTATATTGCAGGAAGTTCAGGTTGGAGTAGGTGTTGCGGAGCATGATGGAGTCGCAGTCTGGGTGTCCTATGGCGAAGTCAGTTGATTTGTAGAAATACTCCAAGGCGCGCGGACAGTCTTGCAGGTCGCGATAGACGCTGCCTGCATAGTAATAGACCTCTTGCTTCTCCTGGTCGCTGCCCTTCTTCCCAAAATATTCCACCAGTTCTTTGATCTTGGCATCGGATTTGGGCAGGATGTTGGCCTTGTCGCTCAGACGGATGTGGAGCAGGTCGTATTTCTTTTGGGCATACACGCTTCCGCGTCTCGCCTCTTGCTCGAGGGAGTCGAGCATGGCAAGGGCTTGCTTGGGATGGTCATTGCCTACCATCTTGATGTGCTCCATCTTGTCCAACGGCCCCTCCTTGGAACAGGAGGCGAACAGGATGGCAAGCAATGCGCAGAGGTATCGAAAAGCGGTCTTCCCCATAGTGTGAACAATTTGTTTTTATTGAGCAAAGTTACTACAAAAAAGTGAAATGCGGAAAGATATAGTGATAGAATTGAGTTACAAGGGTTTTGGTTGAAGTGGCGATAATCCGTGAAGCCATTACAATCCCTGCCGAAGCCAAATCCTGACGCCGCTACGTTACTTGTTCGTAACCATGCCCGAAAATGCGACAAACGGGTACGAATAGCGAAACAAGGCTCTAAGGAATAGTGAGTTATCCATAACTCATGCGAAAAATCAGGTTACGGAAAAAGATTGCGCCGTTCCTCCCCGTTTTGCGTACCAACACCGGACTCTTCACCAACTAATTTTGAAACCCAAAAATTAAGGACAATGAAGAGTACATTTTCAGTAATCTACTACCTCAAGCGTCAGGTAGTGAAAAAGGACGGGACAGTTCCCGTCATGGGGACGCATCACGGTGGACGGCAGCCAGACACAGTTCAGCTGCAAACTGACTGTCGATCCGAAACTGTGGGACACCAAAGGTGGACGTGTCACGGGCAGAAGCACGGCGGCACTCGAAACGAACCGTATGCTTGACAAGATGCGGGTACGCATCAACAGGCATTATCAGGAAATCATGGAGCGTGACAACTTCGTCACGGCGGAGAAGGTGAAGAACGCCTTTCTCGGACTGGAACACCGCTACCACACGCTGATGCAGGTGTTCCGCCAGCACAACGAGGACTACGAGAAGCAGGTGGAGGCAGGCATGAAAGCCAAAGGCACGCTGCTGAAGTACCGCACCGGTTACAAGCACATGCAAGAGTTCCTCGACATCCGCTACCATGTGAAGGACATCGCCCTAAAAAGAGCTTACCCCGGCTTTCATCTCCGACTTCGAGATGTTCCTGCGCACGGACAAGCACTGCTGCACCAATACCGTGTGGCTGTACGTCTGCCCGTTACGGACGATGGTATTCATCGCCATCAACAACGAGTCGCTGACGCGCGACCCGTTCCGCGAGTATGAAATCAAGAAGGAGGAAACAACACGCAGTTTCCTGACCAAAGATGAGATCCGCCTGCTGATGGAGGGGAAACTGAAAAACGCCAAACAGGAATTGTACCGCGACCTCTACCTGTTCTGCGCCTTCACGGGGCTGTCGTTCGCGGATATGCGCAACCTTACGGAAGAGAATATCCGCACCTACTTCGACGAACACGAGTGGATAAACATCAACCGCCAGAAAACGGGCGTGGTGTCCAACATCCGCCTGCTCGACATCGCCAACCGCATAATCGGCAAATACCGGGGACTGTGCGGGGACGGCAGGATATTTCCCGTTCCGCATTATAACACGTGCCTTGCCGGTATCCGTGCCGTCGCCAAGCGTTGCGGCATCACCAAGCATATCACGTGGCATCAGAGCCGCCACACGGCAGCCACGACGATATTCCTCTCCAACGGTGTTCCCATCGAAACGGTCAGCTCCATGCTCGGACACAAGAGCATAAAGACGACGCAGATTTACGCAAAGATAACCAAAGAGAAGCTCAATCAGGACATGGAGAACCTTGCCGCAAGATTGAACGGCGTCGAGGAATTTGCAGGTTGCACCATCTAAAAAGAAAAGCCATGAAACGTGACACAATCATCATCGAGGACAAGGCAGTCAGCGTAACCGGTAACGACGTGTGGATGACCGCCACCGAAATAGCCGGATTGTTCCATACGACCGTCCCGGCAGTGAACGCCGCCATCAGAGCCGTCCGCAAGTCGGACGTGCTGAACGACTACGAGGTGTGCCGCTACATGCAGCTTGAAAACGGGCTGCACGCGGACGTGTACGCCCTTGAAATCATCATCCCGGTCGCTTTCAGGGTGAATACCTACAACACCCACCTGTTCCGCACATGGCTGGTGGGAAAGGCACTCTCACAAGAGAAACGGCAGACATACGTGATGTTCATACAGAACGGAAAAGCCGGGTATTGCTGATTGCACATACCCCATAAGACAAGTAAACGGGCAGCACCACAAAAGGTGTCACCCGTTTACTTTTTCATGAAACCGCCTCACTCCAGCGGCTTGCGGTAGTTCGCTTCCAGCACCTCGCGCAGCCCCGTTTCCGGTAAAGCACCTTCCCTCCCAAAAGTATGAAGGGCAACACGCGGTTGTTGCGGTATTCCTGCAAGGTGCGCCGGCTCACACGGAGCAGTTCCGACACCTCGCCGTCCGTCAGGTAACGTTCCCCGTCCAGCGGAGGACGGTAGCTTTCCAGAAATGCGGACAGCCATTTCGAGCCTTTGCGCATATCCTGCACCACAGAGGCTATCGGCTCGTCTTCCATCGTAAAAACATCGTTGTTCTCGTTCATCATAACTTCGGATTCAGTGGGTGAATAAATCAAATCATCTGCCGTGCGGATAGAGCGTGCCGACAAGCGGTATCAGCCGCTTTCACCTCCTCTGGCTTGTAATAGAACCTGCGGTTTATCTGCGAGTAGCCGATAAGCCGCCTGTCACGCAGCGTCTGCAACGTGCGCGGGCTTATTCTCAACTGCCCGCAGACCTCCTCGCCCGTGAGCCATCTTTCCATGCGCCCCGTGTCGCTTTTGCGCCTCAGGGCGGCGACCTTCTCCGAGAGTGCGCCGAATGCCGCCACCATCATCTCGAAAGTCTTTTTCTCGATAGATACTATTTCCATATTCATGTCATTTAGAGTTTGCCGCAAAGGTAACGAAACGGCATACAAGACGTATCGTTTTCCGCTGAAAGGCTGCCTGTTGCGCCGTTTGACCGGGTTACGGAGCCATCTTCCGCAAAAAATCTTACGTGAGTCACGTAGTGAGTTGTTAAAGCCCCTTTTGTTTATTGCCGAATTTTTGTCGCAGAAACAAAAAGAAAGGACTGAACATGAAAGTGATAACAATGGAAAGTTCCGCCTACAAGGAGATGAGTGGCGCAGATTGCGAACATCGCAGGGTACATCCGCGGGCAAGGGACGAGAAGAAACGGAAGCGGGAAACCGAAGACAAGCTGCTTGACACGGCACAGGCGGCGAAGATGCTCAACGTGAGCAAGCGCACCATGCAGCGTATGCGCACCGACCACCGTATCGAGTATGTGGTGGTACGCGGAAGCTGCCGCTACCGCCTTTCCGAGATACTGCGGCTATTGGAGGACAACACAGTAAGGAACGAGGAAGGGACAATAGACACCCTGTTCCACAACCACACGCTGCGCACGGGCGGCAAACCAAAAGGAAGGAGGACATAGGTCATGGAACTGCTCACACGAAACAACTTCGAGGGCTGGATGCAGAAGCTGATGGAACGGCTCGACCGTCAGGACGAACTGCTGCTGGCGATGAAGGCTGAGGGAAACAGCCCACTATCACGGAAAGCATCCGCCTTTTCGACAATCAGGATTTGTGCATGTTGCTCCAGATAAGCAAACGCACCCTCCAACGCTACCGCAGCGTAGGCGCATTGCCCTACAAGACACTGGGCAAGAAAACCTATTACAGCGAGGAGGATGTGCTGACATTCCTTTCCAACCATATCAAGGACTTCAAAAAAGAAGATATAGCCTTCTACAAGGCTCGTATCCATAATTTCTTTCATAAATAACCCATTAAAACATTTTTCAGATGGCAAAGAAAAAAGACGAAAAGGACGTGCTGGTAGTCCGTGATGAGAAGACGGGCGAGATCAGCGTGGTAGCCGGGCTGAACGCAGACGGTACACCCAAAGCGCACCCCGCAAAAGCGGAGAACGCGCAGAGTTTCCTGCAATTCGACCGACATGGCGACGTGCTGGACAACTTCTTCAAGAACTTCTTCCGGCAGTGCAAGGAACCCAGCCGCTTCGGTTTCTACCGCATTGCGGCAGACCAAGCTGAAAATCTCTTAGAGGTGATGAAGCAACTGCTGAAAGACCCCGAAGCGAACAAGGAGCTGCTCGCCCCTCACAAGGTGGACACCTCCGACTATGAGAAGAAGGTGCAGGAAGAGATGGCAGCACAACAGACAGAGAAACAAGAACCTCAAAAACAGGAGAACATGGAACAACGGAAAGAACAGCAACAGGACAAATCCGAACAGATGCAGGGCAAACGTGGCTACCAGCCCATCGACGAGAGTAAAATCAACTGGCAGGAGCTGGAGGACAGATGGGGCGTAAAGCGGGACAACCTTTGAAAAGTCCGGCGACCTTACGAAGATGCTCAACTATGGCAAGTCCGACTTGGTAAAGGTCAAACCGACCTTCGGCGGCGAATCATTCGAGCTGGACGCCCGCCTCTCCTTCAAGAAGGACGGTGAGGGAAACATCAGCCTCGTGCCGCACTTCATCCGCAAGGAGCAGAAGCTGGATGAGTACAAGGAACACAAATTCTCCGACAATGACCGGAAGAACCTCCGCGAAACGGGCAATCTCGGTAGGGTCGTGGACATTGTGGACAGGGAAACGGGCGAGATCATCCCCTCCTACATCAGCATCGACCGCAAGACGAATGAAATCACGGACATTCCGGCAAGCAGGGTGCGCATCCCGGAGCGCATCGGCAAGACGGAAATCACCACGCAGGAGCGGGACATGCTCCGCGCCGGACTGCCCGTACGCGACAAGCTCATCGAGCGCAACGACGGCAGAAAGTTCGTCACCACCCTGCAAGTGAACGTGGAGCAGCGCGGCGTGGAGTTCGTGCCGGGAACCGGCAAGTCGCCCCCCGTACCGCACAGACACAGGAAACCAAAGGCGACACATCGAAAAAGTCAGGCGCAGGGCGGGGAAAATGCCGCACAGACCAAGAAGGAGCAACGCCGCAACACGTGGACGAACGAGGACGGCAGCATCCGCCCCATCAGCAAATGGAGCGGCGTGAGCTTCACCGACCAGCAGAAAGCCGACTATGTGGCGGGTAAAGCCGTGAAGCTGGAGAACGTGACCGACAAGCAGGGCTTCCATGCCACGATGTATATCAAGTTCAACCCGGAGAAGGGACGCCCGTACCGCTACGACACGAACCCTGACAATGCACAGCAGGTTGCTCCGTCCAACGAGAGCCGCACGCAGGTGGCGGTGAACAACGATGGCAAGACCAACGAGGCTACAAAGAATCTGAGAGAGCCGTTGCAGAAAGGTCAGACCAACCCGAAGGACGCCCGCCAGCAACAGCAGCAGGAGAAGCCGCAGAAGAAAACGGGCAAGGGCATGAAAATGTAATCCCGTGTCCGCCACTGAATCCAAAATAAAATCCAAAGTATCAACAAAAAAGAAGAAGACATGAAGACAATCATTGCAGAAAAGCCCTCCGTGGCACGTGAAATCGCCCGCATCGTGGGCGCGACAAAGAGAGAGGAAGGATATTTCGAGGGAGGCGGTTATGCCGTGACATGGGCATTCGGACACCTCGTTCAGCTTGCCATGCCCGACGGCTACGGCGTGCGCGGATTTGTCCGTGACAACCTCCCGATTATTCCCGACACATTCACGCTCGTCCCCCGTCAGGTCAGGACGGAGAAAGGTTACAAGCCCGACAGCGGCGTGGTGTCGCAGATAAAAGTCATCAAAAGACTGTTCGACACAAGCGAACATATCATCGTGGCGACCGATGCCGGACGCGAGGGAGAGCTTATCTTCCGCTACCTCTACCACTATACGGGTTGCACCACTCCTTTCGTGCGCCTGTGGATCAGCTCTCTCACCGACAAAGCTATCCGCGAGGGACTGCGGAAACTCGAAGACGGCAGCAAATACGACAACCTCTACCTCGCCGCCAAAGCGCGGAGCGAATCCGACTGGCTCGTGGGCATCAACGGCACACAGGCGTTATCCATCGCCGCCGGACACGGCACGTATTCCGTGGGGCGGGTGCAGACACCAACGTTGGCTATGGTATGTGAACGCTACTGGGAGAACCGCCGCTTTACGTCCGAAGCATTCCTGGCAGCTCCATATCGCAACGGACGGTTGCGACGGCGAAGTCGTGAAATTCTCATCCTCCGAGAAATGGAAAGAGAAAGAACCGGCGATGGAACTATATAATAAGGTAAAGGCGGCAGGTTGCGCCACTGTCACGAAAGCCGAGCGCAAGGAGAAGACGGAGGAAACTCCCTTGCTCTACGACCTGACCACGCTCCAGAAAGAAGCCAACGCCAAGCACGGCTTCACGGCGGAACAGACGCTTGAAATCGCGCAGAAACTCTACGAAAAGAAGTTGATAACCTATCCGAGAACGGGAAGCCGCTACATCCCCGAAGACGTGTTTGCCGAAATTCCCAAGCTGCTCGCTTTCATCGGCACACAGCCCGAATGGAAAGACAAGGTGCGGGCAAAAAGCCGCCCCGACACGCCGCAGCGTGGACGACGGCAAGGTGACAGACCACCATGCCCTGCTCGTCACGGGTGAGAAACCGCTCTTCCTCTCCAAAGAGGACAATACCATCTATCAGATGATTGCCGGGCGCATGGTCGAGGCATTCTCTGAGAAATGCGTCAAGGATGTGACCACTGTCACGGCGGAATGTGCCGGAGTGGAGTTTACCGTAAAGGCAGCGTCGTGAAGCAAACCGGATGGCGTGCCGTCTATGGCGAGGAAAAAGAGGAAATTACCATCCCCGGCTGGCAGGAAGGCGACACGCTGACACCGAAAGGCTCGTCCATTACCGAAGGAAAGACCAAACCCAAGCCGCTGCATACCGAAGCCACCCTGCTCTCGGCAATGGAAACGGCGGGCAAGGAAATTGAGGACGACGCACTGCGGCAGGCGATGAAGGACTGTGGCATCGGTACTCCCGCCACACGCGCCTCCATCATCGAAACGCTTTTCAAGCGCGGTTACATGGAACGCTGCAAGAAGTCGCTTGTTCCCACCGAAAAAGGACTTGCCCTCAATTCCGTCGTCAAGACGATGCGCATCGCCGATGTTGCCATGACGGGCGGGCGAATGGGAAAAGGAGCTGGCGCGTATCGAGCGCGGGGAACTGTCCGACGACACCTTCCGCAAGGAGATAGAGGCGTACACACGTGAGATAACCTCCGAACTGATCTCGTGCGACAAGCTCTTCGGCAGCCGTGACTCCGGCTGCGCGTGTCCCAAGTGTGGCACGGGCAGGATGCGGTTCTACGGCAAGGTGGTACGCTGCGACAACACGGAGTGCGGACTGCCCGTGTTCCGGCTGAAAGCGGGACGCACCCTGTCCGACGATGAAATCAAAGACCTGCTCACCGAAGGGCATACCAAGCTGCTCAAAGGGTTCAAGAGCAAACAGGGCAAGAGTTTCGATGCTGTTGTCGCCTTTGACGGGGAATATAACACGACTTTTGTGTTCCCGGAGGCTAAAAAGGACAAGAAATTTTCAGGACGGAAGAAATAGTATTAACTTTGCCACTTGTTCAGAGTAATGAATTGTTCTTCGATACCGGATTACACTCATACTTTGGACTTAGTGGTGGCACTCGGAGGGATACCGAGTGCCTTTTTTTTCCTTTTTTCCAACCGATTATCCCGTTAATTATCAATCCGCTAAATCCAAAGTAATGAACAACAAGAAGAAAAAAAAAACGAGGGTCAGACCGACTTTTCCTATTACGGTCTGTACCTGCTGGACTATCTCCGCACGAACAAGTTTGAACAGGCTGACGACACCGCTTTCATACGGGAACGGGCCGACCGTGCCGCCGAAACGTATGAGAGGGCACGGCTTGAAGGCTATCCCGCCGATGGTGCGCAGGAACTGGCGATGGACACGCTGCTGCGCGGGCTGCATTATTCCCGTTACGCCATCCTCCGCGAAGTCGTGGAAAACGAGTTTGCCGATGAAGTGCCGGAAGAGAAGCGTGAAGCCTTTTGTCCTGAAACTGCTGCCGCTTGTCGGCAACGTGTTCTCCGTCTATGACCTCTCGGATGACAATTTCGCCCTGTCTTCCGATTACGACCTGCTTCTACACGGAGCTGACGGGAGCAACCGTCCTTTACTTAGACGAATATGGCGTTTAACCGCAAACAGAAACTGCGGGACAACATCGAGGCGATACGGACGGCATTCATCCTTGACAGGGAAAATAGGACAGCGACAACCGAAGAGCGTGCCATACTTCAAAGGTACTGCGGTTTCGGCGGTCTGAAATGTATCCTCAACCCTGCAAAGGAACTGACGGATGCCGTCCGGTGGGCGAAATCCGACCTCGAACTGTTCGCCCCGACGGTGGAGCTGCACAGGCTTATCCGTGAGAACAGCAAGGACGAAACAGAGTACAAGCGGTTTGTGGATTCGCTGAAAGCGTCCGTGCTGACCGCTTTCTACACCCCCAAAGAGATAACCGACACCATCGCGGACGTGCTGGCAGATTACAGCGTCCGCCCCGCCCGTATGCTCGAAACCGTCGGCAGGTGTCGGCGTGTTCGTGGATTCCATGCTGCGGCACAGCCCCAATGCGGATCTGTGATGGCTTTCGAGAAGGATCTGCTCACGGGTACAATCTTGAGGCATCTCTATCCCGACCAGAAAATGCGCACCTGCGGTTTTGAGAAAAATCGAAAGACCGTTCAACAATTATTTCGACTTGGCGGTGTCCAACATTCCGTTCGGTGACATTGCCGTGTTCGACGCGGAGTTTCAGCGGAGCGACTCTTTCGGCAGACGCTCCGCCCAGAAAACCATCCACAACTATTTCTTTCTCAAAGGACTGGATGCCGTGCGTGACGGCGGTATCGTGGCGTTCATCACCTCGCAAGGGGTATTGAATAGCACCAAGACCTCCGTGCGTAACGAGCTGTTCAGTCAGGCCAATCTGGTATCCGCGATACGCCTGCCCAACAACCTGTTCACGGACAACGCGGGCACGGAGGTGGGCAGTGACCTGATTGTCCTGCAAAAGAACCTCAGCAAGAAGGAAATGTCGCAGGACGAGCGGCTGATGACCGTGATACAGACGGACACGAAAACCGCCCTGACCGACAACGTCTATTTCATCCACCACCCGGAACGCATCGTGCATACGATGGCGAAACTTGACACAGACCCCTACGGGAAGCCCGCTATGGTTTATCTGCACGAGGGCAAGGCAGCAGGCATCGCCGGGGCATTTGCGCCGTATGCTCGACGAGGATTTCCATTACAGGCTTGCCATGCGCTTGTATTCGGGTTCAATCCGGCAGGCAGGAACGGAAGAAAAAGTTGCCGTTCAAAATAAAGTAGAGCGTCCTGCCATAAAATTGAAACAGTATCCTCGGCGCAGACGGTGGAAACTCCGACAGAAAAGCCGCAACCCGCAGATGAAAAGCCGGAGATAGAACCGCGCCCGCAATATTCCGCAGGCGTGCAGCTCACCCTGCTTGACCTCTGGGGGATGACGGAAGAGGTCAGCCAACCGAAAACCTCCAAAAAGAAAAAAGACGGTGAAAAAGGCAGTTACGGCAAAGTCCACTCCGCCCAAACCGAAAGTCACGGTTACACCGACAGCTCCAACTGCAAAACCCGCAATGGAGAATAAGGAGGTGAAAGCGGAGAACACCGCCAAGCCTGCCGACCCGGACGACATCTATGCCACACTGGACTGGGATACCAATCCTCCCATCAACGGTTTCTATGAAATGATGATGGGTTTGACGCCGAGCGTAGGAAAGAACTTCGGGAACTGGCAAGGCAGCATAACGAGAAACAAGTGGCGGGGAAAAGACGGAAGTGAAAAGCCGTGCCGGAAACTTCCCGTGAGCAGCCACGACAGGAGTGAAACACAGCCGGGAGGCAGTCGCCGCACCTGCCGTTACAGATACCCCATCGGAAGGGTGGGGACTTTCCTTTTCCCCGACATCGAAGCGGAAAAGCCGAAGGAGGAAGTCGTGGACCTTTCTCCGCGTGCCTACGACCGCACGCCGGAGATGCACCTGCGCGAAGGGTCGCTGGTGGCTGACCGGGGGCGTCATAACATCGGCTACCTGAAAAGACATCACGCCATACGGGGCGACATTCCAGCCGCTCGACCTGAAAGGATACCAGAAGGAAAAGGCGTTGTTGTATGTGTCGCTGCGTGACGCCTACGAGCGTCTGTACCGTTATGAATCGCTCCGGCGCGAGGCAAATGTTCCGTGGCGAGAGCATCTGAATACCTGTTACGATGAGTTTGTCATGCGCTACGGCAACCTCAACGCCAAGCAGAACGTGAAGTTAGTGATGATGGATGCGGGCGGGCGCGACATCCTTTCGCTGGAACGGATGGAAAACGGAAAGTTCGTCAAAGGCGGACATCTTCGAGCATCCTGTTTCCTTCGCGGTGGAGAGCCATGCCAACGTAGGCTCTCCCGAAGAAGCCCTGTCTGCGTCGCTCAACAAATATGGTACGGTCAATCTCGACTATATGCGGGAGATAACCGACAGCACGGCGGAGGATTTGCTCACTGCCCTGCAAGGGCGCATCTACTAATCCGCTCGTGACCGGTTACGAAATCAAAGACCGTTTCATCGCCGGAAATGTCATAGAGAAAGCGGAACGCATAGAGGCATGGATGGGTGACAATCCCGAAAATGAGCGTATGCCGGAGGTGAAGCAGGCGTTGGAGGCTCTGAAAGATGCCGAGCCGCAGCGCATCGCCTTCGGGGATCTGGACTTCAATTTCGGGGAACGCTGGATTCCGACGGGTGTCTATGCCGCCTACATGAGCCGGCTGTTCGACACGGAGGTGAAAATCGCCTTATTCCGCAAGCATGGACGAGTTTTCGGTGGTGTGCGGCTACCGCACCATGAAAATCACGGACGAGTTTCTGGTGAAGGGGTATTACCGGAACTATGACGGTATACCCTCCTAAAACACGCCCTGCTGACAACACCTGCCCTGACATGATGAAGTCCATCGGCAAGGACGAGAGCATGGCAACGACATCAAAGATGCGCGACAGCGAGGGCATACAACTCGCCAACGCCAAGATTTGCACGATACGAAACGG